>ERZ772867.75-NODE-75-length-137053-cov-14.593571_pt1 | contig 137053 bp, 132 predicted proteins | sample MGYA00511341_ERZ772867 | MGnify/ENA primary metagenome ERZ772867 (study PRJEB29015, sample SAMEA2737707) | human gut metagenome | biome: human gut; feature: human-associated habitat; material: faeces | place: China | collected 2012 ... | reverse complement strand
TATCATGCTTATATTTATTATTATGCTATATAATATATAGAAGAATAATATATAACTAACATTTAAAATAATATTTATTTCATTATTAAATATTATATTATTTAATGGTTTAGATATAATTATTAATAATATAGTAATAGATAAAGTAACATTTGTTATTTTATTGATAAAATTATAAATGTTATAATCTTCTTTATTTTTTATTTTATCTAGTAACATATTAAATTTATCTATATAGTTATTTTTAATTAATAAATAAATGAAATAGATAATAATTAATCCATATAAATAAGTATCAGTGATATAAGTACCTACTACATCATAGGTATAATTATATTTATTTATTAATAAAAAGTATAACATTATAATTGAAGTATAGAAATAAGAACTAGTTATAATACTATATAATACTTTGATTTTATTAGTAATAATACTTTTTTTAATTACTTTTATATAATTAATTTTATTTTCTTCTCTTTTCTTACTACATTTATTATTTTTGAAAATTATGAAGTAAAATAATAAATTAAAAATAATAAATGGAAGTAAACTTATTAAATATAAAATACTTATATTAATATAGTTATCTAAATTTAATACTTTATATAGTATTATAATTGTAATTATAGTTAAGATAATTTTTGTTATTTTATATACGTTTATTAAGTTATTACCTAGTTTTTTATATTTTCCTATGCTAAAGTATTCACTTTCTAATTTTATAATATTATTAGTAAATAAATATATACACATAGATATATTTACTAATGTTATTCCTTTGATATTTATTAATAAACCTATTAAATAACTTATAAGCATTAATATAATAGTAATAATACCTATAAATATAATGCTACCTTTTAATATCTTTTTATTAGAATAATAATATTTATTATCATAATATTCTTGTATTTTATTTTTAATATTCATAGTGCTAAAGATACTATTAAATAATAATAACAAGCTAAAACTTATTGTTAATAGAAACATATTAGTATTTCTAGTAAAATGATATAATATCATTAATAATGTAAAATATAATAGGTATATTACTTTTTTCATTTTTTTACCTCTCTTAAGTAGATTATATCGAAAAAATACGAAAAAAGCAATTTTTTTTATAAAAAGGGTTGATTTTTTTAAACTAATGTTGTACAATTTATATTGTCTGATGTCTTGGTAGCTCAGCTGGATAGAGCAATCGCCTTCTAAGCGATCGGTCTGGAGTTCGAATCTCCACCAGGACACCACTTATAATAAATAATTCTTAAGCATAAAGCTTAAGAATTTTTTTATATTAAAAATTAGCAGGTAACTTTAGTTACCCGCTAATACAGCATTCTCACCTGTTGCATATAAGTCAAATGATAATTTTTTACTTTGCATAGTATTTGGATTAGTGTAATCTTTACCATTAAACCATAAATATAGGGTGTATTTGTCAGTATTACTAGTACTGACATCTCTTCCAGTAAATAATGTTAGTGTAGTTACTCCACTAGTGGCATAGCTTATGCCACTAGTATTTGTATTAGAATTGTATACTCCAAAATTGCCTTTTTTAACTAATGTTGTACCATTATAATATATTTCATATTCAAAAGACTTTTCTTTTAATTCACTAGGTATTGTAGTTAAATCCATGTATAGATTTATGGTAACTCCTTCTTTACTTGCTTTAACTGTAATATCTTTTTTTATTCCTTCTTCTTTAGTAGCAGTAGGCATTATAGTACTAGTTATATTAGTTCCTCCATCAAAAGTAACAGTACCACCATCTATTTTTACATTTACATTCATGTTATCACTACTACTCCATTTGTAGTAGGCATAAGTGCCTCCTAGCATAAGAAGAAGTAATAAAACTACTCCAATTATAAATTTCTTATTATTCATAATGTTACCTCATTTTCTATATTTAATTTTTTCGCCTGGCGGCGAATTACTATTCACCGCTTTGCTTATTTTGGGACTCCCGTTGCAAAGCAACTTGGCGTCCTTATATATGTCCATATTTCTATTACCGAAGAATATTATCACTTAATCATTTACTATAGTCTATATTTCTTCTTCATTATCTACCATGTTACCTCTTTTTTATATTTGGTTCGTTCGCCGTAAGGCGAATTCGAACCCTTTCATGAAGACTTTGCTATCGCTCAGCCTGGTCCCCTGCGGACCGAGCCCGCACGGAGACCTTTTTTTGCCACATATCCACTACCGAAGAAGGAATATCAATCTGCCCGCTTATGCGGACAATTGATATGGCACTGAACTTGACCCTGTTCCCGCCTTGACGGCTAGTTCAGAGTTTAGAGAAAGGACTGGCGCGACACCAAGCGCATAATACGCACCGTAGTTGTTGTTGACAAAGCCCGACGAATAGACACGCCACGCACCGCTCGCGCCGCCGGAAAAAGGGGTTAATAACCAACCATAATTTGGGGCTATTATAGTCTTCATCCAGTTATTTGATGTACATGTACTATTATCATAATTATATAAGTTTTGACTACATTTACTTAAATCTACAGCATAGCCATAATCACTAGGATAGGCTAATGCTATCTTTCCTGTCCATGTTGTTGGTCTATCACTATGTACTTTTCCGGTACTTCTCTCATATTCGTATATTTCATTTGCATATACACTCGATGTACTCCATCCTAATAATGAATATGTTTCTTCAGAGATTAGACCTCTTGTTTTATCATTTTTAATTCCAGTTGAAGTAAAGTCACATGCTTTGGTAGCGTTATTCTGTCCCACATAACAATTGCCGCTCCCTGAATTATAGTATAGGCTACCTCCAGTAGTCTCTGATTCATAACCCGGATTCAATAGTTTCATTAATCTTCCTTCTGTCCAATCATTTTTACCAGCGTTTGTTTCTGCTCCAGTTGATGTAGTTTTATTATCCCATGAATATGTTCCTATTTGACTACCTCTTATTAGTTTTACTTTTCCATTAAATATTCCAATTATTCGCCATATCTCACATGTACTTGAAGACTGATTTGAATAATCAGAACAATTAAAATATATATGATTATTTGGATTTGCACCATAATATCTAATATTGTTACCTATATCTTTCATTAAACTATTTGTGGTATCATACTGATAAGTTATACTATTATTGGTTACTGGAGTTTTGATGGCATCATTATATAAGTTAGTTATTTGTGTAGCAAAAGGTAATTTTCCTTGAGTTACTGTTGCTTCAATAGATGTTTTAAAATTAGTAGAGTTTGATCCAATATCATTATTAGCTTTATCTCCATCGATATAGAAAATTACTAAATATGCTAGTGTTGTATCTTTAGATAGTTGTGCATCTTTTATTTTTAATGTACCTGTACTTGTGATACTACCAGTAGTTAATATATCAAATGTTTTACCGTTTAAAGCTGAAGTACTAATGGTAGTATATGTACTTGGATTATATGAAGCAAGAACATATTTTAGGGCTCCTGTACTATTACCTGATGAAGTAAATCCTGAATTTAGGGTTGTTGTTTTTAGATTTATAGTTAGATAACCATCTAATGTACAACTACTTTTTAGTTTAGCAGTTATATTTGTTACTACCATACCTGTTCTTATTGTTATTTGATTGCTATTTACTACTTGACTTTTATCTAGTAATAATAAATCACTACCTGTAATATTGGATCCTTTTACTGAATCTACTTCTAGACATTCAGAAGTACCTGTGATAGTTATATTACTACTACGCCAGCTTAAAATAGCATATGTTAGTCCTGATATTAATAGTATAAATAATATTATTCCTAATACTACTCCATATATTTTTATTTTCTTATTTTCCATATGATACTCACCTTCCGTATTCTCTATATAAAGTATATCATTTGTTAAAATATTAGTCAAATAAAAAAACTTAATTTCTGAAAAGAAATTAAGTATTATTTAATATCATTTATATTTATTGTATATATTTCTTCATTATTTACTAAGAAAGATACTGATTCTAAGTTATCATATACATTATTCATAGATAAACTTATGGTATATATTACTTCTTCTAGGATGTTCTTTTTATCTATATCATTTAATAATAATTCATTAAAGTTTAATTTTAAATTATTATTATCTAGTTCATAATCTTTTAATACTGTATTAGTATTTAAATAGCTCATTAAATTTGTTTGATAGATAGGACTACTACCTAGTTCTTTGATTATTATTTTTACTACATCACTATTTTTGCTATTTATATATTTTGTTACTGGTACATAGTATTTAGTATTATTATAGGTGCTTGTATAATATGTTGTATATGATAATATATCATTTAAGTTAGATAAATCATAACTTTTATTAATACCATAACTTTTATCTAGTACTGTTGGTATATTTGTTTTACTATTGGGTAATTTTGCAATGGGCTCTCCTTCTACTTTTATTATTACTTTATCTATACCTTCAACACTTGTTAAAGTGTAGATGATTGCTTCAAGCATCTTATTTTCATCTTTTTCGTTTATATCTAATAATTCTTTTGAGAAGTTTATTGTTAATACTCCTTCTTGTAATTTTAAATCTTTTATTGTTACATCTGGTGGTATTATACTTCTAAAACCATTTGGTATAATGTTATTTTTAGTACCTCCTACTACTAGGCCTTCTAATAAGTCTTTAGCTAAGTCTACTCCTTCACATTTACATGTTGGTATAGTTGTTCTAGCTACATAGTCATTACTATCTACTAAATATATTGTACTTTCTACGTTATTATAATTATACTCTATACTATTATTTTTTAAATCTATATCCTTTCTATTACTTGGTATTAAATATATTACTAATAGTAAGATAATAGCAGTAGTAGATACTATTATTTTTTTTATAGACATTTTCTTTAACATGTTATCACCACTAAAATATATGTTTTTAATTTATATTTTATACAAAAAAGAAGCTACTTATTTAGCTTCTACGATTAACTTAATAGCGGTTCTTTCTTCTCCATCTATATTTATATCAATAAAGGCTGGAGTACATACTAAATTCTTTCCTGATGGAGCAACAAAGCCTCTTGCTATAGCTACTCCTTTTATAGCTTGATTAAGTGCTCCTGCTCCTATTGCTTGTACTTCTACTACTCCTTTTTCTCTAAATACATTAGCAAGAGCTCCTGCTACTTTATTAGGCTCCGACTTTGATGAAACTTTAATTGTTTCCATAATTATTTTATCATTCCTTTCTACATTAAAATATATGTTTATAAAAGAAATAAATAACAAAAAATAGTAGCTTAAATTTCGCTACTATTCTTCTTTTTATATAAAATATATGCTAATGATGATAATACTACTAATACTATAAAACATACTATTCTAAAGGTACTACTTATTCCCCTTTTTATTGGTTTAGTATATGGAGTATTTTTATCTACTACTAATTCTATATCGGTAGTATTTTTATCAATGGTCCATATATAAGTATTATCTTTTATTTTATCAGCATTATTTGATGCTACTTTTAAATTACTAGTTACTGCTATATTTATTTTTTTACTATATAAACAGTAGAAGTTTCCACTTAATTTTATACTATAATAATTATCTATTTCTTCTATTTCTTTATTTTCAAAACAAGTATTTATTATAGTGGAATTTACAAAGTCTTCAATATTATAATTATATTTAAATGTATAATTTATATTATTACCTGATTCTTTTAAATCTTTTTGATATAGTTCTTCTTTATTATAAATTGGTTTTTGTTCTTCATTAATAATAGAATATATAGTACTTAATCCTGTAGCATTACTATCTTGAGAGCTTTCTTCTTTAGTTACGGTACCAGTAATTGTTTCATTTAAAGTATCTTTATTTATTTCTAAGTTATAATTAACTGTACAACCAGTTAGTAGTAGACTTAGTAATATTATTATTTTATTTTTCACTTATTTTCACCCCTATTTATACCATGATCCATATGCTATTATTTCATCTGAATCAATAACTCTTTCTCTTTTTCTTACTAATCCTGGATCTCCAGTATTTCCTTCAATTGTATAAACATAATTACTATCTGAACTAGTAACTATACCAACATGATCAACACACTTAGTTACTTTATCCCATTTTCCATTAGAGCCACGACAACTACTACCTTTCCATTGATACCATATTATATCACCAGCTTTAGGAGTATAATTACCACCATAAGCTTTAGAATATTCAAATGTTACATTACTACTCTTACCACTTTTAAATACTGGCCACATTCCGCTAGCCATATTGTCATCTATTGGTCCATATGTATTTAAATATTGATATAATGTTTGGCCAGATACTGTTACTTGTTTTAAAGACCAAGTAGCAAATTGTTCACACCAAGCATCAGTAGAAAAGCCATATTTTTTATCATTATTATTATTACCTAATTGGCCATTTAATACAGTTATTAATCCAGAAGCAATTACTTTAGTACCAGCATTCTCATAAGTTATTTTGTTATCATTAGTATTATCATTCTTTTCTTCTTTTTCTAATAAACTATCAAAATAAGAAAAATCACCACTTTTAGCATTACTAAGACATTCTTGATAATTAACACTAAAGCCTACACTATCCATTAAACTCATAAATACTTCTACTATCCATGGTATGCAAAATACTATCATGGCATATATTATTCTTTTACCTACTATTTTAGTACTCTTTACTGCTTTTTCATCACCGCCTATAACAGCTTTACTAAAATCTATCATTAATATTACTATTAAACCTATTGGTACTAAGGTAAAAACAATATCTAATAATAAACTTCCAAAATATATTATTCTTAAAATTCCTGGATGCTGACAAGCATCAAGTAAAATATACATATAAATCACTCACTTTTCTATATTTAGTATACATTATTTTTTTGTTTTAGGCAAGAAAAAAAGAGAAAACTAATGTTTCTCTATATGAATTAATCCTTCGTACACTTCTTCTAATGCTCTACCTATGTTTTTTTGACATTTATAGTCTTTAATAGGCATTTGATAATATCCTGTTTTAGTCATTTGCTTAGCTCTATCTGATACTACATAAACTAAAGCATACTTTGAATCTACAATATTTAATATTTTATCAATTGAAGGATAAATCACTATTATCACACTCCCTTATGATATAAGAATATAACATATTAATTATAAATGCAATAGTCTTTACATAAATTTTACATAACAATTTTTTTATTATATCCAATAGATTTACTTTTAACTTTAGATTTTACTATTATATTTTTTTGATATAATAATTCTTCTAATTTATCCACTAACATTTTAATTCTTCTTGAAATATAAGACTGTGATAAACCTAATATATTAGATATCTCTATTTGTGAATAACCATCCCTAAAATATAAATTAAATAAACATTTATCTTTACTATTTAGTAAATTAATTACACCATTTATATCTTTAATTTCTTCCTTATCCATATAATCACCTTCTATATTTATTGAAGGATCAATAATTAAATCATTAAGTGTAAGATCATCATCTCCTATCAGTTCATCTAATGAAACATATCTATAAGATTCTCTTCTAATATACATAAGTATCTCATTATCAATACATTTACTAGCATATGTAGTAAAAGTACATTTTTTATCTAGTCTAAAAGTATCCACTGCCTTTATAAGTCCAATCATACCATATGCAACAATATCTTCCATATTCATATTAGTATTACTAAATCTTTTATAATATCTGTAGAAGACTAATTTAATATTATGTAATATTATCGTTTCTCTTACCTCTATATTATTATCTTTCATTAACTTAAAATTTCTTTCTAATTCTTCTCTACTAAGTACTTCATAATTATATTCATTTATCATGTTTCCTCCCAAAAAAAGCAGTACCATTCTCGATACTGCATTATATTTTATTAACTATTTATAATATTATGACATCTATCACAGATATCACCATTTAAGTGATCAACATAGTTCCAGCATCTATTACATTTTTCACCAGTACTCTTTTCTACTACTACTTCTTCTCCATCGGTAGTATATTCTACTTTAGATACAATAAATAATTGATGTAAGTAAGAACCTAATTTTTCTTTTACTTCATTATATTTTGGATCTAAGTTAATCTTAACTACGGCTTCTAGAGCGGATCCTATTAGTTTTTCATTTCTTGCTTCTTCTAGTTTTTTATTTACTTTATCTTTTAGTTCAAAGAATAAGTTAAATAATTCTTCTACTTCAGTACTATCAGAGTATGTTACTACTTCTGGCATATCTGTTAGATGTACTGATTCTTCAGTATGTGGAAGTAAACTATATACTTCTTCACTAGTATATGGAAGAATTGGTGCAAGTAATTTTACTTCATTATTTAGAATGTTATATAGTACTGTTTGTACACTTCTTCTTACTAGAGAGTCTGCTTTTTCGATATATAGAATGTCTTTAGTAAAATCTAAATAGAAGTTTGATAATGTGAATGATACAAAGTTATTAACTAATTTATATACGTTTTGGAAGTTATAGTTATTATATTCTTCTAGAACATTCTTAGTAAATTTATTTAATTCATTCATCATATATTTATCATAGTATGGCATATCTTCATATTTAACACTATCTTTAGTATAATCAAAGTCTTTTAAATTACCTAACATAAATTTATAAGTATTTCTAATCTTACGATAACTTTCTTTTACTTGTTTAATTAGATCATCACTAATTCTTACATCTTCTGTATAATCAGTTGAAGCAACCCATAGTCTTAAGATATCTGATCCATGTAATCTAACCATATCTGCTGGAACAATAACATTTCCTAAGCTCTTACTCATTTTATTACCTTTACCATCTAAAGTAAAGCCATGAGATACAAGTTCTTTATATGGGGCTTTACCTGTTACTGCTACACCACAGATTAATGAACTATTGAACCATCCACGATATTGATCTGATCCTTCTAGATACATATCAGATGGATATGGTAATCCTTGTTCTATTAATACACCATTCCATGTGGATCCTGAATCAAACCATACATCCATGATATCTTCTTCTTTAGTAAAGTTTCCATTTGGACTAGCTGGATTTGTATATCCTTCTGGAAGAAGGTCTTTAGCTTCTTTCTCAAACCATACATTAGAACCATATTTTCTAAATAAGTCTGCTACATGCATCATAACATCATAGTCAACGATTTCACTTCCGTCTTCATTATAAAAGATTGGAATTGGTACACCCCATACTCTTTGTCTAGAGATACACCAGTCTCCACGATCATGAATCATGTTGTATAATCTCTTTTTACCCCATTCAGTATGGAATTTTACATTATTTTCAAGTTCTTTTAGAAGATCATCTCTAATCTTATCAATACTACAGAACCATTGTTTTGTAGCTCTAAAGATAATTGGTTTCTTAGTTCTCCAGTCATGTGGGTATGAGTGGGTAATGAACTTTAATTTTAGAAGTACGCCTAGTTCATCTAATTTTACTGTTACGGCTTTATTGGCATCTTCAAAGAATAATCCATTAAATGGACCAGATAGCTCATTTAATACACCTTGATCATCGATACCGTTTATCATTTCTAGGTTATATTCTTTACCAATAATAAAGTCATCTGCTCCATACATTGGTGCTATATGTACTAGTCCAGTACCAGCATCTAGGGTTACATGGAAGCCATCAATTACTGGTGCTACTCTATCCATAAATACATGTTTATATTTTACTCCTGCAAATTTGTCACCAGTAAATACATTTACTACTTCATAGTTTTCCCAACCGAACTCTTTAGCTAAATCTTCTAGTAGTTCGTTTGCTACAATATAGTATTTATCATTAACTAATACTTTTGCATAATCAAATTTTTCACTAATTGCGATTCCGGTATTACATGGTAATGTCCATGGAGTTGTAGTCCATATTACTAGGTTATCTCCTACATTTACAGTATCATTTCCTTCTACTACTGGGAAGGCTACATAAATTGATGAGTCTTTTCGATCATGATATTCTATTTCTGCTTCAGCAAGGGCGGACTCTGATGATGGACTCCAGTATACTGGTTTTAATCCTTTAAAGATTAAGCCTTTCTTAGCCATTTCAGCAAATACTTCTATTTGTCTAGCTTCTAGTTCTTTTTGTAATGTTATATATGGGTGGTCCCAGTCTGCTAGTACATTTAATTCTTTGAAACCTTTCTTTTGTTTTTCAATTTGTTCATAAGCATACTTTTCACATAGAGCTCTAAAGTCAGCTTTATCCATACTCTTTCTATCTACACCGCTATTGGTAACAGCTTGTTCAATAGGAAGGCCATGAGTATCCCAACCAGGAATATAAATCATATCATATCCACTCATCATTTTATATCTATTTACAAAATCTTTTAAAATCTTATTCATAGCATGGCCTATATGAATATTACCATTAGCATATGGAGGACCGTCATGTAAGATAAATGGTGTTTTTCCTTTGTTCTTTTCTCTTACTTTATTGTATAAATCCATTTCCTCCCATTTTTCTCTTTGTAATTTTTCATTTTCTGGTAAGTTTCCACGCATTTGAAAACTTGTCTCTGGCATTAATAATGTCTCTTTGTAATTCATCTTTCTCTCCTTCTTTCTATTTTATAAAACAAAAAAGCACTAGTTTATAAGGACGAATAACCGCGGTACCACCTTACTTCACTTAAGTGCTCTCTTTTTGATAACGGAATTTACTTCCGGTTTTTCTTAAAATATTCAGAAAAACACATCAAGAGTGATCTATATAGTAACTATCATACTAATTTTCACCAACCATTAGCTCTCTACAACTATTTTACTATACCGTCTCTTTCCTTTGTTTTAATATAATCATATTATATGCTAATTTTATTTACTTGTCAATAGCTTTTTTGTCATTGATTTAGTTCAAAGAATTTATTGACTATTTGGGATGATATTCTTTTGGTAACACCTGACTGAGTAACATCGGGAATACCTGCATCTGGTGATACTACTACGATACTCATTTTAGGACTATCACTAGGTGAATATCCTACAAATGATGTAGTAATTGTTTCTGTATCAACTTTATTATCACCATCAGTATCTATAAAGCTTTGGCTAGTTCCTGTCTTACCAGCAGAATTTGTATAATAACCCATATAGCCATAACCTAAACCATTTTGAACAACGGCACTAAATCCTTCTCTTACTCTATTTATATATTTATCTTCTACTGATAATGTTCCCATTACTTTTGTTTCGGCTTTATATATTAGTGAACCAAATTTATCACCATTATCACTGGCTTTATATACTTCTTTTAATAAATATGGTTTTAATCTTTTGCCACCATTAGCGATAGTATTTATATATTGTGATAATTGTATTGGTGTATAAGTATCATATTGTCCAATTGAGAAGTCTAATAAATGTCCTGGTAATTTACTAGTACCCATATATCCTAAACTTTCTACTGGCAAGTCAATACCAGTTTTTTTACCAAGACCAAATTCAGCATACATATCTCGATACTTTTTAAAGGCTTCTTCATCTAAAGATAAACCTTTGTCATATTCGTATTTTCCTTTTCCTACAGTAATTGCTATTTTATACTGATATACATTTGAAGAAAATGCTAAAGCATATATATCATCAATATCCCCCATTGTTCGCCATGAACATTTTAAAGGGGTGTCTTTTATTTTAAGGCATTCATCATACTGGTGACTACCAATATCAATAGCACCATATTTATATCCTACCATCATCGAAGCACCTTTTACTACTGAACCTGGAGTTACTGGTAATGTCGCTATACCTGGAGTATAATCTACAATATATTTAGAGCCATCTTTATCAAGTACTTGTTTTCCTCCCATTGCTAGTATTTCTCCTGTATTAGGATCTGCGATTACGGCAAATGATCTATTATAATAAGTAGTTCCTGCTTCTCCTTTGGCATTATATACTTCATTTGATAGAATTTCTTCTAAGTGTTTTTGTAAATTAATATCTATAGTAAGAACTATATCACTGCCTCTCTTACCTTCACTTACTAATTCATAACTATTATCAGAAAGTAATCTATACTTAGCTTTAGTTCCTTTTAAATAATTTTCATATTGATATTCTAAATATGATATTCCTACTCTATCGTCTAATGAATAACCTTTCTTTAAATAGATTTCTGCTAATTCTGAAGGTATACCTTGATTATTTGAAGATACATTACCTAAAATACTTTTAAAAGTATCTCCATATAAATATACTCTTTCCCAATCTAACTTAGTATTAAAGCCTTTTAAGTTATCAATGTTTTCACTTATATAAGCATATTCTTCTTCACTAACATCTTTATTTTTAATTACTTTTTCTGCATATGAATATCCTTTATTCATTAAATAATATATATAAGCAGCTTTCTTATCTCTTTCATCATAGGTACTTATTTCTTCATCTAATCTTTCATATATAAGTTTTTCTATATCTTTATCATTTAGTTTTCTTTTATTATATTCTTCCCACTCTTTATCAGTAATTTTCTTTTTACATTCTTTATAATGTCCTTTGTAGTAGAAGGTCTTTAATCTATTTTCATTAACTTTAGAATAGTCTAAATTTATATTATCCGCTACTGTATAGGCAAGTTCTATTTCTTCTTTATTGGTTATTCCATTTTGTTTCTTATAATATATTGTCTTAACACCTTCATTATCTACTAGTAAATTATAATTTCGATCATATATTCTACCTCTTGGAGCACTAGTACTTTCTACTGTTTTTTCAGTAGCCATAGCAAGACTCTCTTTATAATCATTCTCTTTAATTATTTGAAGATAAAATACTCTTCCTAGTATTACAACATATAAAATTATTACTATAAATATTAAAGAATTATATCTTTTATTTATTACTTCAGTAAGATTTCTTTCATCTTTTTTTGTTTTATTTAAAGGTTTACTATTCTTCTTTATTTCTAATTTTTTCTTGTGGCTTTTTTTCTTAGGTTTATTAATTGTTCTTTTCATGTTATCAACCTTCCTTTTATTATTATATCATATTTATTCTAATTATACATATAGTTAATTAGGTGAATTTATGAATATTTATTTAATTAGTGAATATGTAAACAGATTAAGAAAAAGTGATATTATTTATTATGCTGAAAAACAGGGTATTTCTTTAGATAAAGAAGAAGTAGAATTAATATATGATTATATTAAAAAAGATTATAAAACTATTATTTATGGTAATCCTAAAGATATTTTAAATGAAATTAAATTTAAGGTAAAACCACTTACCTATAATAAAATAGAAAATTTATATATTAAATTTAAAGATAAAATTGATATGTTTACTAAAAACATAAGAGAAGGCTAGCCTTCTCTTATTTTAGTTATTAAATTACTATCAAACTTTTTATTTCTTATCATTTCTATTTCATATTTATATGGGGGATATACTTTTTCTTTACTATTATCATCCTTAGTAACATATGGTGTTTCAAGTATTTTAGGAATACTTTCTAATCTTTCATTATAAATTATTTTTATTAAATTATCAAAGCCTATAGTTCCAAAACCTATATTCTCATGTCTATCTTTATGACTACTAATTTCATTCTTACTATCATTAACATGAATACAGCCTATTTTATTAATACCTATTACTTTGTCAAAATTATCAAGTACCTCGTCAAAATTACTCATATCATAACCAGCATCATTTAAGTGACAAGTATCTATACATACTCCAATCTTATCTTGATGTTTAATTTTATCAATAATAGCTTTTAATTCTTCAAATGTCTTACCCATTTCATTACCTTTACCTGCCATTGTTTCTAATAAGATTGTTACATTATAATCATTATCTAATATTAAATTTAATCCTTTACTTATATTATTAATAGCTTCTTCTCTAGAACAATTAACTGCTGATCCTGGATGTAATACTAAATACTTAATACCTAATGTACTACATCTTTCTACTTCGTTTATAAGAAATGATACTGAAAAATCAAAATTATTAAAATTAGCTAAATTAACTATATAAGGAGCATGTACTATTACTTTTTCTAAAGCTATATTATTTTCTTTCATTAATTTATATGCTTCCATAGTAAGAGAATCTTCAATAACACTTCTATTAGTATTCTGTGGGGCTCCTGTATAAAACATAAAAGTATTAGCCTTATAACTTAGTGCTTCTTTAACGCTTCCAAGTAACTGACTTTTATTATTATATGATACATGACTACCTATTATTAAATTCATATTATCTACCTCTTTCTATATAATTATACTATATTTTAAGAAAAAGAAAAAGAGGAATAATATCCTCTTTAAATATTAACCTAATTTCTTTCCATTAGCATCAGTACTAAATGAATATTTAGAACCAAATTTACCAGTTGGATTACCAACTAATAAAACTTCAGCATGACCAGCAGCATTTAATCTAATAGATGAACAAGTGCCATCAGTAACCTTTGTTCCATTATAAGCAGTACCCTCTATCTTAATATCATTTGATGTCAAACCATATAGTTTATCTATTGAATCTCCACTACCTTTTACAGCTGTTAAACATTGCCAATTAGCAGTAGGTTTTGCGCCATTTAATATAGACGTATAGTTAGTACCAAATGCCATTTCATCTTTAACAACACTCTCATCATACCAAGTAGCAACTTCTTTAGATAATGAGTTAATTGTAGATAATCTAGCATCATCAATTGATGATAAAATTGTAGGTACAGTAACTACTACGATAATAGCAAGTATAACGATAACTGCTAGTAACTCTATTAAAGTAAATCCTTTTCTATTTAATTTTTTCATTATTTTAATCCTCCTCTATTTATAATATAATCTTACCATAAAATAATTTCTTAGTCAATTACTTTATGATAAATATTTACATATTTGTCATTATATTTTTTACTCTTTATTAGTGTTAAATTATTATAATTATCTTTTAATTTATCAATACTATATTCTAATACTAATATACCATTATTATATAATAAAGCATATTTATTAACTAGATTAATTATTTCTTCAGCTACTTCTAATTTATAGGGAGCATCCATTAATATGATATTAAATTTTATATTATTATTTTTAAAATATAATAAAGCATCTTTATAATCTTTATTTATTACTATACTTTTATCTTTGATATTTAAGTTATCTATATTTTTATTAAGATATTTTAATATTTCTTTACCATTATCTACGAAGTAACATTTGTTACTTCCCATGGATAATGCTTCTATTCCAAGACTACCAGTACCACAAAATAAATCTAATACAGTAGAATTATCTATATAATCTTGGATACTAGCAAACATTGATTCTTTTACTCTATCCATCGTTGGTCTAGTACCTGGAATATTATATCCTAAAATATTTCTACCCTTTAAATATCCACTTATTACTCTCATTTATGACAACCCCTTACATCAGTATACTTCTTAAATCTTTTATTAATATCCATTACATAATAGAATAATTCATTATAATATTTCATATATTCTTTATATTCTTTATAACTATTAATTTTTACTTTTAGAGATACTTTTTCATAGTCATCATTACTAGTATTATATTTATTAATAAGTTCTAGTAATTCTTGATTATCTAATACTATTTTTTTATAGTGATCTAGATTTTTTATTAAATCACTTTCTTCAAAAACTTCTATTAAGTTTTTAGTTTTTTCTATAACATTATCCATTATCTATATTTAAAATTTCTTTCCATTTCTCTTTTGATATCTCTCTCTTTAATAGTTTCTTTTTTATTATAATTCTTTTTACCTTTAGCTACTCCAATTAAAACTTTAGCTTTATTTTTAACGAAATATATTTTAAGGGGTACTAAAGTATAACCTTCTACTTCTAATTTATCTCTTAATTTTAATATTTCTTTTTTATGAAGTAATAGTTTTCTTGTTCTATCTTCTTCATGATTAAATATATTTCCTTCTTTATAAGTAGATATATGAGTATTAAGTAAATATATTTCATTATTTCTTATTATAGCATAACTATCTTTAATATTTACTTTGCCTTCTCTAATTGATTTTATTTCAGTACCTGTAAGTACTATTCCTGCTTCATAGGTATCTTCAATTTCATAATCATATCTTGCTTTTCTATTTAGTATTTCCATAGTAATCACCTTTTTCTATATATATTATATCTTACTTTTTATATTTTAACAATATTTTAATTTATACTATTTACTTCTATGGTATTATCCATATTCTTAATAACACTAGCATACTTATTATATACTCTTTCATAATCACTAAGATATGTTTTTATATCTGGATTAGAAAATGGTATTACTTTATAATCTTTATTATTCTTAGAGTATGTATATATTAGTTCATTAGTTTGATTACTTAATTTTATACTTGTATTATTATCTTTATCAATATGTTTTGTTATTTTTACTGTACTAAGTAATCCTACTGTAGTATTATAATCTATATTAGTTTCTTGAGCTGATAAGAAATTACCTAAAGAATATATAACTAAAGTATCATTTATATAAGTAATAGGCATTACTACATGGGGATGAGTACCTATTATAATATCTACTCCTTGCTTCTCTAAAAAGTTAGCCATATCTATTTGATAACTTGTTGGAGTATGGGTATATTCTACTCCCCAGTGCATAGCTACTATAAGTAAATCTACTTTATCTCTTACTCTATTTATATCTTCTTTTACTTTGTTTTTATATTCTTGATATTTAGTATCTGTACTAGGATTGTTTCCAATACAAGGCCATATATTTACTAAATAATCTTTACCACTAGGTACTTTAATACCATTAGTACCATAAGTATAATTAAGCATTGTATAAGTAATATTATTTTTTTCTTTTATTCTTATTTCATTTCTTTCTTCATTACTTAAATAACTACCTACTGCTAAAACATCTGACTTAGAGTTCCAATAATTAACTGAATTAGTAATTGCTTTTTCTCCTCTATCTAGAGTATGATTAGTAGCTAAACTAACTAAATTAAAACCAGCATCTATCATAGCTTCTCCTACTTCATATGGTGAATTAAAAGCTGGATAACTAGATAGGCCTATTTCACTTCCTCCTAGTATTGTCTCTTGGTTATAGTAGGCTACATCATAATCTTTAACGATATCTTTTATATATGTTAGGGCTGGTTTAAAATCATAACCATCACTAGTTTTCATAGCATTATATAATCTATCATGTACTAAAAGATCTCCTACCATAAGCATGTTAATACTATATTCTTTATCATTATCTTTATCTATAATATTATCTGAAGGTACTACTTCTTTATCAAATAATTTACTAACTATAAAGATACTTCCTATAACTAAAATAATTATTATTAATATAAATAATATTACTTTCTTTTTATTTACTTTTCTTCTTCTTTTCATATATACCTCATATCTCTACTGATAGATTTTTCACTACAGCCATATTGTTTAAAAGGAAGACTATCTAGGCTTCCTTTTACCTTTGAAGACCAAAGGACTTCAAAGGATATACTATTTTCTTCTTACTTTTCTCTTTCTATTATTTTCAGTATGATTAATTTCATTTATTTCACTAATACCTTTAGAGAATACTACTTCTCCATTTAGAATATTTACTTTAGTTAATCTAGCATTAAAGATATCTCCTATCATAATCTTTTCTCCATTATGTCCAATAATAGAATAACCATCTTTACCTAAATGGAAATATTTACTATTATAGAATAATTTACCATATACCATTCTTTCTGGATATAATACTATAATAAAGTTTTCTTTAATATCTGATACTATAACTTCAAAATCTTGTTTTTCATATTGTTTCATAAACTCAGCTTTTCTTATATCATCTAATCTATGTTCGGCTTTTACCGCTCTTAATTCAGCATCAGTTGCTAATTTAGCAATATATGGTGTAATACTAGACCATTTCTTTCTAGCATAATCTACGCCATAATGAAGTGAATCTTTAAATATTCTTTGATTAATAGTATCTGATAGTCTTCTTATTGGTGATGTACTAGTAGAATATGCCCCCATACCTAAAGCATAATGACCGATATCATAAGCTGAATACTTAGCTTTGGCTTGACTCATAATAGCCATCTTATCAAAGATTATTTTTTCTTTAGAATCAGCATATAATTTCTGAATTTTTTTTATATCTTCTGTTGTAAAACTCTTCTTTTTATCGCTATATACTCGATATCCTTTTTTCTTTAATAATCCCATCCATGTATTTAATTTATCAGTATTTGGACTATCATGAAATCTTGATATGAATGGAAGTTTATTTTTTAAGAAATAATCAGTCATACACATATTATGAAGTAACATTAAAAATTCTATTAATTCTTCGGCTTTTCCTTGATGTCTTTCTCTAATATCTATTAATTTACTACTTTCAAAGAAGAATTTTACTTCATCAGATGTAAATTCTAGAAAGCCTTCATTTATCATTTTTCTTTTTACTTTCATAGCGGTCTTATATAAATTATCTAATAACTCAGTATAATTTTCATAACCATTAGGTATGGTATTTTCTTCTAGATATTTATTTACCTCAGTATAAGTCATACGCTTACGATTATTTATTACTGCTTCATTTATTTTATAATTTAATACTTTACCACTGTCATCTATTTTTATACTCATAGATATAGCATAGCGATCTTCTCCTGGTACTAAGGAACATATACCGTTAGATAATATTTCATGCATCATTGGATTGCAGCAACCAGGAAAATATGTTGATATAGCTCTTCTTAATGTTTCATCCCACATGGCGCTATTATCTTTGATATATCTATTAGGATCCGCTATTTGGACATAAACGGTATTATTATGGAAGGCAACAGCATCATCAAAATCTTTAGTATCATCACCATCTATTGTTACGGAAGTGATACTTCTTTGATCTTTTAAACCATTTCTTTTGTCCATATCTATTACTTCTTCACTTAATGACTTTTCTATGGAATTAACTTCTTTTAAATACTCTTCATTAAAACTAATAGGAAAGTTATATTCTGCTAATACTTCTTTTTCTTTGGTTCCAACATCATCTTTATGTCCTAGTACTTCTTTTACTTCTAATGTTTTTCCATCTATTAATAGTTTTGTTCCTAGTGGATATATTTCATCTAATATGATACTTTCATAACCATTAGATACTGCTTTATATCCATGTTCATCTTTTATTACTTCTGCTATAAAATTATGATGTTCTCTTCTAATTATTTTTACTACTTTAGCAATATTATTACTTATATCTACTAATACAATATCATTATTTTCTAATGTTTTATGATCTTTATATGTTACTACTGTTTCTGTCTTATCTTCAAAAATAACGATTGGTCCTTTCTTTTTGGTTATCTTGATTATACCTCTTTTTAAATTGGTATTGGTAATTAGGGTATATCTTCCTTTTTTATCACGAAAGATAATACCTGTCTCTTCAAGATTTTTTATTACTGCAAGTAATTTAGTAGTATCTTGTACTTTTAACTCTTTAGTTATTTCTTCTAGCTTCATCATTTTATTCTTTTCTTGACTTAGTATTGTAATAATACTGCTTTCCATTTAAAACCCTCCCTACTTTTGTTTTTTCTTATTATTTATTTGTTTTTCTTTTTCGTCATATACTTCAAAATCTATTTCTGATTTATCTTTATCTGCTCTTACTACTCTAATTGTTATCTTATCTCCAAAAGCATATTTCTTCTTTGTTTTCTTACCTATTAAAGCCATCATATCACTATCATATACATAGTAGTCTCCTTTAATATTTTCAGCCTTAATAAGCCCTTCAACGGTATTTTCTAGTTCGACAAAGATACCAAATTCTTGTACTCCTGATATAATACCTTCATATATTTCTCCGATATGATCAGCCATATATTCTGCTTTCTTCATTTTGTCGACATCTCTTTCACAGTTCTGTGCATCTTGTTCTCTAATTGAACAATGTTCACTTTCTATTGGAAGTTCTTCTTTTCTTTCGTTTATTATTTTATCACTATAATTATAGTTATAATCTTTTAATAATCTATGTAATATTAAATCAGGATATCTTCTTATTGGTGAAGTAAAGTGACTATAACACTTACTACCTAGACCAAAGTGTCCTATATTAACATCAGAGTATACTGCCTTAGCTTGACTACGAATAGCCATATCATGAAGTACTCTAACTTCTGGTACTTCTTCTAATTGTTTTAGTATGTTTTGTAAATCTTTAGGAGACTCTATCTTACTCTTTCCATTTACTACATATCCATGAAGTGATAAGAACTTCATAAATTCTCCTAATCTTTTTTCATCTGGTTTATCATGTACTCTATATATACCAGGTAAATTCTTGTAATAGATTGAACTTGCTACGGTTTCATTCGCTGCGATCATAAAGTTCTCTATTAACTCTTCACCTGTTCTTTGTACTCTAGCCTCTATATCTATTGGATGACAAGCTTCATCTACTTTAATTTTAGCCTCAGTACTTTCGAATTCTATATATCCACGAGAGATCATTTTCTTTCTAAGTATCTTAGATAATTCTTCCATTAATCTAAGAGTCTTCTCAAAAGGCTTATAATCTTCGCTAGGATTATTCTCTTCAAGTAACTTATTTACTTCTTCATAAGTCATTTTCTTTCTACTTCGAATAATAGATTTAAAGATATCATAATGAGTAATATTACCTTTATTATCAATAACCATCTCACAACTAAATGCAAATCTATCTTCATTCTCATTTAATGAACATATGCCATTAGATAACTTATGAGGAAGCATTGGAAGTACTCTATCTACTAGATAAACACTAGTACCTCTAAAATATGCTTCATCATCTAATTTAGTTCCTTCTTTTACATAATATGAAACATCCGCTATATGGACTCCTAATAAATATTTGCCATCCTCAGTCATTGATAATGATATAGCGTCGTCAATATCTTTAGTATCAGATCCATCTATTGTAAATATTTCTCTATCTCTAATGTCTCTTCTACCAGAAGATAGTTCTTTATTTATTTCTTCTTCGGTTAAATAAGAAGGAATACTATCTAGTTCTTCTATTACTTCATCAGGAAATGATGGACTAAAATTATATTCATAAACAAATGATAATATATCTACTCCTACATCATTCTTATGTCCAATAATCTTAATAATCTTGCCAACTCTTTTACCATCTTTTAATGGTTCTACGACTACTTTATGTCCTTCTACTGCTCCATTTAAATTGTCTCTTGGTATGTATATATTAGCTCCCTTTTTATCAGGTTTAACAAAATAATCATTATCTATTTTTATTACTTCTCCTACTAAAGGATCATAGTTTCTTTTAATAACTTTAATTATCTTACCTTCAGGTCTATTCATATCTTTATTTAAATATTCAAATAATACTAAATCACCATCTATTGCTCCATTTATATTATCTCTACTAACATATACATCTTTACTATCTTTACCGATATTTATAAAACCAAAACCTTTATCATTAAGTATTAAATTACCTTTAACTAAATGACTATTTTCTAGTAATAGATATTTCTTTTTTTTCTCACTATAATATAGTATACCATCACTAACTAAACTATCTAAAGCATTCTCTAAACTTTGATATTCTTCTATGCTAGTTAGTCCTAGTAAATCATTAATTTCCATAATAGTAAGTGATGTATTCTCTTTTAATTTATCTATAATTATATCTTTCATATTCATGCTAACCTCCTCTTTATACTCAAAAAGACTTAAAATTATATTTTAAGTCTTATAATGATATTATTAAACATAATACAAAGAAAGTAAAACCTAAAATATATGTTATTCTTGTAACAAATAGTTCAAATCCTCTTTCTTTCCTATTTGCAAACAAATCAGATGTTCCACCCTGAATTATTTGTGATGCAGACTCAGCCTTACCACTTTGAAGTAAAACTACTGCGATTAATAATATTGATACAATAAGTAATGCTATTTCCATAGTAATCAATCCTTTCACACATTATATATTATAACAAATAACTTTTTCTTTGTAAATATTTTTTAATACTGAATACCCCAAATAACTACATCTTTAGCTGGTTTACCACAGACAATACATTTATCATCTACTTTTTCTTCATTAAATGGAATACATCTAGATTTGCATCCTCTAATCTCTTTAATCTTGGCTTCGCACTCAGAGTTTCCACACCACATAGCTTTAATAAAGCCTGGATGGTTATTTATTATATCTTTAAATTCTTCTATATCGGTACATGTATAAGTCATTTCTTCTCTTCTTCTTAAGGCTCTATCATACATATCTCTTTGAATATCTTCAAGTAACAACTTAACATCATGAATAATATCGGTATTAGTAAATACCTCTCTTTTCTCTCTAGTATCTCTTCTTACTAAAGTAATCATATTATTCTCTAAATCTCTCTTACCTATTTCTATTCTAACAGGAATACCATTTACTTCAGCTTCAGCAAATTTAAATCCTGGACTCTTATCACTATTATCAATATAGGCTTCAATTCCTTCTTTCTTTAATTTATCAAGATAATCATTAGCTAAACTAACTACTTCTAAGTCATTTCCTATTGGAATAATAACTACTTTTTTAGGAGCTATTTTAGGTGGTAATACTAAACCATAATCATCAGAATGTACCATTATAAGGGCTCCTATCATTCTAGTAGTAGCTCCCCATGAAGTTTGATATGGATATTCTAGTTTATTTTCTCTACTAGTGAATTTGATATCATAAGCTTTAGAAAACTTTTGTCCAAAATAATGGCTAGTCGCAGACTGCAGTGCGATACCGTTATACATAAGTGATTCTACGGTATAAGTATATTCTGCTCCAGCAAATTTTTCTTTTTCTGTTTTTCTTCCTACAATACTAGGTATAGCTAAATAATCATGAAAGAAATTATTATATATATTTAACATATTTAATGTCTCTGCTTCTGCTTCTTTACTTGTTTCATGAATAGTATGTCCTTCTTGCCATAAGAATTCACGGCTTCTTAAGAATGGTCTTGTTTCTTTTTCCCATCTTAATACACTACACCACTGATTATATAATTTTGGTAAATCACGATATGAACTTACTACTGTTCTATAGTAATCTGAAAATAATGTCTCTGAAGTTGGTCTAATACATAAACGTTCTTCTAATTCTTTACTTCCACCTCTAGTAACCCATGCTACTTCTGGAGCAAAGCCTTCCACTAACTCTCCTTCTTTTTTAAGTAAATTTTCTGGTATTAATAATGGCATATAGACATTAACATGTCCTGTTTCTTTAAATTTTTCATCTAATATTTTCTGCATTTGCTCCCATATAGCATAACCATTTGGTTCAAATACTGTACAACCTTTAGTATTAGAATAAGCCGCTAGATGAGCAGCACTTACTATATCAGTATACCACTTAGCAAAATCTACATCTCTACTTGTTATTTTATTATTTTGTTTATTATTCATAATTACACCTCATCAATATAATTCTATCATAAATTAAGTAAAATTACTACTACTTTTTTGTTCGATAATCAAAATACCTAGTTAATTACTTTTTAAGTAGTATAGCTATATCAATTGCGACAACAATGTTGTCGCAATTGGATAACATATATAAAACCTTCTCATTTTCCCTATTTTCCTCTTGGAGAATACTCTCTCATGCTTAGATATTAATATTATTGATAATTCTTATATAATATTCTATCACTTTTATCTTTACTCATGATTATTTTATTAACTTAGATAGGTAATTATATCAATTGCGACAACATTGTTGTCGCAATTGGACAATATACATAAAATACTTTTATTATCTTTAAAAAAATTATTATTTTTATGACCTTAGGCATAAAAATACCTCTAAAGACCTGAGGCTTTAGAGGCATCTACTAATTATATTTAACAGAGATATACATCTTATCTTCAAATTCGTTTTGTACTAAACGCATAATATTATTAGCACTACTAGTATTTGAATCTTTACTATCTAATACTACTCTTATATTATCACCATCTATTTTTACAAAGTTTTCACAATTACATAATTCTTTTATTTTTAATTCTATTGTTTCTTCTTTAGAAGAATTTTTATTTAATAATTTTAATTCTTCAAAGACACTATTTTTTTCTTCTGTACTTATATCAGTACTAGTTAATTTTTCTTTTAGACTATTTATCTTATCCATGACATTATTATCATCTTCTACTTTTAAGGCTGATATTATACTTGTTTCTTCTACTTTGGCAGTACTATTATCAGTAGTAGTCTCTTTGATATTTTTATCAAATATTTCATTAGGCATTGTTACATAGTAGATAGATAATACTAATACTAAACTAAATAATGTTAAAAACCATAAATTCTTCTTATTTATCATATTTATTCCTCTTCTTTCTAATTAATTATATTATCTTATATATAAAATATGAAAGAAAAAGAAAGAAACATGAATCCTCATATTTCTCTCTGTCATTATATATAATGATACTATATTATATTAAGCAAATTTGGTTTTATGTTTTTTTTGTTTTATTAGGACTATTGCTAGTGTAATTATTGATACTGCGAGTAAACCTAAGGATATTAACATATACATGAAGTATTTATTGTTTTCGTCTTTGTAGGCATTTACTAAGTCACTATTAAATCTTTGGATTGTTCCTTCTAGTTTATCATAGACATATAAAGCTTTTTCTCCTGTCTTTTCGTTTATGGCATAGAATAAGTAGAAGTCACTTCCTTTTACTTTGTCGTCAGCGGCATATGTTTTATTTTTTTCTATTAATTGATATCCTTCTAGTTTGCTATTGTCATAAGTAAATGATACTTTGCTATAGCCTTTTGGTACTAGATTATTAGGCATATCTATTATATTAAAGGTAATATCTCCGACTGATAGGCTATTATATTGGGTATATTTTTTAGTCTTTTCATTATAGCTATATAGTTTGGTATTTCCTTTTTCATCTTTTAATAGAACTAAGATATTTTTGGTTTTACTATTTTTATAACATAGTACTTGTTCTTCTCCTATTGTGATAGTGGATTTTTCATAATTACTTGGTATAGTTATGTTTTCGTCTTCTTTTCTTACGATAGTGTATTTCTTTTTGCCTATTGTTACTTCAATAGGATTTAGTTCTTTTACGGTTACATTGATAACATAAGTCTTAGTACTTCCATCTTCGGCGGTTACTTTTATTTCTATTTTGTTATTGCCTTCTTTTACTTCTACTTCGCCGGTTCCTTCTACTTTAGCACTAGAGTCATCTAATTGGGCATTTATTTTTATTTTTTTAACATCGTTTTCTACTACTACAGAGTATTCGGTTACTTCTTTTTTGAATTCTTTATCTAGGTTATAGTCTTCGATAGTTAGACTAGACAAGTTATTATTACTACTCTTTTTTTTGGTTGGTTTAGGAGTAGTTGTTGTTCCGGTTTTATTACCACCATTATTAGGATTTGATGTTGGCTTACTATTTACGGTTATGGTTACGGTTTTATTTCCGGTTATGGTATTGCCATCATAAGATGTTACATCTGTTGGAGTAATTGTTATTACGGCAGTTCCGGCATTACTTGTCGATATGGTTACACTCTTGCTATCATTATCTATCCAAAGACTACTACCGGATAGTGATGCAACACCTGAATTAGAGGATGATAAGGTAAATTTACCTGCTAAATCATTTCCTTTAATGGTTAGGGTTATGCTATTTCCTACGGTTACGGTATTACTTGTTACTGATACATCGTAACTAGCGGCCTTTACATAACTTATTGATATTATGAATGTACATATTATTATACTTAAATATTTTACTACTTTTTTCATATTTCCTCCTACTGAATTATTTTACTTACTTCCATTATATGGTTTTTTATAGCGATATAGTCTGCTGATGAGACTTTTCCATCTTTATTGGCATCAGCATATTCTTTTTCTAGATCAGTTAATTTATTTGTTTCCATGATATGATTTTTTATTTTGATATAGTCTGCTGATGATATTTTACCATCACCATTTACATCACCATAGATTATTACTATATATTCTTTTTCTTCACTATTGGTTTTTATTTTTATTTTATCTCCACTAGCTATTAGACCTGATTCTTTTGATGATGTTATGGTTATTTCTAAGTTAGTACTCTTTAATTTACTAATGGTATCATTGATATCTTTACCTAAGGTAAAACCATATAGATAGTTATCTTTATATTTGATACCAGCTTTATCTAGTACTTCTTTAGTTGTTACTTTGGTATTATCTCCAGGATCAGGAGTTGGCTTTGGATCAGGAGTTGGTTCTGGAGCTTTCTTTCTTGTTACATTAATGGTATATTTTCTAGTATCACCGTTAGCGGCAGTTACTGTTAAGTTTATATTGGTCTTCTCACTATTTAGGGCTACTGTTCCTAAACCACTTATAGTAGCACCATTATAGACTTTGGTTGCATCTACTGTTACTGATGAGACATCACTTTCTACTTCAATACTGAAGTTAGTGTCATTAGTAGGACTACTAAATAGTCTTGTTTTGTTTACTGTTAGGCTAGATAAATAGTTATTAGGATTTCCTGTATTTGGGAAAGCAACTTTATCGGGCATATTATTAAATATTGGTATATAGAAGGCAAAGCTACTATTTAGCAGGTTAGTACTATTATAGCCATTATATGTTTTATAGCTTTGAGAATATGGGGCTTGGATATTTTGCATATACTGATGATCAGCATATGATGGTCCTATTAAATCCCATTTTTGTAAGTATTCTGTTTTTTGTCCAACATTTACATAGTTATTGCTTAGGAAGGATGCTCCTCCTACTACGGCTTTATATGGGCTATTCCAGCCTTGGTTTTTGGCATATATTAGACCATTGATAATAGTTTGATTTTTATCTCCACCTGCGGCAGTGGCTCCAATGTTATAGAAGTTATAATAGCCTTCATAACCTGCTACTGTACCACTTACGATAGTACTTCCTGATGCTCCTACTTCTTGAATTACTCTTGATATTAATACATATGGACTTATATGATAAGTATTAGCAGCTTCTATGAAGGCATCTACATAAGTCTTACCATCACTACTAGCAGTCTTACCACTCATGAAAGTTCCTTTTAACATATTTTCTATTCCTTCTCTAGTATGGAATGATGGGTTATATGATAAGTCTTCAAACATAAAGATATTTCTTTCATTAAAGAAGTTTCTTGGATCTATATAATATGCTATAGTACTAGTACTTGCGGCATACCATCTAGAACCTCCTCCAGTAAAGTTGGTACTAAAGACATTAGTGAAATAGTTATATGACCAACTAGCTGTTGATTTTAAGCCATCTAGATTACCATAATAATCTTCGATTAGACTTCGTCCTGATGATTTATGTTCTAGATTAACGATATAATTAAAATCTAGATTAGTATTAAAGGGAATAAATTTCCATTTAGGATATAGGGCATGTAGTTTTACTAAGTCATCTAAATAGCTTTCTGGAAAACCACTCTTTTTTAGGTTAGCTCGATATTCTTTTAAATCTGTTGTATCTAAATCAATATTACTGTCAGAAGAACCTATGTATTTACCACATACATAACCTGTAGTACTACCATATTTTATTTTATATAAACTTGTAGGACAAGTTCCTTTACCATCTTTACCAGCATTTTTATCTAATACTTCTACTTCAGTATCACAGCTTAAACCAGTTATTTTGTTTTTTCTACTTAAATCAGAATAGACTCCTAATGGAGAAGTATCTTCGATACATAATACTTTTCCTTTTTCAGTAGTACTTGGTGTATTTAATTTTATAAAGTCCCCACAGGCATAGCCTGTTAATACTCCTTGTCTTACTTTATAGAACGATGTTGTACAACCGGAACTTGGATTTGTACCGGCATTGGTATCTAATACTTCAACTGTACTATTACAAACTAATGAGTTATTAGCAGGACTTGTAACACTTGGTCTTAGGTTTACCGGTTCATCATTATCTGGACAGTATACTGTTCCTGTACTACTAGCGGATACTATACCTATAAAAGATAAAAATATTGTTAATAAAAATAATACTCTCTTCATATATTCTACCTCTTATATATTATATCATCTTTTTCTACTTTTTTCTACATATATAGTTTCTTTTTTTATTACTTTACATTTTAGTAGAAAAACATTAAAAGAGATAACTTATGTCATCTCAATTATATTTTAACCTACAGATAACTGATATGGACTATTTAATGTTCCAGAGCCTGTTTTAATGCTTACATTAGCATTTAAATAAAGTGTTGGAAAAATTTCACTATCAAGAGCAGCATATGGCTCTCCCAGGTCTAAGCAACCGCCCGCTACATGGAATACAAAGCTAGAAGATACGATAGGAGTTAATAAAGCTATTGTTTTAGAGTTAAACATTGTTTTCATCCAAGAAGAACAATTACTATATTCTCCTAACGTTGAAGTACATTTACCTAGATAAGCAGAATAAGCATAATCTGATGGATATGGCAAAGCAATCTTACCAGTCCAAGATGTTTTATTACCGGTATATACTGTTCCACTAGTATTTTCTAATTTATAAGATTGATCAGCATATACATTCACGCCTTCATCCAGCCAACCTAATAAAGACCATTTAGCATCCGCTATCATGTTTCTAGTAGTATCATTTTTTATACCAGTATAAGTGAAATCACAAGGTGTTTCTGCATTATTTGCTCCAGCATAACATTGACCACCTTTTGAATTATAATATAAACTGTTGTTAACACTTTCTTTTGTATAACCTGGATTTAATAGTTTCATTAATCTTGCTGTTGTCCAATCATTAGAACCATAATCTGCTTCTGCTCCTGTTGTAGTATCTTTGTTATCCCAAGGATATGTTCCTATTGATTCATTTCTGATTAATTTTACTTTACCATCAAACACTCCTATTATTCTCCATGTTTCACAGCTAGTATTTGGATATGTATTACAATTAAATAATACATAATTTCTATCACCAAGACCGCTATATCTAATATTGCCATCAGCATCTTTCATTAAGCCATTAGTAATATCATATTGATATTTAATACCATTATTAGTAACATTAGTTTTAGTACTATTATTATATAAATTAGTAATATGTGTAGCAAGGGGATTGGATAGCGTTTTTTGAGGTACTAAACTCATATTACTTGCTAGTACTATACTATTTTTACTAAGAGCAACTCCTAAAGTAACTGTTTTAGTAGTACTACTATTGTTTCTTATAGATATTTTAGTAGTAACTGTAGTATTAGCATTACTTATTGTTCCTGCTGTAGTATAACTTGTAGATGATACACCAATATCAATATTACTAATATCATTTATATACCATACACTATAATTAACATTTGATACAGTACCACTACTTATATTAATTGTTTTAGTAACAGTAGCAGATGGACTTACTTCTACTTCAAAGGTTTCCATTGTATCATCATTACTAGTCAAATTAGAACTAATAGTAATTGGATTATTTATTTCAGCACTAGTAGTAAACATGGCATAAGTAGACCCTATAGCCAAGCAAATTAAACCAATAGATATTACCGCTACTAAATAGATTGTTTTAATATTTATTTTTTTCATTACTTATCTCCTAAATACTTACTTTTATCTATCTTATTTCTAAAATAATTCTATCATAATATTATTAAAAATACAATAAATTATTTAAATGTTATTTTATTTTTATGACCTTAGGCATAAAAAAAGAAAAAAAGTGAGCTTTAAACTCACTTAAGTCATTTAGACTTCATATATAAGGAGATAATAGTATTACTATGATTGTAGTCTGTCTTTATTTAAGTAATACTATCAATATTATTATGATTATATTATGATTTATTATACTTCATTGTATTTATTACTATTCCTAGTATTAGGATAAAACATAATGTATATACCCATATTAATAATATTATAATACTAGATAATCCACCATATACTAAGTCATATCTACCAAAGTATTTAATATAATAACCAAAGAAAGCAGTAAATACTACCCAGCCTAAGGTTGTTATAAAGGCTCCAATAGTGGTTTCTTCACTTTTTATTTCTTTAGATGGAGCTATTTGATATATTAATTTTATATTTAAGAATATTATTATAAATGTTATAGGCCATTTTATTATATTATATATCATTATCATTTCATCTATTATACCAGTAAATGGTTTACTATTTCTAAGTAATTCTAATATTTGTTCTCCTAGCATAGGTACTAAGATTAAGAATAGTAAAAGTATTATGATGACTAATAGTATTATTACTGATCTTAGTCTATCTTTAATTATATTTGTTTCTTCTATTTTATATAGACTATTAGAAGCACTTATAATAGCATACATTCCATTAGCGGCAATACAGAAAGTAACTATATTTAATAATCCAACACTAAAGTCAAAACTTTGTCCTGAGATAGCATCTACGACTACTCTACTGGCATAACTAGGAAGTAAATCAGTAAGAAGAGATATTACGGAATCGATAGATATGGAAAAGAAACCCGCTACTATGACTATTATAGTTAAGATTGGTACTACTGCTAATACGAAACTATAGGCTAAGTAAGCAGGCAAGATTCTAAGTTCTTTTAAACTTAGAATCTCTATTAGTTTTTTGAAGTATCTTTTTATTTTAGCTTTTTCTATTTGTTTTTTTACCTTACCTACTATTTTATCCATTATTATTTTCCTTTTTATTTCGCATATCAATAGTAGCTTCATTAATGGCATCATCTACAGTTTTGATATCATCCATAATCATGCTATACCCGATAGCGGCTCCATAACCATATGGTAGTTCTTTTAATTCTTTATATATTTTTCTGGTATAACTTATAACATCTTTTTCACTATAGCCTACCATATATACTAGGAATTCATTACCATCAGTTCTAATAATATCTGTATTAGGCTCTTGATTAACAATTAATGTACTCGCAGCTTTCTTAATAATGGTATCTCCTTCTTCATGACCATGACTATCATTAATATCTTTAATATTATTTAAATCTATTATTACAAATGCTTGAGGATATATAACATTATCATCCCATTCTTTTATTTTTAAATTTAAATATGCTCTATTCTTTAATGATGTCATTGTATCAATATATTTTAATTTATCATTATTAGTTACAATTGTACTATTTTCTTTCTTTTTCTTAATAAAGAATATTAAGAAGATAATTATTAGAATTACTAAGATTGCTAATAAGAAAGTTGTTAAAAGACTAAATTCATATATTTTTGAATTTGTATTATCTTTATATTTTATAGTATCATAATTTACTGAAGATGTATAATATGTAAACATCTCACTAAAGATTTTATTTTTATTTACATCTCTAATCATAAAACTATAGTTATATGGTAATACTCCTTCATATATTACTTTAAAATCACTAAATTTTCTTGTTTTATAATAATCATATGTTGCTTTATCTATTACGACAATACTTTTATTTTTGATATTTCTAAGTAAGTCATCTGTATTATTATATCCAGTATTCTTAATACTATTTGTATTTAAGTAATCATTTATATAAGTATTCTTTACTGTTATTACTTCTTTATTTTTTAATCCTTTGATACTATTTATAGCAAATGGTTCAGTGGATAAGACAACATATTTTTCTTCGAATAAATTAGTAGTTAAAATGGTATCGATATTTAAACCATTCTTATTAAAGTTAGCAAAGGCTAAATCTAATTCACCACTTGATAAGTCTTTTTTTAATTTTTCAATATTATTATAATATTTTACTTTTAAATCTACATCAAATAAGTCTTCAAAACCACTTAAGTAATTAGATAAAGTACCTACTAAATCTTTTTCTTCTTTACCAGTAAATGGCATATAAGTTATATATCCAACATTATAAGAAGAACTATTATAACTCATACGATCAGCTTCAGTTATTTCTTTGTCATAGAAGAATTCACTTAAGAAGTTTGTTTTGTATGAGGTTTGTTGTTTATTTTTTTGATAACCTAGATAATATTTTTTCATTATATCTAAGAATGTTTTATTTTCTATGGTTAATACATATTTTTTAGAGATATCACTTAAATGATAAAGAATATGTAAATCATTTTTTAAGATAAAATCCATATACATGTTATATGGTACAATAACATAATTTGTTTCTTTATTTTTTAATGCTTCTTCTAGTTCATTAACATTTTCTTTTTGTAAATATGATATTTTCTTTACTTCAGATAAATCATTACTTACAGTATTTAAATCTTTTTTTAAGACTGCTACTGTATGATTATCTATATCATTAATGTTATTTATTACTTCTTCTTCAGTACTAACTAATACATAATTATCTTCGTATAGTAAGATATCTTTATTTGTTAGACTCTCATTATTATTTAATACTCTAAAGGCATTTTTATTTAGATTGGAACTACTATCAACGGAATATGATATTTTATTAAAGTTTATTCCATAAGTAGTTGTAAAGTCATCTAGTAAATCAAAGATTACTCCTTTACCACTTTTGCCATATACTGGTACATCATTATATACACTTATATCTAATACATTACTTGTATTATCATTAATCCATTTCTTTTCTAGAATAGAAAAACTTGAATTATCTTTACTATAATTTAATATAAATATTAATAGACTTACAGCAAATAAGACCGCTACTACGATTAGTACTATTATTTTATTATTTCTCTTCTTCATAGTGTTCTCCTAACTATTAGTCCATGTAATGGCATCTAAACTATGATGTTTATTACCGGTAATTACAGTATCTTTTTCTTCACCTTTCCATTTTAAAAAGAATGAAAAATCATAATATTCTAATTCACTATTTGTATAATTATCTAATGTATTTGATGCTATTTCTTTTGCTTTATCTACTGATGTATCACTTTTTAATGTAATAGTAGTATAAACTATTCTACCTTGAAGTCTTGTTTCTACTTCTTCAGTTAAGTTTGTTTCTTCAACTTCTTTCTTTACTCCATCATATGTTTTTTCACTTATTTTTACTTTATCTATACCATCCAATCTATTACCATATTTATTATGTGATCCTCCTACTAGTAACTCTACAAATATAACTATTATTACTATTAAGAATACTACTGCTAATAACAATATAACCGATAACCCTTTATTTTTTTTAATCCAATCTTTTATCTTATCCATACTCTATCTCCTTCTTATCTAATATAATAATATTATACTATAAAGGTAAATATTTATCAATAGTATAAGTTTTTATTTTTTATATTTGCTATTTATAAATATTTATAGTATAATGTATATGGAAAGAGAAATTACTCATAATAAAAATGGGTAACACCTAATGCAAAAGGTGTTCTCTCCATATTTTTTGGATATAGAGCACTGCCTTGGTGCTCTATTTTACTTATTTTCTAAGGCTACTACTATATATAAAATATAGTGTAACTAGAGTAATCCAAGCAAATGCTAGGATTAGTTCCATTTCAAAACCCCCTTTAACAGAAAACTTTGAAACATAGAATCACCCCTTCCTTAACTTAGTTAAAAAAGGAGAGAACACCACTAGATATTACCGCATAGACATTATATATTAGTTAGATATAATAGTCAATATTTTTTTGACTATTTTTTTATTTAGTTTATAAAATCTTTATTTATAAGTGGTTATAGGTGTTTTGTATACAATACAAATGTTTTTATTTTTAAGACCTAGACTCAAAAATACCCTGAAAGACTATGAGGCTGAAAGGGAAAAAGAAAAAGATAGTAAATTAAATGCTAACTTTACTATCTATATAATCTTCTAGTAATGAAGAAGAAGCAAGTAAAGTATTATTAAATACTTTTAGTTTAGATAAATATTCTTGATACTTAGAATTATTATTTAATTCTTTAGTTTTCTCTTCAATAATACTATCTATTTCCTTATACTTATTATCTTCATGATATTCTAAATATGTAGCTTCTTTTTGAAGTTTTTTTATTTCTTCAATTAAGTTTTTAATTTCACTATCTTCTTCAATTATATCTACTATTTGTTTATATTCTTTATATTCATTAGAATTATTTATAGCATTAAATAATTCTTCTATACTACTTTCCACTAACTATTTCCCCTTCCATAGACCATGTTTTTACTTCTGTTATATGTACTTGTTTAATACTTCCTATATTAGAAGGGTCTCCTAGTACATTAACTAATTTCATAGTATCGGTATATCCCATTAGTTTACCACCTTTATCTGAGTATCCTTCAATTAAAACTGGTACTATTTTATCTTTATATTTTTCATTATTCTCTCTAGCATATTTATTTACTACTTTATTTAATCTTTGTAATCTTTCTTCTTTCTCTTCTAGTGGAACATCATCTTTTATTTTAGCAGCAGGTGTTCCTTCTCTTGGTGAATAGATAAAGGTATAGGCTAAATCATATTTTAATTCGTTATATATTTTTAATGTTTCTTCAAAGTCTTCTTCTGTTTCTCCTGGAAAACCTACGATTATATCAGTAGTTATACTTACTTTTGGTATTTTATCTTTTAATTCATGGAATAATTTTTTATATTCTGCTATTGTATATCTACGATTCATTTTCTTTAGGATATTATCTGATCCTGATTGGATTGGTAAATGGATATAAGGCATTATATTTGGGTATTTGGCTATTATATCTATCATATCACTAGAGAAATCCCATGGATGTGATGTTACAAATCTTATTCTATCTATTCCTGTTTTGGCAACATCTTCTAGTAAATTAGCCATAGTATATGATTCTTCTAGGTCTTTACCATAAGCATTAACATTTTGTCCTAGAAGGGTTACTTCTTTATAACCTTTGTTTTTTAATTCTTCTACTTCTTTTAGGATATCTTTAGGTAATCTACTTCTTTGTTTACCTCTGGTATATGGTACTATACAGTATGAGCAGAATTTATCACAACCATACTGAATATTTACCCAAGCTTTTATTTTGGAATCTCTTTTTACTGGTAAGTTTTCTATTATACTTCCTTCTACTGAGTAAACTTCAATATTTTGTTTTCTCTCTTTTGTTATATTTTCTAGTAATATTGGTATATCATATATATTATGTGTTCCTAGTACTATATCTACCCATTTATATTTATCTTTTATCATATTAGATACTGATTCTTCTTGAGGCATACAACCTCCAATTATGGTAATGATATTAGGGTTTGTTTCTTTTAATTTCTTTATCCTGCCTAGTATTCCTACAACTTTATTTTGGGCATTTTCTCTAATTGCACAGGTATTTATTATTATTACATCAGCTTTTTCATAGTTTTCTTCTTTGGTATAGCCTAAGTCTTCCATAATACCTGATATATTCTCACTATCATGGACATTCATTTGGCATCCATATGTTAAAATGGTATAGGTTTTATTATGACCTATATTGTGAATAGACTCTGGTACTTTATATTTATCATAAGATACTTCTATTTTTTCTTTTGTTCTTATTCTGGCATCTTTTATATTTGGTAACTGCATTTTACTTCCTTCTTTCTAATATTTTTCCTTTACTACTTAAGTAATTATATTGTTCCATAAATGTTATATTATCACTTGCTTTATTATTGGCATATTCACACCAATATTTTATCTCTTTTTCCCAATAATAATATTTTGAATCTAAATCATCAGTACTTCTATTGATATAAAGATCATATAATACATAGACTGCTAATGCATCCATAGCACGACGAGCTGCACTAGATATTTTTACATAGCCATCTATTCCTAAGCCTTGATGTCCTATATTGGTATATGAATACTTACTCTTAGTCATATAATTTTTTAGAAGTAGCTGAAGACCACTACTATTTATATCAAAAGAGCCATGTTCTAAATATTTTTCTATTAATTCAATATTTTCTTCTCTTTGAACACGCCATGGCATTATTAGTCCTAAATGTTCTCTTTTATCAATTAGATGAATTGTACTATTAGCGAAAACATTACATTGTTCTACCATCATATGAGCTATTGGTGCTTCACTATCCACTTCTTTTTGATTATTTATTCTTTCTTTCATATGATGATATGCTCTAACGCGTGGATTATCAATAGCTTGTTTATCAAATATTTTGGATATTAGTATTAAATCGTCATGTAATAATCCAGTACTTGTTATTATTTCTTCAGCACCTTGGTAAGTTAATTTATGTTTATTTTTAATTATACTAGGTATTATTTCTAAGGTATCTAAATCTAATGAATAATCTGGTGTTACTCCTACTTTTATTGTTAGAGCATTGGTATTTTTATTTGGTAATATTGATAATATGTTATCTGATAGATATCTATCAAATATTGGTATACTATTATTAGATAAATAAATAGTATGATTTCTTTTTAAGGCTTCATGCATTGTATTTGATTCATATGGTATAGTAGCGGTTGGATTGGCTAAATGAATAAATAAGGTATATGTACCATTATCATTTCTTTTTATTGACATGGCATCATCTAGACACATATCTCCTTCGTTATCAATAGTAAAGATTTCTTCTTGGGTTAAATCTATCTTTCCATTTGGTAAATAAACATATTCTTCATATTTTGGTATTATAAATGATACATTATAATCTTTAGCTACTTCTTCTTTAGTTGTATATAATTCATTTTCTATTTTATCAATTAGTTCCCAAACAAAGTTTTTAGGACTTGTTTTTAATATTCTTAAATAATCTTCTTCTGAATCATTAAATAGTTTATTATATAATTTACCTCTTAAAAATACATTTATAACACGATTAAAATATTTTATATTTATTTCGTTATCTTCGTCTATCTTTAGATATTGTTCTATGATATTAGCAAATACTGATGTAATAATACTTTTATTTATTAATAATTCTTTCATATTTAATTCGATATATTTTTCTAGTAATTCGATATCTCTTTTTTCAAAGATAAGAAATAACATAAAATTATATTTATCGCCTTTGGCTCTTTTTTTATTATTGATAACACTTTGATTTTGTAAATTGATTAATTCTGATAAATAATCTTCAATCTGAAGTAGTTTTTCTAAGTCAAAACTTAGTGTTATATTACTTAGAAAGACTTCTATTTTGTTATATACTCTTTCTAAGTCTTTTTTGTTTTTATTTTTTTTAATATAGTTACTTAGAAGACTGTTTAGATCTTCTAGTAATGTTTTATTATTTATGGTAGTGATATTTCTGAAGAGATATAGATAGGAATTTAATATTCCTGATAATACTTCTTCGGGATACATTAGTAATTCGTTATATAATGTATCATAATCACAATCGTTATTTAATATTTCTTTTTTTATCCTACGGGATATATTTTTATTACTACTCATAAAACCCTCCTAGTATTATTATATTAGTTTTTCTTATAATCTGTTAATATACTTAAGAAGGCTTCACTAGGTATTTCTACTTTACCTATTGTTTTCATCTTCTTTTTACCTTCTTTTTGTTTGTCTAGGAGTTTTCTTTTTCTAGTTATATCTCCTCCATAACATTTAGCTAAGACATCTTTACGCATGGCTTTGATATCACTACGAGCTATTACTTTACTACCTATTACAGCTTGAACTGGTACTTCAAACATTTGTCTTGGAATGATATTTTTTAGGTTATCAACCATTCTTCTACCGCGATCATAAGCAAAGTCTTTATGTACTATTAGTGATAAAGCATCTACTACTTCACCATTTAATAGGATATCCATCTTTACTAGATCACTTTCTTTATAGCCTATTACTTCGTAATCAAATGAGGCATATCCTTTAGTAGAGGATTTTAATCTGTCAAAGAAATCATATACTATTTCTGATAATGGTAGTTCGTAGTGGATATTTACTCTTGTTGTGTCTAAGTAATCTATACTTTTATAGATACCTCTTTTATCTTGACATAATTCCATTATTGGTCCTATATAATCAGTAGGTACTAAGATATTGGTAAAGATATATGGTTCTTTGATATTTTTTATTTTTACTTTATCAGGCATCATACTAGGATTATCAATAAAGATTGTACTTCCATCTGTTAAATTTATTTCATAATTTACTGACGGAGTAGTAGCTATTATTTCGATACCAAATTCTCTTTCGATTCTCTCAGAGATTATTTCTAAATGTAATAGTCCTAAGAAGCCCATTCTAAAACCAAAACCTAAAGTACTAGAGGTTTCTGGTTCAAATGTTAATGAGGCGTCATTTAGTTTTAATTTTTCTATAGCTTCTTTTAAAGCTGGATATTTATTTGATTCGATTGGATATATACCGCAGTAGACCATTGGTTTCATTGGTTTATAACCTGGCAAGGCTTTATCAGTAGGATCGTTAGCATCTGTTATGGTGTCTCCGACTGATACGGAAGATAGGCTTTTTATTGATGCGGTAATAAAGCCTACTTCACCTTCTTTTAGTTCTTCTACTTCATGTTCAAAAGGGGTATGATACCCGAGAGATACGACATCATATTCTGCTCCGGTCGTTAGCATTTTTATTTTTGTTTTTTTGGTTATTTTGCCCGAAACTATTCTTACTAATATTACTACTCCTCGATATGAATCGAAATAACTATCAAATATTAAACATTTTAATTTATCATTATATTCTTTAGGAGATGGTATTCTATCTATGATAGCATTAACTAAGTCTGGTATCCCTACTCCTGTTTTAGCGGATACTTTAATTATTTCTTCACTAGTAAAACCAAAGGTATCATATAATTCTTTTTCTACTTTAGGTATATCGGCACTAGGAAGATCTATTTTATTTATTACAGGGATTATTTCTAAATTGTTTTCTAGAGCTAAATAGACATTAGCTAGGGTTTGGGCTTCAATTCCTTGAGTAGCATCTACGACTAGAACTGCCCCTTCACAGGCTGCTAGTGAACGAGATACTTCATAACTAAAATCGACATGTCCTGGAGTATCTATTAGATTAAGCATATAACCATTATATGATAATCTTACGGCATTTAATTTTATGGTTATGCCTCTTTCTCTTTCGATATCCATATTATCTAGTAATTGTTCTTTCATTTGTCTTTTATCTACTTCACCAGTATATTCTAAAATACGATCTGCTAATGTACTTTTTCCATGATCGATATGTGCTATTATACTAAAATTTCTTATTTTTGATGTATCCATTTTATCACTGCCTTCTTTTCTATTATAGCAAAAATTAGTATAAAATAAAAGAAGAAACTATATATTTCTTCACTTTTTTCTTTATTTCTTCTTAAGCCTTATAGTCTTTTAGATAAGTATTTTAATGTTTATTAATTTTATTAATAATTAATTTACTGTTTTGATAATACCATCATTATTAAAGATAACATTTATAGAGTAACTATTCATATTATTTAATACTCTATCTTTTTCTTTACCTTCTAAAAGAGATGTTTTATAATTATCTTGTTTACATGGTATAAATTTATAAGATAAATTTCCCTTTTTATTTAATGTTACTGATAATATTCCTGTATCTTTAGTTTCTCTATTAAAGATAAAATCTCCTAGATTATAAGCAATTAATTTATTATTATATATTTCCATACCTTGAAGTAAATGAGCATGACTACCTATAATTAGGTCTGCTCCCTCATCTATATATTCTTTACCTGTTACTTTTATTACTTCTTCTAGTTCATGAGAATCTTCTTTACCCCAATGTATTAGTAATACTACATAATCACTTTTTTCTTTTTCTTCTTTGATTGTTTCTTTTAAAAGGGTATTATCATAGCATCTAAAGACGCCAGGACTATCACTGGTAGCACCAGGAGTTATGATGTTTTTTTCCGCTCTTGTTGAAGATATAAATGATATTTTATAGCCACCTACTATATAAGAGAAACTTTTTTTAGCTTCAGAAATATTATGGCCTGCTCCAACAAATGGTATATCATATTCTTTTAGGTATTTTAAGGTATCATTAAAGGCTTCTATTCCATAATCATAGATGTGATTATTAGCAAGACTAACTAAATTTACACCCATTTCTTTATAGATATTTAATCTTTTAGGGTCTGCTCTAAAGGTATAGGTTTTGTTAAGAGGAGTACCTCTAGTACTTATAGTAAATTCATTATTAGCTACCATTATATCTGAACTAGTCATGATATCTACTACTTCTTTAGATAAAATTCCATATACTCCTTCGTTTCTTGAATCATAATATGGCATGATATCAAAATTATCTGCTAGTGATATATCTCCAACAAAACTTAAGGTTATATCACCTTTCTTATCTATTATTTTGGTATTATCTAAATTATTATTTAATAAATCTTTTAATACTTTTAGTGAATTACCTGTTAAATCATGCCACACGTTATAACTATAAGTATTATTTTTATAGCTTGTATTTATATTTTCTAAAGTATTTATTCCATAGTTATTATAAATATAATTTAAAAAGTCATAATCATAATTATTATCATAAGAGATAATATTATTTATTATTTCTTCTTTAGTACTTACACTTTCTTTATTAGGAGTACATCCTACACATAACAATATTATTAATATTACTTCCACTAACTTCTTCATAATTTTAATATATCATAGATGTAATAAAAAGTCTATAATATATTATCATTTAAATTCTTCTATTTTATGAAACATAAAAATCATTTTATCTATTTTCTTATCTGTATGATAATGACCACAATACCATAAATTATAATCTACTGTATTTTCTATCTCATTCAAAAAATATTCTGTCGAATAATCTACTGTTGATTGATCTATACCATCTAAAAGCATTTCTCTTGGTAGATATTTATATGGACAAGTATGTGATAAAATAATATCAATTTTATTATTCATATTATTTAAAACTTCTTTAACTCTACTTTTAGTAGCGGCATTTGGTTGTTCATTTTCATACCAGTTATATCCCATTGCTAATCTAAAATATTTATCAACACTATATGCACCGCCTATTACAAGAACTTTATGATTATTAAAGTTATATACTTCTCCATCTTTTGCAAATAATATATTAGGATAATCTTCTTCATAATATACAATTCCATCATGAAATTTTTTCTTTTTATATGTTTTAATGTTTTCTGGTCTCTCCTCATGATTACCATGAATACAAAGAAAAGTTATTGGATATTGTAATAAACTATTTTTAAGTATATAATCATTTTCATTAACATAATAATTTATTCCAGCATCTCCTAAAACAATTAATGTATCATCTAAAGAAGTTTTATTAACATAACAAAAATTTAGAACTTCTTCAAAATTGGCATGTTTATCACCAGTTATATATATCATACAATCACCATCCTATAAAATTATACCACTTATATTGAAAAATTTAAGTATTATTTAAAAGAAAAAAGAAGAAAAATTATTTTTCCTCTTTTTTAGTTGCAGTTTTTTTAGTAGTTGTAGATTTTGTACTAGTACTCTTTTTAGCAGTAGTTTTAGTTTCTGCTTTTTTAGCAGGTTCTTTCTTTTCTGCTGCTTTAGTAGTAGTTTTCTTTTCTACTGGTTTCTTTTCTTCTTTAGTTTCTGCTTTTACTTCTTTTGGTGTATATTTTTTACCATTTAAAGCATCTTTAGCAATAGCTACTAAATCTGAAAATGCTTTAGGATTATCAATAGCAAGTTCACTTAACATTTTTCTATTAACTGTTACTCCTGCTTTATTTAATCCATCAATGAATCTTGAATAAGAGATTTCGTTTTCTCTACATCCAGCATTGATTCTTGTAATCCATAATTTTCTAAAGTTTCTCTTGTTTTGTTTTCTATCCCTAAAAGCATATACTCCTGAATGCATTACTTGCTCATGAGCAGTCTTATATAATCTATGTTTACTACCAAAATAACCTTTTGCTTGTTTTAATACTTTTTTTCTTCTAGCACGTGCAACAGTGCCACCTTTAACTCTTGTCATATTATCCCTCCTATATTAAATCTTTAATTCTCTTTAAATCTGATTTGTTTAAACTAGTTCCTTGTTTCTTACTAGATGCTCTAGCAGCACTATTCTTACCAGTATTATGTAAAACACCTTGTCTTGATTTACTAATTGATCCACTTTGTCTTACATTTAAAACTTTCTTTAATCCTTTATGTGTTTTCATTTTATTTTTCTTAAGTTTTGTCATAATATCCTCCTTCTATTTCTTAGGTGTAAGTTGCATAAACATTGTTCTACCTTCAATTCTAGGTTTTAGTTCTATTTCTGCAACATCACTTACTTCATTATAAAATCTATCTAATACTTCTTTTGCAAGTTCTGGATGGGCAATTTGTCTTCCTTTGAACCTAATGCTTGCTTTTACTTTGTTACCTTTTTCAAATGCTTTTTTTGCATTATTTACTCTAGTATTGAAATCATGAATATCAATATTTACTGATAATCTGAATTCTTTTGTTTCTACCATTGCTTCTCTTTGTTTCTTTTGTGCTTCTTTGGTTTTCTTTTTCTTTTCATACTTGAATTTGTTATAGTCCATTATTTTACATACTGGCATATTACCACTATCACTCATAAGTACTAAATCAAATCCAGCATATCCTGCTAGAGTAAGAGCATCTTGTTTACTCTTTACACCAAGTTGTTCTCCGTTTGGTCCAATTACCATCATTTCCTTACATCTAATTTGTTCATTGATAGGATTATCCTTTAAAGTAGCTATAGCTAACACCTCCAAAAAAATGAATACTAAAGAAGTATCCATTTATCCATTAAAAAGACTAATTATATATTGTATTATAAAGTATGCAGCCTTTTACCTATTACTATGTGTAATCAGGTGAGATAAATATAATCTTCTTTCCGTTTCGTTATTAATTATATTACATAATATTATGAAAGTCAACTAAAAAGTACTGGTTTTTCTTATAAAAAGTACTTTTTTTGGATATTTTGTTGTAAAAATACCATTATTATGTTATTATAAAGGCAATTTAAGGAGGTTAATTATGGGTAAAAATGCTAAATTAAATAGAGAGTTAGCGAAATTAGGTATGGCTTTATCAAGAGAGGATCTTTACTATTATATCTGCTACAAGGTAGAAAAATATTTAACTTATAAGAAGACTTGTAGAATTGCTAATGAAATAGTATTGAGTAATGGATTTAAATGTATGACTAGTTTTGATGATAGAGAGATGGATGCAAATTATAATAAACTTTTAGCTATGGCAAAAATCAAAAATTTTACTTTTGATATTAAAGATGAAGATATTATTGTTAATATTAATGAGGTTAATGAGTGCCTTAGAAATCTTTGCTATATTAATATGGAATGGGTGGAAGAACATGATTTTGCTTTTGATGAATTAGATATTGATGCTGAAACTAAGGAATTATCTATTTATAGATTCTTTAATAATATTATGGAAAATTTAACTGAAGATGATATTCTTAATGCACAAATTAATTTAGAAAGTAAAAAAAGAAAGAAATAATAAGTTTAGAGATGTTTAGCTCTAAACTTTTTTTCTAATGACCTTAGGCATTAGAAAACCCTGGAGTGACTACAGGCACGAAGGGCATAAAAAAAGAAGATTACTTTTCTTCTTTAATATAGTTAGGATCAATATTTTCTTCTATTTCTTTTTCTGTTTCTTCAGTTACTTCTTCTGGTATATCATCCCATGGTTCTTCATCTTCTTCGATGGCTATTTTTACTTTGGTATCTCCGACTATCTCTATTCCTAATTCTTTTTCTATATCGATATTGATACTATTTCCATCTTCTTTAGCAGATATACAACTAGGTCCTTTTAAACATCTTACTATTATATCTTTCTTTGATGTATCAGTAGTTTCTTTTTGTGAGACTGTTACTAATTCTTTATATGGTATATTCTTTGTTATTACTGATGTCTTGGTATTGTTATCATATGAATACCATAAGTTTACATCATAAGAACCATTTATGACTATTTTACCTGCCTCATCACTACCTGAAAATTTATGATTGATTACCCAACAACCTAAAACAGTATCGACTGGAGAATCTGTATTTACTTTATAAGTATTTTTATAATACTTCTTTCCTTTACCTACTACTGCTTTAGTTACAATTTCTTTATATGCTGACAAAAGATATCACCCCTCACCATAATTTATGTTAGAGATAAGAAAAAAGTACCATTTTTTGATACTTTATTTTGGTTACTACATATTAAATAAATCACTATGACTTCCTGTAGCAAAAAGTACTAATACTAATTTTTCATCTTGAACGATGTATACTAACAACCAATCAGGACTTATATGACACTCATAGCAATCTTTAAATATGTTATTATTTATTAATTTATGATTTCTATATTTTGTCTCTAATTCTTCTCCGTTTGCAATTTTATTTAAGACTTCTAAAAATTTTTCTTTGTTTTTTCCTTGCTTGATTACTTTTTTATATTCTTTTTTAAAACGGCTAGTGTATTGGACATGATATTTTGTATTTTTTAAATCAAACACTACGATTCTAAATCCTTTAACATTTCATACATATTTGTATAGCTTTTAGCTTTTGTTTTGCCGTTTAATATATTTTTCCCTTCTTGTAATGCTTCAAGTAATTCTCTATTTGGTTTTGGATTAACAACTTCAAATGGAACGCCATCTTTATTTATTAATTGCTTTATAGCCATATTAACATAAGTACTCATATTTAGGCCTAGTTTTTTTAATATGCTACTGGCAACTTCTTTATCATGACTATCAATTTGAACACTAATTGCGGTTGTTAAACTTTCCATAATTACACCTCTTTTCTATATAGATATTAACACTTTTTATGTTTTTTGTCAATATTTTTTTATATTTATTATATTATTCTTTATATATTATTTATATATTATATGTATTTATTATATTATTATTACTATGTTTATATTATTTTAATAAATCGTCATTTTTTATAATAAAGATATTTTTATCTTTGTAGAAGGCAAAGAAGACATCTTCGATATTTATATCTTTTTTATCTAGAAAGTTATAGACCCATTTTTTATCTTTCTTTAAGTGTTTTAGGGTATCTTCTTGGATATCACCATCTAGTATTATTGGAAGTGGTAATGGTGAAGTTTCTTTTTTATAAGGAAATACGGATAATGTACCGCTGCTTTCTAGGATGGCATATTCTACTTCTTCTATACTACGATAGCCTTTATCTCTTAATTGTACTAGTAAATCGTCTAGGTTATATCTTTGTCTTAGCATTTCGTTATAGTTTATTTTTCCATTCTTTATAATAAGAGAAGGATTACCATCTAGGAAGATTCTAAATTTTGGTTTTTTTAGGCTTATATAAGCTAATATACACTGCATTAATACTAATATTACTATTGGTATTAAGGAATATAAGATACTTGCTTTATAGTTTTCAATACTTATTACTGTTAGTTCTGCGATAAGTAATGATACTATTAAATCTGTTATACTTAGTTGTCCTACTTCTCTTTTACCCATTATACGATATATTACAAATATAAATAGATAGAAGAATATTGTTCTTAGCACTACTATTGTCATAATTATCACCATTATAATTATGTACTAATGTATATTTTTTTATACAATTTCATAATATTTAGTGGTGATATTTATGATTATGAATTATTTAAAAAGTTTATTATGGTGTTTTGGTATATTAATTATTAGTTCTATTATTATTACTATTTTTAATTATTTTAATGTTATTAATGGGATTGTTCTTAAGATTATATTTTTAATTATTCCTATTATTAGTATATTTATTGGTAGTTATAGACTTGGTAAGTTATCTAATGAGAAGGGTTATATTGAAGGTATTAAGTATGGACTTATATGGGTTATTTTATTTGTTATTATTTGTTTGATATGTAAGGTATTTGATTGGACTTCGATTATTTATTATTTTATTTTGTTATTTATTTCTATACTTGGTAGTATTCTTGGTATTAATAAGAAAAAGAAATAATCTCTATACTAGAAGGTATAGGGATTACGATATAAATTACTTACTATGATATCTATTATAAATATACTTATTATTATATAAGTATATTTATAATACTTTTTATTATAATATTTATCTATTAATGGTAATAATAAATAGTTTAGTATTAGAGAACCTACTGCAAAGGTAAGGACACTTCTTAGACATACTAGGCCATTTATATTTAGAAATAGTCCTGTATAGTCCCATAATCTTTGATTAAAGATATTTACACTTATATAACCTACTATATATTCTAATAATCCTGTTATTATTATACTTAATATGAATAAAAAAATGGGATTCTTTTTTAATGGTTTTAACATACTTAGAAATACTGCTCCCACTCCATAAATGGGAAGCCATGGTCCATATAATATTCCCCAATTATTTAATACTCCTAATGTTATATAATAAAATATTACTTCATATATGTATCCTGTTAATGCTCCTAGTATAAATATTACAAAGTAATATAATAATTTATCTAATAATGTTTTCTTTTTATTCTTTTTCTTACTCATTTTACTACCTACCTACCATTTAAGTATAGCATAGTTTTAATATTATTACTAGTATTTTATCTAGTTGTTCTTATAGCCTATAGTCTATAAGAACTGCATCAATATGCTATATTATATTTAGTGTGTAGACTTTCTAACTATTAGTTTATTTAGTACTATTTAATGCGATTTTGGGGTAATCTCCAAAATCGTATGAATCCTTTATTTTACTAACTTCGTGCAGTTTTGCTAATACCAACATAATTGTGTATTTTTACTAAAATATTAGTTATTGGGTTATTTTCATAAGTAAAAGCGACGCACGTTTTGTTAGCAACGCTAATGAAAGTAGGGATAGTTTTTACTCTTTTTTGTAAAACAAAAAAGGCGACAATATTACTTACGAAGTTTGTAAGTTTGTCGCTTAATCGGGTTTCAAAAGAGTTGTCCCTTTGCACACTATTCCTAGTTGGTTATTAACTCGTCAAAAGAGTTAATCAAAACAACCGAGCCATTAGTTATAAAATTTCTTTTGACTCGGTTTCGTTAGGTGTACTAATATTATTATTTATCAACAATAATTGTGGATAAATACTTATTTATACTATCCTCATTTTTCTTCATAAATACTTTCCTATTATTTCGTTCTTTTCAAAATTTTATTTTCTTTCGATAAAGATTTTAATGAAGTAGGAAGTTCACCATTATAATTAACATATAATTCGTGCATAGCTCTAGTCATAGCAACATACAAAAGTTTAGAATCTATATTATTATCAGTGTAATTAACATTATTAGCATTATATAATATTACTGCATCAAATTCTAATCCTTTTGATAAGTAAGATGGCATAATACATAATCCACCATGATATTTTTCATTTTTTTCTGTTATAACAGATACATCTAATCCTAACTTACTTAACTTTTTATAAACATTAGCAGATTCTTTCTCATCCTTACATATTATTGCAATAGATTGATATTCTTTATCTAATAATGATTTTATTTGTGAAATAAGAGTTACTTCACTTATATCATCATTAGTTACAACTTCATCACCCATTCTTGCAACACACTCTGAATTGTTTTGACCCAAATGATTTAAAATTAAATTTGATGCATCTGAAATATTTACAGTAGTTCTATAACTCTTATTCAAATCCAACATACTTGCTTTATTATCAAATATAACATTATTTAACTCATCCCAATCATGAATAGATTGATAATCATAAATAGACTGATTAACATCTCCAAATACATTAAATTTTGCAGATGGAAATAATTTTTTTAAAACATAATATTGTGCTAAACTTAAATCTTGGGCTTCATCTATTACTAAATATGAAAAATCTTTAAAATCTTTAATTCCATTCAAACAATAATTAATTAATAATAATGGAGATAAGTCTTCAAAACCAATTTGCTTTTTAGATATTCTTGACAAAGTATAATCTTGTATTTCTTTTAGAATGTTATGATTATCTTGAACAAGAACATTTAAATTTTCTAAAAATGCTTGATATATTATAATAGGATTAACTTTCATAAATTTGAAATAATTCTTTATGCTTGTTGGGCAACCTTTTTTGATTTCTTTTTGTATTTTATCTACTTCTTCTAGAATTTCTTTTCTTCTTGGAGAATTTTTTGGTAAACCTAAATATTCTTCTCTATATTTAAGCCAAACATCATGTGTCAAATCATCAGAATTATCTTTAACTTTTTTTATTAATATTTTCATATATTGATTAGCTTTTTCTGCATATCCTTTATCAGTTGAAAAAACACTTTTATTTAAATATCTTTTTATTTCATCTGCAGAACATATTTTCATTCCTTCATATTCAACATCATCTTTTAAATGAGAATTAACATATAAGTCAACAAAATTCTCAAGCAATTTCAAGTATGCTATAGAAGATTTATCCTCTATAACTTTAGCAGAAACATTTCCAGCAAGTACTTCTTGTAATGTCTTATTTTTACTTTCTAATTTAACTTTTGAAATTCCCATGTATTTCATTGCAATTTCTTCAAAAGTTAATTGAGAAACATTTTTAATATCAAGATCGGGTAAAAGATCTGATATATAATTCAAGAAATACTTATTAGGGCCAAGAATCATAAAATCTGCTTCTGAAATATTTTTGGCTTCATTATATAATAAATATGCTATACGATGAAGAGCAACTGTTGTTTTACCTGACCCAGCTGTTCCTTGAATAATATAATCTCCTCTTAAAGGACTTCTTATTATTTTATTTTGTTCTCTTTGAATTGTAGCAATAATTGATTTTAATCTTGCATCTGAATTTTCTTGTAAGTATTTTAATAATACAGAATCGTTTGATAATGTATCTTGTTCATCTACAGCTTTTAAAACACCATCTTTAATAATAATTTGTCTTTTCTTAATTATTTTTCCTTTTCTTTTTTCGCCAGTATTAGAGATATATTCAGCATCTCCAATATTATAATCATAGTACATTGAACATATCGGACTTCTCCAATCGTGAGCAATTACTTTTGTGCCATCCATAATTGTCTTTTTACCTAAATAAATTTCATTTTTTTCTTCATTGTTTTCAAAATTAAACATACCAAAGTATGGATTAGACAAAACCGATCTAAGATTATAAACTTCTGTTGCATATAACGACATTAATCCTTGTCTAATAAATTGAGTTCCTCTTTGTCCCTCTTTAAAACCTATAATAGTATGTTCTTGTTTACTAAAATTTTCTTCTGCTTCCTTAATTTGTTTATTAATAATTTCAATTACTTCTTTAAGTTTATTTTCTTCATATAAAAATATATTTCTTTTTTCCATATTATATCCCCCCAATATTTAATTTATTTTTTACTTGTTCTTATATCAAAGAAATCATAGAGTTCCATTAAAGATGAAATGCAATTTACACTTTCATCATCAGAAACGCCATAAAACAAAGCATTCCAACCATTTTCTACAGGTTTTAGATAATCACTTTTCAAAGTATCACCTATATGCAATATTTCTGTTGGTTTCACATTAAGTGTTTTTTCAACATATTGATAACTTTCTTTATCATCTTTTGTATATCCTATATCATATGAGTAAAATACACCATCAACTAAATCATAAATTTCTTTTATTGCATCATTATTAAGTAAACAACAACTATTAGAAAATAAGATAACTTTATACCCATTTTCTTTAAGATCTCTAATTAATGTAATTTTGTCGTTTGAAATTGTATTATTTATATTATTATCAGAAAATTTTCCTATAAAGAAATTATTTAAATTTTCAGTATTACTAATACCTAAATCATTACAAAATTTTCCAACTAATTCATTCAATGTACCATTTGACTTTTGAAAAACATTTTTATAAACATCTCTAACATTTTCATAAGGTATATTAACAATTTTTGCAAGTTCTTTCAAATTATAATTATTAGGATTATCATGAGAATCTTCTAATAATGTTCCTCCAATATCAAATGAAACAACTTTAATCATCATATTCCCCTTTAGCAAGATTGATTACAGAAGTAATAAATTCATTCTTACCTGCAGTATATTTAGGTCTTTCATCTGCGTATTTTTCTGCTAATTCTTGTTTTAAATCACAGTATTTCTTAATGTATTCTGGATGTTCAATCAAATATTTTTTGAAGTAAACTTGATTATAATAAGTCTTACTATTTGGTTCAACAAAGTGAATATAATGACTTCTAGCATCCTCAGGACCTTTAGCAAAGAAATATCTATCTGGAACACCTTGTTGTCCTCTGTTCTCATAATCATAAGGTTTTAACATTTCTTCAATTTCAGTTATTTCATCTAAACTATTAATTACTACTAAAATATCAATAACTGGTTTAGCTTTTAACCCCTCAATAGAGGTACTTCCAATGTGATGAATTTCAATTATTCTATCACCTAATACTTCTTTTAATAATTTTTCTTCCTTTTCATATTCTTTTTTCCAATTTGAATTATATTCAGCCAATTCAACAATGCCTCTTTTTAATGCCATATTTTTTTCCTCCCTTTTCTGACAATATTATATCATATTTTCCGTCTCAATACCATTGATTCACGGATCTTTTCACAATTATCTTGATTAATTTCTATACCAATGTAATCTGTTTCAGGATTATGAAAGTCAGAGCCATAAGTTTCTAATAAGTTATATTTTTTAGCTAAACATTGATAATATTCTGTTTCACTAAGTTTCATCTTATCATTTACTACTTCAATACCAAATAGCCCTGCATCATTTAATCTATTTAAAATCCCAACTAAAATATTTTTATCACTCGTTACAGTATTTGGATGAGCCAACACTGTATAACCACCACTTTGATCAATTAAATTAATAATCTCTTCAGGCGATAATTTTACATTCGGTACATAATATTTTTGCTTTTTACCAATTAAAGTTTCATAAGTTTCAACAATACTATTTGTGTATCCCATATACATCAAATATTTAACAAGTTTTCTTTTATCTAATATACTATAATCTAAATTAATTTCTTGTAAATATTTCTTTATTAATGTTTCTGAAATTACAAATCCATCTTTTTTTAACAGTTCAATAACTTCAAGACAAACCCTTTCATTTTTTATTCTTAAATTTTGCATCACTTCATCAACTAATTTAAAATTCTTTACTGCATATCCAAGTAAATGCAAGTTGGAAATTGAAGTATTAAATTCAATTCCAGAAATAATATCAATATTATATTTTTTAGCTAGAGCATCATACTCATTTAAGAGTTCATGATCTGTTATTGATATTATCTTACAATCATTATTCTTTGCTTTTATTACAACATCTTCAGGACTAATTAATCCATCAGATAAATTAGTATGTAAATGTAGATCAACTTTACTCATTATCATCCCTCACAATCTATAAATTTAACTATTTAAAATTTTAATCAAATCTTTTGTATCAATTTTAAAATATTCCATATCTTCATAAAATTGTAATGAAGCATCATGACTATCAGAACCCTTAATTAAATTGAGTTTATTATTATTTAATACTCTATAAAAATTATTTATATCCTCATAATGGTTTCTGATATTTAATTCAAGTCCCTTTATGTTCTTTTTTTCTTTAACTATCTTATCTACTACATCTAAACTATTTTCAGTAGGATGTGCGAAATAAATATCATATTTTTCATTTATTTCTTCTGGTTTTAACTGCCCATAAGAGTTTACTGATAAACTCCCACATGCAGGAGCTGGCCACCAATCATCATCAACTTCTCTTACAGCTAACATAGACAATAAGAATCTAGCATTATATTTATTTGTCTCATTAACTTCATACTTTTCTCTAAGTTTTCTATACCTTTTTGATTTAAATTCTTTTCTATCTTCATAAGGGTCTAATTTATTATTTTTTTCTAATAAATCTAATATATCAAAAGTTGTTACTCTTTTTTCTTTAAACTTCTCTATTAAGTAAAAACTTAATGTATCATATTCAGGAATATATTCATTTTTCTTAAGATAAGATTCATAATCTTTATATGAAATATGAATATTATGTTTCTTAATTATTTCCTTTATAGTTATATTTTCTTTAAGTCTATTAAATTGGATTTTACTTCTATTGAACATAGAATTATAATTTTTAGAAACATCTTTTAATATAACTAGATCTTTAGGATTAACAAATAATTGTAACATATGACATTGATTTCCATATTCTCTTTTATCAGTTGTAAATTCTATACCTGGTATAATAATTGGAGAAGTTACGCCTTTAGAAACAATATCATATAATTCATCATAAACATTTAATGAATCGTGGTCGGTAATTGCAATAATATCAAAACCTTTTTCTTTTGTAGTTTCTAAAATTTGTTTTAGATTTTGTTTACCATCGGCACTATAATTAGAATGAATATGTAAGTCTATATATAATTCTTTTTTTGTTCTACATAATCTTCCTATTTCCCCTTTAATAAATTTATTATATTTTTCCCAAAACTCATAATTATTCATTTTCTTCACTTCCTTAAAACTCTTGTATTATTTCTTTTTAAATGCTTTTTACTTACTTCTAAAATGTCTTCGACTGCAAGATTATTAGCTGCTAAATTACTGTCTAAATGTCCTTTAACTGATATTTGATCTTCATACCCTAAAATCTTACAATCAATATTTCTTTCATATAATAAAGATTTAATAATATGAGAATATCCGTTAAATAGATATATTACTGGAACCCCATCATTAAAATATTTATAAAAATCTGTATCAGATAATGCTTTTTTACTTTCAACATCTAAAATTTTAGGGTTGGTAACATAAACTATTTTGGCTTGTATTCCATCTTCGTTTAATATTTTATACACTTTTACAATTTGATCTAACATATAATCGCCTGTTGCACATAATATTATGTCAGGATTATCACAATCTACAAAGTTTTCAATCTCAATGTTTGCAGTATCATAGGTTTGATATTTCATTAAATGCCTTTTTGATGACACTACCACATTAATTAAATTCTTAGATTTAATAGACTGTTCGACACATTTTATAAGATTAGCACCATCTTTTGGATATAGAACATTATAAAAAGAATCATATCTTTGTAAAAGTGCATTTACAAATTCAGGATTTTGATGAGAATAAGTATTCTCAAAACATGTTGAAGTTAATAAATAATTCATAGAGCATGTATTTTCATTGTGTAATAATACTTGCTTTTGCATTAAGTATTTATAATATTGTGCAAGCATACTTGTAATAATTGGCATAAATCCTTCATAACTTATGAATAATCCATTATTACCTGCTTGAATATATCCTTGATATAATGCTTGAAGCAAATTCTCATTTAGTATTTCAATAGCATTACTACTTAATTTTCCAAATTTGTTTGAAAATAATTCATCCGGTGAAAATATCATAAAGTTATTTTCTTTTGTATAATCACATAAATAATCTTCTAACATTTCTATATTATCTAGTGTTCTATTTTCCTTTATAGAAATATTTTTCATTGCTTGCTTATTACTGAATGCACTTTCAGTTTTAAATTTAAAATTATCAATATTTAAATTATCTGCATTATCAAATAATTCTTCTTCATAAAACTTTAGAAACTTTTTCACTATATCTAACTTGTCTGGCATTGTATAACCTTGAAGTGGATTTTTATGTACCTTTGTATTACCCTCAAGTTTTAAATCATTAATATTTGGTAAAGTAAATCCTTTTTTAGAACGAAATATGATTAGAGGACATTTGCTACTTAAAGTTTTATTAAATGTTTCTTGCATTAAATTTATAGTCTTTAATAAGTCATTCTCTTGCGTTGCATCAACTATACTTACATCATATCCAATAAGTGAATAATAATTAATTAATTCTTCATTACTAAATATTGATAAAAATGAATTTGCCCCCATCTTTAATTCATTAAGATTAATTATTGGTAACACTTTACTTTTAGTATCAAGCATTTTGTTTAATTGCCATGCAGAACATAAAGTCCCTGTTTCTGCTTCACCATCTCCGATTATACATGGAATAATATCTTCTTCCGTATTAATTGCATAGCCATAAGCAACACCAAGCGAATATCCAAGTTCTCCACCATCGTAAATAGTTTCTGGATATTCAGGATTAATTTCGCTTCTAATAGTTTCGCCAAAATCTTTAATTAAATTGTTAAGCCCTTTTTTATCTAAAGAATATTTAGGATAATAATCTTTTAAAATTCCATTTAACCATAAATTAGATATTAAAGATACTCCAGCATGTCCAGTACCAATTACAGTTTTGCTTGTTAACTTATTTTTATTTAAGAAATAATTTAAGTTAGCTTGTATAAAGTTAAGTGATAAGCTTGTACCTAAATGACCTGGATTATATTTTTTTAAATCTTTTTCTTCAATAACATCAGGTTTTAAATATTCATTTAAATACATTTCACACAGAACAATATAATTTAAATTATAAAAATATTTTTTTATTAATACATCTTCTTGCACCTTACCTTACCTCCACTTTTTTCTTTATCATCAAAATATAAACTTCTAAAACATTCCCATGTCTTTGGTTTCATTTCTTCTTTATTCTTGAATATATCATCAATAATCATTCTTGCTTTAATATAAAATTCAACATCTTTTGCTTCTTCACATCTGTACATTTCTTGATAAGGAGTATAATTTTGAAAAACTTGTATAATTGGAAATTTATTAATACTTCCTTTTAAATAATTAAAGTAATGTTCAATTGTTTCTGAATCTTCTAATCCTAATATATATAGAAATGTTGTTGTTAAACCTAATGAGGAACAATATTCAAGTAATTCTTTTGCTTTATCAATAGTTAAACTTGCTTTTTCAGGCCTCATAAATTTCTCTCTATCAAGAAATTTTTCAATTGTTAGATATAATCCAAAGTCGTCTATTTCATTTGATAACATTTTAATTTTGTCATAATCACGAAGTTGAGACCCAATATAATTAATACTTCCATTAAAATCCATATTTTTAAATGTTTCATTTACAAGTAATAAATGGTCTATTAATTTATCTTCTGATTCAAAGCATCCAGTACAAATAGTAACATTCTCAATATTTCTCATACTCTCTATATTATTTTCCATTAATAATTTAGTAAAATAATCTCTAATATTTTTTTCTGTATTAAACTCTAGTACATCTTCATCTGTTAAACTATAAGTCCCACAAAACTTACATCCAACACACTTGCTTCTCGAATTAGAATTAAATGTTATAACTTTTTTATCATTTCTAAAATATGTTGATAAACAAGTATCTTTTTCAATACCAGAAACTTTACCAACTGGTACTCCTTCGAGTAATAAAGTATTATTCTCTAACTTAAATGGAGATTTTGCAAATGTATTAACACACACAGCAAAATAAGTTTTCTTATTAGAATCTAATAGTTCAAGATTAAATCTTAATCTATTTTCATCAGTATTATCTACTATAATTCCATATCTATTTAGAGCTATAGATAATACATTCTCCAAACTTAAACTATACTTCTCTGCAATTTCTTTAAAATAATCTAACATAATATACCTCCTAAAAAAAGAGATGACAAAAACGCTAATTTGTTAATGTCATCTCTTTTTAGAGACAGTAGTGCCTAAACTTTTTACTGATGAAAGATTTAAATCATAATATTTAGACATACTATCACTTCCTTGAATATATAATATCACATTATTTACATTTTTTTACATATAAGAAACAAATACTAGTTATCGGAATTTTTAATAGTCTTTTTTAAACTATCAATATATTTTAATACTAATTTGTTTTTGTCTTTTGTGTTATATACTATAGAAATGCTATCAGTTGGAATATTTTTAAAACTTTCAATTACAACAACTAAACCATTTTCTACTTCATCCTCAATAAATTTCTTATTTATATAGCCAATTCCCATATCATTAATTATTAATTTTTTAAGTAGAGTTGAATTAGGAATCTCAATTTCAACAGAATAATTAATATTATTATCTATAAGGTATTGTTCAATATTTCTTCTTTTTTCAGAACTTCCAGGCAAAATCATAGGACAAACATAATCATCACAATTTTGGAATTTTTCTTCATAAAACTTTTTAGAACAAACAAATACATTTTCAGCATCGGCTATTTTTTCTACTTTAATATGACTTTCAAATTTAAAGAACATCGGATATCTACATACAACAATATCAAGTTCTTCTTTTTTCAACATTTGAAACATATCAGTAGCATTAGCAAATAAAAAACTTAACTTTGCTTCATTGTTTTTCTTTTTAAATTCCGAAACAGAATCTGCTAGATAATTATCTGCTATAAATCTAGTACATCCGATTTTCAACTCATTATTTATTAGTTCATCATCTAATATATTCTTTATTTCTTCTAATCTTAAAAATAAATCCTTACCATAATTTGTTAGAGAAACATCAGACTTTTCTCTCTTAAAAAGTTTTTTATTTAATTGTTCTTCTAAATTTTTCACATTAGAACTTAGTGAAGACTGTGATATATTAGCTTGTTTACTTGCTTTAGTAAATCCACTATATTTTGCAACATAATAAAAACTTCTATATAAATTAAGATTAACATCAAAATTATTCATATTATCCCTCCTAATCAACTAACTTTAATTTAATTTAATTTAAAATATATTATCCTTTTTTACTAACTTCTATGAATATATCTTTTAGTTCTGGATATATATTATAAAAATTGTTTACATCATATCCATTTTTATACCATCTTAGTACTTTGGGAATTAAGTCACTATTATCTATTGGAACATAGTCTGGTCTATTTGGATATAAATATAATTTTAATAATCCTTCTTTATCTAGTTTAATTAATTCATCATAAATATTTTCTATATATTCAGAAGATACCACTTTTTCATCTTTATCACTTACTACTTCAGCTGACCAACCAGTTTGATTTTCTTTAAAATTAGAAGCATCTAATTTATAAATATATCCTGAACAATTAAATATTTTTTTAAACATACCAGGTTTTCTTTCTACTAATTCTACTGGGTAGTTTTTTCCATTTCCTGATAATGAAAAGAATAAATCGCTACCGTCTTTAGATATAAATACTATTGATATTGCTTTTGAATAACAAGCATATACCCATTCTTTCATACGAGTACTTTTATGTTTCTTTATTAACTTTAAGTCTGGAACACTACTTCCATGATATACATAATTCATAATTATCTTTCCTTCTTAATTAATTCTAATTTTGTGAAATCTACGAGTTAAGTATAATATACTTATATAATAATGTCAATATTAGTTTATACCTTTATTATTAATATTAAAATAGACTATGCAAGTCTATTCTTCTAATAAGTTAGATAATGGTACTATGTTATAGCCTTTACTATTTATATATTTTATTATTATGTCTATGTTTGAAGTATCTTCGAGTAATATTATACTGCCTCCGGTTAGATTATTTTTTATATTGTTATAGCCTCCGATTATTGAAGGTATTACTACGAGCATATTGTTATTGTTACATATGTTTAGATAAGTACTATTCTTTTCTTTCAGAAGGCAATATTTAGATTTATTGTTACTTAGTTTGTTTATTATTATATTATCATTATCTAAGATTTCTTTAGTATATACTCCATTATTGCCATAAGTATATAGTTCTTGTTTTTTTAATTTTTTTATATTAGTATTAGTTATATCTTTATGATTTAGATAAATTGTTATGTTACTGATATTTGTTATATTTTGTTTTGTCAGGGGATTATATATGACTATTAATGATACTTCATTATTACTATTTCCTTTAACTATGTATTTATCTTTGTTATTTGAAATACTACTACTGGGAAGGATATCTTTATAGATAAGAGATTCTTCTCTAAATATTCCTCCTAGTTTCATTTCTTCATAGCTTTTATCTATATCTACTTCTAGTCCTTTTTTACCTGGTACTATAGTATCATTATCGATAATAGCATTTACTGGAAGTACTTCATAATCTTTTTTTATATCATTTAATTTTACCATTAAGGGATCTTTACTATTTAATAAATTCATTACTTTATCTGTATAAAAAAAACTAAAACATACTAATGATATTATGAAGAATATTCTTATTATTTTTTTCAAGATTACCACCTAATAAAATATATGTTTTTGTTTTTAAAAATTAACTAATATAAAATAAAACTTAGGAAGTTTTCCTAAGTTATTTTTTGGCTTGATTTAAAGCATTTTCTAATGCTTCATACAAAGCGTCTATTTTAATAGTACAACCACTTACTGTGTCAGTATAACCATCATCAGTTAGTTTTACTTTATCTAATCCTTGATTGTCTACGACATTCTTTTCTAAGGCTTCTACTTGAGTATACCATTCTCCTACTTTAGAACCATACTCATTACCATACATTCCATAAGCGTCTCCTAGTGTTTTTTTTGTTGTTTCTACACCATCTTTTGTATAAGTAGTATCTAGATTAACATCAGTTATTTTGCCATTTTTATCTACTGTTACAATAGCGGTAGCAGTATTATTTTGTCCTCCATAACTATCGATTGCAGTTCCTGTATAAACACCTTCTTTATATCCTTTTGAACAGCCCGATAATAATGCTAAACCTATTATACTTATTAAACATATTTTCTTTTTCATATTGCTTATCCTCCTACTTATACATTATAAAATATTTTTTTATTTTTTTCTAGTCCTAAATTATGTTTTTATCTAGTTTTTCTATATTTTTTGTATTCTTCTAATTTTTTTATAGTGTCTAAACTAGGATGCGTATATTCTTCGTCTGTTATGCCATAATGAGCAAGTTCATATAATTCGGGAAAGCCTAAATTACCAAGTGATTCAGTGAAAATTTGACTTATTTTGTTTTCTCTTGATGTCTTTTTAGCTCTTTCGGTTTTACTAAATGATGAAGTTATATCATAATCCTTTTCTTCTGGATTTGTAAATTCTTTAAATTCCATATTATCCTCCCTTTCTTTAAGTGTTATATATTATACAACATTTTAGAGGTATTTGCTAGCACTATCTAACATTTTTTTTGATATTATACCTATTACTATACCTGTAGGTATAGAGAATATTAAAAGATATGGTAAATAATACATTACATTATAATTATTTAGAAATAATACTCCTACTAGGACTTGACCTATACTATGAAATAAACTTCCTATTATGGATATTCCTATTACTGATAGTTTTGTTTTTTTAAATAGATACATAGTTATTATACTAAATATAGCTCCAGATAATGAGAAGAAGAAATTAATACCAAAGCCTGTTCTTAGTAAGGCTACGATTAAGACTCTAACTAATGATACTGTAATAGCGGTCTTAAAATTATATTCATATAAGGTAAATATTATTACTATATTAGCTAGGCCTAATTTTAATCCTGGTATTATATCTCCTATAAAGGTGAAATAACTTTCTATTATTGATATTACTACACATATTGAGGTTAATATGGCTATCTTTGTTATATCTTTTGTTTTCATTAATATACCACTCCATCTAAGTCATTATCTTCACTTATTATCTTTACTATTATTTTATTTGGCATACATACTAAGGATTTGTTATTAGTATATATATATCCTTCTTTAGAACAGATATGTTTATCTGATGTTTCTTCTTTTACTCTTATTTTTTTATTTTTTACTTCTAATACGACATCTCCTAGATATCCTTTTACTGTGTATTCTTTATTGGTATTTAGATCTATTTTTAATATTTCTTTATCTTCATAATATACAACAGCAGTATTTCCTTCTTTTTTAGTAATATTAATTATTATAAAGAAGATACTTATAATTATTAATAATACTCCTACTAACTTTAGATCATTCTTATTCATAATTAAAATTATCACTTCTTACTATATTATCTTTATCTATATACCATATTGCTTCGATATCACTATTGTTATTTACTACTTCTAGTCCTTTATCTACTGGTAATAGATATAAGTATGTACTATAAATATCTGCTAGTAGAGAGGATTTTGTTATTACGGTTACTGATTTCATATAGTTACTTGGGTTTTTAGTAATAGGGTTTATGATATGACTATATCTTATATTATCTATATCACAATATCTTTGATAATTACCTGATGTAACTACTGATAAGTTATTTATGTTTACTTTAGTAAAGATATTGCTTGTATTATCTGGATTGGTTATTCCTACAATATAGTATTCTTTATTATATGCTTTACCTACTTTGACATTACCACCAGCATTTATAATATAATTATTTATATTATTATCTTCTAAATAGTTGCCTACTAGTTCGGTTACATAGCCTTTAGCTATACCACCTAAATCTAGTTTGATATCATTATACTTAGTATATTTATTATTATCTAGTTTGATATCATCTATATTTATATTTACGTCTAATTCTTTATTATTTGGTAAGCTATTACATTTATTTATGTATTCTTTCCAGATACCTGTTAGATTACCTGCTGCTATATTAAATAAGCCATCTGTCTTATTATAATATTCTATACCTATATTTATGATATCACTAAGTTTTTTATCTATTTCTATTTCTTCATTATTACTTAGTATTTCATTTAAATAATATATATTTACTATACCATCATATTTTTCATATCTATTAGTTAATTTATTATAACTACTATAAAGATAATCGATATCATTAAAGATATTATCTATTTCTTGTTTATTCTTAGTACTATTTATTTTTATATTTATATATGTATCCATATAGAAATAGTTTTTACTATATTCTTTATATGTTATTTTATCTATATATAAGAGTACTAAACTAAGTAATATTAATACTAATATTATTATATATATATATTTCTTTTTCATTTCATTACCTCTATATATATAATACTATAAAATAGATAAAAAAACTAGTACTAAATCCATTTAGTACTAGTTATATTTAATAATTCACTCTCTTCATATTCTTCAGTATAATTTAATATTTTATTTACTACTTCTTTATAATTATCATTTAGATTGATATCATTATTTATTATTCTTTTTTTTAATCCTTTTTTATATTTATTATCATTTATATAGATATACATACATCTATCTATATTTCTTATTACTTTTATATCTTCTTCATTATCTCCATTACATGAGAAAATTATATCTTTATACCATTCTATTAGATCAATAGATAGATCATCATTATACATGATATCACTATTAATTATATCATCATAGTATGGACAACACTTTAATATTTTTTTTACATTAGTTACATCAATAGTAAGTGTTTCAAACATAATATCCTCCATATACTTTATTTTCACCATAAGTATATCAATAAAATATTATTTTGTAAAGTAATTCGACATATTTAGATTATTTTATTGTTATAAATAGTAATATTAACCACTGACATAGCCAGTTGTTCCAACAATCCATGCACTATTACCATCATCAGAGTAAGGTGTTAACAATCAATTTGATGTCATTATGGACTTCATCCAATTGTTTGTTGTACAAATTTCATCATCATAAGAATCCAATTTTTTTACATTTGCTTAAATCAACACCCTAGTTTGACAGTTCAAGTAATAGATTGGATATTATCAAATAATGTTCCACTTACTCTTTCCTTATCATACATCGTCTCTACATATACCATTTCTCAATCATGCCCTCTCATATAATATGTTGTTTCTGATATCATATTTTTTGTTGTGACATTTTTTTATTATTAAATTTTTAAATTACCACTTATTATTTCTTTTAGGTTTCTTAGATATATTGTTAAGATATTTGCTTTTGATATATCTTCTTTTACGGTAGCATCTATTGTTGATATTATATTATTATCTTCAATTATATCTATAGTTCCCACTTTATCTCCTTTCTTTACTGGAGCTATTATTTTATTTATATTGGTTTTGTATGTGATGTTTTTTTGCTCTTCACTCTTTTTATTTAATATGGTAATGTTTTCTTTTGGTACTATTTCTGTAGTTAGAGTTTTTCCTAATTCTACCTTCTTTTTCTCAATAGTTGTTTTTTCATCTAATATGGTTTGAACCATATAGATATTAAATCCATAATCTAACATTTTAGTGGTATCTGCACTTCTTTTACTAGTGTTTTCTTCTTTCATTACTACGGTTATTAAACGCATGTTATCTTTTTTCATTGTAGCGGTTAAGCAGTAACCTGCTTCATCGGTAAATCCTGTTTTTAGGCCATCTACTCCTTCTTTGAATCTTACTAAGCGATTAGTATTTACTAACCAGAATGGGCTTTTGGTATCTTTTCTTAAATAGTCTTCGTATGTTGAAGTGAATTCTAGTATTTTTTCATGTTTTACTAATTCTTTGGCTATTAGACTCATATCGTATGCTGTTGAATAATGATTGTCAGCAGTTAATCCTGTTGCGTTTATGAAGTTAGTATTTTTTAATCCTAAATCTTTGGCTCTAATGTTCATTCTTTTTACGAATTGTTCTTCACTACCAGATACGCGTTCTGCTAAGGCTACTACGGCATCATTTCCTGATGCTATTGCTACTCCTTTTAATAAATCTTCTACTGTCATTTTTTCGCCAACCTTTAGAAAGATTTGACTTCCTCCCATACTTGATGCTTTCTCTGATGTTGTTATCATTTCATTCCATTTTAAATTACCATTTTCTATTTCTTCCATAATAAGAAGCATACTCATCATTTTAGTCATTGATGCTGGAGCTAATTTTTCATCTTTATTTTTTTGAAATAGTATTTCTCCAGTTGATGCTTCAATCATAATAGCACTCTTTGCATTAGGAGCTAAATCTTCTGTTTCTTCAGCTTTTACTAAAGGAATAGATATAAACAAAAGTAAAAGTATTAATATTTTTTTCATTTAAATCACCTAGTAAAAACTATGCTTTTATATTATAAAATATTAATACTTATCTTTTATTTATTCTTACAAATGTCTTCTTGTGTTTGTTCCATTCCTAATTTATCTGTTTCTTTTACTTCTAGTAATACTTTTAGTCTATTATCACTTCTAATAGCATTATTAAAACTAAAATAACTTAATACATCATCTATATTATTTATTTTATTGTTAGTAGTTCCTTTTAATGTATAAGTAAATTCATAATATTTATTTACTTCTAATTTTTTCTTTAATTCACTAGTTATTATATGAGAATAGGCACTATGTATTAAATATTGATCTACTACTACATAAGACATTTCTGGTACTTCTGCTATATAGCCATCTAATAGCTCTACTACTCTATATGTCTTTGTAAATGAGCAATCATAATATACTTCTTTAGTATTTGTGGTGTTATCTGTTACTTCTTCTTTTACATTATCTTTTTCTTTAGTTAATTTGTCATTTTCATATTGTAAATATATATTGCAGCCCATTAGTCCTAATATGACTACTATACATATTAATAATAATCTTTTATCTTTATTCATATAGCCTCCTATTTCTACTTATAATATAGCATATTAGATAATATTATGCAATATAATTTAAAAAATTAGGTGTATGTTATAACAAAAAATGAATACTTGAGTAAAATATATTAGATATCGAAAAGGAGGTATTTTTATGTATTATTATGGTGGATATTCTGGAGGATATAATACTGGTAGTTCTTGTGGATGTTCTAATGCTATGAATTATTCTTATCCTAGTTATGGCTATGGTTATGGTAACTATGGTTATGGTAGTAATGCCGCTATTGTACTAGTATTATTTATCTTACTTGTTATTATAATTGGTACTAGATTAGCAGCTTAATATAAGGGATTATTTCCCTTTTTTTCTTTAACACTTTCATTTTTTATAATTTTATGATAAAATATTAGAAGTTAAAGAAAGGGATGAAGTATATGCTTAGAACTAAAGATATTTTAGATGAAAAAGATCCTAGAGTTAGGGCTAAAAATACTGATGTTGATTTTCCATTAAATGATGAATATAAAGATATTATACCAGAAATGTTAAAACATTTAAGATATTCACAAATTGAAAAATTATCTAAAAAATATGATTTAAGGCCTGGTATGGGACTTGCTGCTCCACAACTTGGTATTAATAAGAATTTCTTTGTTGTATGTTATGAAGTTAAGGATGGGGTATTTGATGATTATATTTTAATTAATCCAAAAGTTATTTCTTATTCAGAAGAAATGATTTATGCTGGTGAAGGTGAAGGATGTCTTAGTGTTAATAGAGAAGTTGAAGGTATTGTTCCAAGACATGCTAGAATTACAGTTGAAGCTTATGATTTGGATGGTAATAAACGTAAATATCGTGTTAGAGAGGATTTAGCTATTGCTTTTCAGCATGAACTTGATCATTTAAATGGTATTTTATTTGTTGATTATATTGATCCTAAGGATCCTTATAAGAATGCTGATTTATATAGAGAAATATAAAAAATATGTCTAATAATGACATATTTTTTTTATTTTCTTTTTACTAATTAAATATTCTTTATCTTCTTCATTTATATCTAAATTATTAAATAATACATAGTTATATACTTCTTTGGTTACTACCCCTAATAAATCTTTTCTATTTCCATAATAGATAATGTTATTTAAACTAGTTGGTACTTCTAACTTATCTGTAAAGCTTAAGTTTATTCTATTTGGATAATAGAAGTTGTTTCCTACTATAAAAGGACTATTTATATTATGTAATGTCTCTAATATTTTGAATAGATGTCCTGTTTCTAGAATTGTATCATTGGTTAATGAAGATATTTTATCTTTCTCAGCCAATATTAATATTTTTCCATCTTCAGGAGTCCAATTTCTTTCTTTTTCCTCTATAGTAGCGGCTCCATATTCTCTTGTATACAATCTTTTTATTTCATAAGAATCACCTATCAATGATTGTATTAATTCTATAGTATTTTCCCAAGGTTCTTTTTTCATAATTATTTTACTAATAAATATATAATTACTGCTATTACAATTAAGACTATAGAAGATAAGATTATTAAAGCTCTTTTACTTATATTTAAGAAACCATTTTTATTCATACTATTAAGTAAGTTTATCTTAAACATATCTCTTTCGGCATGAGACTTAGATACCATAACGCCTTTATAAGTAGTAAGTTCTTTTTGATGGCCTTCAGATAATATTTCTTCAGGAGTTATAGTATCTAACATTATTAGTTTTTGATTTTCATATAAAGTATAATGTAAAACTATATCTCCATGTACTTTAGAAAACATTCTATCAGTAGGAAGTTTTAATTCATATTTTACTATACCTTCTTTACTATTTTTTGATACTACTACTCCTTGAAAGTTACCATCACGAAGTGAAGGTACATAATCAAATATTAACTTTTTATAGGCTAACATATTATATTTTTTTAATGATCTTTCTATTTTTTTAAATTCGTTTTCATTTAAATATTCAACAACATATGAATGCATTTTCTATCACCTATATTCATTTTACTACATTTTTGTTCTTTTTTAAATATACTTTACAAAAAAAAATGAACTATTTGTCATTTTTCTTGATTTTGCTTTTTATTCTTGTTATTTTTTTATCATAATTATCTCTATTAGTGTCATAATCAAAGAATTCTAATGTTTTATTAAAGTCTTTGATTGGTAACATTGCTACTGGATGGAATATAAAGCTTTCTTTTATTGATTGGTAGTAGAGACTTACTGGTTTTTGATTTTTATTTAGTTCGATATAAGATTTTATTTTTTCTAACTTTTCTTTGAGTTGCTTTAACTGAATTAATCCTTTTTCTAAATTTATTTCTCCAGCAGAAATTTGTTTACTTATTAATACTATTTCTTCTTTGGTTTCAGCAAGGATATCGGTATATTCTTCATTTATTGTTGGCCTTTTTTTAGGATTATATAATATATCTAATAGTTCTTCTAATGCTTCATTATCGTCATCTAATATTCTTTCGATTAATATTGCTTCAATTGGATATACTAATTCATCATATTCTACTAAATATTCTTCTAAATCGGGGTCGTAACCGCGGCCTTCTTTTATACCTATTTTTTTACTAGTATAATTTATTGTTCTTTCATCATAACACTCTCTATATATTGTTGTAGTTTTATATTTATAATGTTTTTTCTCACTACAATTTAGTATTATTTCTCTTTTTAATTCTTCTAATCTTTCTTTTTTTAATTCTACTTTATTTTTTTCTATATAAGGATCTCTTACTGCTCCTATTAATTGATAATGTATCATATTACTCCTCCATTTTTCTTGTTTGCACTATAATTACAATATAATTGTCAAGCAAATAATATTATATCATAAATTAGAATAATAGCAATAATATTCTTGCAATTATGGTTTTTATGCTATATAATAAAGATACTTAAGGAGGTTTTTATATATGAAAAACATTTTATATGATGGTAATTTGGAGGATGATATTTATTATTTAGATAATAAATTTAGTTTTAAGAAAGAATTTGTTTTTTTAACATTAATTTATATCTTAGTAGCAGGAGTTCTTGATGTTGTTTGTATTAAATTAGGAATTATTCCTTTTAATTTAGAAAGTATTCTTATTAGTTCTGGTATAGAATTATTTTGTGGGACTATAATTAACTTAACAACTACTTTAAAAAGATTAAATACTTATAAAAAGAATGCTAACAATGCCAAGAGAAATGTATCTAGTCTAATTAATGAGCTTGAAAATAATAATATATCTGTTACTAAAGAAAGAATTGTTGATAGTGAAATGACTGAAGAGGTTACTAAGAGTGTTACTTCTGGTGATAAAGGTGAAGTTTTATCAAAGAAGGAAATTATTACTAAATACTTTTATTTATTAGATAAGGATGATAAAATTAAAGTACTTAAACAAATAGAAGAATATATTAAAAGCAATAAGAAAAAAACTTCAAGTATTTCTTTAGATTTACTTGAAGATGATGATTTAAAAAAGCATGAATTACCGGTATATAAAACTTTAATAAAGAAAAAGCAAGACTGATCTTGCTTTTTTTATAAATGATTTTCAAATAAAGGAAGTATTTTCTTTAATGATGATGTTCCTGTTACTTCACTTATTACTTTATTACCTGATGATTCTATAATGGTAACTAATTTATAATTATTTTCAATATCTGTTCTTGATTCATTTAATTTTGCTATATAATAATATTCAATATTTTCATAATTTACTTTATCTAATACTAAATATTCTTCTTCATTTTCTAGTATAATTACTTTATCTATATCTATCATAATTCACCTCTTTTTATTCTAAATCGGGAAAGCCAAAATTATCTTTTGTGTTAGAAAAGTTTTTATTATTAATTGGAATATTTATGTTAGGAAAGTCTTTTGTTTCTAATTTTGAATCAGATACTGGTATCCAAAACATATTATTTGTATTTTCTAAATTAATTTTGTTAATTTCTTCATCTTTTATTGGCTCCTCTTTAGCCTGTTCTACTACAGGAATAGTCCATACTGGGTTTTCTTCTTTTGGCTCTTTTACTGGTTCTATCTCTTCAGTAGGCATAGTCCATATTGGCTCTGGTGTTATATTATTTGTTTCCGGTACTATATCTTCTTTAACTGGCTGTTTTGGTTCTTCCTTAACGCTCTCATTAGTAGAAGGAGTTTCCTCTACTTTTTCTTCTGGCTTCATATCTTTAGTTAATTCATCAAAGAGATTAATTTTAGGTTTGGGATTTAATTTTCTATTAACTGTTTCTCTGACACTTTCACCTTTTAATTTTGCAAGGCCAATGTTTAATGTTTTTGGATAATCTATTACTTCTTTAATGCGATATGGATCTATGGTATCATTTACTATGTCTTCAAGTACTTCTTCTTTTGGGGCATCTTCTTCAGGTATTTCTTCTGAAACTTCTTCTGGTATTTCTTCAGCTTCTTCTTCTGTATCATAAGTATCAATTATTCCATATTCTCTTAGAATAGTTAATATTTCATAAGAATTATTTATTTCTTCTAATTCTTCTAAGCGTTCTTCTTTAAATTTTATTCTACTTGTATAGTTAACTATATTTTCTAATACTTCTTTTTCACTATTTAAAGTATCTTTTTGTTCTAATAATAGATTTTCAAAATCTAATAATTCGTTATTATCTTCTGCATGTAATTTGTTTTTTAAGTGATTGTTTTCTTCAATTAAATCTTCTAATTTATTTCTTTTGGCTACGATTCTATCAAAGTCTTCTTCATAAGCTATTACTAGTTCATATATTCTTAGAATTATTTCTCTATTTTTCCAAATATAATAGTTCTTTTCGGCATCTTCTATATATGATGTATAATCATCATCAGTACCACTATTCATTAGGCTTTTTACACTATCTAGAGTTACTTCTAATGTTTCTTCATTTTCTCTTACTTTATCTTCAACTGTAGATAATTCTATATTATAATTATCTTCATTTATTTTAGTAAAATATTCATCATTTTTTATTGAGGTCATTAATGAAGAATATATGTTATCTTCCATGACTTTATTTTTTTCTGTGTATTCTTCTTTTTCTTTTTCTAATTCTATTAAGGAATTTTTTAGTTTAGATATACTAGTAGTTAGTTCATCTATTTCTGACTTTGTAGTTAGATATTTGGTTATTGTATCTAATCTTGTTTTCTTTTCTTCTAATTCGTCTTCTGATACTACTAATTGAAAGCCATCTATATACTTACCAGTAGAGTTATAGAAGTGTTCTTCTAATTCTCTTCTTTTATCTAAACGTTCTTCTAGTAATTTTATTAATCTTTTTAATCTTGTTTCTTCTTTTTCTAATGTAACCTCAGGTGATATTAAATTTCTAATTTCTTTTTCAAATTCTTTATTATAGATGGAATCTATTTTTTTGGCATATTTTTCATAATTATCAATTACATCACTTGGAGTCTTAATATTTCTTTCTTTATCTAGTTTAATTCTCATTTCAAATATTTTACATAGATTTTCAAAAGATTTTATAGAGTTTCCTTCCATAATACTTCACCCTCTTTCTTTTTTAAATCTGGAAATGATATGTCATCATTATTATTAATTATTTCTGGTTTTAATTTATTATTACCTATTACTGGTATTTTATTATTATTTTTAGATGTATCAGTAGTCTTCCATATTATATTACTATTATTTTCTAAGATGTCATATATACTTGAGGCTTTTTTAGATACTTCAGCAGTTTCTTTTGGAATTGGTTCGGGTACTTCTATTTTTTTAGGTACTTCTTCTTCTTTAAATAAATCTATAGTTTCTTCTTTAGGAGGTTCTTCTTTTACTTCCTCTTTAGGTTTTGATATTTCTTTATTTTCTGAAACGTCCATATTCCAAAGTGGTAATTCTTCTTTAACTGAATTTTTTATTTCTTCTTTAACTGTTTTATTAGGAGTTATCTTTGTATTTTCAAATAATTCGTCAGTATCAAAATCATTAGTCATAATGTCTTCTAATGTTTTATTTTTAAGTGGATTTTTTATTTCTTCTTTTTCTTTGGTTTCTTCTATTTTAGGTAATATTTTTTCATATTCTTTACTAATATTTTTTTCTGTTTCATTAGTTTCTTTTTTGATAACGGTTTCATCTTGAAGTTTTTTCATTTTTTCTGCTACGGCTAATTGTTCTTTAAGTCTTGCTTCTTCAATTAGTTTTTGTCTTCTTACTCTGGCAGCCTCTATTTTTTGTTCTTCAGCTATCTTTTTTTGTCTTTCTACTTGTTCTTCTTGTCTAGCTTTCTTTACTTGTTCTTCACGATATCTATTTTCGTTTTTAACTAATTCTTCTAAAACGTCTTTGAATTCTTTTGAATTATTTTCTTCATCTATATCATATAGTTTTTTATTTCTCTTATTTCTTTCTTCTTTTAGGAATTCATAATTTTTTATATCATTACCCTCTAATTTTATTGTATTATATTGTTTAGAAAGTTCACTATTTATTTCTTTATATAATTCAGTAGAAGTTATATTTTTTAATATGGTATCGATGTTTTCTCTCTTATCTAATAACTCATCGTAATTAGAAGTCTTTTGATCAAATATATTGATTAAATTAATGATATTTATGTCTTCATTATATTTTAAATATGATGTATTAACTTCATTATACATATTATTACATTCTAAAATATATTCTGGTTCTCCTAATTCATTAGCACTCTTTAAATTATCTTTAGCAAGAGCTAGTGCATACTTAAATTCTGAATGTTTTTTAGATATTTCTTCACGATGTTCTACTAATTTATATAGTCCTAATTTATCTAGAGATTTATCTAATAAATTTATCATTTTCTTTTCTAGGCTTTCATTTAATCTTGTATTTGCTTTTACATTTCTAGATGCTTCACTAATCTTTATATCTAGTACTTTCATTTCTTTAATTAATTCTTCTTGTTCTTTTTTATTTTCTTCATATTTTTCAATTATGTCTAATCTTCTTTTATATGTAGATAGTTTATCTTCTCCTAAGAAAGATGTAAGTTCTACTAATGAACCGGTAATTTTTTTATGTTCATTCTTTCTCTTATTTAGATATTCTTTTCGATCATTAATTAAAGTTATTATACTTCTAAGTCTAGTTTTTTCTTCATCAAGAAATTTTGCTTTTTTACTAAGTAACATTAGATATTCTTCTTCATATTCTGTATTTGTATCTAATAGTATTTGTTTTTCTATTTTATCTAATTGATCACATATTCTTTCTTTTTGAATTTCATCATTAGTTAAATTTAGACTATTTTGAAACATATCATATTGTTTTAATCTTCTTACTACTTCTCTACTTGTATAGTTCACGCTAAACCACCTCTAGTATAATTATAATTTTTTTTATACTTTTTGTCAATTAATATACATTATTTTACATTATTTATTTCTTCTTAAGCCATAGTCTTAAGAAGTTTCTTAAAGCCTATTTATAGTCTTTAAGAAAAAAATATATTATATGTATTAAACATTAATTAAGTATATATATTATGCTTATGTATGATAGATATGGATGATATATTAGTTTAAGACTTATTTATAAGGCTTAAACTAACACTGGAAGGCGATAGACTGAAAGTGAAGAAAATAATAAATAATATTACATATTTTTACCATAATAATAAAGAGGTGTAATATGAATACTAAAATAATAAATAAATTAAAAGAAGAAACTAATAATAGTTCTTATATTGTATATAGAGAAAAATATATAAATAATATTAAAATAGATATAATATATAACGAGGTATTAACTGATCAAGATAAAATATCTAACTTTATTTATAGAAGTTTAGATCATATAGAAAAAATATATCAAGAAAAAGAACTATTATATGATGTTATAAAAAATAATATTAGTAATATTAAAATAAAAGAAATAAATAACTATCAAGATATTTGTAAATATTTAAATAATGGGTTTGTAATACTTCTAATTGAAGATGACTATTCACTTGCGTTAGAAGTAAAAAAGAATCTAACTAGAAGTATTGAAAAACCTATGACAGAGACCACTATCAGAGGGGCTATGGATTCTTTTACTGAGAATATTGAAACTAATATTGGTCTAATTAAAAGAAGATTAAAAACTAATAAATTATGGAATGAAGATATGGAATTAGGTAAATATACTAAAAATAAGATAAGTATTCTAACTATTAAAGGATTAACTGATTCTAAAATTAAAGATAATATTATTAATAAGTTAAATAGTCTTGAGATTGATGGAGTTACTGATACTGGTACTTTGAAACATCTAATAGAGAATGAAACTAAAACTATTTTTCCTACTTCTATTACTACTGAAAGACCAGATAAAGTAGTATCTTCCCTACTTCGTGGTAAAACAGTTATTATAATTGATAACTGTCCATTTGTTTTAATTATGCCGGTTGATATTAATGATTTTTTTCTATCTCAAGATGATAAGGACTCTAATTATATAAATAATTCATTAACTAGAATATTAAGATATCTTGCTTTCTTTATAACGGTATTAACTCCTGGTATATATATTGCTTTGACTACCTTCAATCAAGAAATGATTCCTCTAGAACTACTTACTAGTTTTGCTTCTCAAAGAAGCACTGTTCCTTTTCCGGCTTTCTTTGAAGCACTACTTATGTTTATATCCTTTGAAATATTAAGAGAGAGTGATTATAGAATTCCTAATGTATCTAATTCAGCTCTATCCATTGTTGGTGCTTTAATATTAGGAGAAGCTGCGGTTAACGCTGGTATTGTCTCTCCTATTATGATTATAATAGTGGCTATTACTGCGATTAGTGCTTTAGTAATAGTAGAACCAGAACTATCAAATGCTATTAAATGGTATCGTATTCTCTTCATGCTAGGAGGTACTACGATTGGTATTTTTGGTATATTTATTGTATTCATAATATTTACTACTAATCTATGTAGTATTAATTCTTATGGTAAATCTTTTACTATGCCATTTACTCCTATTAATAGTGATATAAAAAATAGTATTATTAAATTTCCTTTGCTTAAAAGAAATAAAAGAAATAAATATTTAACTAATAATATTATTAGGGAGGTCAGTTATGAAAAGAATTAAATTTTTAATATTATTATTACCTCTATTAAGTGGCTGCTACAACTATAGAGAACTTAATGAACTAGGTATTACTACTGCTGTTAGCATTGATTATAAAGATAATAACTTTTATGTAATAGCAGAAGTAATAAATCCTATTAAACAGCAAGATGCTTCTAGTAGTAATAATTCTCCATTTATAAATTATAATAGTTCATCTTCTTCGCTTCAAGATGCCTTTCGTAAAGTAGTTTTAGAGTCTCCTAGACAGTTATATGCTGCTCAGTTAGAAATTATTGTCTTAAGTGAAGAAGTAGTAAATAATCATCTTGAGGAAGTATTAGAATATTTTGCAAGAGACCCTGAATCTAGAACGGAAATTAAAATAATTGTTGCTAAAACTGAAGATAGTACTAAAGCTATTACTCTTCAAACGCTTCTTACTAGTTTATCTTCATCAAATATAATAAAATCATTAGATTTACAAAGTAAAGTACTAGGAATGGCTTATCCTGTAACTTTAAATGAATTATTAAATATGTATATTGACCCTTATTTGGAAGTGGTTCTTCCTTCAATGACTCTATATGGTAATTATGAAATAGGAGATGAAAAAGAAAACATAACAACTTCTTCTCCTAAAGCAATAGTGAAAATAGATGGAAGTACTATTACTAAAGATAATAAAATATTAGGTTATTTAGATTTAGAAGAATCAAAAATATTAAATTTAATTAATGGTAAATTAAAAGAAACTATTATTAAAATGAATTATTATGATGGTTATATAATATTTGAGCCTAATAGAATAAAAGTATCAAGAGAATTAGATATCAAAAATAACATCATTAAAATAAATATATCAGGTTATTCTAAAACTAAAGAAATACAAAGTAATATCGATCTCAAAGATCCAAAAGAAGTAGAAAAATTAAATAAAGCTTTAAATATGGAATTAGAAAAAAAAATAACTGATACTTTTAATAGTATTAGAGAAAAATATGATACTGATGTCTTTGGCTTTCAAGAATTATATTATCGTACTAATTATAAATATTTTAAAGAAAATTGTACTAACTGGTATGAAGATATATATCCTAAAATTAAATTAGAAGTTAAAGCTAATGTAAGATTATATGAAAAAGGTAATACTCTAGGAGGATTAAGATATGAAAGAAAAAATAAATAATATAGAATTTTCTAGCACTCTATTTCTAATATTATTTTCTTGTACTTTAGGTATAGCTCCATATATAACTATTAAAATAGCCGGTATTGACTCATATATTGGTTCTATAATAGGAAGTATAATTGGTCTAATACCTCTCTTTATATTTATATATATCTTTAATTATGAAATAGATAAACCAATCTATCAGAAAACAAAAATAATATTTGGTAATACTCTAGGTACTATTATTAATATTTTTTTAACTATATTATATTTTATTTTAGCTATAACTATTTTATTTAATACTAGTAATTTTATAATATCTCAATATTTGACTGATACTCCTATTAAATTAGTTATTATTATTCTATCTCTAACTGCTTATCATACTTCTAATAAAGGAATAACAACTATATCAAAGATTAGTTTAATATATACTTTGATTATAATTATATTATTTATTATGGCTACGATTGGTTTAATACCAGAGATAGAATTAGATAACTTAAAACCAGTACTAGAGTATGGAATAAAAAATCCTATTATTGCAGGAATGACATATAGTTTAGTATTAACTATACCTATTAGTAGTCTTCTTATAATACCTAAAAAAGAAATAGAAAATTATTATAAGACAACAAAATATATCATAATAACATATTTAATAACTATAATAATGATTATTTTTATGTCATTAGTCGCAAGTGCTTGTCTAGGTAGATACCTCATATCAATGTATCAATATCCTGTTTATATAACCTTAAAAAAAATATCTATTTTTGGTTTCATTGATCGTATTGAAAACTTTCTTTCTATCGAATGGATACTAAGTACTTTTGTTGCTTTTACTCTTCCTATAATTAATATTCAAAGTAATATAAATAAAAAGAATAATAAAATAATTAATCTAATAATTATAATTATTATTATTATAGCTACTATGATATTATTTAAAAACAATACTAGTTTTAATCATTATCTTGATAGTATATATCCATATATATTATTAATTATCTTAATTATATATATAATAATGTTTATAACAATTATAATAAAAAAAGGTATAAAAAAGAAAAACTAGAATATAATAATAATACAGTAAGATTAATTACTGTTTAGATATAGAGACTACTAATGTCTCTTCTTTTGTTATATATGCCCATACATTATATATTATATTACATAGCATATTAGTGTGGAGTTGATTATAATGTTAACATTTTTAGAAGAACAAAATCCTATACTTCTTGCTTTTCTAGCTACTTTATTTACTTATAGTGTTACTTTAATTGGAGCCTCTATTGTGTTTCTATTTAAAAAGGTTAAAAAAAATATCATGGATGCTATGCTTGGCTTTGCCGCTGGTATTATGATTGCAGCATCATTCTTTTCACTACTCGAACCATCTTTAAAAATGGCTGAAAGTCTTAAGATGATACCTTGGATAGTTACTACTATTGGGTTTATATCTGGCGGCTTACTTTTATTCATTGGTGATAGAATATTTACTAAAATTGATAAAAAAATATCTAAGAATAAAGATGAAAATAATAAAACAAAAAGTTTAAAAAGATGTATTATGTTAATTCTTTCTATTACTCTTCATAATATTCCCGAAGGTTTAGCAGTAGGAGTTGCATTTGGTGGTATTGCTTATGGTATTGAAGGAGCTACCTTAAGTTCGGCTTTGATGATAGCTCTTGGTATTGGTATTCAAAACTTTCCTGAAGGAACCGCTGTTAGTGTTCCATTAAGACGTGAAGGACTAAGTAGAAAAAAAGCATTCTTTTTTGGTCAACTAAGTGGTATCGTAGAACCGATATCTGGGGTACTTGGGGCCCTACTTGTATTAAAAGTAAGAACACTTCTTCCCTTTCTACTTGCCTTTGCCGCTGGTGCTATGATTTATGTAGTAGTAGAAGAATTAATACCAGAATCACAGACTAATAAAAGAAAAGAATTAATGGCTCTATTTACTTTAATAGGATTTTCTATTATGATGATTCTAGATGTTGCTTTAGGTTAAAAAAAACAAGTATTGTTACTTGTCTTTTTTTATTTATTACAGTCACTTGTACAGATATTGGTTTTAGTTTCTTCAAACATCTTGGCAAGTTTTTCTTTAAGACCCTCTAAGTCTTCGTTTTTCCAATATTCTTCTGGAGTCTTATAGCCTTTAGTATCCCAAGCTGTTTCATCATCAAAATCTAATATTTCACCATCTTTTACTGCTATTACAGAAGGAGCATAAATTCTCTTATTTCCTTCTTCATCAAATTTTAAATAATCTTTAAGAATATCTATCATTTTTTTATAATTATCTGTATTATCTTTTCTATCATTTAAAATATTATAATAATAAACTTTATCTACATCATTTGCTTTAGCTACTTCATTTAAATATGGTACATAAGCAGTACACCATGGACACTCTGGAAAACCTAGATATACTACTCCTGTTCCATGTTCTAATATATTTATTATCTCTTCAGCACTTCTGTAAACAAAGACATTATCCTTGGTAACACTAGTATACTCTTCAGCAAATTTCTTACCATCAATATTAGTATTTTTTTCTTTATTTAAGTAAAGATATCCTAAAACTCCTAACGCTATAACTAAAACTACTCCTATTACAATTATTATTTTCTTTTTCACTTTCTCACCTCATACTCAGTATAAATTATTTATTATTATTTTTCTATATAACTTAAGTTGAATTAACTAAACTCTAGGTTGAGTTTAATTGCAACTCTTATTCATTGACAATGGAACCTTGTAAATAGTAGTTTTATCTTCTTCATCAGTAGCAGTTATTTCTAGTGTTATGTTACTTTTTTCAATATTCTTACATTCCTTAGCAAAATTATCTATACTAAAATTTACATCTTTTAAAAAATCATTTAACTTAATACTACTATCTTTTTCATAAGTATAACTACCTATTTGTTTTTTAACCATACCATGTTCTTCATATAATAAACATTCTATTTTCTTATATAAATTATTATCAGTACCACCACAGTAATCTATATTAGATATATATAAATATGATTTATTCTTATTATAAGCTATACTACCTGATATTTCAAAATTAGAACAATTTGAAGATACTGTTTTAAATGTAAAAGAATCATCATGAAATACAATAAATAAAATTATTATTAATATAAGTAATAATACTCCTAATGAAATATATATTATTTTTTTCTTATTTACTTTTTTACTTTGAGTATTCTCACTATTTTTACCTTCTAGTAAATCATTGATATTAATATTGTAGTCATCACATATTTGTTTAAGTAAAGATATATCAGGAATATTTTTACCATTCTCCCACTTACTAACTGCTTGATATGTTACACCATATTTTTCTGCAAACTTTTCCTGTGTTAAATTATTCTTTTTACGAAGTTCTTTTATTAAGTTACCTATTCTTTTTTGATCCATACTACCACTTCCTATGTATAAAATATCTACATATATTATTTTATCATATTTTTTTATTTTATCATATAAAAATTTAAAAAAGCAGTAATTTTTATTTACCACTTTCTTATTTTTTTAGAATTAAAGTTTTATTTTCTTCGGCCACTTCTACATCATTAAATACTTCTTTTGATTCTTCTAAATATATTTTTTTATCTTCTTCTGGCCAAAAGTGTATTAACAACAATTTTTTAGCATTAGAATTATTTGCCAATAACCCAGCATCATAGGCTGTCATATGTGTACTACTATTAGAATTATATCTTCTTAAGAGTGAACTCTCACAAATAATTAAATCTGCATCCTTACAAAAACTTATTAAATCAGTAAGATTAGAAGTACCAATATCAGAAGTATATATAATCTTAAAATCTTTATTTTGTAATTTTACCATAAATGCTTCTATGGTATGAGATTTATTATCATGAAAAGTTATTTTTAAATCATCTATAAAAAATGAATAACTATCAGTTATATCAAAATACTTGGCATAACTCTCTTTACTAGATACTATAGATTTCTTATTGAAGTCATAATCGTTTTTGGGTAAAAATATATTTATCTTGTTATTAAGTAATCCTAAATTATGATAGACATAAGATGCGTAGCAGATACTTCCGATATCTCCGAAATGATCTCTATGATAATGAGTAATTATCACATTTAAATCTTCTAAAGTATCAGGAAATTTTAATAGTCTAGTTATTCCACTGCCACAATCTAATAGTATTTTTTTATTATTATAATTTATTAAAACCCCTGGGCAATTCATATTACCTTTAGTATATGGAGAAATAGTTCCAAGTGGTGTAATTGTTATCTCACTCATTTTACTATACTCCTCTTTTTTATTAACATTTTTTCTTTAATAGTAGGTTCTACATACCTTATAATATCTTTATCAAGATTAAATAGTTCTTTTACCATACTAGAAGAGACTGATTGATATTTAGTATCTGCAAATAAGCAAATAGTATTTATCGTATTATTAGATATTTCTCTATTTATTTCTTGCATAGTAACTTCATAATCATAATCACTTAAACTTCTAAGTCCACGAATGATAGCCTTACATTCATTTTGAATTGCAACATCTACTGTCGCCCCACTACCAGATATAACTTTTATATTACTCATATCTCGATATAAATATTTAATCATTTCTAGTCTTTCTTCTATAGAAAAGAATGAAATCTTTTTTGAATAATTTTGCATAACTGCCACTACGACCTCATCAAATAAATTACTTGCTTGCCATATAATGTCCATATGTCCCTTTGTTATAGGATCAAAGCTTCCCGGATATAAAACTCTTGTCATAATATCTTCACCACCTTATGTAAATTAAACCTTTTTCCTTTCTTTACTTGTATTATAACACTTTTTGTGATATAATCAAAATACATATTTGTTATGTTTATCATAACTGGAGGTTATTATGAATATAAATTTTGAATTATATAGAATATTTTATGTAGTTGCTAATCATAGTAATATTACTAAAGCAAGTGAAGAATTAAATATATCACAGCCTGCTATTAGTAAATCTATTAAGAATCTTGAAGATCAATTAGGAGGAAACCTCTTTATAAGAACTAAAAGAGGGGTTATATTAACAGAAGAAGGAAAAGAATTCTATAACTATATTAAACAAGCTATGGAATATATTAATAATGCTGAAAAGAAGTTTACCAATCTTATTAACTTAGAAACAGGATGTATAAAAATTGGAATTAATACTACTTTAACAAAAGAATTCTTACTACCCTTTCTAGAAGAATTTCACTCTTTATATCCTAAAATAGATATTCAAATTATAACAGGACTTACTACAGAATTAATATCTAAATTAAAAAATGGATTAATTGATATAGTAATATTAAATATTAACAATAAAGATTACGGTAATGATATTGAAATAATTAAATGCCAGAAGATAAATGATTGTTTTGTAGTAAATAGTAAATTCAAAGAATTAATTAATAAAGAAATATCACTAAAAGATATAAACAATTATCCTTTAATATTGCAAAAGAAAGGTTCTAATACTAGGGATTTTTTAGATAATATTGCTAAGGAAAACGATGTTATTCTAAAACCTAATATAGAACTAGCAAGTTATTCTCTAGTTGTAGAATTTTCTAAAATAGGACTAGGTATTGGATATGTAACTAAGAAATATATACAAAAAGAATTAAAGAATAAAGAACTATATGAATTAAATATCAAAGAAAAGATTCCTAGTAGATATATAGGTATCGCTCTATCAAAAAATCACTTACCTAGTTTTAGTACTAAAAAACTTATTGAAATAATAGAAAAAGACAAATATAATTTTAAATAATTTTATATCTGTCTTTTTTAGTTTTATAATATATTCTTAGTACTATAAACTCATAACTGGCAGTTAAGCAAGTTCGAGTAAAATAGTACAAAAAAAGAGCTTGTTTTTGTTTCAAACTCTTTTAAGTACTATTTGGTGCGGGTGAAGGGACTTGAACCCCCACGGATAAACCACTAGATCCTAAGTCTAGCGCGTCTGCCAATTTCGCCACACCCGCACATTATGGTGGACCCTGCAGGACTCGAACCTGCGACCGCCCGGTTATGAGCCGGATGCTCTAACCAACTGAGCTAAGGGTCCATTACTATATAAATATTAACTTTTCATACAAGATAAATGCTATCTACTATTGTTAGAGCATCCTTCTTGAAGAACAAATTAAGTATACCATTTTTAAGTACTTATGTCAATAAGTTAAATAATTATTTTAACTATTTTTTACTATTTTATGCTATTAATGAATAAAATTTACTATGAATAATCAAAATATTGAAGATAAAGCATTGACTACTCTAGCCTTTGTTATAGGGCTTGCTCTTATAGATAATCTATCTAGTACTGAACAAAATGCTGTTGGTAACTGGATAATGTTAATAGCTCAAACTCTCTGTACTAATGGTAGTTATACTTTTAATAAAGAATGGAAAAGTCATACAAGTAATGGTAATACTCCTGTTACTAAAGATACTCTAGAAAAAGTTGGAGATATTATTAATAATACAATAAAAAAGAACTATTTCTAGTTCTTTAAATTATTTTTTTTTAAATTAAAGACATTATTATTGCTATCTCTAATAATTAATTCTTCACCCCAAATATAATAAGTATGGTTGATACTTATTTGGAGACCCCTAAGCCTCCAAATAACACTAATAAGACTTACATAGTAAGGCTTTTAGTGCATATAAAAAGAACCTAGATAAATAATTATCTAAGTTCTTATAATAATTACATAGTTTCTTTTAATTTAGCTTGTGCCACCGTCTTTATAGGGAATAGATTTCTACTACCAACTTTCAATAGTATATACCGCAATCAATAAAGGTAATAGATTAAATCCCAATCATTATAAAAAAATATTATTTAAAAGTTTTGATACCTTACTCGTTAATACATGATGATTATAATTATACCATCATTGTTTTAAAGATACAATTTGATTAGTTCAAACTACTTTGTTCTAGGCGTTAATTCATTTTTTATATTTTCATATTCTTTTTCAGAAGGATCGTTATCTATCATTAGACAGATATCACCATATGTTAATTCTATTCCTTTGCTAATAGACATTTTTACCAATTCGATGATTGCTCTATCTCTAATTTCTCTTTCTAATTTTTGATCAACATCTGGAACCATTGGTATTACTTCAGTTAGAAAATTATTGTTCATTTTATTTGTAACTTTATTTATATATTCATCATATCTTTTGCTCATATTATTGTCCTCCTCACCAAATACATTATACCATATTTTTATAAATTAGTATATATAAAATTTAAAAGGACTAGATTTTTCTCTTGCCTCAATCATTTGTGATTAATAGTTTTAGTTTCTAACACATTATGGTTAAAATAATTTTTATTTAAAACTGTAAATTAATTTAATAATTGTTATACCATAATCTATTATAAATTCTTTTTCTTCATCGCTAAATTGTTTTCTCTCTTCTAAAGCGTTATTACTTGAATGTCTAAAACATTGTATTTGTTTTCTATACTTTTTTATTATTTCATCATCTACATATTCAAAGCAATGTTTTGAATAATCTAATTTAATATAATTACCATCTACATATAAAAGATTTTCAATAAGATTTGCAATTTTCTTTATTTTCTCATCAATATTCATATTCTTAAATCTTGCATTTCTAGTAGAAATTTCCATAAACATTTTATCAATATTATTTTCAATTTTAATGGTTGCTTCTTTTTCAAAAGTTAAATTTTCTACAATTTTTCTTCTAGTTATATATTGAACTGTATTATTATGATCTAACCCTCTTTCGATTGCTAAATTTCTTATATCATTGCAAGTAAATTTATATGGGTCTTCAGGTGGCCTATCAATAATTCTAGGAAATTCTTTTATCTTATAACCATTATCATGTAAATAGAATAGAACAAAGTAAAACAATCTTGTATTTTTTATAGTAGTAATATCAAGAGATGGTTCACATAAATCTTTCAAAATCCTTATGACATCTTCATCATCAAATGCTTCATATTCCATCTCATCATATGGATTGTCATTGGTTATCAAGTTGATTTCTTCCATTACTTTTTTATCTTCTTCTGCTTTTGTAATTAATTCATTATAAAATTTATAATAATAATCTTCTTTTGATACATGCTCTTTATAATATTTTTCAAGATTAATCATACATTATCAATTCAAGGTCAACTTTCACTTTTGTGTTTGATTGATGATGGTTCAAAAGAGGAAGTCAATTTATTATATCAACTCACTCACCTATTTTGATAAGTTATAGAAATGGAATAATATTGGATTTAAATGATAATTTTAAAGAAGTTAATTATAAAGATAGTGATATATATAAAATGTATAAGATGTATTTAGATAATTCTGATAGAATGCAAGATAGATTATTTAATAGTTAGAAGCTTTATTACTTCTTTTTTTTATTCAAAAAAAGAGGTTGAAATAATTTCAATCTCTTTAATATCAACTTATCTATTTAGCTTTTCTTTAATTGCGGCTTGAGCGGCAGCAAGTCTAGCAATAGGAACTCTATATGGTGAACAAGATACATAGTTTAGTCCTATATTATGACAGAACTCAACGGATGTTGGTTCTCCACCATGTTCTCCACATATACCAAGTTTAATATCAGGTCTAGTACTTCTACCTTTTTCTGCGGCCATCTTAACAAGCTGTCCTACTCCTACTTGGTCTAATTTAGCAAATGGATCTATTTCATATATCTTATTTTGATAATAAGCATCTAAGAATTTACCAGCATCATCTCTAGAAAAGCCAAATGTCATTTGAGTTAAATCATTAGTACCAAATGAGAAGAACTCTGCTTCTTTAGCAATAGCATCTGCAGTTAAGGCTGCTCTTGGTATCTCTATCATAGTACCAATATGATATTTCATATCAGAATTATATTCTCTCTTAACTTCTTCAGCTACTTCTACAACGATATCTTTGACAAACTTAAGTTCTTTTTCTTCTCCTACTAGAGGTATCATAATTTCAGGTGTAATATCATAACCATTTTCTTCTTTAACCTCAATAGCGGCTTCCATTAAAGCCCTAGTTTGCATTCTAGCAATCTCTGGATAAGTAACAGCAAGTCTACATCCTCTATGACCCATCATTGGATTAAATTCATGTAATTCTGCTATCTTATTCTTTAAGTGTTCTACAGTAACATTCATATCTTTTGCTAAAGCAATTATATCTTCTTCTAAAGTAGGTAAAAACTCATGCAATGGTGGATCTAAGTATCTAACAGTCATTGGAAGGTTCTTTAACTCTTTATACATAGCTTTAAAATCACCTTTTTGGAATGGTATTAATTCATCTAAAGCTTTTGTTCTATCTTCAACTGTCTCTGATAGAATCATCTTTCTAATCTTAGGTATTCTATCTTCTTCAAAGAACATATGCTCAGTTCTACATAATCCTATACCTTCTGCTCCTAGTTCAATAGCTTTAGCAGTATCTCTAGGATTATCAGCATTAGTTCTAACACCTAGTGTTCTATATTCATCAGCCCACTTCATTATTCTACCAAAATCACCACTTACTGTAGCTTCTTTAGTAGGAATATCTCCTGCATATATTTTACCAGTGTTACCATCAAGTGAAATATAATCTCCCTTATGGAATGTCTTACCGCCTAAAGTAAATTCTTCTTTTTCTTCATTAATATTAATAGCACCACAACCTGCTACACAGCATGTACCCATACCTCTAGCAACAACCGCAGCATGAGAAGTTCTTCCACCTCTTACGGTTAAAATACCTTGAGAGGCAACCATACCTTCAATATCTTCAGGGGTAGTCTCTAGTCTTACAAGTACTACTCTCTTTCCTTTACCACCTTTACCTAATGCTTTTGCTTCTTCAGCAGTAAATACTACCATACCAGCAGCAGCACCAGGACTAGCAGGTAATCCTTCACCAATAGAAGTACTCTTCTTTAATTCTTCAGCATCAAATGTAGGATGAAGTAATTGATCTAGACTCTTAGCATCAATTCTAAGTACAGCCTCCTCTGGAGTAATCATACCTTCATCTACTAGATCACAAGCAATCTTAATTGCAGCTTGAGCAGTTCTCTTACCATTTCTTGTTTGTAAGAAATATAACTTACCTTCCTCAATAGTAAACTCCATATCTTGCATATCTCTATAATGATTTTCTAGCTTTTGAGCAAGTTCCATAAACTCTTTATAGCATTCTGGTAAATCTTCTTCTAGTTTAGTAATAGGTTCAGGAGTTCTAACACCTGCGACTACATCTTCTCCTTGAGCATTAATTAAGTATTCTCCATAAATACCTTTTTTACCAGTTGCAGGATCTCTAGTAAAGGCAACACCAGTACCTGAAGTATTACCCATATTACCAAATACCATTGATTGTACATTAACTGCAGTACCCCAATCTCCTGGTATATCATTCATTCTTCTATAAACGATAGCTCTAGGATTATCCCAAGAACGGAATACTGCTTTAACTGCTCCCATTAATTGTTCTCTAGGTTCTTGGGGGAACTCTTCACCATTCATGTGATCACTATATACTTTTTTAAATCTATTTACTAATTCTTTTAAATCTTCTACTGTAAGTTCAGTATCATAATGAACACCTTTCTCTTCTTTTAATTCATCTATTATTTTTTCAAAGAAAGATTTATTTACTTCCATTACTACATCTGAATACATTTGAATAAATCTTCTATAAGAATCATAAGCAAATCTAGGATTACCAGTCTTTTTAGCAAATCCTTCTACTGCTACATCATTTAATCCTAGATTAAGTATTGTATCCATCATACCTGGCATACTTGCTCTAGCACCACTTCTTACTGATACAAGTAGTGGATTATTTATATCACCAAACTTCTTTCCTTGTAATTTTTCTAGGTCTTCTAGTGCTTTAAAGATTTGAGATTCTATCTCTTCAGATATTTCTTTACCATTATCATAATAATTAGTACAAGCCTCTGTTGAAATAGTAAATCCTTGAGGTATAGGTAATCCTAAATTAGTCATTTCTGCTAAATTAGCACCTTTACCACCAAGTAAATTTCTCATATCCTTGTTACCTTCTTTAAAGGTATAAACATATTTTGTCATCATATCATCTCCTCACTCTATTATAATAACAAAGTCAAGTTAAAATTTCAATATGATTACACATTTTTTACATATTTTTTTATCACTTTCAGCCTATAGTCTTCCAGTGTCATTTATAGCCTATAGTCTATAAATGATATATCAACCATATCTATCATATATAAGCCATTATTATATACAAAAAGAAGTTACAATTAATGTAACTTCTAACAATTAAATACCTCTTCCATAATTATGAACTATATCCATATCTGTTGGAACCATAGAAATGAAATTAAATAAAGCTGTTGGTAAATCTTTAACTTCTACTTCGATAGTTCCTGTTGTTCCTATACTATCATCATTTACTTTATTTACTCCTGGTATTTTGTTTACCATTTCTACATTACAAATTTTAGGAATAAAGTATTCTATTCTAGCATTATCTTTATTTAAGGTAACTTCTATTGATAGAGCATGTCCTCTATCTCTAACCATCATTATAAGTGTTTTTTCATTTATGATTACCATATCAGTAATACCGCAATCTAAATCTATTGGGAACATCATAAATAATTGTTCGAACATTGGATTTCTAATGCCTCTTAAACTTATTGTATTGTTATGTTGATTATCTTTTTCATTTAATAAGGGTATTGATTGTAAAAGTCCTTCATTATTAATAATACGAGAGTGCATAAGATGCAGAATTTCATTTATTGTACTCGCTTTTTTTAAAGGGCTAACACCACCACCACCAAAATAGTATCCAATATAACTTCTTTTTACATCATCAATAAAGCTTGGTTCCATATTACTTATATATTTTTGATAAAATGATTTTAGTTTTTCTATATCAAAACCGCAACTATAAAAATTTGTTTTTATATCTTGTTCTAAGTAACATACTTTATTAAAAATACTTGATTCTTTACCAAAAACATCTAAAGCAACACACTTTAATTCACTTAATATATAGATAAGTGAATCATTTAATTTATCTGTGTATTCACTAATTGATGTTTCATCGATATAACCATTTAATGATTGTGGAGCTATATCATAAATTTCTTTTTTGATTTTAGTATCAACTGAAAAAAAGTGTTGTAATTTTATTATTTTTTCGTTATCCATATCATCACATCCTATGTTCATTATATCACATTAATAATATTTTTACTATAATTTAACGAATTAAAAAAAGAAGTTACAATTAATGTAACCTCTTCTAAATTATCTTTTACTAAATTGTGGAGCTCTTCTTGCACCTTTAAGACCATATTTCTTTCTTTCTTTAACTCTTGGATCTCTAGTTACAAATCCATTTGCTTTAAGAATTCTTCTATATGAATCTTCGTTAGCAGCATTATCTTCATCATATACTAGTAATGCTCTTGTGATACCAAGTCTAATAGCACCAGTTTGTCCTGAAAATCCACCACCAATAACTTCTGCTTTAACATCAAATGTGTTTTCGTTATTAGTTACTACTAATGGTTGTTTTAAATCCATTACTAATACTTCATATGGCATATATTCATGAACATCTTTACCATTAACAGTTATTTTACCAGTTCCTGGAGTTAATGTAACTTTAGCTACAGATCCTTTTCTTCTACCAGTTCCATAAAAACTTCTTTTTTCTTTAGCCATTATTTGTTACCTCCCATTTCTAATACTTTTGGCATTTGAGCAGCATGTTTGTGATCTTCACCAGCATATACAAATAATTTTTTGTACATTTGTCTTCCAAGTCTATTATGAGGAAGCATTCCTTTTACAGCTCTTTCTACCATTTCTACTGGATAATCTTGTCTCATTTCTTTAGCAGTTCTTTCTCTTAAACCACCTACATATCTAGAGTGATCATAATAAATTTTTCCCTCTAGTTTGTTACCAGTTAATGCTACTTTATCAGCATTTACAATGATAACATAGTCTCCACAGTCAACATGTGGTGTATATGTTACTTTATGTTTTCCTCTTAATATAGTAGCGGCTTTACTAGCTACTCTTCCTAGAGGAATGTCTTTAGCATCTATAACATACCAAGTTCTGTTTACTGTTTCTTTTGATTGCATAAATGTTGTTTTCATTCTTTTTCTTCTCCTTTTAATATTTTATAAGTTCGTTTTTGTATATTAGATGGTCCCAATATCTAATATCCTCCAACAAAATGTACCGATTATGATTTTACTATTATTTTATGATTTTGTCAATATTTTAGAGCTTTTTTCTTTATTTTTCTCAATATTTTTTTAATTTTTTATCTTTTTATTAATAAAAGACTAACTTTTTATATTTTTAACTTATATATAGTATGTATGGTTGATACTTTATCTTTAGACAAAGTATTTGGCTAAAGATAACCCTCTAGAACAATAGATCTAGAGGGCATACAAATACTACTTACTTAATCTTTTAACTACTTCATTAACATGTTCTTTTGTTAACCCATCTTCGTAGAAGTTAGTTTTTATTAGATTATCTTCTAGTTCTTGATAATCTTTAAATACTTCATCATCTATTATACAAAAGTTATCTACTTGATTATCTGCTAGATAGGCTCTTATTTCTTCACCTCTTTGGCCCTCTAGAAAAGGGGTTTCTCCTACTACGGGAAGGCCAATATTTATTAGGGCTTCTTTGATAGAAGGATACAATTTCATTCTTCGCCAGGTTGATGATATAACTATTTTAGCATGGGATATGCGGACTACTTTTAAAAGTAATTTTACTTTAGTCATATCAATATCTAGAAGGAGTTTAGCTACTGGGTCAGTATATGTATCTTCTTTATCTTCGATACTAGAGAAGTATTTATCACTATTTAAGACACCATCTATATCTAAAAATATTATATTATTTATCATAATTATCTAGAAATTCCTTAAAAGTAATTGCAGTATCTTTTGGTAATATTTCTTCTAGTTCTTCTAGTGATGCTTCTTTCATTTTGGATATAGTTTTGTATTTCTTAAGTAATTTATTCTTTCTTACTTCTCCTATTCCTTCGATATTATCTAGTACTGTTGATAATGCTCCCTTACTTCTTATTTGTTTATGATAACTTATTGTAAAGTTATGTACTTCAGTTTGCATCTTTGTAAGTAAAAGAAATAAGTCACTTCTTTTATCGATAGGTATTTCTACTACTGGGTCAAAACCAAGTAAAACATTAGTAGCATGTTTATCATCTTTCTTAAGACCACATACTGGAATATCTAGTCCTAATTCATTAATTACTTCTCTTGCTACATTAATTTGTCCTAAACCACCATCTACTATTACAAGACTAGGTTTTACTAGTCCATCTTTTAGTACTCTAAAATATCTTCGATATATTACTTCTCTCATTGTACCATAATCATCATTCTTATCATTAGTTATTTTAAATTTACGATAATCATTCTTTGAAGGCTTACCATCTACAAAGACTACCATTCCTGATACATTAAAAGTACCAAATAAATTTGAATTATCAAATAGTTCTATTCTATCTACACTATCTAATTTTAATTTATCTTTTAATTCTTCTAAAGCATTAGTAATCTTATCTTCATCTCTCTTAATATAAGTCATTTGCTCTTCATAATATATTCTAGCATTATCATAGGCTAGATCTAGTATTTTTTTCTTTTCACCTTTAATAGGAGTCATAAATTTTATCTTAAATACTTCTTCAAATACTTCTTTATTTAAGTTATCTGGTACTAATACTTCTTTAGGCATAGATACATTCTTATTATAGAATTCGGATAAATATCTAGAAAATTCTTCTTCCTCTGTATCAATCATTGGAAAGATATTTCTATTTCTATCTAGTAGTTTACCTCCTCTTATAAAGAGTATTTGTATACTAATATAGTTATCTTTAGTATAGTAAGAAGCTACATCTATATTAACACTGTTATCTAAATCTACTTTTTGTTTTTCAGTAGTTATATTGATATAGTTTAATAGTTCTTTATATTCTAAAGCCTTCTCATAATCTAAATTATCAGAGGATATCTTCATTTTTTCAGTAATTCTATCAGTAAGTACTTTAGTATTACCATTTAAGAAAGATATAATTTCACTTTTCATTTCTTTTATTTTATTTTCATCAACTTCATGAGTACAATATCCTAAACACTGCCCGATATGATAATATAAGCATTCTCTTTTTTCATAAGTCTTACACTTTCTTAATGGATAGATTCTATTTAGTATTTCTACTACTTTACGAGCCGCTCCTACATTAGGATATGGACCAAAAAGATTATTCTTTACTTTCTTTACATTAATTCTTCTTATTATTCTAAGAGTTGGTACTTTATCACTAGTTAGTTCAATATATGGATATGATTTATCATCTCTATATAATATATTATACTTAGGATTATATTTTTTAATTAGATTTATTTCTAATAATAAACTTTCCATCTCCGTATTTGTTACTATGTATTCAAAATGATCTATTTCTCTTACTAGCATCATTGTTTTACCTGTATGTTCTCTTTGAAAATAAGAAGATAATCTATTTTTTAAGTTCTTACTTTTTCCAACATAAATAACAATGTTATCTTTATTCTTCATAAGGTAACATCCAGGTAAATGTGGTACTAAAGATAGTTCTTCCTTAAACATATAAATCACCTTCTTATTATATAATAAAAAGTCCTTAATGGACTTAATTTTTATTATGGCGGAGTAGGAGGGATTTGAACCCTCGCAGCAGTTTCCCACTCTATACCCTTAGCAGGGGCACCTCTTCAGCCTCTTGAGTACTACTCCGTTGCTACATATATAATTCTATATTAAATTAAATGAAATGTCAACTAATTTTCACCATTTTTATATCTTCTTTATCTTTATAAATGCTATTCATATTCTTTATAATGTCTTTTATTTCATCATTACTAGTACTATTACTTAATTTTTCATCATATTCATTTAATTTATTTATTATTTCTTCATCATTTATTAAATACTTATTTATAGTTAGTTTCTTATTATATAATTCTTCTATCTTACTTATATTATCTTCATTCTTAGTAAGAGCCACTACTACATTATATTTACCTTTATCTTCATAATATATATAATTACTACTTATTGTACTAGCTTTCATTTCATCATAATTATTATATGATGTATCTAATAATAAATATATAACATTGGAATTTAAAGTACTACTACCCTTCTCTTCATAGATATTAAACATTAACCTACCACATAAGAATCCACAGAAGACTGCCAAAAAAATAGGTACAACTATTTTCTTTAATTTACTTTTCATTTTATCACCAAAAATAGTATATACCTATTATTATAATTTTTTTGTCGAATTATCTCAGGACAAGATATCGTATTCACAGTGTAAACTTTCTAACTAAGATAATTCCAAATAAAAAGAAGATAACTAGTACCTTCTTATTAATAATTCTCATAAAATTCACAATACAATGTATTAGGAATATCATTTGTTATTTCTAAGTAATATCCCTGATATCTCATAGTATCTAGACTACTAAAATTATATACATTTTTCTTTTCTTTATCAAGATAGCAAGCCATTAAAGTAGTATTTTGAGAAGATTCAAATAACTGATCATAACTAGTATATAAATCTACATCATAACCATTACTTTTTTTCTTATCAAACGAAATTGTAGTAGACATATCTCCATATCTTCCCGACATGTATAAGTGTATTGTTGCAATCTCTTCTTCTTGTCTAACTAAATTAATAGGGATAACCATCTCATAAGCATTATCAGTAAAGATATTTTTTAACTTAATATTAAAAAAAACTATTCTATCACTTGGTTTAACATTTCCATTAATATTACTACTAATCTCTACTTCACTAATACTATCATCTACTTTTTTTGAATATAAAGTTACTCTATCTTTTCCTTCTTCAGCACCTTCAGAAAATCTAATTTCTTTACTTACACTATCATAGTATAACCATCTTTCTTCCGTTACTCCACCAATTCTGTTACCCCAAATATTACACCCTTTGCTTTCGCAATTAACTAAATCTAAACCATCTGTTTCAATAATATAATCTTTTATCTTTTCTTTAATATTATTAATTATAATAGCATCATCATAAGCAATAACTGTTTCATGATAAACATCATCTGTCTTACTAACTAGTTTAACGGTAATTTCAATCAAAAAGAAAGCAATGGCAAAAGCAATTGTAGAAGCCAAAATAATTTCTACGGTTAAATATCCTTTTCTATTTAATTTCATATCATCACCTTACCCTTAGTCCATAGTAGTAGCAGTCATCCCCTGTTTTACACATTTCTGTTATAAGCATATATTCATATTTTTCAGTATAATCAAAGTGTTCTTTTAAATAGGAAATATAATCTTTAAAAGTTGTATTACTATTCATTTCTGCAAGTAAACCAACGCTATTAGCATCATAAAGTGAGAAATACATTTTAATACCTCCCCCAGAAGCAGTATCAATGTTATATGCTGAATAAAAATTAGAATCATTTGAAAATACATTATTTAAATTCACTTCTTTACTATCATTAGTACTAATATACTCGTTAATATACCCCATATAAATAAGCATATCATTTACTTCTTCAGTAAAATATAATGTATCAATATCATAATATCTATTTCTAGTATCATAAGCATTATTAATTCTTGCTAATGCTGTGTATAAAGTAACAAGTACTGTACATATTATTACAGAAACTACTACTACTTCAGCCATCATAAATCCTTTACGATTTAGTTTCATAATTTATCACCTTTTTATTATTTTATATTGCTATTTAATTAATTATATTATATAATATTTATAGAATAAAATCAATAAAAAGAATGAAAAGAGGGATAATATGCAGAATAATAATGCGACTACTGTTAAAGGTAACTATAATAGTAATCAAAATCAAATGAATAGACAACAAGGAATAAAAGGACAAAATAATATTAATCAAAATATACAAGCTAACAATATTCCTCAAGGCAATAATATGCAAAATAATATTGATTTTACTAGAGTACCTGTAGTTACTACTGTTAATAATCTTATAGTTACTGCTGTAAATCTTGGAGCAAGTGATATGCACTTTGATCCTACGGAAGATGGTATAATTGTAAGATTTAGAATAGATGGCTTATTAAGAAATTATGTTTCATTACCACAAGAAATTAAACAAAATGTAATTACGAGAATTAAAATAATGGCTGGTATGAATATAACTGAAACTAGATTACCACAAGATGGAGCTATTAAAGATAAATTAAATGGTAAAGATTTGGATTTAAGAGTATCCGCCTTACCTACTAAAAGAGGCGAAAAAATAGTAATAAGAATTATGGATTATTCTATGAGTTTAAAAGGTATAGAATATTTATATTTTAATGAAACTAACTATAATAAAATATTAAAAATGTTAAATTTTCCAAATGGTATAATATTAGTTACTGGTGCTACTGGTACTGGTAAATCTACTACTCTATATTCTTTTCTTCAAAAATTAAATGTTGAAGGATCTAACTTAATTACAGTTGAAGATCCAGTAGAAATGGATATTAAAGGTGTTAATCAGGTTCAAGTTAATAGTGATATTGGACTAGATTTTGCTACAGTTCTTAGGAGTATTTTAAGACAGGACCCTAATGTTATAATGATTGGTGAGATAAGGGACTCAGAAACTGCTCAAATAGCGGTAAGAGCTTCAATTACTGGACACTTAGTATTATCTACTATTCACACCAATAATTCATTAAATACTATTGAAAGATTACTTGATATGGATGTTGAAAGATATTTACTTGCATCAGCATTAACCGGTATTGTATCGCAAAAATTAGCTAGAAAATTATGTGATAATTGTAAAAGAAAAAGACCAGTAACGGTTATGGAAAAGAATTTATTTAAAACTGTTCTAGGATTAGACATTAATGAAGTGTATGATGCTAATCCAACAGGTTGTCCACATTGTAGTCATGGTTATAAAGGGAGAATTGCTGTTCAAGAAGTACTTCTAATAAATCAAGATATTAGAGATGCTATAAGTGCTGGTATTAGAAAAGAAGAACTTAGAAGTCTTGTATATAATAAAGATGTTATAACAATGTTACAAGATGGATTATATAAAGTTATATCTGGGTTTACTACTACTGAAGAAATATTAAAACAAATAGAAGTTGAAGATGAAGATTTTGGTATAAAATAAAAAAGAAGAAATCTTCTTTTTTATTTGCCTTGAGTAGCAGTAGCTCTAATTTTTCCATAATATTTGGAATTAGCATCAGAGTTAATAACTACTTCTTTATCAACCCATACATAAATTTTATAAGTAGTACTAGCACTACTAGCCTTAGTAAGAGTACCAATATCTAAAGCAATCTCTCCACTTTTAGTAATGTTACCCTTTAAGTTAGTAGCAGTACCATCTTTAACTACTTGATAATTAAGCAAACCCTCTCTATATAAATTACTACTAGTAGTATTAAGTGTTTCTAGATATAAAGTACCTGTTCCATTAGTAGTACAACTATTTTTAATATTAATCTTAATCGTAGCAAATAGACCATCAGTATAACTACTAGAAGGATTTTATTGTCCACTTATATCTTGTCCTTTATCATAATATATATCAAAACATCCGGAAGTTAACTTTATATTTGTTTTAGTACTTTGCCATTCTAAAGCAGCATAGGTAAGACCCGCTACTAAAAGGGTAAATAGTACTACTCCTAATATTGTTCCATATAACTTAGTTTTATTCTTCATAGTATCCCTACTTTCATATTAATGATATCATAAAATATATATTAATTCAACAATTTTAAAAAGAAAAAGAATAAATTTACATAAACTTATTCATTTGTTTCATCATTTGATTTACTTGTTTTTGAGATGGTGTCCTTCCCATCTGACTCATCATTGTCTTAATCATTTGCTCATTAATAGGAGGATTCTTTTTTAATTCTTTTTTCATTAATTTTCTAGCTACTAGAAAACCAATAACTAATCCTACTACTAAGCCTATTACTATATATAATATATCCCAAAGCATATTATTCTCTCCTCTCTATAGTTATTGTACTATTAAATTATTATTTTGTAAAGAATTTAATTTAGATAACCAGAAATAATCCATATTTTCAAAGTCACAGACAAATAAATTATTATTATAATTATTTATATCATTAAAGAAAATACTATAGTTATTTTCTGTTTCTATCTTAATATTATAATTATTTATTCTTAAAATACTCTTATCAGTTGTATTTAAATAATGAATATTATCTTTTCTCTTATATCCATATTTATATTTATACTCATTATAAATATATTCATTTAACATTATCTTATTAAAAGGATTTGCTATTTCTTCTAATACATGATAGGCTTTAATACTATTATAATCTCTAGAATAATATATTTCCTCAAATATTTTATACATCTTAAAAGGTTTATCTTTATACATATAACTATAATATTTATTAACATTAAAAATATAGTATGTTCTCATTTATATCACCATAAATAAAATATCATACTATATTTATTTATTTTGTCGAATTATAAATTATTCTTTATTTTTATTACTAAATCAGTCATATCTAATTCAAAGAAATTTAATACTTCTTTTTCACTACCACTCTTACCAAAAGTTGGTATGTTAACTAGGTCTTCATCAGATGAGATAAAGCGATACCAATTGGCATCATTTGATAATTCTATAACCATACGACGATATCCTGTTGGTAAGACCTGCTCCTGATATTCTTTATCTTGTTTTAGGAATAAATTCATATTGGGCATTGATACTACTCTGGCTTCAATATAATTCTTTAGTAATTCTTCTTTTATATTAACCGCTAATTCTACTTCACTACCTGTTGCTATTATTACTAAATCTAATCTTGTTCTTACTTCGCTAATTACGTAGCCTCCACGTGCTACTTTGTTTGGATTAGTGTATTTCATTGTGTTGTTATGACCACGAGGTAATATTAAGGCTGATGGTTTACCTTCTCTTAGAATATTTGTCCAAGAACCCATTAGTTCTTTATAATCAGCAGGTCTATATACTGATAAATTAGGTATACTTCTTAAGGCTCCTAGTTGTTCTACGGGTTCATGAGTTGGTCCATCCTCTCCTACTCTAACACTATCATGAGTAAAGATATATGTTACTGGTAAGTTCATCATGGCACTCATTCTAATAGATGGTTTCATATAATCAGAAAAGGCTAAGAATGTACTTCCATAACTACGAATATTAGTTAAGGCTAAACCATTTAAGACTGCTCCCATAAGATTCTCTCTAACACCAAAGTTAATATTACGACCAGAATAATCGTCTACTGAGAACTCATTCTTTCCTTTTAGATATGTCTTAGTACTACAGAATAAATCAGCTGAACCTCCCATAAAGTTTGGTATAAAGGTACTAATAACATTCATTATTTGATAATTTATATCTCGCATAGCTTTATCTTCAAATATCTTACTAGTATCAATAACTGCTGCTATATCAAGAGATATTTTTTCATTTTCTATTACTAAATTTATTTTATCTCTTTCACTATCAGTAGCATTAGCTATATACATTTCATATTCAGAATACCAATCGCGATAATAATCTTCAGTTCCATCTTTAATAAACTTCATAGCATTATTTCTGTCATTTTCACTATAGGTAAAGGCTGGTCCTCCTTTTAGTTTTGTTCTTATTTCTTCTAAGTCTTCTTTATCAAGATTAGAATGAATACGATTAGTTCCTTCATACTTAGAATATATACCTAGGGTTGTTTTTATTTCTATTAATACTGGTTTTTTACTCTTTTTGGCTTTTTCGATAGCATTAGATATTTCACCAATATTTTCGCCATCTTTTACTTTAATTACTTCCCAGTTCATTGAAGCAAATCTATCAGGAATATTTTCATACATAGCTTTATCTAAATCACCATCAGCAGTTACACCATTGGAGTCATATAGAACAATTAAATTATCTAAGCCTAGATTGCCCGCTAGGGAAGCTGCTTCATAAGATATTCCTTCCATTAGGTCACCATCAGATACTAAGGTATATATCTTATAGTCAAAGACAATGTTTTTCTTTTTATTAAAGGTGCTTTCTAAATATTTTTCACCAATAGCTAATCCTACTGATGTAGCAAATCCTTCTCCTAATGGACCTGTTGTTACTTCAATACGATTGTTTAAATTATATTCAGGATGACCAGTACACTGAGAATTTATTTTACGAAAGTTTTTTAATTCTTCTAGATTAAATTCATCTAATAGATAATATAATGTACTATATAATAAGGCTGAACCATGACCTGCACTTAATACAAATCTATCTCTATTACACCATGCTTTTCTTTCTAAATCAAATTTTAGGTGATATGCAAATAATGTATATAGTGTGGGAGCAGCATCTAGAGCTATTCCTGGATGACCAGATCCTGCTGCATTTATCATATCTAATGCTAATAATCTTATATCATTTACAATTCTTTTTTCATTTAGTTTCATATTTCTACCTACCTTATAATTTAATTCTATCATAATTTAGTAGAAAATAAAAGAAGAAATGTTATTTTCTCCTTTAGTTATGGGTTTTTATGTAAACTATTTAATTGACTTCGAGTAATTTTTTTATTTTTAAGAAGAATGATTCTTTTTCGTCTTTCTTTGTTACTTCAAGTAATTTTTTAAATAATCTTATTTCATCTTTTTTAAAGACTATTTCTTTAGAACCTACTTCAATTAATCTTATTACCTCTTCTATTTTATACCATCTTACAAAGCTTAATTCTTCCTTTTGAATTGTAAAGTCTTCAGCCTTTTGATTACATATTACATAATATGGATACATATAATGATTGTTATATTTTTCTTCAACTAAATACTTATCACAAAGTGGATGAAGATCTTCTTTTTTTATTTTTAATCCTACTTCTTCTTTAGCTTCTCTTACAGCACATGTTAATATATCTTCACGATATGATTGATGACCTGCTATTACTCCTAATTTATTGGGACAAAATCTTCGATTCTTACTTCTTCTTTGAAGTAATACTTCTCCTTTATCATTTATGATATATATAGTTACTTCATTATGTAATTTACTTCTATTATGTAATTCTTCTCTTTCTATTATTTCATTAGTATCATTTCCTAGTTTATCTACTACCCTTAATAATTCCATTCTTATCACCTACACTACTCTTATAGTATATCATAGTTTTAATATTTTTTACATAGTTTTTAATCATAGAGACTATACTTAGGCTCTATGATTCCTAATGAAGACTTATGTTATAAGGCTTCATAGGCAAAAAAGAAAGAACTCTTATTTATTGATTTTATAAGTAGTTCCTTCTCTTGTATCAATTAATTCTATACCTTTAGTTAATAGTTCATCTCTAATAGCATCTGATAAAGCATAATCTTTATTTTGTTTAGCTATTTTTCTTTCTTCTATTTTATCTTGAATATACTTTTCTAACTCTGAATCAATACTGTCTTTTTCTTTAATTAAATCAAGGCTTAGTACTTTATCGAAATCTTTGATTAGATATATTTTTGTAGTACCGTTTATGGTATCATCTTTTATTAAATCATATAGTACTGTTATACTATTAGCGGTATTTAAATCATTAGATAATTCTTCTTTAAATCTATCTTGATATTCTTTTACTTTATCTTTTTGAAGATTACCTTCTTCTTTAATTAAAGATATCTTATTTATTAATTTATTATATTGATTTTGAATTTGTTCTAAAACAGGATATGAGAAGACTAATTGTTTACGATAATGACTTTGAAGACACATAAATCTAAAAGCTAATGGATTATAACCATTTTCTTTTAAAACACTTACTGATAAAACTGCTCCTTTACTCTTACTCATTTTACCTGATTCATCCATAAGATGTTCGTTATGGAACCAATAATTACACCATTTATGTCCTAAATATGCTTCACTTTGAGCTATTTCATTGGTATGATGTGGGAAAATATTATCTACTCCTCCACCATGAATATCAAGATGTTCACCAAGATATTTTAAACTAATTCCGGTACATTCTATATGCCAACCTGGATAACCTACTCCAAATGGTGAATCCCATTTTAAATCTTGATCTTCAAACTTACTCTTAGTAAACCATAAGGCAAAGTCTGCTTGATTTCTCTTATTATCATCAAAGTCTACTCCTTCACGAACTCCCACAACCATATCATCTTCTTTATGGTTAGTAAGTTTATAGTAATCTTCTAATTTACTTACATCAAAGTAAACATTACCTCCGGCTTCATAAGCATAACCATCATTTAATAATTTAGTAATAATCTTAATATATTCATCAATATTATCAGTAGCAGGACTTACTACATCTGGTCTACGACAATTTAACATATCAAAATCTTTAAAGAAGGCATCAGTATAAAACTTGGCTATATCCATAACTGATTTATGTTCTTTCTTGGCACTAGCTACCATTTTATCTTCACCGGAGTCAGAGTCACTCTTTAAATGTCCAACATCAGTAATATTCATTACTCTTTTTACATCATAACCTAAATATCTTAAAGTCTTATCTAAAATATCATGACCTATATAATTACGCATATTACCTATATGAGCATAATGATATACTGTTGGACCACATGTATAGAAGCCTACTTTATTACCTTCATATGGTATAAATTCTTCTTTTTGTCTTGTTAATGTGTTATATAATTTCATTTTAATCCTCCTAATTATTATATTTTTATTTATTATATAAAAGAACTTATCTATTATGATAAGTCCTCTTCGTATACTTTATTTATCTTGTTAAGCATAAGGAAATAGACCTATCATTTAATAGATCTTGACAACACATTTTATTAGTAGTAAGTCTATTCATAGTATCTCTTCCTTTCTTACAATATTATTTTATAATAAATTATTTGTTTAGTCAATGTTATTTATAGAAAAAGGAAGATTATTTTTCTTCCTTCTTCTTATCATGATTCCATATTATATTTGTTTTTAATACTAATAGTAATGTAAGAATAAATAATATTACATATATTATAATACCATATTTATTAGTTCCTAACATCTTATTACCAACAGCATATAGTATAGATGCTATAGCAAATAAAATATCTACTAAATATATTATTAAGACTGTCTTTCTTTGAGATAATCTTAATTTTAATAACTGATGATGTAAATGATTTTTATCTGGTTCTCCTAGTGGTTTATGATTTATTAATCTTCTTAATATAGCAAATAATGTATCCATAATAGGTATTGCAAGTAATAACATTGGTACTAGAAATGATGTTAATGTTATATTTTTAAATCCTAATAAAGCTATTACAGCGATTATATAGCCTAAAAACATACTACCAGAATCACCCATAAATATTTTAGCAGGATTAAAGTTATGAACTAAGAATCCTAGGGTGCTTCCTAACATTATGAATGTTAAAATTATATCTAAACCATTAGAATTATTAAGTAACATAGCAATAACTCCTATTGTTAGGAAATAAATACTTGCTATTCCTGATGATAATCCATCTAATCCATCAATTAAATTAATACAATTAATTATAGCTACAATAAATATTATAGTTATTGGATATGCTAATATACCAAAATCTATATATAAGCCAAATGCTGATATGTCTTGCAATAATATTTCACCATATAATGGTACTATAGATGCTCCTACTGTTTGAGCAAGTAATTTCCATTTAGCAGGTACTGGTTTTATATCATCAAAAATACCAGTAACTAATATGATAAAACTTCCTATTAAGATAGCATTCATTTGAACTGAATGAACACCAAATAACATATATCCTAGTAAAAAGCCAGCATATATACCAAGGCCTCCCAATCTAGGAATAGGAACCTTATGTACCTTTCTAGCATTTGGTATATCCATTGCTCCAATAAATTCTGCTATTTTCTTTACTACTGGTATAAATAGTGCAACAAAAACAAATGTTACTAATACCATTAATAATACATTTTTTATTTCCATAATTAATACAACTCCTCAAATAACTAATACATTTATATTATATAACATATTTTGTTTTTTATCAATCATATGATATTATTAATTTTTTAAACCCTTATAATAATTTGAAATTAAAATATTTGAACTATATTCTACTTTATTAAGTAATTCTGATGTTAATGGTTTAATATCAGTTCCATCATAATATGTATAATCTCTAAATATAACATACTCTTCATTAGTATTTAGTGCATCGTAACCAGTATATAAATAATCATTATCTATTCCAAACAAATTTACAATAGTAGGCAAAATATTTATTGAACTAGTTATCACATCTATTTGATTACCATCCATTTCACTACTATAAATAAAGAATTTTGTTTTATTTAATTTTTCTGTTTCGTCATCTCTAATAATGATTTTATTAGGATGATCACTAAATGCCACTATTACAGTATCTTCTAAAAGATTATCTTCTTTTAATTTTTCTAATAGTAACTTAAACATATTATCAGTTTCTCTAGCTGCAGAAAAACCACATAGATATTCTTCATTAGTGATATCAGGATATATTTCTTTTATATCATCTAAGTTTGTAGTACATTCTATTTTTTCATAAGTATATGGTGAATGTGGCGAATAAGTTATAATAAAACTCATAAATTTATCATTTAATTGTACTATCTGATTATAACCATCTCTAATAATATAACTATCTAATACTAAATACTTATCATCTATTCCCATGTCTGCATAATTATGATATTGATTATAACCAAGTTTTATATGCATATTTATTCTATTATATATAAAACCGTTTGAAGCATGAAATGAGTTTGTTATATATCCTTCTTTTTTAAATAAATTAGCAATTGAATACGGATAATCATTATCAATATAAGCGTAATTAGGAGATAGTTTATTTATACTAGGATACATTCCAGTATTGGCAACAAACTCTGTATTAGCGGTCTCTCCAGTAACATACCCTGGCGAATAATGATTAGTAAAATTGAAGCCGTGATTCATCATCTCATACATTGTTGGAGTAACTTCTTCATTTACCATCCAATCATCCATACTTTCCATCATCACAAATATTAAATTTTTATCCTTAAAGATACCAGTATAATTTTTATCATTTACTTCTTTTTTGTTTTCTTCTATATATTTTGTTACATTTTCTCTAGCATTAACTGAATTATCTTTTTCTAAAAAGCTATGATAAAAGTCATTGATTATATATTCGTAAGTACCACATATTCTAAGTAGCTTTGTTGGCTCTATCCAATTTTTGTAATAATTAGATGAATTGTTGGATACTTCTCTAGAATCCCAACCATCACTAGTATTATTTAACTTGGTATTAATAAAGATTATTCTTCCACCAATAATTAGTAAAATTATCCCTATCAAAATGATGGTTTGTTTTGATTTTATTTGATATACTTTTTTAGTTCTTGTTTTAAATATTAATAAAATTATATCTACTGATGTTAAAAAGAATAGAATTAATTTTAAATTAACAAATTTAAGTATTGATCCCAAAAAAGAAAATCCATCTCCTGAAAGAAATAAATCCTTCCATGAAAATATTGAATGAAAATACGAATTCATAAAATAGTTTACTATTGACAAAATCAATAACAAAATATTTATTATGCAAGATATTATCTTTCTTGGTTTTGGATTCATTATGTATAATATTACAAAATATAATAATACCCATAATATATTAAATACTATTGCTGTTTTTACAAAATACTCACTTACGCTCAAACTTCTAGTTATTAAGTATTGATTAAAGAAATCAATAAATATTAAATATATTCCTTCATAAATAAAGAACACTATCGTTTTAAAATATTTGTTATTTTTAATTTTACTTATCATAATTTCCCCCACATTACTATCTATAACCACTATTTAGTGTATTTATCAATTATTGCATCTACTATATACTTGCTAGTGAAGCCATCACCATATGGATTTGATGCATGACTCATCTTATTATACTCTTCTTTATTATCTAATAATTTTTTTGTTTCTCTATATATTGTTTCTTCATCAGTTCCTACTAATTTTAGCGTTCCTGCTTCTATTCCTTCTGGTCTCTCTGTTGTATCTCTTAATACTAAAACTGGTTTTCCAAGAGATGGAGCTTCTTCTTGAATGCCACCAGAATCTGTTAAGATTATATAACTTTTATTTTGGAAATTATGGAAATCAATTACTTCCAATGGCTCAATTAGTCTTACTCTATCAATTCCTTCAAATACTTCATTTGCTACTTCTCTTACTTTTGGATTTAAGTGTATTGGATATACAACTTTAACATCTGGATATTCTTCAACAATTCTTTTTACTGCTCTAAATATATGTCTCATTGGTTCTCCTAGATTTTCTCTTCTATGAGCAGTTAATAATATTAATTTATCGTTTCCAATCCAATCAAAGATTTCATTGTTATAATCTTCTTTAACAGTTGTTTTCATAGCATCGATAGCAGTATTACCAGTTACATATATTTTATCTTCTGATATATTTTCTTGTAATAAATTATTCTTACTAACTTCTGTTGGTGCAAAATACATATCAGTCATTCTATCAACCATTTGTCTATTCATTTCTTCTGGGAATGGTGAATATTTATCCCATGTTCTAAGTCCTGCTTCAACATGTCCAATATCTACTCCGTTGTAGAAGGCTGCTAGTGCACCGGCAAAAGTTGTTGTAGTATCACCATGAACTAATATAATATTAGGTTTTTCTTTTTTGATAACTTCTTCTAATCCTAATAAAACTCTAGAAGTTATTTCACTAAGAGTTTGTCCTTGTTTCATGATATTCAAATCATAATCAGGTTTAATGTCAAATACATTTAATACTTGATCTAACATTTCTCTGTGTTGTGCCGTTACACAAACCACACTTTCAATTTCTTTTCTTCCCTCTAATTCTTTTACCAATGGAGCCATTTTTATAGCTTCTGGTCTTGTTCCGAATATTGTCATTACTTTAATCATTTTCTTTTCTCCTTCTTTCACTCTTAAAATCTAAAATATATAAATGGATTATAACTTGAACTAGTCAAACAAATAATGCATATTAAAAACAATGTTAATAAAATAATATTTAAAATTATTTTATATATAATTTTGTTTGAATACTTTTCATTTAACTTTTTAAATATTGGAAATGAAAGTATAAATGCTGGTACAATAAATATTAATGAATTAAATGTTGAAAGATTATCAGCTAATATAGTTAACCAATCAGTTTGTTTATACACAAACATTGTTTTTATAAATAATAATAACTCATTTAGTGAATTTGATCTAAAAATCATCCAACCAATCATTACTATAATAAATGTATATAACCAGTTTATTACAATTGGCAATTTTTTTAATATTCTATCAAAAAATAATTTTTCAAATAGCAATAATAAGCCATAATATATTCCCCAAATTATAAAATTCCAAGCCGCACCATGCCATAGGCCAGTTAACAGCCATACTAATATAATATTTCTAATCCATTTAAATTTATTTACTCTATTTCCGCCTAATGGAATATAAACATAATCTCTAAACCAAGTTGATAATGATATATGCCATCTTCTCCAAAATTCAGTAACAGATTTTGATATATATGGATAATCAAAGTTTTCTAAAAAATGAAAACCAAATATTCTGCCTAAACCTATTGCCATATCACTATATCCTGAAAAGTCAAAATATATTTGAAGAGTATAAGCTAATGTTCCAAGCCATATTATAGATGTTCCGTATGAACCATTGTGTTTGTTAAATATTAAATCTGCTAGTAAAGCCATTTGATTTGCAATAATAACTTTTTTTGATAAGCCTATAATAAATCTTTTGGTTCCAGCAATAACATCTTCTTTAGTTTCTTTTCTATTATCAATTTCTTCTTCTACTGTTTCATATCTAACTATAGGACCCGCTATTAATTGAGGAAATAATGATACATATAAAGCTAGTGAAAAATAATTTTTTTGCAATTTGATTTTTTTATTATATAAATCTATTATATATGATAATATTTGAAATGTATAAAAACTTATTCCAATAGGCATAATTACATTTATTAAATTTATTTTTGTATTAAAAACAGAATTAATATTTTCTATTAAGAAATTACTATATTTAAAAAATATCAAGCTACCAAGAACTAAAATTATACACAATATTAAACTTAATTTCTTTAAAGTCAACTTTTTTTCTCTATCGAATTTATCAATTAATATACCAAAAATATATACAATTAATATTGTTAGTAGCATTAACAATATATATTTAGGTTCTCCCCAAGCATAAAATAATAAAGAAAAAATTAACAATACTACATTTTTATATTTTCTATTTTTTATTATAAAATAAAGTATTAGTAAAATTGGCAGAAAGCCAAACAAGAAAGTCAAACTACTAAATAACATGCTATACCTCCAAGTTAAATTCACTCATTGTAAAGTAATCTTTATTTCCTATCAAAAGTACTTTATCAATATTATTATCATTTAGATATTCTAAATAATTAAATTTTTTATTATTTTCTCTTTCATAGTTTCTTAAATCAATAGAATAAGTTTTATTAAAATGACTTGCTAATAACTTTAATAAAGCATTATCATAAGATTCTCCTACTATTAAAATGTTATCTTTTGAATCATCATGATTATCAAAAATTATTTCACCATCATCATAACCATAAAAGCTTCCATATGATACATCTTCTTTAGGATTATTTATATGATATTTTTGATTTCCATAATCACTTTTTTTGCCATTAATATATATGTCATAATTAGGAAAGTCAAATTCATAAGCACAAAATTTTTCTTTATAAAAATGCGTAGCACCACTAAAGTTTGCTTTTGAACCACTAAAATTATCATTCAAACAAACTTTATCTTTATATTTTAATGGCTCATCATTGGTCAATATCTTTACAAGTTCAGTATAAGCTAAATAAGAACCTTTATAATTCCAATGATGATCTGTTTTGTAAAAGTTATCTTTAAATTCTTCAAAACTATTAATTTCATATTTATAAATTTTATCAGTATGTATATTTTCTTTTAAATAATCATAAATATCTGTTTTTTCGTTTGTAGTAAAATTAATATCTGTATCTTTTTCTATATAGTAGATATAAGTATCTACAGTAGTATTAGCTAAAGTATTATTTATACTAGCAATTCTTTTATCAAAATCATCTTTTGCATAAGAAATATATCCTGGATAATAAACCAAATTTTTGTCACATCCAAAACTAACTGTTGATTCTCCTAACTGTATATATCTATTACTACAATCATTTTTAAATCCAATATCTGCTACTATATTAGTAGTTACATTATGTAAAAAATTATATCCTTTTTTCATCACTGTTGCTAAAGGTATTTGATCAGAAAATGCTAATTCGACATCATCTTGAAATGATTTATCTAGTATTTTGTTTATACTTACCTTTGGCATTTTATATGCTGTTCTATTTTCATAGTAATTAATATCATCTGAATTTAATATAGTATTTAATAGTCCAACAAATAATACTAAAAAGGCAAATACTATGAAAATATTATCAATTATTTTTTTATTGTCTTTTTTTTTTACTTTAAATAAAAACTTTACATTGCTATCATAAAATCTTTTTATTCTTTTAGGTTCTTTTAGTATTCTATATAACCATTCTAAATTTAATTTAATAAACAATTTAGGTGCTCTCTTTTTATGCCCACTTATTACATCAAAGGAACCTCCTACCCCAACAAATATTCCCTTATCAAATTTATTTAAATGCTTATATATTAATTTCTCTTGAAGTGGAATACCAAGAGCTACTAATACTATATCAGGTTTTGCTTTTGCTATTTTTTCAAACACCTTATCTTTATCTTTTTCATAGCCATTAGCAGTTCCAGATAATTTTAAATTAGGATAATTATTTTTTAAAACTTCTTTCATAGAATCAATAACTTCTTGTTTTGCCCCAAATAAATAAATAGATTTCTTTTGTTTATTACCAAGTTCTAATAATTTATTAGCAATATCAATGCCTGCTATTCTTTCTTTAATATCATAATTAATCATTCTAGCAGCTTTTACTATTCCAATACCATCAGGTACTAAAATAGTATCTTTATCTAAAAGCAAGTCTCTCATTTCTGTATCTTTTTCACTCATCATAAAAGTTTCTGGATTTGCCGTAACAATGAATGTCTTTTTATTTTCTTTTAAATTCTTATCTAATATTTTATAAAAAGATTCTTCACTCTTATTATATAATTTATCAAACAATTCTTTCATTAAGTTTACCTCCTATGTATACCTAAAACAATTATATCAAAAAAAGCCTTAAAAAAAAAGGTTTTTATGCCTTTTTTTACTTTATTTGATCAAAATATTTATTTAAATCACTAATTGTAGTATAAGTAACAATTACAAATCTTCTAAGTCTAAACTTATCACTACCAACATGTATTAAATTATCACTATTATTACTCTCACCAATAAATGCCATAGTGAATCCTGCTTGTTTTAGCATCTTAATACTATAATCATTATACTCATAAAAAGGATAACAGAATACTGTACTTCCATTTAATTCTTCCCTACTTTGCTTTAAATCTTTTTGTATTTCTTCTTCTGGTAGACATTTTATTGCTCCACCTTGTCCTCCAGGACACTTACCACCATCATGCATATTATGGGTGTGTGAATGAAGCTCAATATAATCAGTTTTATAATACTCTTTCTCATCAAACCAAGAAGTTACTAAAAATATTGTTGCATACATTTTATATTCAGTAAGTAAATCTACTGCTATTTTTGTTTTAGGACCATCATCAATAGTTATTAATACACTTTTAGGAAGTTGAACCTTTCCATCAATATACATTTCAACTTCTTTCATCTGTAATGTTAACATATCTTTTTCTTTAATTAAATTCAATTGAGACTTAAATTGTTTTTTAGAATGACATATTTCAGTAGTACAATTAGCCTTTTCTTCAGCATTATTTTCATCATAAAATGCATGATAATTTAAAACAGCTATACCAGAGGAATTTTTCTTATCTGTATTATTATTTTTATTTATTTCTTTTACATCATTTTTCTTTACATATAATAATCTATTATTAAATTCAACACCATATTTATCAGTATCTTTTATAATAATAGGTAAATTATATGATTTATTAAATGAATATATCAAATTATCATTATCATCATAAAATAATGTCTTATCATTAGTAACTATATTTTCATTAAATACAATATAATTCTTATATCTATCACTAACTTCAGATAATTTATCAATCTTATCAACATCTTGATATTTAATATAATAACTGTCATCAAAAGTAATAACCTTAAAATATTTAGTATCTTCAGATATATTTTCTTTATTTAAACTTAATTCAACATCTTTACCTACAGTCCCTACTTCTTCATTATTTTCATTATATAATTTTGTTTCTTTATTAGTCTTAACAAATTTATTATAATGATTATTTATTTCTTTAATAAGACTTTCTTTCTTTAAATTATTATTATTATTTTGAATATAATTATATGTAATATAACCAATACCTACAAGTAATATAATAATTATTGAAATAATAATTATTAATTTATTCTTTTTTCTTTTTCCTCTCATATATACCTCACAGTTATATTTTATTTTAGTATATTAAACCACTCTTCTTTAACATTATTAATTAAATATTTTTGACAATATTTATATCCTTTATTACTATATTCACTACCATTTTTATTTTTTAATTCTTTAATTATTTCCGTAGCCATCTTTTCTTTATCTCTATCTTTTACTAAAATCCCTACATTATTTTTTAATAATTCTCTAGCACCATCAGATGAATCAAAGGCAATACATGGTAATCCATAACTCATAGCTTCAATTAATACTAAACCAAATGATTCAGTATAAGATGGTAAAATAAATATTGAAGAATCTAAAATATATTTTTCTTTTTCCTTATTTCCTAAAAAACCAGTGAAAATAATCTTATCAGTTAGTTTTAATTCTTTAGTATAATTTTCTAATTCTTTTTTTAATGGTCCGTCTCCCACAATAAATAGTTTAGTTTTTGGTAATTCTTTATTAACCATTTTAAATACATCTATTAAATCTTTTTGACCTTTTTCTGGACTTAATCTTCCTATAGTAATAATATTTTTATTATTTAACTTGCTTCTTTTATCTGGAAGATTATCTATTACATTAGGAATATATATACATTTGGTTTTACCTATTTTATTCTCATAAAATTCTTTTAAATTATTAGATACTACAACAAAGTAATCAAAACTCCTTATAGAATCTATTACTTTAGTTATATACTTTTTATCATTATTATGAAAATTATGTTCAGTTGCTATTTTTATTATATTATTATAAGCATAATATCCTACTAATCTACTATGAAAGGTTCTAGTAGTTATTATATAATCACTATAAGTATTTCTAATTGCCTTAATATTTCTACTTCTCTTAAGACACAATATTTTAGCTGATTTAAATCCTTCTTTAAATATACTAATTATATTTTTATTTTTTATTGCTTGTTTAAACTCTTCTTTGTTTGGCTTATCATCAATTAAATAAGTAATTTTAACTTTTTCTGAAAATGGAAATGCTGGTTTATCTAAAACTTTATATGTTGATATAATTTCTATATCATAGTTTTCTTCAAGCATTTTACATAATGATGATAAGTATTTTTCAACACCACCAAATCCTAGATGTAAAGCAAATATTGTTATTTTTTTTCTTTCTCTCTCTTCTGTTATTTCTAATTCACCTTTTGTCAAAGCACTATCTAGCATTGCCATTGCAAATGACACATATATAGATACTGCTGGAGCACTATATACATGACCTGCCATCATAGAAATCATTGTTATTATTCCAATTACATAAATATTTGTTAATTTAAAGAATGATAATCTAAATTTATTTTTAAATATAGATTTTAAAGTTCTATATACAATATATATTAATGGACTAAAATAGATTATAAATCCTATTATTCCATAGTGAAAGAAAACATCTAATGGATCTATTTCAATTAGTTTTTCTATTCTTTTATTATTTATTTCATTTCTATTTACAAAACCTATTCCTAAAAGTTTATCATCAATATTAGCATTGTCATATATTTCTAAAGTATTATAGAAAAATTTATCTCTCCCACTTAATGCTACTTTAATTATTCTTTGTACACTAGGACTACTGCTAGTATATTTGTTATTTTCTTTTTCATTGTCTTCTTTTACTTCTTCTTTGATATGACTAGATTCCGATATAGCATTTTGTAAATTTTTTACTGCAGGAATATTAGGTATCAATCCAAATGATATTACTATAATTACTATTGACCATTTTAAACCATAAGCCCTATTTTTTTTGTAATTAAATAAAAAGTATAAAGCATAAATTATTTCAGTAATTAACATTCCTAAAAATGAAGTTTTTGTTCCAAGTAATGTCATAGCAAGTATTACTATAGTAAATATCAGTGCTATCTTAATTATGCCTTCTCTTTCAAATAATAAATAATATAAGAAAGGAAATAAAGCTACCATTATTGCGCCAATTTCATTAGCGGCATAAAACCAACCAACAGTTCCTTTATTATCATCTAAATATGATGAAAATGCTGTATTTGTTATTTCGGGCATTATTATTAAAATAGAGTATAATAATGCTTCAATTATACATATTTTAAATATTTTCTCTTTCTCTAATTTAACTTCATCAAATACATTTATTAAGCATAATGCTGTTATAGGAAAATACATATACTTAAATAAATATATTACTTCTGTCTTGAGAAAACCTAAGCTCAATATTCCATTTTTTGTTATAATATACAATATACTAAAAATACAAAGTATTGCTAGATATATTAAACTCTTCTTTTTATGTACAGACTTATTTATAAATACTAAATATATAATCATACCAAACAAGAACAATCCTCTAATTATCATACCAATAGTTAATGGTAAAGTAGTAAATCTAACCATTAATGATGTTAATAAATCTAATATTGGTTGAATAAGTAAAAATATATAAAATATATTTGCTATTTTCTTATTGTTATTACTTCTCATAATTATTATCCTTTCTTCATTTTAAATATTAAATTAATCAATCCATACATTTTTAAATTTATTAATTTATATATTATCTTTCTGTTTCTTGATAAAGTATTTATATATTCATTATTTTTATAATCAGGAAAATTCTTATTCATATAGCAAATTAATTCATTAATTGTTTCACTCTTAATTTTCTTATCAGCATCAGCTTTTAAAACTCTAACAATAGCTGATATATATATATGATCTATAGCTAAAAATTCTATTTTATTAAAATACTCTTCTTTTTTATTATGCTTAATATAAGATAAAATATCATCAAAAGCATCAAATATTTCTAAATTTCTTTTAACATTAGAATTGTTCATAGTAGATCCTTCTCTTATTAAATAGTCATATAATGGCTCATTAATAAAAGCAAAGCTATTAGAATTGATTATTGCCTTTAATGTAAAAGCTAAATCTTCATACCATACCTTTTCTTTAAATTTTAATTTATTTTCTACTAAAATTTCTTTTTTATATATTTTATTCCACACAGCCATTTTACCAAAAATAATATTTTCTAAATCAGTATTATAATTATTTATAAATGTATCTATATTTTTAGTTTTATAATCCTCACTAACATTATAATTACCACATACTACAATATCATAATTATCTTCTTTAGCTTTATTATATAGTTTTTTATACATATCTTTTTCTATAAAATCATCACTATCAACATATCCAATATATTCTCCATTTGCTTTTTCTAATCCATAGTTTCTAGCAGATCCTTGTCCACCATTTTCTTTAATATACGATTTGATTTTATCAGGATATTTTTTTACATATTTATCTATTATTTTTTGACTATTGTCTTTTGTACCATCATTAACTACAATTATTTCTATTTCTTTTAATGATTGTTTTACTAAACTATCTAAACATTTATCTATATACTTTTCTACTCCATATACAGGGACTATTATACTCAATTTACACTTGTTCATAATTATTATCCTTTCATTTTACCTTTTAGTAATAATATTATTTTTGATGCATTATATAAATCATGATAGTTTAACCATGCAATAATTTTTCTATTTCTTGATATTTCATTATAAAAAGGCATTTTAGTATAACCACTAATATTATCTTTACAATATTTTAAAAATATATTTATTGTTTCTTTTTTGTCTTTGCTTTTTTGAAGTGCAAGTCTGTTAATAGTAGTTATTAGTATGTGATCAAATATTAGATATGAAACTATATTTTCATCATATTTTTTATTTTCTTTTAAATAATTAATTATATCATCCATAATTATTATCATATCTAAATTTTTCTTTGAATTATTATTATTCATTGTAGATTCATGACCGCAATTACAATGATAAAATCCTTCACTTATATTAGATATCTTATCAGTATTAAAAAGTATTTTTGTAGTAAAATTAAAATCTTCATACCACAATTTTGATAAAAATCTGAAATTTTTTATTAATTCTTTTTTAAATATTTTATTGCAAGCTGATGGAGTCACCTCAAATACGCTATTATATTTTGTACAATTATGGTATATAGTATAATTAGCATAATGATCAACCATATCACATATTACTATGTCACTATTATCTTTTTTTGCAAGAGAATACATTTTTTCTAAGGCATCTAAGTCAAGCCAATCATCACTATCAACAAAAGAGATATATTCACCCTTAGCTTTTTCAATGCCTAAATTTCTAGCGGAGCCTTGCCCTCCATTTTCTTTAATAAATGATTGTACTTTTTCCGGATATTTTTTAACATATTTATCTATTATCTTTTGACTGTTATCTGGACTACCATCATTTACCACAATTATTTCTATTTCTTTTAGCGTTTGATTAACTAATGAATTTAAACATTTATCTATAAACTTCTCGACATTATATACAGGTACAATTACACTAACCTTAATTTTCATTATTTCACCTCATACTGACTAATTATTTCATTATATCTATTTTCAAGAATTTGCAACTCTTTTTTAATTTTTTCTTTAATATTTTCTTGTTTAAATAAATTATCATATTCAAATGGATCTTTCCTTATATTGTATACTTCTTTTATTTCATTATCTATAAATTTTTTATTAATATATACTTCCATCACAACATCGTAATTATCTGTTCTTACTCCAAGTATTATTGGCCTACGATAAATGTCTGGACATCCACCACCCATATATTCTAATAAAGCGTAATCCTGTCCTTTTGATTCTAAAAGACTTTGCCCTTTGAAAACTTTTGGAATTTTAATATCAACTAAATCTAATAATGTTGCAGGAATATCTTTTGTGGAACAATAATTATTTATCATTTTATTTTTTATATCTTTGCTCCAAACTATAAATGGTACATTATAATTTTCTCTATAACTAGATATTACATATTTTTCTCTTACTGGAGAAAAATAATACGAAAATCCATGGTCTGCTGTTATTACTATGCTAGTATCATTTAAAATTTTTTCTTTTTCTAAAAACTTAAATATATTTTTAATAATATTGTCACAGTACATCAATGATAAATCATATGATATACTTCCTTTATATCCTTTAGGAATATTGTTTAAGTAAGTATTTATTCTTTTAAAATCTTCTTCAATTAATTTTAAATCCTTAGTATCATAAGTAAAGAAGTTTTCTGGAAAATGCGCATCATCAATATGAACATAACTCATCCATTTTTTATCTTTATTTTCTTTTATCCAAACAAATAGTTCTTGTGATACTGTATAAAAAGATCTTTGAACTTTGAATTGGTCATAATTATTTGATATCCTATCATATAAATCCTTATCGAAAAGTGAATTTTTATACCCAGCTAGTAAACCTTTTGCAGTTTTAAAATCTTTATTTATTATACTTTTTATAATGTTTTTTATTGGCAATTTATTATTTAATAAATTATTTTCAAAATTCATTTTATTAATTCTATCGAAAGTAGTTTTGTATTTTTCAATTACTTTATTTCTAACTATATTATCATGTACTTTATCACTCATCATATATGTTTTTATATTAAATAATTGATGATTTTCTTTTTGTTCAAACAAACTATTTAAATATTTTTTATTATCTTTACTAAATTTTTCATATTCAACTTTAATTTGCTTTATGTCATTATCAATGTCACTAACATCTATATTCCCGTTGAGCATACTTGTTTCATTATCGTTATTTTTAATTTTTTCTAAATATATTATCCAATTTTTAAAATTATCGTCTAACATATCTGCTAATATTTTATATTCCTTGTTGTTTATTTCATTTTTTTCAAAAATTTCTGAATAATATTTTAATCTATAATCCCATATATGTGAAAACTGAAATCCTTCAATATATTTTCTTTCATCATAGCCAGGAGCCATATATGACGGATAAATACTTGGATAGTAGTTATTATGAAAAACTTTATAACCATTATTTCTAAACACTTCTAAAACACAAGTTTTATCTTTAAATCGCTCCATATAGCCTCCATTATCCATTGTATCAATACCTCCAAGTAAACACATCAAAGCTGCTTCTGTATATGGAGCTTCAGAAAACATTTTATCTCCTGAAATAGACTTTTTTCTTAATTCATTCAAAAAAGGAGCACATAATGATGAAGTGTTTTTATTAAATAAAATATCATTTGTTACAGAATCAATAACTATAAATAACACATTTTTTTTCATTATTACTACACTCCTTTTAATCAAACTCTACTGTTTCCTTCACATCATTATTAATTTCGTATGGAAATTCATATAAATATTTTTTTAATTCTTTTTCTATAACTTTACATTCTTCTCTATATTCTTCTTTTCTAAACAATTGAGTATTTTTTATTGACATTTCTGGTATAAATCTAGTTTTTTTATTTATATGATCACTTTCCTTAAAGCCTAAAAATTTAGTTATTTCTTTTATTTTAGTATCATAGTTATAAATTAAATCTTCAAAATTAATTCTTAATACTTTATTTGAAGTACACTCTTTTTCGCTTTCGCGCATTTTTTTATAAAAATTGCAAAATTCATTTACTTCTAGTGGGAATGGTACACAGATTTGCTTTTGTTGCCAAATATATTTATTTATTATAAATACATCTCTTGGATCTCTTGCTACTACAATAACTCTTAATTTATCATCAAAATAATTATCTACTCTGAATAAATTAAATGGTAATAAAAATTGATCTAGGATTATATTTTCTTTCCCTTTTGATATTTCTTCGATTATTTTATAAATATATTTATGTGATTCTTCATAAAATTTATTTGAATCAACATACGATATACGCATACCATCTGAATATTTTAAAATTTTATTAAATCTAACTTTATTTCCTGTTAATATTTTTAATGGTTTTCTAACTAATAATTTAAAAAACATTTTTGTATTAACTTCTTCATGTGTATACCAATATCCTGGGAAATTAAATTCTTGAATATTATTTATGTATTCCTCAGTTATTTTCATAAAATTTGAACTAATTATTTTTTGATAGTTTCCTACCCACCAAAACTTCTTATTATATAATTTCTTCATTTGTGTTTCAAAACTTCTAATTGCTTCATCACTTCTGATTGCATTATTGCCTATTAATAGTTTATCTTCTAAATCAAATAAACCATTTGGACAATGCAACAATACATATTCATAAGTTTTAAATTCATTTTGACAATCTCTAAATTCTGAAATTAAATCTGTAATAGCGGATGACCCGCTTCCCATATACCCTGTTGGTACTATTATTTTTTTCATATTACTTTTTCCCTACCTTTAATTTATTTTTAAATTTATCTAATATAAACATTAAATTATTATCTTTCTTTATATATAAAACTATAAAATATAATAACATGCAAGTAATTATTATTAATATCATAGTTATATAGAACCCTAAATTAAGTTTTCTAAGTAGCAATGATATTGGTATAAACAATAAACTCAAAATTATATATGTCATATTTTTTTTACTAAACACTTGAACATTAATATTCATTTTTCTTCTGGAATATATATAATGTGTAATGAATACTGCTAATTCGACTAGTCCAGTTGTTGCCAAAGCAGTTATTGGACTGAATATTTTAAATGTAACTAATAAGTAATTAATTATTAAGTTACTAGTTCCACAAATTAGTGATACTTTTAGAATTCTATCTTCTCTATTATTTGGATACATTACCAAATTATTCATGACAGACTCTAATGATATAAAAATTCTAGTTATACATGCTATCATTAATGGTACAATGGCTGCTAAATATTTTTTACCAGCATATAAAATTATTATTTCTTTTGATAATACAAAAACTCCTAAACACATAGGTACTATTATAAATAGTAATGAAGAAATTGAATTATTAAGCTTTTCTTCATAAACTTCTTTGTTTTTATTCTTTAATAAATAAGATAGTCTTGGTATTGATACATTTATTATAGCATAAGGTATTGAAGCAAGAGTACTAATAAGATAAAATGCCGTATAATAAATTGTTACTGATACGTCATTCACATATTTTCCTAACATAACTCTATCTAATTGGCTATATAATAAATCTACATTGGTAATAACAAGTACAGCAATAAGCGGTTTAATATATTTTTTTATTTCAATCTTAGAAAAATCAAATTTAATTCTTCTTTTAGCATAAATAAAACTTATTATATTATTTAAAAAATTAGTAAGTGATACAACAATAGCATAAATTACTATATCATCAGGATTTCTAACGGCAAGTAAAATTGACAAGAAATATATAATTTTAACAATCACTGATTTTATTGTTATAAACTTATAATTTTCTAATGCTTCATTTACAAATTCAACATAAAAAATATTAGCAAATATTTGAATAGTCATAACTAAATACAATATTCTTGCCATTCCAGTTGATGTCAATAGGCTGTAAGTTACATATAATATTAATACTAGCAAATTAGAAAGCATTGATATCATAAATAAATTTGTAAACAGCTTAGATACCTTTTCTTTATCATCTCTAATTTTACTAATTTCTCTAACCCCTAAAGTATATACTCCAAAACCAGCAAACGCCAAGAACATTTGAAAGTCTGCAAAAACTCTATTATACATTCCATATAAATCAACATCTAAAAGACGCATTATATATGGTCCTATTATTATTGGAACCACGATATTTACTATACTAAGTATTGACTTATAAATTGTATTTTTAAATAACGTATTTTTCTTTGCCATTTTGTTACCTCCAGTAATTATTATTTTATCATATTTTCATTATTTTATAAAGGCTTTTGTCATTCTCTTTACAATAAGTTTATCAATTAGTTTATAAATTACATTTAATATTATTAATAATATTAAAACTAATGGTACACACAAACAAAATAATGTACAGATATTACCGAAAATACTGCTATACATTTTATTAAATCTATATTTATATTTCTCTTTTTCATTTCCTACCTCTACCCTAATTTGATTATACTATATTTTTATAGGGTTTTCAAGGTAATAGAAAAGAATATTACATTTTATTATAATATTCTTTTTTTATACATCATAAGTTTTGTCTATTGCTTTAAGTTCGTTAAATGTATCTATTTCAATTATGTCTTCACTTTTACATTCTCTTAAATATATTTTATAATTGTTTTTTCTTATATCAAGCATTACTTGTTCCCAATATCTTTCTTTGCCACCAGGAGACATAAATACTTCTTTTATATCTTTTTCCATTTGTTTACCAGTTTCCTTATCATAATAAGAAATACCACACATTTGATAACAATCTAATCCGCCTACTTTTTCTTTAGTAATTATACCATTTTTAGTTTCTAAACACCAATCGTCAGTTCTATCTACTTTAAATCCTAAGAAATTTGAATGATATTCATATTTTCTTATTAAATCTTGATTATATAAATATAAATCTGATTCTAATACATATGAATTAGAAAATTTATCTCTTACTAAATATGCTGAAGAAATATTATTTGCTTCATTATATTTTTTATTATATATAAATTTTATATTAGGATATTTTTTTAGTAATATTTCAAATTGTTCATTTAAATATCCTGTTACGATTATTATTTCTGGTATTTCTGCTTTTACAACGGCATCTAATAATGTTTCTATTATTTTTTTTCCATTTACTAATACTAATGGTTTTGGTGTATTAAGAGTAATTGGCACTAGTCTAGATCCAAAGCCTGCTGCTAAAAAGATAGCTCTTTTTACTCTATATGGTTCTAATTCTTTTAATCCTCTTTTTGTTATAGTATTATCTTCATTTATTAACTTTTTTTCTAATAAACTAGTTATAGTTTTATTTACTGTACCCAAAGAAAGATTAGTTGTCTTTGATATTTCTCTTTGAGATAATTCTCTTTTTTCTTTTTCTATACAAACTAATATTTCAAATTCGTTATATGTTAATTTCATAATTCCACTTCTTTCTGTCTTCTTTTCTATTTATTATATATATAGTTCCTTTTACAATTAAATTAAAGAATAATATTATCAACGATACAATAGCAGCTTCTCCTAGCATCATATTACCTTCATATGTATTTATCATTAATGATAATGGCATTGTATCTGTATTAAATAAGAATGTTACTGCAGATATTGTTACCATTGAGTTTATAAAGAAATATGCTATCATTTCTCTTATTGTTATCTTACTACATGGTATTATTACATCTTTTATTATTCTAAATGAACTTATATTGCAAGTTTTAGCTACAACTTCATAATTAGGATTTATTTTTAATAATGCATTATAGGCCATTAAATATGGTGAAGCCATAAAATGTATTATATTTACAATAATCATTATAATAAAAGTATTATATATAAAAGTATCTTTAAATCCTATAGTATATGATAAACCAAGTACTATACCAGGTATAGCTAGTGATGATATTGTTAATATATGGATTAATTTAGCTATCTTTCCTTTTATTCTAGCGGTTGCATAAGCTGTAAAATATGTTATAAATGTTCCTATTACTGCTACTGATACTGCTATTAAAAGTGAATTTAATATATATTTACCAATATCATTAGATAATACATATTCAAAATGTTTTAAAGAAAAACTTTTGTTAATAATAAAATTATCTATGAAAGCATAATAAACAAATGAACCTATTACTACAAAAACAAATATAATTATTAAATATAATAATGTAGTAAATATTATATCTCTTGTTTTATTTTTACTTATTTTATAATCTTTTCCTTCAAATTCACCACTACTATAATCTTTAGAAAAATTATCAAATAAGAATGATATAATAGCAGGCACTAATAAGAATAATCCTATCATTGTACCTTTTGAAAAATCTAGTAACCCTATTACTTCTTTATATAGAAATACTGGCAATGTTAAAAACTTTCCACCTACTGCTAGTGGTACACCATAATCTGTAAATATCATTGTAAATACAGCAAATATAGATGATAATAATGGTTTTTTTAAATAACATAATGTTACTTTTTTAAATGTTTGCCATTTATTCAATCCTAGCACTTTAGCTGTATTATACATATTATTGTCGATATAATTAAATCCATCATCTAGCATTAAAAATGCTACTGGAAATGAATACATTATTGAACCAATTATTATACCTGGACATCCTATTATATTAAATCCTAATATCTTTGATACTATTCCGTTGGCTCCGAACAAATTAATTAGTCCTAAACCATGTGATATTGATGGTATAAGCATTGGGATTGTTAATAATACCTTTAATACTGCTCTATGTTTTATATTTGTTCTATTTAATGTATAAGCTAGTAAATATGCTATCAATATTGATATAATAGTAGATATACTTGTAACAAATAATGAATTAGATAAAGCTTCTTTAAATGATCTTGATGATATTAAGTTACCAAAATCAGACCATTCTACTCTTAATAACATTTCTACTAATGGGTAGAAGACTGTTATTAAAAGAAATATTAAAACTAAAATACTAACTTTACTTTTCTTTTTCATTATAAATCAATTCCTGTACATTTTTCAATTGATGATACTTTTTCTATTAAATGATTTGTTACAAACTTTCTCACATAATCATTTTTTGGATGATTAAATATTTTATTTGGTTCATCTATTTGTTCTATTTTACCATCATTCATCACCATTACTCTGTCTGATAAAGAAAATGCTTCTTCTTGATCATGAGTAATATATATCATAGTAGTTTTAAATTTTTTCTGTATATCTTTTAATTCTTTTCTTAATCCTAATCTATTATCAGCATCTAAAGCACTCATAGGCTCATCAAAAAGTATTATATCTGGTTTTAATGCTAATGTTCTAGCTATAGCTACTCTTTGTTGTTGTCCACCAGATAATTCGTGTGGATATTTTTTAATATGTTCTTCCATATTTACTACTTTTATCATTTTTAATGCTTCTTTTTTTGCTTCTTCTTTATTTTTCAATTTTAAATTTAACGCATACATAACATTATCTAAAACGGTCATATTAGGAAACAGAGCATAGTTTTGGAAAACTATGCCCATTCCCCTTTTAGATGAATCAAGTTTAGTTATATCTTTTTCTTTTTTTAGTATTCTTCCAGAAGTTGGATTTTCTATTCCTATTAATATTTTTAATAGTGTTGTTTTTCCGCATCCAGAAGGCCCCAATATTGATAAAAATTCCCCATCTTTTACTTCAAAACTTATATTATCTAAAACCGTCTTTTTATTATATACTTTAGTTAAATCTTTTATTTCAAGATTAACCATTTACTTCTCCCCATTTCTCAATTAGTTTTTCTTTTGTTTCAGTACTATCAATACCAGTCATATTAGCATCTTTTAAATTTTCTGGATAATTTTTCATTTTATTTTCTTGTTCTTTTAATATTTTATCTGGCATATAGTTTTCTTTATCATATTTACCAAAATCTTTAATTAACCAATTAAATACTTTTTCAACATTTTTGTTTGTTTCTCTTCCTTTTATAATACCACATGATGTTGTGTTATATGGAGAACCTGTTTCTAATTCTACAATACTAAAATCATATCCAGCATTAATTGCTTCAACACCTTGTGCAGTCATACCCATTGCTATAGCAATCTCTCCTTGTTTTAGCAGATTTGTAGGACCTGATCCTGATGTTGTATACTCTCTTAAATTACCTTTTAATTTTTTAAAGTATTCTATTGCTTTATCTTCTCCCATTATATTTACTACATTCAAATAGAAACCATAGCCTGTTCCTGATGTTTTTGGATCTGGCATTGCTATTAAATTTTTATATTCTGGTTTTAATAAGTCTTCATATGTTTTTGGTATACTTAAATTATGCTCTTTAAAATATTTATTATCAATAATTAAATTCATAGTATATTTAACCCATGTTAAATAATTACTTGATGTATTAACACCATCCATATAAAAACTTGAATCAAACTTTGATAAATCAGCAAAATTCTCTTGAATATCCTTCATATGAGCAGTTTCTAAATCAATAACAATATCTGCTTCTACATTAGTACCTTCATTCTTTATTTTAGCGGCACTATTACCAGTAGCCATGTGTTGAATAACTACATTTAATTCAGGAAATTCTTTTTTTACCATTTCTGTTAATTTTTGATTTCTTTCCTCTTCCATGCTAGTATAAATTACTACTTTTTCTTTACTTCCACACCCTGTTAGTAATGTTACCATAAATAACACTGCTATTAATAATATTTTCTTTTTCATTTATTTTCCTCTTCTTTCTAGAACTTATTCGTTCATAATTAGATTATATCATCTTTTTTTGAACGTTACAACTACATTTTTGTATTTTATTAAAAAAAAGAGTATTTATTTACTCTTTGACTATAAATCCACATGGTATTGGTCTAGTCTGTTCTAAGTTATCCCAGTTAATTGGGTGGTTTACTATTTTATTATCTATTACTAGGGCACTTGAATTACCGCCATCTAAGTTTGATGCATTATAAGCATGATATCTAAGTAAGATATCTACTAAGTCATTCATATCTGCTCCTTTACTTTTTAGACTTCTTCCATCTATTACTAGAAATAATACGATACCATCTTTTCTTTGTGCAATAGCGGATCTTGGATGAATACCATAACCTCCATTACCATTTATAAAAGCACTCTTACCATTTACTATTAGGAAAGGTCCAAATTCTACAGCATCTCTTATACCCATGTTAATTGCTTCTTCAGCACTTATTTTTCCTAAGTATAATTTATTATCATTAGTGAAGCCTATTATTCCACCACCATATTGACTATGACTGTAGTTACTTATTATCTTTCCATTTGAAATAATGGCTCCAATTGCTTGTCCTCCTGTTCCTTGACCATCTTTATCAAGAAAACCTCCACCATTAATAGCTACTACGGCATTTTCTCTTTTAGCCATATCTACTAAGTATTCTCCAGAATAGCCTAAGTTTTTACTATAAGTTACTTTTATTTTAGATGGATCATAAATAGCTACTAAATATCCAGAGAAACCTTTTTCATTTATTTCTATTAATTTATAAATATCTTTTTTATTTCTATCTAATATTTCTTTATCATATTCATCTATATAATTTTCTTCTTTACCTATTATTTCACTAATATCAGTATTTCCATCTGGTTCTTTAATACTATGTCTTGCTAATACTTTATTTATATATTCATCACTATAGAAAGTAGTAGCAAAGTATTGATGATTCATAGTACTCATAGCGGTAGTTACTAACCAGTCTCTAAAGCCATTAAATGGTCCATATAAAAGAAATAATACTACTACTGCTACTACATCACAAATACTTAATATAATGGTAAAAATGTTATCTCTCTTTTTTATTTTATCTGGATATTTTACCCTTTCTTTCTTCTTCATAAATACTCCTTACTACTATTACTTATATATTTACTTCTAAATTATCCACTACTCTAGTTATTTCATCATCTTCTATTAAAGGAAGACTTATTCTAGTTAATTTACTATTGGTACTTACATATATACCATCTCTACCTAAACTTTCATCTATATAATTATCTAAGAATTTATTATATTCTCTTCTTGTAGTTAGATAAAAACTTAATTTAGATATATCGTCTTTATCAAATAAATAATTTATATCTTCATCTAATACACTATCAGTAGACATTATAATATGAATATTCATAGTGGCTCCAACTTCTAATAAGTAATTAATATCATCTTTTACACTTATATCATTTTTTATTATTTCATATATTTCATCAATAAATAAAATTATTCTACTTTGATCATTATTTTTTACTTTTTCTTCAAAGATATGTCTTATTTCTTTTATTTTATTTATTATTTCTTGTTCATTATTTACTACTTCACATAATTTATCATAAGTATTATAATTTATACTTTGGGAATCTAAAATAATTATTTTAGTTTTATCTTTATTCATTAAGATATTTAGTATTATATTATTAAATAGATTAGTCTTTCCAATACCTGTTACTCCTGTTACTAATAGATTCTTATCTTTTTCTATATTAAAATATATTACTTTATCTTCTTCTGATAATCCTAGTGGTATATTATTATTATCTTTATCTTTAGATTCTTCTAGTAATTCTTTTAATGATAAGGTACTTTTCTTCATGTTTTGTACTTTTATTTTTACTTCGTTTTCTTTTTCTTTTTCTATTTCAAATTCATTAGTAGTTACTCCTAAGGCTAAGGCTATTTCTTTTTTTAATTCTAACATATCTTCATAGCTTTTATCATCATTCCATGTTATATGATATATTGTTATATTTCTATATACTTCATATGTTATCTTTGTATTAAATTTAAATGCTTTAAAGGTATGTTTTAAATTATTAACAAATAAATCAGCATTTAAGATATTTCTTTCATTATCAAATATTTTTGTATTTAGTAGTTCTAACATAATTACCTCTTCTTTCTACTTTTTATTAAGATATTACCTGTCATTTCACTTGGTACTTCTAAGCCCATTAGTGTTAATATAGTTGGAGCTATATCTCCTAATTTTCCATCTATTAGTTTTAGACTTTTATCGGTTATGATAAATGGTACAACATTAGTAGTATGACTGGTATTAATACTATTATCTTTATTACGCATTACTTCACAGTTACCATGATCTGCTGTTACTATAATGGTATATTCTTCCAATGAAATATTTTCTAATATTTTACCAATACATTCATCTACTGTTTCAACAGCTTTAATAGCGGCTTCATAGTCTCCGGTATGGCCTACCATATCGCCATTAGCAAAGTTTAATATTATTAAGTCTTCATGACTTGTTGTTATTTCTTTTACTAATGAGGCTGTTATCATATGAGCACTCATTTCTGGTTCTAAGTCATAAGTTGCTACTTTTGGACTTGGTACTAATATTCTTTTTTCTCCTTTGTATTCTTTATCTATTCCTCCATCAAAGAAATATGTTACATGAGCATACTTTTCAGTCTCTGCTATTCTAAGTTGGGTTAATCCTTTACTTGCTATATATTCTCCTAAGGTATTTGTTAGTTCTGGTAACTCAAAAGCATATGGACATAATACGGTATCTGCTACATGCATCATTGTTACTACTTTTAAATTTTTTATTTCTTCTTTAGCAAAACTTTTATATTCTTTATTGGTAAAGATACTAGCAAGCTCTTTTAATCTATCTGGTCTATAGTTAAAGAAAATAATTCCATCGTTATCTTTTATTAGACCTTTTTTATCAGTAGTTACTGGTACTATGAATTCATCAGTTACTTTGTTTTTTTGACTTTCTTTCCATACTTTCTTGGCTTCTTTAACTGAAGTTCCTACTACCATTGCATTATAGGCTTTTTCTACTCTATCAAAGTTAGTATCTCTATCCATACCATAGTATCTTCCTCCTAATGAGGCTATCTTTCCTACGCCTAATTTTTTCATATATTTTTTTAAGGCTTCTATATACTTTATTCCACTGGTAGGACTTACATCTCTACCATCTGTAAAGATGTGAACATATACTTTTTTTAATCCTTCTTTTTTGGTTAATTCTAATAAACTAAATAAATGATTGATATGTGAATGTACTCCTCCATCTGATAAAAGTCCTACTAAATGTAAACTACTATTTTCTTCTTTGACATGATTTATTACTTTTAATAATTCTTCATTTTTATAAAAACTTTTATCTTTTATTTTACTATTTATTAGTTCTAATGATTGATATACTAAACGACCTGCTCCTATATTGGTATGGCCTACTTCTGAATTTCCCATTTGTCCTCTTGGTAAACCTACCGGGGTACCTGATGCTTCTAATTGACTATGAGGATATTTATCCCATAATTTATCTAAAACTGGTGTTTTGGCATTATATACGGCATTATATTTTTTATTTTTTGTTAATCCTACACCATCCATAATACATAATAATACTTTCTTCATTTTATCACCCTATTTCCTATATAATTATATATTATTATTTACTAATTGGCAATATTTTAAAAGTATTTTTTGTTAACTAACTATAATTTATTATTTTAATATGTAAAAGAAAAAATACTTTTGTTCAAAGTACTTTATATTTTTATTTGTTGTTTAATATTATCTTTTTTAGTTCGTCAGAACAATAATCACTTATATATTTTAATTTTTCTTTATCGTCTAAAGCATAGCTATATTTTATAAATATTTCTTTTAATTTATGATAATTTCCTTTTATACTTTCGTGGCTAGCTATAATCATATCTTCTTTTGTTACTTCTGTTAAATCTAAATATATTCCATTTATTTTAGCCAATGATTCTATAAATAGTCTTTGGCTTCTTCCATTTCCTTCTCTAAATGGATGTAAAGCATTAATATCTGCAAACAAATCAACTAATTTTTCTATAGTTAATTCATTATCGTAATATACAAAATAGTTTTCTTCTTTTAGTTTGTTAAATATATCTGTGCCAAATGTTTCAATGTATTCACTTAAACAAAATAAATCTTGTTTAGCTATGTTACAATTTCTTATATTGCCAGCCCATCTATATATGTCTTGAAATAAATATTTATGAATTTTTTTTAAATAATCAAAATCAAAGTTACCTTTTAATGGTTTTTCATTTAGTTCATATGTTCTAAAAGATACTAATTCTCTTTCTGCATTAAATAAATCTTTATCGTTTGTAATATTAAGTTTGTTGATTAGAGTATCAGTCCCTTCATAACAATAATTGGCTGTTTTTTCATATGTGTATTTATATTTACTATCCATAGATTCCTCTATACTTTTCAATGACTTTTTTTCTTTCTTTTGTTGTGGTGGTTTTTCCTATTATACAATTATATAATTTTTTCTTTATATCTTTTGTTAATGGCATACCTTCTTGGGCCATAGCACCATTTACTCTTCTTATTTTTTCTTGTATTTCTACTTTTTCTTTATACTTTTTATTATCCATAAACATCACCCTTTTTGTATTTGTTTTTTCTTTATATATTATACCATATTTCTGCTAATATTTCACTGTTTTTATTCAATTTAATTGCATTTTATAATTATTTTTATTTGAATATGTAAAAGAAAAAATACTTTTGTTCAAAGTACTTTATATTTATTGTTTAATATTATCTTTTTTAATTCATCAAAATGGTAATTAAAAATGATGGGTACCCCAGGCGAGATGAATGCTCACATACAAAGTATGCTTACTGGCATTGCCAACACATCGTTATTCCTTCACAAGTAACCCATCTGTATATATTGTATTACATAATTGCTAATTATTCACATTTTTTGATTTTGGAAAATTTTGTAATTTATTTCACTATTTACAACATAACTCTTATTTTTGAGACGTAGACTCAAAAATACCACGGAAAATTTAAGTTTACTTAAAGTTGAAGTGGCAAAAGAAAAGAACTAAATTAATTAGCTCTCTCATAATCACAATTCATACATTTTATCTTATCTTTTTTTTCTGTTAATGTTCCATTACAATTAGGACACTTTTCTTCAATTGGTTTATCCCAACTAGCAAAATCACATTTTGGATAATTTGAACATCCATAAAAGATTTTTCCTCTTTTGGTTTTCTTTTCTAATATTTTACCATCACATTTTGGACAAGATATAATTTCTTTTACTTCTTTTTCTTCTTTATTACTTTTAATATATTTACAAGTTGGATAATTTGAACAAGCAGTAAACTTTCCATACTTACTTTGTTTTATTACTAATGGACTACCACAATTAGGACATAATTCTCCTGTTTCTTCTGGGACTTTCTTTTCCATATCCTTGAAAGCTACTTCTACTTTAGGTTCAAATTCTTGATAGAAGATACTTAGTAATTTATTCCACTCCATGTTACCCTCTGCTATTTTATCTAGATCATCTTCCATATTCTTAGTATATTCTACATTTATGATATCTTTAAAGAATTCTTGTAATTTATCGGTTGTTTCAATACCTACTTCAGTAGGAATAAATTTTTTATCAATAACTTTTACATAACCTCTTTCTTCAATGGTATCAATTGTTTTAGCATATGTTGATGGTCTTCCTATACCAAGTTCTTCCATTTCTTTTATTAGTTTACTTTCGGTATATCTAGCAGGTGGTTTTGTTGTATGTGATGTATATTCTATAGTGTTAGCTACTAATACATTACTTTTATAGTTTGAGAAGTCTGGTAATACTTTATCTTCACTATCTTCATATTTACTATATACTTTTAAGTATCCATCAAAGATTAGGATTTGTCCATTTACTTTGAACTGATAATTATTATTATCTAATATAACAGTAGTTGCTTCTACCTTGGCATCTTTCATTAGGGATGCTAGGGCTCTATAATATATTAGACTATATAATTTATATTCATCATTAGTTAGATATTCTTTTATTTTTTCTGGAGTATTATTTATATTAGTGGGTCTTATGGCTTCATGGGCATCTTGAACATTCTCAGTTTTATTACTCTTTTTTACATAACCTACATACTCACTTCCATAATTATCTTTAATATAACCATAGGTTTCTTTAATAAACTCATCAGATAATCTTACGGAATCGGTTCTCATATAAGATATTAATCCTTCTGCTCCATCTTTTAAATTTATTCCTTCATATAGTTTTTGGGCTATCATCATGGTTTTCTTAGAGGTAAAGCCTAGTTTGGTTGAAGCCTCTTGCTCTAGTGTACTTGTAGTAAAAGGAAATTTGCTTTTCTTAGCTTTTTCTTTTTTATCAATACTTTCTATTTTGAAGGCATTTGATAGTTTACTTAGTATTTCTTTGGCTTCAGATTCTTTTTTGATTTCTATTTTTTTATGATTATAGGTATCTAATTTGGCATCGAAGTCATTAAATTTTGCTTCTATCTCAAAGTATTCTTCAGGAATGAAGGCTTCTATTTCTCTTTCACGATCAACGATTAACTTTAGAGCTACTGATTGAACACGGCCTGCTGATTTGCCTCCTGTTTTAGACTGCATTAGTTTACTTAGTCTAAAGCCTATGATACGATCTAGTATTCTTCTTGTTTCTTGAGATTTTACTAGATTATCATCTATTTTTCTAGCTTTATTAAATGAATCTAGAACGGCTTTTTTGGTTATTTCGTTGAAGACTATTCGATCATAGTTTTCTTCTTTTAATCCTAAGGTATCGTATAGATGCCAACTTATGGCTTCTCCTTCACGATCGGGGTCGGTTGCTAGATATACGAAGTCTGCATCTTTGATATCTTTTTTTAATTCTTTTACTAATTTTGCTTTTCCTTTGATTATTTTATAATCTGGTTTAAAATTATTATCTATATCTACTCCAAAGCCATATTTTCCTGATGTTGATAGGTCTCTGATGTGTCCTACGGAAGATACTACTTTGAAATCTTTTCCTAAATATTTTTCTATTGTTTTACTTTTATGTGGGGACTCCACGATTACTAATTTTTTTGACATATAACGCTTCCTTTCTATGACATTATAACTATTCTTTTTATAAAATGCAAGTATTTTTTGTTATTTTTTATTTTATGATTCCCTCTAAGCTATAATCTTAGAGGGTTATTTTTAGCTTGTAATCTAAAAATAATATATCAGCCATATCTATTATATGGTAGTTAATTATATATACTAAAATAGCCTCCGGTTAAGGAGGACTACTTATATATAAACATAAGATTTCTCTTATGACATTATACTATATGCTGGTAGTTTGAGTTTTGTTCCTCTTTTTGGATATTTTTAATGCATGAAAAAGAGATAATAGTTCATCATCCCTTTTTGAATTATATTTTGTTAATTTATTTTGTTTATAATTTTATTTCTACGTTTTCTTTTTTAGCGTCTTCTAATTTAAATAACTCAGCTTTTTTGAATCCAAAGATAGCCGCTACTATGTTACTTGGAACTACTTCAATAGCAGTATTATAATTATTTGCAACATGATTATATATTTCTCTAGCATTTTTTAATTGGTCTTCAACAATACTTAATTCACTTTGTAGATTTAAATACTCAGTATCAGCTTTTAATTCTGGATAAGCTTCTACTACTGCTAAATACTTGGTAAGTTCATTATTCATTTTATTAGCGGATTTCATATCCATATGATTCTTGTTATTATATTCACTTCTTAATGCTGTAATTTTTTCTAAAGTACCATTTTCATGCTTACTATAACCTTTTACTGTTTCTACTAAGTTAGGCATTAAATCAAATCTTTTATTTAGACATATCTCAATATCTGATTTGGCTTTTTTCATTTTATTAAATAATTTAACTAGTTTATTATACTTAGCAATTATTACTAAAATAACGATTAATAAAACTGTTAAAACTATATATACTATACTTTCCATGTTCTCACCTCTATCATTCTATAGTAATCTTATTTACATAACCAGCTTCATCATAATCAAGTATTATATCATAATATTGAGTTGTTTTTTCAAACCAGTTAGGATCACTTGTTGGGATTTTTTCAGTAAAATTCTTTTTTATAGTTCTCATTTCGTTTTCATCTTCTGTACAAGTATTTTGATAACATAAAGTAATTATATGGTCACTATTTTTCTTGTTACTACTTATAATATTATCTATATTGTTTGGTACATTACTTCTTATTGTAGTACCTGAATATAATTCAAGAGGACTATTAAACGAATCAATATCATGTTTTTCTAGTTGTTTTTGATATTCTTCATCGACTTTTGTTTTAGAATCTTCCATATCGCCAAAGAAATTATCAAATATGTCAAATAAACTTTTAGAATTTTCCTTTCTTTCTTTACTAACTAGAACTATTTTATTAATTAATATAACTACTATTACAAGAGCAATAAATATTAATATACCAAGTAACCATGTCCTTGGTTTAAATTCATTATCAATTTTTTCTTTCATTTTTATTTTCTCCTTTTATTACAATATACATTTTTTGATGTTGTTTGTCAACATTCTTTTAATAAATTTTTTCTAATAAATTGGATGCTTTTTTATATCAATTCATATTCTCTTGATAATATTCTTTTATCGCTTGAGTATTCTATTACGTATTTGTTATCTTTTTTACATATTATTAAACCTATTGTTTTATCTTGAGTTATTTTTCTTAAACTATTATCTATATTTAGTTCTTTAATACATGAATAATATTTAATTTTCTTTTTGTCTAATAATTTAATTAATTCTTTTTCTAAATCGTTAAACTCACCACAGTTAAATATGACTTTTTTTACTTTAAAATTATTTATTAAAGTAATAGAGTCTCCTATATGATCTTCATCGCCACGTGATGACATACGTTTATGCATACGAATTTATATAAAGAAAAAACTGCAATTAAATCAATAATTACAGTTAATCATTTTTATATGTTTCTAAGGCATCAATTATATTTTCAATTTCATGATAAATTTTAAAAATGTTTTTTCTTCTTTTTATTATATTTTTAAGTCTATAGAATCTTCCTAATATTTTTCCATGCTTTTCAATTTCTTGATTCATGAAATATTTAATTGGATAATCTCTCTTCACCGCTCGTACAAAGCATTTTATTATTCCAGTTCTTTTAACAATTACAGTACCTTTTAATAATGTTATTGGTTTAATATCATAGGTTACATTACCTTCAATTAATGCTTTTTTCTTTTTACTTTTGATAAAATCTAATATGTCATTATAGCAATTTACAAACTCTTCACCCTCACATATTTTTCCATATTTATTTTTTAAAAAAACTTTTATTTCAGTTAAATATTTATCCTCAACAACTTTATCAGTTGGCATTTCATATAATCTATCACAATTAATAACAATATAATTATCATCATTAATATATTTCAGTGTACTTGTTGTTTTACCGGAACCTTTTGTACCAATAACATTTATTACATCATCATTAGTCATTTTCTTTATATAATCTTTTCTGTCTCTAAATAAATATAATTTTGATTCCTTTGACATATAACCACATCCTGTAATTATTATATCACAATCATAATGAGTTTTTATCTTGAAATAGCTTATTTGAATCTTTTTTTTCTCTTTTTCTAATTCTTTTAAACTTTTTTCTGGAGTTGATAAATTTTTTGGCATTGTTCTATGATTTTTTTTAATTGTTTCTCTAATGTTTTTACCTATATCATAGTGAGTTTTATTAGCATTATTTTCTCCTATAATATTATCTTCTCTTAAAGCTGCCTCTGTATGAGTAATTCTAAATAAATTAGTTCCTAATTCTTCACTTCCAATATTATCTAAAATATCTTCTCTATATCTTAATCCTTTTCTTTTAGCAATATCATTAGCTGTCTCACCATTGTATAGACCTTTATATCCACTATTATGAAATTTATCAAAGTTTTTAACTCCTGCATTTCTAGCTACAATATTTAAAGAGTAGTTTCCTTTTTTAGTTAAATTTCTTTGATAAAATCTTTTTTCATCTTCAGTTAGTTCACTATATTCTTTTTTCAGAAAATTCTTGTTTTCGTGTTTGAATAGCGAAATATGTTTGACCTAATGCAACCATCTTCTTTTTAGAATTAGCATTTTGAACTATTAAATAACATATATACCTAGATAACTTATAATCTTTAATAAATTCTTCTTTACCTTTACCAGTTATTATTGGCTTCCTGACTTTGGGAAGCCAATATGTATCATCATTATTACTATTTTTATATGATGTTACTGCTTTTTGGATTACATTATTGAAATTTTCTCATTTACTATATTCAAGCAATGGCATTAAATCTCTTGCTAACCAATATTCATGATTATTTTTATCAATATGTTTTATATCTTCAAATACTTTTTCAGTATATTCTTTTACTTCATTCATTTTATCAATCTCCCTCCTATGGACCACAAGTTTCTATCTTTAATTTAGTATTTTTAATTTTAAACATAATACTTCCATCTTGATCTGTTCTATAAATTTTTGAATCACTCAAATTGTTTAATACTTCTTTATTTGGATGCCCATACCTATTATTCTTTCCAATACTAATAATGCTGTATTTAGGATTAATCACATTTATAAATTCTTTACTACTACTTGTTTTAGAACCATGATGTCCTACTTTTAATACATCTACATTTGATAGATTATATTTATCTAATATATCTTTTTCTTTATCTATTCCAGCATCTCCCATAAACATAAATTTATAAACATTAAGTTCACTATAAATAACATTACTATTATCATTTTCATTGTCATATTCTTTTGTTTGTAAGAAATACAATTTATTATTATCTATATTTAACTCTTTAATACATGAATAGTATTTTATTTTCTTTTTATCTAATACTTTTATTAATTCCTGTTCTAAATCATTATAAGGGCCACAATTAAAGATTACTTTCTCTACCTTGAAGTTATTTACTAAGTTAATAGCTTCTCCCATATGATCTAAGTCTCCATGTGGTAACATAGGTTTATGCATACACATAAAAAAACACATCAAAAAAAAAGAATAATTAATTTGCAAATTATTCTTCTTAATATTTTTTTTTAGATCTGTAAATAGGTCCTTTTTGGTATACAAATTTTGATTGATAATTAATATTATCAATATCCTCTTCAGAGATAACTCCATCATCATAAATAAATATTGATTGGGGATCATGATGTCCAATAGCATTAGCAGTCTTCTGACCAAACAATAAATATTTTCTTGTGAAGGATAATCCTATTAACCCTTCTTCACTCATATTTTCATTTCTTGTAATTGACCATGTGTTATCAAAATAATAATACTTCCCATCAATTAATACTTTATTCCAAACATGACTGCATCCATATACTGATTCAACTTCTAAATCAACTTGAGGGTTATTCAATAATAAGGTCGATGCATTAGCTATTCCCATACATACTCCATTATTATCATTTATTACTGTTTCAACAAGTCCACTTTTACTTCTATAGTCAATATATTCAGGAAAATCTGGTGTAATAAAAGTTCCTTTTGAGGATACAGATTCATATCCATCTATATATTGTGTTTGACTTTGTATATAATCAGAAATAAGTGCAACCTTTTCTTTCTCGTTTTTACAATTAAATTTTGATAATTCTTCAATTTTTCTGGAAATACTAACATAATCATCATAAGATAACTTTTTATTTCCATTAATACTTGTAGGATTAAGATAATTTGATTGAGGATTGTTTATAAGAAAACAATATGTTTCTATTGAATCATTAAATTTGACACCCCACATCAAATAATTCAGAGGAATAGTTAAATTAATATTCCTCAAAATAGTTAAATCAATATATTCTCTATCTTTTCTTAATGAATCATCCATTAAAAAAGTTTTATTTATTATTCTTCTTTTTAAGATTTTATCAATAAATATGACACTTTCAAAATCCTTAAATTTTAATTGAATTTCCTTATCATGATCCAAAAGTTCAATTAATTTATCCATACTAGCTGATAAATCATCTATACTAATTACTATTGCATTTATTTGATTTGTATCAATATTATTTCCTGCAATATCACTATAACTATAATCCTTTTTAATTAATAACTTATCATTGCTAATGCCTGGCCTTCTTCTAGGTAATTCAACCATACTTGCACCTCCCTTTTTTAATGGCTAATATACTATCACATTATTAAATAAAAGTCAAGATCACACTAATTCATATTCTCTAACAACGATCCTCTCATCTGAGCAATATTCTATAACAAATTTGTTTTCCCTCTTACAAATTAAAATACCTATAGTATTATTGTTACTTATTTCTTTTATATTTTTATCTATGTAATTCATATACTTTTGAACCTGTGAAATATATTCAACTTTAAATTGGGTAACTTTTAATTCAATTACTACATAACAATTAAACTTTATATTAAATAATAACAAATCTATATAATGATTTCTATCACCTATTTTTATTTTATATTCACTACCTATAAAACTAAATGAATTACCAAGTTCTCTCATAAATGATTCTATATCTTCCAATATTAAATTATGTAATACTTTCTCAGTAACTATTTCAATATTATTTTTATTTCTAATTATTATAGGATTAGGGACTAAATCTTTCAATTCAATTTCATCAGCAAGTATTAATTTGTTTTTAGTTTCATTAGGTAATCTTTCATATTCCTTGTTTCTAATTATTTCTCTTAATTCTCTTTTAGATAAATTTTTTTCATATGCAATATTAATATAATATATCAATTCATTTTCATCTTTAATAGATAATAATTCAGAATAATGGCTCCAAGACAATTTGGTCGCCAGTGGCGACCGTTTTTCATCTTTAAATATTCTATAATATTGTCTAATACGTCTCAATGTTCTCTCATTATACTTTTTTCCAAACTCAACAGCCAGTCTAATTGAATAATCATTTAAAATATTATCTCCATACTTACTACCAGCTTCATCCAACAATTTACCAACCTCAAAATATGTAATAACTTTATGCCTTTCCTTTGAATAATCTTTTACTTTTGAATATATTTCATTATCAATTAATTTGTTTTTTATCTCATTGTAATAATTCATATTACTCCTTCCTACGGACTACAAGTCTCTATTTTCAATTCGTTATTTTTAATCTTAAACATAATACTACCATCTTCATCTGTTCTATATATTTTTGAATTTTCTAAGTTTTCTAATACTTCTTTATTTGGATGCCCATACCTATTATTCTTTCCAACACTAATAATGCTGTATTTAGGATTAATCACATTTATAAATTCTTTACTACTACTTGTTTTAGAACCATGATGTCCTACTTTTAATACATCTACATTTGATAGATTATATTTATCTAATATATCTTTTTCTTTATCTATTCCAGCATCTCCCATAAACATAAATTTATAAACATTAAGTTCACTATAAATAACATTACTATTATCATTTTCATTGTCATATTCTTTTGTTTGTAAGAAATACAATTTATTATTATCTATATTTAACTCTTTAATACATGAATAGTATTTTATTTTCTTTTTATCTAATACTTTTATTAATTCCTGTTCTAAATCATTATAAGGGCCACAATTAAAGATTACTTTCTCTACCTTGAAGTTATTTACTAAGTTAATACCTTCTCCCATATGATCTAAGTCTCCATGAGTTATTATTAAGTAATCTATTTTTTTAATACCTATACTTTTAAGATATGGTATTACTTCATTTTTTATTTTATATTCATTTTTACCAGTATCTATTAAGATGGTATTTTTGTTATAGGGATATTTTATGAGATGGCAATCGGCTTCTCCTACTTCGAACATTACTATTTCAAAATTACTATTTAGATAGGGAGATATATAGATTATTATAAGTAAGATGATATTTAGATAGAAGTATTTTTTATTTTGATATGATAGTAGGAATATTATATAATATAGTGCTATTATTAATAAACTTGGTTTAGGAAATATTATTTTAGTTATTTTTATTTTTGATATGAATAATGATATTGTTTCTAGAGTACTAGTAAATAAATATAAGATACTATCTAGTATAGGAAATATATATGTTAATATTGTTAGAGGCAATATTATTATACTTATTATTGGGACTAAGATAATATTTAATAAGATACTTATTATATTTATTTCATAACTATTATATATGGTTATAGGTATTGATACTAAGAATGATAAAAGTGATATATAGATTATTTTATTTATTTTGTTTTTATTTTTTAGTGTACTACTAGATAATACTAAGAAGAATGTTATGGTATAAGAATAGATATAACCTAAATCATAAATGATAAAGGGATTTATTAGAAGAGAAACTCCTAGTGTTAGAAGGAGAATATCTATTTTCTTTATTTTTAGTTTTAATAAATAATTTATGCTATATAAGATACTCATGACAGCACTTCTTAAAAGAGATGATGAGGGAAAGAGTATTAAATATATGATTATAAAGATATTAGTGATTAGATATTTTATTCTTTTATTGTAGGTTATTTTATTTAGATAAAGATAGATAATACTTACAAAGAAATTTATATGCATTCCTGATACGGAAAATAAATGAGATATACCATTTATGCGATAACTTTCTTTTATTTCTTTTGATAAGGTATTATCACAGAATAGTAATGTTTTTATATAGTTTGATGATTTTAATTTATCTATTTTTTGATAAAGGATATTTTTGATAGTATATAGATAATTATGATTGTTAGCTATTTTATTGATACTAGTAGCTTCGACTAGATAGTATATTTTTTTATAATAGAGATATTTTTGATAATTGAAAGTATTTTGATTGGTATTTTTACTGGGGGTTATTAATGTTCCTTTTACTTTTATTTTATCTCCATATGATAGATTATTAAATTCTTTATCTTGATATTTATATGTTATTAATAGTTTTTCTTTAGCTTTTATTTCTATAGTTATTTTATCTTCTTTGACTTCGTATTTGGTTACTATACCAATAAATTCTTTATCATCTTTTGTATACTTTGATTTAAAGGGATAGTAGTTTGTATATAATAATGTTATTATAAAGATTATAATGGTTATTATTTTTATTAGACGTTTAGATTGTAATATATGTCTTAATCTTTTCAAAAAGAGAGTCTCCTATTCCGGGAACATTCTTTATATCTTCAATAGTGGTAAACAAACCATTTTCTTCACGATATTCGATTATTGCCTTTGCTTTTGCTTCTCCTACTCCATTTATGTTTTGTAATTCTTTTTCATCAGCAGTATTAATGTTTATTAACTGATTATCAGTAGCGGTACTACTAATACAGGCATCATTAGTAATATCACATTTTTCACAGACACAGTTTTCTTCTCTAAATTTTTCTAGTACTTCTTCAGTTGAATAAATTATGATAGTCATTTCATCTTCAACTACTTTGGCTAGATTTATTTTTGAAGTGTCTGCTCCTTCTAGAAGACCTCCAGCTAGTGATATGACATCATTTACTCTTGAAGTACTATCTACTTCATAGACACCAGGATTTACTACCATTCCTTTTATATCAACAATTACTTTAGTTGTTTTGTCTTCTTTTTTATCTTCTTTTACTTCTTCTTTTTCTTCTTTAAATATATCTACGACTTCTTCTTTGGTATTTTTATTATTTTTATATATGATAAAAATAGTTCCTCCTAGTAAGAGAGATATACCTAATAATATTAATATTAACTTTTTCAAATTACTCCTTTCCTTCTTCATTTTGTTAATTATTTATTATAGTCATTATTTTTTACTTAGTCAATAGGAGAAGAAGAAAATTAAGAAATACTACTCTAGAGAAATCAATCATATGTTACACTTTTTTATAAAAAGTTCTTTTCTGCCTA
>ERZ772867.71-NODE-71-length-140601-cov-21.847915_pt1 | contig 140601 bp, 112 predicted proteins | sample MGYA00511341_ERZ772867 | MGnify/ENA primary metagenome ERZ772867 (study PRJEB29015, sample SAMEA2737707) | human gut metagenome | biome: human gut; feature: human-associated habitat; material: faeces | place: China | collected 2012 ... | reverse complement strand
AACAAATCCAAGTTAGACCATTTCAAATGGTTCGATGTCTGCCCGGATGCGACACTGAAGTAAGTGTCCATCCTCGCAGTATCCGGTTCTCAAGGTGCACGCCTGCGCCGGTTCCCGGTCCGACCGGGCCGCGCGGCAAGGAGATATATTGCCAGACCGCGAAGCGATGTGGGACGTCAATTCCACTCTTCACAAGTCCTACACAACTTATCGCTTCCTATATAAGTAATAGAAAGTTTGGTGCAGAAATACTGCGCGTATCAGATGATGACCCTTCGGTTAAGAGATATATAAAGATCGGTCACCTATAAGCGTTTATCTACCCGCGCTTTTTGCTATGTAAACCAGCGCTTTCGATAAAAAAGAGGGAGTGCCGCGCACAGTGCGACACTCCCCTAGCGATTCAACAGAATCTTTTAGGCCTCGAGAGCCTTCTTGGCAATGGCAGCCAGCTCGTTGAAGGACTCGATGTCCTCATAGGCCATCTGAGCCAGGACCTTGCGGTCGAGCTCGATGCCGGCAACCTTCAGGCCGTGCATGAACTGAGAGTAAGAGATGTCGTTCAGGCGGGCAGCAGCGTTGATACGGGTGATCCAGAGAGAGCGGATCTCGCGCTTCTTGTTGCGGCGATCACGATACTGATACTGCAGGGAGTGCTGGACCTGCTCTTTAGCATGCTTGTAAGTACGCGAAGCGGCACCGTAGTAACCCTTCGCACGGTGCATAACGGTACGGCGCTTCTTCTTGGCGGCAACAGCGCGCTTAATACGTGCCATGTTCTATCAACTCCTAGACGGTAAAACGAAAAACGGGAACGCGAACTTAGGCGAGACGCGACTTGATGACCTTGCGGTCGGCAGCGGCGATCTCGGTCTCCTGACGGAAGCCACGCTTACGCTTGGTGGACTTCTTGCTCAGGATGTGGCTCTTGAAAGCCTTGGCGCGCATAAGCTTGCCGGTACCAGTCTTGCGGAAACGCTTCTTGGTGCCGCTGTGGGACTTCATCTTAGGCATGAAATACTCCTTAATCGGTTACAGAACACTAGTTACTTGGTATCGCTTGCCGCTTTATCCTCATCGAAGGCGCCCTTAATCGGGGCGAGCAGCATAAGCATGTTACGGCCTTCCATCTTAGGCTTGGACTCGACCGTAGCGTAAGGCTTGAGATCCTCGGCGAGACGCTCGAGAACGTTAAGACCCTGCTCCGGGTGAGCCATCTCACGGCCGCGGAACATGATGGTGATCTTAACGCGTGCGCCCTTCTTGAGGAAACGCAGAACGTGGCCCTTCTTGGTCTCGTAGTCGCCAACGTCGATCTTGGGTCGGAACTTCATTTCCTTGACCTCGACCTTGGACTGGTTCTTACGAGCGGCCTTAGCCTTCATGGCCTGCTGGTACTTGAACTTACCGTAGTCCATGACCTTGCAGACCGGCGGCTCCGCGTTGGGAGCGATCTCGACCAGGTCGAGACCCTGATCGTCAGCAACGCGCTGGGCATCGCGGATGGCGAACAGGCCGAGCTGAGAGCCATCGACGCCAATCAAACGGCACGAAGATGCGGTGATCTCGTCGTTGATGCGGGTGTCATCAGACTTAGCTATTTTCCCTACCTCCATTCATAAAAAAATAACCCGGCGCCTTTCAGCAACCAGGTCGTACACATAGACATCCTCGGTATGAGGAAGGGAATCTAGGTTGTATGACCAGTCAGCTGCTCATTGGCGCCAAAAGGTGGGAACCCTCGGGTTCCTCTTTAGGGCATTGCGGAAACAACGCCTTGCGAATAATAACACGTACAGCGCGCTATCACATTACGTACACGAAAAAGGGGCCTTGACCCCCTTGAAGCGCAGGTGCATGTATGGTGCCCGAGGTGAGACTCGAAGGGACTTCGCTTCGCGAAGCCCCGGGCTTCGGGCGCATGGCGCCCTCGCCACGCTCCGCTACAAACAGGCCACAGGCCTGTTTGCTTAACGCTCCGCGCGCTCACGCGAGTTCGGCACGAAAAAGGGGGCCTTGACCCCCTTGAACGCTCTTTTGCATGTATGGTGCCCGAGGCGAGACTCGAACTCGCACGTTGTTGCCAACGGTGGATTTTGAGTCCACTGCGTCTGCCAATTCCGCCACTCGGGCACGTAATGCGTGAGTTAGTTTATCACAGCTTTCAGTTGATTAGTCCGAAAATGGTACTTCGAGCATTTCGATAAGCTCAACCTTGCGCAACATCTCCCGCTTACGACATCCACGTCCGTCAACCGAGGCCTCGCCCATCTGGTTGTCATAGGGGTCCTCGCGCATGCCATCGAAAGCAGGCACAAACTCAGCCTGGAATCGATCGTTGGCCACCATACGCCACGGATCGAGATTGCCAAAGTAGTGACGACGGCGCCACTCCTCCCCCATCCTGCGTGCCGAGGAACCAAACGATACGTCGGCGTTAAGCCAACCGGTCTGGGGTGTGTAGAACTCGGCCCAATCGTGCGGTCCCACCGAATCGGGCGCAACATATAGGCCGCTCTGCCAACGAGCAGGCACCCCCGCGATGCGACACATGGTGATAAACGTGAGCGCCATAACGCCGCAATCGCCGCGGAGCGAATGCGCACAGTCGTCGGCAATAGATCCCAAAAGCAGGTACGGTGGCTGATAGCGATAGTCGATATGCTGTGTCAGGTAATCATAGATAGCACGAGCGCGATCGAGCGGATCCTCGAGCCCGTCAACAACATGCTCCGTCAACTGTCGCAGGTACGGCGTAAACGCAATGTGCGGACGGCCCTCGGAAGTGTCCTCGGGCAGTGGCGTGTCCATGCACGTATGCGATGGGAGCGCGCCACCATAGATATCGCAATAGGCGGCATCGATGTGATAGCGATAGGTCACCGAGAATGAATGTTCAGTCGAAGATGTCCAAGAGGCAGTACGAGCCGAAACGTTTTCAGAGGCAACGGTACCCCCCGACGTCATATCGAGAACCTCGATATGAGACTGTTGACGACAGGCGGCAGCAACGGGTAGCCACGCGCGAACAGCCTCTCCCTCCAGAGCCCCAGGGACAGACACGGATGCCTTAAGCGTGATGACGCGCGTCAACCCGTTTTGCGACTCCATCTCCCTGAGCATCTGGTTACGCAGCGCGATGCCGTCCGTAGAATCGGGACGCAGGCCCGGAACCTCCTTGGGGTACACGCGAAGCGAATCAAGGAAGTTATCAAGAACAAACAGCTCACCATCGATAAAGCGCCAGTCAATACGCTTGCGATTAATCAGGTCGTCAAACTGCTCCTCGGTAAACTCTGGCCACTCCTCGCGAATCATCGCAATGGCCCGATCACGCGACACCGAAAAATGAAGCGGCGTCTCGAGCATGCGATACCGCTCGGCACGAACACAAGCAGCCAGCGAAGGCTCAGGGTTCTGCTCCAAAAGGCGATCGCAGGCAGCAACAGCCTGCGTCAAATACCCGGCATCCTTAAGTCGAAGAATCTCGGGCGGCAGTCCAATATCGAGATGACGAAAGTCATCACAGCAAACATCAACAGAACAACCAACAGGACCCTCGTCAATAACCTTCCCATCAGCAGGCAAAACATCAACAACAGCCATAACCACTCCCGCGTCGAACGATAGACAACCCCCATTGTACCGAGATAAAAAAGAAAGCCCCCAACAAAGGAGCCCTCAACGCCGATAAACGGTACCTATAAAAATGAATTCAGCCCAGTAACCCTGTAGCGAGTTAACAAAGGAGGCCCCGTTTCCCCGGAGCTGCTTCCGTCGCGCGACTTCTGGCGAAGCCAGGTGAGCGCGAGGGAAACAGCGTAGGGGAAACGGGGCCTCCGGCGGGAAGTTAAACCGCTACTTACGCCTTGTTGACGGAGCCAAACTCCTCCATGAGCTCCTTGGTGCGGGCAACGATGTTGTCGCGACCAGGCTTGAGGAGCTTGCGGGGGTCAAAGCCCTTGCCCTGCTGATCCTTGCCAGCCTCGATGTACTCGCGGACGCCCTTGGCGAAGACGAGCTGCAGGTCGGTGTTGACGTTGATCTTGGAGATGCCCAGGGAGATGGCCTTCTTGATCTGATCCTCGGGGATGCCGGTACCACCGTGCAGAACGAGGGGCAGGTCGCCGGTCTGAGCCTTGATCTCGCCCAGACGCTCGAAGGAAAGGCCAGCCCAGTCGGCGGGATACACGCCGTGGATGTTGCCGATGCCGCAGGCGAGGAAGTCGACGCCCAGGTCAGCAATCTGCTTGCACTCAGCGGGGTCAGCGAGCTCGCCGTTGGAGGTCACGCCGTCCTCGGTGCCGCCGATGCCGCCGACCTCGGCCTCGATGGACATGCCCTTGGAGTGGGCAAGCTCAACGAGCTCCTTGGTGCGGTCGAGGTTAAGCTGGAAGGTCTCCTCGTGAGAGCCGTCATACATGATGGACGTGAAGCCGGCCTCGATGCACTTGAAGCAGTCCTCGTAAGAACCGTGATCGAGGTGAAGGGCGACGGGAACGGTAACGCCCGTGGCCTCGACGGCAGCCTTGACCATGTCGGCGCAGACCTTGAAACCGCCCATCCACTTAGCGGCACCAGCGGTGCACTGAAGGATCAGCGGAGACTTGGCCTCCTCGGCGGCCTGGAGAATAGCCAGGGTCCACTCGAGGTTGTTGGTGTTGAAGGCACCGAGAGCGTACTTGCCGGCCTCGGCCTTCTTGAGCATGTCTGCTGCGTTGACGAGCATAAAAGAAACCTCCTGTAAGGTTGCTCCGATAACGCCTGTGATTTTACCACGGCGCAACCGAGCATAAACGTTCGTTTGTTCACGAATATCGTCCAAACAGACTTTTTTGACCGTTTGCCCTACGAAATTGACCCGTTGGGGAAAAATAGCTTGACGTTTGGACGCTTCTCGTGGTTTAGAAGCTGACTATAAAGCTACACCTGCATGAAAGGGTTCTGCATGAGCTCGCGTGCCATGGTGGTCGAATCGCCATGGCCGGTTAAGCAAACGGTATCGGGCGGAAGAAGCCGGGCGAGCTTGGAGAGCGAGCGCAGAATCGCCGCCTCGTCTCCGCCGGAAAGATCGGTGCGGCCGTGCCCACCCGGAAACAGGGTGTCGCCCACAAAGGCAATGTTCCCCTGCTCGGTGGCAGCAAACAAGACGATCCCGCCCGGCGTATGCCCTGGTGTCTCGATCACCTGCAGGCAGATATCGCCCACCTCGATAGCATCGCCTTCGGCGAGCAGGCGCGTCGGCTCCCCGGGGTCAGGCGTCTCAATGCCCCACATAGCTCGCTGTTCCTCGATGTTCGCATGCGGCACCGCCACATCCTTGGCACACAGCTCATACTGGCAGCCCTCGCCAACGGTGGTTCGCACGCCGGCAACACCACCAACATGATCGGCATGGCCATGAGTGCATACGGCGCCAAGCACGCGTACGCCGGGATGCTCGGCTCGAATATGCTCCACCAAGCGCTCGCCCTCCCATGCGGGGTCGATAATCACGCACTCATTGTCCGAAATAACAGCATAGCTATTGGTCTGAATGGGACCGTTTACGAGCGTCTCAATCTCGACCGATCCCTTGGGAGTTACATCCAAGGACACAGCACTCATGTCCCTCTCCTCTCTATAGAACTCGAGGCATCAAACGATGCCTCGAGTGTAGCGAATATCGATAATGTGACACGTTCGTCGCGACTAAACGCGGCGCTTAAGCTGGGCTCCACCCTCGCCGGGCATCAGGCGGCGCGCGTCGTAGACCGAGTCGACGCTGCTGATAGAGGCCAGCAGCGGATCCAGACCACTCGCGTCCGAGATCTCGACCATAAAGCGCAGGGTTGCAATACCCTCGCGGTTGGTCGACGTGGCGGCAGAAAGGATATTGCCGCCCGCATCGCCAATGGCAATAGTGACATCCTTGAGCAGGCCCATGCGGTCCAGGCACTCGACCACGATCTCGACCTGGAAGAGGGTGTCGGCAGCGCCGTCCCACTCCACTTCGATCATGCGCTCGGGATGCTCCATAAGACCCTTGACGTTGGGGCAGTTGGCGCGATGCACCGAAACGCCACGACCGCGCGTGATGAAGCCGACGATATCGTCGCCCGTCACCGGATTGCAGCAATGTGCCAGACGGACCAGCAGGCCGCTGTTGCTCTCGCCCTTGACGATAATGCCGTTGCTGGCGCTCTTGCCGCGCTTTTGCGGCTTTCGGTTGGAGCCTCGGGCCGGCTGTTTCACGACCTCGGCGATAGCCTCGGCCTTGGTGAGCTGTTCCTCGGGCTTGGGGTCCAAGATTTGCTCGACCTTGTTACCCACAGCGCGCGGGGCAACCTTGCCGGCGCCCACGGCGGCAAACAGGTCCTCGAGCTGCTTGAAGTTCAGCTGCTCCGCCACGGCGTTGAGCGCACGCGTGGATCGCGGCGTAGAGATGCCATACCCGCGCTTGCGCAAGTCCTTGGCCAGTATATCGCGGCCGGCAGCAGCGTCGTCGTCCTTGGTCGCGGCGGCAAAATAGCGGCGGATCTTTGACTTGGCGGAAGGTGTCTTAACGATCTTGAGCCAATCACGAGACGGCTTGGAACTCTTGTTGGTCAGGATTTCAACGCGGTCGCCCGTCTTGATCTCGTGCGTGAGTGGGGCCACCGCGCCGTTGATCTTAGCGCCGACGCAGTGATTGCCCACCTCGGTGTGAACGGCGTAGGCAAAGTCGAGCGGCGTGGAGCCGGCACGAAGCGCCATGACCTCGCCCTTGGGCGTAAAGACGAAGATCTCTTGATCGAAGAGGTCGACCTTCAGCGAATGCAGGTATTCCTTGGCGTCGGTGATCTCATCAGACGCAGCCCAATCGAGCGAATGCTTAAGCCAGTTGATCTGATCGTCCAAACGTTGAGCGTCATTGGTCTTGGAAGCAGACGATCCGCCCGATTTCTTATAGAGCCAGTGGGCGGCAATGCCGTACTCGGCCTGCTCATGCATCTCATAGGTTCGAATCTGAATCTCGAGCGGGCGGGCCGTGGGGCCGATTACCGTCGTATGGAGCGACTGGTAGTTATTGACCTTGGGCATGGCGATATAGTCTTTAAAGCGACCGGGCATGGGGTGCCACAGCGTATGTACCGCACCGAGCGTGGAGTAGCAATCGCGCACCGAATGCGTGATGACGCGCAGTGCCACCAGGTCGTAAATCTCGGAGAATTCCTTGCCCTTGCGCTTCATCTTTTGGTAGATGGACCAATAGTGCTTGGAACGGCCGTTGATCTGGAAGTCTTCCAGGCCAATGCGGTTGAGCTCGTCGGTGAGCGTCTTGATGGTCTCGGCCAGATAGCGCTCGCGAACCTCGCGCGACTCAGCCACCATGCGCGCAATGCGCTGGTAGGCATCGGGCTCCAGGTAGAAGAAGGACAGGTCCTCGAGCTCCCACTTAATAGAGCTCATGCCCAGACGGTCGGCCAGGGGCGCATACACGTCCATGGTCTCGCGGGCCTTAAACAGGCGACGGTCCTCGCGCAGAGCTGCAAGGGTGCGCATGTTGTGCAGACGGTCGGCAAGCTTAACGATAATGACGCGGATGTCCTTGGACATGGCGAGGAACATCTTGCGCAGCGTGAGGGCCTGTTTCTCGTCCATGCTATCGACTTCGATGTTGGTGAGCTTGGTCACGCCATCGACGAGCTCGGCCACCGTATCACCAAACAGGCCGGAAACATCGGCGAGCGAGGTCTCGGTGTCCTCGACGGTATCGTGCAGCAGCGCGGCGCACACCACATCGCAGTCCATCTTGAGATCGGCCAAAATGATGGCCACCTCGACGGGATGGTTGATGTACATCTCACCCGAGCGCCGCTTTTGGTTGCAGTGCTTCTCGGCGGCAAAGCAATAGGCCTGCTCCACCTTAGAAAAGTCGTCCTCATTCATATATTTGAGGCACAGGCGCTCCAGTTTGTCGTAGCTGTCCGCCATAATCTCGGGCGGCAGCTCATCGGCATGCTTATAGTGCTCCATCTCCGAAAACGGCTGGAGGGTGGAATCATGGGCGGTACGGGCTGCGGCATCCATCGAGGTCCCCTTCCCCTAGGCCCGCGGTACGATCGGGCGGTTAACTTTGGCTAGCATATCAGAAGCGCACGAATCGAGCGCCCAGCTCCGGAAAGCCGAGAACTCCATGCGCGAGCGCAGACCCTCCAAATAGCGAATTGACCTGATCAATTGCACACGTCCGGGGTTTTCTGCCATCGCGATGCGACGGGTGTCGTCAAACCCCGAAACGCGACAGAAACCAAGCTCTTCGAAGATTCCCAGACCGCTTGCCACCGAGCGCTCGTCAACCGGCGTGCGAGCATCGATGGCAAGGCACATCTGCGCGATGTCGATATCGCTCGCACTAAATGAGTCGGCTCCGGTCTTGCCGCGGTTGGAGCGCCACATAGTCTGCAGCGCGCGATAGAGCGTGACGAGCTCGTCGCGCTCGGGCGCGTAGCAGTCGAGCAGGCGCTCGTTAATGCGAGCGTCACGCGACGAATAGAGCAGGTGAATCACGGCAGGTTGGCCGTCGCGACCGGCGCGTCCGCTCATCTGGTTGAACTCGATGGCGCCAAACGGCATGTGGTAGAGCACGACATGGCGGATATCGGGAAGGTTGACGCCCTCACCAAAGGCAGAGGTCGAAACGATGCAGCTGAGGCTTCCGTCACGAAACGCTTCCTCGACACGGCAACGATCGGAGCGCGCAAGCCCCGCGTTATAGAACGCGATGCGGGTCGCGCAATCGGGTACCCGCTTGCGCAACGTCTTAGCAAGCGCCACGGACTGGTCGCGCGAGTTGACGTAGATGACGGTCTTCTCCCCCGTCGCCACGATTGACACCAGGCGGTTCTCGCGGCTCGCAAGATCTCGGTCATCCTCGAGCTGCAAGTTCTCGCGCACCGTCTCATCGACCACCGTACGGGTAATCGGTAGCACGCGGGCGAGCTCGGCCACAACCGGAACCGTTGCGGTAGCAGTCGTGGCCAGAACGACCGGGTCGCCCAGGGCCTTGAGGATATCGGGCATGTCGAGATAGGCGCTGCGGTCGCCGCCCTTGGCAAGACCGGCATGATGCGCCTCATCGATAACGACAAAACCGATGCGGCCCGAACGCGCAAAGCGGTCGCGGTGAATGGACAGGAACTCGGGCGTCGTGAGCACGATGCCGGTGCGGCCCGAAGCCAAGCCGGCAAACACGTCATCGCGCGCCGCCTCCACGGTCTCGCCGGTCAGCACGCCTACGCCAATGCCGAGCGCGGCCATCGTCGACGAGAGGTGATAGGCCTGGTCGGCAACGAGCGCGCGCAGCGGATAGACAAAGATGCTCGCACGCCCGCGAAGGACCGCCTCGCGCGCGGCATGCACATGGAAGATAAGAGACTTGCCGCGCCCCGTTCCCATAACAGCCAGAACACTTTGGTGATCGGCCAGGGCATCGAGCGCCTCGACCTGCGCGCGGTGCGGCTGGTTCGAGCCGATAAAGCTATGGATAAGCGAGCGCGTCAGCTCGGTATAGGAAAGCTGGGCGAGCGTTTGGCGCTTTCGGGACTCCAGACGAAGACCGGCGTCCGCAGGCTCCACGCCGCGGCGAAGCTCACATGCCGGGTCGTCAACGCTAGGCGCCGTGGTATCGCGGACCAAGACATCCTTGATCATGAGCTTTGGCTTTACGCGACCTTGCCAATGCTCGGCCACGGCCTCGAACACCAAATCGACGGCGCTATCGCAATTGATGAGCTTATCGATCTGCGGCACGCGGAACATAATGGCCGGCACACTCGCGGCGCCATCGGTCGCCACGAAGCGCATGTGCTCGCCGGTTTTGCCCACCACGGCGCGATCGCACATTGTCACGCCCTCGGCCGCCAACAGCGGCACCTTGTTGCCCTGGCCAAACGGCTCAAGACGGGAGATCTGCTCGATGGTCTCAATATTCAGCTCGGAGAGGTCGACGGTGGCGGCAACCTCGTCGGTGTCCTCAAAGTCCTCGGCGGGAAGCTCCGATAGCACGGCGGAAAGGCGACGACGGAACTCGTCGAGCTTGGACGCCTCGATGGTCACGCCCACCGCACCCGCATGCCCGCCGCGACGAATCAGCAGATCGGAGCAGCGCTCTACGGCGTCGAACAGGTTGACCTTGCCCACTGAGCGACCCGAACCGCGAGCGATACCGTCTTCGATCGAGAACAGCAGCGCCGGCACGTGATAACGGTTGGTCAGGCGGCTCGCTACGATGCCCTTGACGCCCTCGTGCCAGCCCTCACCGCCCACGACGATTGCGCGACCGCCATCATAGGTCTCCTCGACCTTTGCCATGGCATCGCGCGTGAGCTCCGCCTCGATCTCGCGACGCTGACGGTTGATCTCCTCGAGCTCGGCCGCCAGCGCGCTTGCCTCGATAGGATCGCGGGCAAGCAGCAGGTCGAGCGCCAGCTTGGGATCGGCCATGCGGCCGGCAGCGTTCAAGCGGGGAATGAGCGAAAACGACAAGCCATCGGCCGTAATGCTAGAGAGGTCGGCCTTGGCGAGCGCGGCCAGCGCGATATAGCCGGGGCGGGCGGTCACGCGCATCTGCTGGATGCCCTCGGCGACCAGCGCGCGGTTCTCGGGCGTCAGCGGCATCATGTCGGACACGGTGCCCAGCGCCGCGACCTCGATCAGCGAACGCCAATACGACGGCTTGCCCAGACGCTCGCCCAAAACCTGCACCAGCTTGAGTGCCACGCCGGCACCGGCAAGCTCACGCGAGGGACCCTCGTCCTCGAGCTTAGGGTCGGTCAGGGGCACGCCCTGCGGGACCTGATCGGAGGGCTCGTGATGGTCCGTGACCACCAAATCGATCCCCAGGCTCTCCAGATAGGAGACCTCTTCCTTGGCGGCAATACCGTTATCGACGGTCACGATTAGCTGGGGGCGAGCGAGCTCGTTAACGCGGTCGAGCGCCGCGCGCGAAAGACCGTAGCCCTCGTCAAAGCGATGCGGAATAAACGGTGTGACATCGGCACCAAACGTGCACAGTGCCTCGGTCAACAGGCAGGTCGACGTAATACCGTCAACGTCAAAATCGCCAAAGACCGCGATGCGCTCGCGGTTGCGAATAGCACGCTCGATGCGGTCGGCAACGACCGACATGCCCGGGATAATGAGTGGGTCGGCCCAGTCGCGATCGAGCGAAGGCGTCAAAAACAGCTGGCCTTCCTCGATGGATGTAATGCCGTGCGCAACCATAATGCGCGCCACCAGCCCGGGTATGCCCAGGCCAGACGAAAGCTCCTTTTCGAGCTCGGGGTTTTGCTGAGCGACCGCCCAGCGATGCGTCGTCTTAAGCGATGACATAGGCGCCCACCCCCGATAGGGGCAGGTCGCCGCGATACCTCTCACGGTTCATAGCGATGAGTCCTCTGTGTATGCCCGCTTCGGCAGGCAGATCTGTTGAACGGATTTATTATACCGTGCAGCGCGGACGCAAATCGCCGCAGCACGCCGCGGTTTCGGTAAACGATGCCGGTAATAGCCTCGAAATAATCGAGCGTTTCTGACGCATGGACGCATGCGAGCGTCTAGCATATCCATTCAAAACGGATTCACGAGCAAAGGGAGTCACAAGAGCATATGAAGCAATGGGTTGGACTGGGCAAGTTTCTCGCGGGGCATATGCAGGTCATCGTTCCGATTTGCGTGGCGCTCGGCGTGCTCTTTCCCCAGCAGATTGGCGTACTCAAGCCCATCGTTCCCGCCCTCTTCGCCTTTATGACGTTCCAAGGTGCGCTCAGCAACACCTTTCGCCAGGTGGCTGAGGTGTTCCGCCGTCCCCTGCATTTGATTTTGGCGTTAATTGTCTCGGCTGTGCTCATCCCCATAGCAGCCTATGCCATGGGATCGTTATTCTTTGGCTCCAATCCCAACCTTGTCTGCGGCATCGTGCTCGAGTACAGCGTACCCGTGGCAGTCACTGCCTTTATGTGGATTAGCATGTTCGGCGGCAACGGCCCGCTCGCGCTCACCATCATCCTGACGTCCTCGGTCATCTCACCTGTGACGATTCCTCTTACGCTCAAGCTCCTGCTGGGCGCCACCGTCTCGATCGACGTGCCGAGCATGATGCAAGACATGGCCTTTATGATCGCCATACCCGCCGTGCTCGGTATCGTCATTAACGAACTCACGCGCGGCTGGGGTCATGAGAAACTCTCCCCCGCGCTTTCGCCCGCCTGCAAGTTCATGATGATGGGGGTCATCGCGTCCAACTCCACCGCCATGAGCGAGTACGTGCTGCACATGAACACGGTGCGCCTGGAAGTCGCCCTCTTTATTTTGGTCTTCGCCATCAGCGGCTTTGTCGTCGGTTTTCTGGTCGCCCGTGCGCTGCATCTGCCGTATAGCGAGACGACTACCATGTGCTTTACCTGCGGCATGCGTAACATCTCTTCGGGCGCCGTCATCGCCACGCAGTACTTTCCGGGCGAAGTCGTGTTCCCCGTCATGTGTGGCACGCTGTTTCAGCAGGTGCTGGCCTCGGTTATCGGGCATCTCTTTGAGCGCCTAACCGGCGAGGAGCGCGCCAAACAGCGCAAGCGCGTCGAAGCCGGCCGCGACGCGATGACACGCTAGGCAGCACGCTTTTCGCAGGCGCTCGCCTTGCTACGCGAGCGTTTCCAGATGTGCATGCAGGCGCTCAGCATCGATATCGAGCGTCGTCTCGGCATTGACCTGGGCCAAACGATAGCCCACAAAGTAGGGCGATACCACCCAACGTGGCAGCGCCTTGGCAATGGTCCGACCGCCCAAGTGATAGAAGAACAAGTTGTACGACTCCGCGCGACCGCCGTGGTGTTCGTGCAGGATATAGCGCAGGGCCACCTGAATCGCATCGGCAAACAGGTCCGCTTCGGCTTGGTCGCGGGCGTCGTCGCTGGCGGCGATTCCCTGTGGAGCCGAGACGTTGACCTCAAAGAATCCCATAATCGGCTCGGTTGAGATGTTGACCGAGATTCTCCCCCGCCGCCAAACATCGATGCCTTCAAAGTTGGCTAAGGTCAGCGAAGCATAGCCGTCTTCCTGCTCCAAACCCACAATCTGCATGTGTGGATGGACGAGGCTGCCGCCCGAAAGCGGGCCTTTGTTCTTGTACATGAGCACACTGCGGTACTGTTGGGAATCGATCATCTGCTGCCAACAGCCCAGGGCAAACCGCATCACATGATGCAGCTCATCCGGTTCATAGGTCACCAGGTCGGCGTCGTGATTGGCCGACTCGATCAATACGGTCTGACGGGTGGCTCGCAAGGTCTTGAACTTATTCTCGAGCCAGATGCAGTCACCATCGCGCCGGATGATGTTGGCGAGCCCCTCCGTGTCGCAAAAGGGGCACGCGGTACCGGGGCGGCGGTTGTCGTCGGGCTTGCCGCTCGCCTGCTGAACGTCAAATACCAGCGCCACGGGTTATACCTCCAGTGGCACGATCTTGGTGCCATGGAGCTCGGAGACGCCTAGCGCCGCCGCGACCGCGTCGCGATTTGCCGTAGTGATGCCGCCGCCGGGAAGGATGGTCAAACGATCGCCCGCATACTCGATTAAACGAGCCAGGTTTTCGAAGTTGTCCTCGATCGACGTACCGGCCGCACCGCCATGCGTGAGGATGCGCGTAACGCCGCAGTCAGCGAGCGTATCAATGGCGTCGAGCTGAGCCTCAGGCGAGAGCTGATCAAACGCCATGTGGAAAGTGATGTCGATGGGCTCGCGTTTGCACTCCTCGGTCGCGCAGCCCGTAGCCATAACGAGGGCGCCGAGCGTAAGCTCGTCGAGCGCCCAGCCGCCGGCACAGGGCTTGCAGCAGCCAAAGACCAGGCCGTCAACGCCGGCACTCACAGCAAGGCCCAGGTCCATCTCCATCATGCGCAGCTCGTCCTGGTTGTAATGAAAGTCGCCACCACGCGGACGAATCATGCACATCACTCGCGCGTCATGATCGTGAGCGTAGCTGACTGTAGCGCTAATAACGCCGGCGGAAGGCGTGGTGCCACCGACGGCGAGGTTGTCACACAGCTCAATGCGCCCCGCACCGGCCTCGATGGCCGCCGGCACTCGCTCAAAGTTCTCGGCACAAAACTCGTACAGCATAGATAGGCCCCCAAAGACAGCAGATGTTTTCCGACGGGCATTGTCACACATCCCCATGAAGTTGCGGTGGAATAGGGACTGTTTTGGCCTCTGGAGCCTTCATTTAGTCCCTATTTCACCGCAACTCAGAATGATCTCTTGGGAACGGCGCGACTGGCCGAAAAATGTTGCCGATGGTGAATGTTGCGCAACATGGTTCGCAAATCTTGGTCAACCATGGCAGTATCGACATTCGTATCTAGAGGAAAGGATTGCCATGTTTAAGAGCATCCAAAAGAGCGGAAGGATCGCAGCAGTCGCCATCGGCCTGATCGCGGCCTTGTCTCCGCTTGCAGCCCCTCCTGCAGCATTAGCCGGCGGTAGCGTACCGACGCCTGAACTTGAGAAGTCGTACAGCTTTAAGGTCAGCAGCGATAACTCGTATGTCAGCACGAGCGACGATTCAAAGTTCGGCTATTTATACGATTACGATGAGGATGACGGTTACAACTTAAAGAGCATAACCCTCATCAATTTTAAAGACGGCAGTGCAAGCCCAGTTGCCATCCCGGACAAAAGCCTTGGATCAGTATGCCCCACATCCAGCAATCAGCTCTACTGGCAAGACGGCAATAATTTGGTCGTATTCTCTCCAGAAAATCATTCCCAAACAGCCCATCCCATCACTTCGGCCAAATATGCCTACACCAGTACAACCGTCTCTTACGACGGCAATAGAGCAGCCGTGGAACACTATGACAATGAATCTGAGCTTAAAAAAATCGAGATCTATGACCTTAAGTCTGACAAGTTAATTCAAACATATCAATCGGATAAAGATGACTCTTATTGCTACTACTCAAACGATATGAGCCGTCTCTATTTCTTGCCATACGATACTGAGAAAGGCATTGTTTCTCTTAGGGTTTTCAATTGCGATACAGGGTCAACGGAATTGAAAACAGTTAACGTAAAGAAAGACGATAGGTCTTCGGACATCGACTATATTGTCACCAGCTTGAATTCCGACGATATTTATCTTCAGAGCGACACTACACTAATAAAAGCAGACCGTGACGGAAACATGAGCGTTCTATTTAACGATGACGACCACGCTCCTGAATGGCCTTATTCATACCCGTCGGCAGAGCTTTATGTTCTCTATACAAAGAAGGGGTCGAACGATCTTTTTGAAGAGGATGACGGGGATTACTATTTAAATGAAGAGGATGCGAATCTTAGTGTTTATGACCTGAGAAGCGACAAGATCATCAGCTCAATTGCATATCCCTTTGGCGATGGATATCTCAGCGATGTATCGCATGACGGCAGCATTCTGCTCGGAAAATACTCAGACGATGACAAGTCCTCAATGTGCCTAGTTGATGCAAAAACTGGAGCCAAGAGCGAGTTTGACTCTCATTGGTGCAGCCTTTCGTTCATGAATGGCGATCGCAAGATTTTGACAACCTATTTCGACGATGATGACTCCTCAATACTTCACGTGAACCTCTACAAGTCCAACATCCCCCATTCGCTGCCCGAGGATGTTCTCTATTTTGTCCAGACTCACCTGCCGTTTGTTATTGGCGGTGGCGTGGCGATCACCCTCATCATCGGTGGCGCGATCGTTATCCTTTGCATCCGCAAGAAGCGCACGAAAGCCACGAACGGCGCAGTAGCCGCAGCGCCTAAACCTCAGCGCAAGCAGCGCCGTCGCCAGAAGCGCGCCCAGCAGATCGCCGTAGCGCCCACAGCACCGGCCTTGCAAGCAGCTCCGGCCGAACCCGCCCGCTTCTGCCGTCACTGCGGAACCCCGCTCGTACCCGAAGCCCAGTTCTGCCCCACATGCGGACAAAAGGTAGACTAGCGAACAAAACCTAATAGATCCCAACCACCAAGGCCCCGTTCCGAAACACTCCAGAACGGGGCCTTGGCTTGGTGCAGGGGTGCTAATTTGGGACGGTCATCGTCGCACGCCCCAATGAAGTTGCGGTGGAATAGGGACTGTTTTGGCGTCTGGAACCCCCAATTAGTCCCTATTTCACCGCAACTTAAAAAAGGGGCGCTGACCGGGATAGTCAGCGCCCCTTTGTTGAATGGATTAACCACCAAGATAGGCTTTGCGGACGTTATCGTCGTGCAGGAGTTCTTGGCCCGTGCCGGTCATGGTGATCTTGCCGGTCTCGAGCACGTAGCCGCGCGTGGCGATCGAGAGCGCCATCTGCGCGTTCTGCTCAACCAGAAGCACCGTGGTGCCGGCCTTGTGCAGGTCCTCGACAATCTGGAAGATCTGCTCAATCAGAATCGGCGCCAGACCCATGGAGGGCTCATCGAGCATAAGCAGCTTGGGGTTACTCATAAGGGCGCGGCCCATAACGAGCATCTGCTGCTCGCCGCCCGAAAGGGTGCCGGCGACCTGGCGACGGCGCTCCTTCAGGCGCGGGAACTGCTCGTAAACGCGCTCAAGGCCCGGAGCAACCGTGGACTTGGGCTGCGTGTAGGCGCCCATCTCCAGGTTCTCCTCGACCGTCATCTGCAAAAAGGCGCGACGGCCCTCGGGGACCTGAGCCAGGCCCTTACCAACCAGCTTGTCGGCAGGCGTATGGGTAATGTCCTCGCCCATAAACTTGATGGAGCCGGTCTTGGAACGCAGCAGGCCCGAGACAGTCTTGAGCGTTGTGGACTTGCCGGCACCGTTCGCACCAATCAGAGCCACGATCTCGCCCTCGTTAACGTTAAAGGAGATGTCCTTGATGGCGTGGATGGCGCCGTACCAGACATTGATGTTGTAGACGGAAAGCATCGGCTCTGCCATTTAGTTCTCCCCCTTATCCTGCTTGCCCAGATACGCCTCGATAACGGCATCGTTGTTCTGGATCTCCTCTGCCGTGCCCTTGGCGATGACCTTGCCAAAGTTGAGCACGCAGATGCCCTCGCAAATATTCATGACGAGCGACATGTCGTGCTCGATAAGCATAATGGCGATGCCGAAGGTGTCGCGAATCTTGACGATGTTCTCCATGAGCTCCGCGGTCTCGGACGGGTTCATGCCGGCGGCAGGCTCGTCGAGCAGCAGCAGCTTGGGGTTGGTGGCAAGCGCGCGGACAATTTCTAGACGACGCTGGGCGCCGTAAGGCAGCGATCCGGCCTGCTCGTTTGCCAGTTGCTCCATATCAAAGATGGACAGCAGCTCCATGGCGCGCTCGTGGGCGGCCTTCTCGTGCTTCCAATACGTCGGCAGGCGCAGCACGCCCTCAAAGCCGGAGTAACGCTCCTGGTTGTGCAGGCCGACCTTAACGTTATCCTCCACCGTCATGGTGTTGAACAGGCGGATGTTCTGGAAGGTACGGGCGATGCCCATGCGGTTGACCTGGTAGACGGACTTGCCCGAGGTGTCCTCGCCGTCGAGCAGGATGGTGCCGTGCGTGGGCTGATACACCTTGGTGAGCAGGTTGAAGACCGTGGTCTTACCGGCACCGTTGGGGCCGATCAGACCGGCGATCTCGGTCTTGCCGATAGTCAGGCTAAAGTCGTCGACTGCCTTAAGGCCGCCGAATTCAATGCCCAGGTGGATGCACTCGAGCGCCGGGCGCTCGCCCAGGTCACGATCGGGAACGATGGCGCCAGAAGGATACGGGACCATCTTGCCCTTGTTGAACTCAAATTTACTGGGCATCGGCTGCCACCTCCTTCTTGGAAGCAAAGCGGTCCTTGACGCGACCGAAGAACGCCTTGAGCTGCGGGTTGTTGGTAAAGATCATGACCAGGATCAGCACGATGGCGTAGATGAGCATGCGGTAGTCCGAGAACTGACGGAGCAGCTCGGGAAGCACCGTGAGCAACGCCGCCGCGATGACGGAGCCGCGCATATTGCCCAGACCGCCCAGGACCACGAACACCAGGATGAGGATGGACGTGTTGAAATCGAACTTGGTAGCGGAGAGCTGCGAGAAGTTACCGCCGAAGAGAGCTCCGGCAGCACCGGCGAGGGCAGCGGAAACCACGAAGGCGATCATGCGGTACTCGGTGACGGAGATGCCTACGGACTCGGCTGCAATCTTGTTATCGCGCACGGCCATAATGGCACGGCCGGTACGGCTGCGAACCAGGTTGAGCACGATCACGAGTGCGACCATGACCAGGATGGCACCGGCGAGGAAGGTCGAGTACGTCGACACGCCCGAGGCGCCCTGGGCGCCCTTGATGATGGCGGTGCCATCCTCGAGCAGGTGCAGGTCGTCGATCGTAGAGTTGCCCGTGATGTTAAAGATCACGTGCAGGCCGCGCGAGTCGACACCCACGATAAGGCAAGTGACGATCTCTTTGATGATCTCGCCAAAAGCCAGGGTCACGATGGCCAGATAGTCGCCGCTCAGGCGCAGGACCGGGATACCGATCAAGAAGCCCAAGATGGCAGCGGCGATGGCGCCGACCACGATGCTGATGATAAGGCGCACCGGATCGGAGGGAACGGCGCTCTCGAGGGCGACCGCGGTGACGATGCCCGTATAGGCACCGACACTCATAAAGCCCGCGTGGCCCAGCGACAAGTCGCCCGCGATGCCGACGACGAGGTTAAGGGAAATGGCCATGACGATATAGGCCGTGATGGGAACCAGCTGACCGGCGATCATGCGCGGGATCATGTGGTTAGACTGCATAAAGAACACGATGGCAAATGCCACGATGCACATGGCATACGTGACAAAGTCGTGACGCGTCTGCTTGTCTTTAAGAAACTTCATAACGCTCACCTACACCTTCTCGGGGACGTACTTGCCCAAGAGGCCGGCAGGCTTGACGAGCAGGACGATGATCAAAACACCAAAGACGATGGAGTTGGCAAGGCTCGTGGAAATGTAGGCCTGCGCCATCGCCTCGATGATGCCGATGAGAATACCGCCGACAAAGGCGCCGGGGATGGAACCGATGCCACCGAAGACGGCGGCGTCGAAGGCCTTGATGCCAGGCATGGCGCCCGTCGTGGGCTGCAGCACCGGCGAGTAGGAGCACAGCAGCACGCCGGCGATGGCGGCAAGGGCAGAGCCGATGGCAAACGTCATCGAGATGGTGCGGTTGACGTTGATGCCCATGAGCTGAGCGGCGGCCTTGTCCTCGGACACGGCGCGCATGGCTTTGCCCATCTTGGTCTTACCTGTAAAGAACATCAGGCCGGCCATGATAACCAGGCAGGCGACGATGGTGACGAGCGAGACGGCGCTTACGTTGAACTTGGCCAAGAACTCCGGCACCTGGAAGGTGACGAGCGAAGTGAAGTTCTTGGGCGTGGCGCCCCACAGAAGCTGCGCGGCGTTCTGCAGGAAGTAAGACACGCCGATAGCCGTGATCAGAACGGCCAGCGGGCCTGCTTGGCGCAGCGGCTTATAGGCCAGACCCTCGATGAGAACACCGAGAACCGTGCAGACCACACAAGAGAGAACTACAGATGCCCAGCCCGGGAGGCCGAGATACGACGTGGCGCAGAACGAGACATAGGCACCGACCATGATGACGTCGCCGTGAGCGAAGTTGAGCATCTTGGCGATACCGTAGACCATGGTGTAGCCCAACGCGATGATGGCGTAGACGCTGCCCATGGACAGGCCGTTGACCAGGTATTGGATAAAGACCGTCATGTTCCACATCCCCCTTTCGAATAGGTTTCCAGTTGATGTATGAAACAGGGACGTTACATCGTCCCTAGATACCAAGCAAGCAGGGAAGGCCAAAACCTCCCCTGCTTGGGATCAAAACCGCTCTATGTAAGGCGGCCAATTAGGCCTGTACGTACTTGCCGTCGGTGATGACGTACGCCGTGGGCTCCTTCTGGACCTGGCCCTTATCGTTCCAGGTGAGCTTGCCGGTCAGACCGTCAACGGTAATCTTGAGCATAGCCTTGGACAGCTTCTCGGCGACCTCGGTCGGGTCGGCGTCGACACCAAGACCGGCCTCCTTGACGGCCTCGGCCACCGCGTGCACGCCGTCGTAGGCGTCGGCGGCAAACTGGTCGGGGGTATCGCCGTACTTATCCTTGTAAGCGTTAACGAAGTCGGCGTTCTTCTCGTCGTCGGCGGAGAACGGGGTCATGAGCAGCAGACCCTCGGCAAGAGAGGTGTCAAAACCCTCAACGCCCAGGATGCCGTCCATGCCATCGCAGCCCATCATCTTGACGTCGTAGCCCATGTCCTTGGCGTTCTTGAGCAGGACGGACGCCGGCGTGTAGTAGATCGGCGCAAAGATCATGGTGGCGCCGGCCTGCTTGGCCTTGGTCAGCTGGTTGGTAAAGCTCGTGGCGGAGTCGTCCTTAAAGGTCTCCTCGTCGACAATCTCGAGCTTGGACTCAGCGGCCTGGGCCTTAAAGGAATCTGCGATGCCCGAAGAATAGGCGTCGCCGGAGTTATAGAACAGCACGAACTTCTCGTCCGCATATTTCTCTGCCAGGAACTTGGCAGCGTTGACACCCTGGTTGGGGTCGGTGAAGCAAACCTGGAAGACGCAATCCTTGCCGTCGGTGACGTCCTCGGAGGACGCGGACGGGGTGATCATGAACGTCTTGGGGTCGTTACCGCACTCTGCGGCAACGGCAACCGACGCACCCGTGGTGGTCGGACCGACGAGGGCCTGCATGCCCCAGTCGAGCAGGGTGTTGAAGGCGTTGACGGCCTTCTCGCCGTCGGCCTGGTCATCCTCGGCCTTGCTGGCAAGCGGCAGCTCCTTGGTCGAGAAATCCTTGCAGCCAAGCTCGACACCCTGGGTAACGGACTTGCCGTAGGACGCGTTGGCGCCGGTCAGCGGGCCGATGGTGCCGATCTTAAACGAAGCGTCGCCCGAAGCGGAACCGCTGTCGCCGCCGTTGGAGGAGCAGCCAGCTAGAATGGACATCGCCCCCAGACCTGCTGCGCTCGCGATAACGCTCCTGCGATTCATAACAGGGTTCAATGACTTACCGGTGAGGCTCGACATGCGGCTCTCCTCTCAAATCTCGTCGGGTTTCGGTAACCCGACAGGCCATCCTTCGCCGTGTTCGGCGTTCGCAAAATAGTAGACGCTTTAGTTGAGAAAAGTGGCGATTATTTCAACTTTTCTTTTGTTTTGTCCATTTATCCATATTCATGCGTATTTCTGTCGGTTTATGCAGTTTAGCCACTTTATTGTGTGAAAGTATTGTTTCCGTTCTGTTACAAGCGTCCCTACCCTGATTAAAACAGCCTCACCGGTCGCGTTTTGTGCGCACCTAGGCGGCGATGTACTTGCCGTCCTGAATCACATAGGCCGTAGGTCGTATGTAGCGAGCATGTTTCCAATGTTTCCGCAGCGTTTCGGGGGTGTCGTTTTGTGCGACTCCTGTTGCCTGGCGAGCACGCGCCCTCGGTTCACGCTAGAATGCACTCAACCTTTAAGCGGTTAATCCATCCATAAGATGCACGAAGGAGCTATCTATGAGCGAACCCCTGCGCACCGTGAACGTCGGTCTGATCGGTCTGGGAACCGTCGGCGGCGGCGTGGCCCGTCTGATCAAGAGCCACCACGATGAGTACCTGGCAGCCTACGGCATCGACCTTAAGCTGACCCGCGCCTGCGCGCTTGCTTGGGAGCAGGCCGAGGCGGCAGGCATTGAGCGTGAGGCCTTTACGAGCGACTGGCACGATGTCGTCACCGACCCCGCCGTCGACATCGTCGTCGAGCTCATCGGCGGCGAGCATCCCGCAACCGAGATCTTTACCACTGCCTTTGAGCACGGCAAGCACGTCGTCTCTGCCAACAAGGCCCTGCTGGGCCGTCATGTCGAGACGCTCGCCGAGAAGGCGCGCGCGTGCGGCGTGCAGATTAAGTGCGAGGCCAGCTGCGGTGGCGGCATCCCCATTGTCAGCACGCTTGAGCACGACCTGGTAGGCAACAAGATCCTGACCATCGCCGGCATTCTCAACGGCACCACCAACTATATCCTGTCGCGCATGGACGCCGAGGGTGCCGATTACGCCGACGTACTTGCCGACGCGCAGGCCAAGGGCTATGCCGAGGCCGACCCGTCCGCCGACGTCGACGGCTTCGACGCCGCCAGCAAGACGGCGATCCTCGCCTCCATCGGCTTTGGCACCCGCGTTACCACCGACGATGTGTACCAGCAGGGTATCCGTACCATCGGCGCCGAGGACATCGCCCAGGCCCGCGAGCTCGGTTACACCATTAAGCTGCTCGGTATCGCCCGCAACACCGACGCCGGCGTCGATGTTCGCGTGCACCCCACGCTGATTCCCGCCGACCACATGCTTGCCAAGGTCAACGGTGCCATGAACGCCGTCTACGTGGTGGGTGACGCCGTAGGCGAGACCATGTTCTACGGTGCCGGCGCAGGCTCCTTCCCCACCGCGAGCGCCGTCGTGGGCGACATCCTATCGCTCTCCGAGCAGATCAGCCGCGGCGTGGCTCCGCTGCCCGAGATTGAGCCCTATGGCCACAACCTCGCCTTTAAGCCCATGGACGAGCTCCAGACCAAGTACTATGTGCGCCTGAAGGTCGCCGACCGCGTGGGCGCCCTGTCCGAGACGGTCGATATCTTTGCCAAGCACAACATCTCGATCTCGCTCATCAACCAGGTCGAGGACGGCAAGTCGGGCGTCAGCGATGCCTGCTCGGTCATCTTCCTGACGCACCGCGCACTCGAGAAGGACGTCCAGGCTGCCGCCGCCGAGCTTGCCAGCGTCGACTGCGTTGCCGAGGTCGCCAACGTCCTGCGTATCGAGGACGTCGAGGCCTGGACCGAAGGCGTCATGGCGAACTAACCCAACGCTCGCCAAGCAATACGCGCTTTGAGGGCTCCCGTCCGATGTGGGACGGGAGCCCTTTTGTCTCCTGCCCTAAGCACAACGGCAGAGCACATTTGCGCGAGCCGCTCATCGGTAACGCGGGTTACCGTTCACCGATATGCAAACGCGGCCGATTCCGGCTACCGCTACGCTGTGCTGCGTACGTCCACCCCCGAAGAATGGAGGCACCATGTTGCTCGAGGGCAAGAAAGCAATCGTCACCGGAGGCACGCGCGGTATCGGCTATGCCATTGCCTGCCGTTTTATCGAGGAGGGTGCCGCCGTCACCGTCTTTGGCTCGCGTCAGGAGACTGCCGATGCAGCCGTTGAGAAGCTGGCAGCCGTCTATCCCGACGCCAAGGTCTGGGGTCGTTCCTGCGATCTCACCTCGCTCGAGGCCGTAACCGACGCCTTTACACAGGCTGCAGCCGACATGGGCGGTCTCGATACGGTCGTCAACAACGCCGGAATCTCCCAGCGCTCGCCCCTTTTGGACTATACAGCCGAGGAGTTCGCCAAAGTTATGGACCTCAACGTCGTCGCCGTCTTTAACGGTCACCAGGCGGCCGCCAAGATTATGACCGAGGCCGGCCACGGCGGCACCATCACCACCACGAGCTCGATGGTCGCCAAGTACGGCCAGCCCTCTGGCGTCGGCTACCCCACGTCCAAGTTTGCCGTCAACGGAATGGTCCAGTCGCTCTCGCGCGAGCTCGCCCCCATGGGTATTCGCGTCAACGCCGTCGCCCCAGGCGTAACCAAGACCGATATGGTTGCCAACCTGCCCGAAGAAGTCATCAAGCCCATCATCGCCACCATTCCGCTGGGTCGCATGGGCGAGCCCGAGGATGTCGCCAACGCCTTTGTTTTCCTGGCGAGCGACATGTCCTCCTACATCACGGGCGCCGTGCTCCCCGTCGACGGAGCCGCCCGCTCCTAGGGGGCCATAAGCCACAGCTCCCAGCCTCAATATTGCTCAACCAAAAGGCGCGCTGCCTGCATCAACCGCAGGCAGCGCGCCTTCTTCTGTTTGAAGTGGAAGCCGTGTCCCAGAATTCCGGCTCAGACCGGGACGCAGCTTCCCTCAGGGCCATGTTTCGGAAAATGTGCCCCGTTTTGAACGCCGATTCTGGGACACCGTTTCCGCAACGGGTCTCTCATGGAAACCACATCCCACTCTGAGCGCCCATTCCGGGACACAGTTTCCCCAAGGCCTTTGTTTCGGAAAGCGCATCCCATTTTGAACCTTCAGACTGGGACGCGCTTTCCGGCAGGGGTCCAAAGCGGAAACCGCATCCCGCTTTGAGCGTCCATTCTGGGATGTGGCTTCCCGATGGGGGCCGATGCGGAAACTGCGTCCCGTTTCGGGTCTTTAAAGTGGGATGCGCCTTCCCCCTAGAGAAGCATTTCGTTATTTGCCGTCGTCGTCCTCGGCTTCTTCGCGTGCGTAGAGCTCCAGCATGCGGCGGCGGTATTCGCGTACGGCGAGCTTGGCGCGCTCCAGGCGGCGGCGCTCACGCGGAGTCAGCTCGGACGGGTCAACCTCATCACCATAGGTCTTATCGGCAAGAAGATGCGCCGCGTCCACGATGCGGGCATCGATGTGGCCGCTCGCTGCCTCGGCGGAAAGACGCTCGGCAATCGTATCGAGCGTAGGCAGGCCCTCGAATACGCGACCATGTCCATGCGAGGTCAGCAGCTCGTGCTCGCGTGCGAGCAGGCTCGCCAAATCGTGATGGGCGCGCAGGATGTCGAGCGCATCGGATGGATGCTCGGCAACCTCCGCCACGGCGGCGACCGGTGCAGCGTCGACCACGCGGTAGAAGAGCTGCGCGAGCAATGGCATCAAGAACACCGTGATGGCACCGGCGGCAACCATGACCGACGCAATATCTTGCGACAGCGCGCCCGCGTTGACGGCCACGCTGGTTACGGCAACGATGATCGGCAGCGCCGTGGTGCAGTAGAGCGCCACGGTAATGCGGCCATACGCCGACACATCGCGCGTCACGGGACAAATGCTCATAGAGATGAGAATGGGCACGGCACGAATGATCAGCAGCGCCAAGATAAAGCCCACGAGCAGCCCGGGGCGCGACACCACGGCCGTCAGGTCGATCTTAGCGCCCGACACGGTAAAGAACACCGGGATCAAAAAGCCGTAGGCCAGGCCGTCGAGCTTGGTCTCAAGCGTATGGTTGCCCTCGGGGATGATATAGCGCAGGACAAAGCCGGCGGCAAAAGCGCCCAATACGATATCGAGGCTAAAGATGGCCGAGAACGCCACGAGCGTGACCAAAATAAGCACTGTCAGGCGTACGAACGTCTGCGACGTGGTATCGGCGCGCTCCTCGACAAACGCAAAGAAGCGGCTGCCGACGCGTTTGGAGCGGCTGGGGACCACGGCAAGCAGCACGCACACGGCGGCAAATAAGCCCAAGATCAGCAGCGTCTCGATGCCCGTACGGGCAGACAGCAGTACCGACATGGCGAGCACGGGGCCGAGCTCGCCCCACGTACCATAGGCGAGAATCGAATCACCGACGCGCGTTCCGGCAAGCAACCGCTCGCGCAAGATGGGCATGAGCGCCCCAAGCGCCGTCGAGGTCAAGGCGAGCGTCACGGCGATACCGTCGAAATGACTGACCGAGAACCACGGGGTAAAGCGCACGGCAAGCCAGGCGATACCAAACGTGACGACCCACGTCGCCAAGCCGTAGCGCCCCTCGACGCCCGTGATGCTCTTGGGGTCGATCTCAAAGCCGGCAAGCAGGAACAAAAAGGCCAGACCGAGCTCGGACACAAGCGAGACCTCGGCATCTACATGGATGACGCCGAGCATATGGGGTCCCAGCACCGCGCCGAGCACGAGCAAAAAGACCGTCTCGGGAACGGGTTTTCCAGGAATCGCCGAGGCGATGAAGGGGCTTGCAAAGGCCACGAGTGCGATGATGGCGAGCGAAACGAATGCCATGTGATGCCTTTCTCTTGTTTGCGCTTCACTGTAGCACCCTCGCCGTCCTCACCGCGCCGCGAGCTGTCGTATCATAGTGAGGTTTACAAACATGTGGCTCAAGGCGACCGCAGGGCAGACCCCGCAAACCGACCGCTGCCGCATACCGTACCGTACGCCCAACCGATCAGGAAGGCAGGAACCAATGGTCTCTCGTATCTACGTGGAGAAGAAACCCGGGTTCGACGTCGAGGCTCAGCAGCTCAAGGGCGAGCTGACCGAAATTCTCGGCATCAAGGGCATCGAGGCCCTGAGGATCATCAACCGCTACGACGTCGAGGGCATCGACGAGGAGCTTTTCCGCTCCTGCGTGCCGACCGTCTTTAGCGAGCCCCAGGTCGATGTGACCTACGACGAGCTCCCCGCAAGCGATGGCGCCGTCTTTGCCGTCGAATTCCTGCCTGGCCAGTTTGACCAGCGCGCCGACTCCGCCAGCGAGTGTGTGCAGCTCATCAGCCAGGGCGAGCGCCCCGCTGTGCGCTCCGCCAAGGTCTATATGATCTCGGGCGCTCTGGACGAGGCCGCCATCGATGCCATCAAGCACTACGTGGTGAACCCCGTCGAGGCGCGCATCGCCTCGCTCGACCTGCCCGAGACGCTGTACATGGAGACCCCCGAGCCCCAGCCCGTCGAGGTGCTCGACGGTTTCCGTGAGCTCGACGAGGCTGGCCTTGCCGCCTTTATTTCCGAGCGCGGCCTTGCCATGGACGAGGCGGACATCGCCTTCTGCCAGCAGTACTTCCGCGATGAGGATCGCGACCCCACCATCACCGAGATCCGTGTGATCGACACCTACTGGTCCGACCACTGCCGCCACACCACCTTCGGCACCGTCCTGGACGACGTGACGATCGACGACGCCGTGGTGCAGCAGGCCTTCGACCGGTACATGGAGATGCGCCACGAACTCGGTCGCGACGCCAAGCCCGTCTGCCTCATGGACATGGGCACCATCGGCGCCAAATACCTTAAGAAGACCGGCGTCATGACCGATGTCGACGAGTCCGAGGAGATCAACGCCTGCACCGTCAAGGTGAAGGTCGATGTCGATGGCGAGGACCAGGACTGGCTGTTCCTCTTTAAGAACGAGACCCATAACCACCCGACCGAGATCGAGCCCTTCGGCGGTGCCGCCACCTGCGTGGGCGGCGCCATCCGCGACCCGCTCTCGGGCCGCAGCTATGTGTATCAGGCCATGCGCGTCACCGGCGCCGGCGACCCCACCGTCCCGGTTTCCGAGACGCTCGAGGGCAAGCTGCCGCAGCGCAAGCTCGTGACCACTGCCGCCGCCGGCTACTCCAGCTACGGCAACCAGATCGGCCTTGCCACCGGTCAGGTCAACGAACTCTATCACCCCGGCTACGTGGCCAAGCGCATGGAGGTTGGCGCCGTCGTGGGCGCTACCCCGGCAAACCACGTTCGTCGCGAGTGCCCCGCCCCCACCGACAAGATCATCCTGCTGGGCGGCCGCACCGGCCGTGATGGCATCGGTGGCGCCACCGGCTCCTCCAAGACCCAGAACACCGAGTCCATCGAGACATCGGGCGCCGAGGTCCAGAAGGGCAACGCCCCGGTCGAGCGCAAGCTGCAGCGCCTGTTCCGCCGCGGCGATGCCTGCCGTCTGATCAAGCGCTGCAACGACTTTGGCGCCGGCGGCGTCTCGGTCGCCGTGGGTGAGCTTGCCGACGGCCTGTATGTCGACCTTGATACCGTGACCAAGAAGTACGACGGCCTGGACGGCACCGAGCTCGCTATCTCTGAGTCCCAGGAGCGCATGGCCTGCGCCGTCGCCGACGGTGACGTCGAGGAGTTCATGGGCTACGCCGCCGAGGAGAACCTGGAGGCTACCGTTATCGCCGAGGTTACCGCCGAGCCGCGCATGCGCATGGCATGGAACGGCGTCGCCATCGTCGACCTATCCCGCGAGTTCCTCAACTCCAACGGTGCGCCCAAGCACCAGGTTGCCCACGTGTGCGCCCGTAGCGTGTGGCAGCCCAGCTGGGCCGGCACCACGCTCGCCGAGCGCATGACCTCGCTTGTCACCGACCTCAACGTTGCTTCCAACAAGGGCCTTTCCGAACGCTTCGACTCCACCATCGGTGCCGCGACCGTGCTCATGCCCTTTGGCGGCAAGACGCAGCTCACCCCAAGCTCGGCCATGGTCGCCAAGTTCCCCGTGGACGGCGAGACCACCACGGCGAGTGCCATGGCATGGGGCTTCAACCCCTATCTGATGGAGGCCGACCAGTTTGCGGGCGCCTACCTGTCCGTGGTCGAGTCCATCGCCAAGCTCGTTGCCGCCGGCTTTGAGCACAAGCGCGCCTACCTCTCCTTCCAGGAGTACTTCGAGCGCCTGCGCACCGAGGCAGAGCGCTGGGGCAAGCCCACGGCAGCCGTCTTGGGCGCCCTCATGGCCCAAGTCGACCTGGGTGCCGGCGCCATCGGCGGCAAGGACTCCATGAGCGGTTCGTTTGAGGACGAGACCGGCGAGCTCAACGTCCCGCCGACCCTGATCAGCTTCGCCGTCGCCGTGGGCAAGGCCGCCCGCGCCGTCTCACCCGAGTTCAAGGGCCTCACGCACCGCGTCGTCCGCATCGCCCCCGCCACCTATGGCGAGGACTACCGCCCCGATGCTCAGCAGCTGCTCGCCGCGTTTGACGCCGTCGAGGCGCTCACCGCCAACGGCAACGCCCTGGCCGTCTCCACGCCCGGCTACGGCTGCGGCGCCGAGAGCCTCTTTAAGATGTGCGTCGGCAACCAGATCGGTATCGAGCTTGCCGAGGATGTAGACGTGGAGAGCCTCTTCACCCCGCTCTACGGCAGCTTTATCGTCGAGCTCGCCGAGGACGCCGAGCTGCCCGAGGTCGCCGACGGCGTTGTCGTCGAGCCCCTGGGCACCACCGTCGAGGGCTATGTCATCGACACCGGCTCCGAAGTCATCGAGCTCTCCGAGCTCCAGGAGGCCTGGGAGAGCGGCATCGAGGGCGTCTTTGCCTACCGCAGCGCCGACGAGACCCCCGAGGTCGAGACCATCGACTTCCGCGCCAAGGACATCCACGTGTACGGCGGCGCCAAGATCGCCCGCCCGCGCGTGATTATCCCCGTGTTCCCCGGCAACAACTGCGAGTACGATAGCGCCCGCGCCTTCCGCGCCGCCGGCGCCGAGGCCGACACCTTCGTGATCAACAACCTCACGCCCGAGGCCGTCGCCGAGAGCACCCACGAGCTTGCCCGCCGCATCCGCGCAAGCCAGATTGTCATGATCCCCGGCGGCTTCTCGGGCGGCGACGAGCCCGACGGCTCCGCCAAGTTCATCACGGCGTTCTTCCGCGCTCCCGAGGTCACCGAGGCAGTCCGCGACCTGCTCAAGGCCCGCGATGGCCTGATGCTGGGCATCTGCAACGGCTTCCAGGCCCTGATCAAGCTCGGCCTGGTGCCCTACGGCGACATCGTCGACGCCACGCCCGATGCGCCCACGCTGACGTTCAACACCATCGGTCGCCACCAGAGCCGTCTGGTGCGCACCCGCATCTCGTCCAACTTGTCCCCGTGGCTGTCGCAGTGCAGCCTGGACGACCCCTACACCGTCGCCATCAGCCACGGCGAGGGCCGCTTTGTCGCCAATGACGAAGTGCTCGCCCAGCTGATCGCCAACGGCCAGGTCGCCACGCAGTACGTTGGCGAGGACGGCAAGCCCAGCATGGATCTCTCCGTCAACCCCAATGGCTCCGCACTCGCCATCGAGGGCATCACGAGCCCCGACGGCCGCGTCCTGGGCAAGATGGGCCATGCCGAGCGTCGCGGCGACAACCTGTACCGCAACGTGCCCGAGCATGTCCCCGGCGATAAGTTCATGCCGATCTTTGAGAGCGGCGTGGCCTACTTCGCTTAAACCTTTCCCATCGGGTACAATCCCTTCGGGTAACAACACCCGCCACCGACACATCCGGTGGCGGGTTCTTTTTTGCTTCGCGCATGTAGGAAGGACATCATGGAAAGCCGCAAGCCGTATCTCGCCACCCTGCCCGGACTCATCCTGGGCTGTCTTGTTTGCTGTGCACTCTGGGGATCGGCCTTTCCCTGCATCAAGATCGGCTACGGCCTCTTTGGCATTCCCGCGCACGACAGCGCCTCGCAGCTGCTCTTCGCGGGTCTGCGCTTCACCCTTGCCGGCATGCTGGTCATTGTTGGCATGAGCGTGGTCCAGCGCCGACCGCTCGTTCCGCAAGCGCGTGATATCAAGCCCATCTGCATCTTGTCGCTCTTCCAGACCATCGGCCAGTACTTCTTTTTCTACCTTGGTCTCTCCCGTGCAAGCGCTATGTCGAGCTCCATCATCGAGGCCAGCGCCAACTTCCTAGCCATCCTCTTTGCCGCCCTGGCGTTTCGCACCGAGAAGCTCAATGCGGCCAAGGTGCTCGGCTGCGTACTGGGCTTTGCCGGTGTCGCGCTCGTCAACCTCTCGGGCGCAGATGGCACCTTTGGCTTCAGGCTCGATGGCGAGGGCTTTATCCTAGCCTCCACTGTCGCGGGTGCTCTTTCGACCTGCCTGATCGGTATCTTCTCGCGCGAGCACGACGGCGTCTTGCTTGCCGGGTGGCAGTTCTTGGTCGGCGGCCTGGTCCTCACCGCCATCGGCTTTTTGATGGGTGGCGCGCTCTCCCCCACGGCGATTGTCCCCGCCATCGCGCTCATCATCTACATGGCGCTTATCTCCGCGGTCGCCTACTCGCTGTGGTCCCGCCTGCTCGCCGTCAACCCCGTCAGCCGCGTCTCGGTCTTTGGGTTTATGAACCCCGTCTTTGGCGTGCTGCTGAGCGCGCTGCTGCTCGGCGAGGGCGCTGGCACGAGCCCCGTTACCGTCATCGTTGCCCTGCTGTTGGTCTGCGGCGGCATCATCATCGTCAACAAACCCAAAAAAGCCTAGCGAGCTCACCTTTTTAGGGAGGGCATTCGCATACTTTAGCTTAATGGAGCACACTGGTTCTCGTTGATTTCGTACCGAGTCGCGGCGGCAGACGCCCGTCTTGTCGCACCGCGCCTGGGCATTATGGCCGGTGGCCCCCACAAACGCAAAAGGGGCGCACGACCATCGCAACGGTCGTGCGCCCCTTTTTTCTAGCGTATCTGGATGCCGGCTTTCTTTTTCTCGGCCTTGACGCGGTAGAGCTCCGCATCGGCGGCGCGAAGTAAGTCTTGCCAGGTATCAACACTATCGCCGACCCGCGCGTAACCGATGGACATCCGCAATGCATACGGCACCTCGGCACGAGCGAGCTCGTCGTCAATCGCCGAACACAGGTCTATGATGTCCTGTTCCGCCGCTGCCTTTTGGAGCACCACGAACTCATCGCCACCATAGCGTGCGATAAAGCCACCAGACGCCGAGCAGACTTCTTTGAGCGCAGCGGATATGACCTGAAGAGCGTGGTCGCCCTCAACATGTCCATAGTGATCGTTAATCTGCTTAAAACCGTCAGCATCCATCATCAGCAGATACACATCATCGGCCTGGTCCGCACCCGAGAACAGCGACAGCATATAGGTCTCAAAACGGTTACGGTTGTTGAGTCCAGTCAACGGGTCAGTCGAGATTAGTTGCTCCTGATAGACGATATAGAGCAGCAGGATGCTCAGCGTTATACCGAAGCAAAGGCCCGGTACCGAAAACAAAACCTGGAAGGTACCGCCCACCAGAGCGGGAACCGCAAAAAAGGCGAGGGTGCGATAAATGGCCTTCTTTTGCAAGCTTTCGACTTTTCGAGCCTGAATAAAGGCATGCAAGGACGTATATATGACGTAGCAGTAGCTAACGATAGGCTGAATCATATAAAGCGCTCCGCGACGATATACGCCCTGCGTATCGATATAGAACATAGTGTGCGTCCAGTAGCTGGTAAATGCCAACACGACCACCAAAGCGGTTGGCAACGTTAAAAGTATCACCCTATAGGGCGTGGTCAGAAGCCGTGAGCCCTGCATCGTCTCGGAATAGAAAAACCAAATGAGGCACGCGATGGCGAACAGCGAAAACGAAACCGCGTTGGAAATCCAGTTGGCCGTGATGCCTACAGGAGTGCTCACGCCGTCCGAGAGCGTCCAGATCATATCGAAGAAAATGTAGGCAGCAGAGGTGTAGCCCAGCATGCTAAACAAAAGCTGCTGGGTGCTCGAGAACAGGGAGCGACGGCTTCGTACGGCAAGCCCGATAAGAATAATCATGCACAGCAGGAATATCTCAATCTTGAGTGCCTTAACCACTAGACGCCTCCCTTCAATATCCAAGTGGTCATAATCGCCCGATTCGTGTCTGGGCAATAAACACCCCTACTCCGCAGGGGTAAGGGGAATCATAGCAGAGCGCCCGAACGTCACTGCAAGACAGCTTTCGTTCGGGCGCTCAAACGGCGCGAATTGCACGCCGGCTTGATTGACTCGCGTCGACGATTACTCGCCATCGATGTCGGTCGCGACGGCCTCCTCGATGGCCTCGACACCGGCAGGCGACAGATCCTCTTTGCCGTGGCAGAACTTCTTATCGACCCAGCCAGTCAGAATCGGGGCCATGATTGCCGTGATGATGACGGCAGTGGCGATCTGCGCATACGCGGTGGGCGCAAGCTCGGCATAGCGCGGAGCGACCTCGGCGAGGGCGACCGGCGTGGTCATGGCCGTGCCGGCAATGGTGGAACATGCCACAGCCGCCTTACCGTTGCCGCCACACAGGCGCTCGAAGGCAAAGGTAATGGGACCGACGATAAAGAGCGTGATGAGGCCCAGCAGGATGCCCGAAATGCCACCGGCGATGAAGCTCGAAAGGCTCATGGACGCACCGAGCTGAAAACCAATTACAGCGATCGCGGGATTGGCGCCGGGAACCAGCAGGTTCTTGATAAACGGGAACAGGTTGCCCAGGACCATACCGATAACAAGCGGCAGGATGGATCCGATGATGGTGCCGACGGGGATGTTGGCGAGACCCGAAACACCAAGGATGATCATCGTGACGGCGGGGCCGGCCGTAAAGAACAGGATACCGACAGCGCCCTGCTCGGACTCATCGCCGAACTCGCCCATGATGCCCGTATAGAGCGCCATGTTGCAAAACGTAATGCCGCCGATGATAGACACGGAGCTCAGACCCAGGAAGTTGTCGTTAAAGAGGCACGCGACGCCCAGGCCCAACGCGGCTGCCACCACAAGCTTAGGGATCAGAACGACGATGCCGGTCTTGATAGCGCCCGGCGTGGACTTAAAGCTGATGCCGGCGCCCACGAAGAGCAGGATCGCAGCGACGATGGTATTGGAGCCGCCACGGCAGGCGGCGGTAAAGAAGCCGCCGATCTCAAAGACCTGCGGACAGAAAGTGTTGAGCAAAAGGCCGACGATCATCGGGTAGATCATGATGTCACCCGGAATGCGCGGTATCTTGAATTTCTTTTGCTCGTTGGCGGTCGCTTCCTGTGCCATGAAACCCCCATTTCCGCTGACGCAGAACAAAAGCCCACGTCACGCTTTGCTACAGTAAAGTTTGACCATGGTACCAGAAGAAGCAGACCGGCTCGGTGAGAAATTCGATTCGTTGGGTCAGGCAACGACATGGCAGAATCATCGCCCGGCAGTAACCGAGTTCACCTACAATTGCCACCGGATCGAAAGACACAGCTTTTTAGGAAGTCATTATGACAGCTATCGATCGGGCCCGGGCGACCGCGGCCTTCAAACGCTATACCGATGCTTACGATGCCGCCAATCCGCGCATCGCACTCAAGATCGAACACACCTATCACGTGGCGGAAGCGTGCGATACCGTGGCACGTGAGCAGGGCTGGTCACCGCAGGACATTGACCTAGCTTGGCTTTGCGGCCTGCTGCACGATATGGGCCGCTTTGAGCAGCTACGACGCTGGGACACCTTTAAGGACGCCGAGAGCATGAGCCATGCGGCGCTGGGCATCGAGGTCCTCTTTGGCGAGAATCCCGCCGATGCACCCGCCGTAACGAGCATCCGCGACTTTATCGATGACCCGGCAGAAGATGAGCTCATCCGAGCGAGCATTGCCTATCACAGCGATTTCCGTCTACCCGCGCAGCTCGACGTGCGCACGCGAAGCTTCTGCGATATCGTGCGCGATGGTGACAAGATCGACATTATGCGCACCATCGCCGACGGCACCGTCGACACCATCCTCAAGGTGGACGAGAAGACGTTTCTCGGCAGCCGTTTCTCGTCGCCGGCACTTGCCGCCTTTGACGAGCACCGCTGCGTCGCACGCGATGAACGCAACGAGCCCGCAGACTACCTGGTGGGACTCATCTGCTTTATGTTTGAGCTCGTCTATCCGGCGAGCCGCGCGCTGGCGCGCGAACAGGGCGATATCCACCGCCTACTCGACGCGCCCTTTGGTATTACGCAGCCCTTTACCGACCCCGCCACACAGGCAACCTGGAGCCGTCTTAAGGACGAGATGCGCTACTGGCTGGCGCGCGCCTAGCGCTCAAGCTGGGCCAGCAGCTCCTCGGCGACCTCGACGGCATCGCCGACAACCTTGTACTGGGCAGCACCAAAGATGGGAGCATCCGGGTCCTCGTTGATGGCGATAATGCACTCCGCCCCACCGATGCCGGCAAGATGCTGGATGGTGCCCGAAACACCGATACTCACGAGAAGCTTGGGCGAAACCGATACGCCTGTCTGGCCAATCTGATGGCGATACTCCAACCAGCCGGCCTCCACGACAGGTCGCGTGCAGCCAAGCTCGGCTCCCAGAGCCTCGGCGAGTCTTCGCATCAGCGGCAGGTTTTTCTTGGAACCAATGCCGCGACCCACCACGACCAGGCGCTCGGCATCGGCGATCGAAGCCTGCTGCCCCCACTCCTCGGCGGGAATCGAGATCTCGACACGAGCCTTGGCGTCTTCCGCAAGCGATACCTGGGCAATCGTACCGGAACGGCTATAGTCAAACTCGGGCGCTCCAAAGATGCCGGGACGCACCGTTGCCATCTGGGGACGATGATTGGGGCAAATGATGGTGGCCATCAAGTTGCCGCCAAACGCCGGGCGCGTCTGTTGCAGCAGTCCCGTCTTCGTATCCATCGAAAGTACGGTGCAGTCAGCCGTAAGGCCCGTCTGCAAACGCACGGCAACGCCGGGCGCCAGTTCGCGGCCAAAGGCGGTCGCACCGTACAGAATGGCCTCGGGCTTGCGCTCTGCCACCAAATCGCAGATTAGCCGGGCGTAGACCTCCGCATCGTTCTGACGCAGACGCTCGTCGCGACAGACCAGAACCTCGTCTGCACCGGCGCAAACCAGATGCTCCAGGTCCTTGAACGAGCTCTCGGGGCTCATGCCGGCCAATGCCACCAGGCGGCAGCCGCGAGCATCGGCAAGCTCGCGTCCCTTGCCCATGAGCTCGTAGGCCACCGGGGCCACGACATCGTGCTCGTCGGTCTGAACGAATACCCAAATGTCTCGATATGCATCCAGGTTAACCGCGCCAGCGGGCTCGTCGCGCTCAATCGAGATGGCGTTGACGGGGCAGGCGTCGACGCACCCACCGCATAGGATGCAGCCGTCGGTTACGCGGGCGCAACGGTTGGGCCGCTCGCCTTCCACTACGATGCCGCCCGAGGCACAGGCGCGAACGCAGCGACCACAGCCGATACAGGCTTCGCTATCGATAATCAGTCCGCTCATCTATGCCATCCCCTCGATAATCTTGGCAAGTTTCGCCGCCTGCTCGGACGCCGTTCCGTCAACGGCCTCGCACGTTTGGTCGCGATCGGGCACAAACGATCGCACGACCTGCGTCGGCGAGCCGGCAAGGCCGCAGCGCGCGGGGTCGGCGTTCACGTCAGCAGCGTTGACCACGCGCACGTCCGCCTCCTCGGCCGCACGAATACCGGCAATGCCCGGCATACGCAGTTGGCCAATCTCCTTGGCAGCCGTCATCGCGCACGGCATCTCCAGATACACCGTCTCCTCGCCGGCATCGCAGCCGTGAACAAGCGCCAGTGAACCACAGGTCGTAAAGCCCGCGCTCTGCACGCAGCTCACGTCGGTCACGCAGGGAATCTCAAAGGCACCGGCAAGCTCGGGACCAATCTGGGCCGTATCGCCGTCCACCGCCATCTTGCCGCAGATGAGCAGGTCGAAGTCCTCGTCGAGCGCCTCGATGCCGCACTTGAGGGCATAGGTGGTTGCCAGGGTATCGGCACCTGCAAAGGCGCGATCGGTTAGCAGCAGTGCGTCATCGGCGCCTCGGGCGATGCAGTCGCGCAGCAGCGATTCGGTCGCGGGAATGCCCATCGACACCACCGTTACGCGCACGTCCATGCCAAAGCCGATAAAGTCGTCCTTCAGCGCCAGCGCGCATTCCAAAGCGCTCGCGTCAAAGGGATTAATGACTGCCTGCTTGCCATCGCGCACGATGGTATTGGTCTTGGGGTCCATCTTGACCTCGGTGCTTCCGGGCACCGCCTTGACGCACACCACCATATGGAAATCGCTCATCTTCACGCGCCCCCTTTCTGGACGAGCTCATCCAAGAGCTTCTCCGAAAACAGGTTACCGCGACCCAGCTGCCCGGCAGGATCGAGCTGGAGCTTGAGCCGCGCCGACTCGACCATGGCCTCGTGACCGTACATCGTCTCCAAGAAGCCCGCCTTGATCTTGCCGACGCCGTGTTCGGCGGAGACGGCGCCGCCCATGGCCGTGACCTCGGAAGCCCACTGGGCAAAGAGTTCTCCGCCGCGGCGGTAATCCTGCGCATCGCGCGGCAGAATGTTCACATGCAGATGGTTGTTACCGATGTGCCCCCAGGCGGCAGATTCAAGCCCACTTTCGGCCAACGTGCGACGATAAAGGGCGATAACATCGGCCAAGCGTGCGTTGGGCACCGACATGTCCGAGCCCAGTTTGGTGATGGTGGGATCCGTGCGGCGACGCTCGTCGATGAGCATGTTGACGCTCTCGGGCACCGCATGGCGGAAGAATCGCTGACACTCGCGATCGACCTCGGTGCGCGCGACCCATGTCGCATCGTCGCTGCCGCCCGCAAGCTCCAGTACCCACCCCAAGTGATACAGCTCCTCAGTCGCCTGGGCTTCGTCGTCGCAGTCGAGCTCCACGTAGACACAGACCTTGGCGTCTTTGTCGAGCGCCGGCAGCGAGGCGAACGCGGTCGACTGCTCACGCTGACGACGCAGGATATCCAGGGCGCCCGCATCGAAATATTCGATGGCAGCCGCGTGGGAGAGGACGGGACGCACAGAATCGGTGAAGGACACAGCCCTGTCTTCGCTGTCAAAGAAGCAGCTCACGCCCCAAACGACCGCAGGCGCCGTCTGCAGGGCAATCTCGAGCTCGGTGATGACGCCGAGTGTGCCACACGCACCGATAAACAGATCGATGGCATCCATATCGTCAGCAACGAAATAGCCCGAAGCATTTTTGGTCTTGGGCATGGTGTAGCCGGGAAGGTCGAGCTCGAGCGTGCGGCCCTGCGCCGTGACGAGCGAAAGGCGACGACCCTGTGCAAAAACCTCGCCACGGTGAAGCTCGAGCAGGTCACCATCGGTCAGCACGACATGAAGGCCCGTGACGTGAGGGCGCATGGGGCCGTAAGCGTAGCTACGGGCGCCGGAAGCGTTGCATGCCGCCATACCGCCCAGGCAGGCAGATGCCTCGGTGGGATCGGTAGGAAAGAATTGCTCGGGAGCTTCCTGGAACTCCTCGTAGGCCTCAAGCGATGCCTGGTCCCAGCCGGCAGTCGGCAACACTTTCTTGCCCAGCTGCTTGCGCAGCTCAGACAGCACGACGCCGGGCGCCACACGCAAAAGAAAGCGGCCCTGCTCATCGCGGCGAATGCCTAGATAGCGATTCATGCGGGAAGTATTGAGAATGTGACCGCCATGAGGCACGGCGCCGGCGGCAAGACCGGTCCGGGCGCCCTGAACCGTCACCGGGACACGCTCGGCATGGAGCTTTTTCAAAATGGCGCGGACCTCGTCCTCCGTTGTCGGAAACGAGATACTCGAGGCCTCGCCCGATGCGCGAGACTCATCGCGACTATATTCTTCAAACTCGTCGGTGAAGGGTTTGATGGTTGCAGACACGCGAACTCCCCCTTTAGCTAACTACAGTATTTGCAGGGAGATGTTACCGCATCGTTTCGTCGACGTGTTCGAGACCGTCTCCATAATTGGCGATTTTTACGTTCGTGCAATTCGGCGAGCGGCATGGTTTCCTCGGCAGACGATGCTTTTGACACATGTCGCTTTACCGCCAGCGATCACGCAATTGTCGCTCGAAAAAAGTTGAAGTAATTTTTACCATCTTTTACCTGCGGAGATGTCAATCCGTCAAGCATTTGGTCAGAAATTGGTCAAGTAGTGACTGATACGGTCGGCATCAACAGCCAAAACCAATGGAAGTTTTGGCCCCAGAAGCAGGGAGGTTCCCATGGCATATTACTGGCCCCAGTACGACGTCGCCATCGAGGTCGACGGCGATCCCTATCTCCTGCCTTTCGACGAAGAGGCGTTTCCCGATACGGCGGTCTACCACGTCACCACCGATGTTATCTGCGACCCCGAGTCGTTCTCGGCGCTCGCCCACCACATCGCGCGTATCCACAGCATCGAGCTCCCTCACGACTTCGACGAGCTCATCTACTCGCGCCGCCTGATGCTTCACATGCTCTTTGGAGCGGACCCGTCCACGTTCGCACGTGTCTACACCACCAAGGACGCCGCATGAGTGCGAAGAAGCCGCCCCGCCTTGCAGGACTGGGGCGTCGCAAGAAACTCGTCGTTGCCTGCCTGGCTATCGTCTGCGCCCTCATCGCCGTAGGGCTATACGCCTGGCAGTCGCAGCCCGTACCCGAAGCGGGCGCCTCGGTCACGACGGCAGAGGGTAAATCGCGCCAAGAAATCCAGGATGAGCTCGACGCCATCGTCCGCGACAACATGATGACGATCTCGGTCGCGCCGGTCGCACAGTTGCAGGAAGGCGGCAAGTTGCGCGTCAACGTGCAAAACGTCCAAGACAACAAGTTTCCCCAGCGCTTCCGCGTGATTCAAAACGACGAAACCATCTATGAGTCCGGTGTGGTCGAAGCCGGCAAGACGGTTGAGACCTGCCCCGCCGGCGATATCCAAGAAGGCGAGGCATATATCGAGATTCAGGCACTCGATGCCAAGACCTACGACACCCATGGCAATCCGACGCGCGTCAAAGTGCGGGTGGCCCAGGCAGAAGGCTAGTGGCCTACGCGCTCGCAGGGGCCACACCCTGTCCCCATTCGTCCAACCATCACGGAAACAGTCCGTGACGAGCAGAAAGGATCGATTATGAACACACCCATGAACCTGAGCGGAGCCAGGGCACTCGCCGTGGGCGCAGGGCTTACGCTCGCACTTGCGATGGGCGCCGCGCCAACGGCGGCCATGGCAGAGGTGCGCGTTGGAACCACCGATGTGACGGTGAAGGCCGACATTAGCAATGTTTCGTTTAAGGCGCCAACGGTCATCCCCTTTGCCGCCAAAGCCGACGGAACGCTTGTAGGACCCTCCGACAAGACGATTACCATCGACAACCTCTCGGCATATGGCATCCACGTCACCAACATGAAGGTCACGGCCAAGAACGACTGGACAATCGTTGCAGACGCAAAGACGGGCTCGGCCCAGAACTCCATCGATTTTAAGGTTGGCCCCGATAAGGCAGAAAAGGATGCCAGCTCGGCGACTCAGACTACGGGCCTCGATCTTTCCAAGGACGCAAGCTTCGACATGAAGTACCAGGGCATTGCCGACGGAACGGACAAAATCAAGCTCAATGTGAGTGGCCACGTCGCCCGCGTCACGCGTGACATCTACCACGCCACCGGTACGGGAGATCAAGTGGCAAGCATCACCTGGACGGTCGAGCCCGGTGCGCACGCCACGTCCTAAGGCGATTGCACTGGCCGCCATCGTCGGCATCTTGGCGTCCGCACCTGCCATGGCCTTTGCTCAACAAGAGCAAGCGCAGGCGGCCACAGAAGTGACCGTCGACCTTTCGGGCCTTAATCGCGGCAGCCGTCACGAGCCGCTCGCTCAGACGAGCGACACCCGGCAACTCATTGCGGCAGGCTTCGCCACGGCGGGGGCAGGACTGACGTGCCTTGGCCTGAACATCAAACGCAACCGATAGCCAAGCACGACCGGAGTACGCGGAATAGATAGGAGAACCATGGCACCCAAAAACCTTTTGCCCGTCGCCGCGCTCTGCAGCGCACTGGCGAGCGGTATGCCTCTCGCCGCTTGGGCGACGCCCGCCACGGCAAACTCCTTACCGCAAGCTCTGAACCCCGTGGCGAATTCGTCGGGTATCGTCGCCTGCCAACGTTTTTCGCTCGCACATGCCACGGTCCGAACCTCGGGATGCCTTCACCGCAATACGGTCGACTCGATAGTCGTGGATACCAGGCGACCGGACAAGGAGAACGGCCCCCAGACAGGTTATGCCATCTGTACATGGAAATCGGCCGCAGTCGACGCCGATGGCGACCCGTGCGACTTAGAGCTGCGCATCGATATTGCCTCGGTCGATGACTCGGCGAACGGGGCGAAGGTCGTCTTCGACAGCGCGGCCAATGAAGAAGAAGGGGGTGTATGCCTGGGCTGCGTTCCCTCGAATGTCGATGGCGCGCAGCCCATCATCTCCTTTACGGCATCGCTGCGACTGACCAAGGCGGGCACCGAAGCCATCGCAACAGGAGATGCGCCTTTGCTGTTCTACGCTGGCGACGCGGACGACCAAGAGGCTCAAAGCACCAGACAGAAGGGCTCGCTTAACCTCACGCGCGGATCAGAACCCGCCCCCATCAATATCGATGCCCAGGAGCCGGGCGTGCAGCGCATTCTCGCCGATCCGGCGCTGCTCCAAATGACATGGCACGGAGCGGGGTCCGTCGGGATTGCTGCTCCTATATCGAGCGATAATGACAAATCCCCCAAAGACGAGGTCGCAGACGCACCGACACGTGTTGACGATGCAGACGATGCATCATCAGAAGACAACGCTGCGGCTCCTTTGGAGAAGCCAGGCGGCACCACCACCGAACTAGGCGATCCCCAACCGAAAGACGGCCTGGAATTTGCCGCTCCCCCAGATGTCGACGAAGGCAACTGTTGCATGATGGTCGCGCTCGACCACACGGAAACCGTCGATGCCGCAAGCATTGAGCCAGTCGCTGCCAATGCGCCCCGCCGCAAAAATATCCTCATCGCATTCCCCAATACCGTCGAGCTCGTCTTTTTGCCTTCGGGTGAAGTCGTCGCGCCTACGGCACTTACAGCAGTGGGAGCAAGGAGCGCATCGAACGATATCCAAGCTATCTCGGCACTTGATGCCACAACGACCGCCAAGTTACACCTTTATTCCGTTGCAGCAGACGGAACGCGAACCGAAGAATTCGACGGAACCAAGCTTTTGGTTCCGCGTCGCATCGGTATCCAAGAAGACTTCCCCTATCAAATGGAACTTGAAGGGTTCGATCGTGCACGAGATGCCGACATCATTGCCGCAGCCATCGAATCCCCGCAGCACCTCATGACGCTGCGCTTCGACTTTAGCCCCGTCCTGTCCTAGACCGCTAACCGCCACTTGGCTCGGATACTGAGCGCTCCCTTCCCCGTTCTGCTACGATTGCCGCGTTGGCATCAATTACAGGAGGGTTCATGCCGGGTTTAGGAACGATCATCAACGTCGCGCTTTTGATCGCGGGCGGTCTGCTGGGCCTCATGGGTGGGCGCTTCATTACGCCCCGCATCCAGGACACGCTCATGAAGGCGTCAGGGCTGTGCGTCCTGTTTATCGGCCTGGGCGGCACCATGCAAAAGATGCTCGTTATCGATGGAGAAGCGTTGGCGACCACCGGCACCACCATGCTTATCGTCTCATTTGCCCTCGGTTCGCTCATCGGCGAGGCCATCAACCTGGAGGCCGCCATCGAGAACCTCGGCGAATGGCTCAAGCGCAAAACCGGCAGCGAAGGCGACAACGAGTTCACCAACGCCTTTGTCTCGGCATCGCTCACCGTGTGTATCGGCGCCATGGCCATCGTAGGATCGATTCAGGACGGCCTGCTCGGCGACTGGTCCACGCTTGCCCTGAAGGGCGCGCTGGACTGCATCATCGTCTGCACCATGACGGCCTCGCTTGGCCGCGGCTGCATCTTCTCGGCCCTGCCCGTTGCCGTATTCCAGGGCACGATCACGCTTTTTGCCGGCGCACTCTCCCCCATCATGACCACCGCAGCCCTCGACAGCCTTTCGCTTGTGGGCTCCATGCTCATCTTCTGCGTCGGCGTTAACCTTATTCGGCCTCAGACCTTCCGCACGGCCAACATGCTCCCCTCCGTCGTCGTGGCGGTCATCTACGCCCTCCTGTTCTAAATCTATCTACGCAGTGGTATCTCGAACATCTGTTTGATGCTGTGCTATGATATGAGGTCACCGACACCATATAGGGAGAGGAGAGGGCGGTGGCCGACCAGGACGTCAAGATGCTCATCGAGCGCATTATGGCCGAGGCCCGGACCCATCAGTCCGCCCGCTTCTCAAACGAAATCTATGCTGACGAGCCGATTCTCAAGACCGGTCGTCAGATGCAGAACTTCCTCCCCGACCAGTACCGCAAGATGCGCGAGATATCACGCTGGCAAGAGGATCCCAAAGGCGGCGCGGGACGTTGGCTATCGGAGGCGGAGCTCTTTTACCGCCAAGGCCTGCTGATGGCCGACTTCGAGGACGATTGCCCCTACAACGGCACCTTTAAGTCGTACTTTCCCACCTACAATGCCATGAGCGATCGACAGTTGCGCGGCTACTTTACCTGGCGTGCCCAAGTGCGCCGCGGCAATATCGAGGAGACATCGACCTCGTTTGCTTTTCTTTATCTTTACGAATTGATCTGCGGCATTGGCGTCGACAATCCGCGTGACGGCTATGACAAGATCAAGGCATTTTGGGATGCCTATCGCGCCTTTGAACCTGGCATCGACCGGTTCGCACGCGTGTGGCTGCAGGACTACGCCGTGTTCCATGAGCTCGACCCCAAGCTGCTTCGCGACTCTAAAACCGTCGCATTCGACAACGCCCTCATCGAGCTGCGCCGCGCAGCACGAGACCTTGTACCCGCGCCGGCGCCGTCGGACCTGCCCCCCAAACGTCGCAAGACCTCCGAGCCCACGCTTCCCCTTCCGCCCGATGAGGCGCATGAGGAGCGGCTCATGGCTGCCATCGACGCACTCTCGACGTACAACCTGAATAACTCACGGCTCGACCGTTCCCACCATCGTGACCTGCGCCACGTGGCATGCGCCGTGTATGTCCGTATGGCGCGCTACTATGACACGCACCGAAAGACCGGCATCGTAGCGAGCTTGTTTGGGGAGGAGACGGCCATGCCCTACACCATGTTTGCCTCGGCCGTGTTCTTTGCGCCCGAGCGCCACGAGGACTGCGAATATCGCCTGGACCCCATTCACATCTACCGCTGCCAAAATGGCTTTTGGGAATGTATGCGCATCCACGGCAGCAGACAAAAAAGCAGCAAGCTCGGTGAGATAATGCGCGCTTGTGATCAGCGTCTGCGCTTGGCACTGGACCCCGGCCATCCCCTTGAGGAAGAGAAGGTCCCCAAATATCTGGCTAAGATTATCGATGACGAGATCACGGCATGGCTTTCATGGGATGCCACACATCAGCCCGTCAAGATCGATATCGACCTGAGCCAGCTGGGGCACATTCGGAGCGCCGCCGCGCAAACGCGCGAGGCGCTTTTGATCGACGAGGAGCGCGAGGACGGCACGCTTGCGGATGCCGAGGTGGCAGTTGCCGAACGACGGGAAGCCGAGCCCGTAGCCGACACGATTGCCGAACCAGTCGCGACGACCATGCAGCAGGACGAGGCTAGCGAGCCGACCATCTCCACCGAGCAGTTTGGCGTCGTAGCCCCGCTCCTCGCACCAACGCCCACGCCCGCCGACACCGCGTCCGCACTCGATCCCGCCGCAGACGCCTATCTTCGAGCACTACTCGAGCAAAACGCAGCGCAGACGGCATCGGCGGTGGCACAGTCGGGCAAGAGTGAGGACATGCTCGTCGATACCATCAACGAGGCGCTCTTTGACCTGGTGGGCGACACCGTAATTGAATTTAGCGCGGCAGGGCCGCAGATTATCGAGGACTACGAAGCAGACGTGAGAGGATACCTAGACCATGAGTGATACCGCATCCGCAGCGCCCCGCGTACCCAAGCGCGTCGCTGCCGTCATTCTCAACTCGCTCAAGGGCGGCGTGGTCCCACGCATCGGCCTTCCTTACATCACCGTGGGACGCGAAGTTGAGATCCGTGCTCTGCTCACCGACCTGAGCCTCATCGCCGATGGCGGCGCAAGCTTCCGTTTCCTAGTCGGTCGCTACGGCGCCGGCAAGAGCTTTTTGCTCCAGACCATCCGAACGCATGCCATGGGCGAGGGCTTTGTGGTCGCCGATGCCGACCTTTCCCCTGAGCGCCGCCTACAGGGCGGCCAGGGCCAGGGCCTCGCCACCTATCGCGAGCTCATCCGCAACATATCGACCAAGACGCGCCCCGAGGGCGGCGCGCTCAACCTTATCCTGGACCGCTGGGTCGCCTCGTGTGCCGACGCCGACGAGTCTGCCGTTAATGCCCAACTCGCTCCACTCGAAGAGATGGTCCACGGCTTTGACTTCGCCCGCATGCTCCGCCGTTATCGCACGGCCGTCTCGGAGGGTGACGAAGATGCCATGAGTCGCGTAACCAAATGGATCCGCGGCGAGTACCGCACCAAGAGCGAGGCGCGCGCCGAACTAGGCTCCTCGACAATCATCAGCGACGACGACTGGTACGACTACGTCAAGCTCATTGCGCGCTTTTTGGTCTGCAGCGGCTACAAGGGCATGCTGGTGCTCATCGACGAGCTCGTGAATCTGTACAAGATTCCCAACGCCATCACTCGACAGTATAACTACGAGAAAATCCTAACGATGTACAACGACACGCTCCAGGGCAAGGCGCAGTACCTGGGCATGATCATGGGCGGCACGCCGACCTCTATCGAGGACCGCCGCCGCGGCGTGTTCTCCTACGAGGCCCTTCGGAGCCGTCTCGCTCAGGGCCGTTTTGCGCGCGATGATCTCAAAGACATGCTCGCGCCCATCATCCGCCTGCAGCCGCTCACCTACGAGGAGCTGCTGGTGCTCATCGAAAAGCTCATGCAGATCCATGCCGGCTACTTTGGCTGGACGCCCACGCTTACCGAGAACGACTTGGTGGACTTCCTCAAAATTGAGTTTGGCCGCGTGGGGGCCGACACGCACCTGACGCCCCGCGAAGTCATCCGCGACTTTATCGAACTGCTCGATATCCTGTGTCAAAACCCCGATGCTAACGTGGCCGAGTTGCTGCAAAGCGTCGGTGGCGACGCGCTGGCGCCGACAGCCGCAACAGACGACACCGGCACCGCAGGCGACGACCGCAACTTCGCCGAGTTCACCATCTAACCTGCCAAAATGGTCAGGTTTATTTTGGCAGGTTTTATCTGGGCAAACGTTGAAGCAGCAATGCAGCAAGCCACTGCCCACCGCGTTGAGAGATTCGCTTTTGAAGGGAGGCCCCGTGAACGCCTTTGACCGATATGCCCCGTTTATCCAAGACTTCATTTACTCCCACGATTGGGAGAGCCTGCGCTCCATCCAGGTTGCAGCAGCTGATGCCATCTTTAACACGCAAGATAATGTGCTCCTGACGGCATCCACGGCTTCCGGCAAAACCGAAGCGGCCTTCTTTCCCATCCTGACCGAGTTTTGGGAGAACCCGCCCGCAAGCGTTGGTGCCCTCTACATCGGCCCCCTCAAAGCGCTCATCAATGATCAGTTCGTCCGTCTCAATGACCTATGCGAAGAAGCCGACATCCCCGTCTGGCACTGGCACGGCGATGTCTCGCAGTCGCACAAGGCTAAGCTCATCAAAAAGCCGAGCGGCATCTTGCAGATTACGCCCGAGTCACTCGAGGCGCTCTTAATCCATAAGCACATGGCGATCCCGCGCATGTTTTGCGACCTACGCTACGTGGTCATCGATGAGGTCCACTCGCTCATGCGCGGCGACCGTGGCGGGCAGACACTCTGCCTTATCGAGCGTCTTTCGCGCATGGCGGGCGTACGGCCCCGGCGCATCGGTCTTTCGGCCACCATCGGGGACCCGGAACGCACGGGCGCCTTTCTCTCACAGGGAACGGGGCGCAACTGTGTTATCCCCCGCTTTGAAGAACCGCGCCGCGTATGGCGCATCTCCATGGAGCACTTCTACAACTCGGGTCCCCAAGCGCAACAGCGGGGATTCACGAGCACGGGTCCGCAGGAAGCTGAGGTGCTTGCTTGCGAGCGCGTTGAGACGGCACTACCCGTCAGCACCCAAGACATGCGTCATAGCGGACAACTCACACAGGAGGAACGCCGCCAACGTCGCGAGCAGGCACGGGGCAAGGCTGCCCCCAAGGACCGTCGCACTTCCTCGGCCCCCGAGGGCGAAGTCGACATCCCACGAGCGACCGAGCAGGCGCTTCTCAACCCCACCGACACGGCGCCCGACAACGCCGACCCCGGTATGGGCTATATCTTTGAGCATACGCGCGGCCGCAAGTGCCTGGTCTTTGCCAACTCGCGCGAGGAGGCAGAGGCTGTGTGCTCCATGTTGCGCAGCTACTGTGATAGCCGGCACGAGCCAGACCGCTTCCTTATCCATCATGGCAACCTCTCGGCATCACTACGCGAGACCGCCGAGGAGCTCATGCGTGACGAGGAACAGGCACAGACAACCGTCACCACCTCCACGCTGGAGCTCGGCATTGATATCGGTCGCCTGGAGCGCGCGTTCCAGATCGATGCACCGTTTACCGTCAGCTCCTTTTTGCAGCGCATGGGGCGCACAGGCCGCCGCGATCTTCCGCCCGAGATGTGGTTTGTCATGCGCGAGGAAGAGCCCGAGCCGCGCACGATGATGCCCGAGACCATTCCGTGGAAGCTCCTGCAGGGCATCGCGCTCGTACAACTCTATCGCGAGGAAAAGTGGGTCGAACCACCCGAGCTCGATCGACTCCCCTACAGCTTGCTCTATCACCAGACCATGTCGACGCTCGCCAGCACCGGCGAGCTCACGCCAGCAGCACTTGCCCAGCGCGTGCTCACGCTCAGCTATTTCCATCGCGTCTCGGCCGATGACTATCGCGTGCTGCTGCGTCACCTCATTGACATCGACCATATCCAGGTCACCGAGGGCGGTGGGCTCATCGTGGGTCTCGCGGGCGAGCGCATCATTAACAACTTTAAGTTCTACGCCGTGTTCCAGGAAAACGAGGAGTTCACCGTTCGCAGCGAATCGGCCGAGTTGGGTACGATCGTCAATCCGCCACCGCCCGGTGAGCGCATCGCCATCGCCGGACACTGCTGGATTGTCGAGGAAGTGGACTGGAAGCGCCACACCGTCTTTGCCACGCAGGTCAAGGGCCGGGTGCCGGCCTACTTTGGCGACTGCCCCGGCGACATCAATACACACGTACTCGAGCGCATGCGCCAAGCGCTCACTGAGCACGCAGCATATCCGTACCTTATGGGTAACGCACGGGCCCGCTTGGCGCAGGCTCGTCATACGGCCGAGATTTCGGGCGCGGGAACCAAGCCGCTCATCAACCTGGGTGGCGACACCTGGGTGCTCTTCCCTTGGTTAGGCAGCTACGCCTTTTTGGCGCTCGAACGTATGCTCAAGATTAAATGCGCCGCGGAGCTGGGCCTTCGCGGGCTCGATCCGTCGCGTCCATACTTTATGCAGTTTAAGATGAAGGCCGACGAGGAGACATTCTTTGAGGTGCTCGCCGCCGAGGCCGAGAAGGACTTCAACCCCATCGAGCTCGTCTATCCCGGCGAGGTGCCTTATTTTGATCGCTACGACGAGTACGTTCCCGAGGAGCTCGTGCGCAAAGGCTTCGCCGAAGGCGTGCTCGACATCGAGGGCATGAAGCAGCGCGTCCTCAGCTGGCGCGACCACGCCTAAGACCAGTCTTTTGGGAGACGTACTAATCGTGAAGGACGGTGCCGAGGAAGTCAGCGTCGAAGGGCACGGCTTCGGCAAAGGCGTAGTCGCCGTCGCTGGCGATGAGCAGGTAGTTCTCCTCGCCGCCGAACTCCGCATCGCCACATGGGACCACCCAGGCGTGGGCGAACACCTCGAGTGCCGTGGCAGCGCAGTCGCGCAGGAACGTCACGTCGCTCCCCTCGTTTGCGCCCACGATATTGGCAACGTAGATACCCCCGGGGTTCAGGCTGCCTCGCACCAAACGCAACGCCTCAACCGTCGCCAGCTCGCGCACGGGCTCGGCACCGCCAAAGCAATCGCTCACGACCACGTCGTAGCGACGATGGCCCACGCTCGTCACACCCAGGTACGAACGCGCCTCAGCGGTAATCACCCGCAAGCGGTCGCCCACCGCGCGCTCCAGCTCGTCCAGGTAGAACCAGCGGCGCGCCAGGCGCGTAATCTCTCCGTCATACTCGATAACGTCCATGCGCAAGCCCTCGTGCGACATCAGCGCGAACTTGGGATAGGCAAACCCACCCCCGCCCAGCATGAGCATACGGTCGATACCGTGACCATAAGCGTCACGCATTGCGCCCTCAGTCTCAAACACATCGTCAAATGCACGATAGTACGCAAAGACCGGCTCTGCCCAACGCTCGCCAACGTAACTCGCACTTTGGTAGACCCCACCTTGCACCAAGACGCGAATCTCATCGTCGCTCTCATTGTGCACGCGTTTTACACGCGCCAACCCATTGCGGGTTCGCGCAACCTGCAGACAGGCAGCACGAACAGCGACAGCAGCCGCACCAAGCGCCGCGGCTCCCAGAGCAACGCCGGCAACGACGCCGGCAGAAACACTCGGCTTGTTCATCTAGAGCTCCTTTTGCAGATAAAGGCCATGGTCATAAAATCCAAGATGGCGATAGTACTCGCGTGTGCCAATCGCGCTAATCACGTTGATACGCGCATAACCCGCATCCCGGGCAATCTCGCACGCACGCTCCACGAGCAGACGCCCCAGACCGTGATGCTGAGCCGCCTGACCTTGATCCCCCACGCGTGCCGCCATGCCATACACGTGCACCTCGCGAATCATCGCCTCGTCCGGCATCGTCGGCAACTCGTCCACATGCGCGGCAACAAACGAATGGTCGGGCAGCGACAGGCGCAAAAAGCCGGCAATCTTGCCTTCGGGCGTCACCCACTGCAAAAAGCGCTCGTGCGTCACCGGCGTCTCGTACGCTACTTCCTCGTCAAGGGTCAACTCATCCAGGTCGGCACCCGCGGTACTGATCTCGCGATAGCGAATCTCGCGCACCGCCGCGCCTTCTCCATGAGCCGCCAAGCGGTTCTCGACGAGCTGACGCAGGTTGGGCTTCTTGTTGCCCACCATAATGTCGTCGGAGCTAAAGTCGCGAATCATGCGGCTGATACGACAGAACGCCGGCGTCACCACGATGTCGTCGGCCAACACATCGAGCAGCTCTTCCTCGGTATAGGGGCGCCACTCGCCGCGCTCATAGCAGCCCACCAGACGCGAGCCCTCGATGAGCGCACACGGGTAGACCTTGACCTCGTCGGGCATAAAGGCCCCTTCGGTCATAAAGCGCTCGTAGTCGCGTTTGTCCCCCTCGGGCGTAGCGCCCAGCAAGTTGAGCATAAAATGCGCGTGGATCTTAAAGCCAAACAGGCGCGCAAGCGAGAACGCCCGCTCGATCTTCGCCACCGAAATGCGACGCTCGTTGATATCGAGCAGGTGCTGGTCAAGGCTTTGGATGCCCATCTGAATCTTGGTGCAGCCCAGGCGACGAATGAGCGTGAGCGCCTGTGGCGTCACGGCATCGGGCCGGGTCTCGATAACGAGCCCCACTACGCGATGCTTCGCCGTCTCGTTGATGCGCTGCTGACGCTCGAGCTCCTCCATCGTGGCCGTCTGCCACTCGGCGACCTCGTCCCACGGCGTGCCGGGGCCGTACAGACGACGCACCGCACGGTTATAGCCGCCCACGGCAGCATCTACGCGCTCCTGTTCGCCGGCAACACCGCTCGCAAGCTCGGCCTCGTCGGTCGCAATACCGGCAGCCCGATAGCGCTCGCGACGCTCCGCCACCACCGGCGGCAGCGCATCGGCGGGCGCGTCATCGAGCAGGCGCCCTGCCTCGGCACGGCTGATGCCCGGACGCGCCAACATGGGGTTGGCAGCCACGCCGGCGACGGCATCGTCATTGAGCGCACGGAAAAGCTCCGACATAAACCATGTCTGATAGCCTTCCGGATAGTCGCTCCAGGTACCGCCAAGCACAATGAGCTCGATCTTATCGGTCGCATGCCCCATCTGCGAAAGCGCCGTCAAACGGGCGCTCACCTGCAGATATGGATCGAAGCAATTTTGCTCCGCACGGGCGCACGCGGGCTCGGCATGCAGATAGCTTTTGGGCATACGCAGGTCGTTGGGGCAAAACAGGCAATCGCCCGAGCACGGCCACGGCTTGGTGATGACGGTAATGGTCGCCACGCCCGAAGCCGTTCGGCGCGGCTTCATACGCAGCACCTGCAGCAGTTGACGCTCTAGCTCGGCATCGGCATTCCACCCAGCCCAACGAGCCGGCTCCTCACGCTTTACCCGCTGGTAAAACGGCAGCAGACGACGCTTGGCCAGGTCGCGCTTATCGGCACCCTCACGGCGCGCCTCGGCATGTATCAGTTTGACGAGCTCCTTGTCGTCCACGGTCTCGCCGCGACGCAGAGCCTCGAGTATGTTCAAGATAATCTGTTCCATGCCCCCATTGTAAAGGCAAAGGCGCCGGAGCCGATCTCGGCTTCGGCGCCTTCATCAAACAGCGCGTCTATATCTTCGCCTAGGCTTTCGTCTGCCTCACTACTCCGAATCAAACGACATGTCGCCCGAACCGACCTCAAAACGATACGTGGCAGACTTGTCACCGTTATCGAATTCAAGATTCAAAATGGTCTCGCCGTCGTAGCCAAGCGGAAGGAAATCGCTCTCGAAGTCGCCGCTGCCCAAGGTGAGGCTCGCCTTAAAGCCCGTCGAGTTCGGAACCGTCATCTCCACATCGCCCGAGCCCACACTCACGTCCATCGACTTCGCGGGGGCCTGGTAAAGCTCGAACGTCACATCGCCCGAACCGACCTCAGCATTCAGGGTATCGGTCACGGTGCCTGTAAACTCAACGTCTCCCGAGTCCAGAGTCAGGTTGAGGTCATGACACGCAATGCCCGCGACCGTCAGATCACCCGATCCTACATTCGCTGTAATGCCCACCATGTTATCGGCAACTTTGCGCGGCAGTTCGACGGTAACCGTGCGGTCAATGGCGCGCTCGTCATCGCAATCGAACTGGCGAATCTTGAGCGTAGAGCCCTTGATTTCGGCCAGGTTCTGGGTTGCCGCATCGAAGGCAACGGTCCCCGTTGCCACGCGACCGCTTTCAATTACGCGCACTGGCCCGCCGGAAACGTGTTTGACCTCGACCGTGCCCGACGTCACATCCAGGTCAAGCGATGTGAACGCGTCGGCATCAAACGTTTCGCTCGAAAGTTGCTGAGGCCGAGCGGAATAGCTGCCGTCGTCCAAGAGATTGTCCTCGTCAACCGCATCGTCCATACCAGACAAGCCGGATACGACATCGTCGAGATCCCACGGGCCATCATAATGAATCAAAGTCCGTGAAATGCCAAAAACAAGCCCGATGATGAGCACAAACGCTCCGATGCCAACGCCCAGACGCAGCCTGGATTCATGCGAAAGCTTCATCATTCGTCACCCTCTTTGGCACACGGCTCAGCGGTGGCCGCGGTAGCCACGTCAGCATCAGGCTCCGCAGAAGTATCCTTCCCCTGGGCCTTGACCGCCACCGGCGCCGGACCAACCTGGATATCCCCGCGCGCCCAATCGCCATCGAGCGCACGCGCCACCCAGTGATAGATGGGAATCGTAAAGAAGATCAGTGCGGGAAAAGGGCTGGCACCAACCAGGAACATCAGCAAAAAGAACAGCAGCCAGCACACGGCCCAATACGGGAACGACTGGAAGGGGCCCTTCACCGGAGTCGAGCCAACTGCGTGGCCACTCGTCGCCTGCGCCGTAGCAGCGTTGGCGGCCTGTGCACTCCAGCTTGCCGCCTGTGCCGCCTTAGCCGCGGCATCACTCGCCTGCGTTGCTGCTTCGGTGGCGCGCACCGCCGCCTCATGGGTGCGAGCGCGCTCTGCCGCCTCGGCCTCGCGCTGGCGGGCGCGGTCCTCGTTCTCAAACTCGATATCGTCCTCGATCTCGTCGCTCGGATTGAGCAGCTCGTCCAGACTCACGCCATAAAGCTTGGCGAGCGAGATCAGGTTCTCGGTATCGGGCGAGCTCTCCGCGCGCTCCCATTTGCTGACCGCCTGGCGCGACAGCCCCAGCTTTCGCGCCAGCCCTTCTTGGCTAAAACCCTTGCTGCGACGAAGGTCGGCGAGCCGCTGCGCAGTTTCTACATTCATGGTTCCTCCTATGTGATGCCAGCCGTGCCGCCGGACCGTTTTTGTTCTTAAGGCGCCTTGCACAGTTAAAAATCTATCCGCCACCGCCAAAAGCATGCCACCTATTCTAGTGAGATTTTTGACAACCGGCGGTTGCGGGCACATATGAGCTGCGGAAATGTGTCCAAACAAAGCAATGACCCGTAGCTCGGTTGTCCCCGTTGCGGCGATAACGGTAGTATGGTCGTACTGTTTATTCCGTACCGCCAACGGAGGGAGTCCCGCGCCGTGAACCGCGATTTCGCCTCATCGCTCATCCAGCTCAACAACACTTTCTATCGCGAGCACTCCGCCTCCTTCTCCGATACGCGCCAGGCCCCGTGGCCCGGCTGGGTACGCACCATGGATATCGCGCTCGAGCAGCTCGACGTCGCCACAATCGAGCATCCCGTCCGCGTCTTCGACCTTGCCTGCGGCAATATGCGATTCGAGAACTTTGCCGCCGGCGGCGCACTTGCCGCCAAGGGCGTCGACGGTGCAAATCCCTCGGCAGATGCCAGCTGCCCGTTTGAGTTCTATGGCGTCGACTCGTGCCAAGACCTGGCCATCGATGCACATGGTCACGCCCTGCGCATTCCCAACCTGCACTTCCAGGAACTCGACGTGCTCGATGCCCTTATGAAACTCAACCCCGCCGAGACACCCGACGCGCTTTTCGACGCCCCGCTCGCCGACATCTCGGTCTGCTTTGGATTTATGCACCACGTTCCGTCGTGCGAGTACCGCGTACGCGTGCTCGACGCTCTGGTGCGCCAGACGCGCCCAGGCGGCATCATCGCCATCAGCTTTTGGGAGTTTATGAACGACGAGCGCATGGCGCGCAAAGCCGTTCGCGCCGAGGCCCGCGCCGAGCTCACCCCGCCGTTTGAGGGTTACGATTCCGCGCAGTTTGAAGCCGGTGACCACCTCATTGGCTGGCAAAACGACCGCCACGCCTACCGCTATTGTCATCACTTTGACGATCAGCAGATCACCGACCTGGTGCGCGGCGTCCGTACGTTCTACAAGAGCGGCGAGGTCCCCGTGCGCGAGCTTGAGCGTTTCCATGCCGACGGTCGCAGCGGCGATCTCAACCGCTACGTGATTCTCAAGCGCCTGTAGACATCGACGACTCGCCACCGAGCCGCATGGCATCTTTCGGGCAAGCCATGCCCGCCCTTTTTCAACCCATTGACGGAACGCGCAGCTATGCGTTCCCTACTTATGACCAAGGAGCCTCATGGGAGCCGTCCACGTTCGCACGCCTAAGAACTTTGTGCTCGAGGAGCGCCTGGAGCGCTACGCCGATGCGATTGAGACGAACCCCGAGGCCTATGCCGGAGATTGGCGCGAAGCCTGTGCGCCAGTTGGCAGCAAGCCCTTCGAACACCTTCACCTGGATCTTGGCTGTGGCAAGGGAACGTACCTTGTAGAGCGCGCTCGCCGTGAGCCCACCACGCTCTTTATCGGTATGGACCAGGAGCCCATCTGCATCGCCTATGCCGCACAGAAAATCTGCGAGCAGGAACTGACCAACGCACTCGTCCTGCCCCGAGGCGCCGCATCGTTGCCGCAGCTGTTTGCCGCAGGCGAGGTCGATTCCATCACCATCAACTTTCCCACGCCGCAGCCCAAGGCCAAGTACGCCAAAAAACGACTCGTCCACGTCGACCATTTGATGCTCTACCGCCCGCTCCTTGCAGCCGGCGCCACCGTCACACTGCGAACCGACAGCAAGCCATTGCGCGACTACGCCCTGGGGCAGTTTGCCGCGGCCGGCTACGATACGCTTTGGGTAAGCGACGACGTTCGCCGCGACCATCCCGAGCATCCCGAGACCGAATACGAGCGCCGCACGCGCGAGATGGGTGCCGCCGTCTATGGCATTTGCGCCACTCCCGGCGAGAAGCCTACCGAAGAGCAACTCGTAGCAGGCCGAGCGCAGGAGCAAAGCCTTGCCTGCTACCTGCCCGATAACCTCGATGAGCTCACCTACGTGCCCCTCGGCATGGAAGAGGCCGTCGAGAACTTTAGAAACCGCGCCCGCAAGGGCAAGAAGCGTCTGCCGCAAGAGTCCTAGGGGCTTCTTATGGTCGCGGCGTCGGCAAACAAGCGCAAGTAGGCGCCAGCGAACGACCCTCAAAACCTAAGTGAGTAGACTTTTTTGCAATAGCCAAGCACAACCCGCATAACGAAACTAAAACCGCAGGTAAAGCCCTTGCGCAAAAGCCATGTGCTCGCGATATTGCAAAAAGTCTACTCACTTAGCCGGCAACTACACCAAACGGCTGGGCAGAACGCCCATTTCCTGCATTTTCTCTCGCGCTGGCGCCCCGCGCCGACGCTACGCCATAATAGTTGGCGGACAAACGCGAGAGAAAGCAACCACATGGCACAGACCACGACAGACACCACCGCCAGCACCGTCTCCGGCGCCGGCGCCGCCAGCTCATTCTCGGGCGGCACGGGAACCGAAGCCGAGTTCGGCTCGCTCGGCGTGCTCTCCCCCACCTGGTGGGAGCCCGAGGACGGCAGCAAGCCCGAACCATGGCTCACGCCTGATCAGGCCTTCGAACGCTTCTTTGAATGGACGAGCGACCGTGGCATTGAACTGTGGGATCACCAAGAAGAGGCCCTCATGGACCTGGCAGCCGGCGATCACGTCATCTTAGGCACACCGACCGGATCGGGTAAATCGCTCGTCGCGCTGGGAATGCTCTTTATGGGCATGGCGCAGGGCAAGCGCTGCTACTACACGGCTCCTATCAAGGCTCTGGTCAGTGAGAAGTTTTTCGATCTTGTGCAGGTGCTCGGCCGCGATAACGTCGGTATGATCACCGGCGACACGCATATCAACACCAAGGCTCCCGTCATCTGCTGCACGGCAGAGATCCTTGCCAACGACGCGCTGCGCGAGGGCGAAGATGCCGATGTTGGCTGCGTCGCCATGGACGAGTTCCACTACTTTGCCGACCCCGATCGCGGCTGGGCCTGGCAGGTACCGCTGCTCACCCTGCCTCACACGCAATTCATGCTCATGAGCGCCACGCTCGGCGATGTCACTGCCATCGCCGCCTCACTCGAGGAACACACCGGCGCTACCTGCGACTTGGTCGTCGATGCCCCGCGCCCCGTGCCGCTGAGCTACGACTACGTGACGACCTCGCTCGAGGGCACCGTCGAGCTCGCGATGCGCCGCGGCGAGGCCCCGCTCTACATCGTGCACTTTAGCCAGGATGCCGCCCTTGCAACGGCGCAATCCCTCGCCAACTTTGGCATTGCCAGCAAGGAGCAGCGCGAGGCCATCAAGGAGGCGGCCAAGGGCACGAGCTTCTCGACGGCCTTCGGCAAGATCCTCAAGCGCTTGCTCGGCTGCGGCGTCGGTGTGCACCATGCTGGCATGTTGCCGCGCTATCGCCTGCTGGTCGAACGCTTGGCGCAGCAGGGCCTGCTACCCGTCATTTGCGGCACCGACACACTCGGCGTCGGCATCAACGTGCCCATCCACACCGTGGTCCTCACCGCGCTCACCAAGTTCGACGGCTACAAGATGCGTCGCCTGCGCGCCCGTGAGTTCCATCAGATCGCCGGTCGCGCAGGCCGCTCGGGCTTCGATACCGAGGGCATGGTCATTGCCGAGGCTCCGGAGCACGAGATCGAGAACGCCAAGCTTATGGCCAAGGCAGGCGACGATCCCAAGAAGCTCCGTAAAATTAAAAAGAAGAAGGCCCCCGAGGGCTTTGTCACCTGGAACAAGCAGACCTTTGAGCGCCTGATTGAGACGCAGCCCGAGACGCTCAAGCCGCGCCTTCGCATCACACACTCCATGGTGATTAGCGTGGTCGAGCAGGGCGGCGATGCCCGCGCCCGCGTGCACGACCTCATCGAGACAAGCCTGCAGACCCCCGAGGAAAAGGCCAAGCTCGAGGTTCGTGCCGACGAGATCTTCGCCACGCTCATCGACTCCGGCGTCGTCGTGCGCACCGAGGTGCCGCCCGCACCCGACGCTCCGGCTGACGCCGCGCCGGACATCGACTACGCGCTGACGGTCGACCTGCCCGAGGACTTCGCGCTCGATCAGCCGCTCTCGCCGTTTTTGCTTGCCGCGCTGGAGCTGCTCGACCCCGAGAGTGAGACCTATACCATGGACCTCATCTCGATGGTCGAGGCTACGCTCGAGGACCCCAAGCAGGTATTGCGCGCACAGGAGCGCGCCGCGCGCGACCGCGCGATGGCCGAAATGAAGGCTGACGGCGTCGAATATGAGGAACGCCTGGAGCGCATCCAGGATGTCACCTACGAAAAGCCGCTCGAGGACTTGCTCGATGCCGCCTTCGACAAGTACTGCCAGGAAGTACCCTGGGCCAACGACTACCAGCTCTCGCCCAAGAGCGTCCTGCGCGATATGCTGGAAAGCGCGAGCGATTTCAAGGGTTACATTCAAAAGCTCGGCATCGCCCGCTCCGAGGGCATTCTGCTGCGCTACCTAGCCGAGGCCTACCGTTCGCTCGATCGCACCGTGCCCATTGAGAAACGCGATGAGCGCTTGCGTGACATCATTTCGTGGCTCGGCTTTGTGGTGCGCTCGGTCGACTCGAGTCTGGTGGACGAGTGGGAGAACGCCGGCAACCCCGCTGCACTCGACGCCGCACCGCCGCAGGGCATCAACGAGGTCGTTGCGGACCGTCGCGGCTGCACGCTGTTGGTGCGCAATGCACTCTTCCGCCGCGTGGCCCTTGCAGCCCGTGGACACGTGCGCGATCTGGGCGAGCTCGACGGGGACTGGGGCATGAGCGAGATCCGTTGGCAAAAGGCGCTCGATGCCTACCATGAGCAGCACGAGGAAATCCTCGCCGACGGAGACGCCCGCAGCGCCGCGATGTTTTCCATCGACGAGTCCGACGAGAAGACCGCGCACGTATGGCACGTGCACCAGATCTTTGCCGACGAGGATGGCGACCACGACTTTGGCATCATGGGCGATGTCGATCTGGACGCCACGCAGGACGGCGGCGAGGTCATCCTCAAAAACTACCGCGTCGGCTTTATCGAGGACCTGCTCGAAGACTAACCGGGCACAATGGAACGAAACGAAGCGGGGCCGCTGGCAACATCGCCAGCGGCCCCGCTTTTTGCGCGATACGCTATCCCCTACTCGGCATCCTCGACCTCATACGAATCCGCCTCGGCGGGCTCATCGTTTGTCTCTAGCGCAGCCCCGCGCGCCTCGTCAAAGGCGGCCTTCATGGTCTTGTTGCCCCACGTGAGCTTGCGAATGGTAAGATCGTCGGCTTTCTTGTTGGCAAGGCGCAGGTTGTTCTCGGAAGACAGCAACGCCTCCTTGGTTTTCTGCAGATGGCTAATCGTCTTGTCAATCTCATCGATTGCCGTTTGGAACTTGCGGCTCGCGATCTCGTAGTTGCGACCGAAATCATTCTTGAACTTTTCCATCTTGGCTTCGAAGTTCGTGACGTCGATATTCTGCTGCTTGTACTCCGCCAGCTCCTGCTTATAGCGCAGCGAACCCATAGCGGCGTTGCGCAGCAGCGTGATCATGGGAATGAAGAACTGCGGGCGGATCACGTACATCTTCTCATAGCGGTAGCTCACGTCGACGATACCCGCGTTATAGAGCTCGCTCTCGGGCTCCAGCAGGGTGCAGAGCACCGCATACTCGCAGCCTTTCTGGCGACGATCGTGATCGAGCTTCTTAAAGAAGTCCTCGTTTTTATGCTTGGTCGCGGTCTCATCGTTCTCGTTTTTCATCTCGAACATAATCGAAATGACCTCGTTGCCGCTCGCATCGCACTCGCGGAAGATAAAGTCGCCCTTGGTGCCCTCGGACGCATCGTTATCTTTCTCGAAGTACGCATTAGGAAACGCCGTCATGCGCAGACGGTTAAACTCGGTCTCGCAGTGCTGCTCGAGCGACTCGCCCACCATCTTGGTGGACAGGCGGACCTTCATGTCCTTAAGGCGCTCAATCTCTTCGTCCTTGTAGCGAATCAACTCGTCGCTCACGCGCTTGGCCTGCGCAAGCTCGAGCTCGTGTGCTGCTCTGGCCTGTTCCTCGCGCGAATCGCGCACCGCCAGCTCGCTCGTCAGTTTGGCACGCGCCTCGTCACGCTCACGCTCTGCCGCGGCGACCGCCTCCGATAGGTTCATTTTGGCCGTCAGCTCCTGTTCGCGCAGCTGCGCACGCAGGCCCTCGGCCTCCTGCTCGGACTGAGCCTTTGCGGCGGAAAACTTCTCTTGTACCTTTGCGCGATAGTCAGCAAGCGTGCGCTCAGCCTCGCCGCGAGCGGCATCGATCTCACGCTGCGACTCGGCCGCAGCGGCGGCAAGCGCCATCTCCTGGGCCTTGTCCGCCGCGGAGAGCCTTGCCTGCAATTCTGCAATCTGCGCATCGCGAGCGGCTAAATCGTTTTGAGCGGCATTACGCACCGCCGACTCGGCAAGCTTGGCTTCGTCATCTTTGCGTCCCAGCTGCGCACGCAAATTGTCGATCTCGCGCTGAAGCTCGGCATTCTCCTTCTGAGCATCGGCACGGGCCTCAACCGCCGCACGCTGGCTTGCGTTCTCGCGCTCTGCGGCAGCGCCCTCGAGCTTGGCGCGCAGTTCGGCAAGCTCGGCATCGCGTTTGGCAACCTCTTGTGCCAGCTGCTGAGCTGCAGCGTTCTTCTGCTCGACAAGCTGAGCGTTGCGCTGAGACTCTGCCTTTTGCAGGGCAGCCGTCGAACGTGAGCGCTCAAGCTCCAGCGCCTGCTCGCCCTCGCGCTGGACTGCCTTCACACGCTCGTCCAGGTCGCGCGAAAACTCGGCATCGCGCACTTGTTTGACGATATCCGCATAGCCGGACGCATCGACCTTAAAAACTTCGCCGCAATGCGGGCACTTAATCTCGTTCATAGCAGCTCCTCGATGGACGCAAATTTCAACCGACTACACTCTACCGCGCCGCACGGACAAAAAAGGCGCCGCCACCATAATGGCAACGGCGCCAGAACCGCCACAAAGGTGCCTGTCCCCTTTGTGGCGGTTTGTGTGACGGTTCGAGAATTACAGTCCAAAGAAGCCGAGGATCTGGTCACGGCTTACGGGCTTGTAGTCATTGGCGTCGAGACCGACATCGTAGCGAAAGATAGGGCGCTCGCGATCGCGGTTACGCACGTTGGTGCGGTCTCCCCTGCTGTGGATATGCCCGTGCAGCATGATGGCGCCACGCGCCTTGCCATTCCAGCTGAGCATGGGGTAATGGCTCAACACCAGGCGATGGCCCTTAGCATAGCCGGGAGCAATCTCCAGGTAGTCGCGCACGTCTTCCCAAATCTGCGGTACGTCGGGATCTTCCCAGTCGCCGTCATGGTTACCACGGATGAGCGTCACATTCTTGCATTCGATACGCTCGCGCAGGCGCACCGCCTCCGCCAGGGGCAAACGATAGGTAAAGTCACCCAGAATGTAGAGACGGTCATCCACAGCCACGCACTCATTGATGGCATCGATGACCTTGCGGTTCATCTCCTCGACCGAATCAAACGGCCGATCCATATCGTGCAGGATATTCGTATCGCCCAGGTGCAGGTCGGCGGTAAACCACATCATCGTCTATGCCCTCATTTCGCAACGTGTTCAACTCGTGCTAAGTATACAGACGCAGCGATGCGGCGGTTATCCAAAGAACCCGCCGAACAGTCCGCGACGGCGCTTGTCTTGCTTTTTCGAAGCGTCACCCTGGGCATTCTTATCCTGCCGCTTCTTACGATCCCGCTCCAACTCATCGTCATCGAGTAGCATATCCCACTCAAACGGATCGTCTGCCAGATCGAACTGGTCGTCGTCATCAAACATGGCAGTCTCCCTTACCGATTAGCGAGCATCCACCACGTAGAGTCCAACACGCACCTGATGCCACGGGCTGCGCTCGGGAGCAACCTGTTGCACGCGGGCCTCAAATACGTCCTCATGGCCGTAATACATCATCAAGGACAGCGGGCCGACCTCGTTTCCCGGAACATAGCCAAGCTTGGTGTTGCCATAGTAGATCGCAACCGCCTCGGGATCATGGGGATTATCGCGCTCGGCGCACAACGTCAGTTTATCGCCCGCTTTAAGATCGCCTAGGACCAAAGCGCCGTCGGCATATTGAAATCCCGCGATATGAAACGACAGAAGAACACGTGAAGGCTCGTACATGGCAACTCCTCTAACGACCGGATAAACCGGCGCTTAACCTTACTGAGAAGTCTACGAGCCCGTACGGACACAAATTCATCCTGCCTGCGTCTTTCAATCGCTTGCCGCAACGCTTGCGAGACAGAGCGCTTGCAGATAAGATAGGGGTACGGATGGCACCCGTTGCAGCGGGTCTTGCCAACTCCGATACACGTTTTCATCGTGAGAAGTGGCCGTCTTCGCTTACGCGGGGGCGGCTATTTCATTCGGCCGATAAACAGGCCGAGTTCGATAGCCGCGATTAACAACGCCAGTAACGAAATAATATCGCTTACGTTCATACCAATTCCCTTCTAAAGGGAGTTGGCCCATTCATACCCCATAGCAGTAGTCTAACGTAAATGGCAGGTAATAGGAACACTCGTTCGTATTACCTGCCATTTCCTAATGCACAAACATGCGCACGAACTTGTGCTTCCAGCTTGCGTAAGGGGCATAGCGGAATGGCACGTCCAGCCACGTTGCCTTGTTCACGATGCTCTTCTTGTGGCTAAACGTATCGAAGCTCTCACGTCCATGGTACTGCCCCATACCGCTCGCTCCCATGCCGCCAAAGCCCATATGGCTCGTAGCCAAGTGCATGATCGTGTCGTTGACACAGCCGCCGCCAAAGGGCACGTAGCGCACAAAGCGCTGCTGAACCGCACGGTCCTGGCTAAAGATATACAGGGCCAGCGGCGTCGGACGATCCGTAATAAACGTCTCGACCTCGTCTAGGCTCTCAAACGTCAGCACCGGCAAGATGGGACCGAAAATCTCCTCCTGCATCACGGCGTCATCGGGGGTCACGCCGTCTAGGATCGTCGGCTCAATCTTGAGCGAAGACTCGCGCGCCGTGCCTCCCAGCACAACCTTATCGGGGTCGATCAGCCCGCGTACGCGCGCGAAATGCTTGGCGTTGACAATATGACCGTAGTCCTCGTTGTCGAGCGGGTGCTCGCCAAACATGCGACGGACCTCCTCCTTGATGAGGCCCAACAGTTCATCGTGCACGCGCGCGTCGACCAGCAGGTAGTCGGGCGCCACGCAGGTCTGCCCCACGTTGAGCCATTTACCAAAGGCGATACGCCGTGCCGCGACCTTCAAGTTTGCCGTCGCATCCACGATGCAGGGGCTCTTTCCGCCCAGCTCAAGCGTCGCGGGCGTAAGGTTTTTACTTGCGCGCTCCATGACGAGCTTGCCGACCGGAACGCTTCCGGTAAAGAAGATTTTGTCCCAGCATTCATCGAGCAGCGCCTCGTTCTCGGCACGCCCGCCTTCGACGACCGTTACCAGGCGCGGATCAAATGCTTCCTCGCAAATCTGCCTGAGCACCGCGCTCGAAGCCGGCGCATAGGCACTCGGCTTGATGACCACGGTGTTACCCGCGGCAAGGGCGCCGGCGAGCGGCTCGAGTGTTAGCAAAAACGGGTAGTTCCACGGAGCCATAATGAGCGTGACGCCATAGGGCACGGCTTGCGTTTTGCACACACTAATGGCATTGGCGAGGTCGCAGGGGCGCAGGCGCGGGCGGCTCCATCGGGCCATATGCGCAATCTGATGACGAATCTCGGAAAGCGACGTGCCGATCTCGCACATATACGCCTCGTCATGCGACTTACCCAAATCGGTCTTGAGCGCATGGGCGATATCGGTCTCGTGTGCCCGCACCGCATCGCGCAGGCGCACCAGTGCGCGGCAGCGAGCATCGACATCAAACGTAGCGTGCGTCTTAAAATAGGTGCGCTGATCGCCGACGATGCGCGCAATTTCCTCGGTGTTCATGGACCCTCCTAGTTCTCGTCCTCAAACATACCACCTGCAACAACTTCGTACATATGCTCGAGCTCCAGGCGGTCCATCAAAAGCGGAACGGGATACAGCGGATTGGCCTCGGCATCGGCATGGGACGCCATTTGCGGAATATCGGAGCGGCGAATACCCAAGACATATTTGGGGATTCCCAGGGCCTCGTTCATGCGGTCGACCCAATCGATAAAGGCCTCGGCCGCAAGACTGTCCTGCGCGGTAGCCGGCGCAATGCCCGCCATGCGAGCAAGATCGGCAAGCTTGGGGGCGGCGGCGTCACCATAAGCGCGAAGCATATGCGGCAGGATGATGGCGTTGGCCAAGCCGTGCGGAATCCCGTAACGTCCGCCCAAGCTGTGTGCGATGGCATGAACGTATCCAACATAGGAGCGGGTAAACGCAACGCCCGCCTTATACGCCGCCAAAAGCATATTGCGGCGCGCACGCATGTCGTCGCCATGCTCATAGGCCTCGAGCAAATTGTCGCGGATGAGCTGGACCGCCTGACGCGCCATCTTACGCGTGTAGGGCGTGGTGCTACGGCCGATAAAGGCCTCGACAGCATGCGTCAGGGCATCCATACCCGTCTGCCCCGTAATGGACGCCGGCAACCCGCGCGTAAACTCGGGGTCGTGGACCGCAAAACGCGGGATGAGCACAAAGTCGTTAATGGGGTATTTATAGTGCGTCTCGTCATCGGTAATTACCGCCGCGAGCGTGACTTCGCTTCCCGTACCTGCTGTGGTGGGAACCGCAATAAGTAGCGGCAGGAGACGGTGGACGCGCAACAGGCCACGCATCTTGTTGATGGGCTTGTTTGGCTGCGCAATGCGCGCCCCCACACCCTTGGCGCAGTCCATGGCTGATCCTCCGCCAAAGCCGATAATGGCCCGGCAGTCGTTCTCGCGATACAGCGCCGCCGCTTCCTCCACGTTTGAGACCGTGGGGTTCGCACGCGTTTCGGCATAGACCGTAACGCCAATCCCCTGAGCCGTAAGCGCACGCTCGAGTGGTGCCGTGAGCCCCAAACGTGCAATACCAGGGTCTGTCACGATAAGGACCTTCTGGATCGAGCGCTTTTGAAGCACCGCGGGCACATCCTCGGCATGCTCCAAAATGCGCGGCTCGGTATAGGGCAGGATCGGCAATGCAATGCGAAAAACCGTCTGATATGTTCGGCACCAGGCACGACGGGCTAGATGCATAAAGGAAACTCCTTTATTTGTTGATGGGTCAACATTTGCTCGACCGATTGTACTCAGCGGCGGTCAAAGACGGCCTGCCAATCGTTAATCAATCAACATCTTCATATCTCAAAATTGTTTTATTAAAAATCATTCCTAATAGGCTTCACATTTGGTTGCATTTATGGATAATAGAACTCGTCAAGACGCACGTCCGGAGAGGGCCCTTACGGGACCGGACGAGCGCACAATCGCCATCGATCGAAAGGATCGAATCATGAAGTTTGTTTGCCCCGTTTGCGGTTATGTGGAAGAGTTCGACGGCGACCAGCTGCCCGAGGATTTTAAGTGCCCCCAGTGCGGCGTTCCCGGTTCTCGTTTCCTGAAGCAGGAGGAGGGCCAGCTCGAGTGGGCCGCCGAGCACGTCGTGGGCGTCGCCAAGATGGAAGGCGTCTCCGAGGACATCGTTGCCGACCTGCGCGCCAACTTTGAGGGCGAGTGCTCCGAGGTCGGTATGTACCTGGCCATGGCTCGCGTCGCTCATCGCGAGGGTTACCCCGAGATCGGCCTGTACTGGGAGAAGGCTGCCCACGAGGAGGCCGAGCACGCCGCTAAGTTCGCCGAGCTCCTGGGCGAGGTCGTGACTGACTCCACCAAGAAGAACCTCGAGATGCGCGTTGAGGCCGAGAACGGCGCCACCGCCGGCAAGACCGATCTTGCCAAGCGCGCCAAGGCCGCTGGCCTCGATGCCATCCACGACACCGTGCACGAGATGGCTCGCGACGAGGCCCGCCACGGCAAGGCTTTCGCCGGCCTGCTCAAGCGCTACTTTGGCTAAGCCAGCCGCCTGAGAGATAACCTCTAGCTCGACGAGGCCCGGACCGCATGGTTCGGGCCTTTTTGTGTCTCGAGGACTCGTTAACGCCCTGAAATAGGACTGCCTTCGGCATCGGTTTCTCGTCAAAAACTAAGTGAGTAGACTTTTTGGAACTTGCCGAGCACACCATCCATATTGCTTTATAAAGCCGCAGGTAAATGACTTGTTGCAAAACTGCCTGGTCGCCAAAGTGCCAAAAGTCTACTCACTTAGAACCGCAGCCGTCCACGATCGAGCTGTTTTGCGTCTAACGGTCATCTTTCCGTCGATTACTCCCAATTTTGTCCAGTCAACGAATAGTTCAGACCGGAGTAATGTCTCAGCCCTTTGCTCATCTGAGCTTTTATCACGATATTCAGCATCGAGCATCCTGCATACGGCCTTAACGACGGCGCGGAATCTATCCTCATCGGATATCTGTCTGTGTGTCAGGAGAAGTACATCGTAGCCCATGGCCTGAAGGGCTGTCATGCGGTCGGCGTCACGCAAGCCATCCCCTGCGCGTCCGTGCGAGGCCTTTCCCTGACATTCAATGGCCACCTGTCGCCTGCCGTCCGGCGAAGAAAGAAGTAGGTCGATATATACACGGGACTTTCCCACAATCGCTCGAGCACTTGTGCTTAGCGTCACTTCGACATTGAGCTCTATGTCGCAAAACCCTTCGCCTCCCAGGGCTCGCGGCAGTGCAAGCAACAAATACGCCTCGACCTCAAAAGGCGATGCGGCACCCAATGGAACGAGTTTCGATACCGCCATAAATCTATTGCCGTAACGCATCCCGCAAACATCTGAACAAAAACGGTCAAGGTCTCTGCCCAAAACCAAAGCGTCTCGACGCCATAAATTTGAAGCGGTGCCGTCCTCGGACGGACAGCGCACCCAACCGAACGTTGTCGAAATCGTGCCCGAATCAATTGCACGCGTAAGCTCCGCCTCAAGCGCCGCCGGCAGAGCGCACACCGCAAACAAGCCACACATCTCCGCCAATACCAAAAGAAGCTGAAGATCCGTCAGATGCCGCGACATGATGAATGCCGTCAGCAGAGGAGACGTGATCAAAAATCCATGCTCCGTTTCCAGCACGGATTCCCTGGGGAGCTCACCAAGAAACAGCCGCTGCCTAATGCTGGCAGGGCAAGTCCGTTTGTTTCTCGTCCGAACCAATGTATACAACGGAAAGCCAAGTACAACCGCAGCCGTCGGGTTACGGACGAGGCCATATCGCTGCCGGTCTTCTTCCGGTCGCGGAAGCGGCGGACACAAAGCGCGAACCTGAGGGGGCAAACACCAGTACCTAAAAGCCGATATGTCACAAAGTAGATCCTTCATAGGCACAGGAAAACACGAATTTCAACCCAGCCTGACTCGCATTGGCGCGAACGCACCAAAAATAGCGCCGAACGGACCGCTAAGTTTTCAACAGCCCTCCCCAACTGGCCAAAAGCTTGCCAAGAACTGGACGAAGCCCTGTTGAAAACCCCATTTTTTTCTCATGCGGAAGCTTTGCGCGGCAAGTGAGTAGACTTTTTGGAACATCCCGAGCAGACCGGTCATCCTGCTTTTCAAAACCGCAGGTAGATAGCTTGTTACAAAACTGCCTGGTCACCAAAGTTCCAAAAGTCTACTCACTTAGGTTGCAGAGTGCTCCCATTAGCTGCAATTCCAAGATATTTAGCACTTTTGGACTCAGATCGTCATACTGAACAAGAACTTGACTTGAGTTTTCAGGGACAGATGCGCCATCGGCGCACCAATAACAGTCACTGATATCGACAAACGGAATACCCGAGCGCGTGAGGGCCTGCGCAAAAGAGCTTCCGCCCGTTCCGCGCTCCGCAACCACGGTGCAGTAAAGGCCCGCGTCCGCATGTTCGATCGAGACCTCCCCCGCCGGAAACGCCTTCCGCACAAGCGCCGCCAGGCCATCGCGTGCCTCGCGAGCGCGCACGCGCACGCGGTTCACATGTCGCTCGTAATCACCCGATTCCAGTAAACGAGCCAAAGCAACCTGGTCAACAGAACTCACCGACGAGGCATAAAAACCAAGGTTGCGCCTAAACCGCTCCATTAGCTCATCGGGCAACACCATGTACGCTAGACGCAACGCCGATGAAAGGCTCTTCGAAAACGTGTTGGTGTAGATAACCGACTGGGCGGCATCGATCGACGCGAGCGCGGGAATCGGCTTGCCGGCAAGGCGAAACTCACAATCAAAGTCGTCTTCGATGAGATACCGACCTGGCCGCTCGGCGGCCCAGCTCAGCAACGCATAGCGACGTGCAATGCTCGTCACAAGACCGGTCGGATACTGATGAGACGGCATCAGGTGAAGGACATCGGTCCCGGTTTTCTGCAGCGCGCTCAAGTCCACGCCCTCAGCATCCAACGGGATATGCCGCACTTCGCAACCCATGGCCTGATAGATGCGCGTCAAGCGCAAATAGCCTGGATCCTCGACGGCATACACCTTGTCCGCGCCAAGCAACTGAACCAACATGGTATCGAGCAGCTGGGCGCCCGCACCGATAACGATGTTGTCGGGGTCGACATTCATGCCCCTTGTCCCGCGCAGATGGTGCGCAATCGCACGTCGCAGTCGAGCGGTGCCCTGCGCCGGTGCGGGCGAAAAGATTTCGCGCTCGTCCTCGGATGCCAGCGTCGCCCGTAGCGCACTTTGCCAAAGCCGCGCCGCCTCCAAAGCGGAAGGAGAAAGTGCGTCGAATCGCTCTGCCTGCCCCATGGCATCATGCGCGCTGGGACCAACAGGGACAGCATCTCGGTCGATATCCCCCGCGGCCAAAGCCAAAACCGGCGCATCCGGAAGCTCGCACGCGTAGTAGCCACGACGCGGCATTGAGCAAATATAGCCCTCGGCAAGCAACTGGCTATATGCATTCTCGATAGTAATGACACTGATTCCCAGATGACTGGCAAAGGCGCGCTTAGACGGAAGATGCTCCCCCGCCGCAATACGGCCAGCAACAATATCATCGCGAATTTGCTGGTAAACATACTCATAAAGCGATGCTTCGCCGCGATTTTCCAAATTGTAGTCAAGCATGGGTCTATCACCTGACCTTATCGAATCATTCAATCTGGCATTAGTCTGACCTTGTTATTATCTCGAAAACTGAGTATTTCGCCATACCCAGCTCCCCGATAGGATGTTCCGTCAAGCAATGTACATGCCAACCAAGGGAGCAACCATGGCAGAACAGACCAGCAAGGCCGATCGCGTCAAACTCAATCGCGAGCTCGCGCAGATGCTCAAGGGCGGCGTCATCATGGACGTCACCACGCCCGAGCAGGCACGCATCGCCGAGGAGGCGGGCGCCTGCGCCGTCATGGCGCTCGAGCGCATCCCGGCCGACATCCGCGCCGCAGGCGGCGTCTCGCGCATGAGCGACCCCAAGATGATCAAGGGCATCCAGGAGGCCGTCTCCATCCCCGTTATGGCCAAGTGTCGCATCGGTCACATTGTCGAGGCGCAGGTCCTGCAGGCCATCGAGATCGATTACATCGATGAGTCCGAGGTCCTCTCCCCCGCCGATGATGTCTATCACATCGACAAGACCCAGTTTGACGTGCCGTTTGTCTGCGGCGCCCGCGATCTGGGCGAGGCGTTGCGCCGTGTTGCTGAGGGCGCCACGATGATTCGCACCAAGGGCGAGCCGGGCACGGGCGACGTCGTTCAGGCCGTGCGCCATATGCGCAAGATCCAAAAGCAGATCCGCGACGTTGTTGCTCTGCGCGACGACGAGCTCTTTGAGGCAGCCAAGCAGCTGCAGGTTCCGGTCGAGCTGGTGCGCGAGGTCCATGCCACGGGCAAGCTCCCCGTCGTAAACTTTGCCGCCGGCGGAGTCGCGACCCCCGCCGACGCCGCGCTGATGATGCAGCTGGGCGCCGAGGGCGTCTTTGTTGGCTCGGGCATCTTTAAGAGCGGCGACCCCGCCAAGCGCGCCGCCGCCATCGTCAAGGCCGTGGCAAACTTCACCGACGCCAAGCTCATCGCCGAGCTTTCGGAGGACCTGGGCGAGGCTATGGTGGGCATCAACGCCGACGAGATCGAGATTATCATGGAAGAGCGCGGGCGCTAGTCCAGCAGAAAGGATCGCACATGAGCGATTATGCACACCAAACGGTTGCCGTGCTGGCGGTCCAAGGCGCTTTTGCCGAGCATGAGGCAAGGCTATCTGAGCTGGGCGCACGCTGTATTGAGCTGAGGCAGGCGGCTGATTTGAAGCAGAACTTTGACCGTCTGGTACTTCCCGGCGGCGAGTCTACCGTTCAAGGGAAACTGCTTGATGAGTTGGGCATGCTCGAGGAGCTTCGTACCCGTATCGCTGAAGGCATGCCCGTCCTGGGCACCTGCGCCGGCCTGATTCTGCTGGCGCGCGACCTTGCCGCCCATGACGATAAGGGCACGCCGCGTTTGGCAACCATGGATGTACTTGTCGAGCGCAATGCCTACGGCAGGCAGCTCGGCAGCTTTCGAACCAAAGGGCAAGTAGCCGGCATCGACGGTGAAGCGCCGCTGACGTTTATCCGCGCACCCCGCATCGTCGAGGTCCACGGCGACGCCAAGGCCCTGGCCGAAGTCGATGGCTGCATCGTCGCTGCCCGCCAGGGCAACCAGCTCGGCGTAACCTTCCACCCCGAACTCGATGAAGACACCCGCCTCCACGAACTGTTCCTACAAATGTAGACAGAGTAGAAACGAGCGTGGATTTTCGGACACATAACAAATGAGAGTGGATAATCTCCCACTTTGAGCTTGAATGCAGGCTCAAACCGGGAGATTATCCACTCTCGTTCTATGTAGTCGTTGGGGACGTTCTTAAACGACCAGTCAAACAAGAACGTCCCCAATGACTACTCATTTAAGTCTGTCCCCAATGAGTACCCAATGAGTAGGCAACGATGCAACGCCGCAGGTAGAGGGCGGACAGCGAAAACGTCCCTAAGCGAGCAAGGTGACGTGAAAGAGGAGGGAAGCGTACTTTGGTACGCGACCGACGATTGAACGTCAGATTGCCGCTTAGGGGCGTTTGCAGCGTCGAGCAGTTACGCCGTTCGGTAGAACGGCGTAACTAACCTAGAAACGGTTGCCGCGGAAGCCGCCACCGTTGCGGCCGCCACGGTCGCCACCGCGACCGCCGCGGTCGTTACCACGGTTGCCGCCGAAGCCACCACGGTTGCCACCGCGATCGCCATAGCCACCACGGTTGCCACCAAAGCCGCCGCGACCGCCACGGTCGCCGCCACGGTCGCCAAAGCCGCCACGGCCGCCGCGATCGCCACCGCGACCGCCACGGTCGCCACCACGGCCGCCGCGATCGCCAAAGCCGCCGCGACCGCCACGGTCGCCGCCACGGCCGCCGCGATCGTCACGGCCGCCGCGAGGACCGCGGTCCTCGTCCAGGCCCATGGCGACGAGCGGAGCAATAACCTTATCGAGAGCGGCCATCAGCTCGGTGGCCTCCTCGTAAGAAAGCTCGGGCAGGAGCTTCTCCTTCTTGTTGGCAAGCTCGACCAGGCCCTCAGCGGCATCCTCGGCAGCGAAGACGACGATCTTGCGCATATCGCCCTCGGCGTCGTCGATGCGGCCGACCAGATCGGCAGCCTCGGCCTCGGCCATCAGACCATCGAGCTCGCGGAGGCGCATGCCGAGCAGGTCGGACATTTCCTTCTGCTCCATCTTGGGCTTGAGGTCAAGAAGCTTGATGGCGCGCTCGATGTTCGCCATGCGCTCGGCCTTGGCCTCCTCCTCCTTGGAAATAGCAAAGCGACGGCTACGCAGCAGACGGGCGGCCTTCTGCATCTTGTCCATCAGCTCTTCGTCATCGTAATCAACGGCGGCCTCGACAACCTCGGCCTCCTCCTCGGCGGAAACCTCGTCAGCAGCCTCAACCTCGGCAGCTTCGGTCTCCACGGTCTCGACTGCCTCAACCTCGGCAGCCATGGTCTCGTTCTCGGTCTCGTTCATGATCTCTTCGTTCTCAGACATGAGACTCCTTCTTGGCCCTCTCGGGCATCATCGCCCCATTCGCGGGGCCCGTCGCGCACTCTTTGCGCTTTAAACATTCATGCCTCTCGGCAAAACGTCCATTAGTTTATGGTGTCGCCATCCAATCTAGCTGCAGAATCTATGTGCACACATTAATGCGACATGTGCGACTCGCGGCGGGCGTACACCAGCGACACCGCGAACCCAGCCACGGCAATCACGGCCGCCACGCGCACGGCAGCCGCAAATCCGATCGCCTGGGCAACGTCTGCCGCAACGCCAGTGGCGCCGGCAACCGCCGCAGAACTCGAAAGCAGACCGATAAACAGCGATGGACCAAACGACGCGGCAATCATGTTCCACGTGTTGAGCAATGCCGTTCCGTGAGGATGCTCAGCGGCAGGCAGCGTCTCCAAGCCGGCCGTCTGCGAGGGGCTCAGCACTAAACCGACGCCAGCATACACCACAATGGTCAGTGCCACGACGACGCCGATGTTCATGCTTGCCGCCGTCATCGAAATGGCAGTCTGCCCCACGGCAATCAGGGCAAAGCCGACCGGCAGCAGCGGCCATGCGCCACGGGCGTCCATCACGCGTCCGCCCACAATCGAGGTCACGGCGTTGCAGGCAATCGCCGGCAAAATGAGCAGGCCCGCAACAAGAGCGGTCATGCCGTATGCGCCCTCAAAATAGAGCGGCAGCAAAACGCTCATCGAGAACGTCGTCATCATCGACACCACCACAAGCAGGCACGCAGGCCAAAAACGAACGCTCGCCATGGGGCGCACGTTGAGCACCGGATGTTCGAGCTTGAGCTGGCGGACCGCAAACAGGCCAAGCAGCACCACAGCGGCGAAAAGCGTCACGATACCGGTCATCACATTGGTCGAGAACTCGCCTACGGAATATACAAACGCCGTGATTCCGACCGCTAGCAAAGCAACCGACAGAATATCAAGCGTAGTGTTCGAGCGCTCTCCAACATTCCGAACGAGCTTTGCTGCCGCCGCGGCGACCACGACACCGCCCACCAGCGGCACTACGAACACCGCCCTCCAGCCAAACAACGTGCACATAAGACCGCTGATCACGGGACCAAATGCCGGCCCTAGCGTAATGCAGGCACCGCCCAGGCTCAGATACAGACCGAGCTTCTCGCGCGGGGCGCAAGACAGCACCACGTTCATCATGAGCGGGAACAAGATGCCCGATCCCGCAGCCTGCAAAATACGGCTTGGCAGCAAGACGGTAAACGTTGGGGCGACCAGGCACAGGACTTCTCCGGCGACCAGGCATCCACATGCGAAAAAAAGCAGCTTGCGCGTCGAGAAGCGACCGGAAAGAAAGGCCATGATGGCCGTAAAGATCGACGTCACGATCATGTAGCCCGAAACAAGCCACTGCGCTGTGATGGCACTCACCGAAAAGGCCGCCATGATGTCGTGCAACGCCACGTTAATGATGTTCTCGTTAAACGCGGCAACAAAGGCCGCGATATACATTACGGCGAGAAACGCCGAAGTGGCCGATGGCGCTACTTGAACTTGTTGCTGAGATTTGCTCCCCATGCATTTCCTTCCTCTTGGAACGACAGTCGTATCGCCCCAGAGGAACAGTCCAGGGCGAGGATGAGCCCTAGACTTACGCCAGACGCCGCACGCGACGAGTCTGGCAACATGGTCCAACGTCGAAAGATTGTAACGCGAACGCGCAGCTTTCCTTCCGCGCTATTATTGAAAGTCCACGAAAGCATGAGACATGAGGAGCCCTCCATGATTAAGCCCATCATGAAATCCGAGTTCTTTTTGCGCCTGCCTTCCGAAGACGCCGACCCAGAAGATGCCGCGACCGGACAGGATCTTCTGGATACGCTCCACGAGCATGAGCACGAGTGCGTGGGCCTCGCCGCCAACATGATCGGCGTGCGCAAACGCATCATCTGCGTAAAGGACGGCAACAGGACACTCCTGATGTACAACCCTCAAATTCTTGAGCAGGTCAATGCCTATCAGACGAGCGAAGGATGCCTCTCGCTGATCGGCGAGCGTCCCTGCACCCGCTATCGTCGCATTAAGGTGGAATATCTGGACGAGAACTTCGTCCACCGCATCAAGAACTTCTCGGGCTACACCGCCGAGATCATCCAACACGAAATCGACCACTGCAACGGGATTGTTATTTAGACAGCCAGGGTAACGATGCAGGTTGAGCACACGACAGCGAGCGAGCCGCATTTGCGCCAAGGTGACGTGAAATGAGAGGGCGCTGACCTTCTGGTCGCGCCCTCGAAATTGAACGTCAGATTGGCGTGAATGCGGCTCGCGCAGCGTCAAGTGGTCCGCCGTTCGGTAGAACGGCGGAACTAATTAGCTCTGGCGGTAATGATCGAAGAAGTCGGCGAGGTCTTCGAGCGACTCTTTGAGCACTTCCATGCGCGGCAGGTACACGATGCGGAAGTGGTCGGGCTCACCCCAGTTAAAGCCGCCGCCGCGCGTGATCAGGATCTTCTTCTCGTGCAGCAGGTCAAGGGCGAACTGCTCGTCGTCAGTGATGTTGAACTTCTTCACATCCATCTTGGGGAAGATATAGAACGCCGCACGCGGCTTGACCACCGAGATGCCGTCGATCTTGTTGAGTGCCTCATACACGAAGTTGCGCTGCTCGTAGACACGACCGCCGGGGCGGATGTAGTTGTTAACAGACTGATGGCCGCCGAGCGCCGTCTGGACGATTGACTGAGCCGGCACGTTGGAGCACAGGCGCATGTTCGAGAGCATGTTGATGCCCATAATAAAGTCGCTCATGCAGCGCTGGTTACCCGAAAGCACCATCCAGCCAATACGATAGCCCGCGATCATGTGCGACTTGGAAAGGCCGCTAAAGGTGACGCAGGGCAGGTCGGGAGCGAGCGAGGCAATCGAGACGTGCTCGTAGCCGTCCATGCACAGGCGGTCGTAGATCTCATCGGCAAAAATCATGAGCTGGTGCCTGCGCGCGATCTCAACGATGCCCTCGAGTACCTCGCGCGGATAGACCGAACCCGTGGGGTTGTTGGGGTTGATGATGACGAGGGCCTTGGTCGCGCTCGTGATCTTGGACTCCATATCCTCCAGGTCGGGATACCAATCCGCTTGCTCATCACACAGATAGTGAACGGGATGACCGCCGGCAAGGGTTGCGCACGCCGTCCAGAGCGGATAGTCGGGGCTGGGGATCAGAATCTCGTCGCCATTGTCGAGCAGCGCGTTCATCGAAAGCTGAATGAGTTCGGACACGCCGTTGCCCGTGTAGATGTGCTCCATCTGAACATTGGGCAGGCCCTTGATCTGCGAGTACTGCATGATTGCCTTGCGCGCGGAGAACAGGCCACGCGAGTTGGAATAGCCTTCGCAGTCGGGCAGCTGCTGGCGCATGTCCTTGATGACCTCATCGGGCGTGCGGAAACCAAAGGGCGCCGGATTACCGATGTTGAGCTTGAGAATACGCTCGCCCTCGTCCTCCATACGGGCGGCCTCGTCGACGACGGGGCCGCGCACGTCATACAGGACGTTATCGAGCTTGGTGGATTTAGAAAAAGTACGCATGGTGGTGCTCCTTGGAATTTGAGCTGAGGGATGGGGTTCGGGCTTGGGCACGTTGCGAGGCGATGATTCCTCGCCTTGATCGGCGTCACCGGCGAGCAGCCAGGAAACATCGACCTCCAAAATACGAGCGAGCAGCTCTGCCACATCGCGCCGCGGGATCGTCTTGCCGCTCACATATTGGCTCATCTGACTCTTGCCGAGTTTTTTTCCGAGCATCTCCGATGCGCGGATTACGTCCGACTGGCGAACGTCGCGATCGGACATGGTCTGTCGCAGGCGATCGCTAAACGTCTCTTGGGCCATTAGAACCTCCTTGCTGGCAAAGTTCAATTTATAGAACACGAATTGAACCTAAGTTCAATTTAGGCAGCAGTATAGCGCCGTACCTTATTCGGAAGTTCAATTTCACAAGAAAACGTACCGAACTCCGAGATTTGCCCAAGGCGGACAATGACGCGCACGCGTTTAGAGATATTCAAGGAATCGAGCGGCGGCAAGCGAAACGTCAGCCGTGCGATATATCGCGTTGATCTGCCGATGGGGATGTCCCTCGAGCGGACGCACGGCGACATCGAACTGACAGCGGCGCAAGATGAGCGCCGGAAGAATACTCACGCCCAGACCGTCCTCGACCATGGCCATAATCGCATAATCATCCCAGGTCGATAGCTTAGAACGCACCGCCAGACCCGCGCGGCGAAACAGCGGCGTAATCTCGTCGTCGCTACCGCGTTCCAGCAGAATAAACTGCTCGTTGGCCAAATCGGCAAGGCAAACGACCTCCGCGGTGGCAAGCGAGGAGTCCGCTGGCACCACGGCCATCAGCTCGTCTTGCACCAACGGCCGCGACGCCATACCGGCGCCGCGTGGCTCGCGCGGAATAAAGCCCAGGTCGCAGCGGCCTTCCGCCACCCATTGCTCAATCTCGGAGTAATCACCCATCAGCAGCTCGTAATCGACTTCCGGGTGATCAGCGCGAAACCGCGCGATCACCGGCGGCAGTACATGGGTCGCCACACTCGAGAATGTACCGATACAGATCTTGCCACGCATGAGCCCCCGCATCTCGTCCACGCGTCGCTGCAGGCGGCCAAACTCTTCGCATAACGCCTCGACTGCCGGCATGACCTGCCGCCCGTCGGCAGAAAGCACCACGCCCTCGCGGCTGCGATCAAGCACCTTAAAACCCCAGTCTGCCTCAAGGTCGCCCACCATGCGGCTCACGCCCGACTGCGAATAGCTCAGCCGCTCTGCAGCATGCGTAAAGCTGCCGGCACGCACCGTCTCGAGCAGCACTTGCATCTTTTGAATATTCGTTTCCACGGCATCCCTCCACCTTTACATGAGTTTTTGTCATGTTATCCATGCATTATATTCACTTTTCTTCTAAAGCCACCTCACCCATAGTGAACATGCTCGGATATAGAGGGGATGTCAGCACATGAACAACGGACTGTTTACGTACTTAGCAGCATTGCTATTGTTTGGCTCCAACGGCATCATCGCCGCTGCCATCGCGCTGCCGAGCTCCGATATCGTACTGTTGCGCACGTTTTTGGGCGCTCTCACCCTTGCCGCCATCCTCTTCATAACCAAGCGCCATAACCTGCAGGCTCTGTCTCGCCCCCGCGAGGCCGCAGCGCTCATCGTCTCGGGCGCCGCGCTGGGCGCCAGCTGGATTTTCCTGTTCCGCGCCTATCAGACGATCGGCGTTGGCATCTCCTCGCTGTTGTATTACTGCGGCCCCATCATCGTTATGGCCCTCTCCCCGCTCATTTTTGGCGAAAAGCTGACCGGCGGCAAAATCGCCGGGTTTATCGCCGTTGCCTGCGGCGCCTTTCTCATTGCGGCACAAGGCCTCGGCGGCAATATGCCCATTGCGGGTATCGCTTGCGGCATCGCCTCGGCCTTCTGCTACGCGTTGATGGTCATCGCTAGCAAGGGTGCGCCACACATCGAAGGCCTCGAGAACTCCACGCTCCAGGTGAGCGCCGCCTTTGTAACCGCGCTGGTCCTTACGCTCCTCACACAGGGCGCTCCCTCGCTCCTCTCCCCCAGCATTGCCGCCGGCATCGATTGGCGCGCCGTCGCCATGCTCGGCGTCGTCAACACCGGCATCGGTTGCCTGCTCTACTTTAGTGCCGTCGCCAAGCTGCCCGTCCAGACCGTCGCGGTCGTCGGCTACCTTGAGCCGCTTTCGGCCGTCGTGTTCTCCGTTGCCCTTTTGGGCGAGACCATAACGCCCATCCGCCTCATGGGCGCCGCGTTGATCATCGGCGGCGCGATCTTTTGCGAAGTCGCCGGCAAACGCGCAGACACCAAAGCAAGCATCGCCCAAGCAGCACGCGCCTAAAAGCCCCTCTTCAGTTTCAAAGCAGGGGCGCGTCCGTAGTTATCACATTGCAGCAAGACCATACAGCCGGTGCGCCCCTGTTTTGAAATGCTACCTGCGTACATGAATAATCCCCAGATGGGGATTATTGTCTAAAACACCCCGATGTGCCAAACTGCTCTTATATGTATAAAGATGGCATAAAGGTTATCTGCCCTAGACAGATAACCGGATGTCTAAGGGAGTCCACGTGGCACACAACAAACTGGAGGCAAACCTCCAAGACCAGCACGGACAGAGCGGGCATGGAGCCATTCCCCTTTCTGCTGGTATGTTGCTCGTAACGCTCGGCGTCGTCTATGGCGACATCGGCACGAGCCCTATGTACACCATGAAATCAATCGTCGCCAACAACGGCGGCATCGGTACCGTCAGCGAGGACATGATCCTGGGCGCGCTTTCGCTCGTCATCTGGACCATGACGCTCGTAACCACGGTCAAGTACGTGCTAATCGCCATGAAGGCCGATAACCACAACGAGGGCGGTATCTTCGCCCTGTTCAGTCTCGTGCGCAAAGTGGCGCCGTGGCTGATCCTTCCCGCCATGATCGGCGGTGCGGCGCTGCTTGCCGACGGCATCCTCACCCCCGCCGTCACGGTCACCACAGCCATCGAGGGTCTGCGCACCATCGAGTGGGGCCACGCGCTATTGGGCGACGGCCAGACCAACGTCATCATTATTACCATCATCATTATCTGCGGCCTATTTGCCATGCAGCGCGCCGGCACCTCGTCAATCGGCAAGCTCTTCGGCCCGCTCATGACGCTATGGTTCCTGTTCCTGGCGGGCGCCGGCCTGTTCAACATGCTCGGCAACCTGTCCATCTTGCGCGCACTCAACCCCATCCGCGGCATCATGTTCCTGTTCTCGCCCATCAACCACTCGGGCATCATGGTGCTCGGCTTCGTCTTCCTGTCGACGACCGGCGCCGAGGCGCTCTATTCGGACATGGGTCACGTGGGCAAGGCTAACATTTACGCATCCTGGCCGTTCGTAAAGGCGGCCCTCATCCTTAACTATCTGGGTCAGGGCGCTTGGCTGCTCGCCAACAACTCCAATCCCCAGATGCTCGCGATGGACATCGTCAACCCGTTCTACATGATGCTTCCCGAGCCCCTGCGCCCCTTTGCCATCGTGCTATCGGCCGTAGCGGCCATCATCGCCTCGCAGGCGCTTATCACCGGCTCGTTCTCGCTGGTATCCGAGGCCACGCGTCTCAACCTTATGCCGCATCTGCGCATCCACTACCCCAGCGACACCAAGGGTCAACTCTATATTCCGCTCGTCAACAACATCATGTGGGTCGGCTGTATCTTCATCGTGCTGCTGTTCCAAAACTCCGAGCGCATGGAGAGCGCCTACGGCCTCGCCATCACCGTGACTATGCTCATGACCACGACGCTTTTGACGAGCTATATCGCCGGCATCCTCAAGCACAAGCTGGGCGCCTGCGTCTTTGCCCTGCTTTTTGGCGCCATCGAGCTCTGCTTCTTTGCCTCGTGCCTCACCATGTTCTTTGACGGCGGCTATGTGATGATCTTCCTGGCCTCGCTGCTGTTTGGCCTTATGTACGTGTGGCGCCGCGGCACCGCCATCGAGCGTACGCAGACGATCCTGCTGCCCGTCTCCAAGTACATCGATCAGCTCAACCGCCTGCGCAACGACGAGACCTACCCCGTGCTCGCCGACAATCTGGTGTTCCTCACCAACAGCCCCGACCCGCTCACGCTCGACCGCGACGTGCTCTATTCCATCCTGGACAAGCACCCCAAGCGCGCCAAGGCATATTGGTTCATCAACGTGCACGTTACCGACGAGCCCTATACGCACGAGTATTCCGTCGAGACCTTTGGCACGGACTTTTTGTTCCGCGTGCGCCTGGACCTGGGCTTTAAGGTCAACCAGCGCATCAACGCCTATCTGCGTCAGATCGTTGGCGACTTGATGACATCGGGTGAGCTGCCACCGCAGCATCACACCTACTCCATCTACGAGACACGCGGCAACGTGGGCGACTTCCGTTTTTGCATGCTGCGCAAGATGCTTGCCCCCGAAACGGACATCAACCGCAACGACCACCGCGTGATGGCCATCAAGTACGCCGTCCGCCGCGCCTGCGGAAGCCCGGCACGCTGGTACGGTCTTGAGAACTCGGCGATCATCATCGAGTACGTGCCTCTCTTTGCCCGCATGCGTCCGGCGGTCAAACTCGTACGCACCCATGTGCCGCTCGAGGTCCAGATCGAGGAAGCCGAGGAAATGGAAGTCGATATCTTCTCGGACGACCTGGTCAACGGCAACGAGGCCGGTAGGGACATGAACGTCGATCCCACCGAATTGCTCGAGAGCGTCGCCGATACGCCCGAACAGCAACTGCTCGACGGCCTCGAGAGCGCCCAGCTCAACGACGCCAACTTCTAGCGACGTCGCGCATCAACGACAGCGCCCCTGCACCTCACAGGAGATGCAGGGGCGCTTTGCATTTCAGTAAAGCCCTCGGCTACGAACGACGCGGCTCGGGAACCACAAGCCTATCGGGGCTCGCGCCCTCGGCATCCATCAGGCTCACGTAGCGAATCGACGGATCCTCATACATCGCGTAGTAATAATTGCCCGTGCGCGCGCTAAAGCATCCGGTATAGATAGTCTTCTCGAACTTGCCATCGCCCATCCTGGACGCCCCCTCAATCATCACCACGCCCTCGAGTGAACGGAACATGCGGACGACGTTTTCGGTCTCGCTGTCTTTTTGCGGGTAATTGGCGTTGAGGTACGCTGCCTTTACAAAACGGCTCGGCGAATAGCAGTCGCCGGGAATGCCGCGCATGCCGGCACCGGCCCCATAGGGCTTAAGCTCGGCGCCACGCCACGTCGCCGTCTGCGGAAAATCGCTTGTGGCGGTGATATAAGTGCGTAGGTTTTCCATATGCCACGGGAAGGTGGGCTGATTGGCAAGGGTGTCGACCGGATCGTCGTATACATGCAGGCCGTCAGCCATCATCTCGACCACGATGCTACGCTGGCTGTCGCCGATAATCCAATGGAGCAGCGACACGCCCAGCCCCTCTCCGGCAGATTTGGCGACAATCACCGTGTCGCGCAGCGCGGCCTCGACCTCATCGACCGTCGAGAACGTCGCTGCCACCCACAGGGGAAACTCATAGGCCGCGATATTGGTCTTGCCGTCGACAGGGTCCTCGGCATACTCGGCATAACCCGGGAAATTGAGACCCGCCACGGCGAGGCCCGCATCGTTGCCGCAGTCGAAGAACATAGGGTAGTTCTTGTAATCGATGCACATACCGATCACCGCGTGTGCCGCTGTCGTGTCGTCGATAAACGAATACGGAATGTGAAACCCGCGCGGCATCACGCGAACCTGTTGGCCGTAGTCAAAGCTCCAGTCGAGGTTGCGGCCCAGATACATGTTGCCGGAATTATCGGTAAATCGAATGCTCGTACACATAGCGCCTCCTAGCTTTACGTTCTTGCTAAGTTCATTGTCACCAAACAAAAAGGCGCTAAACACAAAAGCCCGGACATGACAACAATGTCACGCCCGGACCAAAAACGACGAAGTGCGGTGCTGTGGTCGCCCTAGACAAGCTTGCCAAGACAGTGATCGATCATATGCTGGATCATCTGCGCCTCGAAGCCCACAAAGTCCTGCTTGCGCTCGCGCATCTTGCCGTCGACGATCTGGTCAAAGGCAACCTTGCACTTGATATAGCGCGTGGACTTGGTGACCTCCTCGTGCGTCAGGCAGCTCTCCTCCATCTTGCTGGCGCCCAGGCCAAACACCAGACGGGGGTTGTAGAGCACGTGGGGCTCGCCGGCGTCGTCCAGGTAGACGCAGACCTTCTTGGTAACGCCAATCTGGTTAGCGGCAAGGCAGCCGGCATCGTCGAGCGACTTGATGGTATCGATCAGGTCCTGAGCAACCGACTCGTCCTCGACGGTCGCAACCTCGCAACGCTGGGACAGGATAGCCTCATCGTGGCAAAGCTCTTTAATCATACGTTCCTCCATAGGGGTCGTTGTAACCGCTTAAGTATACGGTACCCACACATTTTCATGCGATAAATACCGTCCGTCTGTTACAAAGCGCCGAACATCAACATGCGAGGAACAGCAAGGTTGTAAAGACGATATAGTAAGTGAGTTCGTGTCAATCGGCCTAAACTCGGGGCCGAACAAGGAAAGGGTATGCATGGACGAACTTTTTCACGTCAGTGAGCGCAAGTCCACAATCGGGACCGAACTTCGCGCTGGACTGACAACATTCCTGGCGATGGCCTACATCATCGCCGTCAACCCCGCAGTGCTCTCGGGCGCTGGCATCGATGCGGGAGCGCTCGCCTGCGCCACCTGCCTGGGCGCCGGCATCATGACCATCTGCATGGGCATCTTCGCCAACCGCCCGCTCGCCTGCGCGTCGGGTCTGGGCATCAACGCCATGATCGCGGGCATCGCCACCACCATGTGCGGCGGCGACTGGCACGTGGCCATGAGCGTTATCTTCCTCGAGGGTATCGTCATCTTGCTGCTCGTCCTTTGCGGCCTGCGCGAGGCCATCATGGACGCCATCCCCGTGGTCCTGCGCCACGCCATCTCGGTGGGTCTGGGCCTGTTTATCGCCATGATCGGCCTGTGCGACGCCGGCATCATCACCGCTGGCGCCGGTACGCTCGTCGGCCTGGGCGACATCGCCTCCCCCACCTTTATCGTCGGCATCATCTCCATCGTCGTGACGGTTGCCCTGGCTTCCCGCAACGTGCCGGGCTCGCTGCTCATCGGCATCATCGTCGCCGTTATCGCCGGAATCCCGCTGGGCGTCACCCATGCGCCCGAGGGCCTCATCGCACCGCTCGACTTCTCGACCTTCGGCGCCCCGTTTGCCAGCACTGCCGACGGCAACCTTGCCATCGTGAAGGTCCTGACCGACCCGATGCTGCTCGTCGTTGCCTTCTCGCTGCTCATGAGCGACTTCTTCGACACCATGGGCACCGCGATGGCCGTCGCCAAGCAGGGCGAGTTCCTGACCGAGGACGGCAATGTCGAGGACATCCGTCCCATCCTGGTCGTCGACTCCGTGGCCGCTGCTGCCGGTGGCTTTATGGGCGTCTCCTCCATCACTACCTTCGTCGAGTCCACCTCTGGCGCTGCCGACGGTGGTCGCACGGGCCTCACCTCCGTCACCACCGGCGTGCTGTTCATTCTCGCCGCGTTCTTCTCCCCCATCGTCACCATCGTTTCCAGTGCCGCCACCTGCGGTGCTCTGGTCTACGTCGGCTACCTCATGATGAGCGAGGCCTCCGAGATCGACTGGTCCGACGTGTCGCAGGGCTTCCCGGCGTTCATGATTGTCGCCGGCGTGCCCTTCACCTACTCCATCTCCTCCGGCATTGGCCTGGGCTTTATCGCCTACGTGATCGTCGCGCTCTTTAAGGGCGAGGCCTCCAAGATCAAGCCGCTCATGTGGATCGCAGCCCTTGCCTTCCTCGTCTACTTCTTTGTAGCGTAACGGCAAAGCTGCCAAAGCAGAACACCAAAGCGCGGAGTCGCATCGAGCGGCTCCGCGCTTTTCTTTTAAAGCCAGGCACCGCACGGACGCGCGATGTATTGCCTCCCAAGTTTTGGACATTTTGCCCTCCAAACGGCACTACCGCCGGCTACATCCTGCAGATATGCTGGGCGTAATCGCATAGGCCCTATGAGGATGGGAGTAACCATGGCCGCCTTGTTCACGACCCCCAAGCGCAATGATAAAACCTCAGGAGCCCATTTTGTCGAGCCCGACGTGCACCGTCGCACGCTGCTCGCGCACGGCAGCTGGCGCCGCGTGACGCGCCGCATCGTCTGCGGCCTGGCCTGCGCGCTCACGGTAAGTTCGCTGCTCATGCCGAGCGTCTCGCTCGCGGCGGAGTGGGTGGACGTTGGCGGCGTCCGCCACGAAGCGGCCGCGGGGCCCACGGGAGACGCCGCCGGCACCTGGAGCTGGGACGGCGCCGACGATATGAAGCTCAACGGCTATGACGGCGGTGCGATCCAGGCTGCGGGCAAGCTCAACATTGCCTACGAGGGCAAGAACACCGTGAAAACCGAGCCCGATTACACCGGAGCCGCCATCAAGGCGCAGGATGGCACTAGCCAGAAAGCAGAGTTGAACATAACGAGCTCGAATAGCACGGATGAGCTCAATGTGACAGCTGAGGCCGATGCAATTAAATCCACAGGCGACCTCTCCATTTCTGGCCCAGGCACTGTGAACACCACAAGCACTACTTCCGACGGAATTGAGGCAAAGGGCGATCTCTCTATCACGGGCTCGGGCGCCGTGAATGCAACGGGCGGTACCGAAGGCATCCAATCCAAGGGCAAGACCACCATCGATTCCTCTGGCACAGCGATCGCTAAAGGAAGCGAAGGTTACGGCATCGCCGCGGGCAGTGACCTGATCATCAAAGGCGGTGGCAAGGTAGAAGCAAGCTCGATAGAAGAAGCGGCGATTTGGGCTGACGGCAACATCGACATCTCGGGCGGCAGCCAGGTCGAGGCAAGCTCCCAGGGAGATCTTGCCGTCGACGCTGAGGGTAGTCTCGCGGTCACGAACGCCTCCCTTGACGCAAGCGGTGTTGAATATGGCGTCTATGCCTACAAGGGCGTTACGCTCGATCACGCGACCGTGACGGTCCGCACAAGCGCGAGCGGCGGCCAGGCCATCGCCCTCATCACTGACGGGGACGACATCGTCATCAAGAATGGTTCCATCGTGGACGCGTTCGCAGAAGGCAAATTCTCGGTTGCAATCTCTACCAGAAACCACCAGCCAAACGTCGCTGGCGGCCACATCTACATCAGCGACTCCGTTGTTAAGGCTATAGCCCGCTATGTCGAGACCGGTGGCGATGGCCCCGATCACTACAGCAGCGACCAAAGCGGCGAGGTCATCCCTGAGCCTAGGGGTCTGAACATCGGTATCTTCGCCCAGACCTACGAGGGCATCACGCCCGCGAGTATCTCGATCGTCCGCAGCAAGCTCACGGCCGAGGGAGACACGGCGGCAATCTTCGCTCTTGCCATAAGCGAGGATGGCAAGGCGATCGGCACCATCGAGATCGAAGGCGCTCCCATCCAGACGCCCGCAGGCGGCAAGATCATTAACTATCGCTACGAAGAAGAGTACGGCCCCAGCATCTCCTACGAGGCAGGTCAAACCATCGGCACGGGCGACGCCACGATCGACTCCCCCTATGACGCCGCTGTCGCCAAGCGCACGGTCACCGTGCCTCCCGAGGAGATCAAACCCGAGGAGAAGCCAGGCGAGACCAAGCCCGAGGGTTCCAAGTCCGAGGGCACGAAGACAACCAAGACCGTTGCAGTTGCAGCCACGGGAGCCAAGACCACCGGCAAGCTCGCGGCAACCGGCGACGCCTCGAGCGCAGCCATCATAGCGACCGCCCTTGTAGGAACGGCCGCTATCGTCACAGGCGCCCTGGCGAGTCGCAAACGCTCGTAAACACTTTTTCGCACAGGACGGGTGGATCGCGGCCCTTGCCTTCCTCGTCTACTTCTTCGTAGCGTAAGGGCAAGGCTGCAAAAGCTGAACAATAAAGCGCGGAGTCGCCATGCGGCCCCGCGCTTTTCTTTTAGCGTCGGTCCCTGCGCCGGCGTGCGGCCTATTTCTCCCCCATTTTGGCCATTTTGCCCTCCAAACGGCACTACCGCCGGCAACATCCAGCAGATACGCTGAACCTAGCCGTATAGGCCCTATGAGAACGGGAGCAACCATGGCAGCCTTGTTCACGACCCCCAAACGCAATGACACTACCGCCGGAACCCATGTTGCCGAACCCGACGTTCGCCGTCGCATAGGACTCGCGCACGGCAGCTGGCGCCGCGTGACGCGCCGCATCGTCGCGGGCGCCGTGTGCGCGCTCACGGTGAGCTCGCTGCTCATGCCGAGCGTCTCGCTCGCAGCGGAATGGGTCAAGGTCGGCGGCAACAAGTACAACACCGCGGCGAGCGACGAGGCCGGTACCTGGTCGTGGGACGGCGCCGACGACTTGAAGCTCAACAACTATAACGGCGGCGAGATCCAGGCCGCAGGCAAGCTCAACGTGAATTACTCGGGAACCAACATCGTCACTGCCGAATGGATCGAAAGCATCAACGTTTCTCATGGCACTAACGAGAATGCCGAGCTCAATATCCAAGGCGACGCGGGCAGCACGCTCAGCGTGACATCTACTGAGGACGCTATCCTCTCCACGGGTAATATCAACATCGACGGAGCCGGATCCGTCAACGCCACGAGCACTGGGTTTGATGCCATCAATGCCGGGGGTGATCTCGCTATCAAAGGTTCGGGCAACGTCAACGCCACGGGTGCATCGGATGGCATCAGGGCAAACGGCAATATCACGATTGACGACAGCGGAGCCGTCACCGCCAGGGCTACCGAGGACAAGGGTATTGGAACCGACAAGAACCTCACCATCAAGGGTGGCGGGACGGTCGAGGCAAGCTCAGCTGATGGTGAGGCCCTTTGGAGCGGCGGCAATATCAACATCTCGGACGGCAGCCAGGTCAAGGCAAGCTCCGAGAAAGACGCTGCCGTCGAGGCCAAGGGCAGCCTCGCAGCCACAAACGCCTCCCTCAACGTAAACGGTGTTGAATATGGCGTCTATGCCCACAAGGGCATCACCCTCGATCATGCAAACGTGACGGTCCGTGCAGGTAAAGGCAGATACGGTGGCGCCATCGCCCTCTTCACCTACCAGGACGACATCGTCGTCAAGAACGGCTCCACCGTGGACGCGTTTGCGGAAGGCGAGGTTTCGGCTGCATTCTCCACCAGAAACGATCGACCCAACGAGAAGGGTGGCCACATCTACATCAGCGACTCCGTTGTCAAGGCCATAGCCCGCTATGTCGAGAACGGCGACGGCCCCACCCCCTACAGCGAAAACCAAGATGGCGAGACGAGCCCCGAGCCCCAAGGCGAGAACATCGGCATCATCGCCCAGACCGGCGAGGGCGTCACACCCGCAGTCATCTCGATCATCCGCAGCAAGGTAACGGCCGAAGGAGATACAGCGGCAATCTTTGCCCGTGCCATGAGCGCTGACGGCAAGACAATCGGCACCATCAAGATTGAGAACGCCGCCATCCAGACGCCCGAAGGCGGCAAGGTCATTGACTATCGCAAGCTCCGTAACGGCATCTACGAGGCAGGCCAAGCCATCGGCACGGGCGACGCTGTGATCGACTCCCCCTATAACGAAGCTGTCGCCAAGAGCATGGTCATCGCACCTCCCGAGGTAGCCAAGCCGGAAGACCCCAAGCCCGACGAGACCAAGCCCGCGGAGTCCAAGCAGGACCCCAAGCCCGAGGGCGCAAAGACGACCAAGACCGTTGCGGTTGCAACCACGAAGGCCAAGGCCACCGGCGTGCTCGCGGCAACCGGCGACACCTCGGGTGCGGCCATCGTGGCAACCGTCCTTGCGGGAACAGCCGCTATCGCCGCAGGCACCATGGCGAGCCGCAAACGCTCGTAGACGCCTCTGCGCACATGGCAGCTCCCGCGAAGACCCTGAGTCCCAGCACCGTTTAACAACGCCACCGCCGAGCTCCCCTCCGGCGGTGGCGTTTTCCATATGCGTCCGCAGGGTATGCACGAGATTGTCTTTTGTCTAGCCCAACCTGCATGAGCCGGCGTGCGACAATGGGGGCCGTCGATATCACAACGTCGAGAGAAGCCCGTCATGGAAGCGCATCAAAAGCAGATAACCGTTCATGCACAGCATGCCGAAAGCGCACCAGTCATCTATCTTCCCGTGGTCATGGGCGACGGCGCGGAGGTTTATGAACGCTGCCGAGAGCTCAACTGCCCGCCCTTCACGCTTGTCGGCATTGGCAGCCTCAACTGGAATCGCGAGCTGAGCCCCTGGGGATGCGACGGAACCGTGCGCGATGCCGAGCCCTTTGGCGGTCAGGCTTCCGGATTTCTCGATGAGCTGTTGAACTGGATAATCCCAGAGGCCGAGTCGTCGCTTCCTCAGCCGCCCACCTGGCGCGGCATTGCCGGCTACTCGCTCGCGGGCCTCTTCGCGCTCTGGTCCCTCTGGCAAACCGACGCCTTTAGCCGCGCCGCAAGCGCATCGGGGTCGTTGTGGTTTCCCGACTTTGTCGATCGCGCCAGCACGGCCCCTTTTGCCGGCAACCCGCAGGCCGTCTATCTGTCACTCGGCAAAAAGGAGACCAAGACACCCAACCGCATGATGCGGCATGTACTCGACGACACACGCGCGATGGAAGCGTTGCTCGTCGCGCGCGGCATTCCAACAACGCTGGAGCTCAACCCCGGCAATCACTTTGCCCAAACCGATCTGCGCATGGCACGTGGCATCCACTGGATATTGACGCATTAAAAATGACGCCCGCGCGTACGCATGGGCGCCATTTTTTGATTCAGCTGGACGCAGTTGTTACTCAGCAGCCTCCTCAAGCTCGGAGACATCAAACTCAAAGTCGTTACCCGGTAGGATGGCATTGAGCACAATGCCCACCAGCGAACCCACGGCAAGACCCGAAAGCGAAATGGTCACGCCGCCCAGCTCCAACACGATAGCACCGGCAGTGCTGTAAGCAATGCCGAGTGAAAGCACCAGCACCAGAGCGGCCACCAGCACGTTGCGGTTGTTCTGGAAATCGACCTGGTTCTCGATGAGGTTGCGGACGCCCACGGCGCTGATCATGCCATAGAGCACGAGAGACACGCCGCCGATCACACACGCCGGCATGGCCGCAATGACAGCCGCGAACTTGGGGCAGAACGAGAGCACAATGGCACAACATGCGGCAATGCGAATCACGCGCGGGTCAAACACACGCGTTAGGGCAAGCACACCGGTGTTCTCGCCATAGGTGGTGTTAGCCGGAGCGCCAAAGAGCGATGCGAGAATGGTCGCCAGGCCGTCGCCAAGCAGCGTGCGATGCAGGCCAGGATCGGCGATGTAGTTACGCTCGCAAGTGGAGCCGATAGCCGAGATATCACCGATATGCTCGATCATGGTCGCAAATGCCAGCGGCATAATGGTGATGATGGCCGTCGTGGCAAGACCGCTATCGAACTGAGGCCCAAAGAGCGCAAACACGGTGTTGTCCCACACGATGGGCAAGCCAACCCAGGGAGCGGCTGCGACGCCAGAGAAGTCGACCTCGCCCAGCGCAGCCGCAACGGCATAGCTCACCACAACGCCCAGCAAAATCGGCACGATCTTGACCATACCGCGACCCCAAATGTTGCAGATCACGATAACGGCAACGGCGACAACGGCAACAAGCCAGTTGGTCTGGCAATTAGCGATGGCAGAGCTTGCCAAGATCAGGCCGATGGAAATGACGATGGGGCCGGTCACCACCGGCGGAAAGAAGCGCATGACACGCTTGGCGCCAAACGCGCGGAAGAGCGCCGCCAACACCGGATAGAGCAGACCGGCACAGGCTACGCCCAGGCAGGCGTAGGGTAAAAGCTCGGCCTCACCGTTGGGCGCGATGGCGGCATAGCCCGCAATAAAGGCAAACGAAGACCCCAGAAACGCGGGCACCTTACCGCGCGATAGGAAGTGGAAGAGCAGCGTGCCCAGGCCGGCAAACAAAAGCGTTGCCGAAACCGAGAGACCGGTGAGCACGGGCACCAACACCGTGGCGCCAAACATGGCAAACAGGTGCTGCAGACCGAGCAAAAACATGCGCGGGCGACCGAGCGACGACGCATCGTAGATGGCATCGGCGACGGCGGGCGTCGAGGATTGGGACATGGATGTCCTTTCATAATGGAAGGGCGCCCGGGCATATCGGATTACCTGCCCGAACGATACGATCCGAACCATTGTACGCGATACGCAACGTCTCGCACGCGCCGCCCCCGCGAACGGCGGCACTACTTCCAAACGCGCTCGGCAATGCGCCTAACCAGCGCAATCTTTGCCCACTGTTCGTCCTCGGTCAGCTTGTTGCCGATCTCGCAGCTGGCAAAGCCACACTGGGGCGACAGGTACAGGTTCTCGAGCGGCACGTACTTTGCGGCTTCGCGGATGCGCTCGACGATAACATCCTCGTTCTCGAGCTCTGCCGCCTTGGTGGTTACCAAGCCCAGCACGACCTTCTTGCCCGGGGCAACGTACTTGAGCGGCTCAAAACCGCCGGCGCGCGGCGTATCGAACTCCAGGTAGAATGCGTCGACGTCCTCATGTGCAAACAGGTACGGCGCGATGGGGTCATAGCCGCCCTCGAAAGCATAGGTAGAGTGGTAGTTGCCGCGGCACACGTGCGTGTTAATGACGAGGTCGTCGGGCTTGTCCTCGATGGCGGCGTTGTTGAGCGCCACGCCCAGCTCGCTCACCCTTTGCAGGTCAACCGGGCTCATGCCAGTCTTGGACACAAAGTCGGTATCGCAGTAAATGCCCCAGGTGCAGTCATCAAACTGGATATTGCGACAACCGGCGGCGTACAGGTCGGCGATCACCGTGCGATAAGCGGCTGCAATTGCGTCGGCAAGTTCCTCATCGGTCTTATAGACGGCGCGCAGGCTCTCCTGCTGGCCATCGCAGCGGTCGAGCGTAACCTCCGAGAACGTCTGGATCGGCGCCGGAATGGTCTGGCGCGCAACCTGACCCTCCCCCTCGAGTGCCTTGACAAACTTAAAGTGCTCGACGAAGGGGTGGTTCTCGCCGCTGATGGGGCCGGTCACCACGGCGGTGTCAGCCGTGGTCTCCTCGTCGTGGAACATATAGCCCGTACGCGAGGTGCGGCGTTCAATGCCGTTGAGCCCCCACATAAAGTCGAGGTGCCAGTAACTGCGACGAAACTCGCCATCGGTAATCACCTGCAGGCCAGCGGCCTTTTGCTTGTCCACCAGGTCGCGAATAGCCTCATCCTCGACGGCCTTAAGCCCCTCGGCATCAAGCGTGCCTGCCGCATAGGCAGCGCGGGCATCCTTTACGGCCTGCGGACGAAGAAAGCTGCCGACGATATCAGCGCGAAACGGCGCGTTCGGTTGAATTGAAGTGCTCATAGATATCTCCCTTTGCATTGGTTGCTTTACTGGGACAGAGTATGAGCGCTCATATAGCCATCGTAAAATATACGTTTATAACAGTTTGATATAGATGCTTCCTATATCAGTTGGGACTGTCATGAAGAGATTTGACCTGTGCAGGACGCAGCAGTCTAGATATGCTGACGGATCGCGTCGATATAGGCCTGCCCGTAGCGCGTAAGTGTCGTGTTCTTGCGCGTGATAATGCCGATCTCCATGTACTCGTCTACATCGAGCGGAATCGAGATGATGCCGGGGCCGTTAAGTTCATGGCTGATCACGCCCGAACACACCGTGTAGCCGTTGAGGCCCATGGCCAGGTTGAACAGCGTCGCACGGTCGCGCACGCGGATATTCTTGCGACGCTCAAACGTCGAGGTCAGCTCCTCGGAATAGTAAAACGAGTTGTAACTGCCCTGCTCGTAGGATAAAAACGGATAGTCTTCCAGATCCTCGAGCGTCACGCTGGCGTGGTCCGCCAGTGGATGGTCGGCGCATACAAAGACATGCGGCTTGGCGCAGAAGAGCCCCTCGAACACGAGCTCGTTGGCCGCTAGCATGCGCTCGATAACCTCGCGGTTATGCTCGGATAGATACAGGATGCCCAGCTCGCTTTTCATGTGCGCGACATCCTCGATAATCTCGTGGGTCTGCTCCTCGCGCAGGGTGAAGTCGTAACGTGCGGCATCGAACTCGCGGATCACGTCAACAAACGCGTTAACGGCAAAGGAATAATGCTGGCAGCTCACACTAAAATGCGGCACCTGCTCGGATGTGCCCTTGTACTTGCCCTCGAGCAGGTCGGCCTGGTCGAGTACCTGGCGCGCATAGCCCAAGAAGGTCTCGCCTTCCTCGGACACAACGACGCCCTTGTTAGTGCGCTCAAAGATGTGCACGCCCATCTCGTTTTCGAGATCGCGAATCGATGCGGTAATCGAAGGCTGCGACACAAAGAGCCGGCGCGAGGCCTCGGTGATGCTGCCGCATTCGGCAACTTTGACGACATATCTAAGCTGTTGGAGCTTCATAACGCCCTCCTTAGGCGTTCGCGGTGCCCGAGTAAGTCGTGTCCATCTGACGCATAAACGACGGCATCTCCCCCGTCGCGGCGCAGGCGGCAATCTGATGCAGAGCCCCGGCAACCGCATCGTCTGCCGCAGCGCCGATATGCCAGCGCGCGGCAGCCATGACGGCCTCGTTGGCATTGGCGACTGCAACGGAGTTGGGAACGGCACCGATCATGGGCAGATCGTTATCGGAATCACCAAATACGGCCACCTCATCGGGCGTCAGGCCCAAAGCGCGCGCCAGCTCCAGCGCAGCGCAGCCCTTGTCCCAACCGGCCGGGAGAATATCGAATAGGCGCACGCGGTTGTTGGGAAACACAAGCGAGAGCTCCGGCACCTCGGCGGCAATGCGGTCGCGCAGCTCAGCGAGCTCTTCGCGCGAGCGGGCGCTCCAGATATTCGCCTTGTATACCGGGGCATCATCGACAACAGGACGGCACGGAGCCTCTTCGCCCTTGAGCCATGCGTTGCCGCCCGACTCCATGGCGCGGCGCACGCGCTCGGGGTCGCTCGTCACACAATAGGCATCGTTGCCCCAAAAGTCATCACCCAGGCCGTAGACCTTCAGATACGTATCGTCGGTCTCTTGCTCCAAGTAGTCAGCCAAGCGCATAAGGGCGGCGTTGTCGGTCGCATGCGAGGCTACCACCTCGCCGTCCACAAACATGACCTGGCCGTTGCAGAACGCGCCGGTCGAGAAGCACTCGGCGCGATTGCGGAACATCCAGCCCATCGCGGAGGGCTGGCGACCCGAAACCGGGCCAAAGTGCAGACCCGCCGCCTGCATGGCATGAATGCCCTCGATGGCGTAGTCGCTGGCGCCGTCATGCCCGGCTGGAATCAGCGTATCGTCCATATCGGTCAGCACAAGTATAATCATAAGGCCCCCTCGGTCATTCTTAATCCCGTCTATTGTACCGACCTGCCAAAAAGAGACAGGTTTATATTGGCAGGTTTTATCTGGGAAAACGCAAAGCCCCAGTTGTTACCTGCCAAAATAAACCTGTCCCTTTTTGGCAGGTGCGCTAGTATAGGGAACAACAGATTCGATGCGGGAGTGCCGGCGGTGCGAACCACAAGGCTGAGAGGGCATGGGGCCCAATCCTTTGAACCTGTCAGTTAATGCTGGCGTAGGGAGCATGCCGCCTTTTTAGGGGCGCTGTCTATGCACAGCGCCCCTTTTCTATGCCAAGGAGGCATGTGCAGTGATCGATTCGAAACAGCTCAAGCAAAACGTGGTCAAGGCCGTGGAGGAGATTCGCGCCACCAATCCGATGGCGGGCTCCATCACCAACACGGTGACGATTGACTTTGTCGCCAACGCGCAGCTCGCCGTGGGTGGTTCGGCCGCCATGGTCTATCTGCCCGACGAGGGCGAGGCGCTCGTTGCCGGCGGCGGCGCCATCTATCTGAACATGGGCACACTCTTCCCCATCTACGAGCAGACGATTCCCCGCGCGGCCAAGGCGGCACACGACGCCGGCAAGCCCTGGGTGCTCGATCCGGTGGGCCTGGGCATCGGCAGTCTGCGCACCCAGCTGGTAGGCGAACTCAAGCAGTACAAGCCCACCATCGTGCGCGGCAACGCCTCCGAGATTATCGCGCTCGCCGGCCTGTGGGGCCTTGAGGGCGAAGCGGCCGATCTGAGTCGCGTGCGCGGTGTCGATACCACCGACACGGTAGACGCCGCCCGCGGCGCCGCCGTGGCGCTCGCCCGCTACACCGGCGGCGCCGTTGTGGTCTCGGGCGAAGTCGACCTGATTACCGACGGCACGACCGTGGCCAAGTCCCACGGCGGCAGCCCGCTCATGTCCAAAATCACCGGCTGCGGTTGCTCGCAGGGCGGCGTGCTGGCCGTGTATGCCTGCGCCGCCGACCCGTTTACGGCGGCCATCTGCGGCACCGCCGCCTACAACGTTGCCGGCACGCGTGCCGCCGCCGTTGCCGATGCCCCGGCAAGCTTTAAGGTCGCCTTTATCGACGAGCTCTACCGCGCGACCGCCCAGGACATTGCCGATAACCAACTCGAGCTCGAGGAGGCATAAGCCATGTCCGAGCCCGCAACCAATGCCGGTATGAACACGCTCGTCGCCGTAGCCATCGCCCCGTGCGGCACCGGCGACGAGCTGTCCGCCGAGGTCGCCGAGGTCGTACGCGTCATTCGCGAGAGCGGCCTTCCCAACCGCACCACCTCGATGTTCACCGAGATCGAGGGTGACTGGGACGAAGTCATGCAGGTCGTGCGCGACGCAACCTTTGTGTTGGCGAGCAAGGGCATCCGCACCGAAGTCGTGCTCAAGGCCGATATTCGACCCGGATTTACCGATACCATGACTGGCAAGCTCGAGCGCATGGAAGCGCAGATCAAAAAGCAGGAGGAAGCACAGTGAGCATCCGCGACAACCTTGATATCTCGGCCTATCTGGTACTCGGCCCCGAAAACACCCTCGGACGCCCCGTGGGCGATGTGGTGGCCCAGGCGCTCGACGCCGGCTTTACCTGCATCCAAGTGCGCTCCAAGGTGGCAAGCGCCCGCGAGATCATCGCACTGACAGGCGATGCCGCGCAGGCCATCGCTCAGGCCGGCAAAACCGGGCAGGTCGCACTGCTGATCGACGACCGCCTTGACTGCGTACTTGCCGCACGCGAGCAGGGTATTGCCGTCGACGGCGTGCACGTGGGCCAGAGCGATATCCCCGTCGAGGTCTGCCGCAAGCTGCTGGGCCCAGATGCCATCGTGGGCCTTTCCGCCCGCTGCGAGGAGATGCTCGAGTACGTCAAGACCGCCGATATGAGCCTGGTCGATTACCTGGGCGTGGGCCCGCTTCACGAGACCGAGACCAAGCGCGACTGCGGACGCGCAGCCGATGGCTCCATCATCACCAAGAGCTTTGAGGACCTGGCCGCCCTCCATGCGGCAAGCCCCGTGCCCATCGTGGTGGGCGGCGGCGTCAAGACGGCCGACCTGTCGCAGCTTAAGGCCACCGGCGTCGATGGCTTCTTTGTGGTGAGCGCCGTCTGCAGCGCCGACGACCCCCACGCCGCAGCCAAGGAGCTCGTCGACACCTGGCAGCAGGCATAGGCATAGGCTGATCAGCTGCTCCGCAGCCTCATATCTTCAAGAGCGGAAAGCGCATCCCAGTTTGGACGTCCATTCTGGGATGCGCTTTCCGTATAGAGAGCCAGTGGGAAACTGCATCCCAGTCTGAACGCATATTCCGGGATGAACTTTCCGCCACGGGCCTCTCGCGGAAACCGCATCCCAGTCTGAACGCTGATTCCGGGATGCGCTTTCCGACGTAGTCCCTACCCTGCCAGATACGCTTCCAGCGCGGGTAACGTCACCTCCGCATCGCGGCGGCCGATCTGGTAGATGCGCTCGAGCTCATCGGGTTCGCGGCACAGCGACGGTACCTTCACCGATTCGCTCGGCCGCACCACAAAGATCTCGCCAGCGGCCTCGCGGCGCGCCAGGTCATCGAGCGTGGCATTGTAGACCTCGTGCCGATGCTCAAGCGCCGCAACAAACTCCGGATAGTGACGATACACGCGACGCAGCATAGGCATCACGCTATTGGGCTGCTTTACAAAGCCCGCCGGCTGCGTCAGCACCACCACGTTGCGGTCATAGCCTTGCTCAAACAGCCAAGCGCTGGGAATGGAATCGGCAACACCGCCATCCAAGTACTTACGACCCTCGATGGCAACAGGACGCGTCGCCACGGGAATCGCCGACGAGGCGCGGATCCACTCGATATCCCGCTCGTCGCCATAGGGCAGGTCGTGGTAGACGGCCTCACCCGTCTTAAGATCGGTACATACGCACGTAAATCGCATGGGGCAGGCGCGATACGCCTCCAAGTCGATGGGATCGCGCTCGATAGGCACCTCATGATAGGCAAACTCGGCATTGAACATATCGCCGGTTCGCAACCAGCTCGTCACGCTCGCATAGCGCTTGTCGGCGCAATAGGCCTTGTTGTAGCGAATGGCGCGGCCGATCTGGCGCGATTTAAAGTTGTAGCCAAACGCCGCGCCCGCCGAGACACCCACCATATGGTCGCAGGTTAAGCCGTGCTCCATCCATACGTCGAGCACGCCCGCCGTATACATACCGCGGTAGCCGCCTCCCTCGAGCGCAAGCCCCACCGTGCGCGTCGTGTCTGGCTGTGCCATGCGACCATCTCCGTTCCCGTGTTTTAAAGCGGAACAAGTATACCCGCCAACATATATCGACTCAGTCGCATTTATATCGAGCATCGCATCGTCACGCTACCGATTGGCGAATAATAGCCGCCCGCGGCAGGGGCACCCATATACAATCCTCTATTGTTGTTTATACTACTCAATAGTTATCAGCAGCGAACACGGACCGACATATTAAACCAGCGACGCAGCAAGGCGGGGGCCTGGATACACGCAAAGCGTTGAGCAGCAACGCGTGTGTACAACGAGCTCGCCCGACGCAATACACCCCGACCTCAGGAAGCCGCTTACAGCATGGATATCGCCAGCAATTACACCGAGACGCTCGAAAAGACCATCCGTGACCTTCTCGAGCGTCAGGACGATCTGATCAGGACTGCCTTTACCGACCAGCTCACCGGACTGGGCAACCGCGGCGGTTTCACCCGTTCCTTAGAGGAGCTCTGGGAACAGGAATTGCCCGTAACCATGGCGTTTATCGACATCGATAACCTTAAGCACTGCAACGACATCTTTGGCCATGACGAGGGCAACCGCTATATCTTACAGGTGAGCCTCTATCTCAAGCTGTATATGAAGGTGGACGAGGCGGCATTTCGCCTGGGAGGCGACGAGTTTGCCATCCTGTCTACGATCGCGACCGAGGACGACCTCGCCGAGCGTCTGGAACACTGCCGGACGGTCCTGCTCAAAAACAACGATGCCGAGATGCCTCACTCGTTTAGCTACGGAGTGTCGCACGCCGACCCCGCCCTGGGCGAAGCCCCCAATCGCTTGACGAACGATGCCGACCATCGCATGTACGACTATAAGCTGCGCCATGCCGTGCACCTTGATCGACGCAATATCGCACAAGCCCACACCGACGACTTTGAAATAAGCGATCGCGTTTTCGACGCCCTTTCGATGCTCAACGAAGGCCGATATTTCTTTATCGAGAACTTGGACAAACATCGCACCCTTTGGTCACAAGGCGCCTTGCGCGATCTTGGTCTTCCTTCGGAGCATATAGACAACTGTCACGATTATTGGAAAACGCGTGTCCATCCCGATGACCTTGAGGCCTATACCAACGACATCGACCAAATCTATGACGGCTCCAAACATCGTCACGTCATGCAGTACCGCGTGCGCAATGCCGCCGGCGACTACATCCTCGGCCGCGCTCGCGGGTTTCGTATCGACGGCGACGGAAATACCCCCTCGCTCTACGTCGGCGAGCTCGTCAACCACTCGCTTGCCGAGACCGTCGACGCCGCCACGGGTCTCGGAACGCAGCGCACGCTGATCAACGCTATCGATGCCTGCCGTCGCGACCGTTGCGAGACGGGGCTTATAGCAGTGCGCGTTCGCGGCACGGCAAAGCTCAACGAGCTCTACGGGGCCGAGGCCGTCGACAACATGCTCGCCGAATACGCAGGCCGCATGCTGTCGATTACTCGCGGCAGGAGTCGCGTCTTCCGTTCACGCAACGCCCAGTTCGTCGTGCTTAGCAACAATTTGGATCACAAAGCATTCGAGCAACTGATCCAACATCTCAAAGAGGCCGTTTTCGCTCCCGTTCGAATCGCGGGCGACACTATTACCCCCGTCTGTCTTGTCGTTCCGGCCTTTTACGAGCACCTGACCAATCAAACGGCCGCCGTTTTAGGCGAACTCGACCGTCGCATTCGCACGGCCGGCGGGCTTGTTCCCAACGACAGCCTCCCCATACCCGAGGTGGAGCGCAAAAGCGCCATCGCCGAACGCATCGATCCGCTCACGGGTCTCTATCGACCCAGCGAGTTTATGCGCCGCGCCAACGAATTTCTTGAGACAAGGCGCAACGGCGCCTGGTGTATCGCCACCGTCGATATGGGACACATGCGGCTGTTCAACGAATGGCACGGACAGGCCGAGGGCGACCGCATGCTCGCCGATGTGGGCACGGTTCTCAAGGACATCGAGAATGCCGACATGGGCGTCGCAGGGTACTGGGGCCAAGACGATTTTTGCGTACTCATCCCCTTTGAGCACGTCGCCGTCCATCAAATCTATAGCCGTGTTCGCGAAGCCGTGGCCAAGCACGATGACGGCGTGGGCTTCTGGCCGTCCATGGGCGTTTACCCCATCGACTCCAACGAAGAAATCACCATCGATGCGCAGGCCAAGGCAATGTTTACCAATCGGCGCGCAAAAAACGACTTTAAGGAGCGCATTGCCATTTTCCGCCCCGAGGAATACGAGCACGAAATCGCGTTCCACCGCACGCTGACCGAATTCCAGTATGCGCTCTCAAACGGCCGCATTACCTACTACTTGCAGCCCCAGGTCGACATGGAAACCGGCGAGATCATTGGCGCCGAGGCACTCACGCGCTGGATTGACAAGGACGGCTCCCTCATTTCACCTGCCACCTTTATCCCCGCTCTCGAGGAAAGCGGTTTTGTGGTGACGCTCGACAAATACGTTTGGCAGGGCGTCGCCTCGTGGCTGCGTGAGCGCATCGATCGAGGGCTGCGCGTGGTTCCGATCTCGCTCAATGTGTCGCGCGTGGATATCCTTGCCTGCGACGTCGCCGAACATATGGGGGCACTCGCCGCCCAATACAATCTGCCGCCCGAGCTCATGCGCATCGAGATCACCGAGACGGCTTATACGGGAGAGTCCGAAGCTGTGGATAAGCTGACGGCCGACCTGCACAACCGCGGCTTCTCGACCTACATGGACGATTTTGGCACCGGCCAGTCCACGCTCGCGATGCTCAAGAACGTCAACGTCGACGTCATCAAGCTCGACCGCACGTTTGTGCCCGTCGACGGCGATCAAGGCCGCAGCGTGCAAATCATTTCATCAATGCTCGAGATGGCACAGTCGCTCCATCTGCCCGTTGTGATCGAAGGCATCGAGACAAATGAGCAGGCAAACATGCTACGCCAAATGGGCGCCCGCTACGCTCAGGGCTTCCTCTACTACCGTCCCATGCAGGCGGAGGATTTTGAGGCACTGCTCGACGGTGGCGACAGCAACTAATACGCTCGTGCGCAAACGCCACCGTCGAGGGAGCGTTTGTTCCCATGAGCTAACTAATACCCCAATCTAAACCGAATTGGGAGTAAGATACAAACCATTGTTCCATCCAAGGAGGTCATCCATCATGAACGAGTCGTATCGCCTGGGCGAGCAATCAATCATCGCTCATCTTCAGCGACTTGCGAACGGGGCCTCAACCACCGAGCTCGATGTTGCCGCGCTGCCCCCGGAGTTGCGTGCCATTGGTGAGCAACTGCAGAAAACGCTCGCCATCCTGCAACAAGAACGCGAGCTGCTTGAGCACGGCGCCTATATCGACTCGCTCACCAATCTTGGCAACCGTGGCGGGCTCGACCGCCATGTCGATCAGCTCTGGCGCAAAGGCACCCCCTTCACCTGTGCCTATATTGACATCGATCGCCTCAAGCATTGCAACGATAAGTTTGGCCACGCCGAGGGCAATCGCTACATTCTGAGCATCTGCCGCGCACTCACCGAGACCATGGAGCACGATGAGCTGCTGTTCCGTATCGGTGGAGACGAATTTGTACTTATATCCCCCACGACAGACGAAGCCGAGCTCGAGCAGCGCCTGGAGCGGACGCGTGCCAATCTTATCGAGGCAACATCGGACGGCAAGGCGCCCATGATCGCCAGCTTTAGTTTTGGCTGCTCGCGCGTCGACCCGCTTGCAGGCGATACGCGTCGCCAGATGACAAAGGACGCCGACCGCAAAATGTATCGCTACAAGCTCATGTACCGTGTGCAACAACCGGAAGAAGGCGATGCGCCGCAACGCCCGGTCACCGAACAACCCCCCCCCTGCAACGACCGAGTGTTCCAAGCGATCTCCATGAGCTCCGAGATACGCTATCCGTTCATCATTAACCTCGACACCGGCGAATCGCAATGGTCGGTTAATGCCGTGCGCGATTTTGACCTACCTTCCCAGCATCCCTACAACTCGCTCGATATATGGCTTGCCCGTGTTCACCCCGAGGACCGCGACAACGTACGTGCCGAGCTCGATATGGTGGTAAACGGCACGTGGCACTTCCACTGCATGCAGTATCGCGTCATGAATACCGCCGGAAAATACGCGCTTTGCGACTGCACGGGTTACCGCCTGGACGGCACCGATACCGAGCCCAACATGTATGTGGGCATTGTCACCAACCGAAGCTTGGCAGATACGACCGATTCCGTGACCGGTCTGGGCGATATCCACGCCCTGGTCAACGCCATTGGCGAGATGCGTCGCGTGGCACGAAACGCGGGCTTGATCGCCATTAAAATCGACGAAATCGCACAGGTCAATGCCCGCTTTGGCTTTGATGCAGGCGACCGCGTTTTGGCAGAAAGCGCCGCCTGCCTCATGGATTGCTCGCGCGGCAAGGGTCGTCTGTTCCGCTCGACCGGACCGATGTTCGTGGCGCTCTTTGACGAGCTTGATCCCGAAGAGACCGACGCGGTTGCAGACGAAATCGAACGGTTCTTGGGATCGCCCGTGCTCCTTGGCTCATTTGAATATCAGCCGCCCCTTCGCGTGGCGACGCTTCATCTGGACGCCGTCGACCGACAGCCCGTTTCCATTTTGAACGAGCTCAATGCGCTGATTAAAGAGGCGCCGCAGGTACCGGGCACCAAGCTGGACTAGCGTTATGGGGCGCATGATGGTTAATTTCCGATCTCAGGCGAACACATTGGGCAAATAGGTCGTACCCGCAGTTAGCCGAACGTCCCCGCAGCCCCTCCCGGGGCCCGGGGGCACCGTTTCGATACTCTTGGTTTACTTTGCCTGATGCAAATAAGTGCTCAACAAGATAGAACCTATCCCCCGCCACGGATATGCCCTCGAGTAAATCTGTTAAGCCAAGCCTATCAAATTCTATTGACAATTGGCTGCATTGGTCCATTTTGTCGTCCAGCCACTTCCGCTGGCTATCGCCTCATAAACACAAACCTAACGAGCCGCACGAACGACAAAGAGGCCAAGCTGAACAGAAGTAGAACCAAAACTTCAAAAACGCTGGTATTCCAATCGCGTACCCAGCCCTCTACCGCCCACAAGAAAAACAGCAGCCCCATCCATAACGTCACAGAAGAAATCAGCTTTGCGTAAGGGCGTATATCAATCCCGCTCTCCCTTTTTGTGACATCATATCCAGCAATTGAGCTGAGCCATCTTCCTCTTCTGTATTGGATTGAAAGAAGAATCAGGGCAATCGAAGTTATCAAACAGACAGCATCCTCTGTTTCCATAGAACTTCCTTTGCTTTCCGTCCTAGCTGCGCGTTCACAATCGAATCAAACCAAGTGTGAATTACTCGATAGCAACCGCCCTAGTATAAATCATAGCCTCCGCAGCAGCCCGCCTTCCAAGATCTCAAAGCTCGCCATCGAGGGCGACCCGCCCAGACCCCTTACAATCTGCTCGCACGAGGCCCCGCACTCCAACATCCTCTGGACCGTATCCCGCACGTACCTGGTGGGCGAGCCTGCCGTGGGCCCTCGGGGCCGGCATCGCGCCCCACGCCATCCGCCCGCTCATGCGATAATCCTCTGCATAAGTCATCGACAGCAGAGGGAGTTTGTGATGAAGGTTCTTTTAGTCAACGGTAGCCCCAAGGCAAACGGCAACACCGCTCGCGCGCTTGCCGAAGTCGCCGAGCAATTGCATGCCGAGGGTATCGATACCGAGGTGTTCCAGCTGGGCGCCAAGCCCATTCGCGACTGCATTGGCTGTGGTCAGTGCGGCAAGCTCGATTGCCGCTGCACCTTTGACGACGACGTGGTCAACGAGCTCATTTCCACCGCCGAGCAGGCAGACGGCTTTGTCTTTGGCTCGCCCGTCTATTACGCGCACCCCAGCGGCCGCATCCTCTCGGCCCTCGACCGTGCGTTTTATGCTGGCAGCAAGGCCTTTGCGCACAAGCCGGGCGCCTCTGTCGCCGTTGCCCGCCGCGGCGGCACGTCGACCACGTTCGATGTACTCAACAAGTACTTCACCATCAACCAGATGCCCGTGGTCGCCTCCACCTACTGGAACAACGTCTTTGGCGCTGCGCCGGGCGAGGCTGCCCAGGATGCCGAGGGTCTGGCCACCATGCGAAACATCGGCAAAAACATGGCCTGGCTCCTGCGTTGCATCGAGGCAGGCAAGGCTGCCGGCATCGAAGCCCCCGAGGCCGATCGCGAGCGCACCAACTTCATTCGTTAGAACGGGAGCCGATAAGTGAACGTGCAAATTTTTGGGACCAAAAAGTCCTTCGATACCAAGAAGGCTCAGCGCTTTTTTAAGGAGCGCCGCATTAAGGTGCAGTTTATCGACCTTAAGGAAAAGGAGATGAGCAAGGGCGAGCTCACGAGCGTGATGCAGGCGGTCGGCGGCATCGACAAGCTGCTCAACCCCAAAGCCAAGGACGAGGAGACGCTCGCGCTCATCCAGCACCTCACCCCTAGCCAGCGCTTCGATAAACTGCTCGAGAATCAGCAGGTTCTAGCCGAGCCCATCGTGCGCAACGGCAAAAAGGCCACCGTCGGTTATTGCCCCGATGTGTGGGGAGCCTGGGAGTAGCCTGTGTTATTTGCCGGCGCGTGGGTATAAGAGCAGGCGTTTGGCATAAGATTTAACTGTAAGCCATGTCTAACAAAGGAGGGCACATGCCCAACAAACCCGTGAAGATCATCATGCTTACCGGATACCTCGGTGCCGGCAAGACCACGCTGCTCAACCACATCCTCGCTAACGACGGCGGCATCCGCGCCGCCGTGATCGTCAACGATATCGGCGAGATCAACGTCGACGCCAGCCTCATCGCCGACGGCGGCCTTTCCGAGACCGACGACCTCATCCCGCTCACCAACGGCTGCATCTGCTGCACGCTTTCGGACGACCTTGCTAACCAGCTGCAGGGCATCGCCGATTCGGGCGACTTCGACTACATCATCATCGAGGCTTCGGGCATTTGCGAGCCTATCCCCATCGCCTACACCATCTCGAGCTTCTGCGACGAGGCCAAGGTGGGCGGCGAGCCCAAGCTCGCGCTCGACAACATCGTGGCCGTGGTCGATTGCGCCCGCATGTACGACGAGTTCAACGGCGGTCGCGACCTGCTGGCCGAGGATATCGACGAGGACGACATCGAAAGCCTGCTCATCCAGCAGATCGAGTTCTGCTCCACGCTGATCCTCAACAAGACCGATACCGTGACGCCCGAGCAGATCGCCGAGCTCAAGGCCATCGTGCGCAGCCTGCAGAAGGACGCCGTGATTGTCGAGGCCCAAAACGGTGAGGTTCCCATGGAGGAGCTGCTCGACACCGACCGCTTCGACTTTATGCGCGCCTACAACTCCGCCGCCTGGATCGAGGCCATGGAGCATCCCGAGGAGCACGACGACCCCGAGGTGCTCGAGTACGACATCGAGACCTTTGTGTACTCGCGCCGCAAGCCGTTTGACCTGCAGAAGTTCACCAATTTTGTTGAGCAGGAGTGGCCCGACGAGGTCATCCGCGTCAAGGGTCCGCTGTGGCAGACCGGCGATCCGGACATGTGCTACATGTTTGAGCAGGCCGGCCACCAGATGCGCCTGATGGAGAACGGCCTGTTTGTCGATTCGGCGCCCGAGGGCGAGAAGCAGAAGATCATCGACGAGAACCCCGAGATCATGCAGATTTGGGACGACGAGACGGGCGACCGCATGACGAGCCTGTGCATCATCGGCCGTCACATGGACAAGGATGCGCTCATCGCCTCCCTCGATGCCTGCCTGACCGACTGGCACCGCGCCTAGGTTTATCCAAGCGGGCATTTTTCCGCCTATGTAACCGCCAAACCACCACGAAGGTGCTCTTCGTGGTGGTTTTTCGTTCTGAGCCAAGGAGATTCATGTTCAACATTGTGCTGTATGCGCCCGAGATTCCGGCCAATACGGGCAATATCGGCCGTACCTGCGTGGTCACCGGCGCCCGCCTGCATCTGGTGGAGCCGCTGGGCTTCTCGCTCGACGACAAAACGGTACGTCGCGCCGGCCTGGGCTACTGGCAAAACTTGGACGTGACGACCTATGCCGGCTGGGAGGATTTCCTTGCACGCAACGGTCTCTCCCCTGCCGACGAGCGCCTACATCTGCTGACCAAAAAGGCACGCCGCACCTATGCGCAGAGTACCTACCACGACGGCGACTACTTGGTCTTTGGCAGCGAGAGCTCGGGCATTCCCGAGCCACTGCTCGCCGCGGCGCCCGAGCGCTGCGAGCGCATCCCTATGCTGCGCGATTGCGACTCGCTCGATAACGCCGAGGCTTGGGAAGCCCACGAGGAATCGCTCGGACATACCGAGGACAGCCACGAGGCTATCCTTCAACAGGACATCTGCGGCAACTTCGTCAACCCGGACGACTACCGCATCAGCGCCCTCAACCTCTCCAACAGCGCCGCCATCGTCCTCTACGAAGCCCTGCGCCAAACAGGCTTTCCGGGAATGTGACAAAGGAACTGTCCCTTTGTCACATTCAAGCGCCGCGCCGATGGCGCACACGCCTAATTGATGCTCTAGATAAAAAGCCCTCACTTTTAATCAGAATTAACTAAAGTAAAATGAAGTTAAACGGCGCTGTGAAAGGAGAGCTTTGTGGAATATCTCGAGAACCCGTTTACCCCTAGCTTTGGCGAGGTTCCTGCCCATCTCGCTGGCAGACAACAGATTATTCGGGATTTGGACCGTGCCTTCTTGAGCCAGCGCAGGCGCCCAGAATTGACCTCGATCTTCTCAGGCGCACGTGGAACCGGTAAAACCGCTCTCATGTCGTCGCTCGCGACAAGGGCGGAATCCCACGGCTGGATTGCCGTAAAGACAACCGCGCTCCCGGGAATGCTTGAGGAAATCGAGTTCGGGGCGAAACGTGCTGCCGGCCATCTTATCGACCCGTCTAACAACTTCGAAGTCACCGGTCTCGGAATTGCACCGCTCGGCAGCATCGAGGTCAATCGCGTTCACGATGCCTCAACCTGGCGTTATCGCATGAGCGACATCATCGACCAGCTCAACGAGGCTGGCACCGGTCTGCTCGTTACGGTTGACGAGGTGGACCCGACACTCGACGAGATGATTCAGCTCGCAGCGTCGTATCAGCACTTTGTGACCGATGGAAAACGCGTCGCCCTGCTCATGGCGGGACTTCCCAACAACGTATCGACGCTACTAAACCACAAGACGGTCTCGTTTCTTCGCCGCGCCCAACAATATCATCTGGGTCGCATTGCCGACTATGACGTGCGCGAAGCCTTGATTCGCACAATTCAGGAAAACGATCGCCTGGCAGATGCTGAGGGAATCGATAGAGCCGTTCGCTCGATCTCTGGTTTTCCCTTCCTATTGCAACTCGTAGGCTACCGTGCCTGGGATCTCACAAGCGATTCGAAGGAAATCTCGTCACGCGACTTTGACCTGGGAATCAAAATCGCGCGCGACGAGATGGACGACCGAATTCTCGCGGCAACCTATCGGGAACTCACTGCAGAAGACAAGCGATTCCTCATCGCCATGCTCGATGACGAGGAAGAGTCCACCACCGCCGACCTTGTCGAGCGCCTTAAGCGTTCGCCGCAGCAGGTCTCCCGCTACCGACGCCGCATGATAGACGCCGGCATCATTGGGGAACGTGGGCGCGGAATCGTCGCTTTTGAATTGCCATTCTTCCGCGACTATCTCGCCGCTCAATGCGTGAAATAGAATTCAATGTGACAAAGGGGCAGTCCCTTTGTCACATCGCCTATAGGTAGCGGCCGGTAATGCTCTTGGAGCAGGCCGCGATATCCGCCGGCGTGCCGGCGCAGACGATTTGCCCGCCGGCGTCGCCACCGCCTGGGCCCATGTCAATCACATAATCGGCGTTACGGATAAGGTCGAGATCGTGTTCAATCACGATAACCGTGGCGCCCTTGGCAACAAGGCCGTCGAACACGCTCAGCAACACCTGAACATCGAGCGGATGTAGTCCAATCGTGGGCTCGTCGAACACAAATACGGCATCATCCTGCACGCGGCCCATCTCGCTCGCGAGCTTAAGGCGCTGTGCCTCACCGCCCGAAAGCGCCGGTGTGGGCTCGCCAAGCGTAAGATAACCCAGGCCCAGGTCGTGCAAGGTCTGCAAGCGCGCCTGGACTTTCTTGAGTCCCACCGTGGCGTCGAGGGCCTCGTCCACGCTCATGTCCATGAGCTGCGGCAACGTAAGCAAGCTCCCGTCCTTGCCCTCGCGATGGATATGCGAAGCTGCGTCTGCATAACGTGAGCCGCGACATGCCGGGCAGACGATCTCGACATCGGGCAAAAACTGCACGTCGAGCGATATCGATCCCGTGCCATCACACGTAGGGCAGCGCAAGGCGCCGGTATTGTAGCTAAAGGCACCCGCCTTGTAGCCGGCCGCCTTGGCCTCGAGCGTACGGGCGAAGGCGCGACGCAGCTCGTCATGGATGTCGGCATAGGTCGCTACCGTCGAGCGAACATTGGCGCCGATGGGCGTGGCGTCAATCAGGTTTGCGCGGCCAATGCCCTCGGCATCGACCCAACACACGTGCCCCGGCAAGCGCTCGCCAGCTGCCTGCGCCTTAAGCGCCGGGATGAGCGTCTCGAGCACCAACGTCGTCTTGCCCGAACCCGAAACACCCGTAACCGCGACCAAGCGACCGCGCGGAATATCGACTTCGAGCGGCTTGACGGTATGGATGGTATCGGTCGCCATGCGGATATGGCCCTGGTCGAACATTTCGTCGTCAGTCACCTGCGGACGCAAGCGCTTGGGCTCGGCGCGCAAAAACGGCGCGATACGGCTGTCCTGCGATTGCTCGACCTCGTCCACCGTGCCCGCGGCGATTACACTGCCGCCGCCTGCTCCGGCAACGGGGCCCATCTCGACCAGATAATCAGCCTCCACCAGCACACGTGTATCGTGGTCGACAACAACCACGGTATTGCCGTCATCCACCAGGTCGCGCATTACGCCCACCAAGCCGTCGACATTGGCAGGATGCAAGCCAATTGAGGGCTCGTCCAGCACATAGAGCACGCCTGTCGATCGGTTGCGCACCACGCGGGCGAGTTGCACGCGCTGGCGCTCACCCGTGGAGAGCGTGGCACCGGCGCGATCGAGCGAAAGGTAATCGAGACCCAGGTCGACCAGACGACGAGCCGTGCTCAAAAACGAATCGCAGATATCCGTCGCCATGGGCCGCATCTCGGCCGGCAAGGATGCGGGCACCCCGCGCACCCACTCGATCGCATCACCAAGCGTCATGGCCGCGGCCTGAGCCAGATTGATACCGCGCACCTGGGGCTGGCGCGCAGCCTCGGAGAGACGCGTGCCGGCGCAGTCACGGCATGGTCCCTCGTGCAAAAAGCGAGCCACACGCTTAAGCCCCTTATCGTCCTTAACCTTGGCGAGCGCATTCTCAACGGTATAGACGGCGTTGTAATAGGTAAAGTCGAGCGGCGTGGCGCCCTCGCCGTTTTTGGGAACGTAGAGAATGTGCTTCTTAACCGCCGGGCCGTGAAACACGATGTCGCGCTCTTGAGGCGTGAGCTGGTTAAACGGCACGTCGGTGCGCACGCCCATCTCGCCGGCCACCTGCTTCATCAGGTCCCACATGAGCGTGCCCCAGGGAAGCACCGCACCCTCGTTGATGGTCTTTGACTCGTCGGGCACCAGGCTCGCCTCGTCTACCTCGCGCATGACACCGGTGCCGCCGCAGGTAGGGCACGCACCGCCGCTATTGAAAGCCAAATCCTCGGCACTCGGCGCGTAGAACTCGCGGCCGCATGTCGGACACGTGAGCGACAGGCCCGCAGCCACGTTAAGGCTCGGCTCCACACGCGCCCCGCAATGCGGGCACACGTGATGGGCGCAACGGCTAAAGAGTAGACGCAGGCTATTGTTGAGCTCGGTCATGGTACCAAAGGTCGAGCGCACGCCCGGTACGCTGGGGCGCTGATGTAATGCGAGCGCCGCTGGCACGTGCAGCACCTCGTCCACCTGGGCGTGCTCGGCCTGCGTCAGACGACGGCGGGTATAGGTGCTGAGCGCCTCCAGATAGCGGCGCGAGCCCTCGGCATAAAGAACCCCGAGTGCCAGCGAACTCTTGCCCGAGCCCGACACGCCGGCAATACCCACGAGCCTTCCCAGCGGGATATCAATATCGATGTCCTTGAGGTTATGGACACGTGCGCCACGCACCTCGATAGCACTTGGTTGTTGCGACACCGTCATCACTCCCCTTCTGCCCGCCCGCGCCAGTCTTCGCGGGTCAAAAACGTAAAGTACTCGGTACGCACATCGCCCATCAGCTCGCAGGACACGTCGCGTTCAACGTGATGAGGCACGAAGCCGCATTTTTGCTGAACGCGTAGCGACTTGTTATTGCCCTCGTAGTATCCGCACCAAAGCGCCTTGCAGCCAAGCGTTTCGAACGCATAGCGCTGCATGGCTCGTACCGCTTCGGGAGCAAAGCCTCGGCCCCAGAATGGCTTGGCGATCCAATAGCCCACTTCGAGTTCGAGACCGTCATCTCGACGGTTTGACTCGCAGCGAGACGGCATGAGACCGATGCTACCCACGGGCTCATCCGTCGCAGCCAGGCAAACGGCAAAGGTATGGGGTGCCGCAAAAACTGTCCGAATGATCTCCCTGCTCTCCTCAATGCTTCGATGGGGCGGCCAGCCCGCAGCCGGTCCCACGTCCGGGTCGCTCGCATATGTAAACAGGATCGCCGCATCCGTCTCGCGCCACGGACGAAGCGTCAATCGCTCAGTTTGAATCACCATGTTTTGACCTCACATCTATCGATGTGACAAAGGGACCGTCCCTTTTCACATTACTCGTGCCATAAAACGCGTTCGCGGATGTACTCGCCCAGCATGGGCACGGTAAACCGGACGAGGCCGTATCCGGCAGCCTCGATGACGCGCTCGCGAATCAGGCTTGCGCGATATTTACTCGCCCAGCTTTGGGTTCGGTCGCAACGCTCAATGATGTCCGCCATGCGCGTCGGCTTGTCCTCGTCAACCGCCATAGCCTCGATAAAGAGGCGCTGTGGACTGCGCAGCCCGTAATACAGGGGCGCGTCAACCGCTTCGTAGAACTCGGAGACGGCATCCGCGTGCCCAGCCTCAACATCGCGCTCTTCAATGACCTGCGAGCCACGCCGGACAGCAGAGCGCCACATGTAATAGCCCACCAGCTGAACCATATAGGGATGCCCCATGCTCTTGCGCGCCGCAAGGTCCGCCGTCTCCGCATCAACGTAAAAACCAGCGTCTTTGACCGTCTGGATATACGAATCGCGCACTTTGGGCAAAGAAATCGCCCCCAGCGTACGCTGCTGAGCACGCCGCAAAAACGTCACGCTCGGCTCTTCGAGCAAGTCATCAACCATACTGGGTAAGCCGGCGAACACCAGCGCAAGACCACGCTGGTCGCTATCGGACAAGCCCGTGGCATCCTGATCTCCGAGCACCTGCTGATAGAGAACGGCAAGTGCCGCCAGTTCCTCGATAGACGCAGATTGCGCCTCGTCAATCGCAAACAGTATGCCCTTGCCCGGACCGAGCTTCTTGAGGCGCTCGTTGACCAGCCCTCGTAACGTCTCGCCCTTTGCTCGCGCCGCCTCGACCGACATCCGGCCAAACGACGGACCGAACTCCATTGACGTCACAACCGGCCTATTCGAGCGAAGCGCATCGGCCAGGCGGTCGCATAAGCCAAGCGAGGCGGAATCGGAGACAACCGCCCATCCGCGCTCATTGGCTAGACGTTGCAGCTCCCGCAGGAGAACCGTCTTGCCGCAGCCGCGGTTTCCCGTAATGAGCATGAGCCTGCCCGGCGCTCCAGCGCCGTTATCGAGCCCCTCCTCGAAATCTTCGATGACCGACTCTCGACCGATGAGCATCGGAGGCCGCTTGCCTGCCGTTGGCTTAAAGGGATTTGGATTCATGTCGGCCTCCTCGGATCGGTAAACCCTGGTAATAGTTATACCAACTTATACCGAGTTATACCAATAGCATGTGACAAAGGGGGTGTCCCTTTGTCACATGTGGCCGAAAAACTCTGCGTCTGCCGCTCGCCAAGGGCGGAAGGTGGCGGGGTCGACCTTTACGTGCGCCGCGGCGGGTACGTCGTACCATTTGACCGTGTAACCGGCACCGTGAGAGCAAAAGACTGAGTCGGGCGTGTTGGGCAGATCGGCCTCGGGCTCATAGGCGGCCGTCTCGATGACGTGCTCGGCATCATGGCAAGCCGCATAGCCGGCGAACTCCAGGTACAGATGACCGCGACCGCTCGTGTAGGCAGCCACCTCCAGCGCGTAATCCTGCACCTCGGATGCCGGCACGCGACCCACAAGCTTCGCCCGGTCGCCCGTCATCGTCGGCGGCTCGTACTCGGCACCCATGCGCGTGGCATCCGAGAGCGCCCGGCCCACGCACTCCCCCGGCACCTCGAGCTCAAAGCGGTACCACGGCTCCAACAGCACCGCCGCGCCAGCCTCACGTGCCTGCATGAGCCCCTGGCGAATCGCGCGATACGTGGCCTGGCGAAAATCGCCGCCCTCGGTGTGCTTGGCATGCGCACGGCCGCCCGTGAGCGTAATGCGCACATCGGTGATGGGCGAGCCGGTCAGCACGCCCAGGTGATCGCGCTCCATAGCGTTGGTGAGCGCCAAACGCTGCCAGTTAAGATCGAGCTCGTCGGTCGAGGTCACGGTGCCAAACTGCATGCCCGAGCCCGCCGACAACGGCTCCAAGCGCAGATGTACCTCGGCATAGTGGCGCAGCGGCTCAAAGTGGCCCACGCCCTCGACCGGCTGCGAAATAGTCTCCTTATAGAGAACGCCGCCAGACTCAAACGCAACCGAAAGGCCAAAGCGATCGGCCAACACCCGCTGCACGACCTCGAGTTGCACGGCGCCCATCAGCTGCAAATGAATCTGCTCAAGATGAATGTTCCAGCTTACGCCGAGCATGGGATCTTCATCCGCCAGCTCAGTCAACGCTTTGAGCACCGTATGAACGTCGTGTTCGCCCGGAAGCACCGTATAGGTGAGAACTGGCGCAATGACGGGCACATCGCACGCGGGTTCTGCGCCCAGGGCGTCCCCTGGGCGAACGTGCGCAAGACCCGTCACGGCACAAATACCGCCAGCAGCAACTTCTTGGGCAAGCTCATACTTTTCGCCGTTATAGATGCGTACCTGATCGACCTTTTGCTCCCATGCCTCGGCGCCGGAACGTCCGTCAATCATCTGCTTGGCACGCAGCGTGCCGCCGGTCACTTTAACCCAAGCCAAGCGCTCGCCACGATCCCCGCGGCTGACACGATAGACGCGCGCGGCAAACTCCGGAAGCCATGCCCGTTCACGCATCAGCGCGCATATGCCGTCCAGCAGCTCGTCCACGCCTTGGTCCTTGAGCGCCGAGCCGGCAAAGCAGGGAAAGAGCTTGCGCTCGGCAACCATGCGTGACAGCGTTGCAACAGAAAGCTCACCCGCTTCAAGAAACTCCTCGAGCGCCGCCTCGTCCAACGCAGCAGCGTCCTCCTGAACGGCGCCGCCCGCCAACAGTTCGTTGGCATCCAGGCAACCTTCGGAAAGACGTTGCCCAAGTTGTGCCAGCAAAACATCGCGGCCGGGATTCTCCAAATCGATTTTGTTGATATAGATGAACGTCGGGATGTCATAGCGCGCAAGCAGGCGCCACAGGGTTTCGGTGTGCCCCTGCACGCCGTCGTTGGCGCCCACAACCAAAATCGCGTAGTCGAGTGCGCGCAATGTGCGCTCCGCCTCGGCAGAAAAATCGACATGCCCTGGTGCATCCACGAGCATGACATGGGTATCACCGTGGTTGAGCACGGCCTGCGACGAGAAGATCGTGATGCCGCGCTCGCGCTCGATCTCGTTCGTGTCCAGATGCGAATCGCCATCGTCCACGCGGCCGCGCTTGCGAATGCGACCCACGTTGAACAGCATGGCCTCGGCCAGCGTAGTCTTGCCGGCATCGACATGCGCCAAGATTCCAACGACCGCTTGCTTCGACATGGCTCTCCTCTTATTACAAGCCCATCGCACGCGGCAACGGGCACCCTCGTTCCACACCGGATGATACAATGTACGGGCCGGCGGGCGAAGCGGGCCCTATCCCCCGACCAAGCTCATCGCCCTGCGTTGCCGCGCGGCGATTTTCGTAGGTTCGCGCCTTGCGAAAGCCGGCACCTCCCCTTTTTGTCTGCCCGGGCTCATCTGGGGCGATAACAACGCGAGCCCCACAACAACGCGTTTTACCAAAAATGGCCCCACTCGGGGCCACTTTCATTTCGGTGAAACGTTGGTATGTGACTCGGCCTTTATGCCTCGCGCAGCCAATCAAACGCGACACGCGGCGTACCGTCCGACACATATACGATACCGGCGCGCTTAAACCCGGCTTTGGCGATGGCGCCCTGCATAGGCAGGTTATCTTGGTGTGTGTCGATACGCAGATGGTCGATGCGTTCCTTGGCAAAGGCAAACATCGCAGCCGCGACGCCATGCGTGGTGCCGTCGGATGCCACGCGGTGCAGCACGGCATACGGGGCGTCGCTGCGCCACTGGCCGCCCTCGATCACATCGTAGGAACTGTCCGGCCCCGGCAGAAAGGCAAACGTCGCCACCACGCGGCCGTCGACTTCGCACACATAGCTGCCACCGGCGGCGATATCGGCAGCCAGCTGCTCGGCCGAAGGCGTGCCCTCGGGCCACTGCGTCGCGTTGCCATGCGCGCGCATAAAAGCGCGGGCCGCGTCATAGATGGCCATGACGGCGGGAATGTCAGTATCGAGGGTTTTTCTGATCATCACGTGGCGACCTCACGTTTATTGGTATCACTTTGGTTGAGCAATGATACCAGCGTTTGGAGAGAGGCGCGAAGCAGATGGGAAGCAAAAAGCGAGCCGCCTGGTCAAAGGCCAAAAGCGAGTTTTTGGGCGCTGCTACCGGCGGCGATATGAGCGACCTGTTTGCGCGCGAGGACGAGCGCCGCGACGCCCTAGACGCCGAGCGCGATGAAGCCCGGCGTTACAAGTCGTGCGAACGCAAAAACCGTTACAACACACGCGCCGAGGCCGAGGCAGTTATGGCCGACTGCGAAAACCGCGGGCGGCGTGGTTTGGCCTGCTACAAATGCGAATACTGCGGCGGCTGGCATCTGACGTCGCACCCTTGGAAATAGGGGCCGCATCGGCACGGCACTAGCGAAGCCCCGGTAATCGCACGCAAGCTACGGGCGCGGCGGCACCAAAACATCGTAACGAACGGCCTTGCCCGCAAGTTGATAGCTCGGCTTTATGCCGGCGAGCAACGGGCCCTTCACCGGCCGTTTGATAACGACTTTGCGCGGGTGTGCCGCAAGCGCAGCTTCGACCAGCGTCTTCTCATCGGCACACGGCTGTTCCAGATGATGCAAGAGTTGGAATTTCTTTTTCACCGCCGCGCTCTTGGTGCGCTCGGGAAACATGGGGTCCAGATACACCACGTCGGGAGCCGCAAGCTCGCCCTGCCCAATCAGCTCAGCTATATGGCGAAGGCCGGCAATGCTGTCCTCGCCCGCATGCAAGCGCATGCGTGCCACGGCTGTCGCAAGCGCCGGATCATCTGCCGCGCGATCCAAGGCATCCTTGAGGAGCGCCGCGATCACGCAATCCTGCTCATACAGATCGACGGTAAAGCCCGCGGCCGCCAGCAGCAGCGAATCCTCGCCAAAGCCCGCCGTGGCATCAATCGCCCATGGTTGCTCGATGCCTTTTGTGCGCGCAGCCTTCACCAGTAGCTCTTGCTGCAAACGGCCCTGCTTGAGTCGTGGAAGCATGCGGCCAAAATCGGCGCGCAGCTCCATCGTGCCGTCGGTGAGCGTGAGGCCCTCGGACTTCCCGGTCAGCTCAAGCCCCGCGGCCCGAGCAACAGAAAAGGGATCGACGACGCCCATGGGTACTCCTTAACAAGCAAAACGAATACGTGGGCGCCGTTTATGCCAGCGCCCAACCGTCCGCTATTGTCCCACATGCGACATGGCCCACAGCATCGCAATGCAAAGCACCGCCATCAATCCCGTGCACACGGCAGCGATCACAGAATCACCCATGCGCCTTCCCAACGACCGCGGCTCACCCACTTGCCTGACTCCGTACATCATGGCTCCTCCTTCGCTCCAGCTCTTACCATGGCCCCATCATCGCAGCGCCGCGCATACGCTGCCATCGATTTGGCTTACACCCAGCTTTCCTTTTTGAAAGGTTGGGTTTGGCTGCGCGGGCTCAATGCGCTTTCAAACGCATGCATCGCCGCGTTGAACTACAATGTGCTTCACCATATGTGCAGTACATTGGGTGCGCCAAGCTGGCGTACTCGTATCGAAAGGACCAGCCATGAGCTACACTCGCAAGACACTCAAAGTCCTTGCCCTCATTTACTTTGTTTTGGGCATCGCCAGCCTCGTCATCGCCGGCGTCGGCATCGCCAAGGGCAGCCTCGATTCCACGTACGGGTCGAACGCCATGCTCGCCGCGGCCGTACTTGTCATCAAGGGTCTTGTCGATCTTGCCGCAGGTGTTGCGGGCATCAAGGGCGCCAACAAGCCTTCGCAGGTGGATGGTGCGTTTAAGCTCGGCATCGTCGCCGCAATCGCCACGATTGCGCAGGCCGTGCTCACGCTTCCCGCGTTTGGCGGCGACGCCATCAACTTTGGCGCCTTTGTCATCGTGGTGTACGACCTGTTCTTTATTCAGCAGGCACACGACATTAAGGCCGAGAACAAGAACCGCCTGTAAGCGCTCGCTTCTCATAACCTTTGTAGCCAAGCAACTAAAAAGGGCCGATCGCGCATCTCCGCGGTCGGCCCTTTACGTTTGCCCAGATAAAACCTGCCAAAATAAACCTGTCCCTTTTTGGCAGGTTGTTAGCTGTGACGGTACTCGGCAATGATGAAGTCGATATCGGTCTGAAGGGTGTCCAGGTTTGCCAGGCGCTCTTTATCGGCAGGGCGCGTGCGGTAGTAGTACGGCGTCATCTGGAACACCGCCTCGATGTCGGCCTGCGTCTGGAGCGTAATGTTCGCAGATACCCGTTGCGTTCCCACCAACTCGAGCTCGGTCGTCTTCGGCAGCTTCTCATCGTTGAGATATGGCGTGTCGTAGAGCACCTCCTTGAGCCCAAACAGATGCCGAGCACCCGGCACCACGGTGTAGAGCGAGCCCTCGGGCGCCAGCACGCGGGCAAATTCACGCTCGTTAAAGGGGGCGAAGAGCTCGGTCACCATATCGAAGGCGCCATCAGCCACGGGGATATCCTTCATGTTGGCCACGAAATAGGTCGCATCGCCGCGCTTGGCAGCCAGGCGCACCATCTCTTTGCCCAAGTCGAACCCGAAAGCCTCCACGCCCGGCACCGCACCCATGGCGCTCGTGTAGTAGCCCTCGCCGCAGCAAATATCGAGCAAGGTCACGGGAGCGTCCGCAGACGCCAAACGCCCGGACACCCGCTCGCGCACCAGCTCGACCATCGCATCGCGCAACGGCGCATAGTAACCGCGGTTAAGAAAGTCACGACGGCTGCGCGCCTGCGACTTGGGATCGCCCATGGAGTCGCCGCTCTTGGACGAGCGCAGCAAATATAGATAGCCCTCGCGCGCACGGTCAAACCGGTGTCCGCCCGCGCATGCAGCACCGCGCTCGTCGTCCACCAATGGCTTATGGCAAACGGGACACAACAACATGGCAACTCCTTAGCGCGGACAACACAACGCCCACCATTGTCGCACGCCTTCCCCACCTAGTCATTGGGGACGTTCTTGAATGACTAGTCGTTTAAGAACGTCCCCAACGACCAAATGACTAGTCTGAAGGAGTGTCCCCAGCTGCCGGCAGAAAAGGAACGTCCCTAAGTGCCGGCTGGATGCATTAGGAGTATCATCGTCTGCGCAAATATCTAGCGAATCGCATAGTAGAGATTGAGAGCGTATGACTGATACCGCGTCCAAGCACATTGACATGACTACCGGCTCGCTGTGGCGCAATATTCCCCTATTCGCCTTTCCCGTCGCCGCCACGAGCATCCTTGAGCAGCTATCGAACCTCATCGCCACGGTCATCATCGGCAACTTCTCGGGCGACCAGGGAACCCTTGCCATGGCAGCGGTCGGCTCTAATGTTCCGCTTACCAGTCTTATGCTCAACCTGTTTATTGGCATGTCGCTTGGCTCCAACGTGGTCATTGCCAACGCTATCGGCCGCAACGATCAGAACATGGTCAAACGTGCCGTCCATACTTCGATTTTAATGGCGCTCGTGGGCTTTGTCGTCATCGCACTGGGCGAGATCTTTGCCGAGCCCATGCTCGCCGCGCTCAACGTGCCTGCCGAGACCATGCCGCTCGCCTCACTCTACCTACGCGTCTTTTTGCTGAGCATGCCCTCGATCTTGCTCTACAACTTTGAGGCCGCGATCTTCCGCTCCGTCGGCATCACCCGCATGCCGCTGCAGGCGCTTGCCGTGTCCACCGTCCTCAACATTGGCCTGGACCTCATCTTTGTCCCCGTACTCCACTGGGGCGTCGCGGGCGTCGCTATCGCCACCGCCATCGCCTACACCGTCAGCGCCGCTACGCTCTTTATCCGCCTGCTCAAGACCGACTCCGTCGTCCGCGTCACCCTACACGACCTAGCTATCGACCCCGTCGCCCTCAAGCGCATCGTCAAGATCGGCCTGCCCGCCGGTATCCAAAGCGCCGTCTTTGCCGTCGCCAACATCATCATCCAGTCTGCCATCAACAGCCTGGGCACCGAGGTCATGGCCGCATCGAGCGCCGCCATGAGCTTGGAGTACGTGTGCTACAACCTGCTCAACAGCTTTAGCCAGGCATGTACCACCTTTGTGGGACAAAACCACGGTGCCCGCCAGATCGACCGTTGCACCAAGACGCTCAAGGTCTGCCTGGTCGAAGGCGGTATCGTCGCACTCACCACGATTATCGTTATTGTCGGCCTGGGGCGCGAGATCTTGTCGCTGTTCAACAGCGATCCCAACATCGTCTCGATCGGCTATATCCGCGTATGTTCGATCTTCCCGGCGTATGCCTTTAGCATGTTCTACGAAAACATGTCTGGCTACCTGCGCGGCTTTGGCATCTCGCTCATGCCCGCCCTCATCACCATGATCTGCGTCTGCGGCATTCGCTTCTATTGGGTGTTCTGCGTGTTCCCGCACTTCCGCACCTTTGCGAACATCATGATGGTCTACCCCATCAGCCTGGGCACCACGGCGTTCTTTATGGTCGTGGCGGTACTACTCTGCCACCCGGCACGCACCTATCGCGCCGCCCAAGCCAAAGCGACAACCCGCTAAACACCGCACTCAACGTCACGCCAGTCATTAATTGACAATATGCGAGCTCATATAGTCGATAAAGCGCCTCGTGGCGATGGGCATGGTGTCCCAACTGCGCCAGGCTGCAACCACGTCACGCGAAGGAGCATGCACGATGGGCCGCACACGAATTTCGGCTCGCATGCCCTCCACAGTACGGCGATACAGCATGCTCACGCCTAGGCCCTCCTCCACCATCGCCATGATGGTGTAGTCGTCGGTCACCTCGCTCGTCACGTACGGCGTCAGCCCATGCGCCGCAAATGCATCGAGCACCAGGCTCTGCTCGCCCTCATCCAGCAGCACAAACGGCTCGGACGCCAAATCGGCGAGCGTCACCTTTTCCTTTGCCGTCAGCGGATGCGCGGTCGGCAACAATGCCACCAACTCGTCGTGATAGACCACGCGTTTCTCGAGCCCAGCGGTAAACCCGCGCGCCGTAAAGCAAAAGTCAACCACGCCATCGTGCACCCATTGAGCGTTGCGCGTGTAATCGCCCTGCTTGAGGGTAAAGCGTACGCCAGGATGCAGAGCCCCAAAGTCGCGAATCACGCGCGGCAACACGGTGCGGCTCACGTTGGTAAACGTCGCGATACGAATATCCGTCGAAGAGAGTCCCAGCAACTCCTGGCGCTTGCCCTCGAGCTCGGCCTCGGCAGTTACGATTTGGCGCAGATACGGCAGATACTGCTTGCCGTCGCGCGTAAGCGAGACACCTTGCTTGCCGCGCTCGATAAGCGTGGTACCCAGCTCGCGCTCGAGCGCCTTGACGGCCTGGCTCACTGCACTTTGCGTATAGCCCAACTCGTCCGCCGCGCCCTTAAGACTGCCGCAATCGACCACCATACAAACAATCTGATACCGCGATGCCATCGTGCCTCCACATCGATGTAGCCGTAAAACGTTTTGCCAGCGCTTTTTCTGTCAACATTAGCATTTCTTAATCATACTGAAGATACATTCGCTTTACTACATCCACATCTGGGAGCAGAATCCTTTTTACGAAACCGTTCTGTAACAAAAGGAGTCCCATGGATCGCAAAAAAGCAATCGCGCTCTCATTTTCCGTTCCCGTCGCATGGGGCTTTTCGTATCCCCTTATGAAGATCGGCATGGACAGCATGAACGCCACGAGTATCGTCGCGCTACGCTGCATCATCGCCTTTGCGGCTTGCCTGCTGCTCTTCCACAAGCACGCGTTGCGCATCAACCGTAACCTTATGGTCCGCGCCGCCATCATCGGCGCCATCATGGCAACCGAGCTCACCTGCATGTGCCTGGGCTCCAGCCTCACCTCCGCCTCCACCGCTGGCTTTCTGCAGAGCTTGACGGTCGTGATTGTGCCATTTGCCAACGCGGCCCTGCTGCGTCGCGCCCCTGAGCGCAAAGTGCTCATCGGCACGGCCATCGTCACCTGCGGCATGCTGCTGCTCTCGGGCGCCGACTTTACCAGCCTGAATCCCGGCGCGCTCATCATGCTGCTCTCCGCTTTTATCTATGCCGGCCACATCATTGTCGCCAAGCGGTTTGTCGAAGAAGTCGATCCGCTTGCTCTGGGCGTTTGGCAGCTGGGCTTCGGCGGCTTATTCTCGGGTATCGCCGCATTCACCTTTGGCGGTTTCACGCTTCCCAGTACGCCCAGCGAGATCGTGGTCGTCGTTGCCCTCGCACTCATCTGCTCTGCCTATGGCTTTATCACCCAGACGCTCGTGCAGCCCCACGTGCCCGCCGAGACCACCGGCTTCGCCTTCTCGCTCGAGCCGGTCTGCTCCGCCGTCTTCTCGTTCTTCCTGGTCGGCGAGGTCCTGAGCCCCATCGCCTTCTTTGGCGCCGCCCTCATCCTCACCGGCGTCATGGTGGCAACCGTCGAGCTTCCGCGCCTTCGCGCGCATGGACAGGCTCGCATGGCAGGAGCGCCCGAGCGCGCCTCGTAGACCCCGCTCCTTATGCAGCCGCGGCAAAAAGGCAACCGGTGCGCCTTTACAATAGATGCAAACAGAGCATCTGCCATAAAGGAGCCCCATGGACACCGCAACCCGCGACCGCAACATAGCAACTTGGTTGGGCGATGCGCCGCAGCCGGTACGTGACACTACGAACCAGCTGCTCGAGCGCATCGCCCTTTTGCGTGCCGAGCAAACCATCTACCCGGCACAAGACGACATCCTCAATGCCCTCGCCTACACGCCGGCCGACCAGGTCAAAGTTGCCATCTTGGGTCAAGACCCCTATCACGGACCCGACCAGGCAATGGGGCTGTCGTTCTCGGTCCCCGCGACGCAAACCAAGTTGCCGCCGAGCCTGCGCAACATCTATAAGGAACTCAAAGCCGATCTGGGTTGCCCCATTCCCGCCACGGGAGACCTAACCCCCTGGGCACAGCAGGGCGTCCTGCTCCTCAACACTACGCTCACCGTGCGCGAGCATGCCGCCAACTCGCACGCCAAACTGGGCTGGAGCACGCTCACCGACTACGTTATCGAACGCTGCTGCCAGCTGCCCCAGCCGGTCGTCTTTTTGGCATGGGGTCGCTTTGCCCAGCAGATGGTCGAAGGCAAGCTCGCCGCGACCGGCGCGGGCAAGGCAACCGGCAAATTCTGTCTGGCCTCCACGCATCCCTCGCCGCTTTCGGCCAACCGTGCCACGGCAGAACTCCCCGCCTTTATGGGGTCGCGCCCCTTCTCGGCAGCCAATCGGCTACTCGAGCAGCATGGCTCGACCCCCGTCAACTGGGCTTGCCTCGGCTAAAAATCGATACATCAAAAACGCGCCCGACGGCTTTCCATCGGACGCGTTTCCTATTCGGGCCAAATAAATTGTGTGCGGCCGGCCTCGCCGCCATCGATCAGCAGGCTCTGCCCGGTCATAAACCGGTTGGTCACGCCCACAAAGTAGATCCACTCGGCGATCTCTTGGGCGGTGGCCCAGCGTTTAAGCGGCGTGAGCTCCATAATCTGGTTCCACAGGTGCTCGTCTTCCATCACGCAACGGTTGAGCGGCGTGATAACGCCGCCCGGGTCCACACTGTTGGCGATGGCCTGCGGTGCCAGGCGGTTTGCAAGGTTCTTGGTGTAGGCGATAACACCGCCCTTGCTGGCGGCATAGGCGGGAAACTCCGATCCCGTATGTCCGCTCGCCGACCCCACATTGACCACGGATTTGATAGCCGGCGCCGGCTTGGCGGCAAGCCCCTCTCCTACAAAGGCGTAGCGCTCGGTCACGTTGATGGTGCCACACAGGTTGGCGGCGATGTCGTCTGCCGAATCCTGCGTACCGGCAACGTTCACGATTACCTGGGGTTCAAGATCGTCTGGAAACAAGTCCGGTTCGCGTACATCAACGATCAGATGGCGGTATCGCTCGTGTTCGATTGCCTCCGGCAGCAGATCAAAGCCCACGACCTCGTGACCCTCGTCCAAAAAGCGCTGCACGCACGCGGCTCCGATACCGCCCGAAGCGCCCGTGATCAAAACCCGCATACTTGCTCCTTAGGCGGTTGCGTGACGCTCGAGGTACTCGGCGCCCACATTCTCACGCTCCCAGCCGCGCACGACCCTGTAGCCCACGGGGCTCAGGAAGACCTCGCACAGCAGCTCGGCAACAGCGCCGGTCAGCGAGCACATGAGGACCTGCACCCAGGTCCAACCAAAGAACGTGTGGCTCACCACGATGGCGAAGACCAGGTTGTCGATAAACTGGCCAACACCCGTGGACACATAGGAGCGGAAGGCAAAGCTCGCAAAATTATTCTTTTTGAGCATACGGCCGAGCGACTGGTTGAGCGTGGAGTTAACCACGGCAGAAACGAGCATTGCCAGCGAAGAGCCCAGCACCACGTACCAGGTGCCGCCGATGGTGGCGTTAAGGGCGGTGTTGACCTCGATCATGCCCGTGTCGTAGTAGGCGCCCCACATACCGGGCGTGAGCGAGCATGCCCAAAAGCACAGGCTCACGGCCAGGTTAACCAACAGCGCGAGGATAGAGATTTTGATGGATGCCTTGGCGCCAAAGCGCTTGCAGATCATGTCCTGGCACAAAAACGAAACCCAGCTCACCACAAAGCCACAGTCGAGCGCCAGATACGGCAGGCTGATAAGCTCTTTGTTGGCCAGCAGATTCATCATGATGACGCTCACGAAAAACAGCGAAACCGTTGCCGCGGGAATGCTCCGCAACAGGACCTTGTAGTCCTCCATGACCTTCTTGATCATTATGTACTCCTTTGGTTTTAGGTTTAACGAGCAGGATATCGGACCCGAACTGCTCGGACGCCCCGGTCTTGAGACGACGGTGGGTATGATAGCCGCTCGCACGGCATCAGGCAAGCAAACGGCGCGGCAGCCCCGCAGGGCCACCACGCCGATGCGCTAAAACGCTACGTTGCCAAACTCCGACAGGATAAGGTCGGGATTGTGGTCGGTTGCCCAATCCACGTTCCACGGGCTCGTGAACAGCAGCAACTTGCCGCCGCGCATGTCCTCGACGCGCAGCGTGTCGCGCGTGAGCGAAAGGCCCGGGATATCGATGGTATCGGGGTCGTTCTGAATCCAGCGGATGTCCGTATAGGGCAGCGGCTGGCGACGAACCTCAACACGGTACTCGGCCTTGAGGCGACGCTCGAGCACCTCAAACTGCAGCACGCCGACCACGCCCACGATGACGCTCTCCATACCGGCGCCCAGCTCGCGGAAGATCTGGATGGCGCCCTCCTGGGCAAGCTCCTCCATGCCTTTGACAAACTGCTTGCGCTTGAGCGTATCGACCTGCGTAATACGGGCGAACATCTCGGGGGCAAATGTCGGGATCTGCGGATACTGCACATGGCGCTTGCCAGAGCACACGGTGTCACCGATGCTAAAGATACCCGGATCGAACAGGCCCACGATATCGCCCGCGTACGCCTCGTCCACGATGGCGCGGTCATCGGCCATCATCGAGGTACCCGTAGCGAGCTTAAGCTTGCGGTTGCCCTGCACGTGGAAGGCGTCCATGCCGCGCTCGAACTTGCCCGAGCAAATGCGCACAAAGGCGATGCGGTCGCGGTGGTTCTTGTCCATGTTGGCCTGGATCTTAAACACAAAGCCGCTAAAGTCGTCGCGGCAGGGATCGACCGGTTCGCTGGTGAGCGTATCGGTATAGGCGCGCGGCGTCGGGGCCAGACGCAGGAACTCCTTGAGGAAGGGCTCCACGCCAAAGTTGGTGAGCGCCGAGCCAAAGAACGCCGGGCTCAGCTTGCCGCAGGCCACGGCATCCAAGTCGAGCTCGTCGCCGGCGCCATCGAGCAGCTCGATGTCGTCCATCAGGTTCTTATGGTTCTCTTCGCCAATAAGCTCGTCCATGGAAGGATCGCCCAGCTCGGCCTCGACCTCGGCGACCTTCTTGGTGGCGTTGGCGTGACCATCGCCCTCAAAGGCGATAACGCGACGGGTCTGACGATCGAACACGCCGCGGAAGTTGCGGCCGCTGCCGATCGGCCAGTTCATGGGATACGTATTGATGCCCAGGACGTTCTCGATCTCTTCCATGAGCTCAAACGGATCGCGAGCCTCGTGGTCGAGCTTGTTCACAAAGGTAAAGATGGGAATGTGGCGCAGCGTACAGACCTTAAAGAGCTTTTTGGTCTGGGCCTCGACGCCCTTGGCGCCGTCGATGACCATGACCGCGGCGTCGGCGGCCATAAGGGTACGGTAGGTATCCTCCGAGAAGTCCTGGTGGCCGGGGGTATCGAGGATGTTGACGCAGGCGCCGTTATAGGTGAACTGCAGCACCGAGGAGGTAACGGAAATACCGCGCTCCTTCTCGATGTCCATCCAGTCCGAGACGGCATGCTTGGCCGAGCTCTTGCCCTTGACCGAACCGGCGGTCTGAATGCTGCCGGTATAGAGCAGCAGCTTCTCGGTAAGCGTGGTCTTACCGGCGTCCGGGTGGCTGATGATCGCGAATGTGCGGCGCGATGAGATTTCATCCGACAGGCTTGCCATGCGGATCCTTTCTTGCATTGAGTGCATTACGTCGTTGTAACCGCACTATTGTAGCCGCGAAATGCTGCAACAGAGCACCTATCAGGACAAATTCATCAGTTGGGGCTTGGATACCGGTCGGCGGCAGCACTCCGCAGCAGCTTGTCTCGATCTGTAACATCTGGACGGGTTTTGAACCTCTACCTGTTACAGATTGAGACAAACAGGTGAGCGTCCCAGAAAGATCTTAATCTGTAACATCTAGCCACTCAAAACGGGTCCATCTGTTACAGATTGAGATATAAGGATAGACGGGTGGCCAATGTCTCGATCTGTAACATCTAGCAGCCAAAATCTTCTCCAGTTGTTACAGATTGAGACAACCAGGTGGGGCCCGCCAGCAAAATCTCAATCTGTAACAGGTAGCCGTCCAAATCGGTTCCAGATGCTACAGATTGAGATGAATGAACGAGCGGACAATCCCTATTTGCCTCTTGCATAACTGTGCATAGTGTATATATACTGTGCTTACCGGTTATATACACGTGTAGCCCATCAGCTAAGGAGCCGCTGTGGACATCATCCTATCCAATTCGAGCGACAAGCCCATCTACGAGCAGATATCCTCGCAGGTCAAAGCGCAGATCCTTTCGGGCGCACTCGCTGCGGGAGCCAAACTCCCCAGCATCCGTGCGCTCGCGAGCGACCTCGGTGTGAGCGTCATTACCACCAAGCGTGCCTATGCCGACCTGGAGCAGCTCGGCTTTATCTGCACCGTGCAGGGCAAGGGCTGCTTTGTCGCCGAGGGAAACCAGGAACTCTTGCGCGAAAACCAGCTCTGCCATATCGAAGAGTTGCTTGCGCAGGCCGCTACGCAGGCCGAAACCCTGGGCGTCACGCGCGACAAATTGCACGAAATGCTCGACCTTGTGGCCCCCGAAACCATGCAGTAGCCATCTGCAAGAAAGGCTATACCATGCAAAACTTGCTAGAACTCAAAGGCGCCTCACGCCGCGTAAGCGACCGCTTTTCGCTACGCGATGTCACGCTCACCGTGGAGCCCGGCCAGATTGTCGGCTTTGTGGGCGCAAACGGCGCCGGCAAGACAACGACCATTCGTGCCGCGCTCGGGCTTATAAAGCTCGATGCCGGCGAGGTGCATCTGTTTGGACAGCGCTGCGACACCAACGCGCCCGACGAGACGCAGCGCCACCTGCACTCCCGCGTAGGCCTTGTCCTGGACACGTGCCCCTTCCCCTCCACGCTCAAGGTGACCGAAGTCGAGGCACTCGTAAGCCCGGCGTACCCCACGTGGAGTAGCGAAACGTTCGCCAGATTTATCGACCGATTTGGCCTTGATCCCAAAGCCAAGGTCAAAGACCTCTCCCGCGGCATGGGCATGAAGCTGCAGCTCGCGTGTGCGCTCAGTCACAATGCCAAGCTGCTCGTTTTGGACGAAGCCACCGCGGGCCTCGATCCCATGGCGCGCGAAGAGCTGCTCGACGAGCTGCTCGCCTTTGTTTCCGACGACCAGCGCAGCGTGCTGCTCTCGAGCCACATTACGTCCGACCTCGATCGCGCCGCCGACCGCGTCATCTGCATCGATAACGGCTCGATTATGTTTGACCTGCCGCGCGAGGACATTACCGACCGCGCCGGCATCGCCCACTGCACCCAAGCACAGGCCGCCGAGCTTATGGCTTGCGTCGAAGGCGCCCGCGCCGCCCACCACGCCTACAGCGTGGACGTGCTCGTGCCCAACCGTCGCGAGGCGCTCGAGGCCTTCCCCGAGATTCCCTGCGACCGGGCAACCATTGATGACTATCTTCGCCTCATGCTGAAAGGGGCTTCGAAATGAAACGCGCCTTTATGTCTGAACTCGCCATCGTCCGCACGCTTGTCCCGAGCATCGCGGGCGTCGGCCTGTTCATCTTCGTCGTACTGACCCTCGCTAACGCATCGGATGGCGATTCCGGCATGAGCGCCGGCGCCTGCGCGGTCAGCGCCATGTCGCCTATCATGGTCATGAGCTCGCTGGCCGGCTTTGACAATCAAAACGGATGGGAGCGTTATCGGGCAACGCTGCCCCTCTCGCGCAAAGACATCATCTGCGCACGCTACCTGTGTATCGTTGCTTTCTCGGCCATCATGGCATGTGCGGCTGCACTGTTGAACATCGTCACCATCCCACTCTTCAATAATGCAGGCATCCCTCCGACGGGACAGGCCGTCTTTGAGATCGCAGCCGCCTCGGCAGCCTCGATGCTCATCTCCCTCATGATGGTGTTTTTGGCGCAGCCGCTGTTCTTTCGTTTTGGACACATGGAGGCGCTGCGCCTGTCCGTTGGTCTGTTTGCCCTGCTCGGATGCCTTGCCATGGCCACGCTGAGCTCCTCCAACCCCATCAGCAACTGGCTCATGTCGATTGCCGGGGCAAATCCCGATCCCGCCGTCCTCGGCTGCCTATGCGCAGGCATCGCCGCACTTGCCCTCGCGCTATGTGCAATCAGCTGCACCGTCAGCACCAAGGTTTATCGAGTACGCGACCTGTAATCGACAGCTAAAAGACTTGGGCGGCACCCCGCCTCATTTACTAGATAAGACGAAGCAGCAACAACGTCGTTACCACCCTTCACGGCATGCCGTTTAGATCTTGGAAACCAAAGAGAAGCCGACGGCATATCGAAGGTGAATGTTTTTCCGAGAAGTGAACGAGTAAAATCAGTACCCCGTATCATCGACATTTTTATGGGCTTAGTTCCTGCGGTTTTTGCCTAGGAATCCTGCGGTTTTATTCGAATAAAGTGTGCATGCTCCAGGGGTCCATATTTACTCGTTCACTTCTCGGAAAAACATTCACCTTCAATTCGAGCCTTAACCAAATGGCTCCCCGGAACATGACCCCGCCTCTCCGCGGCCATATCAAACCTTCATGGTGGGGCGGTATCCTCATGTCCATAAAACTCGCAGGATAAACCCATTATCCAAGGAGGCACCGCACCCGTGTCGTGGGTCGTCGCAGCATTTGCGTCAGCATTCTTTGCCGGCATCACATCCATCTTGGCCAAATGCGGCATCAAGCAGACCGACTCCGATGTCGCGACGACCATTCGCACCTGCGTGGTGCTCGTTTTCGCCTGGGCAATGGCGGGCATTTCTGGATCCATTGGAACCATTGGCAGCATCGAACCCAGATCCTGGCTCTTTCTCGTCCTCTCGGGACTCGCTACCGGTGCTTCGTGGATCTGCTACTTTAAGGCGCTCAGCATCGGAGACGTCAACAAGGTTGTACCCGTCGACAAGATGAGTACTGTGCTCGCCGTGCTTATCGCCATAGTGCTTTTTGGTGAGACAGGCAACCTGGCGGTCAAGCTCGTGGGAACCGCCGTCATCACGCTCGGCACGTTTTTGATAATCGAGAAAAAGCAGTCCATCGGCGCAGAGCAAAAGCAAGACCGAGCCTGGCTCGCTTACGCCCTCGGCGCCGCCGTGTTCGCGGCACTCACCTCCGTCCTCGCCAAGATCGGCATCGAAGGTGTCGAGTCAAACCTGGCCACGGCGATCCGTACCTGTGTGGTACTTTTTATGGCATGGGCAATCGTGGCTGCCAAGGGAAAGCTGGAGCAGGTCGCGCGCATTGACCCGCGCGAACTCACATTTCTCGCAACATCGGGCATCGCGACCGGAGCATCGTGGCTGCTCTATTACTATGCCATCGCCGCAGGCCAGGTAAGCGTCGTGGTGCAGATCGACAAACTATCGATTGTCGTATCGGTACTATTTGCGCGCCTGGCATTCAACGAAAAACTCTCCCGACGCAGCGCCATCGGTCTCGCCCTCATCGTACTGGGCACCGCCGCGCTCGCGATTTGGAAATAGCGCCGATACCGAGCGAAATCTAGACGTTCGCAAATCCGTGACAAATGGCATATCCCCGGCCCGTGCGCTACGTTCTACAATGGAGACGTCACGGGCCTTGGCCCAATCTCAATCATCCAAGGGGATGTCTTTTTGGTCATTGTTCTTTAGGGAACGGTCAATCGCATACAGACGCAAAACGGCCGTCGAACAGCCGTAGTTTGTTGCGCCGTTCCGCCTCCGTCATCTGCCATTTTTGCACCTGATAGGAAAGAACAATGCAAACCCAGGAATCTCAATTCTTCCCAAAAGCCAGCAGCTTCGACACGACACTCGTGCGCTCTAAGATTATGGGTCCGAACCCCCTCAAGCTCTGCGAAGAGCTTCTTCGCGATGCAGAAATCCCCCGAGACGCCCGCGTCTGCGACCTTGGGTCGGGCGCCGGTATCACCAGCGCCCTACTCGCCCGCGAATACGGGTTGGACACGCACGCTGTCGATCTGTGGAGCGACCCACAGGAAAACAGCGCGTTCTTTGATTCGCTCGGTATCTCGCGCGACACGATTCACCCGGTTAAAGCGGATGTCTCACAGGGGCTACCATTTGAGCATGACTATTTTGACGCGGTTGTGAGTATCGACTCGTACAACTACTACGGCCGTGATCCACACTATCTGGGCGAGCGCCTGCTCCCCTACGTAAAGCAAGGCGGCATGCTTTACCTGAACATCCCAGGCATGGTCCAAGATTGCCACGACAATCTGCCCGATTGTCTGCTCAAATCCTGGACGCCCGAGCAGCTCGACTATATGCACGACATATCTTGGTGGCGTGCCATGATTGAGCCGACCGCTGGCATTGAGATCATCTCGATGCGCCCCATGCTCTGCACGGCAGAAGTGTGGTCGGATTGGCTCGCTTGCGACAACGAGTACGCAGCGGGCGACCGCCCTGCCGTTGAAGCGGGTGCGATCGAATATCTCAACACCATCGCCATTGTGCTGAGGAAGCTCTAAACAGCAACGCGCGAGGCCGTAAACAAACGGCCTCGCGCGGCTTCTTTCTTAATGAGTTTTGAAGCAGACAGACAGCTGTTACATCCTTACGCCGGGCTTGGGGCGCTCGTATCGACCGCACGCTACTGTGCTACTTGCGCAGCGGCTTGGGCAGCGGAATGCCCGCCGCAATGACGGCGGCGATGATCATGCAGACGATACCCTTGAGTGGGAAGCACATGAGCAGCAGGCCCACGACCATGACTGGCTGACGCATGACCGCACCCATCGTCGAGGCGGTGCAGACAGCGACGCAAAAGACCGGATCAGCGCCGGTGAGGACGGCAAGACCGTAGCCCAGGCTCACGCCCGAGAAGATAACCGGGAAGAAGTGGCCGCCGCGCCAGCCCATGTTGATGAGGGCGGGCGTCAGCATGGCCTTGACAAGACCGGTTGCAATAAGCACACCAGCGGGAATGGTCATATAGGTCTCCATGAGCACATCGGCTTGTGTCTCGCCGGCAAACATGGTGTAGGGCAAAACCGTGCCGCAGATGGCGAGCGCCAGACCGGCCAGCATGGCTTTGACGACAGGGCGCTCCCCTATGGCGTGGGCCAACGCCTCGCTCGCGTGCTCAGAAACAAAGTACAGCCAGCCGCAGATTGTTCCGATCAACGACAGAGGAATGAGCCAGGTAAGCTCCAGGTTGCCCACCACGGCGGCCTCGAACCTGGGCATGCCCATGCCGCCGCCCATAAGCTGGCCGAGCAGCAGGTAGGTACCCAGACCGCCGGCAATCGCAATGCCGTAGACCACGGTCTTTTGCGCCTTGGGAAGCTTGATGGTGATCTCGTCGGACGCTGAGTCCCCATCGCCGTTGGCGCCCTGGCCGTCGGCGCTACCGGCGAGCGGCGCCACTAAGCCAAAGACGGGCGCGGTAAAGAGCGCCGTCAGGGCGGCCTGGGTGCCCAACAGCGTGAGCTCCCTAAACTCGGCGCCAAAGCGGCGCATGCGGTCGCCGACCCAGCTGCACAGACCCGCGATGACGCCGGTCAGGCCGGCTTCTGGTCCAATGCTTCCGCCAAACAGCAGCGGCAGCAACGCCGCAAGCGAAAGCTTGCCCAGGTTGTCGTACGGGTAGCGGCCGTCGCGCTTTACCTTGGCCATCACCTGGTTGAGGTCATCGGTCTTGGTGCCCGTCATCTTTTCGTACAGACCGATCAGCAGGCCGCCCAACAGGCAGACGAAAAACGGGTAGGGCAAAAAACCGAACGGACCACTCGCGAGCTCGGGCGAAGCGACACCCAGCATATGCGGGATCTCGGTCCATAGATAGTCGATGCCATGCTCCATCGCAAAGAAGAACAGCCAGACCGCGGCGCCCGCAAACGCACCGGTCACAGCCACGCTCACTAAAAACAGCGCACGGTTTTTGGGTTTGGCAAGGTTACCCATCGGGTCCTCCCGTGGTCAAAGTCAACATAGATACGCTTTATTGTAGGGCGAGCGTTGTCCAGACGAGCCAACCATCTGCGCTGCAAACGGCACCATTGGGAGCCATTGTGGGGCAGGCTCAAGACTTATCCGTTGATAATCGAGGCAATCTCGCGCAAATCGTCGGCAAAGTAAATGCCTTGCTGGCGCCTCGGACTCGAAAGCCCCTTATCAATCATGTGCCCGAGCAGCGCCTTGAGGTCGTTGTAGTAACCGTCCAGGTTATACAGGATGCACGGAGCACTCAGGTGTCCCAACGATACCGCAGACATGACCTCGGCAATCTCCTCGAGCGTGCCCGTGCCACCCGGAAAGGCGATAAACGCATCGCCGAGCTCGATCATCTTGGCCTTGCGCTCAGCCATATCGCTCGTCACGATAAGGTCGTCAATACCTTCGTGCTGAAACTCTGCCTCGATAAAAAAGCTCGGCTCAACGCCCGTCACGTGCCCGCCAGCATCGAGCACGCTATCGGCAAGCGCGCCCATCAGGCCCGATTTGGACCCGCCGTATACCAGCGCGTGCCCGTTGGAGCCAATCCAGTTGCCCAGCTCTTGCACCGCAGGCAGAAACGCCGGGTCATTGCCGACGCTGGCGCCCAGATACACGGTGATATTCATATTCAGTCCCCCTCGTCGTGACGCACGGCGCCCGTTCTAGCGTTGGCGTCGGCGATATTCGCGCACGCGGCGCGACAGGTCAGCGAGCTCGTCACGATCGAGCTCTTCCAAATGCTCAAGATCATCCATAAATCGCGCCATGGTGTCCTTTTGGCGCAGTTTAATGAGCGTATTGCAGTAGTTCACCGCCACACCCGTGAGCATGGCGATGTAGAAGATGCTGATGACGCTCAGGATGACGGTGATGGCGCGGGCGACCGGCGTTTCGGCCGGGATATCGCCAAAGCCGACGGTCGAGACCGTCTCAAAGCTAAACCAGAGACCATCGCCAAACGTGAGGGTCGTGGGCTCGGACAGCCAGACAGCCGTCGAGCACAGCAGGTAAAAGATAAGAAACAGGCCCGTGATGCGTGCAAAGCCAGCCTGTCGCAACACGTCGGCAAGCGTCCTCAACTTGTTCATCGCGACCCCTTTTCCCAGACGCCCAATCACATTCGCTCGGTATTGTCCCACATCCGGCACTTGGGGACGTTCCTTTTGTGCCGGCAGAAAGTAGTCATTGGGGACGTTCTTAAATGACTAGTCAAACAAGAACGTCCCCGATGACTAGTCGTTTAAGAACGTCCCCAATGACTAGTCGCCAGTGCCGGGCGCGACCACTTAGCGGCGCGTCCGGCAGCTGGCCAGCTGAGCTGGTATCCTAATGCGGTACCGTCTCGACTCGATAGGATTGCATGTGAAACCTTCCGCCGTCCTTCGCTTAGCTCTATATCGCACCCTAGCCGTCGCGCTTGCCGCGCTCGCCATACTGAGCACCGTCATGCCCACCCCGGCCTTTGCCGCCGACTCCGACCAGCAGGTCAAGACGGTCCGCGTCGGCTGGCTCGTCAACAACGCAGGCTTCCAGGAAGGCACGCCGGGCGAGCGCCTCTCGGGATGGGGTTATGAGTACCTCCAGACCCTCTCGTACTACACAAAGGGTTGGCAATACGAATACGTTCCTGGCACTTTCACCGAGCTTTTGGACATGCTCGAGGCGGGCGAAATCGACCTCATGCCCAACATCTCGTATTCGGCAGAGCGCGAGCAGAAGCTGCTCTTTTCCTCGAACCCCGAGGGCACCGAGCGCTACTACATCTACGCCAGGCCCGATCGCGACGATCTGACCAAGGGTGACCCCCAAGCGCTTCAAGGCCTCACCATCGGCTGCAATTCTGGCGTTATGCAAACCGTCGTCGGCCAGCAGTGGCTCGCCAACGAGGGCATCGCCTGTACTTATAAAGAAATCGACACCGGAAGCGCCCTCTTTGAGGCACTTTCAGACGGCGAGGTCGACGCCATTATCATGAACGACACCATTTCGTCGCCCGACGCGTCGCCCATGTTCTACGTAGGCTCGAGCGACTACTATTTTGCCGTCCCCAAAAGCCGCCCCGATCTGATGAACGACATCAACTCGGCCATGGCGGCAATCAACCGCACCAACCCGCGCTATAACGACGAAGTCAAATCGAACTACTCGGCCCAAAACAGCGGCTCATCATCACTCACTGGCCCCGAGCGTTCCTGGCTCAAAGCAAACGGCAACACCATTACGCTCGGCTATCTTAAAAACGAACTTCCCTACTGCACGCAAAACGACGACGGCGAGATGGAAGGGTCGCTCGCCTCGCTTGCAACGACATTGCACGACAAGTTTGGCATTACGGTTAAAACAGTCGCGTTCTCGAGCAACAAGCAAATGGTCAAAGCCCTTTCCAAAGGAACCATCGATGTCGCGCTGCCGCTGTTTCGCGACTACTGGCTTGCCGAGCAAGGGGGAGCCGTCCAGTCGAACCCGATGGGAACGGTCTCCCTGACCGCCATTCACAGCAGCAACAACCTGGACGGCGACCTTAAGAATATCGCTTGTACAGCGAATGCGATCGTCAACCGTTTTGAGCTCGAGAGCTTATTCCCCGATGCAACGGTAACCGAATTTCCGAATGCCGACGAGGCGCTCAAAGCCCTCAATAAGGGGACGGCAAGTTGCATCATTGTCCCCAGCACGCGTCTGCAAACCATCCTTGACGCCCACGACATCGAGGACTTCGAAACACAGGAACTCACCAACACGGCGCAACTATCGTGCTTGATTTCGCGCGGCAAACCCGAGCTGTTGGGAATCATTAATAAGGGCATCATCAATGCAGGCGAATCGCTCTCTGCAAGCAGCTATTCCCCCACATCGTACTCGGCGCAAGAATCGGACACGTTCCGGTTTATCTACCGCAACCGCATCGCCGTTGCGACCGTTATCATCTGCGTATTGCTCGCCGGCATCGTCGTCCTTATCTGGTCGCTTCATCGCGCGCAGAAAGAACGCCAGAAAGCCGACGCCGCCAACGCCGCCAAAACCGCTTTCCTCACGCGCATGAGCCACGATATCCGCACACCGCTCAACGGCATGCTGGGCCTTATCGAAATTGAGGAATTGAAAGAAGGCGACATGCAGGTCGCCAGGGAAAGCCGCGCCAAGGCGCGTGTTGCCGCCAACCACCTACTGTCGTTGATTAACGACATCCTCGAGATGGGCAGGATCGAGGAGTGCAAAGTGACGCTCGAGCACGAATCATTCAACCTCAAAGAGCTGTGCGACAATGCGCTCGTGCTGTGCAAGCTCCGCGCATCTGATCGTGGCATAACAATGCTCGACACCAGCGAGCCCTACGCTGTCGACCAATACATGATCGGCAGCCCCACCCATATTCGACAAATCCTCGTCAACCTGCTCGACAACAGCATCAAGTACAACAAGCGCGGTGGCACCGTCACATTCTCGTCGATTGTCAAACCGCTCGATGACGAGCACGCAGTGTTTTGCTTTAGCGTCTCGGACACCGGCATCGGCATGTCGCCCGAGTTTCTTAAACACATCTACGAACCGTTTGCCCAAGAGGGCAACGATGCCCGCAGTAAATTTCAGGGAACTGGCATGGGCATGCCGATCGTCAAATCGCTCATAGACATGATGGGCGGCACGATTGAGATTTCGAGCGAGGTCGGCGTGGGAAGTACGTTCAACGTCCAGATTCCGCTCGATATCGACAAGAACCCTCAGGCAAGAGAAGGTGCGGACGAGCAGGCGATCAGCTGCTCGCTTGCCGGCATGAACGTTCTTTTGGCCGAAGACAACGAGCTCAATGCCGAAATTGCCCAGGCCCTGCTCGAAAGCGAAGGCATCGTCGTAACTCGCGCCGCCGACGGCAAAGAAGCGGTCGAACTATACACTAGTCGTCCCGCCGGCAGCTTCGATGCGATCCTGATGGACATCATGATGCCGGGTATGGATGGCTACGAGGCAACTCGCGCGATTCGTCTGAGCGAGAAGGCCGATGCAGCCGACATCCCCATCATCGCGCTCACCGCCAATGCCTTTGCCGAGGACGCCAAGGCGGCACACGATGCCGGCATGAACGCCCATCTGCCCAAACCGCTCGACTTTAACAAGCTCAAAAACATCCTCGCCCGCATCAAGAAAAACGGAACTGTTTCGCTATAGTTTGTGCCCAACTGTCATGCACAGCTAGAAAGGAAGCCGACGATGTTTAGACCCTTACGCCGAAAGAAACGTGCCATCACCGACGAGGAGGCGCGCGAGCTGCTGGCCACCTGTAAGCGCGGCGTCTTTGCCGTTAACGGCGATGATGGCTACCCTTATGCCATTCCCGTCAACTACTTCTTTGACACCGAGCACGACAAGATTTATTTCCATGGCGCCAAGGCTGGCCACAAGGTCGATTCACTCAGGCGTGATGACAAAGTCTGCTTTACCGTTTACGGCAACGAGTGGTACAAGGACGATGACTGGGCTCCCTACGTTATGAGCGCCGTGGTCTTTGGCCGTTGCCACCTGGTAGATGAGGCCCCCGCGTTTATCGAGGACAAAGTCCGCCAGTTAGCGCTTAAGTACTACCCTTCTGCCGAAGAAGTCGAGGAGGAAATCGCCAAAGACATCAAGGGCGTCCAACTCTACGAGATTTCGATTGAGCATCTTTGCGGCAAGCAGATCCATGAAAAGTAAGCCTAAAGGCAGGTCCTACAAATAGCAAAATGGCTCGGTTCCAACCAGTATTGGAACCGAGCCATTTGTTTATGAAGCGTCGGCGGCTATGTGCGCAAGCGCCTCAACGAGATCCTGAGAACTCACGGGTTTGCTCAGATGCGCGTTCATGCCCGCCTCGCGCGAAAGCCTACGGTCGTCGGCAAAGGCATTGGCGCTCACGGCGATAATCGGCGTGGTCGCGGCGTCCTCGCGATCGAGCGCTCGAATCTGACGCGTGGCCTCAAGGCCATCGATGCCGGGCATCATGATGTCCATCAATACCACGTCGTACTCGTGCGGCGCACTCGCGGCAAACGTCTCGACGGCAGACTCGCCATCTTTGACATGTGTCACGACGGCACCGGCGCGGTCGAGCGTAAACTGTGCGATCTCGGCATTCAGGTCGTTATCCTCTACGAGCAAAACACGCAGGCCCTGGAGCACGTCGCTGTCGCCTGCATCCACGCGAACTGCCTGGGGAATCTCGGAACTCTTGCACTTCTCAAACGGCAGGCAAATGGTAAACGTCGTCCCCCGCCCCAAGGCGCTCGTAAAGCTCATGGTTCCGCCCATAAGCTCGACCAACTGTTTGGCAATAGACGCGCCCAGGCCAGTTCCCGATGAAGCGCCTTCCACCTGTTGTTCCTCGCGGCTGAACGGCTCGTAGAGGTGCTGTTGAAACTCCTCGCTCATGCCAATGCCGTTATCGGCGATCGTGTATTCATAGACGGGGACACCGTCCACCGGCTCCACCTCGCGGCATGTCAGGCGAACATAGCCGCCCTGGCGGTTGTACTTGACGGCATTACCGGCAATATTGAGCAACAGACGCTTGAGGTGCGTCACGCTCACCCGGGCATAGGGATGATCAAGAGTCCGTTGGTCGCAGATAATTGTCACCAGGCGCTCCTCGGCTTGGCGCTCCAGAATATCGCACACCTCATAGTTGAGGGCCACCAAATTTGTGGGCACGAGGTCCAGGCTGATCTGCCCGCTCTCCAGGCGACTCATATCGAGTGCCTCGTTCGCAAGGTCGAGCAGCAGCCCCGATGCTGTCCAAATCTTTGAGCGGCACTCGGTCTGCTTTTGCAAGTCGTCTGCGTTGGCATTGCCCACCTCGACCATACCGCGAATACCGTTGATGGGCGTGCGCAGGTCGTGGCTCATGCGACGCAGGAACTCCGTCTTTGCAGAGTTGGCAGACGAGGCTTCGCGCGCTGCCTTTGCCAGCTTGTCGCCATAGCCGCGCTCCTGCAGCAACAGGTCGGTCAAGTGTTGGCGCTCGGCGCGGCGGCGCGCCAACACGACAGTGGCTATAACACCGACGTAGAGCGCTGACACGCTGGCAACAACAACGGCGACGACCCCGAAGTAACGCTGCGCGGACGCATAGGTGTACACGTAAAAATTGCACGCTTTACCAAATGTGCCCAGATACCACTCTCCGTTGGCATTGACCAATCTGACCTTACCAGCCAGGCAACGCTCCTTAATACCGTCAACAATGATGGCATCCGTCGCAGGCAAATCGAGCACGCCCGATATGGTGGGTTCAACGGCATTGGTCGCAACGACCTTGCCATCGTTTTCGATCACGATATTGCCGCTATCGATGGTCTCATAACCATCGAGCAAGCTCTGCAATTTGAGCGTATTGCTCGCGACCGCCTTGGCGCTCTGGTGCCTCACCGCGACAACGATGCCCTCACCGTCCCGCCGGGCCACGCAGCCAATGTCTGCGACCGAATCGTCCGCAAGCGTAATGCGAGCGGTATAGGACTTAAGCGGATGGGCTGCCACCTCCAGCACAGGCGCCTCTTTGAGATTCTCGGCGAGCGACTCGTAGCTCACGTTATCCGTCGAGGACTCGGACACCAAGTTGCCCGATGCGTCCGTCACGATCAGCGCTGTCACATTAAACTGGCCAGCATATTGCTCCAACGTAGCGTTATCCACCGAGCCGTCGCGCTTCATATCGCGCGCTGCCTCTCCGGCAATCTCCATAACGCGAATCAGATTTTTGGTCGCATAGGCGCTGTTGAACGCATCGTAGGAAAGACTCTGTGTCGCCACGTAGTTGACAGCGTCGGCAAAGCGCTGCTCGGCCTGAGCTGTCGTGTAGCTGTAGCTCATCACGCCGGCAACAGCCGAGAGCGCTATCCCCAACAGGGCGGCAAAGACCCATACCCGGACCGAGCGATCGTCCCGCTCGTCTGCGGTGTGGTCGGGTACATCAATCACGACAGGCCCTCCATATTCAAAAATGGCGAAGGGTCATCAACGTACTTTGACACCAGGCGTTCCATGGTGCCATCGGCAAGCATTTCTTGGTAGGCATGGGCGAGCTTAACGTCGATGCCGCGCGCGTCATTGATATCGAAGGCGGTGCCCAAACCAACCTCTAGCAGTGGCTCATCCAGAATGCGATACGTCACGCCATAGTCTTTTTCGTAGGCGAGCAGCGAGGACTCGTGCGCGGCGATGGCATCGACCAGGCCCTCGACGAGCGCCGGGTTCAGGTACGAGCGGTCCGAGAAGCTGTAGAGCTCCTTAATCTGCGGAACGTTTTCATTGGTGCGATCGAGCAGAATCGATTCGGGCTTAGTGGTGGACTGAACCGCCACGACCTTGTCCTTAAGATCGGCAAGCGTGTAGATATCGCTCTCGGGATCGACAGCAACCACCTGTCGGCTCGCGAGGTATGGACCGGCCCAACGATACTCGTTTTCGCGGCCCGTCATACTAAAGCTGCCCATGACGCAATCGAGCTCGCCGCTCGCCAGCAGTTCTTTGTTCTTTTCCCAGTCGATCAGCTGGTATTTTGGCTTGTAACCAATGCGGCCCAAAGCCTCGGTCAAAATCTCGACATCCAGGCCAACGATATCGCCGTACTCGTCGCTATACACAAACGGCGGATAGAGGTCGCTGCCGACGTTGAGCGTCGTAAGGCCGTCATCTTTGACGTCTTCGGCTGGGCTTTCTACTGCAGACGTCGAGGTTCCATCATTCGATCCAAAACAGCCAGCTATCGCCACGACAAAGGCGCCCACCACTGCAAGCGCAACAAACAACGATATGGCGACCGAGCGACGAGGTCTTTTCATCGAGCTCCAGACAATCCTGTTTACAGACTCAAGTTCAAAGATAATAGCAGACAAAGCCGCGCTCGCGCTCAATGGTTACAGACGCTTTACCCATGCGGGGCCTTCCAGCCAACCTGACAGACAGCCCCGCATGCAGCGCCCACTTACTGCGCATTAAAAACGTAGCGGTCCAGGCGCTCGCACGCCTCCCTTACGCGCGAAAGCGGCAGCGCCAGATTCACGCGGATGTGGCAGGGTCCGTGGAACGGACGGCCGTCCTGATAGCCCACGCCCACACGTGCGCCCTCGTCGAGCAGCCACTGAATATCGTGCCCATGCACGCAGCACCACTCCGTGCAGTCCAGGAACACCATATAGGTGCCCTGCGGGCGCGAATAGGACACGCCCTCAAAATGCTCGTCCACGTAATCGCAGAAGTAGTCAATGTTGCCCTCGATAACCTCGTTGAGCTCATCGAGCCACTCGTAGCCCTGCGGCTGGTAGGCGCCGATAAGCGCATGCATCGAAAGGACATTCATCTCGTTGTAGTGGGTCTTATTGGACACGGCGCACACGCGGTCGCGCAGCGTCTCGTTATAGATGATGTGGTAGCTGCCGACCAGGCCCGCAAGGTTAAACGTCTTGCTCGGCGCATAGAGGGCGACCGTGCGCATGCGGGCATCCTCGCTCACCGACTGCGTCGGGATATGCTTGTGACCCGGCAGGATGATGTCGGACCAGATCTCATCCGAGATCACCACGCAATCGTGCTGGCGATAGATGTCCATGGCGCGTTCAATCTCGTCGCGCTCCCATACGCGCCCGCAGGGATTGTGCGGCGAGCAGAACACCGCGGCATGAACGTGGTTTTGGGTGAGCTTGCGTTCCATGTCCTCAAAGTCCATGCGCCACACGCCCTGGTCGTCGAGCTTGAGTGGGCTGTGGACAATGCGATAGCCCGCCGCTTCGATGGACTTGGTAAAGCCGATGTAGGTAGGGCTGTGGACCAGCACCGCATCGCCCGGCTGGACATACGCGCGCAGGGTCGACACGACACCGCCCAGCACGCCGTTCTCGTAGCCGATATGTTCCGGGAGCAGACCCTCGACGCCATTACGGCGGCTCTGCCATTCGATGATACGGTCGAAGTACTCGGGGCGCGGATCGAAATAGCCAAACATGGGATGCTGGGCGCGCTGAATGATGTACTCCTGGACCGTGGGCACCGTGGCAAAGTTCATGTCCGCTACCCACATGGGGATGCGGTCGAAGCCCTCGTCGGGTGCGTTCGGAGCCATGCCGGGGATTTCGCCCCAGGAGTCAACGGCGATGGCGTCCATGCCGTGGCGGTCGATAAGCGAAGTAAAGTCGTATTTCATGCTGAGCTCCCGTGCAAAGCGGATTGTTTTGGTAGGCGTTATTGTCCACCAGCGTGGGCGGTTTTGGCATGGGGTTTGGCGTTGAATTTGGCGGGCGCCGGCGAATGGCCGGCTAATCCCGCGCGTCGTTGACGGCGGCTACCGTCAACCTGGTTCCATCAACCGTAAAGGATATGTCAAGCCCAGCGTAAGCCAGATGGTAGACGCGGTTTGGCTCGTGTTTGCTACCCGCGCGGCGCGGATCCTGGCGAAGGACCTCGACCAACCCGGGGAGCTTTGTGGGCGGGACCATCTCCTGCAGCGCTTGCGGGAACTCGATATCGAGCTCTTGCCACGGCGTATCCTCAATCCAGCCGCCCGTTGCATCCGGGTGGCAGTCCGCAAACGGAATGTAGGGCTTAATGTCGTAGATGGGCGTGCCGTCGCGCAGATCGGCTCCCAGCACATGAATGATGGGACCGTCGTCGGTAAGCTCCACGCGGTCGAGCTTGACGCAGGTGAGACCGATAGGATTAGGGCGAAACGGACTGCGTGTGGCAAACACGCCCACGCGCTCGGCCCCGCCCAGGCGCGGCGGACGCACGGTCTTCGACCACTTGGCGTTGGTGCCGGACCTGTCCTGCGCCTTGGCATCGGCGGCGATGTCTTCCGCCGTGCCGCCGGGCGTTCCGTTTTCAAAGCGCCAGAGCAGCCATAGGTGAGAGAAGGAGTCCAGGCCCTCAACTGCCGCGCTAAAGGCAAATTCCTGCTCAAAGACGATGCGTCCCTCAAGATGAGGCGCCAAAAAGCTGTTGCGCGGAATGCCGAACTTCTGCGGCAGGTCGGTATGTATGTGTGCAATAGGTTCCATGCCGGTCATTGTACGGCACTGGTGCGCGGGCGAGGGGCCGCGATTCCCGCTCATCGCCATCTGCATGCAACCAACGGTTGCTTGGAAGGGTGCCTGCCGCCGCGTATGCTTAAGCCATCAACCAGCAGAAAGGAGCCGTTATGGCCTTCGCAGAAAAGCTCATCGCCGTCCGTCGCGCCAACAATCTCACCCAAGAGCAGCTCGCCGCCAAGCTCTACGTCACGCGCCAAGCCGTCAGCCGTTGGGAACGCGGCGAGGTCACACCGGGCATCGACATGATGAAGCTCATTGCCGCCGTGACCGGCGAGCCTCTGTTTCACCTGCTCGAAATGCCCGAGCACTATTGCCAGAGCTGCGGCATGATACTCACGCCCGACGACTGCGGCACCGACGCCACGGGCGCCACGACCGATCATTACTGCAAGTGGTGCTACGACCACGGCAAGTACACCTATGACACCACCATGGAGGCGATGATTGAGGATTGTGCCCCGCGCCTGGCGCAAAACACCGGCATGTCGCTCGATGAAGCCGTCTCGCTCATGGGCGCCGTGCTGCCGCAACTGGAGCGCTGGCGCTCCGTGCACGAAAACGAGGAGCGCTACGGTGCCGAGGCGCGAGCGCGCTATGGCGACGAGGCGATCGACGCCGCAAACGAAGCACTGCTGGATATGGATCCCGAGACATGGAACGACATGAAGGAACTTGAACGCGCTATTCTGGGCCAGCTCTCGATTGCCATGGGCGACGGCGATGCGGACGGAAACGTGGCTCGCAAGCTTGTCGCGATGCATCGTCGCTGGATTGCTCTCAACTGGGGATGCGAGCCCCAAGACGAGGCGTACCTGGGGCTCGCCCACGGCTATCTTACCGACCAGCGCTTTGTTGACTACTACGACAAGCCCTGCGGCACCGGAGCCACGGCGTTTCTGGTACAGGCAATCGAGTCGTCGTTGACGCGTGCATAGACCGCGGCGGCTTTGGGTATTTCAATCGAAACCTCAACCGATTGGAGACCTATGGCTACTGATCACGAGCTCGCGCTCTACGTTATGACCGGCTGCCCGTATTGCATAAAGGTCAAGCGTTTCCTGGCCGATAACGGCGTGACCATCCCCGAGCGCAATATCTCGACCGACCCCGAAGCCGAGCAGACGCTCATCGCCGTCGGCGGAAAACGCCAGGTTCCCTGCCTGTTCATTGACGGCGCGCCACTCTACGAATCGAACGACATCATCGCGTGGATACAGAAGAACCTGCTCTAGCGTTCTATTGCGGTCGGCCGGCCCCAACGCACAAACCCATACGGCACAAACATGTACGTCAGCATCCAAAGTCGACATTTTTCGACATCTTTGGATGCTGACGTACAGCTTTTTGCATGGGCCTACCACAGGTAGTCATTGGGGACGTTCTTAAATGACTAGTTACTTGTATTTTTAAAAAAAATGTTCAGCTAAAGTAAACTTACATTCAGGATAATTTGAACAACCATAAAACGATTTTTTTAATACAATATTGTTGCCACACTTAGGACATTTTCCTACAAGGGGTCCCGAGCGCTTAGTGGGAATTTGTACCCCTTATCGATACAAATTCCCCGTAGGCGCTAGGGACCTCTTTAGCTTCTTGGAAGCTGTCAGTAGTATATCTAATAATTTATCTCCATTCCCTTTAGTAACGTGTAACTTTCCAAATTTAAAAAAGCGACTCATAGAATTATTTCCTCCCGTTAAATAATAGATAACTATTAAAAATAGACAATACTTGCT
>ERZ772867.70-NODE-70-length-141170-cov-8.065670_pt1 | contig 141170 bp, 160 predicted proteins | sample MGYA00511341_ERZ772867 | MGnify/ENA primary metagenome ERZ772867 (study PRJEB29015, sample SAMEA2737707) | human gut metagenome | biome: human gut; feature: human-associated habitat; material: faeces | place: China | collected 2012 ... | reverse complement strand
CGCCGCCGGTGGTATCAAATTCAACCTCGGCGCCGGTGGAGCGGCCGATCCAGTTGATCTGGGAGGTCTTAACACGCTCCAGATAGTTGACATCGGAGAGGTCATCAATGAGGCGCTGGGCGTAGGCGGTAATCTTCAGCATCCACTGGCTCTTTACCTTGTGGATGACCTCGCTGCCGCAGCGCTCGCACACGCCGTTGACCACCTCCTCATTGGCCAGCACGCACTTGCAGCTGGTGCACCAGTTGACGGACATCTCCTTTTTGTAGGCCAGGCCTTTTTTGAAAAGCTGGAGGAAGATCCACTGGGTCCACTTGTAGTAGCCGGGGTCGGTGGTATTGATCTCCCGGTCCCAATCGAAGGAGAGGCCGAGGCTCTTGAGCTGGGCCTTAAAGTGTGCCACATTCTGCGCGGTGACGATCTCCGGGTGGATGTGGTTTTTGATGGCGAAATTTTCGGTGGGCAGGCCAAAGGCATCCCAGCCCATGGGGTACAGCACATTATAGCCCTGCATCCGGCGCTTTCTGGCTACGATATCCAGCGCGGTATAGGAACGCGGATGGCCGACATGCAGTCCCTGACCGGAAGGATACGGGAACTCCACCAGCGCATAGTATTTGGGCTTGGTGTAGTCATTTTCGGCATGGAATACATGGGCTTCTTCCCACTTTCTTTGCCACTTCGGTTCAATTTCCTTAAATTCGTGTTTCAACGGTCTGTCCTCCCAACCTCATTCGGCGCTTAGGGCGCTTGATCAAATTTATTTTTTCTCGCCTTCCAGCTCCAGCGGCAGGCGGGGGGCATCGGCCCATACACGGTCGATGCTGTAAAAATTGCGGGTCTCGGCATAGAAAATATGCACGATGACATCGCGGTAGTCCATTAGGATCCACTGGGCGGAGCTGCGGCCCTCGATGCGCTTGGGCTCGATGCCCTGGCGACCCAGGTATTCATCCAGGTCCTCGCACAGCGATTTGACCAGTGTGGTATTGCTGGCAGTGGCCACCACAAAGTAATCCCCGATGGTGGTCAGCTCGCCGATCTGGATGACCTCCAGGTCGGTCGCCTTTTTGCTATCCAGAAATTTGGCGATAGAAAGAGCAAGTTCTTTGGAATTCATTCTTTTTCCTCCCTGCAGAGTTTTACATATTCATTGTAGGCCTGCCAGCTTTCCCGGCAGAGGGGGCTTTTCCGGCGGCACAGCTTGCCGATGGTATAGCACAGCGCGTACAGCATCGCCCCATCCAGGGAGCGATCGGCCCAGCGGCGCATCTCGGCTACATCAGGGTAGTGCCGCCCCTCCTCGGTCAGGTCCGCCAGGTACACGATCTTTTCCAGGCGGCTCATACCGGCCCGGCCGGTGGTGTGGTAGCGCACCGCGTTTTCGATATCTTTATCACGGACACCGTAGCGCCCCAGAATTTCCGCTGCCGCGAAGCCGTGAATGAGCTGCGGCTGCTCCCGGAAATCGATTTCGGTCATTATAGCACTTCGCCTCATGATTTGCAATGCTTCTGGGAGGGGCATTTCCTTACAGCAGTCATGCAGTATCCCCGCTATCGCCGCCTTTTCGGGGTCTTCTCCCCAGCGGCGGGCCAGGCGTTCTGCTTCCTTTTCCACCCCAAGGGAATGGCGGTAGCGTTCCTCGCTCATCAGCGGGCGGATGGCTTCCCTCATTTCTTGCCGGGTCATTGGTCCTCCCCCTTATACAGGCCGTGGGCGGCAATGTATTCCGCCACCGCAGGCGAAAGATCCCCGCAGGGCTCCCCGGCGCGCAGCATCTGCCTTATTTCGGTGGAGGACACCACCCGCACGGGATTATCCAAGAAGATGCTGAGCACCCCTTCCCGCGCCAGCAGGCGGGCCTGCTGGTAGAGGGCTTCCTTATCGTCCTCTTCCCGGCTGGCCACCGCCAGCGTGCACATTCTGCCCAGCGCCTGCCATTCCCGCCATGCGGTAAAGGTCAGGTAGTTATCCGTACCCATGATGAGGTAAAAATCGTCCTCGGAGTAGCATTCCCGCATATGCCGCATGGTCTCGATGGTATAGCTGACGCCGCCGCGGGTCAGCTCATAGTCGTCCGCCAGGATATTCGGCAGCCCCTGCAGGGCCAGCCGGCACATTGCCAGCCGGTCCTCCCCTGCGGCCAGATCAGGCGAAGCCTTATGCGGCGGGATAAAGGCGGGGATAACATGCAGGCAATCCAGCCGCAGCTGCTTTACCGCCTGACGGCATACCCCTACATGGCCCAGGTGGATGGGATTGAAGGTACCGCCGTAAAAACCGATTCTTGCCACTTTTCTCCCCTCCGTTACCGCAGGTCAATGATGGTCTTTTCTGGATTTTTGCGGTACAGGGTCACCTTGCGGCCCACCACCTGCACCACCTCGGCGCCGGTGGCCTCCGCCAGGGTCGCCGCCATCTCCCTGGGGGTCTCCGGGGCGGTCTCCAGCACCGTCAGCTTGATAAGCTCCCGGGCAGTCAGGGCGTCATCCACCTGCTTTTGCAGCGCCTCGCCCATGCCGTTTTTGCCCACCTGCAGAATTGCCTCTACCGTATTGGCATAGGAGCGCAGCTTGGCTCTCGTTTTGGAATCCATCATATCATTCTCCTTCTTTTCTGTCTTTCAGCTTCTCATACAGTGCCGCCAGCGCCCGTCCCCGGTGGCTGATGGCATCCTTGGCGGGGCCGTCCAGCTCTGCAAAGCTACGCTCCCCTACCATGAACAGCGGGTCATACCCAAAGCCGTTCTGTCCGTGCAGCCGGCGGGCAATGGTCCCTTCGCAGGCGCCCTCGCACCGCACGATGTCAACCTCCCCGAATACCGCGCAGATGGCGCAGACAAACCGTGCCGCGCGCCTTTCATCTGGGATATTTTCCATCTCCCGCAGCAGCTTGGCGTTATTGGCGGCGGAATCGTGCCCTTCCCCGGCGTAGCGGGCGGAATACACCCCCGGCGCACCGTTCAGGGCATCCACACACAGGCCGGAATCATCCGCCACGGTGGGCAGGCCGGTGGCCCGGTAAATGCCCATCGCTTTCAGGTATGCATTCTCAGCAAAGGTCGTGCCGGTTTCCTCAATTTCAAGGTCCGGACAAATTGCGTCCTGCGGGATGACCTGCCAGCCCAACGGGGCCAGGATGCGCTGGAATTCCTCCACCTTGTGCTCGTTTTTGGTCGCTAATATCAGCTTCATTCCTCGTCCTCGTTCAGCAGCAGCGCCTGGGCAAATTCTGCGGCGCTGAAGGGGGTCAGGTCCCCAATGCTCTCGCCGGTGCCCACAAACTTGATGGGCAGCCCCAGCTGATCCCGGATAGCGATGGCCACACCGCCCTTGGCAGTGCCGTCCAGTTTAGTCAAGATGATGCCGGTGACACCGCAGGCCGCGGCAAATTCCCGCGCCTGGTTCAGCCCATTCTGCCCGGTGGTGGCATCCAGCACCAGCAGTGTTTCACGACTGCAGCCGGGGGCTTCCCGCTCCAGCACACGGTCTATTTTGGCCAGCTCCTCCATCAGGTTTTTCTTGGTGTGCAGGCGGCCCGCCGTATCACAGATGAGCACATCCACATTTCTGGCCTTAGCGGCGGTGATGCTATCATACACCACCGCGGCGGGGTCGGCGCCCTCGGCGTGCTTTATCATCTGGCAGCCTACCCGTTCCGCCCAGACGCCCAGCTGCTCACCGGCCGCCGCCCGGAAGGTATCCGCCGCGCCCAGCAGCACCTTTTTGCCCTGGCCCTGCAGCCAATAGGCCAGCTTGCCGATGGAGGTGGTCTTGCCCACCCCGTTGACGCCGACCACCAGCACCACGCTGGGCTTGGTCTCCGTCACCAGCGGCTCATCCGGCTCCATCAGCTCGGTCACGATCTCGCAGAGATTCTCCCGCAGCTCGGTGGAATCAATGTTCCGGCGCTTGATGCGCTCGCCCAGCCGGGAGCAGATCTTGCCTGCTGTGGTCACACCCACATCGGCCAGGATGAGGATCTCCTCCAGCTCCTCCAGGGTATCAAAGGTGATCTTCCCGGAGAAACTATCCAGCTCCAGGCTCAGGCTCTGCTTGGTCTTTTTTACGCTTTTGCGGAAAATATCAAAAAATCCCATTGGTTCTCCTTAGTTCAGGCTCTTGCCAAATTTCTTTTCCATCTCGGCCACATCCAGCCGCAGCAGCTTACTGATGCCCTCCTCCTCCATGGTGACGCCGTACAGCACATCGCCCTGTTCCATGGTGCCGCGGCGGTGGGTGATGGAAATAAACTGGGTATGATCGGTCATGCGGTGCAGGTAGGCGGCAAACTTGCCGACATTCACATCGTCCAGTGCCGCCTCTATCTCATCGATGAGAACGAACGGCGCGGGATTGACCCGCAGGATGGCAAAGTAGATGCAGATGGCCACAAAGGCCTGCTCGCCGCCGGAAAGGGCGGAAAGATTCTTGATGATCTTGCCGGGCGGCTGCACGATGATCTCGATGCCCGTTTCCAGGGGGTCGGTGGCATCGGTCAGACGCAGCTCGGCATGTCCGCCGCCAAAGAGCTCCCGGAAGATCTCGCCAAAGTAGCGGTTGATGCCCGCAAAACGCTCGGTAAAGATCGCGCTCATCTGGGCCGAAAGCTCGGTGATGAGCCGTGTCAGCTCCTTCTTGGCATTTTCGGCGTCGTCTATCTGCTCCTTCATAAAGCGGTACCGGCCGCTCACTTCCTCGTATTCCTCAATGGCTGCCACATTCACGGCACCCAGCGCCCGTATCTTGCCGCGCAGCTCGGAAAGGCGCTTCTGCGCCGCCCCCACATCCTCCAGCGGGATGGCCTGTTCGGCCGCTTCGCTGCGGGTCAGCTCATATTCCTCCCACATCTTGGCGCTGATGCTGTTCTGCTGCTCCTGCATACCTTCGCTCTTTTCCTGCAGGCGCAGCAGCTCGCTGGCGGCCGCCTCCCGGCGGGAGATGACATCGCTGTTTTCCTTGGAGAGGATATTGCGGCGCATTTCCAGCTGGTCACGCTGTGCATCGGCGTCCTTGATATCCCGGCGCAGCTCCTCGATCTCGCTGCTGCCGCTTTGCGCCCCGGCGGTGATCTGCTCAATCTCCTCCCGGATGGCCTCATTATCCTTTTTCAGCTGCTCCTGTCGTTCCCGCAAGGCGGCCAGGGCGGCCTCACTGCCGCTTTGCTGGCCCTCCATCTGCTCAATGGCCATCTGGACGGCTTCGCAGTCCTTCTGCCGGGCGATGTCCTCCATCTGCAGGGCAGTCACCTTTTCGGCAGCTTTGGTGATGGCCGCAGTCAACATTTCGTGGGCAGCCATACCCTCGGCCGAAAGCCTGGTCAGCCGCTCCACCTCTTCGGTCAGTTTCTTCACCAGCTCGCCGCCGGAGATCTTCTGCTGGCGCAGCTGCTCCATACGGGCGGTCAGGTCATCGTATTCCCGCAGCGCCTGCTCGTTCAGGCGTTCGGCTTCCTCCACATTGGCGGCCAGGCGGTCCACCAGCGTCTGGGCGGAAATGAGATCCTCCCGCGCGGTCTTTTCCTCGGCCTCTATGCCGTCCACCGTCGCCTGAATGGTATCGGTCTCCCGGCGCAGCTCGGTCAGCTGGGCCTCCAGCTCCTCCGCCTGCTTTGCGTATTTCTTCGCCTCTGCGGTCAGGGCGTCTATCTCTCCCCGGCGGGAAAGAATGGACGCGTTCTTATTGACGGAACCGCCGGTAAGGCTGCCGCCGGCATTCACCACCTGGCCATCCAGCGTCACCACCCGGTAGCGGTAGCTGTACGCTTTGGCAATGGCAGTCGCGGCATCAATGTCCTCCGCCACGATGGTGCGCCCCAGCAGGGAATCCATCACCACACGGTAGCGGTCATCGCACTGCACCAGCTCGCTGGCCAGGCCCACATAGCCACCTTGGGCGGCCAGGTCGCTTTCCCTTACCGGGTTCGCCTTGAGATTGGTCAGCGGCAGGAAAGTCGCCCGTCCGGCGCCCCGCTCCTTCAGCAGCGCGATGGCCCGCTTGGCCGCGCCCTCATCCTGCGCCACGATATTCTGGATCGCCGCGCCCAGTGCAATCTCCACGGCGGTGGAATAGCGGTTTTCGGTCTTGATCAGGCTGGATACCGGACCCACGATGCCCCGCAGGGCACCCGCGCCGGCCTGCTTCATCACAAATTTAACGCTGTTATTAAAGCTCTCGTAGTTCTTTTCCAGGTCGGAAAGCACCTGCGCACGCTGCAGTTTCTCACCGGCCAGCTTTTCGCTGTTGCGCTGGCGGCTCTCCGCCTCGGCCTGCTTATCACTGCGGCTTTTCAGCTTATACAGGTAGCCGTTCTTGCTGTTCTGCAGGCTTTGCAGCCGCTCCTGCAGCTCTTCGGCAAAGGCCTTATGTCCGGCCAGTTCTTCCCGCAGGCGGCTCAGATTTTCATCCTTGTCCTTGGCCTGTCCGCGCAGCGCTTCCAGGCGGGTCACCGTTTCCTCGGCCAGCGTTCCTGCCGTCTCAGCCGAAAGCTCCGCCCGGTGGATCTGCCCCTGCAGCTCCTCCTTTTGCAGCGCCAGCGCGCTCTGCTCCGCCGCCAGGCGGTGCTCCTCCTGCCGCTGAGCCTCCAGCGCCTTTTGGCCCCCCTCCAGGGCTTCGCGGGTCTTTTGGGCCTCGTCCAGGCGGTTTTGATAATCCTCACGCAGGGCAGTCAGCTTTTCCTCCAGCTCCCCGGCGGAAAGCTCGCTGCGCTCCAGCTCCTTTTCCAGCTCGGCGATGGTATCGTTATTATGATCAATGGTATTCTGCTTGACCGCCGCCTCCACCTTAGCGTTGGAGATCGCGTCCTCAAACTCCTTGATGCGCTCGCGCTTATGCTCAATATACAGGTTCGCGTCCTGTGTTTTGTGCTGGATCTCCTCCAGCTCCCGCTCGATCTCATCCAGCCGCCTTTGGGCGGTGGTGCGGTCATTAGCAGCCAGCAGGGTCTTGTCCTCCAGCTCCGCCAGCTGCCGGCCCAGTTTGGCCAGCTGCTCCAGCCACAGGCTGATCTCCAGCGACTTCTTTTCCCCGGCCAGCACCACATACTGCTTGGCCTTTTCGCTCTGGGCCTTCAGGGGGCCTACCCGGTCCTCCAGCTCCTGCATGATATCCCGCAGGCGCACCAGGTTATCCTCAGCCTGCTGCAGCTTGCGCTCCGCTTCGGTCTTGCGGTAGCGGAACCGGGAGATTCCAGCGGCTTCCTCGAAAATTTCCCGCCGCTGGGTGCTTTTCGCGCTCACGATCTCCGCGATCTTGCCCTGCTCAATGACCGAATAGCCATCCCGTCCAAGGCCTGTATCCATAAACATCTCGTTGATATCCCGCAGGCGCACCGGGTTATTATTGATGCGGTATTCGCTTTCTCCGCTGCGGTACAGCCGCCGGGTGATGACCACCTCATCGCTGTCGATATCAATGCTGCGGTCGGTATTATCAATAAACAGGCTCACCCATGCAAAACCGGTCGGCTTGCGGCTGATGGACCCGCCGAAAATAACATCCTCCATCTTGGCGCCGCGCAGGCTCTTCACCGATTGCTCGCCGAACACCCACTTGATGGCGTCGCTGATATTGCTTTTGCCGCTGCCGTTTGGCCCCACAATGACCGTGATCCCGTCATCAAATGTCAGCTTTGTGCGGTCGGGGAAGGACTTGAACCCCTGCATTTCCACCGCTTTCAGCTTCATGGCATCTCCTCCTGTCCTGTCAGGTTTCTCTCGTTTTGGGGTAAATTGCATACTAACTCATTATAGGGTAATATAGTGAAACAATCCGTGAGCAGAGTCAAATTGCGAAAAAGCATGTTAAAAACATCCCTTTTCTTGCTTTGATCTTCTTGCCACACGCTTTGCTTTATATCCATTTGCTACCCTTTATTCATGCGGATTGTCCACGCCGTATTCTTCGCTTTGGCACAGTTGTGAATGCGTTGCAATCACCGATTTTAGCAAAGTAATTCGCAGAATATCAATGTTGGTTCATTCACACGCATTTCAAGGTTTTCAATGTAACCCTGCACATCTCTTTACTGCTGGCGCACAAAAAGTTGTCAAGAAGGTTGTCAAGGTGTTGTACTTGGATCCATCACATCCAGCTCCGTTGACTACGCCTCTTTGCGTCGATTTTCCACCGCCTCAAACATCTGCTTCTCAGCTTTCTCGTAAGATGTGTGAGAGTAAACATTAAGAGTTGTCCCCGCATCTGAATGCCCCATCAAATACTGAAGTTCCTTTATTCTCATGCCAGCTTGTAACATGTTCGTGCAGAATGTATGGCGAAAGACATGAGGCGATACATCGAATGGCGGTTCATCTGGGTGGGCTTTTCGATATGCCTGCAAGGCGCGCCTTATGCGCCGGGCGAAATCGCTTGCGCACCGCACATGTCCTTCTTTTGACCTGACGATAAATCCCGTATAACCGTCAACATACTGTTCTATACCCGTTTTACGCGAGCGTTCTACCATATGTTTCAAACTCCTTGCGACCTCATCCGTCATGGGTATGAACCTTTTCCCTGATGCTGTCTTTGGTGGTCCGATACATAACTTCGCCGGGGTATCGGCTCGCTGCAGCTGATGATCAACCTTGATTCTCCTGTTCTCAAAGTCCAGGTCAGCATATGTTAAACCGCATAACTCGGAAACACGCATCCCCGTGTTCAAAAGGACAACGCACTCATCATAATATCTTGAGTAACAGGTGCTTGTCGCGATGAATTCCATCCATGATTGTTGCTGTTGTTCCGTCAGTGCGGTTCTCGTTCCATCCGGCTTCGGCACAATATCCGCGCAGCTAAATGTTACCGGGCTTTTACGTACGATACCGTCATTAAGAAGCATGTCGTATCCGCCCTTTAGAACAGTCCACACCGAGCAGAGCGACGCATAGCTCACCCCCTTATCGCAGGAAGCGACGAACCACTCGAGTAAGGTGGACGGTTTTACAAGAGTCACTCTTATACCACCAAGCGGATCTTGCGAGATACGGTTTCTTACAGTTTTATAGCTGAGCAATGTGTTGTTTCTACATGTGCCTTGCCGTATTCTAATCCACTTATCGATCATATCAAGGACGGTAATATTCCCGGCATCATAGTCAATTCCGTCTTGTATGTCTCGTTCGATCTGTGCCTCTTTTTCACGGAGTTCCTGTAAGGTCGTCGCATAAGCGTAGCGCCTTTTTCCGTTGGGTGTTTTATATCGGTACTGGTATCTTCCGTCTTTTCTTTCGTCTTCTCCTTTCCTCAATACTCGTCCTTTGCTGTCTTTTCTTCGTTCCATAGTATGGCTCCTCTCGAGAAAATGGAGCCTCAGCGCATATGTGTGGTACCCTTCTCGGATACTATCACGCATTATATCACCGCTGAGCCTCCCTTGTCCACAATTAAATGGAATAAGCATTAGTCAGCCACTTCTCGAGAGACACCCTCTTGATCAGTCGCTTACTACCCACGAACAATACAAAGCTACATTTTGGGTCATTTGTTATCTCCCGCAGCTTGTTGATTCCAATCCCGAAGTATGCTGCTGCTTCTTCGAGAGTCAAACACGCTTTTTCCCAAACGGGAACAGAAAACTCTGCCATAAAAATAAACGCCGTCATCGCCCTCCGGCGCATGGCGGCTATCTCCTTTCTCTTTATTTCTCATCCATCACCATGGCGGGGAAGTCTACAGCCAGAACGACAGAAAAGAAGGTCATGGAGCCGTATGCCCCATGACCTTCTCTCTTGAATCGTTCTGTATGATTACGCTATATCCTGACCGTAGTAGAAGAAGCTCTTACACGATCCCTTGATCGTATCAGTGTTCTTTTCACTGGATCCTACAAGGTAGTAATTTCCCTTTCTGGTCTTGTAGCTATAAACGCCGCCTTCGGTATCGGTGAAGTCGACCGGTTGATCCGCGCTGCCGGGATCACCAGACCCGGGATCCCCACCATCACCGGCAATGCCGGAGGAGTAGCTGATTGTCTTGGTCACATCGGCAACATGACCGGCAACATCCTTTGCAACGACACGCATCGTATAGTTCGTACCACTTTCCAGCACAATGGGGCTGACCAGCTGCTTCTGCGTATAGGTGGTTGTCTTTGCAGTGCCAGCGTTGGTGCCATTTGTCGGTGTCAAAGTTACCTCGATGCCAGCAATACTGCTGGCATCCGTCACAGTCAGATAAACGGCATACTTGGTGTTAGCCATTCTGTAGGCAACCTCCGGAGCGTTTACATCAGTCTGAATGCGGATGCTGTTGTTGGAAGTCGAACTGCCGGAAATGGTTTCACCACCGGGAGTCAGCGAATCGAACAGATTTACATAGGCATAGGAGTTGCTGATATCCTCATCGTTTCTACCCGAGAAGAAAGCGCTTACCGGAATCAGGATATAGCCCTTCTTTGCCTTACCATCAGACTTATACGAGAGCTCCCCGCTTCCAAGTCTGCCCCATTCGACGGGGTAATTGATCCCCTCATAGGCAACTACACCGGAGATATACTGTCCCACATTTGCGTCGCGGGCGGTGATCTGGATCACGATCCCCTCTCTCCCCGCCTCGTAAGGTGTGTACACTCTGCCTGTGATGATGCCGGCTTCAGTGTATCGAGACTTTTCTATCGTAGTACGGTTATCGATTGCCTCCAGAGTAGGGGCTGCATTCTTAGAAGTGATGATAAGTCTGTAAGAATCAGTTGTGCCGTCTGCAGCCCGGACTTCGATTGTGAACTCTGTCGTTTGATCAGCACCGAGGGAGAGAGAGGTATTGTAGGTACCTCGACCAACGGCAGTTCCGCTGACATACTCGATTGCAGTCCCTTCACTGTTACAGGACACAAGAAGTTGTGCGTTAGATACGCCACCGATTGCTACTGCGATCGTCTCTGTCGCACTATGAAGCATAGTGACGCTTTCAACATTGTCCCCATATGTTACGGCAACAGTGATTCCAGTATCACCGCTCAAGGCAATTCCTGAGACTGCAACAGAGTAGTTTTTTCTATTCCCTGCTTTGTCGACGGCAATGAAGGTATATACACCATTTTCTGTGACCTTATGGGATACTTCGGACTCGCTTGTCGCACTACCATTCGGGTAGATGAACTGTGCAAAACCCGCAGCGCCAACATCACTCGCCGAAAGATGAATTATTGCATAGGAGCGGTCCGCGGCGAGTTCCACTTCACTTGGTACACCGGGAACAATTTCAGGAGGTTCAGCATCAATATATGATACTGTTATGGTCTTCACCTCGGGATTGCCTGCGGCGTCGATCACTTCAAAGGTATAGGTCCCGTTTTGGTACACGCGGTGCACATATGGAGCCTTGATTTCTGTTCGACTGCCTTGACTGGTGTAGCAGTAAACTGCATCGATACCGGAGCCTCCAGTATCCGAAACGGATGCACGAAGGTCAGCATATCCTACCCAAGTGGATGGAGCACCAGCCAGCGAAATCGATGGTTTTGCTTTGTCGATACCAACCGTGAAAGCATCAGACGCGTCGGATACGATTCCAGTAGAAGAAACCGCCTTCGCGAGAACCGTATATACTTTCTGCTCATTCAAAGTGATAGTGTTAGCACAGTTCGTCCATGTTGCCCCACCATCAAGCGAGTACTGGTAGTTGCTCACACCTGAAGGATTCGTATTGGCTGCACCAAATGTCAGCGTCAGCGCCGCATTGCCCCATCCCCCATTTGCAATAGACTTGTCACTTTGCTTGCATGTTATCGTGGGAGAAGCCGGCTTGCTGCGGTCAATGGTGGATACCGTTACACTTGCCTTTGTAACATTACCTGCTACATCCATTACCTCAAGCTCATAATTGCCGTTATTAGAGACGGTGAACCGACTTGTCGATTGATCGCTCCACGCAGACCCATTAAACCGCATCTTCGAAAAGCCGGAACCTATATCAGAACCTGTAACTGTGATTGTCACATCTCCTGCTGTATAGTCTGTTGGTGATTTTGAGATATGATAAGTTGGACCTACGATATCCGCAAGGACCTCTTTCTCTATCACATTTGACTGTGCTCCCGTTTGCAGACTTATAACTTTTGCCTGCAAGGTACAGGACTCTGTGATGTAAAACGGTTCGATGTAATCCGTCCATGTCGCACCACGATTTGTGCTATATCGTAATTCCGTATTATCGGTCACACCCATCGAGTTTCGTTCTATTGTGACCAGAACGCCCCCCGTTTCTGCATTACCGTAGGAGTCGCTCGGAGAAAGGGTTACTACAGGGGAAAACGGCTTATCGCCAATAATGTAGGCTACGGTAACATATGCAACGACAGAGTTTCCTGCGGCATCCTCCGCTTCGAAGGTATATACGCCGTTTGCAGTAACCGTAATCCTATACGGAGAACTTAATTCAACCTTATTATCATTTTCATCGTAGAAATAAACTTTTGCTATCCCTGCGCCGCCAACATCAGTGGCGACCACCTGAAGTTCAGCCGAATCGACCCACTCCTCTGGAACACCCAAAAACGCTATTTTGGGCGACTCTTTGTCTATTCCAATGATGAATGGATCCGACGCTTCAGACAAAATCCCCGTTGAAGAAACCGACTTCGCAATGATTCTGTAGCTTGGCACTTTATCGCTCAGGTTAAATGTACCGTCCGTAGCCACCCATGTCGTACCACCGTCTGTCGAATACTGATAGCTGGCGACACCCGACGGATTACGCCCCACATCGGATCCGCTGCCGGTCGATATAGTTACTGTTACATTGTTACTTGCCCAACCTCCATTCTGAATAGAGCGGTCACCCTGTTTCGCCGAGATAATTGGAGCATAAGGTTGATCCCGATCAATATTGTCCACCGTCACAGTCTGTGTCAGAGTGTTTCCTGCTTTATCCTCAAGCTCGAGGGTGTATGCTCCATTCTCGGTTACTGTGTATGTGTTTGTAGTCGAGGTGCTCCAGTCCGAACCATTAAACTTCATGCGGTTAAAACCAGAACCACCGTTATCATAACCATTGACTGTAATATTGACATTCCCAGAAGTGTATCCAGCCGGGTTCTTACTCACATTGGAATATGGGCGAGATGTGTCGACTTTAACAGACATTGTTGTACATTCCGACCATACTCCAGTTGTGGTATCAACTGTACGGAAGTAAAGTGTTTGCGAATACATACATTTTACTGGCTGAGTATATGTGGTCCAGCCCCCATATTTTGAGGTGCTGTATTCGATAACAACCCCGTGGGATTCGTCAGCCGTCTGCGGCGCCGTCCAAGTGTTCACGGCAGTAATAAGTGCGCCATCAGACTCAATATTTCCATACGGGAGCGGACTCTGTGTTACTGTTGGAGCACTTGGAATGTCATTTTGAGCTGCAGCTTTGCTTGTATATACGCCTGACGAAAAAGAGCCCGTGTAACTTACGTTTACTGCTCCTCCGCTATTCAAGACCATAGCAGGGCGGGGATTATTAAAATAGCCACGGCTCAGTCCACCAACACCGCCATCTGAGAGCGATGCAACTAAATAACGAGAGTTACTATAATATGTCGGTGTCCTTGTTGTCCAGTCGCTTCCAGAGCTTGAAGTTTCACTGTAGTAAGCTACGCGCCTCGATTGACCAGCCGAAAAATAGCTAAGTGTAGAACCAAGCACAGGTGGCGATCCCACATGATTCGACGAGGAGTAGCCGATTTCGGTCCCGCTCAGTACAAAAACCTTCGCGCTTAGACCGTTTGCCCCAGTTTGAACTGTTCCTGGCTTACCGTCTTTGCTGTATGGGATTTTAACTTCACATATAGCATTCAATGTGTTTTTTCCAAAAGTGCTTAGGTAACCAGAGCTCTCATTGTTTAAGGAAGTGTGGATTGCGCCTTCTGCGTATCCGTTAGCATTACCACAAGAGTCTACAGTACCACCCGGAGAGCTACTGATGCCATAGATCTCGCCGAGGTATCTCTTGAGGAGCCAAGTCCCATTGCAACTTGAATCGTAGCTGCTGCTTGGACGTCCTTGGTGAACAACAATAAATTCGACTGGCTTCCATTTTGTGTTTCCATTATTGGAGGTCCCCATTTTCATATTGATCCATACTGAGGAACCAACCGAAAGCGACGAGAGACGCTTTTCAGAACCTACCCACTCCGGAACAGCCCAAGCTGTCAAAGATGCGTAGGAACAGATCATCGCAAACGCAATAATAATGGAAAACAGTCGACGAACAACTTTTCGCATTTTCTCCATAATTTCCATAATTATTTTGTGTGTACCCTGCCTGCCGCAAAGCATTACGGTCAACAGCAAAGCACAGCTCCCTCCTTTTTTGAAAGTTTTTCCAGTGTGCCATCTAAATTCCGCATATCGTACAAACAGTCCTTCGGCCTTCCGAAGAGTCGGAATACCCACACTCCGGTCTGCCGGGAACACATTCCCCCGTCTTGCTTTGGAGAATGTTGAACTAACATGAGGCACTGCTTGCTTAATAGCCCACCGCCTCCATCCCCTTCCGGAGACCATGGAAGATTTTATCGAGACCCTTTGAAGCGCCGGCGTGCAGTTTCAGAACTCCGTCAGAAAGAGTATCAAACAGCGGCGCCAGGCGGTCCGGATAGATCACGATTTCATAGTAGGCATCAAGCAGAGTACCTACGATGAGATATAAAAGGACGATGGTAAGTAAAAGCCTCAATACGAAATTGATTGCCCTCATTCGTCTTCCTCTCCTTCTCTGTAAGGCTGGAAGCCGTACCTCTGATCCTTGGGCAGATGGTCACGGAATCCCGGCTCTGCCTTGCGAACGGAAATTCCCAGGTCAAAAAGGCCCTCGATATCACCCTCGCTCATTCTCTCCATTGCTTCCTCAAGCTCTTCAGGCGTAGCCCGCTCGATGCCCTGCTGTTCCTCGAAAGCGATCTGCCACATAACAGTCTCCGTCTGGATACGCGCGAAATCACGCGTCTGCTCTACGGTCTGTCCGTTGAGGTCGCGCACCTGGAGCAGTGCGGAACGGATCACAGCCGCACAGAGCTCGGTAATTACCTTGCGGTATTCATCTGTGCCGCGCTCGACAGTCACATCATCGCTCGGATCCACCATAGCCATAAGCCCTACATTGGGGATGTCCTTGGTGGTGAGCGTGAATGTCATGCTCGCGGGATGATCAATGAGGTACTTCGGGTAAGCATAAGTCCCGTTTATCAGCTCCTCAGTGATCTCCGCTCTTTCTCTCTTTTTGTCATTTTTCCTTTTCATTGCAGCGATGGCTGCGTTCTTCAATGCGCCATATTCTCCGCTCCTATTGCGGACAGCACCCCCAGAACGCCGCACTCTCCTTTCTAAATCAGATGTTCTTTTCACCGCAAAGGGTGTTGGCCTTGTCGAGCATTTCATCTATAACGCCCGGAAGTGCCACACGGCTCCGGTAAATCGGAATATACCTTTTTACGCTATCAGAAAAAACCTGATAATCAGTAATTGATACAAAGAAGCAATGATCATCCGGATCGTCGGTAACATACTCAAAGAAGCGACGCTTCTTGCAGTACTCATACCGGAAAGTGTCAAACTTCACCTTTGCGGCGCGTACAATGACGGACGGCACGATCTCTATTGTTTTGAAGTGGGTAATAGCGTCTATTGTCTGCTCCTCTGTTAGCTTTCCCATGGCGAAAGCTGCCAGCGGGAAGTCCAAAATGTTGCCGAAGCTCTTCCTCTGACTTCTCACCTCCGCATTCACTTGGAGAATATCCTCTTCTGAGAGATACTCCATGTTGAGGCAATACTCGGCGGGCGTCGAGTGCAGCGTCATACTGCCAACATGTAAAAGGTCTTTCTTTGCGATATCACTTAACCGCGCGTAGGACGCGGAAGAATCAAAGGTCATAGCCTTTCTCCCTTCTTTTTGATCATCAGTTGGTAAGGATGAAACGACGACTGAAAGTAATGTCGTTCATTGTGATCCGCAGCTGCCCGTTCTCATTCAGATAATCCTTGCCGATCCGGTCACGAACCATTTGCCAGTTTCGAAAGAACGGCGTAATGGTCTCGTGTTCCCAATGAACGGTAAAAACGAGATCGTACGCGATCACATAGTCATATTCCGCAAGCGCGTTCTCGTGAGCACCGCTCATTTCAAGAATGTTGTCTCTGGTGGATCCAAAGACAGACTGCAGGGAGCGTGTGCTGTCGCTGTCTCTTTCGTAGAGCAGGATCGGCTGGCTGGCAGTAACATCAACACCGAGAAGACGCACACGATCCATTCCGTTGAAGGCAAGTGTGTACATGTTGGTTCCTTTATCAGTGTCCTGATGGTAGTTCGCAAGTACGACCTCGTGCATATCTTCAGCGAACATATCCTCTACTGTTTTACGGTCGAGATATGTGTAGCCAAACTGCATTGGAGTGTAGCAGAAATTTGAGCTCCCACTCCGGTACTGCTCTGCGCTGCTCCGAAGCTGGGATACTATCGCGCGAATGTCGGAATTGTAGGTGTAAATACCCTCCGAAGTAGCTTTATTTTCTATCTGATGCAGGTAGTTTAAGTACCTCTGGTAGACCTCGCCATTCCGAATGTTTAGGTTCTCGTCTGTATAAGCAAGCGACTTAAAATCGTCTGCGCCAAACTCAAGGTTTGAGAACTTTGCCAGCGCACCGCTCGCTGCAATGCGCGCGGCTGTTGTCATCTCCCCTATTTCCCTGCGAATCGCAATGCCTTCAATGACTATGCAAATGAGGATTATGGCAAAGATAGCGGCAAGGCACCGAAGCAATGTTTTTCGCCAAGATACGCCGGTCACCAGACCACCTCCTTATCACGCTTTGTCTTTGAAGTACTTCAGCGCCATTGTGTTGTATTCCTTCTCAAAAGGAACGGTAATAACAAGGCGATTCTGACCGAACGGCGCAATAACTACCGGCAATGTTACAGTTCCCGTGAGTTTACACTTAATCTTCGCTCCGCGCTGTGGGGCGTTGATATAACTGTTGCAGGGGCGACCGGTCACTAAGTCCGTTACGCTCACGGCGGTACCACCCTCAGTGTCAAAGGTCAGCCAGGATGTCTCGCTTGCCTCAAGATTACGGGCAAACATTGCTGCCGTGGAATTACTCCCTCCATCGGTAGAAAGGCAGTTTTCTTCACTGACGATCAGAACCAAATCATCCAAGAGGTTTTGCATGCTGTTGTTGGACTGGATGAGAACCACGGCCCAGACGATCACCATAAAGACCATCGCCGCAAGCAGCGCGTAAAGTACCATCTTGGCAACAAACTTTGGCCAGTTAATAATCACGGAGTATCCCCTCCTTTTTCTTACTTGGCGCTGATCCGTTCAGCGGGTATCCCGTTAGAAATGAGAAGCTCCTTTACGCTTTCAGAAGCAACGATAAATTTCACATCATCCGGAAGACCGTTGAAGGCGTCAGTGCCAATGGATGTTATGCTCTCGGATACTTTTACTTTTTTCAATGCAGAGCAGTCCGCAAAGGCATATTCCGCAATGGACACAACGGTATCGGGGATAGTCACTTCGCTCAAGTGGACATTTCCGCGGAAAGCACCTGCCTGAATCTTGGTAACACCGCTCGGGATATTCACACTCTTGAACGCGGTCATGCCAAACAGGTTGGCGGTAATTGTACTAATTTTTGTGGTGTTAAATACGACAGTCTCCAGTCCGGAGTCATAAAATGCGCCGTCCCCCACTTCAACCACATTCTCGGGGATCGATATGCTGGTAAGTTTATAGTCGCCGTAAAATGCACCGCCACCGATTCTTTGGAGCCCGGTAGGCAGACTGACCTTTGTAAGGTTGGTGCAATTCTTGAACGCATCCTCGCCGATTTCTGTGACACCCTTGGGAACTACAACAGTGTCTACCCCTGTCTGCTGAAATGCCCCGGTATCAATTTTCATGAGAGATGTCGGCATATTGACAGTGGAAAGCTCGGAATTCCGGGAGAACGCGTTGCTTCCGATGTGGATCACAGTCTCAGGAATATTAACGACGCTGATACCGGTCAAGGCGGAATCAAATGCATTGCTCGAAATAGACCGTATCGCTTTGCCGTTAATGTAAGCAGGAATGGTGAGAGTACTGCCGACGAAGAGAGACTTCCATTCGCCGGTAAGTCCGCTGACGGCAAGCCCACCTTCAAATGGCTCCGTGGAGAAAGCGGCAGCGCCGGTAGAACTGACACTTACGGTCAAAGATGCCTTCTTACCGGTACCGTCGGTAGCCTCTGCAATGATCGTTGTTTCGCCGCCCTTTATTCCCTTAATCGAGAGTGTGCCTCCCGCTACGGTTACTGTGGCAATAGAGGAATCGCTGCTGTAGACCTTGATGTTATCCTTAGAGGAGCTGGGAACAACATTAACATCAATCGCTTCGGCGTAGGTCTCGCCCTCGCTCAAAGTGATACTTCCGCGTGTAAAGGAGATCTCAGTAATGGGGTCTACGACCACGACCTGGCACTCTGCCTTGTAACCACCGCTGACTGTCTTACAAGTAATCTTGGTCGTGCCGGCACTAACACCCTTGACGACTCCTTTTTCATCCACAGTCGCTACAGAAGCATTATCGGTCGTCCAAATCACACTCTTATCGGTAGAACCCGCAGGATAGACCTTCGCTTTGACTTGTACGGAACCGCCGCGTGCGACAGTTACGGAGGCAGGATCAAGCGTTACGCCCTCTGCCTCACGGACAACGGTGACAACACAGGTTGCCCGGACATCGGAGTCTGCCTTTGCCGCGCAGGTAATAGTTGCAGAGCCGTAGTTCAAACCAATGAGCTTTCCGCGTTCGTCTACACTGACAATATTAGAATTATTGGAGTACCAGATTACCTCTTTGTTGGTCAGTGTCTCCGGCCAAATAGTCGCCGCAAGGCTGGCAGTCTCATTCAGCTTGATGGTAAGGCTGTCCTTCTGCAGGACGACCCGTTCCACCCTCGGCTGAACTGTTACTGTGCAGGTAGCGGTTTTTTCGCCGTCAACCGTCTTGACGGTGATAGTGGCAGTCCCGGTACCGATTGCTTTTACGGTGCCCTTGTAAACGGTCGCAACAGCCGTATTGGAACTCTCCCATGTTACATTGCGGTTCGTCGCGGTATTTGGCTCAACCGTTGCGGTCAATTTGGTGTCTCCGCCAACAGAAAGAGTAATCGCTGATACATCGAGCGTTACACTCTGGACGCTGGCGCGAACACTCACTGCGCAGGAAGCTATCAGGTCGCCGCTCTCTCGATTATAGGCAGACACCGTACAATATCCGAAGTCAACAGCAGTGACCTGTCCATTTCCCTTTACGGTCGCGACCTTTTCATTTGAGGATTTCCATACGACGGGGACGGTGCTTTTGGAGTTAGCCTCTTTGATCGACAGACCGGCTGCTTCACCGGGAGCGAGAGACAGAGACTTATCACTGATACGGTAAGGAGTGCCGGCGTCATCTTTTGCCACGATCACCTGGCACTTCGCGGTGCAATAGCCATACGGCGACTGTGCCGTGACAGATGTGATGCCTGGCGCTACAGCTGTCACGATTCCGTCCCGTACCGTGGCGACAGTCTCGTCTGAACTAGTCCATACCAGCTTATCCTGGTACTTGGACGGCACTACACTAACATCCAGCGTCTTCATATGACCGACATCAACCATGATGCTCGACTCCCCGATCAGGATGGATTCGACGGATTCAGAAATAGAGCTCGGATCATTTCCGTTCCATGTGGACGGAAGGAAGTTGCTGTCTCCCTTTGAAAGGAACCAGAAGCAAACAGCTGCGCCGACAAGGAGAATCCCTCCGAAAACCGCAGCGGCCTTTTTGAGCTTACTGTAATTCGGTCCAACGGTCGTTTTGGATAGCGACTCAATGTTTTTCATAAAATGATTTATCGGCTGCGATCCCGGCTTTTGCGGGTGGCAGCGCTCCTCCTTTTCTTGGGTTGAGAATGAATCTATGTAATCAAGACACACATCGTATGTGCCTCGTTCTGTACGAAGTTAATTTTGTTTTCCGTTCGAATAAACCAGTGAACTGCTTAGACCCACTGGGGTGCCAAAAACGGGTACCCCAGTGGGTTCCCTCCTCCGCAAGAGGAGTTAAGGATTCAGTGCATGCGCAGTGTGCGTGCAGGTCCACGCGGACCCATCTGCCTGCGGAATGTGGAAGTGGGTCTTGAGTCCAATGTTATCCTGAATAGCGCAAAGTGCTTCGTTGATGATGGTCGTCCAACGGGTGGACAGGAACGCAACAACGATTGCGATGAGGATAACGATTGCCACGATGATGGCGATGGTCTTCCAAGTAGATTTCATGATTTCGGCGCTGCGGAGTTTCCGCAGCTCCCCCTTTCTAAGTAATTTAGTCTAACCGTGCTTTACACGGAGAGCCAACAATAACAGTTTCCCGGGTTCACATGCCCGTGGTCGTTCTGAAAAAGCAGATAAAGTAGACGATCATTACCACAGACAGGATAACCATGGTTAGAATGCCTGTGCATCTTCCGGCGACTGCTTTTCTCTTCTCAAGGTCATTAAGCATCCAGTCTCGAACATCTGCCTGCAAGGACTCTCGCAGGTGATCCATTGCAACGAAGGAGGCTTCCTCGCCTTTGAGCCGCTGCCGCATCACAGAGCTGAACCGGTGTACGATCCGGCTGTGCTGGTAGCGTTTATCAAGACGTTCCAGCGCGAAGTCCTCTCCGGACGGAAGATCCATTGCGAAACGGCGGAGCATATTTCGGAATGCGGGACCAGCAACAGGAAGGTACTGATCTACTACATCCGCAAGGATCACATTTGTCTCGTGTTCCCGATACTGGACATAAACGATATCGTAGAAGTCCGGGAACTCATATGTGATCTGCTTCTCGTCCTCACTCATGATCCTGGTCAGGTTTGAGACCGGCATGTTGTAGGTAACGAATACAAACAGGAGCCCCAGAAGGAATGGGCGCCAGAACAAAGCGGCAATAATACTGGCTGCTGCCGTGATGATAGCGTTTGTGATCATCATGAAGTAGACATCCTCGACGGCAACATTATTTTCAGGTCGCCACTCGATAGCGTCGAGCGCGTGGGCGATTTCCAAACGCTTTCTCTCGCCCAGACCGATCACCGGCAAGTCAATCAACCTATCGACCAGGGAGCGCCTTGTTTTGATATCCTGAGAGGAGTTAGGGTTGAACTCCTTATTGAGTGCTTCCATGTTCTTTTGCACCCGTCCAAGTCCAGCTTTACTCGCCGGCGTGTAGGTCGAGCTGCGGAAGAACAGATAGCCTGCGGTCAGAACGGCAATGGCAAGCCCGACCAGCAGATAGAATTTATTATCCATTGCCTACCATCTCCTCTCCTTCTTCGTCTTGCGCCTTACGCATCTCATCTGAGTAGCGCTGCAGCGCCTCCAAATCTTCATCCGTAACCTCGCTGTGTTTCTTTTGCAGGATTCTTCGGCAGCGGTCCGCCAAGGGCTCCAGTTTATCCGCGACCCAACGGGTTTGTCTGGTTCTATTGTAGGTCTCGTCCTCGTACTTACGAGCAGCAGAGGTATCCGGTACTACGCCTCGGGTTCCGTAGATGAACGGCTTCGACTGGATGTATTGGATGTAGATAAACACAATAGCAGAGGCTACAGCGTAGAGCGTGATCAGGAATCTGCCGAACCCGCTGCTATAGAAATGTGCGACACCGTCATAAGTCACGATCGTGTAAATCACGAAGCCGGCTATGATTGCGAGAGAAAGCAGGTAATTGCGGTTCATCGCCGTAAACGCCTTCGCACACTCGCGGTCAAGGTTCCTGATCTCCGCGTTGTGGTTGATGTTATACTGGAACAGGTTTTCCATGCCTGGGCGCCGCTCTCTCTCGTAGGTCTTCGCTTTATCGCAGAAGTTGTCGAATATTTCGCCGCAGTTCGCGTTGAGAGAATTCAGCGCGGCCTCGACAGAAGCATTTCTGTTGTAGACCTCATCAAGAAATTGCTTAAAGACCGGAACAACAAACGGATCAAACGAGCCGATATTGGTTTCGATCGCTACTACCGTCCCCTGCCCCATATTGGCACAGATAATGTCCTCTGCGTCCATCAGCGCCTGCTTCCTTCGCGAATGGTTCATCCGAGAGAAAAGGAACAGCAGGGCTACCAGTGTGGCATAAAACACCGGCGCAACGACCAAAGCGAGCAGGAAGCTGTTCATCGTGATCCAGACCAGCCCCGCGATAAACACTGTGATCGCCTGAAGCAGAGTGTTGATGCCTTCTACTGTAATTCCCTTTCCGTCCCAGCCCATATCCAAAAGGATCTCACTCAGGAAAGAAAGGAAGCGATACTTCTTGTTCTTCTTCTTTTCCTTTGCGGTCATTTGCCCCAAGGCGACCCTGTTTTTCTCTCGGGTCTTTGCACTGTGTCCGGAGAGCGCCCCGACCAATCGCCCGAAGTAGTAGCGAAGAATCTCAATGGGACCAGAACCGGTGATCACCCTGACCGCCACGACGGTAAGACACGCAACCAGAAGTAATGCGATTTTTTCTATCACGGTTTTTCCTCCAATCCGGCAAAAAGCTGCCTTTTTGGTGTGCTAAAAATAGACTACCGAAAAGACAGCTTCTTTACGCTTTTATTATAATACTTGCGTTTCGGATAGTCAACTATTTTTACATCATCGTATAACTATCAATTTCTACATATAGCGTGCCGCAAATGAAACTGCATCGATATTCCCTTCCTGCATAGCGCTCCATATGCAGGAACGCATGTAAGGAATGGGCGCTTTGATCTCCTTGTCCTGAGCAGCCGCCATGTAGTAAGCGCAGGCTCTCTCTTGAATTGTCCCCATCGCAGCACACCCTTGTCGCCCCGTATAGTCACACAGTTCGACGAGCCTGGTCTTGATATCCCGGAAGGAAACTTCACGCTCGTCGATCACGAAGGGGGAACGGCGCGGCGTTACCATCCCGATCAGCGCTTCAGTAAACATCAGGTTTGTGCTGCGTTCAAGTTCCTCAGCCTGCGTATTCGGCTTATACTCTTTCAGCCAGAAATCTCGACTGGACGCGTATTGGATCGCAGTGATCATCTCCGTCAAGCTGCCGCATAGTTCCTCCGCGAGTGATCCACCCGCTCTCAGACGGGCTAACGCCCCGGCGCGGCATTCTTCTTCGGATACTTCTATTTCGTCTCCGCGAACATCATCATCGACCCTATTGGTAGATGGATTGTTATTTCTAACACTGTTAATTCTAATACTGTTATTATTAGTGTCCGAAATCTTGGTGTCCGAAATTTTGGTGTCCGAAATCTTGGTGTCCGAAGATTTGACCTTTTCTGTACCAACGCCTTCCAGATTTAGCCCTGTGTCCGAAATTTTGGTGTCCGAAAATTTAGACTTTCTTGTACCAAGGCTTTCCAAATCTGGTGCCGTGTCCGAAATCTTGGTGTCCGAAGATTTGACCTTTTCTGTACCAACGCTTTCCATTTCCACCTTATCCGCGTCCTGAACTCTGGACTTTTCTGTACCAATCTCTTCCGGTTTTGTGGTGCTGTTCTCGGCGCCCTTTTGGAAGTTCTGCGTAAGAACATAGGTCTTGACGAGGAACCGTCCTGCATAGTCTCTCTGAACGAGACGGATATAGTCACGCGAGAACAGTTCAAAAAGGTACTTGGAATAAGTCGTTTTGTTGATTCCAAGATGGTACAGCGTGTTTTTCTGTTTGGGGAACGCTGCCCTTCCCGCTCCGGCAAAGGAGCAGAAATATGCGTAGATGCCCTTGGCTTTGATATTAAGGTCTCGATCCGTCATTACCAGCTTCGGCATGATCCCGAAGCCGTCCACTGTCCCCTCAAGCTCGATATAGGTGGTAGACGAGACATTGTCGTCCGCTACGGCCCCGTTTAAGTTCGGGGTGGAGGAAAGAATATAGACATTTTTTCCGAAAGCGTTTCCAGTGCCCTTCTCCTGCCTCACGGTAACAAGCCCCTTATCCACAAGGTAGTTAAAGTGCTTGTAATAGGTATCCTTGCTGATGGTCAGATCTGCAATGATTCTGTCGCGAGACGGGAACGCATCATTCCCGTTGCCCGCGTAGGAACAGAAGTAGGCATATATTGCCTTCGCTTCAATTGTTAATTCTGTGCAGAGCATCACGGTCTTGGGGAGGATCCCATAACCCTTCGAGAAGATGTCGGAGACGCGGAGCTCATTTTGCTCCGCCGCCTCCGACAGGTTCTTTTTGTTCGGTTCACCCATTCCTGTTTTCTCCCTTGTTGTCCATTTTTAATCGAGATATCCGCTGCGGATCTCCTTCCCCTGCTCGACCTTCCGATTGATGATCTCCATGTCACGCGGAGTGGCGCCAGCCATAACGAGATCCTCTTTCATGCGATCAGAGACATTACCGACCTGCGCGTGGTATCCTTTGAGATGACCGTGCTCGTCGCGCTCCGCATTGGGGTCCGGGAAGTAACGGAAAATCGTGTTGATGATGGGGACCGCAGAGCCGGTAGACTCGTCTACGCCGCAAATTTCGTCGATAGAAAGGCATTTGCGAGTACCATCGGCAAGTTTACGCAGAGTAACGATAAACCTCACATGGTCGCATATCGTGGCGATGGTGAGGTCTTTATCACCACCGCCGGTCGCCTTCATGACAGAGTTCGTGTAGCGGTTGATGGCGCCGTGTGCGTCGTCCGCGTGGAATGTCGTGTAGAAGTAGTGGCCGGACGCTGCCGCCTCCATGGAGAGCGCGAACTCTTCATGCTTGCGCAGCTCACCGAAGACAAACAGCTCCGGGGTGGATCTCAGTGCGTGGTTCATCATGTTGGCATAGGTCGGGCTGGAGGCTCGTTTTGCAAGCTCGCCCTTGATCTCCTTTGCTTCCCACGAAAAGAAGTTGCGGGTCTCTTCCCCGTTCTCATCGATCTCGGACACATCGATTTCAGCAGGGTTCTGGATAAGACCGATACGCTTATAGTGAGGCGCATAACGCAGAACTGCCTGCAGCATTACGGTTTTGCCGCAGCCGGTAGAACCGCAGAACGCTGCGGTGAGATTTACCTTCGGCATAATGCTGAGGAACCGCGCCATATCAGCGGACAAGGTGTGATTGCGCACAAGGTCCTCCAGCTCGAGACGAGTATTCGAAAACTTACGGATGACGCACTGTGGCGAGCGCTGAAGGGTTCCCCTGCCGCGGGCGGTCGCCGAAGCGTCGGTAGCGGCGATACGATATCCTTCCAAAGTGGTACCGTTGACCAGAGACTCGGTCGCACTGATCTGAATACGGGAGAATTTCAGCAGGTTGTTGATAAACTTGGTAACGTCCTCTTCCTTCTCCCAGTGGAGCAGTTCACCGGTAACGGGATCCCTGAGCTGTTCCAGGCGACCGTTACATTCTACCCAGATACCGCCCGGGACAGTACCGTTGTTGATCTGGATCTCAGTGACCTCATCGTCGGTCATCGCATCGGTGAGGATATCGTAGTTTACGATCTCGTCGATGAGCTTGGCGCTCAGCCTGTCGTAGTTCATCTTATTGTTCTCGATGAACTCACTGATCACCGGCTTGTGCTGAGAGATATACTCATTGATACACCGAACGACATTCTCCTTGCGTTCCGCATAGGTGAGGTTCGCGTCGGCGGAATCATAGAACTCGGAGGAACGCTTTGCGATAAAGTCATTGACCTTTTCCACGCATTCCCTGTAGTCCAGCTTGGCGTCGTGGATATTTACTTCTCGACCGGTGTTGACCAAAAAGTTATTGGATACATCCATGGCTTATTCCTCCTCTCCTTCCATGTCAGGGATCTTGAATTCAAGCCGCTCAGGAATCTCTTTTTCGGCACTCTTTACTTCAACGAGCTTACCATTTTCAAAGCGGATCTTCGGAGTTTTAATGAGATCGGCACCAAGTTCGAATTCAGGAGCGTCCTCCAGAACAACACCTCTTGCAGCGGCTTTAATCCGGCGCAGCTGTTCTTCCTCACGACGCTTAGCTTCACGCTCAGCATTCTTTCTTTCTGCCTCTTTGAGCAGTGCTTCAAGGGCAGCGCGTTTTCTTGCGCGCTCCGCTGCCTCATCCACCTCAACCTGCTCTTTACGAACCTGCTCGCGCCTGCGCTCCTCTTCCGCAGTCGTTACGCGCTGCTCTATGCGGCGCGCGATCGCGGCATTTTCGGCATCGGTCTGCTTGGAAGCAACAAATGCCATAGTTTCAGCCTCTTCTGGGGACTGAGACGCCGCAACAAAATCGCAGACAGAGGAAGAAACATCTTGCACGAGAGAAACTCTCTCGCGAGTGGCGGAAGCAATCATTACAACATCAGAGGTTCCCGTTCTGGTGGACTGTATGATATGATCCGCCAGCTGATTGAAGCGGGAGCGGATGGTTGTCGGCAACATCGTCTTTTCATGGGACTGATAGAGGAAAATCCCTGCCCCCTGCCCGATAACAGCCACGGACTCCACATACGGGATATTCATGATAAGTGTGGCTTTTGGGCTTACCTGCTTAAAGTCCTCTGCCAGCAGTCTCACATTATCGGATACGATTCGGCTCTGGACAATGTTTCCGAAGATATCGTCGAAGCCGATACCATTGAGCACCCTCTCATTTTTCAGCATCTGCTCGGTCGTGCGGATCGTTCCGTCGTGGAATGTGTAGACAACATCCGCCGCAGCAAGTCCGGTGATCGAGAAAATGTCCGTCACCTTGCAGGGGATATCGATCAGAACAAAATCGTAGATGACCGCAAGCTCGGCGAACATTGTAAGAAGAGCGCTTCTTACCTGGTTCACCTGCGCATCGCCATCATTGTTGCTGCTGTAGTTGATGGGATGCTCTTCAAACCGGGAAGAAATATACCAGACATTCTTCAGGCGGGACGGATTTGCAATTTCGACAGCCGGTCTCGCGGTGTTCAGCAGCTTATCGCGGATAGACTGGTCCGGACGCCCCTTCCCTCTACTCTCATCTTTGAGGTATCGGAAAAGATCTGGTTTATCTACATTGAGGTCAACCGCGCATACGGTAAAGCCGCGGGCCGCCAACACTGCCGCAACATTGACCAGCGTAGTTGTAGTACCGCAGTTCTCATACGGCGCATAGAAGCCAATGCAATTGTGATGCATGGCGCTTTTTGCGTTGCTTCGTTCAATCTCAGCCAGCGACTCCTCAACACCGGAGACTGCTTTCGCGGCACGGACAAAGGCGTCGGCAAGAAAACTGTTTTTCTCAGACATGGGCTTTTGTGTGGCCTCAGACAGAGACCACATCACTCCTTTCTGTGAGTTGTTGTGATAATCATTCGACAGAATTAGACACTCCATCCCGCAAACAAAACCGGGACATGCCCGGTCGTTTGCGAGATACGCGCTGTTGTCTTTTAACTGACGCCTGCGAGCTTGTTGATCTGATCGGTGATGTCAATGAGGGAGGAAACGAATCCGTCGTCCTCTTCGGCGTTTACGCTGTTGACGATAATTGTGAACTTGAACTTGCTGTCGGTGATACCCTCAAACTTGGCAAGGGTATCCGCCTGCTCCTTAGTAAGCAGGAACACCAGCTTATTGGGAGTAACCATGGTGCGGAAGTTGTCCGCCGTCTGGTTATCCGTCAGCTTGGTGTTAATGTACTCCACTCTCTCATCCAGCGGCAGTCTCAGCAGAGCCATGTACAGTTCATAGATGGACTGGTTGCTGCTGTTGAGCATATCGATTGCCTGCAGATCGCTGAACACAACACCAACAGAAGGAGCATTGATGCCGGCTTCAGCCAGGGCATCCTGGTCCATGATCATCATACCATCAGATTCGGTAAGACCGGAGAGGCTCTCAGAAGCGCCGGTGGAGGTGCCGTCACCCGCTGTGGTTTGTGCCACGATACGGACACGCATGTGGCAGCCCGGATACAGCAGCGAGGTGTTCACATCCGATGCATTGAAGGCGAGAGTGTAAACCTCTCGCTCGTCAGTCACCTTGGCAAGCCATGGATTTCGTGTTGTGGTTTCATCTGTTACATGACGGCTTGTCAGGATCTGCCCAGCTTGAGTGTAGTAGGACATATACTTGCCAACCACTTCGTCTCTTTGATCCCAAGTAAGCATGGTCTGCTGGGAAACCTGCTGCCCGTTGGACATATAGGTCGTCTTGCCAAGGGAGTTGTAAACGGACTCCAGCATGCTGTACGGCTCAATAGAGCTTTCAGTAAGGACATCGCCGGAAACCATATCAGTCTTGAGGCGAATCACATTGACAGTCTTCTGCTGACCATCCAACATGAACTTTGCCGCCAGAACGACCAGCAGGACAGCGGCGACATAGATCAGCAGAGCGGTTCGTTTCTGCCGCTTCTCCTTGTTGTACTCTTTAACGGATTCGTCACCCGCCACAACATCCGGGGAGGCGCCCTTCGCGTTCTTCTTCGCTTTTCGTTCCGCTTTGGCAGGGGCGTTGTTCTTGACGCGTGCTTCCGCTCTGCCGGTGATCTCTTCTTTCTTCGCCGCAGCGATTTGCTCGTCGAATGCATGGAGCATCTGCTCGTACTTATCCTGCGGAATCTTACCGCGGGTGCCGTTCGGCAGAACGCAGGCGCCTTCATTGTGGTCGGTATCATTAAAGATATCCACTGCAAAGGTCTCCCCGTTTACAGCAACGGATGTTCTGCCGATTATGCCGTAAGGAGTACCACTGGCGTCCTTCGGCACATTCTCGAATGCGATACTTTGCAGAGGCTCCAAACCATACTTCTGATAGTCAGTCAGATACAGGCTGTCCTCCTGCGTTTTCCTTCTCTTGTTTGCCATCGAAATGTTTGGCAGCGACCCGCAATCCCGCGGCGGCTGCCCTCTCCTTTCAAAATATTTTTGAACGGTCGGTATTCCGACCATAATCGGAAACAATGCTGTATTCTCTGTCCGTCCAGGTCAGATTACAATGGAAAGGACCTCTGCGATGAATGTGCCATACAGCACAAAGGGCAGGAATCCCACCCCGAGAGCGCCCTCTTCCGTTGTCCCCTGCCCTTGTTGATTGGCTTTTGCAATTGGAACGGAAATGAGTGCAAATACGCAAGTAAAAAACAGTCCGACGGATATGTAGATCGGCTGCAAGATCCCGGCTGCGCCGGTGATGACTACAATATCTGCATACCCGATAGCAGACTCCACCTTCTTTTTCTTGCGGAAGATAAGGTCAAGGACCATAAGAACCACAAACAATACGATCATGCAAATGAGCTGGAACCCACCCGCGTACATCAGTGCGTAAACGGCGCCAATGAGGAAGGCTCCATACTGGATCACATACTCGCATTCATGAGAGTAAATGTCGTTTACCGCGCCAAGACCAAGAAAAACATAGATCAGAGCGCTTGCGACGGCTTTCGGCACATCCCTTTCACTGACAAGCAAGAACGCCGTACAGGCTGAAAACAGCCCGGCACAACCCATCGATATTTCTGACAGAAGCGCAGCCGGCGAGTAGGGCTCTCCGCAGTACCTGCATTTCCCTTTCAGGGCAATATAGCTCACGATCGGTATGAGATCTTTGGGTGCCAGCTCGTGTCCACAGCATGTGCAGTGGCTTTTGCCCTTTGTCCACTTTTCGCCGCGCCCTCTTCTATCAAGGAAGCACAGGAATGCGCTGCCGATTACAGCCCCGAAAACGAAGGAGAAGATAAGAGCAATGACTTTGAAATACAATGCGTTCCCCTCCTATCGCTTCATAGTTCCGGAGATGACGATATCATCGCCGAACTTACCCTCGCTGTAGGTGCGGTCAGAAAATTTCATGTCGGGTCCGGCGGATGCGACGAAGAAGTCCCCTTCGTAATCCTCCGCGGTAACATAATAGAGCATATACGGTGTGCCCCACGGATCAGTCTCAATTGTCTCTACAACGAAGCCATGCGAATGGATATTTGTTGTATCGACATCAGCGAGATCTGTATGGAGGTATTCCTCAACGAGGAAAGCGCAGAAGTCATCGATCTTCTCTTTCTGCTCATCCGTAGTCAACCCGCTCATGACACGATACGGACCATAGTCGTCATAGGCCGTTTCCATGTCATTCGCTATAATGCGAAGGAAGCTCTCAGTCGTTGTCCGTCTCGTGCGCTCCACACTGCCGTTTCCAAAGAAGGATAGCCCGGCAATGAGGATCGCGAGGACGACGATCACGATGATCAGCTCGACCAAGGTAAATGCTTTTTTTCTTTGAGTAATCAAAGCCCCTGTTCTCCTCTCTAATCAAATTGTCTGTTCTACGATAGAAAAGGTTGCGTCAGCCAGTGAGATGTGCCCTGTTGCCGCGGTGCCGGAGCCGGCAGTCCGTTCGACAACGAACTTCGCTCCCGTTACTTCCCACACTCTGTAGCTCGTTTTTTTGCCGGAGTCCGCAACAGCCTTTATCCGAAAGGTATTGCAGATGTCAGTCTTCCGCTTCCAAAGCTATGCCCCTTTGCTTTCTCGGACACCCAAGAAGATGTCGTTTTACCACAGCGTGTACACTTGCTCCGGCTCCGTCCATCCGATGTGCATGTCGCGGACGACAACACCTCGGTCGTATAGCTGTGCCCAAGAGAGGCAGTTGAGTTCGTGTAGGAGCTACCACATCTTGAGCATGTATAGGTCACGCTCCCCCCCGCAGTACATGTTGCTGAGACGCTGCTACTCACTCTGTAGTTATGCCCGAGCGAACTGCCAGAAGCATAGCTGCTTGAGTAAGCCCCACATCTGGTGCAACGGTCGTAATAGTACGCCGGCGACGTGCAGGTGGCGCTCGATTCAAGGTAGGAGGTCCAACTATGATTGAGCTTCGCTATTGTACCGTCTTCTCTCGCACCACATACCGTGCAGTTGTGGTGCTTTGCCCCGGCAGCGGTACATGTAGGATCCGTATCGGTCACCCAGTCCCCATAGGTATGGGGCGTCATCGCAATGCTCGCTTTGCCCGTGGTCGCCGGGCAATCCGGCTCAGTGCAATGGAAGCTCTTGCTGCCCTCAGCAGTACAGGTTGGCTCCACATCGACTGTATAGGTGGACGAATAACTATGGTCGTCAACGATCACAGTAATCGTCCTTACTGCTTGGGTGTAATTATCAGTTCCGGTTACAAGGACGGTGACCGTGCAGGTGCCCGGGCTTATCGCTGTAACGAGCCCTGTAGACACATCTACCGTAGCGACGGAAGTGTTATCAGAGCTAAAGCCTACATCGCCAACGGGAGTACCACCGGCAACCGCGGTCACGGTCGGATCTATCGTTGTGGTTTTCCAAATATGAACATGAACCGTTTCACTCTGAACGGAAATCGTCTGTCCTACTTTGGTTATCTCCCACTCGACAGTTCGTTCTGTACGGGTACGGTCACTCCACCAGCAATAATCCGCCGGCGTGAATGTCGCGATATACTTGCCGGCGTTTGTGCCAACGGTTGTTCCGCCAATCACAAGTGTCCGTCCGCTGTAATCATTCCACTCCGGCGATTGAACCTTCCCGTTGTAGATCAGCGTACCCTTTTGGGTGGGAACGGCAGAAATGACCTCAAAAACATTAACAGGGGTCTCTACACTTAGGGTATCTCCCCTATGGGTGTAGGATATCCTGGTAGTCGCGCTGCCGGGCGGATACGATGTAATGTCTCCACAGACATACCCGGAGCTGATGATCTCGCTGTTACCGTCGTTATAGGTCGCCTTCATGAGGAGACCGTCAGGGTTGAACGGCTCGCCGACGGAGTAGCCTTTTTGGTCCTGTTCCCGAATAAGGACAAGGTCAGTAAGCAGACGGTGGACTGTCAACGGAATTGAGGCAGTCATTGTCCTGCCGGACTTCACATAAGTCACGGTAAGCAACGGATTGGAGTAATCCGCCTTTATCGGTGAATAGGTATAGCCGGCATCCACGATCTCCGAACTGCCGTCGTTATAACGCAGCTCAATGGTAAGCCCTGTGGTATCGATCGTTTCCCCGTGGATGTATTCGAGCTTATTCGGAGGAGTAACGATCCGGATGCCGATCAGGAACACATCCTGAAGCGGTGGGAACTGCGGCGTCGAGTCAGGAGAGATGTCCGGCGCCACGGAGACCTTTATATCGCCGTACCCCTCCGGCTGCATCAGGACCGTTACATACCCGTCGCCGTAGGAGAAGGATCCGTTTTTTGCCTTGAGAGCTTCTTCCTCGTCGATATAGAGTCGGTTATGGATGAATTCGAACGAGTGCGTTCCGCTTGGCGTAATAAGCGTCAAACGTGTGTTTTTTCCATTTTCCCCATCCGAGACCGTCACGTCGTACGCGTTTTTCACGGAGTCCGTGTAGGTATCCAGAAAGATGTCGTACGCATTGAGTTTTCCGTACTCTTTTATTGTTTCGGTGGCAGCGCTGCCGGCAATGTCAAGGGTGGAAACGGCAAAAACGACAAGGAGAGAAAGGAGGATAAGGCAGATAAGAAGCTCTACCAGAGTCACAGCCCTTTTGAAACGGTTCCTTTTGTGCATCTTTTCTCCTCCCTTCTGCTCTACTCCGTGCTTCTCTCATTAGAAATAGTGGTTACAGCCACGACAGACTCGAGAACTGTCTGTCGAGTAGTGAGCACTTGTTGACCTATCGGTTGCATTACAACGAGAGCAGTATCTGTAGCGCTCATGTAGCTTTGTATTGTAGTAAGACCATGCTCCATAGTCACCGTACTTATGACCAAGCGGGTCAAGGATGGTTGTCGGACCTTTCGCGCCGCATCTGCTGCACTGGTTGTAAGTGCTTCCTTGTGTCGTACAGGTTGGGCTGGTCGTATGCGCGACCATGTTGTGTCCCAAGGAAGCTGTCGATTCCGAGTAGGAAGCATTACATCTGGAACATTTGTAGCTCTTTTTACCGCCCGTTGTGCAGGTGGCTGCCGTGCTGCTGATCAATTTGTAGTCATGCCCGAGCGCGCTGCCGTAAGGATAACTGCTGGAGTAAGCTCCGCACCTGGAACACTTGTCATAGTCATATTCCGGCTCGGTACAGGTTGCATTGGACTCAATGTAAGAAGTCCCCCAACTGTGCCCGAGCTTTGCGATAGAACCGTCTTCTCTCGTGCCGCATACGGTGCAGGTACGATGCTTGGATCCCGCGCTGGTACAGGTTGCGTCCTTGTCGGTCACCCAATCGCCATAGGCATGCGCTGTCATGGGAATGCTCGCAGCGCCCGTAGTCGCCGGACAATCCGGTTCTGTGCAGTGATAGCTCTTGCTGCCCTCAGAGGTGCAGGTTGGCTCTACATCGACGGTATAGGTGGTCGAGTAGTTGTGATCCCCGACCGACACCGTTACTGTCTTTGTCGCGGGCAAATAGTTCTCTGTACCGGTCACGGAAATCGTCATAAAGCACGCACCATGCTTTATCGCGTTCACGAATCCCGTTGCGGCATCAACCGTCGCGACAGACGGATTACCAGATACATACGAAACATCGCCGATGGGGGTTCCGCCATTCACACCGGTTACGGTTGCCGCGATGCTTGTTGTCTTTTCGATGTGCACAGAGAACAGATCGCTCGGTACGGATATTGTCTGTTCCGCCTTATTGATCTTCCAAATGACTGTCTTGGTCTCTCGCGTCCTGTCTGCCCACCAGCAATAATCTCTGGGAGTGAATGTTGCCGGGTACTCTCCCGCATTCGTGGCGGATGTTGTACCGCTGATCTGAAGATCCTGGCTATTGTAGTCGTTCCACTCCGGACTTTGCGAGTTTGCGTTATAGGTAAGGCTGCCCTTTTGTGAAGGCGCTGCCGCTACGACCTTATAAATGTTGACAGGGACCTTCACTGACAATGTATCCCCGCGATGGGTGAACGAGATCGTATTGGTCGTACTGCCCGGGGAGAACGAGGTAATATCACCGCACACATACCCGGAGGTAATAGGCTCGCTGTTGCCGTCGTTATAGGTAGCCTTCAGGATCAACCCCTCTGGGTTGAATGGCTCGCCGACGGAGTAATCCTTTTGATCTTGCTCTCTGATGAGAGCCAGGTTTGTCAGCAGACGGTGTACTGTCAGCGGTATATAAGCCGATGCTGTGTAACCGCCCTTGGTACACTCTACCCTCAGCGCCGGGTTAGAATAGTCGGCGTGAGAAGGAGCGTATGTGTAACCGGTGTCTATCACTTCCCTGTTGCCATCATTGTACAGAATCTCCAGTGTAAGCCCGGTGGTGTCTATTTCATCTCCGTGGATGTACTCCAGCTTGTTAGGAGGCGTCAGGACCTTCAGCCCAATGATGAAAATCGGTTGGTCCGGAGTCGGTGTTGGAGAGCTCTCTTGCTGTCCGTCATAAAGATTTCCCTCTTGCTTCGCAAGAACGACTCTGGAAGTGATCTTGCGGTTGCTTGATCCTCCGATTTTCGTTGTTGCCTCAACGGTATAAAACAGTTTTCCTGTTTTGCTGCGTACCACTTCGATCTCGAAATATGTAGTCAGGCGGAAGCGCCCGGCCTCGGTCTCAATGGAGATAAAGTCCTCTATGTACTCCCCATCGTCGATACGGTTCTGAAGCTCTTCAATCGCGCTTATCTGCGCCATCTCGAGGTAATATCCATCACTCGCGGACTTGTTGTTACTATGTGTCGAATAGTACATGGAGAGGGCTGCTGCAGCAACCACTGCAAGGATAACCATTGCGACAAGGACCTCTGTCAGCGTAAATGCTTTTTTATTTGCCTTCAAACTGATTCCTCCTTGTCTTTCTCTAAGTGGTTTTCCTATATGCTGCTCCTGCTCCCTTGAGTTTTGCGCGTCGATCGAAAAGCCACTCCCAATCAACCGTGAATTGCTCATCGGGGACAAACACCTTGTAGCGGGTCTTGATGTAGTTTCGTTGTCGATAACGAGTTTGTTCGCGAACCGTCACAAAACAGAACTCATTTTTATCGTCGAGCACTTTATAATACTGGCTGCGACGGTGGTTAGCAAAAAGGCCCTCGTGCTCTATCACCATCTCCGATTCGCACTTCCATGAATCCACAAGCGACCTGTGAGCCATAATCTCTTTCCAGTTCTCATCATCGCTTAGATAAGCATCGATTTGATCCGCGATGTGCACATTCCGCTTTCGCGATACATCAAACTCGTGACGATAATAGGGGTACGCAAACGGGTTCCGCACATACTTCACGGTGGCATAAATGACCAGCCCGACAACAGCCACAATAAAGATCGACTGCAATGCGAGATAAACAAGAAGACTCGTCTCTGAGATATGCAAGTGAACCATCCCCCTAACCTGCTATCATCTGACAGTGTGGGCCCCCGCCAGACGGGCTGTTTTTGTTGAGCAGTCGGATACATCAAATTGAACGGTGCCCTTGTTCGCCGATGCGGTATTATTAACGCTGCCAAAATCCACATCCTTTACAATAGTGGTTGTGATTTTGTTGTTTACGCTTTCAACCATGAGGAAAACATCATCTTGGTCTACGAGTTGCGCAGTGGTCTGCTTGTTCGCGCCGGCACTTTTGACATAAACTCGCAATTCGGTTTTTCCGAGCTCACTTCTGCCCGATATAACCATTTCATAGCGAGATCCATACGGGTCCGATATGTTGGAGGAAATTACGCCATGACCGAGACACGGAGCTTTCACACCAGACAGTAATTTTTCCATCACATCAGCGTCATTGCTGTCCAGAATTCCGTCGCCATTCATATCCGCATTACCCTTGTTAATGCTCACGCTGTCCCCGCGCAACCATTTCCTGTAGCGCAAGAGATCCATCGCATCGAAAACCCCGTCGTCCGTCACATCCCCGAGAATACCCATTCTTGCAAAGGTGCAGCTATCCAAATAAGAATTCACCGATTCAAGAATGATGTTTATAGGATCTTCCAGCGTTTCTCCAGTTCCAAAGTCCTCTATCGTCCCCCACCTTGGATTATCCATCATCGCCTGCGTAATAGCACTGGCAAAGTTGTTCAAGTCATTTTCGAGTGTGACCTCTTTGCTTCGTCCAACAACATTATTCCCGCCAATAAAGCCAATTCCCATAAGAACCGCAATAACCGCGATAACAATGACCAGTTCCACGATAGTAAACGCCGTGCGGAAGCGATTACCTACATGCTTCATCCTTTAATCTCCCTTTCTTGTAAGTTGAATGAGCCCGCCGCCGGAGTTGAACCGGCAATACCCATAACGGACAGGTTGTGAGGGGGTGCCCCCTCACAAATAAGAGGAAAATAAGGAAGAGGTTAAAGTCCGCTGCCGGAGTTGCACCGGCGAAACTCTTGCGGACATAGGTAGGAGGATACGGTCGGTATCCACCTACAGGAAGGAGATGTCTGCAAAACGCAGACATTTGCAGGGCGGATGGGGTTCACCCTGCCGCAGAAAGGAAAATAGCCCGCCGCCGGAGTTGAACCGGCAATACCCATGGCGGGCAGGTCAGAGGGCATCCGCCCTCTTTGGAAAAGGTAAGGAAGTAGAGAAAAATGGCAGGTCCGCTGCCGGAGTTGAACCGACAAAAAACACCGGTTACGGACAAAAATGTGGACAGCCCACCGCCGGAGTTGAACCGGCAATACCCATGGTGGGCAGGCCGTGGAGGGAGGTCTTCCTCCACGCAGAGAGAAAAAACAAGAAATATAAGAAGGTAGCCCGCTACCGGATTTGCACCGGCGTACGCTATTGCGGGCACAGTCAAGGGAGAGCCAAAGCCCTCCCTTGTGAAGGCGGTAGACTGACGATTAGACTTCCTTGTCGAGGTCAGCAACACCGCAAGGAGCTGCGGAATATACAGCCTTCCAGTAGGAAACAGTAGCAGTGGACTCATAGGTGCCAGTGTAGATAACAGAGTCAACAACACGAACTACCAGTGCAACATCGTCAGCATCCAGCTGAATACCGAGGCCGCAACCAGAGGTAGGATCGGTCTGTTTATTCTTGCCGTAAGAAACAATGAGGAATGCAATATCCGTATGCTCGGTAGTGGAGTTGTCCATGATAACCAGTTTGTAGTTGATACCGTAGGGGTCGCTCAGTTTGGTTTCAGCCTGAGCAATAGCCTTGGTTTCACCGGACATCTTAGCTGCGGCATTATAAGTAACATCAGCAGGATCAGCCTGAAGTGCCATCTTATCTTCAAAATAGTTGGCGAGGAGTTTTACAATCTCACCCTTCTCCGTAGTGTCAGCAAGGAAGCCCTTCTGCAGATAGGAGTTGGCGGGGTCATTTACAACGGACTTCAAGGCAATCTCGTAGTTGCGCAGATCAGACTGCATAGTAGATTTCTTTGCATTGTTATTGATGGCGGTACCGCCAACGAACAGAATGCCCATGAGGATAGCAATCACGGCGATCACAATGACAAGTTCAACAATAGTGAACGCCTTTTTGTTAGACTTCTTGAACATTGATAATTCTCCTTTGCAATACTTTGGTAAGCTGGGGGATGATCTCCCCCAGCTCCTGATGTTTTACTGGCTTAGGCGCCGATAGCGGGAGTAAAGCCTGCGGGCTTGTTGGTGAAAGCGTCATTCGCGGCCTGCTGGTACTCAGTATCAGCAGCCAGACCAGGACCAAAGTCATAGGTGTAAATGACGGAGTCAACGACACGGATCACGCGGACAACATCGTCCTTGTCCCACTTGGAAGTTGCAGCGCCGTCAGCGGTCTGCTTATTCTTACCGAAGCTGTAGACGATCAGGGAAATGTCGGTGTGCTCGGTGGTGGAGTCGTCCAGAACAACGACATGATAAGGCATACCATAGGGATCCTTCAGCTTGGTAGTAGCTTCGTACGCCTTACGGTTGGCCTTGGCGTTAGCGTCATTAGCACCAAAGGCGCCATTGATTGCCATGTCATCCTCGAAGTATGCATCCATGGCGGTCTTAACGGCGGCAATATCTACGCCACTGGTTGCATCAGTTACCAGCAGAGACTTGTTCTCAGGATCATTGACCACAGACTTCAGAGCGATTTCATAGTTGCGGAAATCAGACTCCATAGTGGACTTCTTGGCGTTGTTGTTAATGGCGGTGCCGCCAACGAACAGAATGCCCATCAGAATCGCGATAACAGCGATAACGATGACCAGCTCCACGATAGTGAAGGCTTTTTTGTTGGGTTTCTTGAGCATGTTTCTTTCTCCTTTATATTTTATTTGCAATCCCCTGAGTGGGGTTTGCTACAGAGTTGGTTGGCGCCATCCTGCGCCAGGGGATACCTCAGCCTGTTTGCGGTCCGATGTACAAATCAGATCCGAGACCGAGCAAGGGGTAAAAGACAATGGGTAGCAATAGCAGCCCAAAGCCATAGCCGACTCCCTTCCCGAAAGACTTTGCCAGGTCAAAGTTGATCTTGATCGCAAAGAAGATGTTCACAAAAGGGACAATCAGCCAAAGGAACTTCCATCCCCCCCCATTGCGATGCGGAACATCACATAGGAGGAATAAAACGGGATCAAAGCGCCCCACCAGTGTTCACCGGCTTTCAGAAATATCTTTGCCTGACCTACAACAACGAGAATGGTCGGGATAAGGCACAGCAGAACGCCGAAGAGCGATGCGACAGGGCTTGCCGAGTAAGAATAATCGGGATATGTTGATGGCATGAATAACCTCCTTTCTGCGGGTTCGATGCATACTCGGTCGGCACCGAGACGCATCTATGTAGCAACAGCGCATAGCGCTGTTGAATCAAGACATGTTCTGCATAACAGAGAATACAGGACCGTAGACCGCAAACATAACACAGCCGACAACCGCGCCAATGATAGCCAGCAGTATCGGGTTGATAAGTCCGGCAAACAGCCGGATCTTCTGCTCGTTCTCCCCTTCTTTGATATGGGAAATGAACATCGCCATCTTTTGGACATGGCTTGATCTAACGCCGGTTTCCATGACAGGGATCTCAAGACCGGTTACAAATTTGCTTTCGATCAGCGCCTCGGTGATAGTCGCGCCGTCCTCCTGGACTGCACGAGCTGCCTTTTCCATATCGGTACGGACATATCGATTGGATATACCACCGCAGGCAGCGTACATAGCTGCTGCCATCGGCATGCCTGCGGAAACCGCGACGCCAAGAAGCCGGAAGAATATCCCGATATCTCGGTTGATAACGATCTTACCCCACGCTGGGATTCTCGTCTGGAATGCATGCCATTGGTAGTTCAACGGTTTCTTGAGCAGGAACACCGTCAAACCTACGATCAAAGCAAGCAAGATACTCAATATCAATCCCCTGTTGATCAAGAAGTTGGAAATGGCGATCGCGATTTTTGTCATCTGCGGAAGTTCCGCATCGTCGATAATGCTCAATACGGAGTCCGCCACCTTTGGGACAATAGAGGTAAACAAGAACACCCCAACAACAAGGGTGAAGATCGACATGGCAATAGGATACCTGAGTGCGTTGCGAACCTTCTTTCGCGCTTCCTCCTGGCTGGTAAGGCTGTCTGCTAAATCGACCAGGACGGAGCCGGTATTGCCGCTGCTGACGCCGACGCGAATGTACTCTCCATAGTCAGCGCCGATCATTTTTGCGCAGTAAGAAAACGCCTGTGCAAGGTCGTCGCCCTCGATCATTCGCATATGCAAGGATTTTGCGAAGCTCGCTGTAGCGCGATCGCCGCTTCGAGCAAGGTTGATCAGCGAAACGGAGACGGACATACCAGCCATGATCATCTCGCCGAGCAGTATCATAAAGCCGGCTGTGTCAGAAGCCTTCATCTTTGTCATGCCCGCGTCTTTGTACAGGAACTCCAGTGCACGGGGAACCGTTTTATGAATTCGTACGGGATAAGCAAAGCGGGCAAGAACAATCTCAAGCGCCTCTTTCGGATTCTTTGCCGTCAGCATGCCGCTTGTGATCGTGTTATCATAGGTAACGGCAGTATAACTATAATTAGCCAACTTGTACGCTACCCCCTATCAAAATGTCGAGACAAAAGCAAGATCTAGGAACAGGGTGTATTCCTCATAATCAAGCATGTCAGACAAAGAGATTTCTGCCAAATTATCACCATTAGTTACTCCATTTGCCGCCGCAACAAACCACTCATATGTCGTCTCGGAGTCAATCGCTCTCGTGATCCATTCACTGTCTGTCTTAACCCGGTAAGAGATGGACTCGATACTATATGGAGAAGGTAGGGTCTCCAGCGAATCAAGCATCAGCTTCAGATCGGCTGCCGTACCACTGAAAGACATCAGATAATGCTGGGAATGAACACCGTTTTCATTCTCAGTTGCACCGTTGCGAATGTAGCCGATAGTCAGGTGGAACTTTTCCGCAGCAGATGTTACATAAGAATAGAAGTCGGTCGCTTCCATGATGGGGCTCGAGATACTTGCACCATTCTGTTTGACGAGTTCTTCTTTTCTGGCTACCATGCTTTGGATCTGCTCTACCTTTTGGAGGGATTCCTGGTACCACGCCTCTTCCTGCTTGCGTTCTGTTACCTTATCGGCGATGGAGCCGCGAACCAGTATGCAAACTATGGCGATCACAAGGAGGAGAATGGACGATACCGTGTACGCTGTTACCTGCTTGCGGACGGTTCTCGGTAATGCAGTCTTTTCATTTTTCACCTGTTTTCTGGACGAGATAGCCATCGTCTTCACCTCCTTATCCTTTTACAATAATTTCGAAGATGTACATTTCCTCCATGGATGGAAGTGTCACCTTACGAATACCATCATTCATTGTCGCCTTTCCCTTATATCCATTGGCGCAGATATTCTCGAAAAACGCAGTAACATAAGACGGATCTGCGGCAAAGCCCCTTATCGTATAATCGTTATTCACCACCGTGGTCATATCCTCGACTGGCTGCACATTGGCGTCCTGGGCATCGCTGGATGCAGAACCATCGGTACTGCCTGTGGTGCCCTGAGTTTCATCCTCCCCAGAAGTGAGAACATCGGTGGAATCGATTGAAATAACAGTCAGCATGCCGCCGGAGTATCTGTTGCATAGCCCTACAAGAGACGCACCCGTTGTCTTGAGACTACCCACAGCCTCCAACTGCTTATCCAGCTGTTCTTCCTTATGAAGCAGCGTTTCACGCTGGTAGTTCAAGTCGTCCCCGGAAATCGGTACAATTGGGGTAGACATGTAAGAGAAGCATGTAATGACAAGCATGATAACCGCAACGACAAACGCTGCTGCAGACATAAACGCAAAGCCTTTCAGCGCCGAGGTCATGTTGGTCGAACTGTCCAGCTTCTGATACTTTGGGAGCAGGTTGATGCTCTGACGGAACATATCCTTCAGTAAGAAGCCGGTACAGGTACCATACACTGCTCCGATATCCCTGGCGCCGGTTTTGTTCTGAATCACGAAATACTCGTTTTCGTACATGTGGGGGATGGCGTTTCTGAGAAGGATCTTATACTCGTCACAGAACTCATGCTCCAGCATGTCGTACAGTCCGGGAATATCGGCGTAACCACCGGTCACGATAATATAGCAGCGACCGAGACCTTTTGTTTCGCATTCGGCGTCTACTTCTTCCTTGAGTTGCTCAAGATAGGAAAGGCAGCAGCCGCGGATTGCGTCAAAGTAGCCGTTGGGATCGATCCCCCTCGACATCAGCTCTCGAATAGCTTCCTCGCTCATAATGAGACCATACTTGAAGAACAAGGTGTTGATCTCCTGATAGGTCATTTTAAGTGCATCGGCGATCTGAGCGATCATATCACTGATGCGGGCGCCATACTCGTTGATGGACACCGGACAGTCCTTGTTGTAACAGATGTACTTTGTCGTGTTGCCGAAGCTGATGATTACCTTGCCCGGAAAATCGAAGGTGTACTTCGTCAGCTTCGCGAGGTTCATTACAGTCGTGATGCTGTCCTCGATGGATACGACCTGGTATCCTTTTGCATCGAAGCTCTCCGCAAGAGAACGCAGCACATAAGAATCGCCAATGGAGACGACCGTTGAAGTACAGACTTTGTTGTCGTATACAATAGACCCATATACCTGCTTGGAAACGATGGAAGTGTTGGACGCCTCATCCGCCTTGGACGGCTGCGCTTTGCCGGAGTCGTCAGTGATTTCCAGCAAGCTTTCGATGCGTAGCGAAGAAGAAGCAATATATACACGCTTTGCCGTGAATCCGCTATTCTCTAACTCGTCCGTTATGCAGTTGACCAACCCTGACATGTTCTCAACGCCGTACTCGCTCAAATAGCGTCTGGCGTCTGAGATGATCGTAGCATTGGTCAGCATCATCTTATCGGTGGTCTTCGCGATCTCCACCGCCTTGATCGAATCCGTCCCGATATCAAGGAACAAAGATTTACCGTTGATCAAATGTCTTCCTCCTCCTCAAATAATATCGTTCCGAATAGGCTCAAGCTCGTCAAATGTCGTGAGCCCATCCAGAGCCTTCCGGATGCCGTCGTATATCAACGGCTTATAGCCGCTTTCCGCAGCGAGCTTTTCAATTTCCTCCGAAGGAGCACTGCGCTCGATTGCGGATCGGATCTGACGATTGCAAATCAAAAGCTCTGTCAGTACGATACGACCTTTATAGCCGATACCGTTGCAGAGTGGGCATCCCTTCCCTCTCGCGAGGCGTATCTCACCGTCCCCGAGTTCAAACTCGGTGCGCCAATGATGCCCGGTTGGGAGGTCATACTCTTCCTTGCAATTCGGGCAGACTCTACGAGCCAATCTCTGAGCGACCACTGCCGAAAGCGAAGACGCGACATCCTGATGGGAGATAGCAATGTCGACACCGGTAAGACGCGTAATTGCCGACGGCGCGTCATTGCTGTGCAGAGTAGAAATAACAAGATGTCCTGTTTCAGCTGCTCGCATCGCACTGGCTCCGACATCCCGTCTTCGAATCTCGCCGACGCAGATGATGTCCGGGTCGTGGCGCAGGAAAGCGGTAATCGCACTCTCAAAGGTCAAGCCTGCATCGTCATTAACAGAAACCTGAAGGATTCCATCCATGTGCTGCTCAACGGGATCCTCTACTGTCATCACTCTACGGTGCTTATAGTCCGTCTCACGAAGACCAGCATACATGGAAGTCGATTTGCCGGATCCGGTAGGACCAACGAAAAGAACTATACCCTTCGTCATTCGAAACAGCCGACGAACCTTTTCAATGTCCTCGTCGTACATACCAAGTTCGGAGAGCGTCATCTTCTGGCTATTCAGAATACGCACGCAGATGTCTTCTCTTCCGTCCGTATCTTCTATAAGAGATACACGGAGAGGAATGGTAAGAGAGGGAGACGCCTTGAACTCCATGGAGCCGTCACGAGGCGTTTTCGCCTGCTCAGGCTCCGGAATCTTCGCCTGTGAGACAACGAAGTTGGTCAGCTTGGAAAGTGCACTCAGCGGAATCGGCATGTAGTCTCGAAGAACACCGTCAACCCGTACTCGAATTACCGCATTTCCTTTCTCAGGGCAGAGATGAATGTCCGATGCTCGAAGACTGATTCCGGCGTTCACAATATCGTTGAACATCTTTGCAACATCGGTGACTTCTTCTTCCCCGTCGCTCTCCACCGGCTGTTCCGCAGAAACATCCATCGTTTTTGCTCGATCAGAAATAAGGAGGGGGGCAACATCGCGCGTGTAGATCGTGGATACCGCAAGCGGCGACATCATGCAATATTCAAGGGAAGATGTACCAATGGCCGCGAGGATCTTCTGGTTGGTTTCGTAATCCATGGGGTCATAGACATGAAGGAAACTCTCACCGTCATGGATTACAACAAAAGCCTTTTTGCGCTCGATGTCATCGAAGCCGATCCGCCTCGTCATATCCGTGTTAATAATGCAATCATCAGCATCGTCAAAAAACGGAATCTCCAATGCTTCTGCAATTGCTTGTTTGACGAGTGTAAGTTCCGATTCGGAAGAATGACGCTGCATCTCAGAAAACAGCACAGAAACGAACGGGCGCCCGATTCTGCGAGAAATATTTAAGGCACCGTTGATCTTTTCCGAGTCGATAATCTGCTTTGCGTTCAAACGCTGTGCAAGCGTAGCGTATGTAGTCTTTTTCATGCAAAAAAAGAAGGCCCCCTCGATTGCAGAATCGCTGGGACCGTTGTTCCTCCTTCTCTATTTAATTGTGTTCCGTTAATCTCTGGCACTCGTTAGAATTTCATGTTGGTTAAAATGAACTGTCGCTCTCGTCGGAAAACCTCCATATCTCGCGTTGCTCTCATCGATCTTCGCATCAATACGGGTGTCTCCACTCGTGATGTACACCCTCCCGCGTTTAACGCGTATTTCGTCGATCGCGAGGCTGTTTCCGTCAACAGACAGGTAAGCACCATATTCGGGTTCGAAGGCGATAAGAGTATTGCCAGATGCATCATTCAGGTTGAACGCCTCTATCGCGCCACTGAGCCAGTGCAGTTTCTTGTCGGTAAAGACATAAAAATAGTCGCCTGCAACAACGCGGCGACCACTCTTATTACCGGTATTCATTTGTAATGCGTAGCACCCCATCCAAGGAACATAGTAACAAACTCCCGACAGATCCGCCGGCAGGAAAATACCTTCGCACCCATCTGCAAAAGACAGGTAGGAACATGCGTAGCCCGCTTCATCATAATACTGTGCGGACACGCCAAGTTCGCTCTGGTCGTGTTTGATATATCGCAAGGATGTGATCGGGCGTACATTACCCATTTGGTTAACGACACACAGCTGGTCTTCCCCAGTCGTGTTGTTCTTTGCAACGAGGAAAGCTCTGTCACGACCGGTCAAGTAAACGGAATTTTCAAACATGGGGTAGCTCCTTTGAGATAATGATGGCTGATCATATAAAAAACACTGTATGTCCTTAAAACAAGGAGGCCCCGCCCCTATGCGGTAGGCACCGTATAGGGGCGGGTACAATGTGAGGAAGGCAAAAGATATGAAAAAAGCGTTGCAAATAAACTCTGCAACGCAACTTGAATTCTGTATTAAATTCGTTCTGCACATTCTTTTCGACTGTAATAAGTATATATCTAAATATTCCAAGAGTCAAGAGCATTTTGATGTTTTCCAAAAACTTTTTTGAGATTTCCGGGAGGATAATCGAGGAAAAGCAAAAAGGGGGAGGGTACCCTGTGGGTACCCTCCCCCTTCGCTGAAGCCGTAACAGTTCTCAAGCGGCTTTGAGAATCAGAACGAGATCTCCTCCCGTGGTCTGTTCCTCATCATTCGGCTCGTCTGCAGTGTCGGCATCAGAGCTCGCAACTTCACCATTGTCCTCTACACTATTATTTTCAGCGCTTGAGCCATCTTCGTCCCCCGGGTCTTCCGCATCGTCTGTTCACTCCCCTGCAGAAAAGGAGTAAATGCCGCCCAAGAGGGCGGCGGAGAATGAAGACCCGGCACGCTGGAATTGAACCAGCCACGACAGACTTGTCACGAGACCATGCTGACCGGGATATGTGTGGAACGAAAGAATTCCCCACCCTATCGCTCTATTTAACGCACAAGGGTGGGGAAAACGAAAAGCGCTGCAAATCTATTTTGCAGCGCTTTGAATTATTTGCATTGGATTTTCTCTTGTTCACATAATTTTCGACTGTATACAGTTTAACATTCAATTTTCCTTGCGTCAAGAGTTTTTTTGCACTTATATTCAATTTTTATCTATTTTCTCTCTGGATTCTCCCGCAGGGAAAATGGGACCAATATACACCTCGATGGGCTTCTGACCGGGCTTTGCGGAAAGACGGGTTCTCGGCGCCTCATCTTCCCCACCGTTGGCAGGCGTGCGGGGAGCTTCCTCAGTCACCTGCTCTGCCTTTTCTGTCGAAGAACCGGCAACACGGTTCAGATAGCTAAAGCGCGAGTCTCCAGCAGGAACATCAAAGTTTAGCTCCTGCTCGACGGATGTATACATGTCCGACGCCATGTTATCCATATGCGCGGCATCCGTCCCATCCGCTGAATTGCGAATCTGCGGTCTTAGACTTACCTCTTCACCCGTGCCGTCTCGCGTTTCTTCATCTCCCAAAAGCGAGTACCAATTGACAGATCTGGACATTCTCCATACATCGTCATGTACCGGAACAACGAAAATGTCCTTCCCAATTTCATACCCTTCTTCCTTGAGATAACGCAGGGTATCAATCAGTCTTTCGTCTCGTCTAACACACCAGCTATTCGGATGGTCTCCGTCCTTCGGTCGCAGAATCAAATACATAATTATCACGCACCAGTCCCAATTCTGGTGCTTCCTCCCTTTCTTCTATGTTGCGGCAAAAGAGGCCACTTCTACCTAAATTGTAGTACACAGTTCACACTATGTCAACAATTTTTACAGGATCGTGATACTTAAATCCTTTTGCTCAAAATTCGTGCTGCGGATTCTGTTGACTTGATCAAAACGGTGTGGTATATTTAATTTGCGATAGAACTGTTGTTTTATCACGGTAGGGTGGGGACATGCACCCGAGCCGATATGCCTGGCACATGTTCCATGATGAGCTTTCTCCCAAAGCCTCATTTCATGTGCGGAAAACAGGAATTCCCGTCCTTCCATGAGCGGGGTGTGTCCATCCCTTTCTTCTATGGAGGTACCCAACCTCCAGATCTGCTCTTCTTTCAAGTTCAGAGACGCGAAGATAAGCAGAAAGCCCCCCGGTCTTATCCCAGACCGGGGGGCTTTATTTAGGCAGTTTGTCTCTCGCCGACAAGCAGCTCTTCGTACCCGACGCGCGCATTTCGATGGGTCTTATACTCTACATGAGAGAAGTCATAATTCCCATCGACCTGAGAAACATAAGCGATATCGTCCGGCTCAAGCAATCTTATAGCTTCGCGTTCGCTCCAATCCTCTGGATATTCAAAGAACTTGCCATCTTGTCCGGCGGAATGAATCACAATCGCGTATTCGCTTGGACCATATCCGTTGCAGTCAATGACCGAGATTAAATATGGATTGCCCCACCGGTCAACTCGTTCCGTCTCATACTGAAACACCTTATAACGGCTTGCGGCTTTACCATTCTTGATGGAAAGCGCACACTCCGTAAAGCTCAGAGGATTCACAGCCTTTAAGTCATCAGCTTCAACCTTCGACAGAATATCAAACCACGCTTCCGCTCCATACATGTCGAGTTCTGGTTCGTGCGAAATCGTGTCTTTGTTCGTAAGAAAGGTCTCCTCAAGCGATGTAGCGATTGCTTCCATCTCAGAAACAAAGACCTCATTTTCTTCCTTCTGGTAGTTAAAGAGCCAGAACAGTGCTCCTGCCGCTGCAATCAATACCAGAATGCATGCGATTTTTCCAAATACCTTCATTGCATTTCCTCCTTATGTTTTCATTTGTATTTTTATCTGTCCTTATTGTAGTAGAAAGCCAGAAAACAGCAACCAGTTTCGACACAAAAAGGCCGTTTACGGCGGTGGGCAGCATGCGTTGTCGTTTGCAAATCGCATATCATAATCCACCGACTTGGTGTTCCAGTACCGGAGGGTACCCCATGGGTACCCTCCGTATTTCTGTCACAAAAGATCAGAACCAAACAAGTTTCAGCCCGCCAAGGGCCGTGATGCGAGATGAGATGTCCTGCACCAGACTATACCGTAGCGGCAGCCCATCCTGCTTGTTCCACGAAATGATCAAATCCTCCAGCTGAGCATCCCGGGTAGGAACAGCGAAATCACATCCAAAGTTCTGGATGGATTGTCCGTTGTCTATCTCCTCGAGAACAGCCTTTTCTCCGGATAGGAGCGCTACGCGTTCTACACCGTGGTAGTTCACATGTCCGACAAACAGGCATCTGTGAATCATCCTCAGCGCTTCGAGCTGATCACGGTTCATGTCGTTGAATGTCTGATCCGCCTCTCGGATATTGGTTAGCCCTCCGGCGCTCAGGATGTAGTCGTTCTGGCGCTTCTTAGACAGTGCATATCGCAGGTGACCTTCGAGGATCCTTTCCCAGTTCGGATCGGTGAGATCGATTCGACCGAAGTTGGCGTATCGAAGGTCAAGTGTCCCATTGGGATCAGTGTTCTCATAGCTCATGATGTGGTCTCGGAAGACATACCTGCTATCCACAGAATGCCCCAAATCAGCTGCTTCGGAGCGAGAGTAATGGATCCTCCTGACGGTCGACTTCAAGGTTGTACAGCGCATCCTCCTTGGTGTAGAAGAGAACTGTGTTCTTGTCCCCTTCCCCGCCATGGTAATTCGGTCGAAAAGCGACCACTCCTACTTTTGCCGCAATAGCATCCAGCGCATCCTGTTGAAGGGAATACTGATAGCTGCCAAACGAGGCATTTCGTTTCTTCATATTTTTACTCCTTCCTTTTCTTATGTGGAGGGTACCCTTGGGGTTCCCCCACTCTCTTTCTCTTCAAACACAGCTGAATTCGACGATATCGTAGGTGGTTACCGGGCGAAAGCTGCGATCGTTCTCGGTCGGCTCCCCCTCCCAGAATTCTACGACCGCATCATGCGGCTCGTACTGGTAGTCGAAGTTGGCACAGAACTCGCCTTCTGCATCCCCATCGTTCAAACCGTTGACCTCGTCATCAACACACTGGAGCAATGCCTTGTCCGCATCTTCCTTGCTCTCGTATACGGTTTCCACCTCATCTTCATATGGAGGAATGTCGTTATAATCGTAGCAAGTCATCACGATCTTATAGAACTTTGGCAAAGCCTTGATCCAATCACAGAACTCGTGCCATTCGTAGAGAATACTGCTGTGGTAGCTCCGATGGAGTTCTGCCAGTGTTGCATAGCTCAACTTCAGCGTACGCTTCTGATTGAAGGAACTCGGCAATATTTGCATCACCCGCCCCCAATCATCAGCACGCCTTCCATCCTCGAGGAAGCAGGCGAATACACACTCAAGAGCTTTTTGCACGCAGCCCATCAGGACCTGTGTGGTCTCGAAATCTGTGCATGTCAGGAGCTCATTATCGAGACAATCAGTGCTGAAGTGATCCGGCGTGAATTTGAAAGAGTCGTCTCCGATCTCATCCAATTCAACGTTCTTCTCGATAAGCGTACCGGCACCGGAAAGAGCGCCGCTGAAAGCGAACTCATTCCACCAATACATCGGTGCCGTGATATCGACCGTGACGAATACTTTTTCGGCACTTCTTACGCCCTTGCCCGGTCCTTCGACCTTCTGGTTTTCAATCTTCAACATACTTCATTAACTTCCTTTCTAACTTGATCATATTGTCTGCTCACTTCTTCATGAGACGGTTCGGGTCCGGCACATTGCCGCCATGGTGACCATTTTCACTGCAGAACAGGAGGGTACCCTTGGGGTACCCTCCTTGATCCACTCGTCTTTTGTTACATCGCAGTGCGCTCGCCGTCGCCACGGATATACACGCCCTCGTAGCCGAATGTCGCATGGTCATCGTCCCAAACCGTTCCGCACTCCATGCAGGAAACGGCAATCGCGTCCATAGATCCCTCCGGGGACTTCGACCACCTCTTGCAAGGTTGTCCGTTCTTGCGGATCAACGAATCGCGGGAATACGACATGAACTCGGATAGCATCAGTCGCCCCCCGCAATGCGGACATTTCGTCGCCAGAGTGTAATCACTCACTGAAGACCACCACCAATCGTGTGAAGGCGTTCCTCCGCTTCCTTCCGGCGTGCCGCAATGTTCTTTTGCCGTGTTTCGGCAAAGGTGTGCAGCAGCAGCGCGGCAGCGATGAAAAGCATGACAGGAGCCGCGAGCACCGCCATGGCAGTTGTGGAGAACCCTGTGTCCCAATAGTTCATGCATGTCATGATATACACAGCAAGAACTACAGTGGTGATAAGGGTCAGCCAGACGCCTAACGCGGTCAAGCCGCTCATTCGAATAATGCAGCGATGTTTTTTCATGTTAAATACCTTGCTCAGGCATATCCTGTTCCGGGCATGCCTGAGTTTTCCCTTTCCTCTACAATTGTTGTCTTAGATTCTACTGAAGCTGTCCTCGCCGGGTATGAGCCCGAGCACTCGTCCATCATCAAAGTGGCAATGCACTGTGCCGATATCATCGACATGGATAACGCTGCCCTCTGTTCCGTCCGAGATAGGATGCGGATCATGACCCATATGGTTTAGCCGGATTCGAGTCCCTTCTGGATAACGCGTCTTCAGGTCGTTCACATATGCTCTGGAATGCTCGAACATATCAAAACACTCCCTTCTCAGCCAGCTCGCAGGCAATTCGGTTGTAGTCGTCGCTAAACACATAGCAGCGCTCAATGTTCCATGCCTTTTTGCCGCGCAGATACTCGTCGAGCCGCAGGAACCGATCTGTTCCATCCAGGCAGGAGCCGAAGACGGACCAGCCACCTGCCCCCGCGATGAACGCCTTATTATTGCTTGCGACCTCATAGGTTCTGGATTCATCGGAGTAGGGTGTATCAAAGCTCTCCTGGCTGAACACAATAAATCCCGGGATCCATCCAAGCCCTGCTTCATTGATGCGGGTAAACAGCTTCGCCATTTCCGCGTAAGAGAGCGTCGTGAAAGACACACTTGCGTCGAACTCGACATCGTCAAAGTCGTCCGCATCGAGGATGAAGTCTGGTTTATCCGAATCGTGCCAGCCATCATTGACGAGCTGCTCTGCTTCCCATGGAGAGTCTGCTTCGACGGTTACGACTCGGCTCAGCGTCTCTGTGATTTTAACTTTATACTTTCTCTTCATATCTCAAATTCAACTCCTTTTTACTTTGTATCAACTCCGGGTACAGGAACAGGGCCTTGTACCGTTCGACCTGTTCTTCGGTCAGAGAGCAGAAGTCGCCCTCCCCGATTCCGCAGACGAAAAATGTGCCGGCGATAATGTCCATCACATTGCCGGATTCGTCGTAAACAGCCCGGTTGAGCGGCATTCCGTTGATCTTCCCCTCATCGTTGCAGACGATTGCTACCGGATCATCAAAGGGATAGTACCCCTCGATCGTTCCGTCGACAATCTCCTGCATCGACTTGAGATCAGCACCAATCTCTCCTGCTCTCGCATACTTGCCCGGTTCTACAATGACTACATGGATCGTCCGTTTCTTTTCAAGCAGTGTGCCGGTCAGCGCGGAGTCAAACGCGATCTTCTTGAAACCGATCATATCGCAAAAATAGAAACCCGGCTCAACGCCGTCTGCCTCCACTACCTCGACAACATCGGAAACGGAAAGAGATCTCCCCTTGTACCCCTCTGGCATTTCAAGGTTGAAGGTGCGATAGATGTCTTCGACATCATTTGCATCAACTTCACCCTCAAATGCCTTGTCGTAAATACTCGGGTTGACCTGCCGCGAACCATTGGTCGCTTCAAGACTGCTCAGGCTCATAAAAGCAACGCCTTCATAGTCGCGTGCCAGATTGATCTGGTAAATTGCAATTTTCATAACGCTTTTTCCTTTCATTCACACAATTCTTTCAAATTACATAATTCCGCCCGCAACGCTCAGCTTTCCTACAATTAGGGCAATTACCGCGCAAATGCCAGCGCCTATCAGGGCAGCGATAATGCCCGCTCTGATAGACACCATTGCTTTAAGGTAGTAATCACTCTTCTTGTCATCCTCGTCGTCTTGGCGCTTATTTAGCGCTGCTATAGCAGGCAATGAAGCCACAAGTCCGACGAGCAACTCGAAATAAAAGATGTTGCGCGCAAGCTCTCCCAAATTGACACCCATGATTCTTTCTCCTTCAGACAAACTTTTTGTTTTCTTGCATCCCACCGGGTTGATTCCCCGAAAACACAAGCTGCCCGAGCATATAGCCCGGACAGCTCACACTTTCAGGGGAAGCACTAAGGCGGAGTGCTTTTCCCAATTCTGTTACGCCAGGGATCGTGATCCCGGCTCAACTCTTTCCTCCTTTCTGATTTCATTCAGAGACGCAAAAAAGGACGCTACTTTTTGCGATTTCTAAAAAATCGCGCAAAAATAGCGTCCTCAATTCGTGAACGGCCAGATTAGCCTACCGCACATTCCGGCAAACGATCATGTAATTCAATCGCTTGTTTCATCCCGAAACCTCTACATACTTTGCAAAATCATTGTACTACGATCCTGTAATTAAGTCAAGGCTTTTCTGCGCGAATGTATCTGTAGGAGGGTACCCACGGGGTACCCTCCTGCGCAAGAGTCATATGCGCAGAAAATGCAAAAGCCGCCGTGAATGGCGGCTTTTTGCTCATTCGGATCGGAAGTGCTTTCTTAACACCTCTGCGATTTCCTGTTCAAGCAGTTTTTGATTCGTGAAGTTTTCCAAATAGTCAAACTTGGTTTTGTTTTTCCGCAGCGCATTGATGACCTTGTAGTACAGCTTATGAGACATGTTGCTGGTATTAAACAGAACAATGTCTGCCTTTTGCAACTGTTGTTCATCGAATGAAGTGTTGTGCCCGTTCATTATGGATATTGATGGACAACTCAATCTGAGCTTTGCCTGCCAGTTTGGATGCCCACCAAAAACATAGATGGACTTCTCGCCTATCTCTTCCTTCAGTGAGAGTTCCTCTGATGGGGCGGCTTCCTCTTCCCGCTGCAGCGCAAATACAAATTCTCGCAGACGATTTAGCTCTTCGTTCTTTTCGGACTCTTCATCGAGCTGACGCTGCAGCTCCTTCACCTGCGCGCCAAGGCTGCGAATTTCTGCTATGTACGCTTTTTCTGATTCTTTAGACTCTGCATGCAATTCCAATGTTAGGCGGTCGACCTGTTCTTCTAACGCCGCTATGCGGCTCTCTTGTTGAGAGACGATTTTTTTCTTTTCTTTCAGCTGCTCTTCCAAAGAAGCAATGGTATCTTCTGCCCTTGTCAGTTCATTAAACTGTGTTTCAGAATTATTCTTAAAGTAAAACTCTCGACATTCTTTTTGCTGTTTCACCAGCATGTAAAAAAGAAGAGCAACAACATAGTGAGTAACTTGAATCTCCTGCTTTCTTCTTGCTCCAAGCGATAAACCCTTCGCGGCAATTTTGAACACTCGATCCTGTTCCTCCTTGGAGATTCGTTCCCCATTAAACTGCATGCTAAAGCTGTATCCCTCGGAAGTCATAATATCTGCTAAAACATTACAATACTGTTGTGCGTGTAGAAAATCCAAGGGTTCCCACTGGATATACTCTTTAAGCATATCATTCATTGCTACCGCTGTTTTACTTTGGTGGGGATCCCCGCTTATTGCCACATTCGTCCATTCATTAAACGCAGTCAGACAATTGCCGCTCGTAATAGCATCCTTTGTTTTTCTAACATGGCGAGGGACATCGACGAGGTCGTGTACTTTCAACCTATCGATAGCGCTTGAAAACGACTTGGGTACATACATGCATCTATTTCGAATTTCTTCCCAGACGGTATTGTAGAGTTCTTGCACTTCAGGGTTTTTGCTATCCAGCCCCTGTTTGCACATGAGCACATAAGCCATCAAAAAGAATATGCTGCCCTGTTCCTTGTCCTCAAATCCCCAATTCTTGCTTTTATACTTTTGGAAGACCTTTATCATAGTTGAAAACGAATAATTCTCGGATAATGCTTCCATTTGCGGAATCGCCTTGAGAAACTCTTTGCATATTAAATTTTTCAGTTTCGGATCATCGTGGCTACATATCAGAATACCAAATGTCCTCTTCGCAACTACTTCGACTTCAAGGGTTCCGTTTGAAAGGAGCGGATCATGGTATAATGAATTATCTTTCGCAGCATCATAGAATCTATATTTCTGCGTTTCGTAAAGTGCATTGAAAAAAGCTACGAGATCCTGGAACACGATAATCGCGTCGCTTAAAAACAGGTAAAACAAATTGGGATCGAAGCCAGTAATCATTTTTTCTCCTCCTGCATCACCGTTTTCGCACACTTTTTGTGCCATTTTTTAGTATTATATCATAGTTGCTCACCATCATCAAGAGAACGCACATTAAGTCAAGTTTTTCTTCCCCGGACATATCCGAAGGAGGGTACCCTCCTTCATAACAATCGACATGCGAAAGAATTACCGAGCTGGCTCGCCTGTGAAGTAGGAACTTTGCCCACTTTCCTCCCGCACTTCCTTTATGAGCAAAATTTCTCTCTCATTAAGTCTATGATTCGCATATATTTTCCTTACGGGGGCAGCAGCCATAGACTTGAGCACTTCGGCTCTTTCCTCATCGGAGATTGGGAAGAGGAAGTTTTTTCGACACTGCTTTTTGTCGTCCTTTCCTATCAGGTATATGCACAGCTGCGCCGAAACAGGAAATAAGACGCGCTCATACTCCTCACACGGAACGCCGTCCTTACATACAACAAACACTGGCCTGTCTGATGTTACGAGCATTCCGCTTGGGTCAACGCCAACACCTATGGACATGTTAAGCATCGGTTCCAGAAAGACATCAAAGGCAGTTTTCTTGCCGTCAGGCACATATTTACGATAGAAAGGCATACAAAGTACCTTTGAGATGATATCCGCCTTCTGTTTTGTAAGCCGGTCACCGCCGACCTCCATTATCGCCTGGCTTGCCTGTTTCATTACATCGGAAGTTCGCATCATCTGAATCATTATAAAAGCAAACCAAAACTGTTTTTCTTCTGTTCTGAGAAAGGATTCTATTTTGTAGTTTTCCTCATTGAAAGCAAATCGCTCCAAAGTCCTCCTATGTTGAGCGAACCTTTCCTCGAAACACGAAAGGATATTCTCCAGATGATTGGTGTCTATGAACTTGTCGTTGTCGTCCCTGAATTCGTATAGCCAATCCGCGGCACAAATGGACTTAACAGGAACAGGCATGTTCGACTGTTCGTTATTCACCAAGTCATACCAGTACACACAGCCGGACTCTGATCCACCTTCGCGGCGATAATCAGGGGAAAAGCCCCTCAAGTATACCTGCGGGACAAAGTGCTGTCGTTTTGTCGGGTTCGCACCGTTTGGCACGCTAAATCACCTCCATCCAGAAACACTATCATAAACAGCTGCAGCTGGCATTGCCGCCATGCATATATCTCCAACTATGGACATGTTTTTGTGCCATGGCGGCAGCAAAGACATACATGTTCTTTCTGCTCCTTCAGTATATCAGGATTACCCATTCCAAGCAAGGATGCCGTTGCGGTGAGTCCTACGAGTGCACTGACCGAAAGAAGAATGAAACAGGGGTGCAAGTGTGATTTCCTGCAGAAAAGCAACTTGCAGCATATAAGAAAAGGAGGGTACCCTTGGGGGTACCCTCCTTATTGCGTTGCGGTAGACGATGTATTATCCCTTTAACACTCGGACTATTCTTGCGCAGCGAGCCGATAGTACATCTGAATTCGCTTTCCCAGCAAGCTGTTTCGCGGTTTCTGCGGGCACTCCGCAATCGCCCTGTAGAAGGTATTCGAGCTTCCGACAATAATCACTCGCTCCTTGGCGCGAGTTACCGCTGTGTAAAGCAAGTTTCTCGTCAGGAATGCTCTTCCGCCCTTCTTCTCTTCCTCACTGAACAGCGGGATCACGACTGTCTTGTACTCGGAGCCTTGAGACCGATGAATAGTGTAACAGAGGGAAGACTCCAGAGCCTCAAGGTCCGAGCCCTCCAACTTCACCTCGTAACCATCGAAGTCAGCTACAACGCATTCGCTGTAGTCGAATTCAGCGGAGGAAGAATTGCCAATCTTGAGGACTACACCTATGTCCCCGTTATTGAGGCCGCAGGTGTTCCTCGTCTGCATAACACGATCCCCAATCCGAAACTCCCGGTTCGACACCTGGAGAAACGGGCTGTCCTTCATGCGTGGGTTTACGATATTCTGCAGCTTCGGCGCCATCACATTGGAGGAGAACTCCTTTGTGTTGCGATATGGGGTCAACGCTGCGACATTATCGATACCGACCCTGTCGCGCTCCTTCAGATAAGCCTCCATGCAGAGTTTCTGTGTTTCTTCCGCGCTTGCCGCATCAATAAACCGGAAGTCCTTGCACCAGTTGATGCTCAGGTCTCCCTTGTTGATCTTTGCAGCGTTGCTGACGATTGGGCTGTCTGCTCCCTGCCGATGAATGACATTCAGCGCTGTGGTCGGGATGCAGCCGGAGCTGATAAGGCTCCGAAGCACATTCCCGGGACCAACGCTTGGGAGCTGATCAACATCTCCGACGAAGATCAGCTTTGTTCTCTCTGGCAGTGCCTTCAGCAGAGCGCAGGTAACGAAGATATCGCACATAGAGCTCTCGTCGATCACAACAAGGTCCGCAGGAAAAATCGGACGGTACCCATCAGTATTGCCGGCGTCGATCTCCCCTGTCGCACGCAAGTATTTGTGGATCGTATAGGCATCCTTCTTTGTGCACTCCTTCATTCGCTTTGCTGCCTTGCCGGACGGCGCAAGCAGCGCAATGACTGCTCTTGGATCCAGCCGCTGGTATGCCTTCAGGACAAGGCTCAGCACGGTCGATTTGCCGGTTCCGGGACCGCCTGTTATAACGGATACGCCGGCACTCATGCATGTTCTTACCGCCTCGAGCTGCTTTGGCTCCGGTGTAAACGGCAAAGTTTCCGCAGCCGATTCGATTGCGGAGTCAAGCGTTACCTCCGGGATATCGTCGTTTGCCTTATGATATTCCATTATGGCAACGAGCTTTTTCGCGAGGCTGTCTTCGACAGCATCCGCTTCTGGCAGATAAATGTGCTTCTTCCCGCGACGAACCAGCTTTCCAACCGCAATCATTTGATCAAGAACATGCCGTATATCGCCCTCCTCTACTTTTGTACTGTAGGTAAACAGCGACTTGCTCACATCCTGAACGAGCTCATCTTCATTCGCAAACAGGTTGCCGGAACGATATCCGTCGCACAACTGGCTCCGGATCGCACATCCAACCCTTGTAACATTCTTGGTGCGGATCTCATGCTTTGCTGCAATCTGTGCACACAGCTTAAAATCAAAGCCGGCACACTTTTCGTAAACCGAATACGGGTTTTCCTTGATAGCCTGTAAAACACCATGTCCGCACTTTTCCATCAACTCATTGGTCTTCTGGATCGATACACCGAATTCGCTGAGGTACTTAAACAGCTCGTGCAGTTCGAATCTTTTGTGGTAAGCCAAAATGAGCTTATCATATTCAGACTGCCGCAGACCGCAGCAATAACTGAGCTTTTCCGGATTCTCCTTCAATACAGAAAAGAAGGAAGAGCCATATCGGTTGATAATATCCTCCAATACGACAGAAGATACGCCGACGAAACCGACCCCATCCAAAAAGCCCCTGACTTGCGATATGTTCTCTGGGTCAGTAAGACCGAAGGATTTGACATCGAGCTGCTTCTCACCCGTTTTCTTCCGGACTTTCCAGTAGCCGGCGAGCTCATAGAGCACACCTTTCTCGCTCGGTAGATCCGTCCCCATGGCAGAAAACTCGGTGATCCGCACCATGTTTCCGTCCTTATCCGGCAAATAAAGCGGCTGCCCGTCCGCAACGCGATAACGGTTTATACAATAGGCGCCAAACTTCTTCTCTTCACCGCTGCTATCGTAAATAGAGCGGAGGAAGCGTGCTCGAATAAAAACAGTGCCGGTCTGATTACTTTCCATTCGATCGCCCCCTTACACGCGAATCGCGAGTAAAGGAGGAACAGTAGAGCTTCAAACCGGCTTCGCTGTCTATGCCGATCACAAACACACCGGCCGTCTTATCTCGGTACAGCTCAGTGGCGCATCCGGTCCGAAGGAGCTTTCTTGCGACAGCTGGGCTGCACTTTGGGAGCCGATGTCCCTTGTAATAAACTATTGCCATAACTCTTCTCCTTTTGAGCGGGGGGCAAAATGCCCCCTGCTCGCCTAACTCGCGTTTGGGTCAGTTTCCACTTGGCATAACGAACCCTTTTGTCTTTTTCTTTACCGAAATTCGCATCGTTCGAGAGGACTCAGCCTTTGTCTTGACATACTGGGCATAAACCTCCGGATACGCGATCCGCAAGCCCTCCTTATCAACAGTTTCCGTTGAATTTGGCTTATAAGTAATCTGGAAGAATGACTTATCGTCGTTATCACAGACACCTTCGGTTGCTGCACCCATGCGGTCGATCAAAGCGATTTCCTTGGCTTTGATCTCGTCGTCAATCGCGTCCATGTCCTTCTTCGCCTGAGCCTTTTTATCCTTCAGAGCAAGCAGTTCTTCAAGCAGCGGCTTGTAGCTGCTCTCGATCGGAATCTGCGGGCGGTTCTTGTCCGCGAGCTTACTGTAATAGTAAGACACTCGGCTCTGGACAACACCGGGGCCATTCGGGACAGGAGGCGTTTGGGTAAGGATATTACCCAGCCAAAAGTCTTTCAGCGTTTCGATGAGCGCCTCTTCCTGACCCCGAATACGGGAGATCTTCCTTGTTACGATATCCGATGCCATACCGCCGCCGAAATGACAGACAATGAATGTGGTATTCACATTCATAACAGCCATATAGTGCCGACACTGGTACACATAGTAGATTGGAACAAGCGATCCTGCCCATTCGTCCTTCTTCTGGTAACTTGCGGTCTTGATCTCGATGAGCGCTTCATAAGGGCTTCCGTCCTTATCACGCATCGTTGTGCGTCGGTCAAGGTCTGCAATCATCCACGGGTAGTACGGGTGGCGATACATAATTGTGTCGTTTCTCACCTTCACACCGTGTATTGCTGCGAAATAGTCCGCAATCGGCTGCTCGGAAACATGGCCGATGTCGAACATGAACTGAGTAGACGCATCAAGATCGTTCTTGGTATGTTCCTCGCCCATCTTAGACTTGTACACGCTCACATTGTTTGCCCAATGGCTGACACCATGCAGGGCAGCATTCTCTGAACCGCCGATACCGTAGTGCTGACGGAGTCCCCTCCATTTTGCCTGTTCTTCAGGTGTTCCCTGGTCCATACCGTTGCAATCCGCGATTGCGACAGGATGGTAATAAGGGCTGAGGACACGCCGTCCTTGCGCATAAGGAACCTCTCCGGTAGCGATCAGCTCCGCTGTCGAAGCGAGAACAAATGCTTCCAGAATCTCATCTTCAGTCGGTTCTTTTCCGTAATACTCTGTTATGACCTTCGTCTGGAGGCGGCAGGATTCTTCCGCTTCCTCTCTCGTGCAGCAATGAGCATACATGTAGAGAAGAGTTGCCAACTCCATGGGAGTTGGCTTTCTTCCATCCTTGGTCATTTGTTTCTTCTCCAGTGCCGCAGAAATACGCTCGAAAGCGCTGATTTCCGGCTCAAGGTAATGCCCAGAATAACGAAAATACATCTCTTTTCCTCCTCATCTTTACCAAACCAGGTCTCCGGCGACATCAAGATCTCGCCAGTTCATTCCAAGCAAACGAGCGATCGTATCCTCCATCCGGTATGTCTTCAGCAGGTCGTGTTCGGCAGCCTCTACAAGAGCCGGCACTTCCTGTGCAGCCATGAACAGATCGAGCGCGGATGCGTTGTTTCTCCCGTGAATCGCTACAAAACGCTCCAGCACATCCATTGCGTATTTCTTCGGAAGCTGGACCCTTTTCATGGCACTCAGAAGGGCGTTGGCAGAGTGGAACAGTTTGATCTCTTCCAATGCCTCCAGCCGTTCGGCGCCCTTCTCCAAAGCGGAAGTAAACATCTTGAACATCTCGCTGATCTGCTCCATATCGGAAGAACCCTTGTGCTCCGCACGCATTGCCTCTCCGAGCGGAATTGTCGCCCATGTCGCGGCGCCGCTCTTGACGAGCTTAGGCTCTACCGTAACAGCACAGTTGCCGGTGTCGGATGTCTTTACAGAACAGACGACATCATACTCCCCGCCCAGGAGGTCCTGGTATCTCTCTACGATCTTTCTTGTCTTCCGCGCGGTGCCGGAAATCTTCCACTCAGCGGCCGAAAAGGCATGGGCATAAAAGCCGGCCAGGAACGACGGCTGCTGAAGCACCTCGCGTACGGACTCCTTTGCCTTATCGAAGACCTCAACAGCAGGAATGATCGCGTAGCTCGCGGCGGAAAGAAAAGCCGAAGCCTTCTCGTCCGCATAACGCATGACGACCTTGTTACTATTGACAGAGCAGCACTCATTCAGTACCATTGCCGTTTGCTCTGATGTGAAACGGTTGAACACCGTGCCGTCAATCATCAGCCGCTGCTTTGCCTGATTCATAGCGTTGACGCGCATCAGCATCTTTCTGCCGTCCGGCGTTTCAACAATCAGCTTCGCATTGTTCAGGGTATCCACATACGCCTCCGGGGAAACTCCCAGTTTGGCCGATTCCAGCACCGCGAGAATAGGCATGTTCTCCATTGGAACAAACTTCACCTCTTTGATGGGACACGGATCGATCCACTCAGCGTTCGCCTCGCGCTCCTCTACATAATCAAAGAAGTCGCCTTCTTCAGAGAATGCAACAGCGTGATCGTCAAAAACGGGGTTACCTACTGCTTTTACATTAAACATTTTTTACTCCCTCCTCGGTTTATAAAACCGGTGAAAATTCTTCTTAAAATCGAACATCGCAGAGAAATAAAGAGGCCGAAGCATGCGCTCCGACTCTCTCATTTTCCCTATTTCCTTTCTTCGTACATCGTGCAGGTACGACACCTTTCAAGTTGGCATTCACCCAATCCCGCGAGATGCTCTCCCCGAACATGACAGTAAGTCGATACATATCGATTGAAACTGTCCGCTGTATCCGTGCAATGCACGCAGCTCCTTGCCCGTTGATAATCCGCCATGGATCCAGAATGACCGCCATGGTTAAAATTCTGTGTCTTCACACGCTCTCCTCCTTTCTGATTTTTGTTCAGAGACGCAAAAAGGACGCTACCTTGGCGATTTCTGAAAAATCGCGCAAAAATAGCGTCCTCAATTCGTGAACGGCCAGATTAGCCTACCGCACGTTTCGGCAAACGATAGTGTAATTCAATCGCCTGTTTGCTCCGAAACCTCTACATACTTTGCAAGATTATTGTACAACGACATTGTAATGAAGTCAAGCAAGAATATGAGGGCACCCACAAGGGTACCCTCCGATTTTCTTGTCAAGCGTCCACGGCGCGCGGCATAAAGATTGCTCGCCGGGACAGCCGAAAACAACGCAGTGTCTCCCCTGCCCCTTTGCAGGTTTGGTTATGCGCCACAATCGAACTACAACTTTTAGCCATGCAAAGAGAAGGGAGGGAGCCGCTCACGCTCCCCCCAAACTACAGCTAAGTCAGGTACTTCTGATATTCCGCCACCGCCAGACGATCACAGCGCTCGTTTTTGGGGTGTCCGGCGTGCCCCTTCACCCACACAAATTCCACCTCATGCATTCTCAGCAGCGGCAGTAGCCTTTCCCACAGGTCTACATTCAGGGCAGGGCTGTTGTCGCTCTTTTTCCAGTCTTTTTTCTGCCAGCCGTACACCCAGCCCTTCGTCACGGCGTCCACCAGATACTTGCTGTCGCTGGTCAGCGTGACGCGGCAGGGCTGCTTCAGGGCGCTCAGCCCCTCTATGGCGGCAAGCAGCTCCATGCGGTTGTTGGTGGTCATCGGCTCCCCGCCGGAAAGCTCCTTTTCCTGCCCTTTGTACCGCAGGATCGCCCCCCAGCCGCCGGGACCGGGGTTGCCGGGACAGGCGCCATCGGTAAAAAGCTGCACATCTTTTCGCCCCACTGGCATTAGTCTCCCTCCTTGGATGTTTGATTGCCGTCCTCCTCTTCGAGAGGGAAGAGCTTTCGTGCGGCGTTGATCGTCTCAAGGGCGCCGAGGTCGATTTTGGCGATGGGGTTCAGGTCTATCGCTGCGCGTCGCGCCTCGATGTCCGGATGTGCATAGATCGTAGTGGTTTGTATTGTATTATGCCCGAGAATGGACTTCAGCAGGTTAAGGTCGGCGCCATTATTATACAGCAGAGTCGCCGCGGTATGCCGCAGCTTGTGGGTAGAGTAATTCTTGCCTCCAAGCCCAGCTGCGGTAATTGCCCGTTCCACGATACTTTGCACGCGGCGCCGGCTGATCCGATGGTTCTCCTGGCTTAGGAACAGAGGGTTATTCCCGTTCGGCAGTTCGTTTAGATTCTGCTCATCCACCTGTTTCTGGCGGATCGCAAGGTACCTCTTGACCTGATTTGCGCATTGAACGTTCATCGGAATGACACGGGTCTTTGAGCCCTTGCCTCGACGGATATTGATGAGCATATCTTCTCCGAACTTTATATCGCAGACATTGAGGTTCACCAACTCATTGAGACGCATTCCGGTGGTAAGGAACATCACAAGAATGCAGAGATCTCTTTCGCGGTGCGCTTCTCTGGTGCTGCCGAGAAGGGCGGCGACCTCATCGAGTTCCAAGGCGATCGCATGCTTCGTTTCGTCGGTGTTATCCTTGCTTTCGACATGGACATACTCCATCACATTGCGGGACAGGTATTCATTTTCGTGCAGGAACCGGTAAAAATCCTTGATGCAATACACCTTGACTCGAGCAGTAGCCTTTTTATTGATAGTCGGGGCATCGGGGTTCGGGTCCGTGGGGTCGTCCTTTTTTCGCATGTAGGCTCGGTAGTCTTCGATATCCTGTTTCCGGCAGACGAGGATCATATCCTCGTTTACTTTGGAAAAGTCGAAATCCTGGATCTCATCGAGACGGTGACAGTCTTTACCGCACCGTCCTGCCCGCCATGACACGAACTTGTAAAAGCCTTTCAGGGTATAATAGTGCTGTTTGATCGTGTTCGGGGAACGGTCATTCACGGACTCGCTCTCCAGAAAGCGCATAATGAGCGATGGCGTATCCTTACGATATGCTTCTACATCTACAGCGTATCTGTAATCGCTAACCTTACTCAATGTTGTTCACAAGCGTTATTCCTTTTCCGCGGTCTATGATCCGCCAGGGAAACGCAGCTCCTTTCTCTCCAAAAATCCATACCTTCGAGAATGGGTACCCCAAGGGTACCCATGCAATCTGTCCGGCAGAGGGTGCCCGTGTTGCCGTGCACATCACGGTATGGCTTAGGCATACATACTCTCTGGCTGCTGATTGCTCACCAGATGGGAAAGACCGAGGGACACCAGAATAGCGTCCTCTATTTTGCGCATCTCTCCATATGTACACCTTCCTACATAGCGTCCAAGGCGGCTGACGGACACCGTTGTGACCTGCTCACATAATGCGGTGCTCGGCATGCGCAGACTGCTGATCATCACATGCGTAGGAAGCTCGCGCTTCTGACGGGTGGTGCAATAGACAACCTCCACGGTTGTCGAGTACCTGTTGTTTATGTTATTCGATACGACGATCCCGGGGCGTCCGCCCTGTTGCTCACAACCGTGGGCATTGTTGCCGTCATATATGTAATAAATTTCTCCTCGCAGGATCTGAGAACTGCTATCATTGAGCTCTCTGCTCATCGCAGTCAACCTCCTTTCCACCCGCCATGACGGTCGGGCACATTTGACACTCCCCATAGACAAATCCAGGGGAAGTATCAAACCGCATTGTCAGCACCGCTGCTCATCTTCGCGCCGCATTTCCCGCAATAAATATTCCAGCGAGAGCAAAGTGTAGCCCCGCAGACAGGGCAATATTCATACGGCACATCAACATACACCACATTCTTGCGGTACAATTTTGCGCCGTCATCCGCATGAACAGCAATTTCCTCATGATAGCTTGTCATTTGTACGGTTCTGGTTTTAATGATTGGCTTGCCATGTCGTGCTTTGATAATAGTTTCCATCACTACACCTCCATCGACTCGATACGGGCACACAGTTCGTCAGTCACATCATTTCCGTACATCAGTTCCTCGAAAGAACTGCCGTCACCGCTGCTGATAGCCTCGACATCAATACCGTGTTTTTCAAGCCAATTAGCAACCTCAAGGTCGTATTTTGCGGCCTGACGGGCATGGCTAGCGCATAGGTGCATCTTTGAACGAATGTAATTGGGTATAACTATCACTCTTCATCCTTTCCATTTCAGTTACGCTCACTGTGCTTTTCGGAGGTAATACTCCACTCACCCCGTGTGGAGCGAGACATACAGCCGAGCAGCGTATCAATCCTACTTCGATCCACTCGCCCCGGGTGGGGCAAGACCCAATCCGGTAGGGGGCAAAAGTGTTTCACCGGTCCTTCGATCCACTCGCTCCGCGTGGGGCGAGACTTGGCAGGCTTGGACTTGCCGGCGTCACCGGTGTCTCGGTACTTCGATCCACTCGCCCTGCGTGGGGCGAGACCTTGGGCACCATGGTCTTGGTCGGCGTGACACCCGCTTCGATCCACTCACTCCACGCAGAGTGAGACCAAGATGCAATTAGATTATTAAAAGAAACAGAGACTTTGATCCACTCGCCCCGTTCGGAGCGAGACGTTGGCACTGCACAACTTGCGATAAGTATTTCGGGGGCTTCAATCCACTCGCTCCGCGTGGGGCGAGACCCGCACAGCCCGCATGCGCTTGCCATGATCGTGGCACTTCGATCCACTCGCCCGTACAAGGCGAGACACCCCCTGCCTGCGCAGTGCTATGGGCGGTTTTCCTTGGAGGTTGAGATATAGCACCAGCTTTGCGGCGGCCTCGTGAGCCAAAGCGCGAAATTGCCGCATCGGCTCTCCGACTGCCGATACATTGCGCAGGATTTGCAGAACAGCCGCTCTCTGCAGGGGAGGGTAAATTCATAGAGCGGTTTTGGGATATCGTAGATTTTCAGATCGGAGATATGCCACCCGTAACCGAGTCCGCCGTTCAGGTACGCCTTTAATTCGACCTCACGCAGGCAAGCGGCATCCAATAGACTTTCTATCGGATCATACGCGGAGTCCGGTTTGCGAACCATATATCTCGGCTCCTCATGAAAACCCATAGACCCGACCCTTACAAAAGTATCTATATGGTCGCAGACGAATTCACCAATCACGCTTTGGTTGGCGAGATGGCTGCCGGGCAGACCACCCGCGGGCTTGCCGATCCAGACTGGGACGGTCGGGTTGCCTATGTATTCGCCGTTTGGTTTTCGCGTGGCTTGCCCGAGGGTACAGTAGATGTAGACCTTAAAAGGCATCTCCAGCTTTGGACGCGTTTTGCGAACTTCGATGGTCTTTTTCCCAGAGATGATCTTCTTGCACCATTCCGGGCGAATACTTAACAGTACTGAATCCATGGACATCTCTGCTCCTTTTCGCCTCATCTCACATGGCGGCACATTTTCTTCTCCGTGATCTTGCGTATCTCAACATCACGAGATATCGATTTGCTGTTGCCCGTCTTTGGTGTGCCTCGCCAGCAGCGCCGAGAACTCCTCGCCGCAGCCAAGCGCGTCGGCAACGGTCTCTATCTGTTTCGCATCCAGCTCAGCCAGCCTGGAGGCAAAGAAAGACGTAATCAGGCGGTGCCCGCTGTCGAGCCCGTCAAGCGGCAGCACAAATGTGTCAACAGTGAGCGAATAGGCCCGGCACAACGACTTTTTCTGCTCTTCGCTAAGCGGATATGCTTTTCGGATCCTATCAAGCAGGCTATGTGGAATCGATTGGCGTCCGTTTTCGATGGCAGACAAGTAGGCTGTCGAAATATGCAGTCGTTCCGCCATATCTCCCATCCGCTCTCCATAGTCGAGGCGCAGCTTTCGCAAAGCAACGCCAAATTCAGTCAGGGTTGAAATCTTAATTTTATTATTCACAGGTTCTCCTCCTCTGGAAGGTGATATGTGCTTGCGTGGCAAGAAGGACGCTCACGCATTGCGAGCTCAGCGCCCTATGCCCTCGATGCGCTTGCCGACCACCGAGATATCCACGCTGACAAAAGCCGCAAACGGCTTTCCGCAGCCATTAAACTCGTATTCATCGCAGACCACTGCATAGACAGCGTTGAAAAGAGATTCATGGTGAACATACACGGCTGTCCCACAGTACGGGCACCGGACCTCAACTTTGCGCTCCATGGCGGTACCTCCTCTAATCCTGATATACTTCCTTATCCGGGCGCTGTTCCCAGTAGGCAGAACGCTGGGCGATTGCCATATCGATCAGCCAGAATGCGCCTCGCTCGTCCATCAGGACATCGACCGACCACTGTCCCGCCAGCCCCTGTACATCTCGCATCGCATTGGCGATCATTGTCTGAACATCGTCCTTGTATTGTGTAAACGCGCTCCCAATCCTCTCTCGCTCATGCTCGAAAATGATCTTGTCGGTGGCATCGTACAGATGTGGGTATACATAATCGTAATCCCAATAGTTCGCGGTGAAGATTGGCTCTCTGGTGTCGAAGTCGTAGAACACACGGAACTCAGGGCGCAGCGGCAAGCCATTGTAGATGCAAGGAGTTTGCCCGGATGGACTCTCTATGAACTTTCTCACAACGATCTCATCCATGCCATCTGTGCCAACGCACATAGCCCCATAGTTGATGCCGATGATCGAGCGATACAGTTCATGCAGACCGTACAGATTGCACGTCCCATTTGCGTTAAACTTGTTGCTGAAGCGACCGTTTTTAACAAAAACATGACCTGTCAGGTTCATCTCGATCAGCTTCGGGATGACACGCTCATCCAAGTACGCCCTCACGACAGCTTCATCTTCTTTCGGATGCTCCATATAGAATGCCTGATACAGCCTGCCCGCGTACTCCGGTTCATCCTGCGCGCTTGGCAGTTTAGTATAAAAAGTCCTCGGCGTCTGGATGCCGCAATCTTTAACTTTCGGATACCAGAAGCTGAAATCGTTCTCATGCTCTCTCGAAAAATCAAACATATTGTTCCTCCATTAACTCATGTGAGCTCTTCAGAAAGTGAGCTCTACACCATCAGGCAAAGACGGCATTTCTCTCCAGGATACTGTCTCCCAAACAAATGAGACGAATGATGGGCGATCAGAGGCTGTGTGCTGCTTCCAAACGCCGCTGAAGATATGACCGAAGCCGTTCCTCATCAGAGCAGCCTGGTTTTCTTTTGGCTGTTCCTCTCCGAGTCTGTGCCAACCTTCCTTCGGCATGGGCATCCAGAATATCACATCCTTGCCGGGACTAAGCCCACCCGGGCGAAACAGCGGCGGCTCACCCGGAGCGTAACTCGCCAGGACGCTGTCCGAAACATGCCCCCACTTGCAGATGATCAATACCTTTTCCCCAAGAGGGGGAAGGGCATCCATTGTAGCGTCCAGCCAGATGCTTCACCCGCCGCAAGTACATCATCTTCCACACTCATAGTTCACCAGCTCCGCTTCCCGCATCGAGCATGAGCTGCCCGGAGCGAAATGCCTCGTAGATCGTTCTCTCGCTGCGATCGATCAGCTTGGGGAAGAACAGTTCGTCCATTGTCGCTTGCGCCGTTTCTACCAGCGCGACCTGCGCGGCGATCCAATCTTTCAGATTCCGCCACGCGATACGCTCTGCTTGCTCATCGTCGCACTTGAGGCGCTCCCGTTCCATAACGGTTTTAACGCCGTCCGGTCTTGCTTCCAATCGGAACCCCTGCAGGGAACCGCAGCACTCCAACGCGAATGTAACCGCGGTAACCTTTCCGTTTTCGGCGTAGTCCATCATCACCTTGCGCGCGCCGTGAGCCGCAAGGATACCCTGGATCTCACCGACGGTCTGAACCGCGGGGATCCTTGTTGTGTAGTTCTTTATTGGCATTTTCCTCTCCTCCTGCAAAATCATTGTCACGGGGTTTTGCGTACGGTACGATCATGTATCTCAGCTGAGCCCGACGAACAGATAGGAACAAACCGACAGGATGGTCAGCGCCACAAGAATGATGCAGACAATGCGAACACCGATCTTCTTCCGATTCTTTGCCATAGATATGAACTCCTTTCAAAAGTCGCCGCATGGCGGCATAATTCAGTCTTGATCAAATGCGTTTTCCGCAGCTATTTTCGCGAGCTTTTCGCGATAGATCTCCTCGAGCCTAATCCAGAAATCCGTGGGGATCCCCATGACCCTCTCCAGTTTTTGAGCGTCCTCCGCGGACAGACGCACATCGCCGCTCAGTAGATGGGCAATGTGTCTTTCCGGCACGCCCATACGTTCGGCAAGCTCTCCTTGGCTCATCCCACGATCGACAAGCTGTTCTTTAATAGTAGCCCCCGGCGGGATGGCTATATAGCTTCGACTTCTTCTCATCGTACACCTCCCGCAATGCTCTAAAGCGTTCCATCTGTGCAAACGACCGGCACCTTGACGCCCATGGTTCTGCGTCCCGCCAGCTTGCGCCACTGCGCTCTGGTTCCCGAATAGTGTATCGCCTGGAGGCGGGTGCACCCCTCAAACGGCTTGGTGTCGATCTTTTCGAGGCTTTGCGGCAGGGAGACCCTCCGCAAAGATGTACAGCCACTAAACGCGTTCCGCCCGATCTGCGCTGTTCCTTCCGGAATTGCTATTTCCGCAAGCGCCTCGCAGCCATTAAAAGTGTCTTCGCCGATGCTCCTCAGATTGCCTGGGAGCCTGATGGCTTCCAGAGACTCACAGCCGGAAAACGCACGATTTCCCACTTCAGTAATGCTGTCCGGAAGGGATATGTTTTTCAGTGCGGTGCAGTCCGTGAACGCGCCGTCACCTATTGCTGAGATACCCTCCGCGATGTGAACATCTGAGAGCTTAGTACAGCATGTGAACATCGCATCGGCAACACTGCCGATGGATTTCGGGATTGAAGCGCTTAAAAGGTTCTCACATCCATAAAAAGTCTGTCCTCCGACTTCTTTTACGGACTCGGGGAGAGAGATAGACTGGAGAAAGCCGCAGAAGGCGAACGCGCTCGTACCGATATCGGTAACGCTGTCCGGGATCTGAACACTCCGAAGTCCCGCTTCGCGGAAGGCTTGTTCACCGATCCGGCTCAAACTGGGAGGAAGCGTTATGGCGTGAAGATCGCAGCAGCACATGAAAGCCTGCGTGCCGACGCTCTCCACGGTATCCGGGATATCTACACCCTCGAGACTTCCGCAACCAAGGAACAATTGTGCCCCGACACATTCCACCCCCCATGGGAGTTTCACGCTTGTGAGAGCTGAGCATCCGGAAAAAGCCCCCGCGCCGATAAATTCCGCCTTGCGTGGAAGCGTAATACTCGTTAGGGTGTGGCAATTCAAAAAAACCTCGTTAAATATCACGCGCACACTATCCGGGAGATCGACGCTGGCAAGAGAGCTGCACCCGGAAAATGCTTCATCCTGGATGGTCAGAAAGTCATCCAGCAAAACCAGGTGTTTGAGACCTTTGCAATCAGCAAATGCCTTAAACCCAATCGTGTCGACGCGGCAGACCTTTCCGCCTTGAATAAAAGTCGGCGACAGAACCAGATACTCATCATCTATTCCCATAAAGCCGACCAAATCACGGTTTTCTTCTGTAATCTCATCTTCGATTTTCATCAAGAAACTCCTTCCGTCTAAAATCCATGGCGGGTTTTTGATCAGCCGGCAGCCCGTTCGAGGGGAGGGGCGGAAAGGGTGCCGTTCGGGAGGCGATAAACCCACACCGCCGGCCTAGCCGTCTGATGACACCGGCAAACCGGATGGCTGCGGCAAAGGAGCTCCTTGCGGGTAAAGATCTCGGTATCTCCGCAGCGATCACAGGAGCAGACCCACTCGTCGTGACCATCATTGTTCTTGATCGCGTTGCGGCCCTTGACGGTAAAATCGCCGAAGGTTTGCCCGGTCAGGCCAAAGCTCATACGCAGCCGATCTCTATACTTCGAGCCGGCACCACAGACGGGGCAGGCATAATCGGTTCCGTCTTTGAGCGCACCTGCTTTGTGGAGGCTCTCCACGCCGCCGATATTACACTCACAGACCCAAAGGCGCTTGACAACGCCGTCCTCCACATAAGGGTATTTCACGGACAGTACGCCGTACTGCTGAGCGCTGAGATCCTTTCCACGGGAGGGGAGCTTATCCTTACAGCTGCTGCAGGCTTTCACGGAGCTTCTTCGCACCTGGGTCTCGGTCAGCGAGACTGCCGTGCCGCAGTCGCAAAGGCATTCGTAGCTGCCCTCCTTTTTATCAAAGCGCTGGACAACGAGGAAGCCGATCCGACGCCCGATATTCTTATCCTTTTTCTGTCGTCCCACGACGATTCCTCCTTTCCGAAATGCGTGATGTTCTTCAGCCGGCGAGTTGCTCTTTTGCTGCCGGTTTTTTTATTACCTTGCCGTGGCATTTAAGTGTAAGACCGCCCTTCTGCATCTGCTGCTGGAATGCCACATCCGGTACGCAGCGCGGGTGGTCGGTATAGAAGAGGCGCTGTTTCTCACGATATACCTCAAACAACATCGTAGAGCCCTCCCTTGGTCGTAAATACCTGCGCCTCCGGAGGCAGCTGCCAATAACCATCGAACGGGAGCCCCGGCTTGCGATACGCCTCAAGCAGCTCGAGCATCTGCGTCCTCTCGAACAGGGTCGCGCCGGCTACCAATGACGGAAAGCTGGCGTAGAGCTCCTCCATAAAGGGGACATACACCTTTGCGGCAATCTTATCAGCGTCCCATGGCTCAGTGGATCCGTCACGGATCATGGCGGAAATCAGGGCGCGCTTCTTTTTTTCTGTTCTCTGACAGAGAGCCACATATCGATCGGAGCGATGTTTCGCCTGGCTTTTCTTGAGGTTTCTCTGATCTCGCTCAGCGTAATAGGCGGCGAGGTCGTCAGAGAGGTGCCACAGTTCCCGATGGGTGAGAGGGGCGCCCTGCAGGTTGACCTTCCGCTGGATCCGGCAGATGTCCGCCTTGATCTGATCCTGTACCGTCAGCACACCGTTGTTTCCGACAACATACGGAGCCGACAGCGAGAGAACGAGGGCATTGTCCCGATAGAATTCGCAGCAGCCGCCTCCCGAGCGCAGCTCGGTGGTAAGACCGTCGCGGATCCCTTCCTGCGCCCAGTGAGCGGCGCGTGACGCGCCCATCTTTGTGAGGAGGCGCTGGTAGGCACTATCCGGTGTATCGACCGGATGTATGTCTGTTTCGATCGCGGACAGGAGGAATACGGTATTGTCCCGCTCTCCGTCCGATATTGAGGCGATTTTCCTTCTCGCCGCATCAAGCGCGTCTTGCCGGTCAAAGGAGATATACAGGATATCTGACCCTGACAGTTTTTCCGCGCAAGCGACATATATCGTCCCTTTGTGGACCGTTGTGCTGTTTCCCATGATTTTCTGAACCCCTTTCCCAAAACAACTGAAGTGTATATGTACAGGCAGGCTGGGCCTGCCAGCCCTGCAGAAAGCAGGACATAATGATCCTCCATCCGTTCCCGGGGGATAGAGGTTGAGGACGGTGCCTCAGACGATCAGTCAACGATCTCGGCGTCTACAAGGTGGCAATAGTGGTCTCCGTTTTCCTCATAGATCTCCAAAGTACCAGCCAGCGTGAAGGTGTCACCAAGATCGGGATAGACAGCGCCATCCATGAGAATAAACTCCATTCCCTGAGACTCACCGGTGTCCGGGTCAGACACAACGCAGATGTGGTAGACAACACCTGCTTCTGTGCCTTCCAGGGCGACATATTCGCCTGACATTTTAATTTCGGTCCCAACGAGCTTATCCGGTTCGCCGAGAATGTGATACAGCTCGTGACAGGCTTCCTCGGCAGTGAGAACGGTAAGATCCTTCGGGCTTCCAGAGTTGACATCATTGTGATCGTCAGCCGGTTCATTCCCGCATGCAGCGAGGGTCAGCACCATAAGGACGGTCAGCAGCAGACTAAACAGTTTCTTCATTGATTCTTCCTCCTTGAATAAAATGAGTGATATGAACACACGCCAACCTCCGTGGGGAAGGATGGGCGGTTAATCCGCAGATCGCTGTAATACCGGCTCCGCGTAGAAGGCGGAGATGCCGGCGCTTCGAACTTCCTTACGATAGATATCGTGGATCCTTGTCTCTATATAGCAGCACCGTCCGGTTACAAGAGTTTCTCCGATGCCGTCCTGCAGATAGGTCTGACATGCCGGTTTACAGCGTTCGTACGCGGCACATGCTTCATCCGGATCCCTGGAGTCCAGCAGGATCTCGCCGCGAGGCTTGGAGCCATAGATCACATGGCGACGAATCGCTTCGACGGTCAGTGAGACGGTCGGGTCAAGGATAAAGCTGAAGTGCTCTATATAGACTCGATAGGTCTTGGTAGGGATGTTTATCATCTCCTTGGTTCTTTATTTTTACATCATCGTATAACTTACATCTTGCAGTTTCATTGTAGCACGAGTATCACATTTAGTCAACAAAAATTACATCTTCGTATAACTTAAAGTTTATGTAGCTTTCAGTTTTTTTGCATGTTCGGAGCAGGAAAGATACGGCATCCTGCCTCCAGATACCTCAATTGGAACCCTTCTGCAGCCATTCCCAGTGGGAGGTCACAGGGGAGAGCAAAACTGCGGTAAAAAACAGCAGATTTGCGCTTGACAAAGAGAGAAGGCTGTGCTTCAAGTGTCAAAAACACCACAATACAGTCTTTTTGTGTTAGTTATCACGATGCATTCGGCAACTGTTCCCGGTAGGGGATCACCCGGGGGAGAGGGCAAAACTGCAATAAAAAACAGCAGATTTGCGCTTGACAAAGCGAGAAAGATGTGTTTCAAGGGACAAAAACACCATAGTATAGTCTTTTTGTATTGGGAGATAATAGCAATCAAACCGCGATCCCCCATCCTTCCCCGCCCATAAAGTGGCGCATAACCACGGAGGCGCCGCCTCCAATCCGCTCCGCGGGGAAGAGGAGCTCGGCTCTGTGAACGATCTGAGCATCCTTCTCGGGGATTTCCGCGCCTTGTCCAGACTTGAGGGGATGTAATATTTACTGCTATCCAACTTTTTCGGGCCGATTTTCGGGGCATTTCTTACTGAGGGAAATGTGCTTCTTTTGGTAATTTCCATACTTTTGTTATACTTTTTACCTTGACTTTCTGAGCCCGATCTGATCCGGAGGACCACCCGCCGTTTTGTTATTGCTATATTATGGTAATCTGCGTCGATCCCTGTCCGCGCTGTTTCTGATCTGAAAGTCCGCATTCCTTGGAAGGCAAGAAAGAAATCCAAGTCATTTTAGATTTTGTTTTGATTATCTTTAGATTTTATATAGTAAAATGCGCCGGCCCGGATGGTGGGTCGGCGACGAGTAATAAAGAAATAATTTAGATAATGAGCTAAAGTAAATATTCAGCACTCATTAAGAAGATAACAGCCAACAGTCAGATTCTTGGGGGTTTTCCCCCTTTGGAGCTGCAATAGTGGCGCATAACTGTAATTATGCGCCACTTTATTTTTGTGTATACATGGCTTTTTTAACCCCTTCTCCCCTTCTTAGCCCCCCTTTCCTTGTTTTCGATAACTTTCCATCGGCTTTTATTCTGGCGGGCGCCACAATCAAGGCACAGGAACCATGGAGGTTGCCACAACATATAACTTACTGTGATGTAAATTTCACTCTCAAAACAGTGAGCCACCTGGCGTAACCAGACGGCTCACTTCTTCTTTTCTTTCAGCTTTTTCCATGCCTGGATCGAGGCCCAGACAATAGAGACCAGCATGAAGATATTTGGATGCCATATATGCAAAGAGAGCAGCTTGTTAGAATGACGAGCTGCTCTCTTTCGTTTCATGAGGATCTTCGCCTTTCTCTTTGCACTTTCTCCTATATTGATATTCCCTTGCATTTCTGATACTATTAGCGGGGAGGCGCTCTGGCGTGTTCTACTTCCCTGCCCTCCTGGAATTATCGAGAATTACTAAAAAAGAGAAAACACAAGGAGGAGATCCCAATGAAAACAAAATACAAATTGCTTTTTATACTCATCTGCATTCTGCTTTTTATCTTCAGTGCCTGTGGAAATCAGGCACCCGCACCTTCCGATGACAAGAGTCAAATCGATTCGTCGGATAAAGATGGAAATACCGAAAGCAAACAGATCATGACCGAAGAAGAGATTATCGCGACCTTTACTAATTTGGATTCAAAGGCAAAAGATTTGCTGAAGTGGGTACAGAAGAACTACACTAAAATTCCTCTTGACGGCGTTCCTCTGCACAAGGTTGAGAATGTGGTAGTGGGTCTTAAAGTGGTTTCACCCGATCCGGAGCAGCCGGATGTAGGCGGCTTTGCGCCGGTTTACGGGACGGCGGTTTTTGCCAAGGTCACAGATGAAACAATTCCCGATTTCCCATGGAGCAGCACAGAAGAAATTACAAAAGCGATTACGGATGTCTTTGAAAATGTGTCTTCTTGTTACCAGCTCGAATTCTTGGCATCAACAGATTTTAATGAGCCAGAGGGAATCTTCTATCAGTTCGATGACGGACTATATTTCCGTACCAGTCATATGGGCTATGAAGAGGCAGAAATTGATTTTGGGTGGGACTATTCTTCAATGCAGGTAATTAAAAATGGACTGGATGAAATTACCGTGACTATGTGGACTAAAGATGTGGAACATTTTTTCAATCCTAAAGAGCGCGACTTAGTCAGAAACGAAGACGGGCACTGGGTATTGACAACGGCATGACGGCAGAAAGGAGGGGAAGTAATCCCCTCCTTTCTTTTATTTAGCGTTTAACTGCTTTCCGCACGCTTCCAAAATTTTGCCATTTGGTAAAACTCTTCATGTCTGCAAGTGTTCCAAATTTTTCAGCTACGCCAGCAATGGGATAAGAGTTCAAGACCATTATCTTACTATCCTGCAGGTTATTCCTACTCGCACCCGCTTTCAGCCCATAGCCCACGACAAAGTGCATACCACCTTTCGCTGTGTTTTCCAGATAGATGACGACGGGACGATTATTCACGATTTCATCAAAAATAATGCCTTTTGCACTCTCCCAGTTTTTCACTGGACCGCTAAATGTAAATGTAAGCGGGCTACTGGAATTCTGCGTCCAGTTCATCCAAGGGTAGCCCTCATCGGATACTTTCCACAGACCCCAATCATAGAGATTTTTCGTAGTAATTGCGGAATTGTTCTCCATAATTCGCGCAACCATAGTTGCTGCAGCCGCACCGCAGCCAGAAGACTTTCGATTTGCCATCGGACAGGTATCATCAATGCCAGACAAACCAGCCCATGTGGATTCATCCAACTGCGAAAGATAGGTGTTTGCAGGCATAGATACCGTAACATCGTTGGTAAGCACACCGTCATCCGGATCAACAGGAGGTTCCGGATCAGGAGGGGTAGTTCCACCATCAACATCAGGAGACACAATCCATTCCTGCATAGCATTTGTGTTCCCTTCTGCCCAATATACATTGCTTTCACCGCCGGTACCCCCTTTCAAAGCGGTCTCGTTCTCGATGGTAGATGCGGGATAGCCAGTGCTTTTATTCACCTTGGAATTCGTTGCAGTCAGATAGAGGTTCTTTCCGGGTAGATAAATCTTATAAATGTTATTGCCCTTACCTTCAAAGATAACTCTGCTATCCGTATCGGAAGTCTGCCCGGTGATACACAAATGTGCATTGTTTTTGTACGATTTCTTCAAAGAGCCATCGCTGCAATCCAATACATACGACTGATTTACAGCACTATGCAGCCGATACCCACCATTACGCTCCTGGACTACCCAGTCCTGCATAATATCAGTAGGGTCATTTGCATACAGGCATACATTTCTCCCCGTGCTGGCAGCTTTGGTTCCGAAGACATTTAGGGCAAAGCCCGCATAACACCTGTTAACAAATCGATAAGTTTTTCCATTTTCAAATGCCATAATACATGTTTCCTTTCTTTATTCTTTTTTGTTTTTGAAAACCTCGGTTTTTCAGCACTCCGCGGCGAGCCGTTAAATCCAATGTTTTCTCTCTCTTTAGGAAGTTCACCTGCCTGTACATATGCCTATCCCCTTGACTCCATGGGGAATAAGTGATATGATCTAAGAAGTCAGACTTCCTAATTTATATTGTAAGAAGTTTAACTTCACAAGTCAAGGGCTTTTTGAAAAATTTCTGAAGGAGCACCATACATTATGACTTTCGGTGAAAAGGTGAAGCAGGCGCGAACAGAACTTGGGCTGACTCAAGTGCAGCTCGGAAAGATCTTGGGGGTTTCCCAGCGTACAATTACTGCCTACGAGACCGATACATTCCCACCCCGCACACGGGATGCCTATTGCAGACTCGCAGATGCTCTCCATGTGAATGTAAACTATCTCCTTACCCAGGAGGATGCCTTTGTGTTGGGCGCCGGCGCGCGATATGGGTATCGCGGCAAAAAGGGCGCCGAAGCGCTTGTGGGTGAGCTGACCGGTCTGTTCTCCGGCGGCGAACTGGCGGAAGAAGATATGGATGAGCTGATGCTCGCTATCCAAAAGGCTTACGAGATTGCCAAGGAGAATAACCGGAAATATGCGCGGAAAGATCATACCGAGAAGAATGATTGATTCCCTCCTGCGTAAGTCAAAGGAGGTGCATCCATGCAGCTAAACTCGTCCATTCACATAATGGACAAAGCAAATCGTATTGTAAAAGCGGCTGGCTCGCGAGAACCCGAACTCATCTCCGACCATTTGGGGATCATCATTATGCCGGTAGACTTCACCAAGCAAAAGGGTGCTTATAAGGAGATAGAGAGAAACCGCTTTATCTTCATAAAAAAAGACCTGTGCCCTGAAATGCACAGGATCGTCCTGCTCCATGAGATCGGTCATGCAGTGCTGCATCGAAACGAGGCAAAGCTGTTTTCTGATCTCAATGTGTTCGATGTGAAGAATGACCGTATGGAATATGAGGCGAACTGCTTTGCCGCGGAGGTCGCCCTGCCAGATGATGAGGTCCTAAATTATATACAGGAAGGCTTCAATATGGAGCAAATCGCCAAAGCCATGAACACAGATGTCAATCTGGTTGCCATGAAGGCAGCGAACCTGAACCGAAAGGGTTATTCTTTCCGGCTGCAGGATAGCAGGAGTGACTTCTTAAAAAGCTGACGCATGCAACGCAAAAACGAGTCCTCTTGTGGGGGACTCGTTTTTTACCTTTTTCTTGAGGTACTCAGATTGTGATGCAGAATCTGTCATATCCGCTTCGAAAATTGAGCGTGTCGTTGAAATAATCCCTTAGCCACATATATTTCCGCAATACATCTGGATCTGTTGTCTCCATAATAGCTTTTTCTATTGCTGGTTTGACACGCTCAACATTATTTGGGTTTTTCTTAAATGCAGAAAGGAGATAATCAATGAATACAGCTCCATGGACTCCTGAATCCTTCTCATCAACTTGACGGTTTAAGTACATCAAACATAAGTCACGCGCACAGTTCTTCAATTCAAGGGGCATTTTATATACTGCTGCATAATCGTCAATTTCATCGGATCGAAGATCTCTGGTAATGCGCCCGGCAATGTCATCGTCTACCGCGATACACGGATATCTTGCAACCTTCCCCTCGAGATTAACAGCTTTTATCAAAGACGGACCGAAGCAAATATTTCCATCATGGTACAACCCCCCGTAACTGAGTCCACCGCGAAAAAATACTCCCTCAGCCGCAAAATGGAACTGCAGTCTGCACAGGTCATTCAAGACTTGGCTAAACTGCCGATACCAGTCGACAAAGCGCGTTGTTTCTTGCACCCCATAGGATACAATAATGCTGTCGGAAAATAGACTCATCTCAACATCAATATTCTCTTCGTGTGCCACTTTTATATGATCTTTAATCATAAAAAGGAACTCCGACCTCCAGTGGGAAGGCAAATAGTCTTTTTCAACTTCCCGAAAAAGGTCAACCACTCTGGCCACCTTTTCGAGTGATTTATCGTCATGTATGCTATCGAAAATAGTTGATTTCCAACCAAGAATATCCAAGAAGCAAACGAAACGATTTGTGTATCTGAATTCGCTTTTGCTTTCATGCTTACCGCCAAATGCGGCGTCTGCCATATTCCTCATTTTTCCCATCCTTCCTTGTGTGAGACAGTCTGCATCAGCTCTGGTTATCGTTTTTTGAATAGACATCCTTTTGAGGTGTTCGGTGCTGTTGCAGAGACAGTCCCTCCCTCACAAGTAAACAGGCAAAGCATACCACCTCCTCACCTTTCCATATCTCAAGCGAATTATAGCCGTGCTTACTCAATTTGTAAATACAGAAAAATAATGTGAATAATTGTACCATTTGACATTACATTTTGAACTGGTCCCGAAAAACAAAGCTCCCACCCAAAAAGGTAAGAGCATGATTTATGAAATTTGATTTTTGGTCAGAGAAGTCCACACATACATATTACATTACGACGCCGTCAACACAGACGATCCTCGCATTCGAACCAAGCTGGTCGTTCCCTACGACCTTCCATTCTTCCAAAGTGCCTGTATAGCGTATCTCTTTGAGATTGTGGCAATCCCGGAACAGATTTCGTCCCAGCTTTTTAAGGCTCCTCGGCAACTGCGCGATCTCCAGACTTGTACAATCGGTGCATACCGCATCACCGATCTCCTCAACGCCGTCCAACACGATAAACTCTCGCAGTCGAACGCACCCATAGAATACGGCTCGTTGAATCTTCACCACAGAACCCGGAATCTCTATGCGTTTGAGCCGCTCACAAAAGCTGAATGCGTCCGCATTGATCCGACGAAGCTGTGCCGGCAACCGCACTTCCTCCAGTGCGACGCAGTTCGTGAAGGCATCTTCTCCGATTCTCTGTACCCCGTCCGGGATGATGATAGAACGAAGCGCCGTGCAGTTATCGAATGCCTTATTAGGAATATCGGTCAGGTTCTTCGGCAGCTCAATGTGTTCCAGTCCGTCACAACGGAAGAACGCACTATGTCCGATTCTTTCCATCGTCTGCGGAAGAGTGATACTGCTTAATTTCGGGCAACAGCTGAAAGCGGAATCCCCCACCTTTTTAATCCCATCCAGAAGAACCACCGTACAGAGTTCCAGACACATATTAAACGCATAGTCCCCCAACGCCTCCACCCGGTACCGTTCTCCATCTATATCTATCTCGGGAGGAATCACGAGGTGTTCGTCTTCCGTTCCCTGAAAGCCGACTAACTGCCTGTCCCTGCGACCGATAACCTTTTTCTTCACAGCTTCACATCCTTTCACGGGTTGCAGCGCTTGCATGGTTCATAGCCCATTTCAATCACTTCTTCCCTTGTTCCGTTATATTCCTTCCGGTTCTTCGGCTTGATCCTATCCGCACTATCGCAGTTGGGATAGTGGAACTTGCGCGTGTTTGTATTCAGGACATAGTCCTGTCCATCCATAGGCTCCTTCGCTCCCGGATCGTCACTCGTCCCATCTGTTACCGGACTTTCCAGCCAACTCTCCCCTGTCGCGTAGTCGATTCCGATCCCTGGCTGCACATTGTAGCAGAAAACGCAGAATTTGATTCCCATTCCCTCGTCTTCCTCCGATAGTGCTTCCATCACAACACCGGAGGCAACCAGATTGTCGCCCTCATATACCGGCGTCACCCGGTATAGGACATGACGACCCATTTCAACAATATACTGGTAGACCATGTTTTCGAATGGGAGCATACCGTCCAAGTTGAAAGACCTCGTCCCAGTGATGAGGTTTTTTTCATTTGCATTTTCTCCCGTCAGCTGATAACCGATTAGATGGCAGCGATTGTAGAGATACTTGTCCTCAATAACTGTATCGTATCGAACCGTGTGCCAGCCGGATGGCTTTATCATGCCGATTTCCCCGCGGGGCTCATTCGGCATAAGATCCTGCCCAATGCACGCATACGCCGTCCCGCAGCGTCCCAAAGCATCTAGGTCGCTGTAGAGTTCAAAAGAGTTTGTGGTTAGCTCTCCTTCTGTAAAGTACGGCTCATTCCCATGCAGTTCCACATATGGACTTCCGGCATAGACCGGTATCTCCGCCATGGAATAGCTGACGGAGATCATCGCCGGCTCTGTCGGCTCGTCCTGAGTAGGATCCTTCGGCTGCGGCTCCGGTATGTCTGGTTGCGTCTCCGCCGTGTCGTTCGTTTCATCGGTATTGCCCGAAGAATCGTTCTCCTCCGGAAGAAGATCCACTCTCTCCTCTTCCCCGCTGACAACATTGTCGACCGGGATATTGGGCGCCGCGTCCTCGTTCGCCGCCATGGTCACTGAAAACGCGATGAGAAAGGCTGCAAGAAGGATGAGAGGCTTCAGGGTCGAACGCTGCACTTGATTCCTATGCTCGCTCTCCGTTGCCTTACTATGCGCCCTTCCTCGGATATCCCACCACCTATGCTTTTCCTCGCCGTCATACGCGTTCACTTCTGTGCCAAGCAGTCGATTCCACAGTCGCTTGACCGGTGCAATAGGCAGTGCCGCCCCCGCGACGACCAAAAGCAATACGCTTCCGATGTTGGGACCGGAGCACAGTGCGGCCACAATACAAATCGCAACAAAGAGCCAGCTCAATGCGTTTTCACCCTTTTGCAAATCCCGCCATGCTCTCAGGGCACAGCGGAACAGTTTTTCTTCTTCGCTGCTGCGCGCCGTCGTCATAGATCAGCGGCACAAGGTTTGTGCTGAGCATTTCGAAAGCATCTCCATCAAACACTCTCCGGTCGGCGGTAACACCCACAAATCTGCGCCAGCAGCAGGCGGATAAAGTCCGGGCATTGGCGACTGCCGCTCTCCCAGTTCTCGACCGTCCGGCGTGAAATGCAGTAGCGTGTGGCAAACGCACGCTGGGACAGCCCAGTGTGTACGCGTATATCCCGGACGGACAAGTGGGCCGCATCCCAAAGCTGTGTCAACATCTCTATACGGGCTGGCGGTGCATCCGCTTCCGGACCATCTCCCCATACAGGGGAAAGCGACCAATCCGATACATACGCTTCGCGGTTTTGCGCAGTGAGAGCATCATCCCACAGGATGTTAAACAGTTTATCAGTCATTGCTATCTCCTCATTTGCTCGCCGTCAATGTATTGTACTCGGACACTGCAGCATTAACGCGTTCGACAATGTTCTGCGTTGTGGTCGGCTCATAAAACAATCCAACATTGATATCCTCGGGGCGATCGGACAAATCGATCCAGCTATTATGACCGACAAGGTCATGCGTGGAAATTTCCCCAGTAGTACGATTGTAAATCATCTGCACACACATAGGACCATAATAGCCGGTGAGATGTTTGGTTGCCGCAGCCGCCTTCTTAATACCCTTGATGTTTGTAATCTTCATATACTGCTCCTCCCCGCCGATGCCGCGGCGAAAAATCTGACCTACAAATATAATATGCCACTCATTGAGTGGCAAGTCAAGTGTTTTTTTGCGGTAAACGCAAGGCATCAAGAATTGTGCAGCGACTTTTCCCTTAGACGCCTACGACTACCAGTGCAGCGAAGTTCCGTCGTTGCAATTGGACTCCCACGACTACCAGTGCAGCGAAGTTGCTCCGTAGTGCACCTTCTCCTCACAACCTGCAGCGCCCGATCACACCGCCTTGTTCCTTGCTATAGAAAACGATTGAGAATTCTATGGATAGGTTCGGGCAGCCATCGTAGAACTCCTCGCAAAATCGCTCGCACTCGACCGGAAGCACCAGCAAATACTCCCCGATCCCCCGTTTCATCGCGGCGGTGCCTATCGCAGCTATAACGGCTCTGTGTGTATGATAGGGTCTCTCCGTCTTTGGGTGCTGGATGTCCCATACGATCTTTCGCCCAAACCTATCCCGCATGATATAGCCATCCTGCTCGTCCTGAATATACCCAAGCTCGTTCGTGAGATATTGAACAACCGCGTGATACTCGTCCTGATTCGGTGAGCCGCCAACTGTAGTTATAGACTTTGTCTTGTGTGCCGCCGCCATGAGGTACGGAAGAGATAGCTCCTCCTCCAGCTTGCTTGCGTCAAACCCCAACTGCTCCTCCAATCTTCTCAGAAGCTCAGTCGATATGCGCCCAGTATACATATTTTCGATGTATCCGATGCGCACCGCGTTTGTCCCGACTCTCCTTGCGAGCTCTGCCTGTCCGATCCCCTGTTCAAGCCTGTAATACCGGATCGTTTTTGCCAACCGCTGTGTCAGCGGCGTCCATTCGCTGCTTCTGTCCATTTCCTTCTGTCCTTCCCTATCGCATCTGTCCAAGGGCTCCCAGCATGAAGCCGACAGCCAATGTTACTCTTTCTCCTTTTCCTTTGCTGGCCTGTCCAACCGAGATATTGTCGGTTCTGTTTTGCGTTTCCCGTTGCGGATACGGACATTTTGCCCCGAGAGACGAAGGCGCAGCCTGTCGCATTCCTCGGAACATGTGATAGACGGCGTTCCAGCTGGTACAGGTTTTCCGCATATTACGCAGATTTTCACCCCGTTTCTTGGGGAAAGCCGTCGCTTTTCGTAGAACCCATTCTCCTTGTTCCATTGTTTCGATGCTTCTCTGTCTACCTCCCGCACCGCCTCCGCTGCACAATCCGGGCAATATCGCTGTCTGCCGGACTTTACAATATATTCTTTCCCACATACGGTACAGTGATCCAAGCTCCCCAGAGGGCGTTCTGGGCCGTTCCTGCGCTGCTTTGCCGCCGCCTCTTTCTGCCTGATCGGTCTGCACTCTGGGCAATACCATGCCCTTGGACCGCCGGGAAATTGCTTTCCGCATAGCCGGCAGGTGCGTTCCCGTATGGTCGTCGATCTCGCTTCCGCGAGACACTTCTCACAATATGCCTGCTCCATTCGATATGCATGGAACATTTCACCACATTTCAGGCATCGCTTCAGTCGCATTGCCGCTTCTCCATCCCGGTTTTCGCTCATTCAACGCTGCAGCTCTCGTACAGATCATCGTCGATCAGCGTTTCGATCTCCGCCTCGGTCATGTCCGCCAGCTTCTGAACCGCCATGACAATGCGGTAGTGGACTTCTTCCAGGCTCTCAGGCTCGTTTTCAGAACGTTCCCACGGCATCGACGGTGGATAGTACAGATACTCCAATCCGCTCTCATCCGGGGCGGATACCAGCGTTTCCGTCTCATCACAGCATTTCAGCATATACCCCAATCCCCCGTCCAACGCACAGTAAAAGTAGTCCTGCAGATGGACAACCCCGTCGTCGTACAGGCTTTCTATAAATAATTCCAGGTTTTCGTATCGCTCCTCATCTATGATCTCCGAGATTCTTTTGTCCGCCGGTAGCAACTCTTGCAGTACTCGAGCCACCTTTCTTTTGTCGAGATACGGCAGTACCTCTTCTGCCGGAATACCGACTCCCTCAATCACCCATCTTGTCATACCGTTTCCTCCTCGTTCTTCTCTTCGTCCGGCCTTTTTTGCTCCAGATATACCCGCCGGTCTGCCTTCTTTGGTGCCTCAAGCACGCGCTGATATTGCCAGTCGAAATGGAAAGAGTTTTTCCGGCTTCTGAGGCGCTATTCCACTCTTTGATGAACTCACCGTCCAAGGTGAACTGATAGACCTTTTTCGCGCGCGGGTGGTGATCCTTGATATTTTTTCCATAACAGACGCTGCACCCTGTCCCGGAAACGCGATGCCCAATGGAGGTCTTCCACTCATGACCGCATACCGGGCAAAGCCACCACGCCTTATAATCAGACCCGCACAGGAACATGCTTGGTGTCTGATCCCCATTTTTGGTTGGGTGCCACTGCGCCGCAATCTCCGGATGGAGATCCTGCAAAGAGTTTTTCACCGATGTCATATAACGCCGGATCAACCGCTCATCAGTCGACAGATTCACACGCACTGGGCTATAAATATCGCTTGCTTTCTTTCTGGTCCACATGTTGGATCGAGGATCAATTCTGTCGAGCAGGTACTGTATCAGCTTTTCCAGGTTCTCTCGCTTATCGAGGTTATCCATGTGGTAAGCCTCATCCGCTATCCCGTCACACGCTTCGCCCGACTCGCGGATCCTGATCAAATGGATATTGTTTTCTCTGCAGATATTGTACTTTCGGCGATCACGCTCTATATTGCTGCTTTTGTGCCAGAAGACGCCGTCGTATTCTATCGCAAGTTGGCAGGAAGGGATATAGATGTCCAGTTCCATTCCGTTATCGAAAATCTCCTTGTATCGGCTCTCCGCGTCCGGGAACGCCTTCTTTATGTAGAAATACACCGCCTGCTCCGCAAAGGAGGTTTGTCTTCCGGAATTGCATTCCGGGCAGCCTGTCCCTGACGCGCGATGCAGTACACTGGCGAGATAGCTATGCCCATTGGGACAGAGCCAATAATACTTTTTCCCGCTTTTCGAGAATACATCAGACGGAGAAAGCGGCGCGTTTTTGACACAATCCCATTCTTCCGCAAGAGATGGGTTACGAGTCGCCAGATCATTTACTCCCCTGACCAAAGCGCGGTTGGAGCATTGAGGGCAACCTCGTCCGTTGGAGCGGTTGCAGATCTTTGCCGACCAGGAGTGTTCGCAATCCGGGCACTTCCACCACACTCTTTTGTTGCTTTGTGCCGTCACATCCTCCGGCTTTAGCGGCGCGTTTTTCTCGTAGTCCCAGGAGCGTAAAAGAAGGTCGTCTTTAAGGGGACCATTGTTTTTCAACAATTCCTTTTGGCGGTTTTCCCAAACAGCCTTTCTCGCGCACGAAGGGCATCCCGTTCCGCGCTGAGTTCGACTCCGAATCGTAGCATCCCACGAGGATCCGCACACAGAGCACTTCCACCATGCCCTCTTGGCGCTTCCCGGTACCACAGAATTGATATCCACCTGGCTGTTTTTCTCATGATCCCATTCCTTCGCTATATCCGGGTAAAGGGTCGAAAGGTCGTTATACCCCAAAAGGACTCGCTTATTGGTGCAGTACGGACAGGGCTTGCCATCGTGGGTACGCTTTACCACTGTCTCTTCCCAGCTATGCCCCTTTTTGCACCGCCACCAAACGCGACGATTGCTCCCGACGGTGATCGCAGTTGGAGACAAGGCGGGATCGTTCTTCTCGGTGTCCCATTCGGCAAGCAGTTCTGGAACATCTGTTAAGTATGCTTTTTTGCCGGCATCTACCGACACGATGACCCCTCCTCTCCCCCGATTTCGATCATATCTCTCTTTATATTCCATCACACTTCGTTGCTGCTGTCAATAGCTGAAGCAGGGTTTTGGGACCGCCATGTGAGTTCTTGCAAAAAAGAAAAGCCCTCCCTATGGGAGAGCCTTTCCACTATTCGGTGAATCATATTTTCACCGTTGAAAACCTCCGCTTCTTCGTCCACGAACAGAACGACCTCCCCCGTAAGGAAGGTCGTTCTGTTCGATTGTTCTATCTTGACTATTGGTATATTTCTCTGCGATGACCCACAGTTAAGGCTGTGATCACGAGCCGATCGTCTTCTATGAGCACGATCAGCCGATAATCGCCGATCCTGTATCGCCACTGACCAGACAGATTCCCTGCGAGAGCCTTTCCGTGCTGCCGCGGATTTGAACATCCATCAAGGTTTTTCTCGATCCACGAAAGAATGATTCGTTTAGTGTAGCGGTCGAGCTTCTTAAACTCGCGATCAAATCGAGTTGTTGTTTCAACCGAATACCTCAAAAGTCGCATTCCTTTCTCAAATCGCTGAGCGGTCTGCTCTTTTTGCCATCCTTCACATACTCGTCGTATGCCTCGTTTGCGACTGCGATATCGTATTCCTCTTCGATTTTATCAAAGAGGGCCTTTTTGAAGGCTTCTCCTACTGACATGTTATGCAGCTTTGCGTAACTGTCAACAAGCCCTCTTTCCTCCGGTGTCAGTCGAATGGAAAAGGACATAACTCATCAGCTCCTTTCTTGTAGTACATTATACTACAGATATCTCGATTTGTCTACACTTTCTCTTCGCGGCAGCGTATGTTCAGAATAACCTCTCAGCCTTCCAACCACTCGACAAGCTCTTCGAGTTGACTGCAGCAGGCATCCAGAACGCTATCCGTGCTGTCTACTGCATATTCCCCGAAGGGGTAACCATCCTCATCAACGGCAGTGACCTCGATCCAGTTGCCATTCTCATACCAGATCTTGTTCTCCTGCAGCGCAGCATACAGCTCCGCATCGGACGAAAATGTTTCCCGAAGAGAACTATCGGCGTTCACTGCCATCGCGCCATCGTTGTAGCGATTGCGATACAGGAACTCCCTACCGTTTATCTCTCCGGTGAGATACACATCCCCGATAACGCTGATCTCGACGGTATAGCCCTTGTACTTGAAGCCGCCAATGAATCCGCCATACCAAACGCTATCCAGATGGTCATCATCAAGGAAAACATCCTCTTTTGTGAGCACCTCCAGCCCCAGCTCTTTGGCTTTTTCCAGCATGGCATTGAATTTGGTCTCGATGTTCGTTCTGTTCATACAGCTTCCTCCTTTTCACCTTCGGTCGTAATGCCGAGGTTCTTGATTTCCTTTGCACTTGCGACGCCCTGACAGATCGTATCACGCTCAATGTAGTCGTTTGCACTCGGTCTGACCTTTCCCATCGAACACAACTCCCCTGCGAGCAGTTCAGCCTCCTGACCGCTCTCAGCCCAGACAACGATTGTACGCATACGGGTTTCCTTAACCCAAACCGCAAAAGGCGTGCGGGAGGTTCCCGGATCGTCTACGACCGATTTCCAGCCGTTCTTCAGCTCCTCGAAACGCGCAACCAGCTCATCCACAGTGAGGTTGATGTCCGGTGCAGTTTCCGTTAAGGTGAATCCATTCCACTCAAACCAGGGAAACTGTTCGCAATAGTCCGACTCGTTGGTGTTCTCGGGTAAGCACTCATGAATGCGGCTCGGGATGAAATACTCCTCGTCCTCGAGGCACGCTATGATGCGTTCCTCCTGTTCCTCGGTCATTTCACCCTTAATGATGCATTCATTCCATGTCTTCCAGTTGCCTCCGTCCCTGTAAAAATACTCGATCTGTGTGTTCATTTCCTTTTCCTCCTTAAATCTTTTGTTTGTCTTCCTTTGCAGCTTGGGTGATCCGCGCCGAAATATCCGAACTACGGTTCCAGTCCCGCACGGTCTTCGTTTCTTCCTGCAGCTTTTCCGTGAAGCATGTCGTACATCGCTCCGCGATACAATACATCACACCGGTAACGCCGAGGATCTCAGTGGTCTCCGGCTTGCTGTGCTTCACGATCAGCTCTGCAATATGGTACAAACGATCTGTGGAAATGTTCCTGCTGCTGCCATTGCGGTTGTTCACCAGCCAAAGGAGCTTTTTGCTCTCTTCGACACTTCCAAGCGTAAACCAGCCGTGCTCAACGCACAATGCGTGCAGGTCTTCCATCGTAAGATAACGCTTTTCCACGATCAACATGCAGGCACCTCCTTGATGCTCTTCTCAATGTGAACGCCCTTGGGCGGCGGATCCAGTTCCGCGATAAAATCCCTTGGAACCGTGTTACCGTCTTCGTCCTCAAAAAGGACAAGGATCATCGGTGCGCCGTACCATGTCTCCCGCTCTACATCCTTCCGGAATTGCTCATAGTCAGTGTACTCGACGCTCTCCCCTGCCAGTCCATTGCTGCCGAGGAAATCGATCCTCGCAACGACACGGTCGTTGGACAGCGTATCGACCCGTTTGAAGTAGCCCCTCTCACCGCGCGCCAGCGCCGAGCCGGAAGGCAGTTCAAGATAGGGGCAAACGCTCTCATCGAGGTCGATGATGGTCGAGATATCGTAGATGCCGATATTCTCCGGGTCTGCGATATGTGCGTTATCCTCTTCGCCGCAGAAAAACCGCCAACCGCTGTCTTCTGCATTGTCCGGTTCCTCGCGGTACATATATCGCACCTTCTTTTTCCCGTCCACAAGCATCTTGGTTGCCAAAACATAGCCGAAATGATTCACTTTTCTTCTCCTTTCTGCAATTCCCCGCCATGAAGTCTTTTGACTCACGGCGGGGTTCTTTCACTTCACTGCGCCATCGGAACAGACGATCCTCGTGCGCTTTGGAATGCCTTTCATCGGTCGCAGCTTACTCCACTGCTCGAGAGTCCCGCCGTAACGGATCTCCTTGAGCGTGGCGCTGCAGCCGGCAAACACATTTTCTCCGATCCATTGCAGGCTTGCCGGGAGTGTGATCCTTGAGAGGCTCGTACACTTCGCGAATGCCTCTCCGCCAAGCCTAAGCAATCCCTCCGGGAGCGTCACATCCCCGAGAGATGTACACTCTTCAAAGGCTTTTCCTCCGATATCCGTCACATCCACGGGAATGCGGATGCTTGTTAGGCTGCTGCAGTGACCGAAAGCACATGGTCCGATATTTCTCAGGCTTTCAGGCAAAATCGCATCAGCCAGTGCGACACATCCATAGAACGCGCCCGGTGGGAGTATGGTGATACCCTCCGGTATCGCGACCGCGGGCAGTTTGCTGCATCGGTAAAACACACTATTTCCAAGGCATTCTAATCCTTGCGGCAGCGTGACACTCGTAAGCGATACGCAGTCCTGAAAGGCACTATCATCGATCTTGGTAACTCCCTGCGGGATGTCGATCTTCACGAGGGCACCGCAATCTCGAAATGTGTTGATGCCGATTCCCGTAATTCTGGGGGGTAGTTCAACGCTTTCGAGGTGCCGGCAATCGCCAAACGCGTTTGCTCCAAGGTTGGTGAGCGTCTTCGGAAGCACGACCTTCTCAAGCCCGCTTCCGCAAAACGCGCCTTCACCGATCTCAGTTACGCCATCCGGCAATGAGATGGTCTTCAGGTCGGTACAACTCCAGAATGACGCGTTTCCAATTCTTTCGAGATCCGCCGGGAGTGAAACCTCCGACAACTGCATGCACGACAGAAATGCGTCTTCTCCGATCTCTGTTAGACCGGACGGCAGAAAGACGCTCTTCAGCTCGCTGCATCCGAAAAAAGAGTATTCGTCAATCCTCTTGATACCCTCCAGCAGCACCACCGTTTGCAGGTTCCTGCAATCAGCAAAAGCATACTTACCGATCGCGTCCACGTGCCGGAATTCGCCCTCTGCGAGCACTTCCGGCGGGATCACGAGATGCTCGCTATCCGCGCCCGTAAAACCCGCAAGATGTCGATTCTCATCTGTTATGGAAAATGTTTCTCGAACTCGTTCCATTCCATATCCCTTTCTCACGCTGCCCCGGTAAGCGGCGGCAGGACGATTTTACTTGAAAGCTCATCTCCGCTGCCGGCTGCACCGGTCATCCCTGATTCATCATACTCGGCGCCCATTACGCGCTGCCTATCGTCAGGGAACCAGTCCCTGCTGCTGTTCCTCGTCAGCCCCGCATATAGCGTCAGGGCGATAATTCCGGCAATGATAGTCGTTATAGTCGCGTAGTAGACCGCAACTGCTGCTTTACTCATAATTTCTCCTCCCCTTTCGCCTTAGACGAATCAAACGCTCCCGGGAAAGCCCGGCAGGACTCCCAGCACCGCCAGTCGACAACACCGTTCTCATCCATCGCGTAATCCGCGAGATCCTCCCACGCGACATGAGCCGCGTAGACATGGCGCTTCATTCGTTCCTTCTCAGTAAGATGTTCCCACTGTGCCTTCGCATGGCTGTTTGCTTCCTCCGGCGTATCGTAGACAACCGTCCATGTGTCACCTGCACCGCTCAGGTGCTCATCGACCACAATGTACTTCCCCGGATTCGTCTTCGATTCGTACAGTGCGACATATCCGTCCGCGCCGCCGGCGCCGAGTTGCTCGTCAACTTCCTTCTCCGTCATCGCGGAGAAACAGTAATGCGCGACCGTGCAGCCCTTCTTACTGATCCACCAGCTCGTCTTTTCGTTAAAGGCGTTCCTGCAAGGGGTGAAAACATAATCTTTGTAAATGCGAGATTCCATATTCTTTCTCCTTTCGGTCCACCGCCATGGTCTTTCGCCCTTATGGCGGCGGTTCATTCATACTTTTAAGCTATGCAGGTTGCCCAGACGCCACGGCTTGTATTTCTGAACAGTCCCGGATGCATCTGCAGGGTCTGCCGCACCTTATCGCGCCAGTGAGGGTTCGCCTCGGTCTTTCGATGACCCTCTACCTCCCGGTAGATGTCCTCAAGAGAACTTTCGCCGCCCAGGCTGCGCATGACTTCATATACGACATCCTTCCATGTGGAGCATTGCAGATCCCGGATATCCGTGTCCCGCTTCATGGTCATGCGGACGGGGATATACAGGTTATCCTCCTTTTTGCAGATCATGAGGTACTCGTGGACAATGGGAATGAAGTTCGTGTTGGAGTACGACCTGCGATCAGAAACGCAGTTGTGCTGCATCTTGATCACGATCTGCTCCAGCTGCCCGGGCTTCACAATATCCGCAAGCATGGAATACAAGCGTCCCTTTCGCTTCATATCCCCCATCAGGACGGCGATACGCCCTCCCTTTTCCAACGCCGCGAACTGCTTCATCATGCAGTAGTTCATCGCTCTGACGAACTCATCCCAGTCATGAATACGGGAGATATCTGCCTTTCTGGGATCGAACCCAAACTTCTGCTGAACCCCCTCGGCGGAGTACTGCTCACCGGAATAGATGATCATATCTCCGTACGGCGGGTGCCAGAAGGTGAAGCGACTGCGCTCCGGAATGTCCATACTCATCAGATCGAACCCCCGGTTGAGGTCGTAGCAGTGGGATATGATCCCCTTCTGCTTCGCCACATCCTCCGTCGTCCCGCTCCCACACATGTAGTCGCAGATTTCTTTGACATTAAACTGGTCGATCAGGTCCGAGATCAGACAAGGCGAGCAGTTGCCGCGATAGCTGCTTCTGCCGCCTTCTCCTCTCTCCGGATACGAAACAACTGATAACATTTTGATTTCTCCTTTTTCTTTGATTGACCGGACCCCCTCGAGTTTCCTCGAGAGGGTCCATTTTTCACGCTATTTCCGGCATATCCCAGCCATACACCTTCCCGATCTCGTCGCCGAGCCGATAGGTCACCGCCTGGATATCCTCCTCTGTTACTGTTCCATCATAGATTTTATCTTTCAGTTCATTGATCGCTTCTTCCGTGGCATCCGGTCGGTAAGCCCTGTATCGCAGGTAGTTGGTACCATCGTGGTGCACATCCTCGAGAATCAGGTCCCCCTTTTCATCGACATACCAGGTAGAGTAATCGTGGTTCAAATAGAGACAGTCCTTGATGTTTCCGGACTTGATCTCGCCATAAGCCAGATGGCGCCCATCCCACAGCCCAAGATCCGCGATAACGAAGATCTCGGTCGAGAGCTGAATATCCAGGTTGCAGCGTTCGTCACTCAGGTACTCCGCGTTTGTATCAACCATCCATTCATAAAGCGCCTGCTCATCGTTCGGATCGCCGTCCATCTCATTTGCCTCCAGATACTCTTTGTAGTCCTCACGCCAGTCATCAATGTCCAGGTCCCGGTTGCTCCAAATGATTCTTTTGCTTTTTTCCATGATAAAAATTCCTTTCTCTTCCTTCGATTTCAATTTGCTTTGTAGATCCAGTTTCCGACCCGCACGACATCGCATTCGTATCCCCAAAATTGCCGTCGCATACCGCGGACGCTGCCGGAAACATGAATGCAAGGACCATTTACAACGAAGCGATCTCCGCCGTAATTGATCCACTCCCGCAAGGATCGAAAATACCTGCCTTTATGCTTCTGCATAACTGCTGCTCCTTTCTTTCTGAATTTTGTCCAGAGACGCAAAAAGGACGCTACCTTTGGCGATTTCTGAAAAATCGCGCAAAAATAGCGTCCTCAATTCGTGAACGGCCAGATTAGCCTACCGCATGTTCCGGCAACCGATCGTGTAATCCCAATCGCTTGTTTGTTCCGAAACCTCTACATACTTTGCAAATTCATTGTACTACGATCCTGTAAAAATGTCAACGATTTTCGCAAAGCATCACTGCTGCAATGGCACTTTGTCCCGCGACTGCCCCCATGTGACTCTCCTTCCGGAAAACGAAAAAGGGTTCCCCGAAGGGAACCCTTTCCAAAGCGAAAAGTTCACTCAGCTTTGCGCACAGGCTCGTAGGTGTAACTGCAGCGCTCCATCACCTCCGCGAACTCACAGATGTGGTAGAGATTATCGCCAACCTCCACATGAGAATCATCAATGTACCGGCAAGGCCACTCTTTTACGGTCTCCCCTGCGGTATTCTTCACGCGGATCGTACCGCCATCCTGAATCCAGAACAGCACTTGGTAACTGCTGTCAATAAATCGGATGCCTTTCGATGCCTGCTTGAGGTGAATATCCAGCCATTCTTTAATATAGCAGTAACAGTACAGGTTGTACTCGCCCTTGTCCGGACAGACCCGCAACAGGTACGCATACTTGTCGGTATCCAGCCGGAAGCCGAAATAATTGCTCTCAGAGGACATTTTTGCCTGTGGGGTAACATGACATACCTTCGCCAGCGTACTGCGATCGTGGAGCAAATCTCCCTCCTCACGGAGAGAATTGATCACACGGTCGAACTCCGCTTTGAACTCGTCGGTCTTGAGGTCCTCACGGAAATCATACCAACTGCTGAAGAATCCATTACCGTCGGTATCCATGTCCGCCCGCAAGTGTCCGATCAAGCCGCACTGGGACGAGATCTGCTGGCTCTGGTGGAAAGAGTACTTGTCCTCTGCTTCCGTCATCGAGCGATAGAGGTATTCATCCTCCTCGTCCTCCTGCTCCGCAGCGCCTTCGCACTCTCTCCACTCCTCCTCGCAGGGCCAGATCTCCGAATTGAAGCCGTGATCAGCTTCCCATTCATCAAACAGTTCCGCCACCGGAGTGGAAATACGATTGCTATCCTCCGGGTCACTGAACTGCGGCTCCTGCAAAGCCATCATCAGATCCCGCAGTGTATACCCATGATCGAGCATCCAGCGGAGCTTGAAGCTCTCATAATTATTATTGTTCCTCGCCATCTCATTTTCCTCACTTTCCAAAAAACGAATTTCCAGAGCGGTGATCTCGCTATCCTGACGATACGCGTAAACACCATAGCTGCCATCGCCGTATCCAGATGTGCTGAAAAAGCCGTCCGCTGTCAGCAACGCGTCATTGTCGCTCATCATATCGCAGAAGGCGGACCACTCATCGTCTTCTTTGAACTCATGCTTCCCGTTTCGGAAGAAGCCTGCCATGCCGGCATCCACGCCGATCTCACCAAGCTCCTCCATCTCATCTGGCTTCGGGATTTTTCCGTTCCGATAGATGCCGATCGCTCCTATCAGCTTATGGGGATAATGTCTTCCGTCGATCTCGCCCTCATCGTGCCCGATCCAGACGCCGCAGAGATATCTCCCCGCTTTGATCTTGACATCGTTCATCCGGCACCAGGTATCTCTGCTGTAACAGGGATCCGACACATCGACATTCTCCGTAAACTCCCTGATCCCAAGCCTCTGAATCGTAAGTTTCATTGTAAAATCTCCTTCTTTGAATCCCGCCATGTCCTGTAGGGCATGGCGGGATAATTTCTTTTTTTACCGCTGTGCGAGCCATTCGTCAAAGGTCAGCGGCACCAGGTTTATGCCGGGTTCCCATGCACCGAGCTGGTCGAAAGCAAACTTGGTGAGATAAACGAGGTATCGTTCCTCCGGATACGCCGCATCGTCATCTGCGATACAGGCATCGTCCAGATAGATCCCCTGCTTTCTCAGCGACTTGGCTTTCTTCTCAACATAGTCGATGGGACCGTCTGCCTTGTCAAAGGCTCTCTCATTGTCAACGGAAAGGTACGCTATTACTGTACGCATGCTCATTTTCTTTTCCTCCTAACGCAACTCAGCCACAACCGACTTCGTAAAGGTCGTCATCGATCATCGCTTCAATTTCTGCATCCGTAAGATTCGTTAGCTTCTGCACCGCCTTAATGATCCGACGGTGAACTTCCTCGATGCTGTCTGGCTCGGTTTCTGTTCTATACCACGGCATAGACGGCGGGTAGTAGAAATATTCGCATCCTTCACCGTCATCGCAGAATGTGAGTGAATCTGTATCATCGCAGTGGCACAGAAGATCTCCCAGCCCTCCGTCAAATCCATTCCCGTAGAGGAAATCCGTCAGATTTACCCCGCTATCCGAATAGACACACGGGTTCAGGTTCAGATCTCCGCACCTGCCGCTATTGACGATCACCGCTATTTCTTCATTTTCCGGGAATTGCTCATGCAGCAGCCGTGCGACCTTCTCATTGTCGAGATGCGGATAGACCTTATCCACCGCGACCCCAACACCTTCAATCAGCCAATAATTCGTCATTGTTAAAGCCTCCTTAACTTTTGTCGTTTTCTACTTTCTTGCATCCGTTAAACTCAATGAGGTTCGCCCACGCGATGATGTCATGCGGAAGACTTGCCGCTTTTTTGACAGCCTCCTGCGGAGAATCCGCTTCGATCAGGACGATCCCGTAACGGGCAGCTGATACACTATACATTGCCATGCAAGAGCTCCTTTCTGTTTCATACATCATCGCCGGCAGCGAAGTCCTCGTAGTCGTAATCCTCGTCCTCGCTTCCAACGCCGCAGTCGCACTCGAAGTCGATATCGCAAACATGATGTTCTTCCGGACCCGGCACCTCCCGGTACTCGATGTCCGGTTCACATTCACCAGCAGGAACGCAGTCACATTCGTTCTCGTAGTCACTATCGTCCACTGTCGATTTCTGCTCAACACTGTCGTCCGGTGCATGCTTCGCTTCCTGTTCCTCAGCCGCATCATCCAACCACGCGATATCTTTGATCTGCGCCCGTTTCGCCTTCTCGTAGGCTTCCGCCTCCGTTCTGGCTCGAACTGTCACGAGACCATACTTCGCAACCAGGATCTTGTAGACGCGTTCCTCGTCCTTTGCTTTTTTCAAGATACAGCGCCTCCTTCACAGCAAAGCGCTTCCGTCGGCAAAGTCTGAAGATTGTACGGAGCCTCGCACGCAGGATCCTCCGGGAAGCGGTTCTTCCCGTCCGGGATAACTACTCGAAGGACCTTGCGCCCTGTCTCCTCGACCTCATCAAGTCGAACAGGACAATCCTCAAACACCCCGGAGACGAGGTCCCCGGCTTTGAAGGTTTCCCCTGCCTGGACGCGTCGCCCCATGGAGTTGAGTACCCAGCCGATCTCTTCGTCCGGCATCCGCAACACCACCTGAAAGTCCGGGTGATTGTATCGTTCCATCCCGTGCGTATGGGCATTGCAGGCAAAAGGAAGGAACCCTTCCTCCGCCTTTCCGCATATATCGCAGGTAATGTTCGATACAAGATGGATGATCCAGTCAATACCGGGAGCAGCCAGCTTCTTGAGTGCCTGCATCGTTTCCTCCGTACAGTCGGTCAGGTCCGGAGCCTCATTAAACTCCGCCTGCGCGTCGTCAAACCACTCAGATCCGATGTCCGCGAAAGTCTGTCGGGGGCACATGCCAAGGAAGTCAAAGAAGCCCTGCGCGTCACATTTTTCGTTGGCCGCGTCCCGGATATCTTCGTATGTAACCACATTGGTCACATACTGACCTCCGGCAGTACTGTCCGGATTGTAGTACATCCACTTTACCGTCTCATTCTCACGGTTGATAAAGAACGCGTCCTCATACTTCGGATTGGGAACATAACTCCCTCTATTGCTTTTCTCAGACATTCTCGATTTCCTCCTTTCAACTCAGCTCTACAACCGGCTCCGGCAGGCGGCGCTTGGAGTGTGGAACACCCCAAGCATCCTCCTGCATGAATTCCTTGCCATTCCATGTCCACTTGTAAAGATAGATCTCTCCATGATAAGGGATCTGCCGGTTCCCACGGATCGCAGTCGCACTGGCGCTGTATCCGATGGTGCCGTAAACCCTTCCCTCCTGCAGAGCGCTTTCTTTTTCGAACTTGGCAAGACCGGTCTCGATGATAGCATCTCTCAGTCGTTCATGACCGTACTCAAGGCGATCGTCGTACTTCCTACGATATTCCTCGAGCATGGCTTTGACTGCGCCGGACTTCTCAAACGGAACCAACCACATCATTTGACACCGCCCTCTTCTTTCTGACGCTTTTCCTCCGCATCGCGGACGGCTTCCAGGACATACTGAACAGTATTCCAATACGATTCCCAGTAAGCGTCATTGTTTCCGAGCGCTTTGTCCAAGCGGTCAACCGCTCTGTTGCGCGTCAAAATCTCCTTCAGCTTCTTCGTGCCGCGATCCGCAAGCACGCCGGCTCCATCTTCGTCGAGCTGCTCCAGCTCGCCCATGAGGTCCTCCATTCTGCAGTCTCTTTCGTACCGCTGGAAAACTTCATGCTCGAACTGCCCGGACATGGACAGAGTCATTTCCTTGAGAGAGACGCACATGTGGTTCGCACAATAATTGCCCTCCTCGTAGAGCTCGACCGTGTTACCATCCTCGCTCGTCTCGTCCTGGTCGTAACCACACTCCTCGAACACGGCTCTTTCATCCGCAACAGCCTGATTGAAGTAGGCGACTGCGTCTGCCTTGTCGGTGAATACATCTGATACGCTGCTCTCGTTCTCGCCGTTGCGATTTGCCCAGTCGGATTCTACGATATACACTGTTCTCTTTTTGTTTTCCATGATAAAAATTCTCCTTTTTGATAATAATTTGCTTTTTGAAACGCTCCCGCCATGACGCTTTCATGGCGGGAGTCAATACCTACGATATACTTCTGTCTCAGCGCTCAAGGAAGCAGATCTCACAATCGCACGAGATCTGCTGGATACCGCACACCGGGCAAATTTCCTGATCGCAGCCGAAGTGGTGGAACGACCCGAATCGCGCTCCGCAATCTCTACACCGTTCGCCGGGGCTGTAGCATCCTTCTTCCCCGACCTTCCTACGGTTGGCTTTCCTGCCATCCCGCAGAACGATTTTCGAAAAGGTACAGCCTTCTGCTTCCAGCATTTCAAGATCACAAAATTGGCACTTCGCCATCGCTCTTTCCCTCCCCTCGCATTGATCCGCTTTCACGGTCCGCCTGCTCGGGCAGGTCTTCCTCTTCATCCGCGATCTCCGGAACTGCCGCACTTGGGTGCTGCCAATCGACATAATGAAACAGGCGCCTTGCCATTTCCACATCACCGCCGCACTCCTCAAGGAAATCATCGCCAGTGTAACACTGCTCGAGGATCTCTTCGATCTCCTCATAGCTATGCGGAGGTTCGGCAACAGGGATGCCGTTTAGATCGGTGTCGGGGATGTACAGGATCTCAGCACCCGGGATAAACCTCTCCGCTTTGTAGATCCAGCACTCCTGCCCCTCACGGAACTCGAACAGATCGTCCAGAATATGTCCCTTTTGCAGCCTTGTCCGCAGCTCATCCTTTGTCATTGCGCTCACTCCTCCTTCGAGGTCGCACGCTCGTAATCATGGATCGTCGCTTTATCCCCGTCGTACTCAATGTACGGGCGGTGAATGTCGAATCCGTGATCCAGCATGACTTCCTGAACGGCATCTAACGCCTCGCCGATGTGATACATATCCCATTCAAACTCATCCTCGGTTTTTTCGAGGAGGGTCAGCAGGAACTGATACATCGCGTTGTCAAGCTCGTCATTTCTGGCAAGCTGCTCATCCGTGAACTCCGGCTCTTCATCCTCACCGGCATCATCGTCAGCAGGAGTTTTTCCCTCCAGTGCATCCGCCAGTCTCAGAAGCATCTCCTTGAGTGCGTTAGAGCCAAAGTCGAGGTCATTCGCGCAATCTCGAACTTCCTGAGCCATAGCATCCGCGTCGGACGCGTCCCTCTTTTGGATGCAAAATGAAAAGTCCTCACCAGCAGGGCTTAGCCGTACGAACTCCCAACTGCCTGTGTATTCCCTTACATCCCAGCCTAGTGCCGTTACCGCACTGTTCCAATTTTCTTCAAATGCATTCTTGTTTTCCATGATAAATTATTCCTTTCTGTCTTCTTTTTTACCGACCGCTCCAGCTGTCCGAACATTCGACTACGGTGTCATTTGGAAATGAGGCAGCCAAAATTCCGGTAATGCCAAGCCATTCATTTTTTGTGCCCGCATACAGAATTTTCAACCCCCGCGGGCAGTCAAAAAATGCTTCGGCGCCGATCCATACAAGACTTCGCGGCAGCGTTATGCTGTTAAGGTTCCTGCAGTGGGCAAAGGCATATGAACCAATTTCACAGATACCCTCGAAAATCACAACGGTCTTCAACCGGTGGCAGTGCTCGAAGGCGGCCATCCCCACCGACTCTACGCGGCACTCTTCGCCGTCCATCAGGATCACATCCGGGATCAGGAGGTATTCCTCCTCGTTTCCGGAAAACCCAACCAGCTGGCGGTTTTCTTCTGTAATCGAACACCCTTTCAAAACTCTTCCTCCTTTCTGATTTTTAATCCAGAGACGCAAAAAGGACGCTACCTTTGGCGATTTCTGAAAAATCGCGCAAAAATAGCGTCCTCAATTCGTGAACGGCCAGATTAGCCTACCGCACGTTTCGGCAGTCGATTGTGAAAACCCAATCGATTGTTTGACCCGAAACCTCTACATACTTTGCGAAATCATTGTACTACGATCCTGTAAAAATGTCAACACAATCCGTCAATAAACAGTGAATCTTTTGCCGTCACGCCACCTATTGCCCATTTGGCGTCCTCGTGGTATAATTATTTTGGAAAGCGATACGCAAGATAACTACCGCAATATATTGAACAAAGCTGAACAAATGTCGCTGCTCGCATGAGCAACGACATTTTCTTTCTCCGTATATCATGCCAGACGGCAGTATCTCCGCCATATTCCCTAATCAGAGACTGTGATGACGGATGTCGGACAATTTCGCTCCGCTTCTCGACACTGTTCCCGTTCCCACGCCTCAACCGGCATCCGACCGATCTCAACCTTTCCCTCACTGCCTATCTGAAATACCGTTGGGCAGCTATCCACGCACAATCCACACCCGAAGCAGCTCGGTCTGTACACTTCTATCTTCATTCTCTTTCCCTCCTCTTGTATTGAAGCTAAAATGATTGTAGCACGCATCAGGCACGAACACAAGTTCTTTTTGCAAAAAGGAAAAGGGAGAGCATTCCTTGGCGGAACGCTCTCCCTTTTAATATGCCTTTTTCACAGCTCGCCATCTGAACATATAACCTTGGCTTTCAATGGAAGCCCTATCCCTACACCACGAATCGCGTCCAGGAATTGAGCCTTTGTTCCCTTGAAACAGACCTCCTTGAGGCTGTTACAGTTCCGGAAGGCATTGCTTCTGATCTGCGCGACGGATGCCGGCAATGTGATTTTCTCAAGACTCGTGCATCCCCAGAATGCTTCGTCATATATCTGGCGAAGCGTATCCGGAAGGATGACTTCTTCGAGATCTATGCAATCATAGAACACTCGGTTTCCAATCACTTTCGTGCCATTTCCAAGTTCCGCCCTCTTGAGGCTCACGCATCTGGAAAACGCTTCTTCAGAAATGGTAGACACCCTCCCGGGAATCTGTATATCGGAGAGCTGATGGCAGTTTGCAAAAGCGTTATCGCCAATATACTTGATCGTTGCGGGCAGTGTTATGCTTTTGAGGTGCGTGCAGCACGAGAAAGCAGTCGCACCAATGATTTCGATTCCGTCCATTAGAACTACATGTCTCAGATTGTCACAGGAATGGAATGCACCTATGCAGATTTCGTCGACAGGAAATACTGCACCGGAAACCTCTGCCTCCGCCGGAATAACAAGGTACTCATCTTTGCAGCCGGTGAATCCGAACCTTCCTCTGGAGTGAGTTGCAACGCAAATTGATCCTTCTTTCCCCATATAATGGTCGCTCCTTTCTCCCTCCGCCATGCGCCGGAAGGACGCATGGCGGAGGTTTCTCCCAAAGTCAAGTAACAGGGTCTCCGTACTCGGCGAGCACCTCATCGATATCCTCCGCACGAAGCGTAAGCCTCTCAGTGAAATCCTCATCATGCGGATCGCCGTAGATATAGAGATCTACATCACGGTTATCCTCCGGCTTTCCGTCGCTGATCGCCAGGTCCCCCGCCTTGACCTCCGCGAGCGTAAGCTCGATGCCGGGGTCGTCGAGGACACCCGCGTAGGCTGTACACGCCTGCGCGGTCTGGCAATCGGACGAACAAACATAGGCATGGAGGAAGCCACCCTGTGCCTTGATAACCGCTGTGACGATCGCGCCGCCCTGTGCCGTTTTGATAAAAGGTCTGACGGCGCACTCGCCCTCCTCGCGGTCCTCCATAAAGCCGACCTTCTCAAGGGCATCCACAGTCCCTGCCGTATCCGGCAAGTTCCCATGACCGGTGGATAGTCCCACCGTGTGCTGCGATATGATGCGAGCCGCCGTATCTGTGAGTGTTCCCTCCGATTCCATGCGTTCCAATAACTCGTCCGCCAGACGACGGGTCTCGCGGCGAAATGCAGCGATCTGTGCCAGTCGTTCGCGGATCTCACTTTTAGTCATCTTGCTTCCCATGTTCTTTTCCATGATAAACTCCCTTCTCTGTTTCAGTCTTTCTCTGTTTTATTGTTCTTGCAGAATTCCTCGATAAATGCCGGATAAAGCGTGCGGTATGCATTCGTTTCCTGAAGCAGACGCCGCATCTCCGACAGAGTGTCGACGAGCGCCCCCTTGGAACGAGTTCTGCTTCCATTCAGCTCCTTGTATGCTGTAAACGCCTTTTCCGCCCGTTCCTCGCAATACCGCAGGAGTTCCGCCTTGCTAATCATCTCGTCCATCACCGTGCCTCCTTTGCCGTTCTGTCGTGCCGGTCAGCGCCATGGATGGCATGGGCAAGTACACAGCAGGAGAGCATCCCCGGCTGATACTTCATATCCACCGACGGTCCTTTCCATGTCCCGTGATTGCCGTTAATGCCGTTTCGCAGCTTGACCGCATTTCCGCCGGCGGCTTTCCATGAATGGAGGTTCACGGAATAGTCGTCGAGAAGCGTGTCTGTCGGCAGTACACAGCCTGGCACATACTCGTCTTTTCCTTCGCCGCAAGGAACAAAGATCCTGTGTTCCGTATCGACTTCCGGCAAATAGCGATCCAGCCAGGCATTCTTTTCTGCCTTTGCGTTCGTCTCTGCGATATAGCAGGACAAGACAAATACTTCAACGCAGCAAGACCGTGCGAGCATTCTGATTGCAGCCACCACATTTTCCTGCGGCGACAGTTCAGCAAAATAACCCGGTCGGCTCAAGACTTCCATTGTCGCCTTCTCAAAGGTGCAGAGAACACCGTCCATGTCCACAAAAAGGCGTGGCTTCTGAAAACTAATTTGATTTCCCATGTTTTTGATCCCTTTCTCCGTCAAATCGTATTTAAGGACAAATTGTCCCATCGGTGCAAATGATCTTCGGATCCGCGCCATTATATACCGCCTGCGCCATCCGCGCTGACCACTCGGCACATGTCCCTCCGTAGTGTATCTCTTCCAGCGCTTTGCAGCCGGAAAAGGCTCCATGTCCGATAGTCTCAACTCTTTTGGGGACACTGACATTTTGTAGGGCATCGCAATTTGCGAACGAAGACTGTCCAATATATTTTACACTTTCAGGCAGAATGACCTCAGTGATCTTCTGGCACCCAAGAAACGCCCCAGTGCCAATGTACTCCAGGCTGTCCGGCAGTTCGATCCGTGCCAGTGCCCGGCAGCGGCAGAAAGCATATGCCCAGATCCGGCTGAGCTTTTCCGGGAATCGAACCTCTTTCAGCGATTCGCAATTGCAAAATGCGCTATCCGCAATCAGATCAACTGCATCCGGAACGACCACCTCTTGTAGCGAGATGCATCCTGAAAACGCATTCTCACCAATTCTGGTGATACTGTCCGGGAGATGCACATGTTCCATCGCTTTGCAAAGCAGAAATGTGTCCTGCTCTATTGCAGGGATTCCGGATGGAATGCTCCCCCTCCGAAGAGAAGAGCACCTGCAAAAGACTCCACTACCGATTGATACAACAGACTCCGGAATTCGAATAACCTCCAGTGACTCGCAGCCCCAAAAGGCGTTCCGCCCTATCTCTGTCAAACTTTCCGGGACCTCCATATCCCGGAGATTTCCGCATCTTTCAAATGCTCTGGCTCCGATTTTCGTGATACCTTCCAGCAGAACGACCGTACGCAGATCCCGACAAGACGCAAATGCCGCACTGCCAATTGCCCCAATTTTCCGTTTTTCGCCATCCACAACAATCTCCGGGGGAATAACGAGATATTCGTCCTCGAGTTCCATAAAGCCAGCCAAATGGCGATTTTGAGGGGTCAAGGATATCTTCCCTTTTCCCATATCTTTCTCCTTTCGAACTTCACTTTCCCGCCATGCGTCTTTTTCACGCATGGAGGGTTTTTCACTTCACAACAACTTCACAACACCATCCGCACAGATAACAGGGACTTTTTTAACACCAAGTTGTACTCTGAACCGTACCCTTTTCCATGCTTCTACGGTCCCGCCAAAGTAGATCTCCTTTAGTCTCTCGCAACCGACAAAAATAAACCTGCCCAACGAAACGACGCTCTTCGGGATCCAAATGCATTCCAAATTCGAGCATGTGTAAAACGCGCTCTCCCCAATGGAGAGAAGTCCTTCCGGAAGCGAAACTTCCTGCAGAGACAGGCAGGCTCCGAATGTTAAATTTCCGATGCGATGGATGCCCCTCGGGATGGTAATGCTCCCGAGCGAGCGGCATCCGTAGAAGGCGGAATCGCTTATCTCCTCTGCTTCCTTCGGCATCGTGATCTCCCGCAAGCTCTTGCATCCAAAAAACGCTCCGTATCCGATCTTGTCAACCGTCTCCGGAAGCGTCACACTCGTAAGTGCGGAACAGTCCGCAAAGGCATTTTGACCGATGAGACGATACCCGTCCATCACCACAACATGCGTTAGACTGCCGCACCTGAGAAAGGCTTTTCCCGAAATAACGCTCAATGGGCAGCATTTGCCGTCCAATGTGACCTCCGGCGGGATAACGAGATATTCGTTATCGCAACCGACAAAGCCCACCATCGCCCGGTTCTCCGCTGTAACAGCGCACAATTGGTTCTCCTGCATGATAAACTCTCCCCTCTTCCTTTCACATGGTCGTTGCGCAGCCATCCGCGCATTGAACCACCGTGCTGACGCCCAACTTTCTTCCAAGAATTAACTCGGTCCACTCCTGCAATGTTCCGCCGAAGCGGATCTTCCCAAGTGTGCTACACCCGGAAAAAGCCCTGTTCGCGATACTCTTCATACCCCGCAGCAGCGCGATCTCCGTGAGACTGCGACAATCCAGAAACGCACATTCTCCGATCATAGTAAGCGTACTCGGCACCTTTACTTTTGCAAGTGATGTGCAGTTGTGAAAGGCTCCGCGATCAATCACCACAACTCCCTCCGGAATCTCAATTTCCGTTAAATTGCAGCAGCCTGAAAAGGTATACGGCCAGATAAGCGTAATGTGTTCCGGCAATCTTACCCTCGCAAGAGACGAGCATTCCTGAAAGGAGTTCCTTCCGAGGGATACAACGCCGCTCGGGATGTCTATCTCTCTGAGGTGTGTGCAAGCAGCGAATGCACTTTCGCTAATTGAGGTAAGATTTCGCGGCAACTCAATCTTCTCGATCGTCTCGCAATCATAAAATGCACCCTTCGGAATCTCAGATATCCTGTCAGACAAGTGGATTGACCGCAGCGCTCTGCAGTACATGAACGATGAAGATCCTATCTTGTTCACCGTCTCCGGCAAATAGATTTCGCCCAGGCTCACACAATTCTTAAAAGCCTCTGTCGATATACTCCTGAGACCGTCAGGGAGGTCCACGCTCTGCAAAGAAGAGCAGCAGGAAAACGCTTCTGCTCCGATTGTCTTGACCCCGTTAAGTACAACAACATTGTGCAGCTTACCGCATCCGGAAAAAGCCTTGCGTCCGATAGAATCGACAGCAACAACTTCGCCGTCAACGACCATTTCCGGCGGAATGACGAGGTATTCGTCCTCGCTTCCCATGAATCCGGTCATTTGACGGTTTTCTTCCGTCACAGCAGCTCTTTTCTTTTTCTGTGATAAAACATTCTTTTTTGACATTTTTAACTCCTTTCTTTCTGATTTCTGTTCAGAGACGCAAAAAGGACGCTACTCTTGGCGATTTCTAAAAAATCGCGCAAAAATAGCGTCCTCAATTCGTGAACGGCCAGATTAGCCTACCGCACGTTTCGGCAGTCGATTGTGAAAACCCAATCGATTGTTTGACCCGAAACCTCTACATACTTTGCGAAATCATTGTACTACGATCCTGTAAAAATGTCAACGGTTTCATGATGACACGAAAATACACCCCTGAAAAATGGCGCCTTCCTTCGTTGAGAATACAACACGGAAATAATTATAGGCAGGAACAGAGGCACTGCTTCCTGGATCTTTCAAGAAACCGTGCCCCTGTTTTTTCAAAGGAAATGTTTATCCTACAATCTGTAGGTTGTGTCGCGCCACTTCACACTGGAAGTGTCGTTCCAAATGGGCTTTTCTGGTGCACAGCTCGTTTCGATGGGCATTATCAGTACACCTAACTCACACCGTTCTTGCGTTTTCACATCATACAGCATCAGATAAATGCATTTTTCCCCTATGAGTTCGTAAGTGACATGTCGCCCATCTGGCGATAAACTGGCTTCCATACACTTATCAAGCTCATCAGCTGCATATTCATCCTCCCGGGTTGGTTCATCATGAGAAACCCAGACAGACTTGCCGGTTGAACAAGAGAAAATCACAATTGGGCTGCTCGCTATGAGTAACCTATCGCTGTCAGGGAACCACTCCACGGTTGGGGCGGGTAAATTATCCCACCAGAACACCATTGTCTCGCTCTTAATGGTATTTGCCGGATCGTAAACAGACACTTTGCAATACTGCCCGCCACCGCCGCTGTTCCCTGTTTTCTCCAGATAAGAAATCTTGGAACCGTCAGGGGACCAACTCAAGTTGCATATTTTCTCTTTCTCATGAGGAAATACACAGACTGGAGTATAGGACACATCATCGTTAGTATCATCCTGTTGCCGTATTACCAAATAGCTGTTCCCAAGGGCCGTAATACACGCGGCTGACACCTTGTCATTCACCGGCGAAGTAATGAACTCTATGTCATAGCTCGAAAAGTCCGGATACACCTGTAATGGCTCCTCCTGGTCGTGGTTCCCAGAATCCGATATCTCATTACCATCACCCGATGAATGAAGCGAATCGGGTGTTTCGTTCTCGCTTGAGCAAGCATGGAACATCAAAGATATCAGCAAAATAGAGATAAGAAGCATTACTTTAGTTCTCACTGCGCTCTCTCCCTCTTTAATTCGTCGATGGATGCAACTGCCAAGTAGTTCCCGGACATCACATCGATAGAATGCTCATCAAGGATCTTCCCTTCAACATTAGCGGACATTACCTGGTCATCTCTCACTAAGGCAAACTCGGTCGGAGAATTCCAGACAACATCACACATACCATAAGACCCTTCAATAGGTGTAATAAGCCCAGTCTCAATTTGATACACACAGTTTCTAAGTGCCCCGGAGAAGTCTCTGTACGCAATGTAATCCCTATTCGGGGAGATTTTCATCTCACACGCATCGGAGATCACTTTTTCTGTGCTGTCGGTTTCGAGATTTGTCTTGTAAATACCCTGCCTTTTTGTCATCGGATCTATTCCCATATGATAGACAACGCTGTCACTATACCATGCAGGTTCAGCCATAATGAGCGTGCCATACTCTGTCCCGGGCATTTTCGAAACAAGTTTAACCTGACCGGTCTCAATGTCATAAGTTTTAAGGCACAATTCATCATCCACCGAGACAAATGCTATTTTATCATTGGAAGGAGAGAAGGATGCCGATGTAGTCTTCTCGGATTTATCCGAGTGGAACATATCTTCTGCCGGTGCCGACGTTCCCGATATGATCGTAAATTCACCAACGCTGCAATCATAAATAGTTATTGGGCGGGAGCATACCAGCAATCTCTCGGAATCTTTTGCCCACTCAAAGACCTTCGAATTGTCTCTAAAATAATCGGTCTCAATCCCAGTAGATACTATGCTTCCCGTCTGCGCATCGTAAACATATACAATGCTCTTCATGCAGTCATTTACCATTTTCTCAGATTCAACGAAAGCAACTTTATTTCCGTCCGGACTCCAGAGTGGTTCAAATACCCTTTTCCCCGCTTCAGCGGTAAACAGAATTTGATTGTCGGTCGAAGAAATGAGCTTTCCGGCATTCCCCGAGTTGTCACAATAAACGGTCTTCTCTTCTGTCGGCGATGTTCTGGCATCCATCACCGGTAGAGCAAGAAGGTCGTTCATGTCAATTGCTACATTGTCACCTGCAAAGCAATCAAATGCCTCGTTCTCCATACTATATACAACGCTTTCCGTTTGGGTACCAGCGTTCAAATAAACACTGTTATAACCGCTTGAAATCAGCACGGACTGGGTTATTGTTTGCCCGAGCCCACCAATAGTCATGTTGTATCGTCCCAGAGTAATATCTCCAATGAAGAAATCCTCATTGTCCAAAAATTGTGTAGATGTCTTGGGGTATATCGAACCATAAACGAATTTGTTTCCCGTATAGGATACCGAACTAGGCTTCGTGAAATTGCGAACTTGAGTTGCATTGCTTGCGGCGGACGGATAGGCGATACTGTAATTAAACTTTCCTGCTAATCTCCCGGTATTATTCAGGGATGCCAAATACTTCTCCGGGTTGCGCGCATTTATAGTATCTGTCCCATTGACCTTAACCCCGAAATGCAAGTGTATTCCAGTTACAGTTCCCGTTTTCCCTGTCACACCAATTTTCTGTCCCGCGGTCACGGTATCCCCTTCTTTTACCGAAATAGAAGATAGGTGCTGGTAACATGTATAGTACCCATCGTGATCAATATTTATATAGTTTCCCGCTGCCTTGTTGCTTCCCACAACTGCAACAGTTCCATCTTCTGCAGCATATACATCCATTGGTGCGACAACTCCAGAAGAATTTTTGGATATAAAGTCTATTCCTGTGTGCCCACATGACTCGCCACCTGATGTGTATTCGCCATACAAATAGGTCTGCCAAAACCTTCCCTCATTTCCTTCGACAAGGACTCTGGTCTTTGTTGCTGCATTGGCAGTTACCGTAGTGCTGACCAACATCATGATTGCAACTGCCATGGATATCAGCTTTTTCATCTTTTCATCTCCTCTATATTAGTTATTCTACTAACTTCTTAAAACATGGTCACTTTCTCTACTGCACCGGGCTCCCCTCCTGTTAATCAATAAAACACACCTACTGGTTTTCACGAGTATCATCTCACGAAATCAGGTCTTTTTTATCGGACAACCACTCCCGCATTTCCCCAAACACATTTTACATAGCCGCTGCATTCCGGAAACCGCACATGATTTACCCCCCAAAAAGTGAGGTAACAGGTGCATAAACCCTCAGCACATCAAAGGGATCATGCACCCGCCCAATCTACTTTCTGCTTGGTTCGGTATGGAGAGAAAAGTACTATCCCGCAATATCGAAGATGGGCCTTACTTCAGACTCCTCAATTTCGAGTACTCTCTGAAACTCATCTCCTGGTAAATGGACGACTAGCCAATTGCCGGTTATCAGCACACTCCAAAGCTGTTCGTCGTCACTATCGAATGCCACAACACAAACTCCTCCGCCTGTTGCAGGATTACCCATCTTCACCATAACAGAAGGGGAAGCATTTTCTAAGGCATCCAACACGGTCTCTACTTCCGATTTCGTGAGGCTACGACCCTCGCCCCAAGTTGATACCATAAGTTTCGAAATATAGGATCTTTCCGAGATTGTTCTATTCCATGCTTCCAAGTCCTCACCCGATCCCTGCACTAGCTTTTCTGCCCCACCAAAAACACCTTCGTCATGGGCAACAAGCACGCCCGTAATCTCATTGATATCCTTTTCTTCCGAAATCTGAAGTTCCCACTCTCCATTGCTTTGCTCCGGTTGAGAAGGAGTAACCGTATTTTCTTTTTCTGCCTGCTTACTACAACCAATCATTATAGCTACCACAAGTACCAAAATAAGCGCTGCAGTATATCGCTTCATATGATTCCCCCCTTGCATAAAGTGTTTCTATCCTCTCATGTAAATACCAACAGGATCCGTTACCGTACCGTTCTGTTCCTTTTGGCAGCCATGACAACACACGTCATAAGTGCAATCGTTCCAAAGAGTACAAAGCCTGCAAATAGCGCATCGCTCTCGCCGTGTTGAGGACTTTCCGCAATATATGCAGTCATGCCAGTACCTGTAGCGGGGTTTTCCCCTGGTGCAAGACTCGAAAGATAGAGGTTTTGCTCCTCCACAATTTCAGCCAGCTGCTGAGCGTATGTCAGCAGTTCATTGTCTATTGCGACAATCCCACCATTCTGCGTTGTGAATACATCGCCATTGACGCCCTTGAAATTCGCAGGAACAAATTTGGCCTCATCTCCATCGTTCAGATAGTAAACAAAGCCTAACCCTTCCACGAACATAAACTTAGCATCCATAGCAACGACGGGAGTATTCCCAGCAGTAGTGCGCTTTCCGTTTCTATCAGAAGTAGCGATTCCGGCAATACTGTCCACGAAGTCCACGGACTTGCTTGCATCATTAGAAGGCATAAACATATGAATATCATCGGCATTGAAAATCATTACACCTTCAAAGCTCCCCTGCGCATCAATAGCATCAGAAACGTACAGTTGTTTTCCACCAAGAGCAAATGGTTCATAAACAAATTCTCCAGTTTTTGCATAGTCGAGCAGACTGCCATAATAAACAGGCATCATTGTACCTTCGTCCACAATAACGCCAAATTCCTGGAGAGTTGCATTGGAAGCCGTCTGCCTCATTTCTGCAAGCACCGCTTCTCTTTCTGCCTTTTCCGCATGTATAGCGAAAGAATTACCAGATGTCTCTGCCGCAAATGCCGTAACTATGAGAAGTAAGCACATGCTCATTGCACAAATAATTGCTATTACACCTTTCATTGTATTCCTCCTGTTACAATGTGTTTTGTTCACTCCCAGCACATTAGTTTTGGGAACTCCTCTAACGCGTTTAGTTCATCACCGGCAATACTGAATCCATGTGAGCTGCCCAGAATGTGTCGAGATTGGGAAAGACGCCGAGCTAAATATAGAGCTGGAGTAATATGTATCCGTTCGATCCCACGGATCAAGGATTCTATACTTGTCGGTGGAAGCATTATAGCTCTTAATAACAACGGAATGTCCTCCAAAGCCCGAGATGTACATGTTTCCAATCAGATATTTTCCGCTTGCCAAGTCATCCTTAATGCTCTGGATATCGTAAGAAGATAGCGTGTCTGGATAATGTCCGAAAGTACCCACACTCACGCTACTATTCGCCGCATAAGAAAGTGCAGCTTCCTTGTCAGAATCAACTCCATCTAAATTGCCATCGGAGCCCTTTACATACATCACAATGCTGCGCTGAACACCATCCGCGGTATATGCTCCATTCGCATTCACTCCGTAATATGGTACGTTATCTCTTGGTCCCGAATGCAATCCGTTTGTATCGCTCAGAACTGCGGCGGTGCTATCAATCCACGCTCCACCGTTGTTCTCTGCAACCAGTTTTGCTGCAGTTGCCCAGCACCACAGATTTTTATTCTGACCATCCGGTTTTGGCGCCCTAACTGTCGCTGCAAGGCAAATCACTGTCGAAGTAACTATAATGCATAGTACACATCCAATCGCAAGAATCCTTCTAAATCTTTTCACTTAAATCCTCCTTGTCTGTTGCGATGACTTTTCGTGTTCTTCCGCGTTATAGCTGCATTGGATTCGCCTCCCTACTGTCATATTAGTTTATTGCATTCGGTCTTAGTCCGAATATGCTTCTGCACTATCTATAAGTTTCCCATTCGCATCATAAACCGAAACATACAGAGCTGCTCGATATATATTGACCTTAGATGTTTCTTTTCTTGTTCCTCTTAAAGTAAACGCTCCCGTTCCCGTAAACTGCTTACTTTCAAGAAGATAATAATCCTCGAAAGAAACACCCTTGTCATAGGAAATTTGTAAATATACTTCCATTGTGGTCGTTGCGCCACTTCGTACTCTCACCCGCCCCGTGCAAGTGTGCGTTGAATTATCCTCCGAATAAGACACTCGCGGGCTCGAAATGCATGTGTATCGTTGCGGCTCTACCCCCCATGGGCTCTGAGCTGCAAATACAGGAACAGTAGCAATGGCAAGAAAGCATAGAGCCAAGAGTAGGGAAATTGTTTTTTTCATTGGGACTACCTCCGATTTTGTTTTGTGATTTACCCTATATACGAATTAGAATGGCATTTTGCAACAAAAAATCTCCGAATCTGCGCTTTGCACAAATTCGGAGACTTGTTTTTGTTTGCATTAACAGCATTATCGAAGGACTTGGATACTCTCTGCGAATTTTATTACTTCCTCCGTATCCTCATTTGAAAGAATATCGATTAAGCACCCGCCAACCTGCCACACAATCGTTGTCTCGCCATCCTTTAGATTATATATTCCTTCGCTATTATTGATCATAATTGGTCGGGTAATCTGTGCGTTCTCTGAGTCGACGTGAATACTGCTTTGCGCATCGGCGGGAGTCTGCGTAAAATCTATGTATCTACCGTCTTTTTCGTAAGAGACAAACAAAAGGTTCCCCATATCGTCACACACCGCCAGCTCATACCCCTTCGGCAAGTATGTTGGAGCAAAACAGTGCTCCCATGTATAGAGATCCGCGTCAATAAATGCGTCGGATACGGTGGGGTCTATCTGCACAAGGGTATACCTGTCCTCGTGGGAGAACAGTATCTTGTATATGGCATCCCTAACCGGTGCGGACGCAGCAAACGCGGTGGTCAGAAAAACGAAGAAGGTAAGGAAAACGACAGCCGCTCTCGTGACTACCTTGGCAGAGGCGCGCCACACCTTCTGGCCAACCACTTTCCAATGTTGCTGTCTCATTGCCCGATCAACGGCATGTTCCGCACTCTCCCTGTCTTCCGGAAGGTCCGGACATTCAGCCACCGCAGCACGCAGGTTGGCGTCTTCGCGTTCAAAGTAGCGGACAAGCGCCATCTTCAGCAGCAGCTCCTCCTGTTCCTCCTGTAATCTATTCTTGCTCAGTGGACACTCGTAATTCATCTCATATTTCCTCCGGATCAAAAATCGCAAACGCATTTTTCCTTGCGCGGGTCAGGCACATTCTTACACTGCTTGGTTTGATACCTAATACTCTTGCAATTTCTTCATCGCCCATGTCCAGCAAATAGCGGTATTTCAAAATGTCCCGATCGCTCTCCGAGAGTTTTTCCAACCCCCGGCTCAAAATATCGACCCGCTCCATGTCGATGAAGGCTTTTTCATGCTCCTCCGCGGCGCCGCTCCTGTCATCCGATATGCAATCATTTGCACCAACGCGCACCTTACTCCGGCTGCGCCAGCGGTCGATTGCCGTTGTCTTTGTCGAGGCGATTGCATACGGGAGGATCTGGCTTTTGGGCAGTGTTCTGAGCGCAGAGATCCTATCCATAAGTTTGATCAGTGCGTCATGAACTGCATCTTCTGCTTCACCGTGGTCGTGCAGTATATCAAGTGCCTGGTAATACATCGCTTTTTGGCACTGCTCATAGAGATTTATCATAAAAACGCGGTCAGCGTCATCTTCGATTGCCAGAATAAAAAGTGGGATCACGGGGTTTGCCTCCTGCTATGCGGTCGCGGTTGTTATGTGTGCCATGTCATTTCAGCTAAATACTAACAGAACTGCTGCGGAAAATCAATTAAAATGTCCCCCTCTTTCGGTCAACCTTTGAAAGAAGGGGAAATTATGCATAAAGACAAGACATTCTTGGTGATGTGGCGAGGCTCTCTGCTTTTTGCAAGTCGACTACAAATCGACCTCCGGAGCCAATAATCTGGTGGCGGTTGCGATAGCTCATGCAAACCTCACTGCTTTTCAACCTTGTATATCTTATATCCAGCGTCCTTTGCAACTTGTACAAACCTTTCAAACCTTTGGTCGGTAACACTCCCAGACGGAAATGATTGGATTGCCGCATTTTCTTGCGCGTTCGGATCCGCCTTTATGCTGTTGATTAAGTGTACTTTATAGGTTATCACCTCGCTGAGTCCATCATTTTTGTATTGAAAAACATATTGTAGATTTTTCGAGTTTTCATTCTTGACCATAATCTTAATTTTCACTCCTCATCATCACAGTTAGAGCTGCGTTAAGGGGGCGATAACAGGGATAAGCATAGAGGCAATAACTTCAGAAGCGCACCAATAACACAGGCTCAAAAATCGGTTAACCCAAAGTCTCTACATACTTTGCAAAAAAGTCAGGCATCGCAGATGATATGTGTCCTTGATCCTTTGCAGTCAAGGATACACTTTTAGCAGCACTTGTTTCCGTGTGACTGTTTGTACGACAGCTCAGAGACGGTGCGACTGCACCCACTCCAATAGCGCGTCGTAATTCATCGCGCCGGAGGCGACGGCAAGTCCGACCTCAACGACCTCATCATTGGTGCAGTCCAGACGGATGCCGTTTACCTCAAGGAAGGTCAACATCACATACATTCCAATACGCTTGTTGCCGTCCACAAAGGCGTGGTTGGAAATCAGCGTGTAGCCCAACCGCGCGCCCTTTTCCTCTTTGGTCGGGTAGAATTCCTGGCCGCCAAAGCCGGAAAACGCATTTTCCAGAGCAGATTCCAGCAGGGCTTCGTCCCTGATGCCGACACTCCCGCCGGTCTCTTCAGCGATTAGCTTGTGGAGCAGCAGCACCTTGTCCTTTGAAAACTTGATCATTTTGCCAACTCCAAAAACGCGGATTTATATTTTTTCAAGATCCTCGCCGCCACAAAATCGATTTTCTCGTCGTCCGTCATATCGATCAGGGGAGAATTATCCAAGTCAACCAGCATGTATTTGGGGCGATTGTTTTTGAAAATAACGGCCTGCCCGTTCTTTTCAGCAATTCGCGTTACCCGGGAGAAGTTCTGGTTGGCATCCGTTACGGAAACGATCGTGTTCGTGTCAATAGTCATAGGAACACCTCCTTACAAAATCTATTATACGCAAATTATAGGTGGAAATCAACCTATTTTTGTGTTTCTCTAAAGCTCTTTCTCATAACAGATCATTCTTCCAATTTGTATGTTTTGCCGCGCTATCAAAGAGTTCAAAAAGAAAAAAGCCAGCTGCCTTGGGAAGCAACTGGCTTTTTAAGTGCCCAAGAATCCCATGGATTTGTCCATGGGGAGTGTCAAGTCGCAGAAAACCTTTCTCGATAGAGACTATCCTGCACCAGCTAATTCATCAACTCAGTTATCCCGCACTTTAAGGTCTTAGCAAGACGCATAACAGTATCGAGCTGCGCCTTATTAAGGTCTTTGCTCTTCCTTTCGTATGCACGGATAGTATTGAGCGAGACACCGGACACTTCGGCAAGCTCCTCCTGCGTTAACCCACAGTGCCTTCTTACCGTTTTTAGGTTGCTGTCGCTCTTTTCGAAGTGAGCGTCGAGCACCTCATAACTCTTTTCGGTATCTGCCTCGTGAAGCGTTTCATAGAGCCCAAGCAATTCCTCGTATGGGATCGTGCCAAGAATGCATTTGAATGTGCGCCCTGAGTACCATTGGTAATGTGTTAGTATCCAGCCAACCCAGTAAGCAGAACTTCTCTCATAGCTTTCGATAGGTTCTGCATCGCAGACCTTGCCTGTGGTTTTTTCCTCGACTTCAAAAAAAAGCTCCATGCCGCTTTTGCCTGCGATGTACTTTGGATTGCCGCTTTCTATCTCCCCTGCGATATCGGATTGGATGAAACGTTTAAGGAAGTCTTCTCCGTTCATGCCAAATCCAATTACCGCATCATGGAGCATATTCCCAACTGTGCGGGAAGCCTTACTCAAATAAAGCTGACTGTAGGCGTGCGTCGTCATTTCCCATGCCCTCCCTCATGATATCAAGGACGAAAATGTCATCCATGAGCTGCTGCAGGTCTTTTTTATGGCTTGCATATGCGGTTCGCGCATCCTGATCTCGTTCTGCTCTCTTGTAGTAATATTCCCGATAGTCGGCAACTTCATAGCTAATAAACTTCACTCGATCGAAAGAGCGTCTTGAGAGCAGCACAACCTGTTCGCCAAGCATTCCAAGATGCATTGCCATGTTCAAGTCCCGCAATGAGATAGTGTTATTTACAAAGTCCTCTGCAAAGGAAAAATAAGAATCATCAGCTCTATAGCCAATCATCACATCCACTGCGGTTGTATCCGGCATAAAGTGACCTATGATATATTCTCTCGCGCTATTGCCCACCGAAGATGTGATATCAAACTTCCTATGAGCAAGCAAAACGGCAAGCCAGTTCAGAATGTTGAATTCATCCCCTGTCAGGCGCATCACATTCAGCCCCTCAAGAGACAGCTGATACTTATTCGAGTAACCGTCATTCTTTATCTGGCATGCCCACTCTTTTGCGAGCTCTTTGTTCTCCGTACAGTAAAATCCTCGTCCGTAATCGTTGTGTTCCTTTCCTATACCGAATTGCGGCACTTCCACAATCTGTTGAGAGCCGTGATAGATAATCATACTTTGTTGCATAATCGCCTCCTGCAGTAATACCACGGTATTAGCTTGTTTCTATTGTAGTACCGTGGTATGAGTTTGTCAATGGTATCGTCAAAATTGCACTCAAATACACAAATAAACTATTCCCGGCAGGGACCTCCAGCTATCTGGAGATCGGCTGAAAGGACACGAGAATGATATCGTGCGAATTCCCGTTGCAGGTGTAGCACAGGATACCGTCCGGGCAATGGTCACTGTAGAGCGGCGTGTGATCCGCATCAGACAAGTGATCGCCACAGTTGTAGCCCTTTTCGACCTGTGTACAGATATATTCCTCTCGAAAATCGCCGTAATCCATATACGCGTTCATTCCGATCGACGCATTTTTCAGCGCCCAGAAGCCCTGATAGTCATGATCCGCGATCACATACATATCGTAACCGGGTCGGCGCACCAACTCGTCGAGGCAGCACGCACTGTCCACAGCATCTGTGATACGCTGCATAAGGGCGTAGTCGTAGTTCTCGTAGTAGCATGCTACATTGATGCCGATGTCGGGAACGACCCAACGACCAAGTGCACCACCATCCACGGAGCGCCGCGCACAGCGATCGTAGGAATGTTCCGGGTCGCCGCAGTACCCGCAGACAGGCGAAGGCTCCGCGTGAGACGGAGTCTCCTCCACCTCCTCCGCGGAGAAGCACTGGCCGAGAGCAGCAGCGAGAGCTGCCGCTTCCTCTCCGGCGTCGCGCTTTAACTTTTGCACGGATGCTACATTCACCACGGAGACGACCGTCGCCGCAGACGCGGGACGGGCAGCCGCCACATGTTCTTCCTGCCATACTGCACGCTCAGGCATTCCGGCACCCACCTGGAGCCCGGCGGACAAAATCGCCCCGGATACGGCAACACGCAAGGCGGCAATCCATATTGCATGCCTGATTTTTCCGAGAATCATGCTTTTTTCGCCCCTCTCCTTCTTTTTCGGTCGGACACAGGCGCTGTATCCAGAAAATAATCCGCGGACACATTGTACAGGCGGCACAGCGTCACCAAGTGGTGAATCGGCATCTCATTCGCGCCACGCTCATAGCGGGCATACATCGTCTGAGAAGTGTTCAAAACCTCGGCGACCGCACACTGCGTAAGTCCGTGTATTTTTCGCTGATCTCGCAGCTTACTCAAATCCATCATTACATTTCTCCTTTTTGACATTCACCCTCGACTTGGATGATCCAAAATGTTCTCCCGCCATGCATCATTCAACGCATGGCGGGAATTTCACAATAGTTTTCAAACCATCCCGTCCGCACAGACAATCGGCACACGCTCGTGCAGCCCGAGATACCGCCTTGCGGTGATGTCGATCCCACCATAGGAACCAACCATCTGGCTCATGAGCATTCGCCAGTCCTGCACGGAGCCTGCATATCTCACCTCTGCGACCAGCGGGCAATCCCGAAAGGCGCCTTCTCCGATCTTCTTGAGACCTTTCGGAAGTGAGATCCCTGTGAGACGGGTAAAAGCGAAAGCGTCATCCCCGATCTCCGCAAGCCCCTGCGGCAGTTCGACCTCTGACAGAAGCGAGCACCGGCGGAATGCATCTGCACCAACTCGACGAACATGTGAAGGGAGCGCAATGCTTTTAAGCCCCTCACACGCCATAAATGTTCTGTCGGACAGTGTAGCAAGACCTTTCGGCAGGGTGACTTCCTCCAGCGAGCGGCACTCAAGAAACGCGCTGTGGCTGATCTGTACCAGGCTTTCCGGCAAAATGATCTGCTTGAGTCCGTAGCATCGCGCGAAGGCGTTGTTCCGGATCTGGCTAATCCCGTCGAAGACGACGACCGTCTGCAGAGCAGCGCAGTCGCAAAAGGCGTTAGCATCTATAATCGCCACCTGCCTCAACTTTCCATCCACGAGAACCTCGGGCGGGATCAGGAGATACTCCTGTTCCTGCCCGGTATAGCCGATCGCCTCCCTGGTTCTCGGAGTGATCGTAAGCATATGATCACCCCCTATGCGCCCTCGGCACACACTGTAAAACTGGTTACCTTCCAGTTATAGTAGTGCTGTCGGAGTTTTTCCCTGTTTTCCGAAATATACTTTTCAGCAGCGAGAGCTGAGTTGAAGTGCCTGACCTCTCTTGAGCCCTTCCATGTCGTGCGCTTGACCGAATGCTTCAGCGTCTTACAAAAGTAAGTCGGCCATGCACTGGGGCGTTCCGAGATGAGCACATACGCCTCTCTGGACGGATCTGCCCGCTTCGCCTCCTTCGCCGCAGTGCGCTGAGCACTAAGCGGAGAGGCAAATGCCTGTCCTCTGAACCAGAAGTCAGAACAGCCGCACTCCTTGCGCTCCCTGATGTACTTCTGGAGCTGGAACTCCTGAAAGATGCTCGTCGTCCTGCCATCTAAGGTCGCTGCCAGCTTGTTCCCCACCGCCATATACTCTTCGAGCGTATAGGCGTAGGTAAATCCGGCGCGCAGCCACGCTGCAAGTTCGATTGGATCAAATGCTGTCTGGCGGTTCTTGAGGAACTCCTCTCCGTCCAGCATCTTCTCCTGAAAGTCTGCGATCACGATATCGTAGCTTTCCTTCGTGTAGAGGAAGCTGCGATATGCGCCTTGCAGGACTGTCCACCGTTTGGGTCCAATCCTTCCCCGGCTGTCTACATCCGAGTACTGGACCAAAGGCAGATAGAACATCCACAGATTGTTCTTCGTCATGCGAATAAATGCTTTGCGATATAAAATTTTCTTTGCCATAATCTCGCCGGGGAGACACGCTCCAATCGGCTTCCTCCTTTCTTTTCAAAAACGCGGGTCAGCGTCTACCGTTCTTCTGTCTCGAAAGACGCTCAAACCTTGCTCTGCGTGCTTCTCGAAGTGCCCAACTGACTTCTGACGCTGACCGCTCCTTCTCTTTCTCCTCGAGATATCGTTTGCGCTCTGTAAGATACTTCTCGCAGGTGGAATGGCAGGTCATACTGCGTCCCGGGCAGTCCCTTGCACATGTAAATTGCTGCATTGCCATGATTTTCCCCTTTCTGCTGTTGTTTTCTTTCAAATTTCAAAACTGTTTGTTTTCTTTGTGTACTCTCCGCTGTAGTACCACATTCCACTCACCCAACAGCAGGATATTCTGCTGTCCTCCGGACTTTTCTCCGGATAGGTGGGAAGATAGGATGCGGTGTACATGGATTGAGTACAATCGAAATAGACATTGTCGGTTGCCCATACGCCGCCGATGGCGCGAATGATACATTTGAACCTCGCAAAATCCATTTTCTTTGCTCCTTCCTTTCCGTTAATTCGCAGGGGACCTTTGCGATATGCAAAGGTCCCCTGCTTTCCCGTCATCAGTTTTGCACGGTCGGCTCATCCTGAGCCGCCTGGCGAGGCTCTGCCTTCCCGGACGCCTCCTGGTTCCGTGCGTTGTAATACGCGTCAAGAACGGTCTCGGACATAGCCTGACGAGCTTCCGCGGTCACGGCATGAAAAATATCCGAATACCTGTCGTGACCTTCCCTGTCGACATACTTCTCGCTCGGCATTGCTACAAAAAGCCCCTTCTCACCCTCAACAACACGGATCCCGTGGACGCTGAACAGCCCTGCGATCGTAAGAGTACAGAAGGCTTTTACCTTCCCTTCCTCCCGCAGCCTATCCACCTTCGCGCTGATCTCAAATTCTGCTTCCATTGTAATACTGCTCCTTTTTTTAGTTTTTTCGGGGACGCAAAAAGGACGCTACCCTTGGCGATTTCTGAAAAATCGCGCAAAAATAGCGTCCTCAATTCGTGAACGGCCAGATTAGCCTACCGCACGTTCCGGCAACCGATCATGTAATCCCAATCGATTGTTTAATCCGAAACCTCTACATGCTTTGCAAAATCATTGTACTACGATCCTGTAAAAATGTCAACCTATGATTGCGTTCAACATGTTCTTCTCGTCTAATTTCACAAAGGAAAAGGGAGGGTACCCTCTGGGCGCCCTCCCTCGTTCTTCAAGACTGTCTCGCCGGAACCACACGGTCCAGCAACTGCTCGTACATTGCTTTGTAGAAATCCCGTTCTATCAGGATAGACTGGGCATCCACATAGCTCGCTTCTTCATAATCCTCGTAGTCTTCTTCCGCACCGTCATCGTTATCAACAGATTTGTTGACTGCGTGGAGTCCGAGTGATGCAGCGAGGGCGGCATCGATCCCGTCCATCTCCTCTTCAGTGCAGGTGCGCACATAATCTCCGAGTCTCTCCTTGGAGATCGTAAAGATCGTTTCGCACAGCGCTGTGGAAGAGATCTTGCACTGGATCGGCGCATGCGTCGGCAACGGCGCTTTGTCTCTGGTCGTCAAGTAAACGACCTCGACCACATCCATATTCTCGTTGATCAGATCAGAGGATACGATTACACCAGGGCGCCCCAGAGTGTTATCCGGGTCGGTGGCATAATACTTTGCGTTAGCGACATAGAAAATGTCTCCGCGTCTTGCAGCTTTCTTGTTGTTTAAGCAATAGGTCATATAATTCCCTTTCTTCTACTCAATATTTTTTTCTTTAGTGCACTTTCCAGCAGCCATCGGAGCAGCGAAGGGGCACTTCGCACCCTGTTCCAAGCATATATCTCCCCCCGGCAGCCTCATTCCACTCAGAAAGAGTACCGTCGAAGAAGATCTGCTGCAGAGAGCCGCACCCTTCGAACGCTCCGCTGCCGATATACTCTACGGACTCCGGGACCCGGATCTCCCTAAGCCCCGTCCCCCGAAACGCAGCCTGCTCAATGATTGAGAGGCTTTGGGGCAACGAGATGTTCTGAAGACTGGAGCACCCGGCGAATGCACGCGTTCCGATCCATGTCACCTTTTCCGGAATGACAACATTGTCAAGATTCTTGCACCCGCGAAAGGCTGACATGCCGATACCTGCGATACCCGCCGGGAGATCAATGTGCTCCATGGACTGGCAAAAGGCGAAAGCGTCGCGCTCAATGCCCTTCACGCTGTCCGGAATGGAGATGGTCTTGAGAGAATAGCACTGATTAAATGCATATTCACAGATCAGTTCCAGTCCGTCCGGAAGAGTGATATCAGCGAGATTATCGCACTGCATGAAGGTCCGAGCCCGTATGCACTTGATGCCAACCGGCAGCGTGATACTGGTCATTCCTGTGCAGCCATAGAACGCAGCTTCACCGATCGTACGGAATCCGTTCAGTACGACGACGGTTTTGAGCTGATTGCATCCCGAGAAAGCGGCGTCACTGATCCAGTCTATGTCTTCCCTTTCGACGTCAACGAACATTTCCGGAGCAAGAACAAGGTATTCATCCTTCACACCGGTGTAACCCGCCAAGGGACGGTTTCCTCTGGTGACCGCACCGATATCTCTTTGTTTTGCTCTACCCATACTCACACCTCTATGTCCCCATCCAGGCAATGAATTGAGCCCTTCGTCACGACGAGGCTGCTGTCCCATGTGGCGAACTCCCACTCCCTGCGGGTTCCGTTGAACTGGATCTGCAGATCCGGATGGCAGCCATTGAAGGCTCCGTCCCCTATTCTGCGGATCGTATCCGGCAGTGTTACGGAGACAAGGTTATCGCACCAATTGAACGCCCATTTGTTGATGTCCGTCACGCCGGCGGGCACAACGAACTCCGTTAATGCTTTGCAGCCCATAAAAGCTGAGTCACCGATCTTCTTCAAAGCATGACCTGAGAACTCGACTTTTCTGAGCTTTTCGCATCCGGAAAAAGCACTTTCCCCTATCACTTCAAGGCTGGTTGGGAGAAAGACCTCGTCCAATGCTTCGCAACCGGAAAAGGCACGCTGGCCGATATTGAGAAGACCGTCCAGAATGGAGAGAATTCTCAGGCTTCGGCACCCGGAAAATGCGTATTTTTTAATCGAGCGCAGAGACGCCGGCAGTACTACCTCCGTGATCCCCGTACAGCTTTGAAAAGCAGCTTCGCCAATTTCTTCAACCGCACCCTCAAGGATCGCGACCGTCTGAATTTCTGTTTCGCACTGGAAGGCATTTGAGGAGACCCTGACAACAGGCACTTCCTTCTTTCCGACCTTGACGGCTTGCGGTATGACCAGGTATTCGCCTTGCACACCCAGAAAGCCAACCTTGTCCCTGTTATTTTTGGTAACGGAAAATTTTTTCTCAGCCATCGTTTTTCCCTCCCCGCTCAGGTTCGGTCCGTACGATCAGATCGTGCTGTATCGCAGCATCCCGATCTATGGTCTCACCGAAGTCCGGTCTGTCGAAGACCTCACCGTTGGGATCGTCATTTCTCATGGCGTCACTGGGATGCCAGTCATCCGACCAGCTGATGCGGTCTGCCGCGAGATGATCCGCCAGCGTCATCGCGTCTTCCTCCGAGCCGGCTTTAACGAACACAACACCGGTGCGGCAAACGGTAACCTCGTAAACAGCCCCTGTTTGAGGATCGGTGTCTGTATCCTGACCGTTCTCCATGGGCGTGTAGTACTTCAGCAACTCTGCCTCCGGCAAGGTCAGGTCGGACATTTTCAATGTGCCAAACTTCAGTGCACGGCTGATGGTGACATTACCTTCCTGGACATCCCTCACAACACCGCGGATACAGTATTCCGTCTCCGGCTGCCCCTGTGTTTTGCAAATTAGCTCATCTCCAACTTTCAGCATAAATACTTTTCTCCTTTCTTACATTTCCCGCCATGGCTGTCAAGGCACATGGCGAGTTTCATTTTCACTTCACGACCGCATCCGAGCATATGAGCGCGGCGCTCGTTCCGAGGATGTTGTATCGCGTTGTATCGGCAAACTCGTCGAGTGTTCCGGCGAAGTGCATCTCCTTGAGAGAACTGCACCCCTCGAACACATCATCCCCGATGGTCTTGAGGCTTTTCGGCAGATAGATATACTCCAAAGATTTACAGTCCGCAAATGCGCACTTCCCTATCGCCGTAACTCCTTCCGGCACCGTGACATGCTCGAGACCCGAGCAGTCCTCGAACGCGTAATCACCAATCAAGCGAAGACTTGCCGGCAGTTCGATCTGCCGGAGTGCTCTACACCGCGTGAAAGCGTTTGAAGATATCGCCGCCAGACCGGCGGGGAGCGTAACCCTCTCAAGGTGGTAACAACACAGGAATGCGCTGTCCCCGACTGCGACAATATCGTCGCCCAGACACACCTCGCGCAGGTTGCCGCAATCTCGGAACGCCGAACAACCAACTAATTTCGGTCCGCCAGGAATAACGACAGTCCGAAGACCATCACATTGCCAGAACGCCTCATCGTCGATTACATCCACACGGCGAATTTCGCCATCTACGAGCATTTCCGGCGGTATGACGAGATACTCATCCGGACAGCCGGTAAAGCCCGCCATGCCCCGGTTTTTCCGCGTGATCCCTATCTTTTTTGTATCCATAACACAACTTCCTTCCTGTTCCTTCGTAGCGAGGGTCATCTCACCATGCCGTCGCTGCAGTTGACGGGAACATCAGTAACACCCAATCGAACCCTGTATCGCAGCAACTTCCATTCCGCCCGGGTTCCGCCATAGCGGATCTCTTTCAGCGACTTGCAGCTGTCGAGGATCTTGCTGCCGAGATTTTTGATGCTGCCGGGGAGCACGATGCTTTCGAGCGATGTGCATCCGGCAAATGCTTCACTGGAAATAGCTTCGACGCCGTCCATTATCTCGACCTTCTCCAAGGCTGTACACCCGTAAAAGGTTTCCGTGGTCACCCGCTGAATGCTGCCAGGAAGCACAACATGTCGCAGCCCACTTCGACGGAATGCCTGCATGCCGATGCTGGTGACACTCTCCGGGATGTCAATTCGCTCAAGTGACTCGCACCCATAGAAAGCCATCGGTTCGATCTTCTCCAGTCCCGCCGGAAGCATAACGCTTGCGAGGCTTTCACAACCGCAGCACATACCATCAGGGATCACTGTAAGTCCGTTCGGGAGGCGAAGGCTCTTGATGGTCCTGCAGAATGCAAAGACATCCACGCCCATCTCGACGATACTGTCCGGCAGTTCCACAACCTCCAAGGATGTACAGCCATAGAATGAACCTGTACCCAGCTTTTTTACTCCATTTGGAATTGAAATACACTTCAGCTGATGACATCCCTTAAAGGCAACAGTGCCAATGGTCCGCAGGGTGTTCGACAGCACGACCTCACGCAGGCTCCTGCAACCGTAAAACGCGTAGGTTCTAATCTCATGTACGCTGTCTGGGAGAACCACCACGTTTAACTTGCTCGCGCTGAACGCTTCGTCTCCGATTGTTTCCACGCGCCGAAATTCGCCCTCTGCGAGGATTTCCGGTGGGATCACGAGATACTCGTCGTCCACTCCGACAAAGCCCGCCATGTCTCGGTTCTTCGATGTAACTGTAATTTTGTCTGTCTCCACTGATAGCTCCTTTCACACCGTTCCGTCACTGCAGATGACAGGTACATTAGCAACGCTCATGTATTGCAGCGCCCTCCATTCCGCCTGAGTTCCGCCGAAGTGGATCTCTCTCAGTGACGAGCAGCCATCAAACGCCGTATTCGCGACGGATTCGAGCCCTCCCGGAAGCGAGATGTCGCCCAGTGATTTGCAGAACGCAAACGCGCAATGCCTTACCGCGGTGATGCTTTCCGGCAGCTCAACGCCTTCCAGGTCGGCACACCCGCGGAACAAATAAGCACTTAGCTCTGTTACTCCCTCCGGGATCGATATGTGCTTCAGTCGACCGCAGTTCCGGAAGGCTCCGGGACCGATGGACTGAATGGTACGCGGCAGCACGACCTCCAGCAGCCAGGGGCTCTCAAAAAAGCCTGCCGCTCTATGGATCGGACGCCATCAAGCAATACGACCCTTTCCAGCGTGCTGCAGCGAAAGGCGTTCTCTCCGATCGCCTCCACACGCCGAATTTTGCCCCTTGAGAGTACTTCCGGCGGAATAACAAGATACTCGTGCTCAACACCTAAAAAGCCCAGAAGGCGCCGATTTTTCTTTGTGATAACGATTGTGTTGTCTTCTTCCATAATCGACCCTCCTCACGCCAGTGACGAGAACGATCCATCGGAACAGATCACAGGTACACTGACGCCAAGATGCACATTCCACGCCGCATATTTCCAATCCCGCATCGTTCCGCCAAAACGGATCTCACCGAGATCCTTGCATCCTCGCAGCGCAAATACTCCGATTCTCATAAGACCGGCAGGCAGTTCCAGCTTTTTGAGCGAATCACATCCGCTAAAAGCGCAATTACCAATGTCCGATACCGTGTCAGGAATGTGAATGTTTTTCAGTCTTCTACATCCCGAGAACGCACCAGATCCGATCACCTCGAGCCCCTCGTGCAGAACCACCTCTTCCAAGCTGGTACAGCACGCAAAGAGCGCTGCCTCCAGTCTCTTGACCGTGGCTGGAATCTCAATTGAACTGAGCTTCTCACAGCAACCAAAAACCTCCTCGTTTATTGTGGTCAGTCCTTCCGGAAGAACAATTCGTTCCAAGTTCGTGCAGAAACGAAATGCCATTTTCTCGATTCTCGTCAGCGTTTTCGGCAACAGGACCTCAGTCAGATGTTTGCAGCTCATGAATGCGTACTTGTCGATTTTCTTGACACCATCAAAGATGACAACATTTCCGACTCCGGTTCGTTGAAACGCCTCCGGGCCAATGGAGGTTACTGTCAGCTCCCTCCCTTCCACCTTAACAGTGGGCGGAATGAGGAGGTACTCGTTCGGCTCATCAACAAATCCGATTTCCTTTCGATTTTCCTTGGTAACGCAAAATACTCTTTTTGTTCCCATCGTTTTTCAAAACTCCTTTCTTCGTTCGCAGAAGATACCCTCTGCACATTGTTTTTCTTTTCCCGCCATGGCGGCGGCGCGAAAAATCTTTTTCCTCCTTTCTGATTTTTATTCAGAGACGCAAAAAGGACGCTACTTTTGGCGATTTCTAAAAAATCGCGCAAAAATAGCGTCCTCAATTCGTGAACGGCCAGATTAGCCTACCGCATGTTTCGGCAAACGATTGTAAAATTCAATCGCCTGTTTATCCCGAAACCTCTACATACTTTGCAGAAATATTGTACAACGACCCTGTAAAAATGTCAAGGGTGTTTGATTCAAGAACGAATTGTATTTTATCGTGCAATGTATTGCATTTATCGTGCAAATGGCATATAATAAATGTACCAGTAGAAAGGGGATGATTTCATGGCTGGAACTACAACAAACATCAGCATCCGTATGGACAGCGACTTGAAAGCAAAGGCTGACGCTTTGTTTTCAGAACTTGGTATGAATCTCACAACTGCTTTCAACATTTTCGTGCGTCAGTCAATCCGGGAGGGTGGGATTCCGTTTGAAATTTCTATCAACCAGCCCAACAAAGAGACGATCGCAGCCATGTTGGAGGCGGAAAGGATTGCGAAAGACCCGTCTGTAAAGGGTTACAATGACCTCGACGAGTTCTTTGCCGATCTGGAAAAATGAGAAAGACAAAGCTGACCGTTAAGGCCACCACAGCGTTCAAGAGGGACTACAAGCTAGCAATCAAGCGCGGACTGCAAATTGAGCTTCTCGAAACCGTGATCGAAGCGCTTGCAATGGGAAATGTACTGCCTCCTGAGAACAGAGATCACAACCTAACCGGTAGCTGGTGCGGACACCGTGAATGCCACATTCAGCCCGACTGGCTTCTGATCTACCGCATGGAAGGCGATGTTCTGGTGCTGACGCTTTCGAGGACCGGAACGCACAGTGATTTGTTTGGGAAATAAGCATTGTGCCGCACGGGGAAACCTGTGCGACATTTTGCTATTCAAGTATGGTCCCTTGCTGTTTGCATATGCTGTTGAGAATGCCCGCAAGATCAATTTTTGTTGAGAATCATTTACAGTATACTGTGAATGTTTCGAAAGCCATATATCACAAATTTTTCGACGGACACTCCCATTCACCTCAATTCTATGCGAGCACTATATTTTCAGCCACCTCAGAAACCCCTCAGCCAACAACGGGCTTATCCGGCGTTGGCTCCTCTTTCGGAAACGCTTCGTTCCAGGAATCCTTGGCAGCGTCCAGGATCTCCTCCGCGTCGCTCCTCGCCGCGTCCAAGGCGGGGTCAACGACCTTATCCTTTGCTTCCTTGAGTCCGCCGGGCAATGCTGTGACGATGTCCTTCAGGAGGCTTTTCACCTCCGTCCGGATATTCGCGTCACATCCCGTTGCCAAACCAAGCAGGACAACAGCAAAAAACACACACAACAGTCTCTTCACTGCACACCCTCCTCCGCGTCGTTGAGAAGCGCATAGCCGATGCCAGCCGTTTCCGCGGTCCGGCTGGTGCCGACTGTCAACGCCTGTCCAAGCTCTGTTGCCTCTCCCTTCGGGCTCTCCCCTTTCTCATTGGCAGCGACGCCGGCTGCGATAGCGCCGGCTGTGACTATGGCAGCTGCCGCGATAAGAACAGTGCGAAAAGGATCCGCCATATACTCCCCTTCTTTCCAGATATTTAATCCCAGATTCTATGAAACTTGCTATACTAATTATAGACCGCCCTCACGATATAGTCAACTATTTTTACATCATCGTATAACTTGCAATCAGTGTGGGGCGAAAGGGTGTGCCAGGTGCTCATTCCCCATTCTTCTGTGCTCAAGAGGCTGAAACTCGCCCCGGCATGACCTGCCTATCGCAGGTGTGCCGGGGCAACTTTTTATCAAATCAGGTCGTAAAACCCCTGCCTTCAGGCATGGGGATATAAGACCTGCGCAAAACATTTGTTTGTTTTTCTTTGTAGTTCACCGCCGTTTGTGGTATAATTTGTATAGACCAGTAATGGGAGGTGAACACCATACAGCTGACTGTAAAACTAAAACTTCTTCCGACCGAGCAGCAGCGTGTCCTGCTTCGCGAGACCATGCGGGAGTATATCTCCCTCATCAACGACATATTGGACTATGCCATTGCCATTGACGAACTGCCGCGGCTTACTTCCGCCACCGTCCATGCCGCATTGCCGTCCGTCCTGCGGGCACAGTGCTGCCGGGACATCAGAAGCATATATGCCAAAGCGAAGAAGCATCGCGGCTGCAAGTTCCCCGTTCTTCGTAAGCCCGTAGCTATCTGGAATAATCAGAACTACGAGATCTTGGACGGGTGTATCCGCCTGCCTCTTTGGGTGGACGGTCAGTGCCGGCGCGTTTCTCTGAAGGCACTCGTTCCCGATGACGCTCTCGCCGCCCTTCGGAATGCGAAGCTGGGGACACTGCGCGTCACCGAGAAAAACGGAAAGCTCATTGCGCAGGTAGCATATGAGGCACAGGAGTCCGCAGCCTCCGGCACAAAGGCGATGGGCGTTGACCTCGGTATCCTCTGTCCTGCTGTAGTAGTCCATGAGGATGGAAAGACGAGGTTCATCGGCAACGGGCGGCAGAACCGCTTCGTACGGCGGAAGCACCATGCGCGGCGAAAGAAGCTGGGCAAAGCAAAGAAGCTGAACGCCATCCGTAAGTCCGAAGACAAAGAGCAGCGCTGGATGCGTGACCAGGATCATAAGATCAGCCGTGCTATCGTCAATGAAGCAATCGCCAACGGTGTAGGCATCATTAAACTGGAGACCCTTTCCGGTATCCGCGGCAAGACAAGAAAAAGTCTTAAAAACAAATACCGTTGCAAGAGCCGCAAGTATAACAGAAGCCTGAGCAGCTGGAGCTTCTACAGGCTTGCCTCGTACATTGAGTACAAGGCTCGTTTGGCAGGCATTGAGGCGGAGTACATTGACCCCGCCTATACCAGCCAGATCTGTCCGCATTGCGGGTGTATCCACAAGGCGGAGGGCAGGAGCTATGCCTGCCCCCATTGCGGATACCGCGGTCACCGTGACCGTGTCGGTGCTGTAAATATCCTTGCAGCCTGAGATGCGTGGTAACAGCGCATCTGCCTACGGAGCTATATGCTCTGCCGTAGGACGGGCCGATGGCACGGCCTTAGCCCGGGACCATACTCAGCGGCAGAAATGTACGCTGTTTAAGTACCCGGGAATCCCCTGGATTTATCCATGGGGAGTGTCATCACGCAAGGTTCTGGAGGATTTCCAGCGGTCCCTTTGCAGCTTCCTCTCTGATGGGGGTAGCTGTCATCTTCACGGGTTCGCCATCAAATGTGATGAAGGTCTGCGACCCCCACACATTCGGGCGCATCGAGAAGAGCTCCGCAAACTCATTCATGAGCTCGCGACCTACTCCCTCCTTCACCCGCTCCATAGACTGCGATACAGCATTGTACAGGTTTTCCTGCCAGTCTACCTCCGCGAGAAGACTGACTTTGGAGTCGAAGATGGTTACATCGACAACCCTAATATAGCATGTGCAGCAGTGCACCTCCAGAAGATGCTTCAACCGGGGCACCACATTGCCCTTCAGCACACTTCGGTTGTACTTTGTGGACCATGTCGCACGGAACCGGCATACGGGCACTTCTGCCGGCACCTCCGTTGCCTTTTTCTCCGCCGGAGCGTCTTGCTGTTCCCCTTTCCCAGAGGATGCCGTCTGCTCACACTTTTCCTGCAAAACACGCATCTTTTTATCCAGCTCGGTCCGCTCCCGGCGCCGTCGCTCCTCTTCGTCCCTGCGCTCCTTCGCCTCCATGAAAGCGACATACTTACCGTAGCTCATTCCGGCTTCCGTGGCGCGTTTTGCGATGTCTCGCAGCTTCTGCTGCGCAGGGGTCAGATTCGGACCACTATAGCCTGCTGTCTTTGCTTTGTTATGGGTGGCTTTTTCCTTTTCTGCATTCTTCTTGAGGTCAAGAGAATCGTGATAAACATTGGCGCCTTCCGGCTTCTGGCTTTCGGCCTTCTGGCTTTTCTTTTTTCTCGCTCTTTCCGCTCCGGTATCATCGCCAAAAAGAGCCGCGTACTTATCAAGCTCCACTTCCTCGTCGTATGCATCTTCTCCCTCGAAGCCCATGATGTAATCGTCAAATCCCATTTGTCGTCTCGCTGTACGATCCCGTCCCTCTCTTCCCGAGAGCCGGATCGCAGCCTCCATCCTTTTTGTTTTTTGATCTTGGTGATAGAGGACCCGCCCCGCGAACGAGGCGGGTCCTCTTTGTGTTCTCTCCGGTTAATACCATGCGGAGTTGTAATAGAGCAGCTCCTGGTCGGAGTTCTGCGCGAGGTCATAAACGGAACCTCTGACGCCGAAATGCTTGGCGGGCCAGAACAGGACCGCACGGTTGTAGGTCTGACCAAAGATCGTCGAGCCCGCCTCCGGGATCGCGCAGAGACCGATGCCAAACATGCCGTCCTTGAAGAGCTTGTTGCCGTAGACCAGGATGTTCTTTGCCTCGGCGTTCATGGCGGTGGTCGAGTCGGAGAGCTGAGAATGTACCTGATGGTACTCTGTCTTCAGAGACTCGGACGGGATCGCGATCTTGCAGGTGATCACGCAAACGCGGATGCCGTCATAGTACTCGTCGTACCACCGCTTTCCGCCCTCTGCCATGGAGTTGGCTGCTTCCCCGATGTAGTATTTATCGGTTGCCTTGCTCTGGTAGGCGGTATCCAGCAGGTAGCCCATCGCGTCCTTGGAGTGGGTGTACTTGTTGATATTATTGCTCGGCACATTGCTGCCCAGCGCCGTATAGGACTTTCCCGCGATGGTGATGCTCTCAAAGGTGCCGACAGGGACCTCCGGGCTGGCGGTAAAGGACTGATAACTGTAGGTCGGTGCCGCCGCGTTCTTATATTTGATGGGCTCCAGTCGGGTCTTGGGAGACTCGGATGTCGCATAAGAAGCCGGTTGGACATCCAGAACAGGCAGTCGGGACGCTATGTTCGAGGAGGTCGCCTCCCACAGGTTGGAGTAGAAACCAAACTGGGCATTGAGCGTACCATTGCCGGTATAGCTCGCCGCGAGCTTCTCGACCTCCGCCATCATCTCACGGGCTTTCGCCTCATTGGCTGCTTTTACTGTGGATTCCGATCCGTTTATCGCGTACTTCGGATCCTGGATGTGGAAAACAGCCTGAATGGTGATGGTTGCGGGAGTTTCCTGAACCGCCTTCACGACCATGCCGGACTTAATGACGGAGTACGGGCGCTTTGTTTCGTTCCCGTAGACAGAGTCATCGGTGTAGCGGTCTTCCCAGTCTCTGGACCATGGCGCCCACACATCGGTCGTACCGCCGGAGGTGGTCACTTGGATAATGTCAGTCGCCTGGAAGGTACGCCGTCCGGCAGAGAGCATCCACGCGGTGCTGCCATCATTCTGTCCAAGGGTATCGGTGTACCACATGCGGTAGGTCGGATAGAAGGAGAACGAGTTGCTGGGCTCCGCGAACACGATCCTCGTGCCGTTTGCCTGCGTATAGGAGCTATCGTAGCCGGAGGTCACATACTGGGAGTACTTGTCGCTTCCGTAGATGCTGCGAGCCCCCGCCTTGTAAGTACCCTCGACAGAATACTTATAAGCCTGTGTCGCACTGTTGGTGCTCGCACGGTACTGCTCATAGTGGGTTCCGCCGTTGCAGTAGGTCGCCAGGTACTCTCTATCGCAGTCGCCGCCATGCGATGTGGACATCGAGATATCGTTTTTGGTGCCGTAATGCGAGGTATTGCTGTCATTGCTGTTGGACGCGGTCGGTGTGTTGCCGGTATAAGTCTGATAGAAGCTCTTATAGGCTGCGTTCTGATCTGCCATGTACGCTGCCAACTTGATCTCCTGCGTCTGATAGGTCAGAGCGCCGTTGCGGTGGGACACCCAGGTCTTCGCGGTCAATCCCCCGAAGAGGTCTCTCGTGGTTTTCACGATATAGCTTCCCGAGAGATTGAACCCGAACAGGTAATTCCCGCCGTTATGGAGGATCTTGTACTTCTCCATTCCGCCGCTGCTGAAGCTGCCGGAGGAAAGGTAGGCGCCAGGAAGGACGGTAACATTGCCGGACTTCCAGGTATAATCCGTACGGTGTGCGTCGTTATGCAGGTAGGTATAGTCGTAGGTGTAATAGGCGTCGTAGTGGACGGTTTTCTTCACCTTGACCATTTCCTGCTTGTCAGAGCTCCACTCCCACGCGTCGTAGGTATAGTCCTCTTCCGGGTGATAGTGGCTTTTTACGCTGCCCTTGATCGTAAGTCCATAAGGATAACCGTAGGCACCGGACACATAGGTCTCGCCGCTGCATCTCTGCGTAGAGGGCGCCACGCCGGTCGGGTAGTTGACAGTGTTGGAGAAGTTCGTGCTGTTGGTAAAGGATTTCGTCAACTGGTATCCGTAGAGGATGTTGTCGCCCTTTGCGGGGTCGATCAGCGAGGACTTCTCGTTCTGGAATACGACCGTAACGGGGTTCGAGTCGTTATAGGGCATGTACGCGAGACCGCCCATATACGAAGAACCGGTAATGTTACCGTAAACCTTCACGCCGTCTACCGTCAGGGATATGAGGATCCGGTCGTCGGAGCGGACATAGCCGGTCGGTGCGGATACTTCATCCAGGTACCATTCGCCCAAATACAGACCCTTGAAGATCAGCAGACCGTTCGCATCGGTGGTGCCGGTCACGACCTGTCCCGTCGTCCGGCTCGTCATCCTCATCACGGCGCCGCCCAGACGCCGGCTGTTTTCCGAGGCGACCACCTTTAGGACGCCGATATTATGTTTCTGGCAGAGGCAGTTATCCGGATAGTCCGGCGTGCACGGGATATGGTCCTTGTGACCGTAGGAGCTGCTGACAAAGCACCAGCAGTCGCCGTCCTTGCGCTTGGCGCCGTTTATATCGTACTTGCAGGGACACCATTTATCGCAGTCACAGCAGATGCGTCCGGTGACGCCCGGATCGTCACTTCCATCGAAGGAGATAATACCGATCCCGAGATATGCCACGATATTGCTGACGCTCATATATCCGCTTCGCGGACCGGTCCATGCGCTGATGCCGATATCGTCGCGCTCGAGGAACATGGACAGCGGAAGGTTTCTGTTGGTGAGGTTGCCCATGATCTTCAAAATGCTGTCGCCGTAATTTCTCTGATAAATCGCGGCTTCGGTGGCGGACATGGCATACCACTCACCGTCCAGCTTGAAATACGCGACAGGCTCCAAAAGGATCTTATAGGCATCGGTGGTCATTTTATCGAAGTCGATGCCGAACTTGTTGGCTATGTCTTGCAAAACATGCTTATCCCGGAAGAAATTCTTAACTTCCTCAATATTGTTACCTTCGCCTGCCAGGATCACGGGAGGAATGGTAGCATCAGCAAAATGCCTTGGCTTATACTCCTGCCCCGTCATCGACAGCCTTCCACCCCACTGGTAGAAGAGCTTGTGGTGGTAGCCGAACCATATGAGACCATCGAATTTCCCCATCTGCGCGTCCGTTAGGTTGGTCACATCCATCGTACGCAGGACCCTGCTGCTGCTGACCTCATAGAGTGATACGCGGACGCCCTGGTCTGTGCTCCACCAGCCCGAGTTCTTTGCAGCCTCTTCCAGCTGCCCGCCCTGACCGGCATCCGCGTTGATGTCTGCCGCCATGGCGGTCACGCAGCCCGCCGCAATGATGGTGATCACCGCAAACAGAATGCATAAGAGTTTTTTGAAATTCATTCTTTTTGTTGTCTCCCTTCTGAATTGAATTTTCGAGTATATGTTCAGTGCCGTGGACATAATTGCGATCGAGGATCGTCGTCCCGGGAAAAACAAAAAGGAGCAGCCATCGGCTGCTCCTCTCCCCACACCCCTAATGAGACGACGATATTAGAGATTGTGTGGTGGGGCGATAGCGAGTTACCGCCATCCACATTGTACCATAGGGGGTTTGGAAAATCAATAGCAAGTTATACGATTATGTAATTTTATTTACCGTTAATTTTTAAGTCGCTCGATCCTGTAATTTTGTGATACTGTGTGGGAACGCTGGCTTGGGGCGTTGCCGCCATGGCGGCATTCTCTTGTGCAAACAAAAAACCCGCCTGCCTTCCAACAGTCGGGTGAAACGGGCTGTGCGCACCGATGGCCAGCCACGAAGAGGCTTTTCCAAGATCGTCTACGAAAAGAGCACCCCCGCCAGGTATTCATAGAAAATCGTGGAAAGCAAACTTAGGAGGACAGACGCCAAGACCATGGCGGTCACCTCCTCTGGTGGGCGGGTTTTTTCAGCAAACTGCTGGGTAAAAACTGCCGCAGAAAACAAGATCACGATGAATGCCACCATCATTCCAGTCATAGTTTTTTCCTCCTCTTTGCTCATCAGCATAAATGGACGAGGTGCCTCGTTTGCAAGACTGGTTGGAGGTTTATCGTTTTGTCTGGTCTCTGCAGGTTCAATGTAGCACAACCGCGAGCCGGAAAGCAAGCCCTTTCGATGATCTTTGTAGTATTCGACAATGAGATCGCAAAAAGTTCATTACTTTTTGCGACCATGTTTTCCTTGACCTTTTGGAGTATTTGGGATAGCCTGGAGGGGGGCGTTTCGCAAATCGCTCCCGTCCTCCTTCTTTGATGTTTTCGCAACAGAAGAAGAGCCAGGTTGCTTCAAGAAGCACCTGGCTCTTTTAATAGTCCAAAAAGCTCCACGGGGTTATCCACGGGAAGTATCAAGCGGATCAGCGGGTATCTGCTTTTGCATATTCGCCAACTTGTTTTGTAGATCATTTGCTTGAATGGTCGCAACTATTCTCGATATGTACTCCTCATCGTTTTCAGGGAAGCAGTACTTCGTTATGATTTGAGCCAATCCAAGAATGGAGGTTAAAAAAGCAACGCAAATCGAAATCAGTCCGATAATCCCCGAAGTTTCAACTGGCAGAGATGATAGCCCAAACCGCAACAGTATAACCACAAATGCGAGGGAAAACAAGCCTATAATACTGGAGCAGAGGATAAGCAATGTATTCCTGTACCTCTTTTGGGTCTCCGCTTTTATTGAGTACGATGCTACATACTCTCTCAGTAATTTGGTTATCTCGCAATCTCGAGCCTTTTGCTCTCGCGTCTGATAGTTGTCTGTAAATTGGGAGTCTCCATCAACAAACTCATCAATCAGATCTTCCGGTGTCGGGGCAATTCGGGAATCACTCATTTGCAGACTTCCTCGATTCTTCTTTTTATGCTTTCTCTCGGCGTTCTATAGACCACCTGCAGACGATCCACAATATCATCCTTGCCATAGCCCTTTTTCTTCTGCTCTTGGTACTGTGCAGCGAAGCTCTGCTCCGGCATCAAGATGCACGCCGCAAAATAGTCTGCATCGTTTTCCTCTTCGCTTTTCCCTTTGATATGCTCCCTATGCATGACCGCTTCTTCCAGATCCGAGTTCACATAATGCAAAAAGTAGTGTGCCAATTCGTGCGCCACAATAAAGCGTTTCTCCTCCATCGTGCGGTCATCGTTTACCCCGATGAGTAGCTTCTTCTTATCTTTCGAAACAGCTATAAAGCCATCTTCATTGAAATCCAGTTGTTTTGACTCTCCTACCCTAAATCCAACAGATTTCGCCAGCCTACTGATATCTACATATGTGTCAGTATCGCTGACATATCCGAATTGATTAAGCAGCATGTTCACTGTATTTTCAATCATTCTTTTTTCCATTCTGCTCATGCCCCCTCTTCCCATATCACACCTCTCACACAACAGAACAATCTGTTTTACATTATGCCTGAATACACTCGTAAATACCGCGCATTCGGAGGATGAACGAATAGGTGTAATAAACTTGACTTCTATCGTACCATTAGACATTTTCCTTGTCAACAAACTTTACAAGAATATAGTAGCATATTTCGTCTTTGAAAGCAACAATGTGCTGCATGGGCGAGAGGATTATCCGCAAAATCCCCACTTGACACAGGACGACCAGATGGAGTACAATATAGGTGAAAGGACGACCGGCGACGGTGTCCCCTCAGCTCACAGAAGTAACTGCGTGCGTGGTGGCTTGGCAGTTACTTCTTTTTTTACTGTTGTGGCACACAAGATAAATAAACGATGCCAAGGTGATCAGTGTCGTGGTGAACTGAAAGAGCTCACTATGTGTGACCATCGCACCACCCCCTTCCCTTTCGAGATAGAGGGCAACAAAAAAGAATGTGAACCCTCTTCAAAAAACAGTCCACAACAATGGGATCCGAGAAGAGGGGAAACCGCCGACCGTTTGGTCATCCTTTCATGCCATATTATAGCACATTTTGACGAAGAATGCAAGATGAGTTGGGATAGACGGGAAAGAACCAAATGAACCATGAACACAGTTCACCTGAAAGCAACAACCACATCGATAGCCAGTCAGCCATAGCTAATGAGATTTCGGATATCGCAGCTGAACTGGAGCAGCTTAACGAGATGGCTCAAGCATTCCTCACCAACAAACGCGCATATCGCAGAGATCAGGATAAAGACAAAAGGCACCCGTAAAAGGGTGCCTTCCAGCTTGTCGAAAAAGTCCAGTGGGAGCTGGGCTTTTTCTCGTAGATATGGTACAATAGAATAAGGTGATGAAAAGATGCTGGAACGCGGGAAAATGGATCGAGGCATGGTAGAGTTTGTGGTCATAGACCAACTGGTGCCGAAGGAGCATTTGCTGCGAAAGATAGATGCAGCGGTGGATTTTAATCGGCTGTACGAGATGGTGGAGCCGCTCTATTGTGAAGATAACGGGCGGCCCAGCATTGATCCGGTGGTACTGTTTAAGATGGTGCTGATCCAGCATCTGTACGGACTGCCCTCACTGCGGCGGGCGGCAGAAGAAGTCAGCGCAAACATTTGTTACCGCTGGTTCCTAGGCTATACGCTGCAGGAGAAAACACCGCATTTTTCCACGGTGAGCTATAACTTCCGGCATCGGTTTACTGCGGAAACGGTAGACTTGGTATTTGCATGGATCTTGAGCGAAGTGGCAGAAGCGGGCTATCTGTCGCCGAGTGCTGTCTTTATTGACGGCACTCACAGCAAAGCCAACGCCAACACGAAAAAGCAGGTGAAGGAGCAGATCCCGGCAGCTGCCAAACACTATGCGAAAGAATTGATGGAAGAGGTCAATGCGGATAGAGAAGCACACGGCAAGAAGCCCTTTGATGATGACAACGACGATGATCCGCCGTCTCCTGCAAAGAAGCGCAAAGACAACACCTCCAAAAAGAAACTGGCTCGCAGAAAGAAAGAGAAAAACCGCACCGTGACAAAGAGTGTGACTGACCCGGACAGCGGCTTGTTTGTAAAAGGCGAACACAAGAAACAGTTTGCCTATGAAGCACATACGGCCTGCGACAAGAACGGCTTTGTGCTGGAGACTGTCGTGACCCCCGGCAATGTTCATGACAGTGTGGCCTTTGACGAGGTATACGACAAGGTAAGGGAGAACTTTCCACAGGCAGAGACCATAGTGGCCGATGCTGCCTACAAAACGCCCCATATCTGCAAAAAAGTGTTTGACGATGGACGAGTTTTATCCACAGCCTACAAGCGGCCCCAGACCATGAAGGGCGGGCACGAGTGGTGGAAGTATGTCTACGATGAATTCTACGACTGCGTGATCTGCCCCGAATACCAGCCGTTAAAATACAGCACCACAAACCGTGACGGATACCGGGAATACAAGAGCGATCCGAAGAAATGCGCCAACTGCCCGACCAGAGAACGGTGTACCCAATCCAGGGACTGTGTCAAGACAGTGCAGCGGCATATCTGGAAGGACTATGAGGAACTGGCAGATGACGCCAGATATACACCTGCGTACCAGGAGCTTTACAGAAAACGAAAAGAGACGATTGAACATGTCTTTGCAGATGCAAAAGGAAAACACGCGATGCGTTATACACAGTACAGAGGCCTCACACAGGTGACAAACTGGGTGAAGCTTAAGTTTGTTACCATGAACCTGAAAAAGCTGGCAACATGGAGGTGGAACGACCAGCGCCATCTCTTGATTTTCCACACTTTCTTCCGCGAACATACCAAAAACCCGGTTGCTGCGTAATGTGCAACCGGGTTTCTCGACAAGCTGAGCTCCCGTTCTCTTTCTATAGAAGGAGAACGGGAGCTGCAACAGAGTACTAACTTAGGAACATCACAACGCTGGTGTAGACACTGGCGGACGACGGAAAAGCGAGTGTTGCTCAAACGAATATGCAATCTCGATGAGGAGAGGCTCGCTCCAAGGACGGCCTATTATCTCCATTCCGACCGGGACACCGATAGGGGCGTTCTCATCGGGAGCAAAGCCTGCAGGAACCGCAATGGAAGGGAATCCGGTAGAAGAGCATAGTACTCCGTTTCGCTGCTGCTGATTTCCACCGATCTTGCAGACAAGCTGCTGCTGATGCGGATAAATCATTGCATCCAGCTGAAGATCCGCCATGATCTTGAGGATATGCGTGCGCACACCGATTTTGTTATACATCTTTTCCAAATATCGGGGGGTCCCCACACCAAGTTTCATCGCATCGCGCATGTTACCTTCAGAGAATGGATGGAACAGCCCCTTTTCGAGAACTTCTCTCATACTGTGAATCGGCCACTCGGGAGGCAATTTATCAAGATAGCCGTTGAGATCATGCTCGAAGTCGTCCAAATGCACCGAGGTTTCACTTGTTAACCACGGCTGGTCGATGTCATCCTCAATGGGTACAAGCGTTGCACCATTTTCCTCAAATACTTTCATTGCGTTGCGAAGAACTTCATTAGTGGAGGAATTGATCTCTTCCTTTCCGAAAAGGCTCTTGAGAACACCAATCCGCCTCCCCTTCATTCCATCCACATTGAGGGAATCAAGATAGCTTGCGGGAATCTTCCCAATACACCATGATGTCTCTGCATCATCAGGATCGTAGCCTGCAATAACATCCAAGCATCGAGCAGCATCCTCCACCGTGCGACAAATGGGTCCTGCTGTGTCCTGTGTCAAGGAGTACGGCACAATTCCGGCACGGCTCACAAGACCTATGGTCGGGCGGATACCCACCAAGCTGTTGGCTGATGCTGGCGAACGGATCGAATTGATCGTATCTGTACCAAGACCTATCACACCGATATTCGATGCAATCGTTGCGCCCGTACCGCCGGAAGAACCTCCCGGCGTTCGCGTAGGATCATAGGGGTTCACTGCCTGCCCCAGAATGGAGCTGATGCTTTCTCCCCATATTGCAAACTCGTGAAGATTAGTCTTGGCGAGGATGATAGCGCCGGAGTCGCGGATGCGTTTTGTGACAAAGGAATCCGTTGGGGGCACCCATCCCTTGAGGGCGACCGACCCGGCCGTCGTCTGCATATCCGCGGTGTTGAAGTTATCCTTCAGCATCACCGGAATACCATGAAGCGGTCCGCAGAATTCTCCGTTTGCTTCGAAATATGCATCGCAAGCATCAGCTTCTCCAAGCGCGTGGGGGTTGACCGTAATGACAGAATTGATTGCAGGACCTTTCTGGTCATATGCTTCGATCCGGTCAAGATATGCCTCTACCAACTCACGACATGTCAGCGTACCTTCACGCATGGCAGCATGAATTTGAGCAACTGTTGCTTCCATCAAATCAAATTTCATAGGCTTATCCTTTCTCTATTTTGGAGGATTTTCTCACTTCCCTAAACTGGCAAGAAGGAGGCCACGATGAAGATGATGCCGCTACAAAGCATAATTGCAGTGGAGTATCCCATTATGTCCTTTGCCTTCAATCCGGTGATGCCAAGCAGTGCAATCGCCCAGAACGGCTGGAACATATTGGTCCACGTGTTGCCATAGGCGACCATCAAGCAGGTTTTGACCATGTTGGCGTTCATCATCTGCGCAGACGCAATCGCCACAGGACCTTGAACCGTCCATTGTCCTCCGCCAGATGGAACGAACAGATTTACCACCGACGCAGAAAGGAATGTCCACAGATAGAATGTTGTTTCCGTGGAGATTGCAACGATACCATTCGCAAGAATGGCAACAAGGCCGGAGTACTTAATCATGCCCATAATTCCGGCATAAAAGGGGAACTGGAAGATGATACCCGCCGTGCTGCTGGCAGCAGCGCCTACCGCACGGACATAGTTGGCAATGTTTCCATAAAGCAAAATCCCAACAAACAGGAAGATGAAATTGACCATGTTTATGTCAAGTGCCGAAAACCCATTAGCCGCAAAGGAACGAACCACTTGGAACAACCCCAAAAGACCGATGGCTGCAGCAATTATGGGGCTGTAGTTGAGGATATCGCCAACCGAAGGATTCTCGGGGCGCTTACGAATTGTAACATCCTCGGTCTCAATGGCACGCAGTGCATCCTCCTCCAACGGCATAACGTCTTTATCCTTCGGGTGCATCATGGATGCCGCAAGCGGGGGTAGGATCAGAAGTGCGATCGTCACAAAAATGTTCATCGGGTTAATCATGTAATCGGACATAGGAATAATGCCCATCTCCGATTCAAGAATATGACCCGGCGTAGCGATTGAAAGGCCGATAGACGCAGAAAGCATACCATGCCATGTCATCTGTCCGACATAGCCGCCCGCTGCAATCAAACCATACTCAAACGGAATTTTCTTGATCCGCAGTTGTTTTGCAATTTCCTTTGCAAGCAGCGCACCAACAATGAGGCTGAGCCCCCAGTGCAAGTAGGATACCAGCACCGAAACAAAGGTAACCATCCAAACTGCATGCTTGCTGCTCTTAGGAATGGAAGCCAAACGGCGAATCCCCTTTTTCACTATCGGGGAATTTGCAATTGCAGAGCCGGTAACAACGATCAGAGCCATCTGCATCGCAAAGGCGAGCAGCTCCCAGAATCCCTTACCCCAATGGCCGATCATCTGAACCGGAGTTTGCTTCGCAAGCGTAATTCCGAGAATCAACGCAATTATCGTCAGGACAACAGCAAAGATGCTTGCATCTGGCATGTATTTTAGGGAGAACCGCAGGCAGGAGTTGCCCATTCGGGTGATAAAGCTGCCCTTGGAGACAGTCGTAGTTTCTCTTGCCACAATTATTCATCCTTTCTTTTTCAAATACAGGAAAAAGGCTTTCTTTGTATTTATTCGACACCGAGGTACTGGAAGCCACCGCCAATGGTCTTGTGCGAGGAAAACTCGTGGAAGCCGAGATCCCCGTAGATTGCCACTGCAAGTGAGTTCTCCTTACGGACGATCCCGATCTTTAAGCGGCAATTCTTACTGACGGCGGAATCGAGACGCGTTCCCTGCACAGCCTCCTGCACTGCGTGTGCAAGCGGATGGATGTGCGACTTTTTTCTCTCGACTATGCCTGCATTAAGGCAGGCTCCTACCACATTACCAATCACCTTTCGCAGGGCAACTGCTTCATTTCCGGAAATCAGCGTTGCCACACAGCGATATGCATGTTTTTCGAAAAAATCAATCAATGCCTTTTCTTCCTCTATCGATTCCGTCATGGCAAGATTGACTGCCACACGGAATGGGACCATCTTCTCCGGCCGGGGTGTCTGGTTAATCATATCCATCATTTCCTATACACTCCTTTCGAGAAGCATCGAAGCTAAATGCCGACTTACTCATTTGTTTATTTAACTACGGGTGGTACCTTTCCCGCCGTTCTATTGCATATCAACCCCTTTCTGTCTATAACGCTTCTTTGGCGGATGGCCAGTCACGCCTAAAGAAAAGGATAAAAAAAATGAGAACCAGAGTAGGCAGGCTATAATCAGTCTGTATACTATCCTAAATTCTCAATTCGGGTCTATGTGTTCAATTTTTACGGGGTGCTGTCCCACAATACAAAATTCAAAATCCAAGGGGCAGCGATGGATTAAAATCATTAGGTTTGTTATATATATATATATATATCATATGTTTTTCTATTTTTCAATAGGGAAACTCCACAAAAATACGCCTCAAAATTTTCCTGTCTGCCCTTGCGATTCATCTTTAGAAAGGCAAACGATGGCGTATTTCCTTTCTGCCATCATGGCACCTGCCTCTATTTTTTCTCATTTACTGTGTCCTCTAATCAGCCATTGTAATCCTACAAATGGGGGCTTGCCGATGTTGTAAAGTATACAGGCATTACCGAAAAGACAAAGCTGGGCGATCTCGCGCGGGTCGTAAACAAACAGCGTCACATCGTATTGAATCCCGAAAGCGCTTGGGGCTATCAGCGAGCTGGGCAGCATCGCTGCGCAATATCGCGAGGTGCTGTATCGCACGGCAGGTTTTCCGGTACTCATTACCGACCGGGATCACATGGTAGCGGTCAGCGGCATCAGCCGGCGGGAGGTGCTGGAGCGCCGAGTGTCACATGGTCTTGAAGATCAGATCGAGAACCGCAGGATCTTTTCGGCGGGCGACGGGCAGCCGTTACAGCCCATTGAGGGCGTTGCCTATTATGCGTTGGTGCAGTCCCCTATCATCTCCTCCGGTGATGTATGCGGCAGCGTGATGTTCCTGCAAAACAAGGAAAGCGACCGTCCCGGCGACGCCGAGCAGAAGCTCATTCAGGCGGCGGCGAGCTATCTCGGAAAGCAGATGGAGTTGTAATGGATATAGGTGTGCCCTCCGGTCGATTGATCGGAGGGCGTTGTTTTGTATTACATATTTAAGGGGATTCTATCCTACGGTCTCCTTGTAATGCTTTTATTAGCTGAAAAGTACTCTTGTCATATAATCGGAACACCAAGCCCTGTACATTAGAATAACTTGAGGTTTCTCATACTTGACATATATACCAAATATCATCACCTGTGAATCCGCACTTTCTATACAGTTCCAGCGGGTTGGACATGTTGTCGAGGTTCCCTGAAACCGTTACAAAACTCGCTCCGATGCTTTTGAGTCTATTGAGTAATA